>VOFJ01000127.1_pt1 | contig 201151 bp, 256 predicted proteins | sample 5384081 | NCBI WGS metagenome assembly VOFJ01 (sample SAMN12384729, study PRJNA508395) | human gut metagenome | isolation source: healthy gut I | host: Homo sapiens | reverse complement strand
CGCGTGAAATACCCATAGCGGTAACTACTACTTCGTCTAGCTTTTTGGGCGTCAGCCTTTAATACAACTCTCAAATTTGGTTTAATAGCCACTTCTTGTGTTTGCATTCCGATATACGAAATCTGCAAAGTCTTTGCAGAACTAAATACAACTATAATATGTTGATTACTAACTTCAATATATATGATGTTTGCTTTCCTTCGAAAATAAATTTTTGTTGTAGTTATTATGCAGATTATCAATATAAAGCACCTACCAAACATATTAATTTACTGATTTATGATACCAGATTTCTATCAAAAATAGGGCATAACCATCTATTAATTAATTATTTAAGTTCTTATCTTATATGATATAAGCTAAAAACTTATTTCCATCTTAACTGTTGAAGATGGTTTTCTTGTTCTAAATTATATCCAATAATTATTGACTATAATAATATATTCATTAGCAAACGGTAATCTAAGAAAAAAGAAAAACTCCAGATGAAAAAAAATGCATATTTTATTACTGTATATTTTAAAATATGCAGGGGTGGATTCAAATATCCTCCAAAATCGCAGAGAATATGATTGATGAATATTTATATTGGATGGTTATATGCTTTTTCTGTATCAAAGAGATTGTGTAATTACATCTAATTATGCAAAAAGAGGTATTTATCATTTATCTGATGCTAAAATGAAAGAATCCCAAATACCGGATTTTAATAGCTATTAGAGGCTGTCAAGTTTATAAATTAGAACTTTTAATCCTTTCCTTTTAAAGAAAGCAAGGGCTTCTCTACGACCAATGACTCGTTCCTTTTAAAGGAACGCTTTATTCCTTTAAATGGGACGAGTGATAATATTCGTAATTATGATGTATCTTTAGATTATATATATGCGTTTTTCGGAACTTATATTGCATATTCTTTCATTTTAATTATACACACTTTCTTCTATTAGAGAAAATTATACCTTCCATTTCTATAACCAAATCTTAAAAAACAGAACACTTTCGTTTAGTTTTTGTGCTTATTATTATTTTTGATGAGGCAGTTTTCTCAAGATCACGCACCACTGTAATATCCATAATATTCGCATATACCTGCGTAGTCTTCACACTTTTGTGTCCTAGCAGCTTTTGTACAGTCGTTATATTTGCACCACTATATATCAATAAGGTAGCATTTTGTATGACGGGCGGTGTGAAACGATACACGTTTATCAATTTTGCCAGCCTGCCCCTAATATGTTTAATTCCTTATTAATATTAGAATTGTCTTTCAACTTGAAAAAACTATTGAGGTCATCTTTATAGCGTTGCAATATCTGGATTCCTTTACCCTCAAATAATAAATATAAAGGAAGGCGCACATCCATACCTGTTTTAACAGATTTGTAAATCAGCCACGTCTCCTGTTGAAACTCAACAATATTTGCAGATGTCAAATTGAGTAAAGTCGGAGTATCGTAATCCAGCATAACAGCAAAATAAAAAAAGCATCTTTTTGTTTTTTGCAACTCTCGTAAACTATCCCTTCCAGATCCTCACTGTAAATCCTCCATTTTATTCAGCTCTTCCGGCGACAAGTGTGTATGGCTTCCTTCTATACTTTTGATTTTATATTTTCTAAAGGCATACTTCTGTATATCCATATACTCTTTATTTATAGCTACATTCACATATCGTTTTAAATGCTTCATATGCTTGGCAATGGTATTGAGATGATACCCCTTGGACTGCAGATAATTATCAAATGAAGACACAAATTCGAATGTCAAATCAGTGAATACAATGTCCTCTTTTTATACTCTTGCAGCAATTCTAAAGTGTGGAAAGATGGTTCTGCCTAGTGCTCTCTTTTAAAGAAGAGTTGCTGACTTCCTCTTTAAAAAAGGTCAGAAATGAATTCCCATTATTTTCCGGTTTTTCAATAGAGTCTTTCAACGAATCCAAGGATATCGATCTTCTCTGTTGCCATAGTCCAAGTTCTTTTGCTCAATGGCAGCTATAAAATCATATAGCATTCGATTTAATGCATCTGAATTAGGATGGTTCTTTACCATTCTACGTTTTACGATCCCACTGGTCTGGTTTGAGGTATATTTTGGTGGAGAAAACACTTTTTCTTTCTGTCCAAATAGGCTTCTACTTGCACTAATGCCATTCCCTTTTTATTCAATCTTTTTTTTCTGTTAAAATACACAAGGTTGTAACTAATCTTTCCCATACTTTCAGTTTTTTTAATTAATAATAAGAACAAATTAGACGTAATTCTGTGCTATAATCAGAGGCGAATAAGCATTAATATCTCTAAAAAAAATAAATCTTCAAATCACTTGGTATTCACAAAACTTTAAATTTAAATGCTATTTTTTTTATCGTTTTTTCAAAATAAATTGTTTGTTAATAGGGTGTTTTATGACTAAAAACAAAAGCAAATATTAAAAGAGTGATAGCATTTTGCTTATGCAAAGTGTCAATTTAATGCTTGAAAAATCAAAATTTTTAAGCAAAAAAAATATGTTTATTAACATAAATTTCGAATTTAAATAACAATATGTTATATATACAACCTTTTTTTATCAAATTAATTGTTAGTTTCATATTTATTAATAATTTTGCAACTTGTTAGAGTATAGAGACAATTAATGTAAAGTTGAACTTTAAGAGAGAATTTATGAAAAGAAAATTAATGCTGTTATTGGCATGCCTTTTTGTGGGCATAAGCCTAGTAACTGCTCAGACTCAAAAGTCACAGGCGTTGTGATTTCTGAAGAAGATGGGCAACCAGTTGTTGGAGCTTCTGTGTTGGTAAAAGGTACCACCCAAGGTACAATCACAGACATCAATGGTAATTTTAATTTGGCGAACGTACCAAGTTCTGCAAAGACTTTGCAGATTTCGTATATTGGTATGCAGACACAAGAAGTCGTAATCAAACCTACTTTGAAAGTTTTGTTAAAGTCTGATTCTCAGAATCTTGAAGAGGTAGTGGTAACAGCTATGGGTATTAAGCGATCTGAAAAATCTTTAGGTTATGCAGTATCCAGTGTAAAAGGAGATGAGATAACTAAAGCGCGTGAAAGTAATGTGCTTAATTCATTGTCCGGTAAGATTGCAGGTTTGCAAATTGCCCAATCATCTGGTACGGTAGGTGGTAGTTCAAGTATACAGATTCGTGGTGCCTCTTCTATTGGTTCCGTTTCTTCTCCTTTATTTATTATTGACGGACTTCCTATTGACAATGGTTCTTACAATCCTGACAGAACCAATGGTATAGTCGATGTAGGTAACCGTGCAGGAGATATCAACTCTGACGATATTGAATCTATCAATGTATTGAAAGGAGCAGCTGCAACTGCATTGTATGGAGCGCGTGCAAAAGATGGTGCAATTGTTATTACTACTAAGAAAGGGAAGAAGAATTCACCGGTATTTGTTACGGTAAACTCTTCAACACGATTTGAGAATGTACTTAAGTTGCCTGATTTCCAGAATGAGTATGCACAAGGTAGTTATGGAGTATATAATGTGAAAATGCTGAATGGTTGGGGACCGAAGATTTCATCGGTACAAGATCAGCAATTTACAGATTATAAAGGAGATAAAGTGACTTTGAAAGCAAATCCTGATAATGTGAAGGATTTCTATGAAACTGGAATGAGTTATATTAATAATGTATCAGTTGCGGGAGGTGGTGAAAAGGCTGATTTCCGTTTGAGCTTTACTTCTACTAATCAGACTGGTGTTGTACCTGGATCTGACTATAATAAATACGCTTTTTCTGTCAATGCGGGTATGAATTTTACTAAGAACTTCACAGGTCGTATCTCTGCTCAATATATACGTTCCGATTCTGAAGGTCGTCCAGCACAGGGGGCAAATGATAGCAACTTGCTGATTCCTTTAATTAATGGATTGCCGAGAACTATTGATATACATGATATTCAAAAGAATTGGGTGGATGAGAATGGAAACAGGTCACATTAGATCCGGAAGGTAAAAGTAATAATCCATATTGGATTATTAATAAGAATAAGTTTACCAATAATTTAGATCGTATGATTGGTAATATCACATTGACTTATAAGCCGATTGAAGGATTGACTATCACTAACAATGCCGGAACTGACTTCTATACAGAAGGAAGACGTAAACTTTACGCAAAGGGTACTGTAGGAGCCTTAAATGGTAAGTTTCAGACTTGGAATTTGTATAAAAGAATTATAAATAATGACTTAATGGTTTCCTATGAGAAGACTTTTGCCAATGATTATCATTTTAAGGCGATGGTAGGTCATAATCTCTATCAGGAAGAATGGAAGAATGAAAATGTGCAGGCGCAGAATCTGGTTGTTGATGGGCTATACACATATACTAATGCGAAGTCTACTACTCCGGTAAATTATTATGAAAAGAAACGTCTTGTTGGTTTATATGGAGATATTAGTTTGGGATACAAAGATATGCTTTTTATTAATGTAACAGGACGTAATGACTGGTCGTCTACTCTACCGATCAATAATCGTTCTTATTTCTATCCATCTATCAGCGGTAGCTTTATTTTCACAGAATTGATGGAGAATAAAGACATCCTGAATTACGGTAAGATTCGTTTAAGTTATGCGAATGTGGGTAGTGACGAAGATCCGTACAATTTGGCATTTAAATATACTCCAGCTAGTACTTACTTTTTTGCAATATCTGGGTAATGTCAATACTTTCCCACACATGGGACTGGTTGGTTTTACCGGGCCTCGTGTTCTGCCGAATGAAAACTTGAAACCTCAGAACCAAAGTTCATTCGAAGTCGGAGCTGATTTACGTTTTTTTGGTGGAAAGATTAGGTTAGATATGACTTATTATAGCAATATTACAAAGAATCAGATTGTAAGTATTGATGTCCCGTTATCAACAGGTTACTTTGCTAATAATATCAATGCCGGGAAGATTGCCAATAAGGGTGTCGAAGTAACTTTGGGCTTGACTCCTGTAGAAACACGTAACTTTAAATGGGACTTGGATGCAACGTTTGCTTCTAATAAGCAGACTGTAGAAGAGTTGGCTGAAGGACTTGATGAATATACATTGACTAGCGGATTGAGTGGTTTGCAGATTAAGGCTGCCAAAGGTGATTCGTTCGGTTTGTACGGTACTGCCTGGAAGCGTGATGATCAAGGTAATTATGTAATCAACTCTAAGACAGGTTTGAGAGAAACAGTCAATAACGTACGTTTGGGAGACGTTTATCCTGACTTTACAATGGGTATCAACAATACATTTACTTATAAGGGAGTTACCTTGAGTTTCTTGATTGATATCCGTCATGGAGGTTCTTTGTATTCAGAGACTGTAGCTAATTTAAGAAGTAGCGGTTTGGCTGCAGAAACAATGGCTCACCGTGAAGATGCTTCCTTTATTGAGCCGGGTGTTATCCTTCAGGATGATGGAACATATAGACCTAATGATGTTCCTGTGAAAAGTATGCAGGATTACTGGCAGCATGTGGCGAACTCCAGTAATAATGAAGGGAATATCTATAATGCATCATTTGTGAAACTTAGAGAAGTGCAATTGTCCTATAGTTTCCCACGCAAATGGTTCAAGAGCTTTTTTGTTAAATCATTGGATTTAGGTTTTGAGGCACGTAACTTATGGATTATTAAAGATCATGTGCCACATATTGATCCGGAAGCTAACTTCTTCGGTCCTTCTCAGATCGGAGGCGGTGTAGAGTTTAACAGTATCCCTTCTACCAGAAGTTTCGGATTTAATCTCAGACTAACATTGTAAGATTTAAACGAACATGATTATGAAAAAGAAAATATTAGCATATGCATTGAGCGCTTTGGCATGTGGGTTATTAACTTCATGTAGCGATTGGCTCGATATTAACCATGATCCCAATACTGCCGAGAAAGTTGATCCCGGGTATTTGTTTAACTATGTAGCTGTAAACTGGGCTGGAACACGCACTGGTGGTGACTTTTATATTCCTTTATCTATGAGTTCGCAGTGTCAAGTTGATGGTGGACTTGATTATGGTGGCTGGGATGAATCGGTATATACCATTTCCCCTTATAGTACAGGAAATACGTGGAAACATTACTACTCTGTCGGTGGTAATAACTTGATGCTGGCTATTAAAAATGCGGAAGAGGCAGATCCGGTGAATCACCAATGCTATTGCGCAGTGTAAGATTCTGTTGGCTGAACATATGTATGAAGCGACGATGCTATGGGGGGATATCCCTTTCACTGAATCTTGGAACGGAACAATTAAGTATCCGAAATTTGATTCTCAGGAAAGTGTATTGAATGGGGTGTTGTCATTGCTTGATGAAGCACTGCAGATCATGGATTTGAATGATGCCAATGCGATTGATGAATACGATATCTATTATAAAGGTGATATGAATAAATGGATGACTTTGGCCAAATCTTTAAAGTTCAGAACACTGATGGTTATGGTGGACAAAGATCCTTCTAAAGCTACTGCCATTGGTACGTTGTTACAGGCTGGAGGCATGGTTGCATCAGCATCGGACAATTTGGTATTTCCTTACTCTACAGAACCGGGTAACCAGAATCCTAAATATGAACTTATAGAATTGGTTGGCGGTACACAGATATTGTTTTTTGCCAGCAACTATATGCTGAAGCCGATGCAGGAACGTAATGACCCCCGTATTCCTTGTTATTTTGAACGGGGTGCCGACGGTGTATATAGAGGCTTAGGTAACCGTGAACCTGCTGTTACTGATGACAAAGATAATATGTTATCATCTGTTGTGAGCAGTTATCTTTTCAGAAAAGATGCACCGGAGTTAATATACTCTTGCCAGGAGCAGTTGCTTCTGGAAGCGGAAGCTTATGCGCGCGGTTTGGGAGTTGCTCAGAATTTGTCGAAGGCTAATGAATTGTATAAGAAAGGCATTCGTGAAGCATGTGCATTTTATGGAGTTGCGGAAGCCGATATTGATACATATGTTACAGGTTTGCCGGAATTGACAACGATGACCCAGGAAAAAGCTCTGTATGAGATTCATATGCAGCAATGGATTGATTTGATGGATCGTCCGTTTGAGGAGTTTGTACAATGGAGGCGATCTGGTACTGCCGGAAACGAAGTCCCGACCTTACAAGTGCCGGAAGATGCAACTTCAAAAGAACTGATCAGAAGATGGGAGTATAGCCCGGAAGAGATGACTGCTAATATCAATGCACCGAAAGAATCTCCGAAGATTTGGGAAAAGTTATGGTTTGATTTATAATTGAATTACTATAAATGGTTACGAAAAAGAGGACAATACAACATTGTCCTCTTTTTTTTTGTTATATTTGCGACCATATTTAGATTTATATAGTAGAAGTTAAAGAATGAAAGAATTTATAATATCCGAAGCCAAAGTAGAAACCGCAGTACTTGTCGGACTCATTACCCAGATGCAGGATGAGCGGAAAACGAACGAGTATCTGGATGAATTGGCTTTCCTTGCTGAGACGGCTGGGGCGGAGGTAGTGAAACGATTTACACAGAAATTACCGACAGCCAATTCGGTTACTTATGTCGGAAAAGGAAAACTGGAAGAGATCAGACAATATATACGGACAGAAGAGGAAGAAGAACGTGAAGTGGGAATGGTTATCTTTGACGATGAACTTTCCGCGAAACAAATACGTAACATTGAAGCCGAACTGAAAGTAAAGATACTAGACCGTACTTCATTGATCCTCGATATATTTGCGATGCGTGCACAGACTGCCAATGCGAAAACGCAGGTAGAACTGGCTCAGTACAAATACATGTTACCACGTTTGCAACGACTCTGGACTCACCTGGAACGTCAGGGTGGTGGCTCCGGTAGCGGAAGCGGTAAAGGAGGTTCTGTGGGACTTCGCGGACCGGGTGAAACGCAGCTCGAAATGGACCGCCGTATCATCCTCAACCGTATGTCACTGTTGAAAGAACGTTTGGCGGAAATAGACAAACAGAAAGCCACACAGCGCAAGAACCGCGGACGCATGATCCGTGTCGCATTGGTCGGCTATACAAACGTTGGAAAATCGACCATCATGAACTTGCTGTCAAAGAGCGAAGTGTTTGCCGAAAACAAGCTGTTCGCTACGCTCGATACAACAGTACGCAAAGTGATCATCGATAACCTGCCATTTCTTCTGTCGGACACAGTCGGATTTATCCGTAAGTTGCCCACTGACCTGGTAGACTCATTCAAATCGACTTTGGATGAGGTGCGTGAAGCCGATTTACTGGTGCATGTAGTCGATATCTCTCACCCCGGATTTGAAGAACAGATCGAAGTGGTGAACAAGACACTTGCCGAAATTGGCGGCGGTGGCAAACCCATGATACTTGTATTCAATAAAATAGACGCTTACACCTATGTGGAGAAGGCGCCGGATGACCTTACCCCCCGAACGAAAGAAAACTTAACACTCGAAGAACTGATGAAGACGTGGATGGCAAAGAATGGAAGATAACTGCCTCTTTATTTCCGCCCGCGAAAGAATCAATATGGACGAACTGAAAAGCGTAGTTTATCAACGAGTGAAAGAATTACACGTTCAGAAGTACCCCTATAACGATTTTCTTTATCAGACTTACGAAGAGGAAGAATAATAATCAATGTACCGCTTACTGATTGGGGGAGGCGGTACATATCTATTTTTATCTATATGAAAGATTATCGTAGATTGACTGAGGACGAAGTGCTTCAGTTGAAGAGCCAGTCGTGTCTGGCTGATGATTGGGGAAATGTATCAGTTGCCGAGGGGTTTAATTGTGAGTACGTTCATCACACCCGCTTTTCGGGAGAAGTGAAGTTGGGTGTATTTGATGCTGAATTTACATTGCCGGGAGGCATCAGGAAACATTCCGGATTGCGTCATGTAACTTTGCACAATGTGACAGTAGGGGATAACTGCTGCATTGAAAACATTCAGAACTACATTGCTAATTATGAGATCGGTAATGATACCTTCATTGAGAATGTGGATATCATTTTGGTAGACAGGCTAACCACCTTCGGTAATGGGGTAGAGGCGACAGTTCTCAATGAAACGGGCGGACGTGAAGTGCTGATCAATGATAAACTGTCGGCACACCAGGCATACATACTTGCATTGTATCGTCACCGTCCGGAACTGATTAATCGCATGAAGGCGATTGCGGATTATTATTCCAATAAGCATGCTTCTGCTGTCGGCAGTATTGGTGATCATGTGATGATTCTGAACACAGGGTCTATCAAGAATGTACGGATCGGTGATTATTGCCATATTTGCGGTACTTGCCGTTTGACAAACGGTAGCGTCAACAGTAATGTGACAGCACCTGTACATATCGGACATGGAGTGATATGTGATGACTTCATCATCTCTTCCGGCTCTGAAGTAGATGACGGCACGATGCTGACCCGTTGTTTTGTCGGTCAGTCTTGCAAACTGGGACATAACTATTCAGCTTCCGATTCCTTGTTTTTCAGTAACTGCCAGGGAGAGAACGGGGAGGCATGCGCCATCTTTGCGGGACCTTTCACGGTGACTCACCATAAATCGACTTTATTGATTGCCGGTATGTTCTCGTTTATGAATGCGGGTTCGGGATCTAATCAGAGTAATCATATGTATAAGCTGGGGCCTATCCATCAGGGAACCATGGAAAGAGGAGCAAAAACGACTTCTGATTCATATATCTTATGGCCGGCACGTGTCGGAGCTTTTTCTTTGGTAATGGGACGTCATGTAAACCATGCCGACACTTCCAATCTTCCTTTCTCTTATTTGATAGAACAACGGAATACCACTTATCTGGTTCCCGGAGTGAATCTGAGAAGTGTGGGGACAATCCGTGACGCCCAGAAATGGCCGAAACGTGACAAGCGGAAAGATCCGAACCGGCTGGATTATATCAATTATAATCTTCTGAGTCCATACACCATTCAGAAAATGTTCAAGGGACGTTCTATTCTGAAAGAGCTTAAGCGGGTATCCGGCGAAACATCTGAAATCTATTCCTATCAGAGCGCAAAGATCAAGAACTCCTCTTTAAATAATGGTATCCGTTTTTATGAGATCGCTATTCATAAGTTTTTGGGGAACTCCATCATAAAACGCCTGGAAGGCATTAATTTCCAAAGTAACGAAGAAATACGCCAGCGTCTGAAACCGGACACGGAAATCGGAACCGGCGAATGGGTGGATATGTCCGGACTGATCGCTCCTAAGAGTGAAATAGACCGTCTGCTCGATGGCATCGAAAATGGTTCTGTCAACCGGTTAAAGTCCATCAACGCCAGCTTTGCGGAAATGCATGAGAATTATTATACGTATGAGTGGACCTGGGCTTACAACAAGATTCAGGAGTTTTACGGCTTGAATCCGGACGAAATAACGGCACAAGACATAATCCGTATCGTAAAAGCGTGGAAAGAGGCGGTAGTCGGTCTTGATAAAATGGTATATGATGATGCCCGTAAAGAGTTCTCGCTGTCTTCGATGACAGGATTCGGAGCCGATGGTTCTCACGATGAAATGAAGCAGGACTTCGAACAAGTACGTGGTGATTTTGAAAGTAACACGTTTGTGACGGCTGTCTTGAAGCATATTGAGGACAAAACTGCGCTTGGCAATGAATTGATCAAAAAAGAATCGGGTCCATTCAAGAGTAAAATCTAAAGTCGGCTTATTGGTTAGTCGCCTCATTAACAGTAGTTATTGTGATCTAAAGTTCTCAGACCATTCTCATCTCGATGAGAAAAAATTCTCACCACAATGAGAAAATATTCTCATCGCAGTGAGAAAAAATACTCATAGGCATGAGAAAAAGTTCTCACTGCAATGAGAATAAATTCTTGTTGCGGTGGGCATAGTTCCTTTCTGCGTTATTCATTCTTAATTCTTCATTCTTCCGTTATCATTCTTTATTTTTAATTACTACCTTTGCCTCACTAACTAACATTACGTAATAAAATAAGAAATTATGGCAACACCTCCGTTTAAGTATCAGCCCATGTTTGAAAAGGGGAAAGATACAACTGAGTATTATCTGCTTACCAAAGATTATGTGTCAGTAGGCGAGTTTGAAGGACATCCTATCCTGAAAATTGAGAAAGAAGGTTTGACTGCGATGGCTAATGCGGCTTTTCGTGATGTATCATTCATGCTTCGTCGTTCGCACAACGAACAAGTTGCTAAGATTCTGAGTGATCCCGAAGCAAGCGATAACGATAAGTACGTGGCACTGACTTTCCTGCGTAATGCGGAAGTGGCTGCCAAAGGTGTACTTCCATTCTGTCAGGATACCGGTACTGCTATTATCCACGGTGAAAAGGGACAGCAAGTGTGGACCGGCTATACCGATGAGGAAGCTCTGTCACTGGGTGTTTACAAGACTTATACCGAAGAGAACCTGCGTTACTCTCAGAATGCGCCTCTGAATATGTACGATGAGGTGAATACGAAGTGCAACCTTCCCGCACAGATTGACATCGAAGCTACGGAAGGTATGGAGTACGAGTTCCTCTGCGTAACCAAGGGTGGTGGCTCTGCCAACAAGACATATCTGTATCAGGAAACAAAAGCAATTTTGAACCCTGGTACACTGGTTCCGTTCCCCGGTGGAAAAAATGAAGAACTCTGGGAACTGCCGCTTGTCCTCCTTATCATATCGCTTTTTGTGATCGGCGGTACTTCTGCTGAGAAGAACCTGCTGACAGTGAAACTGGCTTCTACTCACTTCTACGATAATCTGCCGACTACGGGAAATGAATTTGGCCGTGCTTTCCGTGATATCGAACTGGAAAAACAAGTACTGGAAGAAGCTCACAAGATCGGTCTGGGTGCACAATTCGGCGGTAAATATCTGGCACATGATGTTCGTATCATCCGTCTGCCCCGTCACGGTGCTTCTTGTCCGGTAGGTTTGGGCGTTTCTTGTTCAGCCGACCGTAATATCAAGTGTAAAATCAATAAAGATGGTATCTGGATTGAGAAACTGGATTCAAATCCGGGTAGCCTGATTCCGGCAGAATTGCGTCAGGCCGGTGAAGGTGATGTAGTGAAGATTGATCTGAACCGTCCGATGGCTGAGATTCTGAAAGAACTGACCAAATATCCTGTATCTACTCGTCTGTCACTGAACGGTACTATCATCGTTGGCCGTGACATCGCTCACGCTAAACTGAAAGAACGCTTGGATCGTGGAGAAGATTTGCCTCAGTATATCAAGGATCATCCTATCTATTATGCTGGTCCGGCCAAGACTCCGACTGGTATGGCTTGCGGTTCCATGGGCCCGACGACTGCCGGTCGTATGGACTCGTATGTCGGTTTGTTCCAGAGCCACGGTGGCAGCATGGTTATGTTGGCGAAAGGTAACCGTAGCCAGCAGGTGACAGATGCTTGCCAGAAATATGGCGGCTTCTATCTGGGTTCTATCGGCGGACCGGCTGCAATCCTTGCTCAGAACAACATCAAGAGCATTGAGTGCGTAGAATATCCGGAACTGGGCATGGAAGCAATCTGGAAAATTGAAGTGGAAGATTTCCCGGCATTTATTTTGGTAGATGACAAAGGAAATGACTTCTTCAAACAGATTAAACCACGTTGTGCCAAATAACAAGTAATAAGTAATGGGCAAGTTATTCTTGCGGTTGATTACATAAACATTCATTTGGGATACCTGTCAGTTTTCGTATGGGTATCCCTTTTTTTATAAACTTGCTTATCTAATAATTAAAACACCATGAAACCACTAGTGATGAATTTATCCAATCAAAAGAACCAGCATATTGTTTGGCTGGATGTCGTTCGTTTTATTGCGATGTTTACAGTTGTCTGCTGTCATTGCACCGATCCGTTTAATTTTTATCCCGGCACGGCTCCGAATATCGGAGAAATAAAACTTTGGGGGGCTATCTACGGATCTGTACTGCGTCCGTGCGTGCCTCTGTTTGTAATGATTACCGGTGCATTGCTTCTGCCTGTAAGAGGTGATGCTTCTACTTTTTACAAGAAACGTATTCCCCGCGTCTTTTATCCGTTCCTGATATGGTCGGTGCTCTATAATCTGTTCCCTTGGATTACAGGCCTGTTGGGACTGAATCCTCAGATTATTCTTGATTTCTTCCGTATGCGCGGGAGAGGAAGTGATGCAGCAATCATTCTCTGTATCTTTGGAATATATTTTGATGATTCCGTTCAACTTCTCCATTTTAGCCGTGCATATGTGGTATATTTATCTGCTTATCGGGCTGTATCTGTATTTGCCGGTTTTCTCAGCTTGGGTAGAGAAGGCTTCGGAACGTGCCAAACTGATGTTTCTGCTGGCTTGGGGGGGTAACTTTGCTGCTTCCTTATTATTATCAGTTTGTTTCTAATTATTTATGGGGAACCTGTTCATGGAACTCTTTTGGAATGCTGTATGCTTTTGCCGGTTTCAATGGCTATCTGTTGTTGGGGCATTATCTGAAAAATCTGGAATGGAGCTTGAAGAAAACGTTGGCGATTGGCATTCCGATGTTTGCAGTCGGTTATGCGGTGACATTCTTAGGTTTCAGGCATATAACCGCATTGCCGGAATATACGGATGAGATGCTGGAACTCTTCTTTACCTATTGTTCTCTTAATGTTGTAATGATGACGATACCTGTGTTTATGTTGGCAAAGAAAGTAAAAGTGAACTCGGAAAGGATGAAAAAGGCATTGGCGAATCTCACTGTTTGCGGATTCGGTATTTATATGATACATTATTTCTTTACAGGGCCGTCGGTCGTGCTGATGAGAGCTATTAATATGCCGATTGGTTTGCAGATACCTGTAGCCGCTATTCTTGCTTTCGCCGTTTCATGGGGATTGGTATGGCTGATCTATCGTGCAGGAAAGGTTGCTAAATATATAGTAGGATAGTCATAGAAAATAGAAATAGATGAGAGGTTATCAAAAGTCAATAGTAACTAAACTCCTTCAGGAAGGAGGAGAGTTTAGTTACTATTGACTTTTGACATCCCCTCTTATCGCATCCTCCGGTATTATTTCCTATTTAATTCCTTCTTCCATTTCTCATATTTTGCCAGTACTTTGCTGCCGTCTTTATTGTACCAGCTATATCCGTTCCGGCGTTCATGTCCGATTTCTGAGATATCGTATTTTTTAATTCCGTCGCGATCGGAGAAGAAAGGACGATTGGTATCCAGTTCATAAAAACGTGCCCATAGTACGGGACAATCTTCGCAAGGGATCATCTGGTAATCTCTTTTTCCGTCACTGTTGGTGAAGTATTCTTTTTGTATTCCTTTTATTTCGGACTTCTTGAACCATTTGACGGCTGATTCTATCGATTCAATTACTTTTTCCGATGGATGGGGGAGAGACATGAGCAAAAGCACGATATTGTCAGATTCTTGTCCGCTCAATGAAGGCAACTCATATGCACGTGCCTTGCAGGGCTCCAGTGTGATGCGGTCATGCTGCGCGCACCATACTGTCAGTTCCCCGTTTTGGCGAACCTGTGTCCGGAGGATACATTCTATTCCTTTGTCAAAGGCTTTACGTGCTTGCTGGCAGGTTTCATCGGGGATGAAAGTATAAAGGGGACTGCTTTTCGTAGATTTCCCGTAACTGGTGCATGACTCTGACCATTGCGTTATCATTGTAGGTGATTTGGATATAGTATCCTGTAGGACGCGGATAAAACTGAGGCCATCCGCCATTGTCATATTGTGCTTTGAGCAGATATTGGATACCTTTCAGTACTCCTTCTTTGTATTTCTCTTTTTGTGTAGCTTGATAAAGACGGGCCAGATATTGAATTTCGGTTGTCGTGGCGTTGTTGTCAATGGTACTTTGGTTGACGTCTCCTTTCGCATTCCATGCTTTGGCATATTCCTGCTCAGTCAGTTCTGCCGGCATATAGATGTTTTTGGGCCAGCCTCCCGTGACTTGCTGGTATAGCAATACATTGTCTCCGATGCGTTGTGCTTCTTCTGTCCGGAAAAAGGCATCATCGAACTTGGGAGCGAGGTGTACCCATTCTTTGTAATTCTGTTGTTTCCTGTAATCTGTTGCTTGGGCTGAAACTCCGGTCTGAATGAAAAGTAACAGAAAGAAAAAGGCTGTTTGTCTCATGACTTCTTATTGTTAAGTGAATGTTATGGTGTGTGCAAATGTAGAAGAAAAGGTCGGGAATGAAGGGTAATATCTGTTCTTAATGGCATAAAAATTGGGCTAATCGCTTTTATCAGATGATTAGCCCAATGAAAACAGGAGAATCAATGTTTTATTGCTCCAGATATTTGGTGATTTTTCCGCTGATTTGCAGTAGTGAAATTTCGCAAAGTTTGGTGTTGTATTCTGCCGAGAGAATACGTTCTTCGGCATCCAGCAGACTCTTTTGTGCCTCGCGTACTTCAAAACCGGAAAGGTCTCCCTGTATATAACGGTCCATGGCGATATCATGATTGTCTTTGGCAGTCACAAGATTCTGCCGTTCCAGATTCAGCAGCTGAAGATTATTACGGTATGCTTGCCACAAGTTGCTGAGATCGGAACGAAGGGCTAACTCCAGTTCCTGTCGTTCCAGACGACGATTCTTGAAGGCAAGGGTTGCGTTGCGCTTTTCACGGCGGCGGTTGCCGTCGAAGATATTAAAACCGACAGTAACTCCGGCATTAAAGCCTAAGTTGCCTCTTCTGCTATTTGCATTGATATCATACTTATTAAAGGTGTATCCATAGCCGGTATTCAGTTTGAGGTATGGATAGTTGCGGGAGTTGATCTTTTTGTAATCCAGCTGTGCCAGTACGGTGTTCTGGTCGGCTTTCAGCAAAGAAGCATTGGTGGATAAGGTAGCATTCCATAAATCGTCGAACAGTAAGTCACTGTGTACGTCAATGGTAGAATCTTTGATGACGATAATCTGATTTACATTATTGTTGGCCATCAATTCATTAAGTTGGATGCGTGAGGTGTGCAGCAGTTCCTGCTGTTTCATGTATTGGGCACTGTCGGCATTGAAGTCCACTTTGGCCTGCTGGTAGTCCAGGCGTGAGAAGTTACCGACAAGATGGCTTTGCTTCTGCTATACGCAAGCGTTCTTTGGAAAGTGACATCGCATAATGAAAGTTCTTCAAACGGATCTTTTGCTGGATGAAGTTGTAGTATTCCGAGGCAAGATCGGCGATGAAGTCTTCAATGGCAATGCGGGTATTGATTTCGCCCTGCCGTTCCAGTTCCTTTAGTTGCTTGTACGTAGTGCTGATATTGAAACCGTCGAAGATGGTCCAGTTCAGGTTGAGGCCGACGTTAACTGTCTGGTCGTAGACTCCATTATTCTTGGTGACCTCTCCGGTGGCTCGGGCTTTCGTCTCGATATTGTCCAGGTTTCCGGTATATCCGGCAGAAAAGTCCAAAGTAGGCAGATAACCCGCATTTCCAAGTGTCGCGTTATTCTTGCTGATCTGTTCTTCGTTATGGACGATGCGCAGAGAATAATTGTTTTGCAGCCCTTCTTCCAGGCAGTCTCTTTAGGGAATAGATTCGCTGTGCCTTCACTGTAGAAACTGATACGAAGACACATGCGGTAACTATATATATGATTCGTTTCATGCAAATACTTTTCTGTTTCATTCTTTTTTGTTATTTTGATTCGGTTAGTCGAAATATAACTGTAGATGGCCGGCACGATATACATAGTAAGCAGTGTGGAAACAACCATACCACCTACTACAGCCGTACCCATGGCGATACGCTGATTGGCGCCTTCTCCGCTGGCAAATGCCAATGGAATAAGTCCCAGTACAGTAGAAGCACTTGTCATTAGAATCGGGCGCAGACGCTGTAATGCGGCATCTTTGATGGCGCTCATTTTATCCTCGCCTGCTTCTTGTTTCTGATTGGCAATTCCACATCAGGATACCGTTTTTAGCCACTAGACCAATCAGCATGATAATACCGATCTGACTGAAAATATTCATTGTAATATCTCCGAAATACATGAATACCAATGCTCCGGCAATAGCCAACGGTACTGTTAACATGATAATCAACGGATCTTGAAACTTTCAAACTGTGCTGCCAGGATCAGATAAATCAGAAGGATAGCCAGTATAAAAGCAAACATCAGGCTCGAAGAACTTTCACGGTATTCCTTGGAGTCTCCGGATAATGCGGTACGGAAAGTATCATCCAATGTTTCCTTGGCAATCTTGTCCATTTCGTCCAGTCCTTGTCCGATGGTCTTTCCGTCAGCCAGTCCGGCGGAAATAGTAGCTGATACAAATCGGTTGTACCGGTACAGTTTGGGAGGGGCGATACCGTTTTCCAGCTCAATCAGATTATCCAGCTGTATCATATCGCCATTGCTTGCTGCGGATGTAGATGCCTTTCAGGTCGGCAGGCTTGTTGCGTTGCTGGCGGTTGATTTCGCCCAATATCTCATACTGCTTTCCGTTCATGTAGAAGTAGCCCATACGCTGTCCGCTCAAGCCGTATTGCAGAGTTTGGGCGATATTCTTAGTGCTGACGCCCATTACGCTCGCCTTGTCACGGTTGATGTTGATGCGCGCTTCAGGCTTGCTGAACTTCAGGTTTACGTCTGCCATCTGGAATACCGGATTCTCATACACTTTGGCCATGAACTGTGGTAATACCTCCTGCAGCTTTTCCAAATTGGTAGCCTGGAGTACGTATTGTACAGGCATACTTCCCCGGACGTCCGCCGAAAGAAGACTGCTGTTGTACGAAAGAGCGTGCCATGGTCTTTTTCTGCACTGCCTTCGACAACTTTTCGGCAACCTCCATCTGGGTATAGTCACGGTCTTTCATGTCTTTCAGTGTGATACGTACGTTACCGCTACCACTGGATACACGCGCTGTTACCGCTTCTGCATCCGGGATAATGGAGTCCACCAGATGATTGATGTCTTCGGTATAGTCGCGGATATATTCGTAAGTCACTCCCTCTGCACCTCGTGTATTGATCGAGATTTGCGACCGGTCTTCAAGCGGTGCCATTTCTGCCGGAATAGCATTCCATAAGAAGCCGATCAGGCAGATGGTTATAAAAGTGAACGGAAGTGCCAGCCAGCGCTTGCGCAAAAAAGCAGCGAGCGAACGGCTGTACCATCGGTTCATCCCTTCAAAAAACGGTTCCGTCTTAGTGTAGAACCAGTTTTGTTTTTCACGTTTGATGAGTAACTTCGTGGCCAGCATCGGAGTGAAAGTCAGTGCCGCAAATGAAGAGATAATGACAGAACCCGAAATTACAATACTGAATTCTCGGAACAAACGTCCTGTCATACCTTGCATGAAGACAATCGGGAAGAATACGGCAACCAGTGTGATGGTCGTTGAAATAACGGCAAAGAAGATCTCCTTGGCTCCCTCTATGCCGGCTTCTTTCGGGCTCATTCCTTTTTCGATGCGGATATAGATGTTCTCCGTCATCACGATGGCGTCGTCCACCACCAAGCCCACGGCAAGCACCACGGCAAGCATGGAGAGCACATTGATGGAGAAACCGGCAAGATACATGACGAAGAAAGCTCCAATCAGCGAAACGGGGATTACAATACAGGGCACAAGCGTCACACGCCAATCGCGCAAGAAGAGGAAAATGATGATGATGATAACCAGAATAAAGAAGCTACATATACAGTCTCTTTTACCTCATTGATAGATGCCCGGATAAATTTGGTATTATCAAAACCATAGCTATACGTCACATCTTCCGGCAGGTCCTTCTTCATCTGCTCCATGCGTTTGTATACAGCATCGGCAATTTCGATGTGATTGGCTCCCGGCTGTGGAATCACTACGATACCTACCATGGGTACGCCGTTCATCTTCATGTAGCTCTTGATGTCGGCTGGCCCCAACTCGGCACGTCCGATGTCACTGAAACGGACGATACGGTTGTTATCTTCTTTTACAATAAGATTATTGAACTCATCGGCAGTATGCATTAATCCCAATGTACGGATTGTCAGCTCGGTAGTGTTTCCTTCAATACTACCCGAAGGAAGTTCGACATTCTCATTGTCTACTGCATTCTTTACATCAATCGGAGTGATACCGTATCCCGCCATCTTGACCGGATCGAGCCAAAGGCGCATGGAATAACGCTTTTCACCCCAGATGGATACACTACTTACATCAGAGATTGTCTGCAATTGCTCTTTGACGGTCAAGTCTGCAATCTCACTTAATTCAAGCAGTGAGCGTTTGTCGCTTTGGAGGGCAACCATTAGGATAGGGGTGGCGTCCGCATCGGCTTTTGATACGGTAGGAGGGTCACAGTCACGAGGCAGATAGCGTTGTGCACGCGACACTTTATCACGTACGTCGTTGGCTGCAGTTTCCAGATCGACTGAAAGCTCAAATTCTACCGTAATACGGCTTTGTCCCTGCTGGCTGACGCTGGATAGAGACCGGATGCCCGGTATACCATTAATATTTTGTTCCAGTGGCTCGGTTATCTGGTTTTCAATTACGTCGGCATTGGCCCCCGGATAAGAACAACTGACAGAAATGATCGGGTTGTCCACCGATGGATATTCACGGACACCCAGATAACTGTATCCGATGAAGCCAAAGAGGAGAATAATGATTGTCAGTACCGTAGCTAATACCGGACGGCGTATACTTAATTCAGATATATTCATAAGGCATGGCAGGTATTAGTCAATATTGTCCAATGTAACAGGAAGTCCCAGACGAAGTTGCAGTGTTCCTGATGTAAGAATGGTATCTCCTACTTGAAGTCCTCTTACAATTTGTACTTCAGCATCCGTACGAATGCCTGTTGTTACTTCTACAGGCTCAGCTTTTCCCCGATTTATACAAGAAGACTTTATCCTTTCCCATCTCCGGTACGATTGCTTCCGTTGGGATGGCGATCGCATTCGGAATTTCTTCTTTTTTCAATTGTATACTTGTGTATCGGCCGGGAAGTAAGGCGCGATTGGTATTTGGATAAAGTGCGCGTGCTGTAAATTGATGCAGGTTGGGATCAATCGTTGATTCTACAGCATATACCTTTGCACTGAAGGCATCTAGTTTTCCTTCAATTCTAAAATTCAGGTTCGTACCTTTTTTAATCTGGCTTGCATAGCGTTCCGGTACTGAAAATTCTACTTTCAATGGAGTAATCTTTGTCAGTTTGGCAACAATAGTTGTCGGTGAAGCGTATGAACCGACACTGATTTGCCGAAGTCCGATGATTCCGTCAAATGGAGCACGGAGTTCGGTTAGGGCAATGTTCGCTTTTACTATTTCTATATCAGCGTTTAGAGTTGCCAGGTCAGTCTTTACTTGTTCATAAGCCTCTTTACTGACTGCATCTCGTTTGAGCAGAGCATCTTGTCGGAATACACGGTCCTCAGCTAACTTTAGTTGTGAAACCAACCGTTGAAGTTGTGCCTGTAGCTGGCGGTCGTTCACTTTGGCAAGAAGTTGTCCTTTTTTTACGGGAGTTCCTTCTTCGAAGTTGATCTCTATTACTTTCCCGGAAGTCTCAAAAGACAAATCAACTTCTTCATCCGGCAGAAGTACGCCGGTAGTGGTGTATTCGTCTGTTAATAGTTGAGGTTTTATCACTTTGGCGTTGACGTTCAGAATTTTTTTTCTCATTCTTTTGGGTATTTTTTACCTTGTCAGCAGCAGCCAGTTCGTCGTTTTTTTTTGGTAATTGTGAGTAGATTCCTCCTCCGATAATTCCGGCACCAACGAGGATAATGATGCCCCATTTAGTTTTCTTTATTCATGGTTTAGTATCGTATGTATAGCATGTTATATAATATCTTCTGATGATTAGACGATACCTTTCAGGAAAGGTTTAATTGAATATAGTGTAAAAAGAAAGTTAACTTTCTGCAGGGCTGTGATAATTGATAGCAGGAGAATTCGGGATTGTTTTATCTGTTAATTGGTATTCGAATTTTAGAATCAATTTATTAAAACTCGTAAAACTTTGCTTAAGATTTAAATAAAGTTAAAGTTGTGTTTGTGGTTATTTGACTTTTTAGAGTCGAAATGTCTGATTATTGTCGCTTTTTTTAAAATAAAGGCAAGGCTATTAGTGCGAATTTAGAGTAGATAGTGCTAACTATATGTCATTTCTTTTTTCGTTTTTTAGCAAATTGCCCGTAAAAATGTCTTCCTGAAAAATTTTGCGTATAAATATAAAGGTTTATACTTTCGCAAAGTTTTTTAGGAATTTATAAACAAGAACATCACAAGGTTAAAACACGTATTCTTTTTTTTTATAATAGCCTAATTAAACCTGTCGTGAGTTTAATTTTTATTAGGGTATTTAACTTTTTAAATTATGGATGAACCTATAGTGAGGGTAGAGCACCTTTCACATCGCTACAGCGTACAATGGGCTATCCGGGACATTAATCTGGAGATCAAGAAAAAAGGAGTTTTTGGTCTGTTAGGGGTCTAATGGCGCAGGAAAGTCAACCACTATGAACATCATGTGTGGGGTGTTGAACCAAACAGAGGGTGAAGTATTTGTAAATGGTATCAGTTTGAGAGAAAATCCGGTCGAAGCCAAGAAATATATAGGCTTCCTTCCTCAAAAGCCTCCTTTGTATGCTGACTTTACGGTAGATGAGTACTTGGTTTTTACTGTGCGCAACTCAGGCACATGGAGTCTAAAAAGTATCAGAGCTGCCGTTGACTATGCGAAAGAAAAGTGTGGAATTATGCACTATAGCAAACGTCTCATCAGTAATTTGTCTGGTGGATATCAACAACGTGTCGGTATTGCCCAGGCGATCGTACATAATCCGCTGTTCGTTGTTCTGGACGAACCCACCAACGGACTTGATCCGAATCAGATTGTCGAAATCCGTCATTTAATAAAAGAAATAGCGGTAGACCGTGCAGTGATGCTGTCTACTCATATCCTGTCGGAAGTACAAGCCACTTGTGATGAAATTAAGATGATTGAACATGGAAATGTTGTATTTTCCGGAACTATCCGTGATTTCAATAATTATATGGCCCCCAGTACTTTGGTGACTATCCTGGAGAATCCTCCACAAACAGAAGAATTAGAGAAAATTCCGGGTATCCTTAAAGTCGAAAAAGCTGACTGCTACTCGTTTCCGTTTTCATTTTGATGGAAACGATCATGGCATGACACGACGTATAACGGAAATGGGCGTGGAAAAAGGGTGGCGCCCCAGCGAAATTATTCTTGAACGGGACTCATTGGATACTGTTTTTTGCACAGTTGTCCGGAAAAGGAATAAAAATCGATTAATCACAAAATATAATAAAACATTGATATGAAAAACTACATATCGGATAGCCATTGCCGAATTGCGTTCCTTATTTTGTTCCCCGGTGGCATGGCTTATTCTAGTTATTTTTGCTGTGCAGGTAGGTGTGGCTTTTGGAAATGCGTTTGATCGTCAGGTACAGGGACAAGCATTAGGATATACTCTTTGGGATGTGACAGCCTCTATTTTTACAGGTTGGATGGGAATCTTTCCGGGCTTCCTGCGTAACCTTTATTTATATATCCCTTTGTTAACAATGGGGTTGATGAGTAGGGAATATAGTAGTGGTTCTATAAAACTGCTGTTCTCATCTCCGGTTACTGACAGCCAAATCATCTTTGGCAAATACTTGTCGGTATTGATTTACAATTTGGTATTGATTCTTCCTTTGTTGGTTGTAAGGGGTGTTTTGTGGCATTACTATTACAAATGCTGATTTAGGTTTACTCTTTACCGGAATATTGGGTATATATTTGCTGATTTGTGCTTATGGGGCTATAGGTTTATTTATGTCCAGCATTACTTCTTACCAAGTAGTAGCCGCTATGGGAACTTTGGCTGTATTGGCTGCATTGAATTATGTTGGTGAAGTAGGACAGGATTATGCTTTTGTGCGTGATATTACATATTGGTTATCTATATCCGGACGTGCGGATGAATTTATAAACGGGTTGATTTGTAGTGAAGATCTGTTTTATTTCTTATTAATTATTGCATTATTTTTTGACTCTCTCTGTACTGAAACTGCGTGCCGGACGTCGTAAAAGTATCTCGTGGGAAAACATGGGGAACTTATGGCGCTGTGGTTTTGGCAGCTTTATTGGTAGGGTATATTTCTACGTTACCTACTTTGAAAGTATATCACGATTCAACGGCAACAAAGCGCAACACGCTGACGAAAACGAGTCAGGACATTATGAAGCAAATAGATGGCAGCTTGAAGATAACCAGTTATATGAATCTGCTGGATGATAATTATGCTATTGCTTTGCCAAGTCAGTTAAAGGGCGATTATGAGAGGTTTGAAAAGTATATTCGTTTCAAACCGGATACGAAAAAATGGAGTATGTTTACTATTATGATGAGGCCAATTCTCAATTGGATTTCCGTCTTGAAGGCTGTAATACTCTTGAAGAAAGAGCTCAGAAAATGGCAAATATTCTGAATCTGAATATCAATATGTTTTTGACTCCGGAACAGATTCGTGAGAAAATAGATTTGCGGAATGAAGGAAATCACTTTTACGTGTTGTAGAACGGGATAATGGTCAGAAGAGTATTTTGCGCTTATTTAATGATAATGAAAAGCATCCGTCGGAAACTGAGATTTCTACAGCTTTGAAACGTTTTGTGGTACAGTCACCGAAAGTCGCTTTTCTTTACTGGTCATGAGATGCGTGATATTTATAAAACGGGCGACCGGGATTATAATCAATTTGCAGAGAATCAATATTTCCGTTATTCTTTGGGAAATCAGGGATTTGATGTCGTAACCTTGTCTTTGGAAGATCAGGAGGTACCGGAAGATATAGATATTGTGGTGATAGCAGATATGAAAACGCCTTTTGATGAGATTGAAAATGATCGTTTGAATAAGTATATCGCTCGTGGAGGAAATCTTTTCATCTTGGGTGATGCCCGTCGTCAGGAAATAATGAATCCTATAACGGAACAGATAGGGGAGTGACTTTTATGCCGGGAACATTAATTGAAATGAAAGAGAATGATTCTCCGTCTTTGATTGCCGGGCATATAACAAAAGAAGCTGCACAACGTTTTAAACCTTATACCCGTCCATATGAATTCAGGTCTGTCATCACAATGCCCGATGCTGTTGGTCTGGCATTTGATGCCACTAAAGGTTTCCATGCCACTCCGGTGATTGTTACAGACTCTTTATGTTGGAATGAGTTGCAAACAACGGACTTTTTAGATGATAAACCTCAGTATAACCCTGAAACGGGTGAGAAACAAGGTGTTATTCCTACAATTTTGGCGCTTGACCGTAAAGTTGGTGATAAAGAACAACGTATCGTCATAACAGGAGATGCGGACTGTGTAAGTAATGGAGAAATGAGCAAAAGCCGCAATGGTTATTCATCTAATAATTTTACAGTAATTACCGGAACTTTCAAATGGCTTTCTTACGATGAATATCCGTTGGATACAGAGCGGATTAATCCGGAAGATAATGCAGTGTCTGTAGGACGTGATGCACGTAAAATGGTGAGATATGGCTGCTACGCACTTTTGCCGCTTATCTTTTTGCCGCTTGTGGAATTACGATCCTTGTTCGTAGAAAGAGAAGATAATAAAGAGTATCCTTATAAAATACAAACACATCATGGAAGAATCTATTGTCAGAGTAGAGCATCTCTCTCACCGTTATAGTGTAGATTGGGCTATCCGCGATATAAATCTTGAAGTAAAAAGTAAAGGGGTTTTCGGTCTGTTGGGTTCCAACGGTGCCGGTAAGTCTACAACTATGAATATTATATGTGGGGTTTTGAACCAGACAGAAGGAAATGTCTGGATTAATAACATCAATCTGCGTGAGAATCCGGTAGAGACAAAGAAGTTCATAGGTTTTCTGCCTCAACGTCCGCCTTTATATCCGGATATGACAGTTGAGGAGTATCTTATTTATTGTGCAAATCTTCGTCTGATGGAACCTATGGAGATTGGGAAAGCCGTAGAGTGTGCTATGGCTCGTTGCGGAGTAACTCATTTTCGTTCACGCCTCCTGCGTAATCTGTCCGGTGGTTATCAGCAGCGTATTGGCATTGCACAGGCTATTGTTCATCATCCGCAATTTGTTGTGCTGGATGAGCCGACAAATGGTCTGGATCCTAATCAGATTGTCGAAATCCGTAATTTAATTAAGGAACTTGCTACCGATCATGCAGTAATGCTTTCCACGCATATTTTGCCGGAAGTTCAGGCTACTTGTGATTAAATTCGTATGATTGAACATGGAAAAGTCGTTTTCTCTGGAAGTATGGATGATTTTGATAATTATGTTGCTCCTACTTCTTTCACTGCAACATTGGCGAATGCTCCGTCAATAGAAGAACTAGGCAAACTAAAAGGTGTTACTTCTGTCGATAGTTTGGGCGATTGTCATTACCGCTTTCATATAGTCGAACCGAATGGAATAACCGAGAAAATGATTGCTGCCAGTGTCGCTAATGGATGGCAACTGGAAGAGATTCAGTTAGAACGTCTTTCTTTGGATGAGATTTTTGCACGTCTTTCCGGAAAGAAGTAAACACAAACTCAGAAAATAAAAAATAAGTATGAAAACTATATGGAAAATAGCAAAGGCTGAACTGAATACTCTTTTTTTGTTCACCTATTGCATGGTTAATCCTTATCATATTCGCATTTCAGGCCGGACTGACATTTTCCGACCTGATTTCCGATCAGTTACGTTATCTGGCGCTAAACTATCGTCCTTATAATCTGACTAGTGCTTTGTTGTTAGGATACAGTGGTGTTTATTCAAGCATGCAGGATAACTTGTACCTTTATATACCATTACTTACAATGGGATTGATGAGTAAGGAGTATAGCAGCGGTTCCATCAAGTTACTGTATTCTTCTCCTATCACCAATATACAGATTATTCTGGGTAAATATATATCTATGTTGGTATATGCATTGATTCTGGTTGCTATCTTGTTTGCCTATTTTATATATAGCGCATGTATTGTGGAAAACTTTGATTTTCCGTTTGCTTTGACCGGGATACTTGGAATCTTTTTGTTGGTATGTGCTTATGCAGCTATAGGTTTGTTTATGTCCACTTTGACTGCTTATCAGGTGGTTGCGGCAGTTGGTACATTGACTGTTCTTGCTATTCTTAATTTCATGGGTAATATTGGACAGGACATTGATTTTGTTCGTGATCTTACCTATTGGTTGTCTTTGGCAGGACGCTCGGACAAGTTTCTTCATGGCATGATTTGTAGTGAAGATGCATTTTACTTCATTATTGTGGTTGTACTGTTCTTGTCACTTTCTATTTTGAAATTGAAGTTCGAACGCACTACTGCCAATAGTTTAAGTAAGATGATGCAGTATATCGGTGTGTTGTGTGTTGCATTACTAGTCGGTTATGTGACTTCCCAACCCAAGCTAATGTGTTACTATGATGCAACAGCAACTAAAAGCAAATACTTTGACTCCTCCAAGTCAGGAAGTTATGACGAAGCTGGACGGTGGATTGACTCTTACGATGTTCGTTAATCTGCTGGATGATAATTTCAACAAGGGAATGCCGAAAAACAGGAACTGGGAAATGCGTAAGTTTGAAGACTATATCCGTTTCAAAACCGGAAATGAAGATGGAGTATATTTATTATTATGACCATACAGATAATCCTCGTCTTTACGCACAATTCTCCGGACTGTCAGACAAAGAAATAGCTCAGCGTTTGTGCGATACTTATGATCTGGACTTTAATATGTTCCTTTCTCCGGAAGAGATCAAGAAAAATAACAGATTCCAAGGGTATTAATCTGGAAGAAGAAGGCAATCGTTTTGTTTATCTTTTCGAACGTGAAAATGGTCAAAAAAGCTTTCTTACGCATTTATGATGATAATCAGCGTGATCCTCGTGAATCAGAAATTACGGCTGCCTTGAAAACTATGGTTGTCAAGTCTCCGCAGGTTGCTTTTATCACATGGACATGGCGAACGCGATGTTTACAAAGGTGGTGAACGTGATTATAGTGCATTTGCAAAAAATCTCTCTTTCCGATATTCTCTGATCAATCAGGGGTTCGGTGTGACTGTTTTGGATTTGAAGGCAGATACTGTAGCAACAGATATTGCTGATAATATTGATATTATAGTTATAGCAGATGTACGTGAAGCATATACTCCGGATGAGATAGCTAAGATACAACGTTTTATTGCTCGTGGAGGTAACATGATTATAGCTTGCGAACCACGGCGTCAACCATTGATGAATCCATTAGTTGAAAACCTGGGTGTTACATTTATGCCGGGTGTTGTAGTGGAAGAGACAGAGGGATATGCTCCCAATCAATTATTTGTGAATCCTACTGAAACGGCTGTAGCAGAGAATAAGGGATATTATAGAATGGCCAGTTTTGGTTCTAAACTTTCTATGCCTGATGCTGTACAGCTTGTCCTGAATGATAGTTGTGGATTTAAGTCTTCAGTTCTGTTTGCTACAACTCCAAACGCTTGGAATGAATTGCAGACAACAGACTTTATAGATGATAAACCTGTAATTAATCAGGAAACTGGTGAAAAAGCAGGTACTATTCCTTTGGTGGTGTGTTTGACACGACAGGTAGGCGATAAAGAGCAGCGTATCTATGTATGTGGTGATGCTGATTGTATGGCTAACAGTGAATTGACTACCAATCGCAATGATTTGAGTACTTCTAATTTCACATTAATCACCGAAGCCTTCCGCGAATTGTCTTATAATCAATTCCCCATAAGCGATGAGCGTCCCCATCCGTATGATGATAAAATGTCTATTTCCGGCCAGGGGGGCTTTGATCTTCGTTCGCATTCTGTTTATGGGAGTTATTCCCGTAGGGCTATTAGTCGGATACATCATGACTTGGTGGCGTCGTCGTAAAAAATAATAGTTGTAAAAGAATAGGTTAAAAACAAGTTTTGTCAAATAACAATATATAACGAAACACAACACAGCATTTATGAAAAAAAAAAGCGAAGTCTTATTATTGGCTGCTTGCTATTAGCAGCTTTGCTTCCGTACACTTTTTTTGCTAGTGCACAGACTAAAGTTACTGTTAAAGTACAGGACTATAGTTATAGGGTCGTCAAAGGTAAAGTTACAGACTCGGAAGGGCATTCTTTACCGGGGGTAAACGTAAGAGTAAAGGAAGTACAGGGAGGTACAGTTTGTGATATTGATGGGAACTTTAAACTTAGTGCCCCACGTGAAGACGCCGTACTGGTATTCTCTTATATTGGTATGGCCACTCAAGAAGTAACAGTCAAAGCCAGCCAGAAAAAAGAGATTTTGGTTCAAATGAAAGAAGACGTGAATGAGGTAAATGAAGTTGTAGTGACCGGATATGCAACTTTGAGAAAAGAAAGTTTTACGGGAAATACGGTATCTATTAAAAAGGAAGATTTGCAGAAAGTTTCTAAAACGAATGTAATATCGGCTATTCAGGTATTTGACCCTTCTTTTCGCATTGCAGAAAATAATATGTGGGGATCTGACCCTAACGCCTTACCGGAAGTCTATCTTCGTGGTAAATCTGGTATTGGGATTAAAGAATTAGATGCTACAGATGTTACCTCAAAATCCTCTTTGATGAATAATCCGAATCTTCCGACATTTATTATGGATGGATTTGAAATAAGTGTGACGAAGTTGTACGACATGGATCCTTCTCGTATTGAGAGTATTACGATTTTGAAAGATGCTGCTGCTACTGCTATGTATGGTTCACGTGCAGCTAATGGTGTGATAGTAATTACTACAGGTAACTCCAAAGCCTGGTAAAATAAATGTCTCTTATAGCCTGACCGGAGAAGTGGAAATGCCGGATTTAAGTGATTATAACTTGTTGAATGCTGCTGATAAATTGGAAGCTGAAAGAATATCCGGATGCTTTGAAGATCCAACGGGTGGTGTTGACACAGAAAATAGATATAGAGATTTCTATTATAAAAAACTGTATAATGTTCTTGATGGCGTTGATACATATTGGCTAAATAAACCATTACAAACGTCATTCAATATGAATCATAGTCTTTATGTCGATGGTGGTTCAGATAAATTGCGTTTTGGTGTAGAATTGAGCCTGAACAAAAACAATGGTGTAATGAAAGGCTCGAAACGTGATGTGTGGGGAGCAGGCGCATATATTCAATATACTATAGGCAATTTCATTTTTTTCGCAATCATTTTACTTATGATGTCAACAGTTCTAAAGATTCGCCTTATGGTACTTTCTCTGATTATACTTCTCAGTTGCCCTATGATGTATATCAGGATGAGAATGGAAATCTGTTGGAAACGCTCGGATATTGGGGATTTAAGACCAACCGATACAATCCTCTTTATGAAGCTACATTAGGAAGCTATAGTAAGTCTTCTTATGAGCAAGTAATCAATAATTTAAGTGCTCAGTGGAATATAAATAATTATTTATTGTTTAAAACCACATTAGGCTTAACCCGTCAATTTAATGAGAATGAACGTTTCTTAGATCCACATTCTCAGAAAAATGCCAATCCTTTAAGTGCTACTAATCTTTCTTCCGGGGAATTAACAACTGGATCTGGAAATAATTTCACTCTTGACTGGCAGGCATCATTAGCATACAATCGTTTTATAAATAAGCATAACATTAATGTTTCAGCGGGAATGAATGTAATGGAAAATCAGACTAAGAGTTTGACTGCTAACTATAGAGGTTTTCCGTCTGGCAGCTTGCATTCTCCCTAATTATGCACAGGGAAATGGTTAATAAGCCGACACAGAGTGAGGAGCATTCTCGTTTGGTCGGTTTGATAGGCTTGGTCAATTATAGTTATGATAACATCTATTTGTTTGATACAAGCGTTCGTATGGATGGCTCATCTAAATTTGGTTCAGACAAAAAATTTGCTCCATTCTGGAGTTTTGGTGCAGGGTTGAATATTCACAATTATAAATACTTTAAAGAATTGGGTGTTTTTGACTTATTAAAACTGCGTGCTAGTTATGGTCAGGTTGGTAAAGTGAATTTTGCCTCTTATGATGCGAAGACAACTTATCGTATTCTTTCTGACCAATGGTATAAGACTGGTTATGGAGCTGTATTATACGCATTGGGTAATAAAGGTTTGACTTGGGAAACGACAAATACATTGGATGTAGGTTTGGAAGTCAGCTTACTAAAGAATCTTCTATATTTAAAAGGTAGTTATTATGTTAAACGGACAGTTGACTGTATTAACTCCGTTACTATTCCTAGTCATTCAGGTTTTATAACTTATATGGATAATATTGGTGAGATCGAAAATAAAGGATTCGAATTGGATGTTCGTGCGAATGTTGTTCGAACTCAGGATTGGAATCTTAATTTGTTCGCAAACTTGTCTCATAATAAAAAACCGATTGGTAAAAATCGCAGAGAGTCTGAAAGCATATAATGATAAAGTGGATGATTATCTTAATGATCCAAAACAAAGTGCTAGTTCTACTGGCTCCAAAAGCTATAAGAAATATTCGGAAGGGGTTTCGCAGAGTGCAATTTGGGCTATGAAGTCATTGGGAATTGATCCGGCTACTGGTGATGAGCTCTTTCTTAATGCAGATGGTACTGTAACTAAGTATTGGGATTCATCCAATCAAGTAGTAGTGGGAGATGAAGAACCTGCTGCACGAGGAACTCTTGGTTTTAATCTGACTTGGAAACGTTTTAGTGTTTATACAACTTTTATGTATGAGTTTGGTGGACAACGTTATAACAGAACTTTGGCAGATAAAGTAGAAGGTGTTGATATTTTAAATGAAAATGGGGATAGGCGGATATTAACAGAACGTTGGAAAGAACCCGGGGATTTGGCTGCCTTTAAGAAAATACAGGCAAATATTTATATAGGAAATGCAACGACAAAGCCGACTTCCCGATTTGTACAAGACTATAATTGGATTAATTTGAATTCTATTACACTGGAATATGATTTCGATTCAAAATTGATTAAACCTATAGGACTGAGTATGTTACGGTTCAGTGTAGGGGCTAATGAATTAGCACGTTGGTCCTCTGTTGAACTCGAAAGAGGATTGAGTTATCCGTATTCAAGAACAATTAATTTCTCACTAAAGGCAAGTTTCTAATGATTATGAAGCGTATGAAAATATATAAACTTTTAATAATTTTACTTCTGCTTGTCGGATTAAATTCTTGCAGTGGTTGGCTGGACCTTGAGCCTAAAGATACTACCACAGAAACGGACTTGTTTCAGACGGGTGATGGCTATCGTATTGCATTAAATGGTATTTATGAACAAATGGCTGAAACCAGTTTGTATGGGAAAGAGTTGAGCTGGGGATTTTTGGATGTGCTTGCACAGACATATATGTCCTATAGGTTGGCTAACATTACGGAATACCAAGGCTGCTGTTAATTATATGTATACTAATGATAAAGTAAAATCGCTTATTGAGTCTATCTGGTCAAAAGCCTATAATAATATAGCAAACTGTAATAATATAATTCAGCGTATTGAATCTGAGGCTGCCGGAAAATTTGCAGGTGGAGAGACTGAACACAAAAAATGATCGAAGGAGCAGCCTTGGCATTACGTGCTTATCTTCATTTTGATATGTTGCGACTTTTTGCTCCTTCTATGTTTAAGAAAGATGAACGTCAATATATCCCCTATGTGACCACGTATCCTTGTACATTTCAACCTTACTCTACCAATAAAGAAGTCTTGGAAAAAGCCATAGAAGATTTGAAAAGAGCTAAAATGTTGGTAGAACCTTTTGACATGGCTGAAACAAAATGGCTAATTACTAAAAACCGTATAGAAGGGGATGAGAGTCCGACAGATCTGTTTTATGCCTATAGAGGATATCGGATGAATTACTATGCCATCAGTGCCTTATTGGCCAGAGTGTATAATTATGCCGGTATGCATCAGGAGGCTTTTTGATGAAGCAACTACTGTGATAGAAGCGAAAGGAAGTGGTGGTAAATTTTTCACTATGAGTACCAGTGGTGATGTTACAAATGGAAATATTAAGTTATACGATAATGTTATATTTTGTTTGTCTAATCAGAATTTGTGGACTATTTATGAGCCTTATTACAATACAGATCAGAGCTTGGTGTTGGCAGCATGGGATATAACTGATATTTTTGATGCTATAAATGATACTCGTGCTCAGCTAGTGAAATTAGAAAATTCCCAAATATACAGTATCAAAAAATCTACCGACACAAGCGAAATTAGCGTCTTATGTCAAAGATATGATTCCTATGATTCGTTTGGGTGAGATGTATTATATTCGAGCTGAATATTATAATAGCAAGGAAGATGACACAAATGCTAAAAAATGAGTTAGCCATACTTCGTTCTGCTTATAATTGTCCTCCTGACAAGTTAACTGGTGATTTTGTCGATGAGTTAATTAATGAAGTACATCGTGAATATCTTGGTGAAGGACAGTTGTTTTATTACTATAAAAAAAAAAATGAACAAACGTCCGGGCTATGCTATGGGTAGCGATGATCTGTTTGTTTTGCCACGTCCTGATAATGAAAATTTGTAAATTCTAGATTAGCGATATATGAAAAAATACATATTAATATTGAGTGTGCTTTTCCTGGCATTAAGTTCATGTGGGAAAAGAAGAATTGGCACTGTATGATGTTTCAACACACTATCTCTATATACCAAATGATGAAGACAAGCATATTACATCTATGACCTTTAAACATCATCCGGATCTGAATGATTATGATGCCTTGTTTGAGGTAAGACTTGTCGGATCTTATTTGGAGGAGGATAAGGCTTTTACAGTGGAGGTTGTAGATGATGAGACGACAGCGCATGCAGAAGACTTTACAGTGGAAAAAACACAGATTTTTCATGCTGGCGTCTTGAAAGATAACTTGAAGATCACTTTGCATAAAACACCACATCTTGATGAGGAAACTGTAAAAGTAACAGTTCGCCTGGTTCCTAATGAGACATTTGGACTGGCTGATTATTTGGGAACTAATGAGTATACTAAAGCGATAATGGCATCCATTACTTTTGATAATAAACTAAGTAAGCCACTTTGGTGGGATCAGAATATTGAAGATAACTTTTTGGGAGAATGGACTGCTACTAAATATTCGTATTTTATAGAAAGTTGTGATGGAGAGGTTCTTGATCTTACTGATTATGATGCAGATGAAATTCGGTTATTGGCAATGAAGTTTAAGAAAGATATTAAGGATAATGATTGGCGTGAACCTAATGGACAATCAATAACAGTTCCTGTTTATTAAAACTCTAAAATTATGAAATGTAAGATATTTGTGTTTTTGTGCCTTATGAGCCTGTTTTGTTCAGGCTGCTATGAGGATAAAGGAAATTATGATTATAATGATCTGTTAAGAGTAACAATTATGGGTTTCTTATCCGAAAAAGATGGTGCGGAAACTGAGATTACATCAATAACAGTTACAGCTGGACAGACAATTAAAGTACGACCAGTTCTCTCTTTCGAGAATGAGAATACTAAAATGAACTTGACTTATACTTGGTTGTTCAAAGACAAAGTAATAGGTAATGAGGAAAAACTAAATTTCACTGCTACTGAAGTAATTTCCGGATATGTAGTTTTAGATATTGAGGATTTAGATACAGGTAATCATTTTCGGGCTAATTTTTCTTTAAAAATTTTAGATCCCTATGCTGCTTCTGGTTTTTTAGTACTTAGTGAGAGAGGAGGAGAATCTTGTTTGAGCTTCTTGGAAGGAACATATTTTGAGAATAAAACTGGATTTAATCCATATATTGGACTTTATCAAAAAAGGAGAATGATAAAATACTACCAAGAGATGTGTTTAAAATACATGAACATTTTCGTAAAAATAGTCATAGTACACAAATTATGGCTGTTTGTAAGAACGATTTGATAGATATTAATGCTTATACTTTTAAAAGAAGAAAAAATCGGGCAGCTGAGATGTTTATGTCAGGTGTGCCGACTATTTCAGATGTTATGTTCATGCAGTGGGTTGATCTTGTAGCTGATGAACAAGGACGGCTTTATAAACGAGTAAAAAGTACAAATGAATTATTTTCACTCTAATCGTTTTTTACCTTCTTTCGTAGAAAATGAAGATGGTGAAGTACTTCAAGGCATTCGTTTTATACCAGGTGATATAAGTAACAGTAAGAATTTGTGTTTATTATATGATACTTATAAGAAACGTTATTTGATAATTTCCGACTGGAAAAATTCGTTTGGGAATACTTTGGGGAAAGTTGTGGTGGCAAAACATGGAAGTGGAGATAAGGGATGGTCGGAAGGCTTTACCCGATTGGATCATATGGAGGGTTATAATGTAATTTATACAGGATGCTATCTTTATCCCAGAGAATATCTTAATCCCGCTGCTAACAGATATTTTTCTATAATAGAAAAGGATGGAGTGTATTATCATCAACATTTTAGAGTGAATCGTGATTATTCAACCGGAAATATGAATGTGACAGAAGATAAACAAGGAGTGATGTCAGGACTGGGAAGTATAATACAGGAGAATAATATTTTCTGTATAATGAGATATGCTCAAGGATTTGATTCATCTATACACCCTTATCTCTTGATATCCAGTGGAAAATCATTGTATCTGTATGATATTACAGTGAGTAGCGCTGGTAGTACTTCTGAGGAGATTCTAAAACTTTACGAGTTTGATAGTCCTATCGTTGCGATGAATGGAGAATGTATTAGTGGCACACAATTGGGTGTAGGTCTCGAAGATGGTTCATTCCATGTTTTAAATATGACTTTGGCCAAAGATCATCTTATGGATAAAGAGAAGTCACTTTTTTTTGGAGTTTGCCAGCCGGGCAGCTTGGAACTATAAAGGATATACAATACAATGTTCAAGAACAGTCACCGACTTTCAACTAAAATAGTATAAGAGAAGGAGATTGTGTTTCCGAAGCTTTGAATTTATAAAGTCCCCCTCGTTACATCATAACATCATAACGTATGAGGGGGACTTTTCATTTTAGGGATTTGGCAATCACTTCTTTAGTATGCCGCCCGATACTTCCCCTCCCTCCTTATCCTCCAGCATATTCAGATAAGAAGTATAACGAGACTCACTGATAAGATGCTTTTCCACTGCCTCACGCACCGCACATCCCGGCTCATGCCGATGTGTACAGTTACCATATTTACAATCAGCGGAAACCTTGAATATTTCAGGGAAATAATGCCCGATTTCTTCCTCCTCCATATCGAATGTGCCGAATCCTTTGATTCCCGGTGTATCGATAATATATCCATCCCCATCTACGGAGAACATTTCAGAAAAGGTAGTCGTATGCATACCTTTGTTGTGATAGGTCGATATCTCACCGGTTTTTTACTTTGGTTCCCGGTAAAATAGCGTTGATGAGCGTCGATTTTCCAACTCCCGAATGACCGGAAAAAAGTGTGATCTTGCCTTCCAGGTCTTTTTTGATGGCATCCACTCCGGTTCCTTCCTTGGCAGAAACCTTGAAACAAGGATAACTGATATGCGTATACAGATTAATAAGAGCGTCCAGATAACGGAGCTCATCCTCGTTATAAGCATCTACCTTATTAAATACCAGTTTGACAGGTACACGATATGCTTCGGCAGAAGCGAGAAAACGGTCGATAAAAATGGTGGAAGTTTCGGGATAGTTGACAGTAACCACTAACATACATTGATCGAGGTTAGCGGCAAGAATGTGAGACTGTTTGGAAAGATTGGAAGAACGGCGGATGATGTAGTTCTTCCTGTCTTCTATTTCGTTGATAAAGCAGTGCCCTCTTGGTTGGTTATAATCTGAACGCGGTCGCCCACGGCTATCGGATTGGTGCTGCGAATACCTTTTAACCGGAAATTACCTTTGATCTTACATTCAATAAATTGTCCGTCGTCGGTCTTCACCTGATACCAACTACCCGTGTTCTTGATTACTAATCCTTTCATTTATTTAATGGATAATGGATAATGGATAATGGAGAATGTGTTTCAACTGAATAATACAGCATTATAATTCCTCATTCTTCATTCTTAATTCTTCATTATTTTTAAGACGGTCATAATTTCTTTATCCTTTTCAGCCAGCATATCTTCTATCTGCTTGATATACTTATCGTGGATTTTTTGTAACTTGGCTTCCGCATTCTTCTGCTCATCTTCTGCCAGTCCGTCTTTTACTGCTTTTTTCAGTGCGTCGATACCATCGCGGCGAGCGTTGCGTACACTTACTTTGGCTGTTTCTCCTTCCCCCTTGCATTGCTTAGCAAGCTGTTTACGACGTTCTTCCGTCAGTGGCGGAATGCCGATACGGATAATCTCGCCATTATTTTCGGGCATAATGCCAAGATCAGAGTCGATAATGGCTTTTTCGATTGCACGGAACATACTTTTGTCCCACGGCTTGATAGTGATACTGCGAGCATCCGGAGTGGTTACGGCAGCTACATTATTAATCGGAACCATACTTCCGTAAGAGTCTACGCGGATGCCATCCAACAAACGGGTACCAGCTTTACCGGCGCGGATATGAGCCAGTGCTTCTTCCAGATACATAACAGCCATATCCATCTTTTCTTGTGCATTGTCAAGGCAAGTCTTTACGTCTACCATATTTTTTGATAATTAAAGTTGCTATTTGGTTGATTGATTAGCAAAAGTATACTATTTTTTGCTTATCTGCAACAGCACACTCATCTTTTTTATAAGCGACTTGCCGATGATAATCAATGTAACGGCAGTGATAATCATTAAAATACCGACCATCAATCGGGGAGTCAGTTTTTCGTGAAACAGGAGAACCCCGAAAAATAACGCTGTCACCGGTTCCAAAGCACCGAGTATAGCAGTAGGAGTGGAGCCTATAGATTGAATGGCTAATGCGGTGCAAATCAATGACACGGCAGTGGGGAGAATGGCCAAAGCCAGAACATCTGCCCACAATAAGGGAGAGGGTATGATTTGCAATTCCGTGCAGAAATTCAAACGGACTATGTAAACCGATAATCCGAATAATATAGCATAAAATAGTCAGTTTGGTGGTCGGTAATGTCTTTAATGAAGATCCGGTTGACTCCTACGATGTAAATGGCATAGGAGAGAGACGACAGTAAAACAAAAATAATTCCTGCGGTGGAGAGCGGTTTATTTCCGTCTCCCCTGATAAAGCAAGGCAATGCCCGAAAGTGCCAACAGGATCGAAAAAACGGTGATTGCGGAAATCTTCTCTTTGAAAAAGGCGCCCATAATCACAGCTACCATCACCGGATAAACGAACAGAATAGTAGAAGCAATACCGGCATCCATATAGTTGTAACTCATGAATAGAAGCAGGGATGAAAACGAAAACAGCAGTCCCATGATAACCAAGGGGAGAATGTCGGCCTTTACGAAGGGCAAAAGACTGCCCTTGCAACTTCATCAAGACACCCAATACGATTACGGCAAATGCGTAACGGTAGAATAAAACAGTATCTACACTCATGCCGGCAGCATAGAGCGGGAGTGCGAAGAGAGGATTCATACCGTAGCTTGCAGCGGCAATGGCTCCATAGATAAAACCTTTGGTCTTGTTATTCATTATTTTGGCCTCTTAAAAATGGCGTGCAAAAAGTACGTAGTTTGCAGATGATAAACAATAGTTTAGGGAGTTGATAGTATAATTTAATTTTTCGTATGCGACGGATTACTTGGAGAATAGCATGAGATTACTCTTCTGCTAGCCGTAAACTAACATTGTTTATGCTTGAATTTATTCGTCTGACAGCTGTTTTCTTTTCGTCTGACAGCTGTTAGACGAAAGATTAACAGCTGTCAGACGAAAGTTCAACAACTGTCAGACGAATAGTTTTATGCAATGCGAGACTTAGATTTTAGTACTATAGCCATTAAGAAATAGTATTGAAAGCTGTAAATCTTAGTCTTTTTATTATCTTTGCATCAATGACATACCTTGCATCTTAATACATTAGATAAATACAGAATATAAAATATGAAAGAAAATAAACTGGATTACACCCCCGAACCGATGGACCTTTCATCGGTTGACCTTCCCGAATCTTTAATCCAATTATCAGAGCGCATCGCTGAAAATGTACATGAAGTGTGGGCAAAAGCCCGGATGGACGAAGGCTGGACTTATGGCGAAAAACGCGATGATATCCATAAAAAGCACCCTTGTCTGGTGCCTTATGATGAGTTGCCGGAAGAAGAAAAAGAGTACGATCGGAATACGGCTATGAATACGATCAAGATGGTGAAGAAATTAGGTTTCAGAATAGAAAGGGAGGAGTAAGTTATGAATGCTCGTTGGTTTGACCGGATTATTTATGGCGGGGCCTGGAAACAGATATGTTTCCTGATTATTATAGTCATTTCGCTGATTGTTCTATCTTGTCTGGGAGTACACTGGGGGAAGCAAGCATCAGATGGCTCCTTCCGAAGAGATGACTGCGCTGGCTGCCGACTCTGTGGCGAACCATTCTTTCCAGAAGACCCTGTGGAATGTATACAATAACTTTGTTGATTCGGGCAATCTGATTAGTATAAGTCCGGGAAGGAAGACCGCCCGTGGGCATTGATTATTAGTTTGCTGGGTTCCGTCGTTTTGGGCGGATTGTTGATCTCCACGCTTTCCAATATCATTGAAAGGCGGGTGGAAAATTGCAGAAACGGGTTGATTCATTATAAACTATCTGATCATTTTGTGATCATCGGTGCAGATGCGATGTTGCCCTGTCTGATACGACAGTTATGCCAACGGGAGAAGGATTGCACATTAGTCATTCAGACTTCCAAAGACGTCAATGAAGTACGGATGGAATTATTCTCCAATCTCACAAAGGACGAGGAGAAGAGAATCGTTTTGGTTCATGCCATGAGAGACTCTAAAGAAGAACTGAAAAAGTTGTATGTGGCGGATGCGAAAGAAGTCTTTATATTGGGAGATAACGGAGAGCTGGATGATGTGGAATATTATCATGACTCGATGAATGTCGACTGTCTGAATCTGATAGGCGAACTTTGCAAGGAAGAGAATCGGAAACCTCCTTTGAAAGTGCAACGTACTCTTTGAATATCAATCTACTTTTTTGCCGTCTTCCAATTCTCGGATATTGATGATGATATAAAGGAATATATTGATTTCTGTCCGTTTAACTTTTACGAAACATGGGCGCAAAAAGTATTTGTGCGAAATGCGTGTAGTATCCGTGAGATTAATTATCTGCCTTTGGATTATCAGCCTGTCACTTACGAATCAGAGAAATATGTGCATCTGGTAATTGTGGGAATGTCGAGGATGGGAATTGCTTTGGCTGTCGAGGCTGCCCATATAGCCCACTATCCCAACTTTATCCGGGATAAAAAGAAGAAAACGCGCATCACTTTTATCGATAATGAAGCAATGCGTGAGATGAACAGCTTCAAACAAGCGTATGAAAACCTGTTTGATGTATCTTATTCTACCTTTATAGACACAGAAAACGGTTTGGTCCGCAGGGATGAACCTGCTGAGGTTTATGCTCATTTGGGAACAGATTTTATAGACATAGAATGGCAGTTTGTACAGGGGAACTATCGAATCGCCGGAAGTCCGTGATTTGATTACAGGCTGGTGTAGAAGATGCGGATGCGCTGATGACGGTTGCAGTCTGTCTGAACCTGACTCATCAGTCTATTTCTTCTGCTGTCTATCTCCCGCGTTGTGTCTATGAGAAAGGTGTTTCGGTGCTGGTTCAGCAACGGATAACATCGGCTATCATTGAAAAATTATCCGGTAATCCATTGAAGGGAAAAGGAGGAACCAATCAGCGTTTCAAGAATCTTCGTCCGTTCGGGATGTTGGATGATTGTTTCGACTTGTGCATGGCAGACGAGATGTATGCCAAGCGTGTAAATGCGGTGTATGAAAAGTGTGAAGGAGATAAAGTCTTGACGGAACTGCCATCTGCGAAAGAAATGGATGAACTATGGCACAATCCGAAGTTCAAAACGGTAAAGAAATGGTCTAATATTTATAATGCGAATGCCATTCCTACCAAATTGCGTTCAATCGGCTACACCAAGGAACATTGGGACAACGGAAAGCAACTTAGCGAAAAGCAGGTGGCGATTTTGGCAGAGGTGGAACACAACCGATGGAATGTGGAAGAACTGTTACTGGGATATAGACCTGTGACAAAAAAGGAACAGGAAGAGATAGAACAAAAGGTAGCCTTGAAGAATAAAAAGCGGGATGAAGAATATGCTCATTATGACATTCGCCCTTACAACGATTTGCGGAATGGCAGTGAGAAATATGATATTGCTTTGACACGGCATCTGCTTTTGATTGCGAAGCCGGACGAAAAACTATAAAATGGATTAGGATTTGTGATATGGGGAATCATCAAAAGGAAATATTCTTAGTGCTCTCTATCTTTCTGATTGGCTTTCAGTGCGTTTGGGCACAAACCACTCAGAAGGGAATTGTCATGGAAATGAGTAGCAATAACAAGCCCGTAGCCGGTGCTGAAATAAAAGTAGCGGGTGCTTCGCCTACGGACAGCGATCAGGAAGGGCGGTTTATTCTGAATTTCACCGCTTCCTTGCCGGGCGATCCGTTGATGATTAATGATATCTATAAGAAAGGTTTCAAAATAGTCAATTACGAGAAAGTAGCCAACTGGAATATATCGTCTGCCTCCGAACTGAAAATTGTATTAGGGCGTACCGAAGTCATCAATGCGTTGCGCAAGAAATATTACGATATAGGCGAATCTAATAGTGAGAAAGAATATCGAAAAACATTGGCTGAACTGGAAGAACTGAAGAAACAGAACGCATTGTCCGCAGTGGAATATGATCAGAAAGTTGACTCCATGTCTAAAAGTATGATGGAATGGCAGAAACGTCTGGAAATATATGCGCTTAAATTTGCCTGCATCAATCGTGACGAGCTTGATGCTATGGAGAAGCAGGCAATGGAACTGCCCGATCATGGTGATGTGCATGGAGCTATTCGTCTTTATGAAGAGATGAAACTCGATTCTGCCATGACATTGAAGAATTGCAGTCAGACAGGAAGCCAAAGAAGATATGAAACTGCTTCTTCCATCCTTAGTCAATAATTTCCAGTTGCTGAAGCAAGCCGATGATAAAGTGGCGTGTGACTCTGTTGCTCACTTGATTTATGAGATGGCGACGGATATCAAGCTGAAATTAATGTCGGTAGAGTGGTTCTTTCAGCGGAATGACCCGAGTGAAGTTCTGGATCAGTATAGCTTGATAGTAAAGGAGACGCAAAGTATGCAAGAGATTGAGCTGGTGGAGAATAGCCTTCAGCAGTCATTGAAAGAAGTAAAACTGAAAGGAGAACTGAAGAAAAAGGCACAGTTGGTTTTCGAACGAATCGAAGACCGCAAGAAATGGATTAGTATAAAGGAAAAAATATAGAAACAGATGAAGAAGATCAAGATTTTTTATTGCATCATCGGCGGAGTTGAATGAAGACAAACAGATGTTTGACTTGTACTTTTCGGATAAGAATAAACTTTATCGTGACCGGAATATCGACTTCGACCAGCGTACGTGGATGGACTTCAGCAGTTCGCTGAATGAAGGCCGTCTGCAGGATCGCTATAATGACTATATCCGCGAATGTGATATTGTGATTTTTCTGTTCCACACACGGATGGGGCGCTATACCAAAGAAGAACTGGAAGTGGCCCATGAAATATATCTGAAGACTAAGGCTGCAAAACCTAAAATATTTGTCTATTTCAAGGAGGAGGGAATCGTTGATGAGTCTCTCAAAGATTTTAAATCTTATTGCGAGAAGAATCTCGGACACTTCTGCGACTTGTATACCAATTATGATGATTTGCGTCTCAAGTTTGACAAACAATTGCAGATTTTGGAGAATGAAGGCTTTATCAAGCCCGATCCGGTAGATGTAAAACGGACATTGAGGTTCGTATTATTGTATGTCCTTGTGCCTGTACTGGTGGTGGCACTGGCTTTCTTTACTTTCTATTATTATTCGCCGGTCACTTCCACGGTGCGTCTTACGGATACTTCCAAATCTTCTTTGCCTTTTTATGGCGCTGATATAACATTGGAGTATGCCGATAAGAGCGAAACCCGTCATGTGGACAGACTTTCTGACGAGGTTGTCTTCAAAGAAATTCATACTAAATATCTGGGTGAGAATGCCCGTCTGAAGATAGAATCGAAAGGATATGTGACGGTAGATACGGTACTGAGTCTGGAAAAGAATGTGACTCTTGGCATCAGTCGGGATTCTTCATTAGCGATGATTTTCGGTACTGTGAAAGATGAGGATAACCGTCCGCTGGCGGATGCTACTGTTCAAGTGCTGGACATGAAGACGGTATCTGACGGAATGGGAAACTTCCAACTGCCCATACCTGCCGAGAAACAAAAAAGAGGAGCAACGGGTGACGGTATACAAGGATGGATATCAATTATGGGACTTCACCGGACCGGTATTCGATAAAGTCCCATGGAAGATTATTCTGAGAAAGTAATGCCTTTACTTTCTGTAAATGCTATTATTGTTGGTCCGGTAATCATTGATAAGGTAGAGCAGAACGGCATCGTTAGGCAGCGTGCCGCTCTTATACTCCAGACCAGTTTTTAATAATTCCTCGGAGCCGGGCTGAGATAATTTGGCCAGGAGGTCTCCTTTGGCAAACCGGACAACAAGAGGGTAGGAGCTGAAAAGCTGATTGAGTTCTTTCAGTTCGTTTGCGATGTTTTCCGCCTCTTGCAGAAATTTCAGAGCCTCCGTATTATTGCTGTTCTGATAGTAGGCGATACTTGTATTGAGAGTCATCAATAGATAGTTTGTGCCAAGTTGGGCTTTATTATGCGGATACAGTGTCTTGATGATTTCGTAGGCTTTCTTTTTGCACTTCCAGTGCTTTGGCATATTTTTTAAGTTTGCCGTATCCCAACGACAGGTTATTGTAGGTAGTGGTGATACTGCCCATCATATCCACGTCGTTCGGCTTTTGTTTCAGATGCTTTTCCCTGTCTTTCTTTACTTTTTCCAGATGTTCCACTCCTAATTCATACAGTCCTCCGCAGACCATTGCGGTACCTATGCTGTTCTCTGTTCTCAAGTCCTGAAATCCCCATACTCCTTTGCATGGTGTATAATGCTTCCAGGTCGATGGCGGCTTTCAGAGCTTTGTCATGTTCGGAAAGTTCCAGGAGCATATCGATATACGATGCCTGCGCACTGATAATCTCAAGAACAAATCTTGCCGGATTCAACTGATTCAGTTTTTCGGCATATTGGTATGCTTGTTCCACATGCTTCCTTTCTTCGGGTTTATTTCCGTTTTTGGAGTAATATAGAATGTATTGTTTCTCAATATTGTACAATAATGAGGTCTTTTGTTCTTCGCTGTTGATTTTGAATTCGTTGGCTACCTTGTCTTCAAATGCTTTTTATGGTCGTGAGGAAGTTTTCCGGTTCTGTTTCTGTGCTTACGCTGATGTAGGCGAAGTTCCATAAAGCATACCAGTAGGCACGGGACAAGGGACGCATCTTATACAGTTTCTCGGCTTTTGCCAGAATCTCTTTTTATACTGCTGGCTGCCAGTTTGTAATCCGCTTTCTCTACTGCCTGATGGAACAGGTATTCCTGTCTTCCTATTTCAGCTTCGAGTATGGCTTCTTCATTATCTCCTGCATTCTTTTTATTTAGCTCGAATAATTTCTCTGACAGTTCGTTGACTTTAGAGACATTGCCTTCCTTCTTGTAAATGTCTGTCAGCGAACTGTATATGTTGGCAAGCTGAGAACTTTGAATATTTATGAACAGCTGATTGTCGCTGTCTGCTATCTCTTCACTGATTTCTTTGATCTGGTCTTCATAGATTTCCTTTGCTTCTTTGAATTCGTTCATGGCTTCGTATGTCTTTCCCATTGAATAGAACGTCTGATGGTAGATAGCATAGTAATCGCCCGAAGGCATGGAAATATTTTTGTTGGACAGTATTTCCAGTGCGTTGATGTCATACTCCAAGGCTTTGATATAGTCTTTCTGATGATGACGCGCAAGGGTACTTTTTTATGTTCAGTACTTGTACGAGAGATTTCTCGTCAAATGAAAGTTTCTGGCATTTGTCCAGCCATTCCATGGTATCACTGTCTTCCAGTCCTATTTTCTGCAGTGCGTATTTAAATACGTATGTAAACCTGTCGGGAAGTGCTTCGGCTACGAACTTGTAGGCATCATTTGCTTTCTTCTCGTTTTCCATTCCTCCGGTCAGGGCGCAGAGGTCGGCATATCGGTACATTGTTTCGGCCAGTTTGTCGATGTCTTCCTCTGCTTTTGTTTTCTGTGACAGCTTCTCTCTGGCTTGAGTGATAATTCCGGATTTGTTGTATAGCTCGATGGCTTCAGACAGTTTTCCGGCATTGACCAGTTCCAATACTTGCTTCTCGATGGTGTTGATGTCATCCGGATTTATTCTTGCAAACTTCTCAGCGTACTGATCGATCTGATTCATAAATGATCTGGATTCCTCCGCCATCGCTTTCAGACGGTCGCTGCGCTCTTGCAGACTGATTTTCTGTGCTATATATAGCTGGTTGATTTCTTCAATGGCTTTTTCTTGTTTCTTCGAAAAGTGGGCAACGGAGATGGAATAATACTTGTTCTTGCTTTCTTCTATAGTGCCTTCGGGAGCCATCACAATGCTCAACGGACGTTTTTCGGATAGAATCCACCCGTTGATCATGTCTTTATTCACCAGTTCATATCCTTTCTTATATACATTCGGAGAAGCGATAGCCATTCCCGGTTTCTGTTTGCTGAAGTTGAACTGGAAATTCCCGTTGGCATCCGTATCGGTGGCAGGGGCATCGGTAGCTGTCAGTTGTACTCCCGGTAGTGGGGACTTATTTGAATTAAAAATCTGTACTGTACCTTTTTGAGACATTTGTGCGTAAGCACTTCCGGATAGTAATAAGAATATCCAGAAACAGGCGTTTTTGGTTTTCATAGCTTTTATTTCTTAATGATGTATATGCAAGTCAACAAAAGGAATGTGGAGAGAGAAAGTAATCGGGGCTGACTAAAAAGTCTGAAAGCTGATTATATCCTTTTTAGTCAGCCCCGGGTATATTGGCAGGGAGTCAGGATCAGTTGTGTACTACTGTTCCTATTTCTTCTCCGCTGATTACTTTTTTGAGGTTTCCTACCGTGTCCATGTCAAAAACAACAATCGGCAGGTTGTTTTCCTTGCACATACAGGTAGCTGTGAGGTCCATCACTTTCAGACCGCGTTTCAGTACTTCATCGTATGTGATGTCACTGAATTTGGTAGCTGTAGGGTCTTTCTCCGGGTCGGCAGTGTAGATGCCGTCCACGCGGGTACCTTTCAGCATGACATCTGCCTCTATTTCGATACCGCGTAGTGAAGAGCCGGTATCAGTGGTAAAGAACGGATTTCCGGTACCGGCTGACATGATGACCACTTCACCGTTTTCCATTGCTTCAATCGCTTTCCATTTGCTGTAGAATTCACCGATCGGCTCCATGCGGACTGCTGTAAGTACACGGGCCTTCACTCCGGCTGCTACTAATGCGGAACTTAATGCAAGGCTGTTGATGACAGTTGCCAGCATACCCATCTGGTCGCCTTTGACGCGGTCGAAACCTTTGTTGGCGCCGCTCAGTCCGCGGAAGATGTTGCCGCCGCCGATAACGATGCCGATTTGTACTCCCTGTTCATGGATTTCTTTGATTTGTGCGGCATATTCCGCCAGTCTTTTTTCGTCGATGCCGTATTGTTTTTCCCCCATCAGGCTTTCTCCGCTGAGCTTCAGCAGAATTCTTTTATACTTTGCCATATCTTTTTACATTTAGTTTAGCGCAAATATAGAGATAATTTGTTGGATAGACCTCATAGTTGTGCGATAACTTTTATATCGCTTTCTTCACTATTTCTCTTCCGATGAAGGTCTGCACAATTCCCCTCAATGAAAGGTAAGTGATGAAAGCCAGCCATAAAGCGTGATTTCCCAAGAGATTGTGGAAGGCATAGTAGATCATAAAAAAGCTGACGGAAGCAACCAGCATTGAATAAAGCATCTGGCGGGTGGCGGTGGCGCCGATAAACACACCATCCCATAAGAAAGCGGAGAAACCTGTCAATGGGATGGCGAGCGCCCAATAAAAGTAAGTGTCTGAGGCGCTTATTACCGAAACATCATTTGTCAGTAACCCGAGAAATTCTTTTCCGCCTATTGCATATAAAAGGGTGAATGCTGCCGAAAGTCCGATGCCCCAATAGAAAAGGTGATTGACCGTATTGCGGAGAGCCGTTTGATTTCTTGCGCCGATATAGCGTCCGGCTAACGCTTCCCCTGCATAGGCGAATCCATCCATAATATAAGAGAAGAGCGTGAACAATTGCATCAGCAGTGTATTTACTGCCAAAACGACTTCTCCTGTGCAGCTCCAGCAGAGGTGAAGAACATCGTTACGATTACCAGGCAGAGGGTACGGAAAAAAAGATGTCACGGTTTACCCGGAAGAAACGGTACATTGCCTGCTTCTGTATGATATCTTTCCATACAATACGTTTTCGGAGCGTGCTGTAATAACGCATATACAATAGTATGGCCATAAAGAAACCTGCATACTGTGCGATAAGGGTTCCGGCGGCGACTCCTGCCACTTTCATATCCAAGAGATAGACGAAAGACAAACTGGCGATAATATTGACAATATTCTGCGTAATGGCAATATACATCGGGAAGCGTGAGTTCTGCATTCCGATAAACCAGCCTGCAAATCCATAAAGACCTAACATGGCCGGAGCTCCCCAAATACAGATGTAGAAATAGGTAGTTGCCAGTTGCTTTACTTCTTCTGTAGTCTGTATGAGTGTGAATGCCGCATTAAGGATAGGATATTGAAGGATCAGCAGGCATAGGGCAATAAAGAGTCCGACGCCGACAGAACGTATCAGTAACCGGTTGATTTCGTTTAAGTCATGCTGCCCGTAGGCTTGTGAGGTCATGCCGCTTGTTCCCATACGTAGGAATCCGAAGATCCAGTAGATGATATTGAACAACATTCCTCCTACGGCAATCGCCCCGATATATGCCGGAGAGCCGAGATGTCCTACGATGGTGACATCGATAAGTCCCAGTAATGGCACGGTAATATTCGAAATAATCGATGGTACGGCTATCTGTAATATTCGTCTGTTTTCGGAGGTCGTCTTTTTATTTATCATTTTGTAGAAACACTTTTATCAAATAGATTGTTCTTTTTGCGAACAAAGGTACATATTTTATTATTTTATTGTATCTTTGCGTGTCACGAACTAGAAACAATGTAACTGATTATGAAAACCTTAACTCTCCTTCTTTTTTCTTTGTTTTCGTTGCCGCTGATGCTGAATGCACAGACGGCCGATGAAATGTTGCATAAAGTCACGGCTGCTATTGAGGCTGGACAGCATGGACAGGCGGTTAGCTATTTCCGTCAGGCTATCAGGGTCTGAATATAGACCGCTCGGAAATGTTCTATTGGACGAGTATAGACAAGAGTAGTGAGATCAGCTCGAAACTTTCTAATGAGTTGGCTCTTGCCTATAAGAAGAATCGGAATTATGACAAAGCCTTTTTTTTTTATAAAGAACTGTCGCAGAAGGACCCTGATAATGTAGATTATCTGGAGGCTGTTGCCGAAATGCAGGTATGTCGTGGACAGGAGAAGGATGCGTTGCGTATGTACGAGAATATATTGAAGTTGGATGCGGATAATCTGGCAGCCAATATTTTTCTCGGTAATTATTATTATTTGATGGCGGAGCAGGAGAAGAAAAAACTGGAAAGTGACTACAAAAAGCTTTCTTCACCGACAAAAATGCAATATGCACGTTATCGGGATGGGCTGTCGAAATTGTTTGCTACCGGATATGAGAAAGCACGAAGCTCTTTACAGAAAGTGGTGCTACGGTTCCCATCGACGGAGGCTCAGAAGACGTTAGATAAGATTTTAAGGATAGAGAAAGAGGTGAATCGCTGAGCGGTTTGAACAGTCGATAATTAAAACAGATTAGTTTTTTATAATGGAAGGATAAATTAAAATAGATATTTGATGGTTGTTGATTATTTTTTTTGTATGTTTGTGGAGTACAAACAAAATGTATTTAACAAGTCATTAAACTCTAAGTAATTATTAACCTTAAAATAATATTATGTCTAGATTAGGTCTGCTTTTAATTTTATTGCTCTTTTTTTGTGTTGAATAGGCTATTTGCCTCAATTGCTGAATGTGCAACAAGTATTAATAAAAGTGATTCAACATCTTATGGTGAGGTGCTACCTCTACCAGGATTTGCCTCCTAATTATCATTCACCTATAAGTACATATGTATTGGAGGGATATACAACTGCAAAATATAGCTCTAGAACTAGAAGAATGCATCGGCAATTTGCTAGAAAAGCCTGTAAATATGCAGGATTACCATATAATAGAATTTATTTTGTCCGGAGAATGGGAAATTACCATTAAATTTCCCAAATCAGGTCCTTCGGAAAAGTATACTCCTACTCCCTCTGTAACCACTTGTGGGCTTGTGGAAGATAAACTATATGTAACATCAGAATTTGGTTATGTTTATGTAGAACCGAAGGATGGAGATCCTTATCTTAAGACATATATTTATGAAGTTATACAAGATGCACATGGACAGTTTTATAATGATGTTTGGATACCTAGAAAAAAAGAAAAACTTAGAATGGCCTTGCGAACGATATACAATAACAATGTAATAATTGAACTAATGAAGTTTATATATTATTTATGTGCAATGGTGTTATTCCCCCTTTGCACGTCTTGTTCTGAGAATTTTAATACTTTCTTGCAAGAAAGTTCTTTATCAGAAATAAAAGAAATCTCCTCGTCAGAGAAACCCTGTTCAAGTCAATTCGATGGATGACGTTTTTGACCTAGCACAGGCAGATGGATTATTTAGTCATGTACTAAATAAATACAGCACCTGCATTTATAATTTCAAAGCAGGATGTTGGAACACGTACTTTAGGTGAATTGATTCCAATGTCTTATACTGGATATCAATATTTTTGGAGTCCGGATGGATTAGGTGAATATATTTCAAGAAAGATGTATACTTTGATTCTTTCCGAAGAAATGGCGAAAGAAACAGGATTGAGTCCCCACTATGCTTATTACTGTACTCTTTGGGGGCACAATTAAATTATGCTTATCCTGCAGAAGCTTTAACTCCAGCTTTAGACTGCTTTTCTCCAGAATGTGGAATTACTCCAGATTCAAAACTAAGAGAACCTCCAAGAGGTTATAAAACAGAATTGATTATAACAGAGAATGGGCAACATGTAATGGCTATGTGGACTGTACTATTAAATATTTCTGAAAGTGATGGATTTCCCTATTTTTATGATGATGTTTGGGTTCCGTGTAGGAAAGAAGATATTGTATGGAATTATGGCTTTTATTGGAAATAAATTGAAACATAATCTCATGGTGTAGAATCATAAGAAGATTGTATTTGATAATTTGTTATGTATGTATAATTTTACAAATAAATAATTTAATAATATTGCTTTATTAGTCCTATTCAAATATATAAAACAGGAGTTCTTTAAAAAGCAATTGGAAGCTTAATCTTTGCATTGTGAATGAGTTTTTGTTTTCTTAACAGAGTAAAAGATATTGTTAATCTAGAAAGAGGTGAACCGCTCAGCGGTTCACCTCTTTCTAGATTATTATTTTGCGGTGCGAATAGGCAAATCTAATGGACCTTCAATGACAGTACGAGTACCACTCTGTCCTTTTTAGGACCAGGTATTAATGGACTGTACATCAGGACATGGCGAATTCTTGTACGCTGATCTGGAGTGAATTCATTGGCATAAGTAAAAGCATAATCCATGATATTGGTAGAAGTAAACTCTGTTTCAGTTTCACAATTTATTCGTTTGGCAAGTATTGGAAGATATTTTTCTCCATTGTCAATCTGTTCATTTACCCAAATGTCATACGCTACTTTATTATATGGATAGGTATCTCTACAATAGTCGGTATCTTGACAATCATTCAGTAAATTACCGTTCTCATCTTCTGCAAAAGCATGGTGTAATCCTAAATAATGTCCTAATTCATGAGCTATAGTAACTGTAACGTCTGCTGTGTTATGTATCGTTTCAGTAGATTGTGAATTAATAAACAGACTATTTATAGATGTACAATAAGGGAATTTTAAGTTTTTCAGTTCTAGATAAGAATAATTTATTTCATTAAGCCCTTCTAGAAAAGTACTTCCTTTTGTGGAGAATGGAAGATGGGAAATTCCTAATATTGTTGAGTTAGAATGAGGGTCGGATTCAAAATTGTATATCATAACATTAATATACAGATTAGATCCCACAGATAATCTACATATTTCCCTGAATTGTCTTGCATGAATTTCTCACAGTCTATTGGATAGGTTTCCGGCCATTCTACATATTCTATACCGGTGCTGCCAATTGTTTTCCAGATGGAGCAACAGTTGCAAGGCTGAAAGTGAGGTTCATGTCCACACTGTTTACTGTATTTTTATATAAGTTGTTAACTATATCAAGTATGCTAGATAATCGTTTAGAACTGACGTATTGTAAAGGATCATTTTGATCTTTATATAAAACGTGAAAAAATAATAGGAAGATTATAATGATGCTCTTCTGCAGTACTGCTAGAAGCTTCTTGAGTTATTTGGATTGTTTTAGTTACTTTGTTACTTATAATTGTAACTGTAGCACTTCTTGGATTTGAGTCCAGGCTAGCTGTTATAGATAGAGTCAGTTCTCCATCATTCTCGCCATTCTTTTTATTAGGTACACACCACTGCTTGTTGCTCGAAACACTCCATGAGGAATTACAGGTCACATCTATTTTTAATGTCTCGCCATTTGCGCTAACATCATCGAAAGTTGATTGCGATAATTCCAGTTTCGCTGTTTCTGAATCAGAATCGCCACAACTAATAAGGAAAAATAGTAATGGAAGTAGGAAGATTAATCTTGTTTTCATAAATAAGCGAGTTTTTATAGTATATATAAACGTATGGCTCAAAGATAATGTTTTTTGAAACAATAGAGGCTTTTATTTAAAGATGTATTCTACCTCTTTAAACATATATCCTCTTTTTCTTCTGCGCATCATCTTCCAGAATCAGCTTCCCTTCGGGTTCTACGCAAATAATTCTCGCAAAGAACTCTCCATCAGCATCTTTATACCGATGCATCCCTTCTTTTCTGAAAAGAGCTTTTTCATATCGGTGGGCTATGAGTTCAGTGTCACCGTTCCGGAGCAATTCATAACCGGATTGAACGCGGAGCATGATATTCTTGAGAATTTCGAAAATGTCATACTGCTTTCCTGTGATTTGCCGGAGCGATACCGGATTTGGAGCAGTACTATGGAATACTTCCTGATTCACATTGATCCCGATTCCGGAAATACTCTGACTGATATTGCGCCCCATCAAATCATTTTCGATCAGCATCCCACATATTTTTTTGTCTTTCCAGTAGATATCATTCGGCCATTTGATGGAAAAATCGTCAGCATAGCTATCCAGTTCCTCTTTAATGGCCAAAGACACAATCTGAGAGATCAAGAACTGCCGGCGTGCTTCCAAAAAATCCGGGAAAAGAACAAAACTGAAAAGAAGATTCTTTTTGGGGTTCAGATTCCCACGAATTGCCACGTTGCCCACGTCCGGATGTCTGGAAGTCGGCAACTACAGTCGTAAATGCTGCAACTCCCTGTTGCTTGGAACAAAGAGCCTGCAGATAACTGTTTGTAGAATTTGTCTCACTGATGTGAATCAATGGGACAGGAAATGACATATCAGGGGAGGGCATCATATTCAGCACGCAGTTTCTTAGTGAATTTCTTGATAACTTCCTCATAAGAATGATCGACGAGTTCCTTTATTAATTTATCGTCTACGTCTCTATCGAAGTAAACGCCATTCCAATATTTCTTGTTGAAATGGTAGGCTCCTTCAATGCCTGCATAATGTTCGCGCAGTTCGATGGCACGTTCCGGATCACATTTCAGTGAGATGGAGTTGGCTCCTTCCAAGTCGATGAGGGCAAACATTTTGTCCAGCACCTTCATAACCAGCGATACATCATCAAACGGGAATGATTCGGTAACCCCTTTTTTACTTAAGCAGTATTCCCTGATCGTTTCTACATTCATAAGTCTTTCGATTTTATGTTTTTGCTCTTAGTTAAAATACTTGTTTCCTATTAAAATAAAGGAGGATAAAAAGCTTCCTTTATATGGTCTATTCTGAAATTTCCGTTCTCGCCAATGACAGTGATGATATCGAAACGTACCGGAACGTCAATCTGAAATAGTTTCATATATGTGTCGGCAGCACGTACTGTCCGTTTAATCTTTGGTAAATCGACGGCTTCTTCCGGTTGGGCAAACAAAGTGTTACTGCGTGTTTTCACTTCTACTATCACCAATTCGTTCTCTTTGGCGGCTACGATGTCCAGTTCGAAGTGACCTTTTCTCCAGTTCCGGTGGCGGATAAGATAACCATGCTCTTCGAGATAGGCTACTGCGACATTTTCTCCTGCTTTCCCTAATTCATTGTGTTCAGCCATCTTTTTTTGCAAATTTACAGCTTTTATTCTTTGTTTTTACAGAAGTAAAAGTAATTTTGCAGAAGATATGAGAAAAAGGAGCAAAAAGTGCCTGAAAATGCACGCTGAGTATACCAAACGGGAACGGCGGATGAGCATTTTGTTGAGCGAAGACGAGCAGCTGATTGTCGATCGTTATCTGTAAAAATACAAGATAACGAATAAGTCACGCTGGCTTCGCGAAACCATTCTCATGTTTATCCATAAAAATATGGAAGAAGATTATCCTACCCTCTTCGGAGAACATGACATGAGACGCTGATGATGACGCTGGACGATACTTTACTTCATGAAACAGGCATTGATAGAAGCCGGCAAGGCTGCAGAGCGGGGCGAAGTCCCTGTGGGAGCAGTGGTTGTCTGCAAAGAACGGATCATAGCCCGTGCCCATAACCTGACAGAGACATTGAATGATGTGACAGCCCATGCCGAAATGCAGGCTATCACTGCTGCCGCCAACGTACTTGGCGGAAAGTACCTGAACGAATGTACGTTGTATGTTACAGTAGAACCGTGTGTAATGTGTGCCGGTGCCATTGCTTGGGCACAGACCGGCAAACTGGTTTTTGGTGCGGAAGATGATAAGCGTGGGTATCAGCGATATGCGGCTCAGGCGCTGCATCCTAAAAACGGTCGTTGTAAAAGGAATCCTTGCAGATGAATGTGCCACATTGATGAAGGACTTTTTCGCTTCTAAGAGAAGATGAAACAGTGATTAGTAAGTTGCTGACTACACGTTACTAACCACTTTCTATATTATATTATTTTACTTCCTCGAAATCCACATATTCACCATCATCCTGAGTGAATATTTTCTTATGTTTGGTTCTTGGACTGTTTTCAGCAAAGATTTCCCCTTCGTTATCGGCACGGCTGTCCGTGTTCTGGTTATAATTGCTGGGACGACCTTGCTGCTGGCCATTTTGTCCACTCCTTGCCTGCTTCGTCCGGGAAGACGAACCACGGCCAAGCCCGAAAATGGCTCTTAATACAAATCCGACAATCGAAAGGCCAAATATGACAATGGCAGCTAGAAAAAGTAAGTAAGAATAAAAGTATATGCATTGGGCTATGATTTTATGTTGTAACTTCGATAAAACTCATAGTACAACAAACGTGCCAAGAGATTGTTTATTTACTTTTTCTTGTAAAAAGTGAAAGTAAAATATACCAGACAATGATCGCTGCGAAGCTGCTGATACCTAAGAAAACAAGGAATGGGATACATACAATCAGGAAAATGAAACTGATTTTATTTGTACTCCATGAAAGATTCTTGAATTTCAACGAGAACATCGGTATCTCTGACACCAGCAACCACGAAAACAGACAAACCAATAAAATAAGGTAGACAGGATGGCAGTTCTCGGAGACGAGGAAGTCATGCGCCCCTACTACGAACGATCCCCAGAATAAGGCGTTTGCCGGAACAGGAAGACCAACGAAAGAACTGGACTGCCGGGTATCATTATTGAATTTAGCCAGTCGTAACGCTGAGAATACGGAAATAAAAAGGCTGCGTATGGCAGGTAAGGAGCAAGAAATTCCATATTTGCCGGATAGTACATCTCTTTAAATAAGGAGAATACAATCAGCGAGGGAGCCACACCGAAGCTGACATCATCCGCAAGTGAATCCAAGTCTTTTCCGATGATTGAGTGTGCATTGAGAATGCGAGCCAGCATGCCATCGAAAAAATCGAAGACTGCACTCAGAACAATAAAAAGCAGTGCCAGGTCATAACGGGCTTCGAAAGCCATGACACAAGCGATACAACCGGAGAAAAGGTTCAGGCAGGTTACTGTATTCGGAATATTGTTCTTTATAACATTTGTCATTGTGACCGAATTATTTAAGTTTGGCGATAACCGTCTGGTTACCGGTCGTTAATTGTCCCATGTTGACACAGACTTCTGTGCCGAGGGGCAGATATACATCTACACGTGAACCGAATTTAATAAATCCCATGTGCTCGTCAATGTAGCAGTCTTCTCCTACTTCTGCGTAAGTGACAATACGTCGTGCCACGGCTCCGGCGATTTGTCGGGTCAGCACTTCCACTCCTTCCGGAGTTTCTATGACTACGGTAGAACGTTCGTTTTCCGTACTGGCTTTAGGCAGCCATGCTTTCATGAAGTTACCGTTGTGATGGGCTACCTTTTTAATGGTGCCGTCCACCGGATACCAGTTGGCATGTACGTTAACGATGCTCATGAAGATAGAGATCATCAACCGGCGGTCATGGAAGTATTCGTTTTCGTCCACTTCTTCAATGACTACGATTTTGCCGTCAGCAGGAGCGACGACTATCTTTTCTGTATCCTTTCCGAAAAGTCGGATTGGACAGCGGAAGAAGTTAACCATCAGCAGATATACTGCAATACTGGCTACTGCAACCACATAAAAAAGGAATTTTGCAATCTATTCCCCAATAAAGGGCCGCATTAATCAGTAGCAGTAGCAGAAAGCTAGCCCATAATATATGTGTTCCTTCGCGGTGAATACGTATCTTTTTTAATTTTTTTAGTCGGCCCATGAATGCTGTTTAATGATATTGTGTGCAAAAATATACTTATTTTAAAAAACAGCAAGTAAATGAGCAGAGAAATGCGAGTGTTGATAACTTTTTGAGGATTATTTTTGTTTATAACGCGGGAGGTAGTAATTTTATGCCTTCAAATTAACTACTTATCATTATGCAGGATTTCGTTCATTTACATGTCCATACCCAATACTCTCTACTGGATGGTCAGGCAAGTGTCAGCAGGCTGGTTGACAAGGCCATGAAGGATGGTATGAAAGGCATTGCCGTGACCGACCATGGAAATATGTTCGGCATCAAGGAATTTACGAACTATGTCAATAAGAAGAATAGCGGTCCGAAAGGGGAAATCAAGGATCTGAAGAAGCGGATTGCAGGAATTGAGGCCGGCACAGTGGAGTGCGAGGATAAAGAGGCGGAGATTGCTGCCTGCAAGGCGAAGATCGTGGAGGCGGAGAACAAGCTCTTTAAACCGATCATCCGTTGTGAGATGTACGTCGCCCGCCGTACGATGGACTTGAAAGAAGGCAAGCCCGACCAGAGTGGCTATCACCTGATTGTGCTGGCAAAGAATGAAAAGGGGTATCACAACCTTATTAAATTAGTATCGCACGCCTGGACGCGCGGGTACTATATGCGTCCGCGTACAGACCGCAGTGAGCTGGAGAAGTACCACGAGGGTCTGATTGTCTGCTCGGCTTGTATCGGTGGCGAGGTTCCTAAGCGTATTACCGCAGGGCAGTTTGCCGAAGCCGAAGAAGCGATCCAATGGTATAAGAATCTGTTTGGCGATGATTACTATCTGGAGCTTCAGCGCCATAAGGCGACTGTACCCCGTGCCAACCACGAAGCCTATCCGCTACAGGTAAATGTGAACAAATACTTGCAGGAGTTGCCCGGAAGTATAATATCAAGCTGATCTGCTCCAATGACGTCCACTTTGTGGATGAAGAGAATGCAGAAGCGCACGACCGCCTGATTTGTCTGAGCACGGGTAAAGATCTGGATGACCCTACCCGAATGCTTTATACCAAGCAGGAATGGATGAAGACCCGTGAAGAGATGAATGAACTCTTTGCAGATGTTCCCGAGGCACTGAGCAATACGCTGGAAATTCTAGATAAAGTCGAATATTATTCGATTGACCATGCACCTATCATGCCTACCTTCGCTATTCCTGAAGACTTCGGAACAGAAGAAGGATATCGTGCCAAATATACGGAGAAAGACCTGTTCGATGAGTTTACACAGGACGAAAATGGTAATGTGGTGCTGAGCGAAGAGGAAGGACAAGCCAAGATCAAACGTCTGGGGGGATATGAGAAACTGTATCGTATCAAACTTGAAGGCGACTATCTGGCAAAGTTAGCATTTGACGGTGCGAAAAGAATATATGGCGACCCTTTGTCGGAAGAAGTGAAAGAACGGCTCAACTTCGAGTTGTACATCATGAAGACGATGGGGTTCCCCGGATACTTCTTGATAGTGCAGGACTTTATCAATGCCGCACGCACACAGCTGGGCGTATCGGTAGGGCCGGGACGTGGCTCGGCTGCCGGTTCGGCGGTGGCTTACTGCTTGGGTATCACGAAGATCGACCCGATCCAATACGACTTGCTGTTCGAGCGTTTCTTGAATCCGGACCGTATCTCCTTGCCTGATATCGATGTGGACTTCGATGATGACGGGCGTGGAGAAGTGCTCCGCTGGGTGACCAATAAATATGGTCAGGAAAAAGTAGCGCATATCATCACGTATGGTACGATGGCTACCAAACTGGCTATCAAAGACGTTGCCCGTGTACAGAAACTTCCTCTCTCGAGCGAGTCGACCGTCTGGCAAAGCTGGTGCCGGATAAAATCCCCGACAAGAAGCTGAACCTGCGGAATGCCATCGAATACGTCCCCGAACTGCAGGCTGCTGAGGCTTCGCCCGATCCCCTGGTGCGCGATACGATGAAATATGCCAAGATGCTGGAAGGTAATGTACGCGGTACGGGTGTGCATGCCTGCGGTACTATTATCTGTCGTGACGACATCACGGATTGGGTACCCGTAAGTACGGCGGACGATAAGGAGACGGGCGAGAAGATGCTCGTTACCCAGTACGAAGGTTCGGTGATCGAAGATACGGGACTTATCAAGATGGACTTCCTCGGACTGAAAACCTTGTCTATTATTAAGGAAGCCGTTGCCAATGTACGTCTGCAGTCGCGGCTTGGAGATAGACGTAGACAAGATATATTACCGATCCGGCTACTTACAAACTCTATAGCGACGGCCGCACCATCGGTACGTTCCAGTTTGAATCGGCTGGTATGCAGAAATATCTGCGTGAGTTGCAACCGAGCACTTTCGAGGACTTGATTGCCATGAATGCCCTCTACCGTCCGGGGCCTATGGATTATATCCCCGACTTCATCGACCGTAAGTGGGGACGCAAGCCCATCGAGTATGATATCCCCATCATGGAGAAGTATCTGAAGGATACCTACGGCATTACGGTCTACCAGGAGCAGGTCATGCTTCTGTCTCGTTTGCTGGCAGACTTCACCCGTGGTGAGTCCGATGCCTTGCGTAAGGCGATGGGTAAGAAACTGCGTGACAAGCTGGACCACATGAAGCCGAAATTCATTTCAGGCGGACAAAAGAACGGCCACGACCCGAAAGTGCTCGAGAAGATCTGGGCCGACTGGGAAAAGTTTGCCTCCTATGCGTTCAACAAATCGCACGCCACTTGCTATTCGTGGGTGGCCTATCAGACGGCTTTCCTCAAGGCCAATTATCCGGCCGAATACATGGCGGCGGTCATGAGCCGAAGTTTGGCGAATATTACCGATATAACCAAACTGATGGACGAATGCAAGGCAATGGGCATCAATACATTGGGACCGGATGTGAATGAAAGTAACTTGAAGTTCACCGTGAACAAGGAAGGCAATATCCGTTTTGGCCTTGGTGCGGTGAAAGGGGTAGGCGAGGGTGCTGTGCAGAGCATCATGGAGGAACGCGAGAAGAATGGTCCTTTCAAAGGTATATTTGATTTTGTGCAGCGTGTCAATCTGAAGCCTGCAATAAGAAGAACCTGGAATGTCTGGCGTTGGCGGGAGGGTTCGACAGTTTCCCCGAATTGAAGCGGGAGCAGTACTTTGCCGTAAACTCCAAGAACGAGGTCTTCCTCGAAACCTTGGTGCGGTATGGTAACCGTTACCAGGCCGACCAGGCTGCGGCTGCAAACTCCTTGTTCGGCGGAGCGAATGTGGTGGATATCGCCACTCCGGAAATACCGGTAGCGGAACGTTGGAGCGACCTCGAACGTCTGAACCGGGAGCGCGATTTGGTAGGTATCTACCTGTCCGCACACCCGCTGGATGAGTATTCCGTAGTGCTGGAGCACGTCTGCAATACTCGTATGGCAGAGCTGGAAGATAAGGCGGCTTTTGTAGGCCGGGAGATTACAATGGGTGGCATCGTGACCAGTGTCCGTCGTGGAGTCAGCAAGAATGGCAATCCGTATGGCATTGCCAAGATCGAAGATTATTCGGGCTCTACGGAAATACCTTTCTGGGGAAATGACTGGGTGACCTATCAGGGATATCTGGGTGAACGTACCTTCTTGTATATCAAAGCCCGTTGCCAGCCCAAGCAATGGCGGCAGGATGAACTGGAAGTGAAGATTACTTCTATGGAACTGCTGCCGGATGTGAAAGAAGAATTGGTGCAGAAAGATCACCATTATCATTCCTCTGTCAGTGTTAAATTCGGGACTTATTACCGAGCTGGCGACTTTGACCAAAGAACATCCCGGCAATACGGAACTTTACTTCAAGGTGACGGATGATACGGACAGCCGTATGTCGGTCGATCTGATTTCCCGTCCGGTCAAAAAGCGTAGGCAGAGATTTAATAACATATTTAAAGGAGCGCCCCGAACTTGGATTCCGTATAAATTGATTATCTTTGTAGCGCAAATCTACAAACGAAGTAATACATAATAATTAATACTTAATACTTAAAAAGAAATGGCTTTAGAAATTACAGACAGCAATTTTCAAGAAATCCTGGCAGAGGGAAAGCCTGTTGTTGTGGATTTTTGGGCTCCTTGGTGTGGCCCTTGTAAGATGGTGGCTCCTATTATTGAAGAATTGGCAGCAGAGTTTGAAGGACAAGTAATCATCGGTAAGTGCGATGTGGATGATAACAGCGATGTGGCTGCCTTCGAATACGGTATCCGCAACATCCCTACTGTTTTGTTCTTCAAGAATGGTGAGATTGTAGACAAGCAGGTAGGCGCAGTCGCCAAACCGGTATTCGTGGAAAAAGTGAAGAACCTTCTCTAAACTTTACCTAATACTTATCACTTAATACTTAATACTTACAACCATGGGACTGGAAGATGATTTTTTATTAGAAGATGCCGATGACGAAAAGACCGTCGAGTTTATCAAGAACTATCTGCCTCAGGAACTGAAAGAGAAGTTCGAGGACGATGAACTGTACTATTTTCTCGATCTGATAGACGAGTACTATTCAGAAAGCGGCATTCTCGACGCTCAGCCCGATAACGACGGCTACGTAAACATTGACTTGGAAGAGGTCGTAGCTTACATCGTGAAAGAAGCCAAGAAGGACGAAATGGGAGAATATGATCCCGAAGAAATCCTTTTTGTGGTTCAGGGAGAAATGGAATATGGAAACTCTCTGGGGCAGGTGGACTAATTGTCGCTAGTCACCACTGTAGATAAATGAAAGGAATATAGCCTGAAAGATTCGTGTCTTTCAGGCTATTTCTTTTTCCATCCTTATGTTTTCGCTTTCCGGTATTTCCTGCCAAATGTAAATTGGCAGCACTTCCTCAGAATACACTGTACCTGCTATCTACTTATTTTATTAAATACCCATGTGGGAAATAGTTTCGGGGCTTTCAGATTTTTAGTATCTTTGTTCGTTGTTTTATTGCGTATCACTAAGGTCTGATAATTGAAGCACCTTGGTGCTTCAATTGTTGCACGTAGGTGACTCTTTCGTTGCACCTAAGTGCAACGAAAGAAAATAACCAAGCAAACGACTAATTGCTTAAATAGTAACAGATAAGTTATTAACAGCCAAACATAAAATTATTCTTATGAGCATTTATTACGACCTTTATGAGAATCCGGATAAAGAGGGTACCGAAGAACAGAAGTTACTGCATGCACGAGTAGTGCCAAGCGGAACATATACAACCAAAGAGTTTGTGGAGCGGGTATCCATGATGCACCATATTCCTCATGCGCAATTAGTTGGAGCAGTGGAAGCTATCACTGATGAGTTGCAGACGCTGCTGTCCAGAGGATATATTGTGGAGTTTGGAGATTTGGGGCATTTTTCTCTGACCCTCTCTTTGGAGAAAGAAATCACTGACAGAAAAGAAGTGCGCTCTCCATCTGTCCATCTGAAAAATATCAAACTAAAGGTAAAGCAAACATATAAGAGAGAACTGAACTCTAAAATGGATTTAGAACGAATATCTTCCCCTACGCGTTCCAATATGAACATATCAGAAGAAGAATGTCTGAAAAAAGATTGCAGGACTTTTTGGAGAAACATCCTTGTATCAATCGGGCAGATTATTGTGCTATCACCGGAATGAATAAAACACAGGCTATACGGCAATTGAATCTTTTTCATTGAAAAGGGAGTTATTCAGAAATATGGGATTGGGAAGACGGTAGTGTATATACGTGTTGTGTAAGTTCTTATTTTAGATTTCCTCCAATGCATAATACTGATAATCCCGAAGTACCGTTTGGAGGAACTTCTCCTGATTATTCTCTCGTGGAGTAACAGATAAGATTTCCTGCACCTTTTTGGCGAGTAACGTAACGCGCCTTACCCGATCCTTTTCACCGGACTCCAGCGTTCGGGTGATTACGTTCACCTGTTCCAATGATAAATCGGCAGATTGTGGATACGTCGGATGATAATTCTTTGTCAGATAGTCAAATTCATCGAGGCTGACGTGTATCTTGCGATAATTCTTCTCTTTGATCACCATCGTTCCGGCTGCTAAATCACCCAGTCTCTGACTGTTTTTAGTCAGCAGAACGACTAAAAGCCCTAAACCTCCTGTACCGGGACCGTCAATGATGAAGAGAAGCCAGCGCAGCAGATAAGCACTGATGCTGGGAGTAGAACCGTCTGATTTTACGACGCGTATATTCATCAGACGTTTTCCGAAACTCTGCCCGTGATTGAACATTTCGCAGAGGAACGAGTAAAAAGTACAGGCAAATAGACGAGGCACAGAAAAAAGACCGTACCGACTCCGGAGGATAAATGCAGTTTAACAATGAGTGTCGTCACAGAATATAGATAAATCACAATCAGGGAATAATCGATGACCAAAGCCAGCAATCGTTCGCCGATACTGGCGGGCGTTTGGCTGATTCGAACAAACTGACCGGTAATAATCGTAGATTCTGCCATTCTTGGTTAAACATTTTTAGGTTTAAGTTGCAAATATATCATAATTCTTTTATTTTTGCTTCTGCTCTCAAACAAAACTTATTCGAAATCTATTAAAAGTGATGAATGTAAACTATGTCTATGGAATCATCTTCCTGTTTTTAACATCTTGCCTTTCTCCCACAGATAGGGTAATTCCTTCTTTTATTGCGTGCAGATTCTTTGATAGAAGTTGGATGTGCAGATAGTGCATTGAGTTTATTGGAACGGTATGAATCTTGCTGAGTTGTCTTCTATACAGTCTAGAGCTAGTTATGCCCTATTGTTAACACAAGCCAAAGATCAGAACTATGTTACTCACACGGATGATTCGCTAATTCGTGTCGCTGTAGATTATTATGACACTTCCGATGATATTACCCTAAGGGCAAAAGCTCATTATTATCTTGGACGAGTTTGTTAAGACAGAGGTGATATTGAAGGAACTGTACGTGAATTTTTGGTGGCAATGCCTTTGGCTGAGAAAGCGGCAAATTATGATTTAAATATTCTATTGAAAAGTAATTTGGGTTTATTATTCTGGCGGCATGGGTTGCAAGAGGAGGCTGATTCTCTTTATAGACAGGCTGTTGAATTGGCTGAAGCACATCATGATTCATTGCGTTTAGCCGTAGTGCTAGTACATTGTGCAGATATTTGCATGGAGCGAGGAGAAGAATATTATACAGATGCGGAAAAATATTTAAAACGGGCTCTAAAGCTAGTGAAAGGATACAGATAAACAACATACTGAGGAGCTTGTGTTTAGTTCTCTTAGTTATCTTCTGGAATATCAAGGGAAATCACGCGAAGCTATATTGTATGCAAATAAAGGTATGCGGTTGGTATTAGACAGCTCTGAGAGATATGGTTACTATCTAGTTATCGGGAGTGCTTATTTGCAATTGGAACAATATGATTCAGCCTTTGTTTATTTGAATAGAGGCATACCTTCTGATAATTATTATGCAAAAACAAATGCATACATGAAACTATCGGAAATGGCGATGAGGTTGGGAAAAAACAAAATGAAGCATTGGAGTACGAAACTTTATATACTATATATAAGGATTCCATGAAATTAGTAGAGCAACCGGTTGAGGTAGTTTCTTCTTTAAAGGATGTGTTATATCGTCAATCAACGGAACGCTATGAATCCTTTTTGACCCGGTATCGTTTTTGTCTATTGTTATTTGTCCTATTGTTTATTATTACGATTTATTTCTTTTTGCAGAGGCGTAGAAAAAGGAAGAAAGAAATAGCACGATTGGTTGACAAACGTCAATTGTTGTATAAAAGTATAGAGGCTATCAAGAAAGAGTTGGAGGAAAAAAAACTAGAAATAAAAAGAAATACAGCAACATTGTGAATGTTTAGAGTCGGATGTTAACTCCAAAGTGCAATTAGATAGTTGTCTTAATGAACTATTAGAACAATACCATTCAATGCAAGAAGATTTAGAACGCCGGCTTGTAGAAAGAGATGAGGAAGTAAGGCGATTGAGAAATCTGAATCTGAAATTTATATTAATGTCTTCTCCTATTTATCAAATGTTGATAGCATTGTGTGAGTATAATAAACTTAACCCTGATGGAATGAAGAAGATTACTAATGATGAATGGGTAATTTTATTGCATGAAATAGATATGGCATCTTTGGGATTTGTAGAAAGATTAAGCACTGAATATGAGTATTTATTGGAGGAAGATATTCGTTTTTGTTGCTTAGTTAGGGTTGGATTTTAAATATGCCGATATTGCCTATCTTTGGGGATGCACTTCTGCTGCTGTATATAAAAGAAGTTGGTCTGTATTGGAAAAAGATGGGTTTAAATAAAGATAAGAAAGTAAAATTGGTTGATATATTACGCAAAGTCTAAGCTTTGTGTATTATTATTTGAGTTTTATGCAATACAACGCATTCTTTGCATTCGTTAACATAATGGTATAATACTTTTTCTTAAGCTTACTGCTCATATTTACAGCGTTAAACATCAAATATGAACAGTATATGAAAAAACTACTATTTTTATTATTCCTAGGTATTTTCTTTTCGGATCTAATACTAGGAAATTCTCCAAATTGTAATATAAGAGGTTGCAATATGGAATTGAGTTGTTCTTCTAGAAAAATAATTTTAAAAAGGAAAGGGTAGTAAACCAGGTGAAACGACTCGAATACCAGCTATCTACCCAGTTGAAGCATCTATAAATAACAATGTATTGTGCCTCGACTTTTTTTTCAAAAGTACCTAGTGTGACAGTTTCCGTAATTAATTTGGATACTAATGAGACAGTGTATCTAAATACTTTCATAAATCCTGTAAGGCTGATTACTTTAGACCTGAATTTGGTGGAAGGAACTGCTTACCGCTTAGAGCTTTTGTCTAAAGATTATGATTTATCGGGGGATTTTGAACTTTAATTAACTATAATATTATGAGAAAAATATTTATACAATTTTATTTGTTAGTCGTGCTTATTATTATCGCCTCGTGTAGTAACGAGAATATAATAGATGCAGAACGGAATGCAATTAAACAAGTAGATCCTAATGCGTTATCTGAAAATGAAGTTATTTCTATTGTAGAATCATTTCAAAAGTCTATCAAATCTAAGACAGATACGAGAGGCGAAATAACAGAAAATCCAATTTTTGCTATTAGTGAGAAATATTTAATATCGTCTCGAAATTCAGAAATTACCCGTTCGTTGCCTAATGATGTAAAAAGCTTTTTAGTTTATGAAGTTGAAATAAGGAATAGATATGAACAAGGGAAAGCTATTGTATCTGGTGATAGAAGATTCCCAAAGGTATTGGCGTATATACCTTCCTATAATGACTCCATTTTTGCAACGCAGATAGGAGCAAACGCTATGATTCAAATGTCGAAGAATGCATTATTAGACGAAATAGCCAATAATAGTGAGGCAATTACACGCTCTAGGCCTATTACTGATTTAGATGGCCAGGTTTGGATGATGATTGAACCTTTCTGTACTACAGAATGGGGACAGAAAGAACCATATAGTTGGAAGTTTGTAAATACTTGGTTTGAAATACCTATGGATATTTCTCGTAAAATATGTACATGGGAAAGACGCCCAGTAGGACTTACCAACACTGCAATAGCCCAAATTATGGCCTCCTTAGAGCCTGAATTAACTTGTGAAGGGATATCAATGGACTGGAGTTATTTAAAAGAAAGTAAAAGTATTAGTTATGATGATCCTTATGTGAGAAATGGAATATGGTTGCATCTTTATTTAAATATGTATATGATAGTACATCTTCTTCTCCAGTTTGGGGAACTGCCTATACTGATGTATGGCCGGACTCAGAATCTAAATTAGTGTCTTGCATTACTGCAATATCAACTCCATTATCTAATGTGTATAAATATCTAAATTCAGGAAGTGGAATAACCAATTGTGGTAATATTCAAAAAATGGAGTATAGAAACAGTTAAAAATTCTGTTATTAAAATATGTCCTGTTTTTGGTAGAATGTAATGGAAGTGCTTTTATAGTGGATGGTTATGCAATGACAAAGAACGAATCTTCTAGCAGTAATGCATATTTTCATTGTAATTTTGGAAAGACAGGTAATTCTGATGGTTATTATTTGGTAAACAATGATGGAAGCATTTCATTTGAGACTGGTGGTAATACCTATTGGGATACGCAATTAAGTGTTATACCTGATATAAGAAAAAGATAACATTGATTTATTATTGTACAGATTACATATTCAATTGAAACTTAAAAATATTTATTATGAAATTAAAGTATTATTTTTTGTTTTTCGTATTGTCGTTATTAGCTTCATGTAATGATGAAGAAGGTTTGGATTTACATAATAAGCCGATAGAATCTAACTCAATTGTATTATCTCCGGATGAATACATTAGTATTGCTTATGATAATCCAAGAGTAATAACTCCTGATGAGGCAAAGCAACTTGCATTAGATTTTGGGGTTAACAGAGTGCAGACGAGAGGTAATGAAAATATTGTTGTGAAGTTTCGCTCTTCTTTTAATATTGAAGAAAAGGGCAGCAATGCGGTAACAAGATCGGTTACAGACAAATCAATTCTTCTTCCTGTCTATGAAATGGAAATAGTCAGTGATGCAGGGAAAGGACTTGCTTATGTTTCTGCTGATGAGCGTGTGGCAAAGGTTATGGCTTATTTGCCCAAGGTAAATCTTGAGGATACAGCTAAAATTATTGGTGCGGGAAGGCTATGCTTGGTTTGTCAGAACAAAGCTTGTTAGAGGAGGCCAAACATTATGAAAAAATGAAATTGGAATTTAGAGATGAAACATTAAAAAGAATATCGAAAGAGCTCAATGTTGCAGCCGTAAATTTTAATGAGATCAAAGATAGGATTCTTGTCGAGGATTGTCTAGATTCACGTGCAACCCCTCAAGATCCTGCTGGCAATGCTATTGGGTGGGCTGGTTTTTTTTTGTATGGCGACAAATTGGGATCAAGAACCTGTATATAATGATTTATTAGAGAAAGCATATTGTGCACCAAATGTTGGGAAGGAACCTGTATATAAAGCTGTTCCTGCGGGTTGTTCGGTTGTTGCCATGGCACAAATTATGGCTTCACTTGAACCAAACTTAACTATCGATGGTATAAAAATAGATTGGGAAGCATTGAAAGCACAGCCGCAGATACTAATGCCGCTACCCTGGAAGCCAAATCAGGGATCACCTGAGATTGTTAGAACTATGGTTGCTAAATTATTTAAACATATTTATGACCTTTCTGGTACTCATCCCAGAATATGACAAAACAACAAATTGGGTAACAGGTTCTGGTACATCTGGACCTCAAACTAGGGATTTTCTTAGAAGATATTTTACAACAGGAGATTTGATAAATGGTTGGGATGGTAATGCTGCATTTTGTCTTTACAGAAAGCTAAACTGGTATGGGTTGGCGTTTCAGATGCTTCTAAAAAAAAGCTTCTCATGCTTTTTGTGATAGATGGATTTGCTTATTGGAGACCTCAAACGAGATATTTGGTTAAAAACTTTGATTTTTTATTTCCGTGCGAATATGGGATGGGCTGGGTCTTATGATGGCTTCTATTTAGTTAATAAAGATATGTCGATATCTTTTTTTGAAGCTGGAGGCTATGAATTAAACACAGGCTTTAATATGATCTGTGATATTATATTGTAAAAAGAATGAAGTATATTATTCTGATTTTTCTTCTTGCTATTGCCATTAGTTGTAATGATGCAGAAGATGATGAAATATATATCAATGATTTTCCCCCACAGGATATCAGAGCCTCCATTATTAGATAATAAAGGTGATACTGCTTTTATTATTATGACTCCTGCGGAAGGATGGAGATTGCATGCTGCTGGGACTGTTGTGAATAAGGATTCTATTGCTCTCAATGTAAAAATGACCCATACTTTTTTGCTTGAAGAAGATTGGTTTTCAATAAAAAAAAAAAGAACAGGAGGATTCGGTGATGACAGTAATTGTAGACGAAAATACATCTGGTGATATTAGGGAGATAATCTTATGGCTTTCTTATATTGGCTCATCAATGAGCACATATACAATAAAGCAAAATCCATAAATTATATAACTTATGAAATTGAAATACTATTTTTTGTTAGTTATCCTTGCTTTATTTACTTCATGTAGTAATGAACTAGGTATGCAAGATAATCTGAATGATTCTAAAATTTTATTATCTTCAGATGAGTATATATTAGCATTGCTTATGATAATCCTGGAATAATTACTTCAGAAGAGGCTAAGCAACTTGTTTTTTGGACTTTAATCCAACAGGATTACAGACTAGAAATAATAATGTAAAAATTATGGCTATTTCTACATATAATGTATCTAGTTCTTCTGGATTAAAAACAAGAGTCGGTTCAACTAATCTTACTACTATTCCTGTTTATAAAATTGAATTTTTAAGTGATGAGGGGAAAGGTGTGGCTTATGTTCCTGCTGATGAACGTTTTGCAAAGATAATGGCTTATTTGCCTAAAACAGATTTAAAAGACTCTGTTAAATATGTAGATTCTAAGTCTATGCTCTATTTATCAGAATTGAGTCTGTTGGAAGATGCCAAATATTATGAAAAGGTAAAATCAAAACTGAGAGCTAAAACATTAGCGAAAATAGCAAAAACTTTAAACGTGAAGGCTGTGAGGTATGATGAGATTCAAGATATAATTATAGTAAAGGATGAGATTCTATCCCGTTCTGGACCAACATTTCCTGTTGGAAATCCGATAGGTTTTGCTGGTCTGTACTGTAGTAGTACAGAGTGGAATCAAGACGCACCATATAATGATTTGCTACAGAAAGAAAATTGTGATCTTTATGATACAGGCTCACCTACTTACGAGGCTGTCCCTGCTGGTTGTGCTGTTATTTCAATAGCACAGATTATGGCTTCTTTAGAACCTGACTTAACGGTTGATGGTCTGAAAATTGATTGGAATATCTTGAAAGCACAAAAACAAATTATTGCTCCTTCATCTTGGCAAACTCCTTCCTCTGAAACAACTAGAGAAATGGTTGCTAAATTGATAAAATATATCTATATAGCAACTAATACACAGCCCTGTTAGAAATTCAAGTGGTTATGTTACTGGGTCTGGTACTTATTCTTCTGATACATCTAGCTTTTTCTATCGTTTTTTTTTTCAACTAGTGGTCTTAAAAATGGTTGGGATGGTAATGCTGCATTTCAAAATCTTTACAACTAGCTAAGTTGGTATGGGTAGCTGCAACCTCTAATCGTGGGGAAGCCATGCTTTTATTTTAGATGGTTTTGCATACTGGAGACCCCAAACAAGATATTTGGTTAAAAACTTTGATTTCTATTTCCATACGAATATGGGTTGGGGAGGATATTACGATGGCTTTTATTTAGTAAATAAAGACCTCTCTATTACTTTTGATACATCTAATGGAAGTTATGATAGGAACTTTTCTATGATTTACAATATCATAAATAAATAAACTGGGGCTTAGGTCTGTTTTGAGCAGCAAAGGCTGATTTATAGTCTTTGTTGCTCTTTTTAGTTCGCCCAGCACGAACATATTCTAACGGGTGTAAGTCCCTAAAGCGCCCTGATAACGGGAAGCATACAGCCAACGGCAAGGGTGTCCATCGTGAGGTGGAATCTGAAGGAAGCCTGCGGCAAATATCTGGTCTGACGTACAGAAACTTGATATTAAGGCTTAAGGATGTGGATAAGTTTGCTAAACAAAACGAAGTCCTATAGTTGTCCGGAACATCCAAAGTAAATCAAGCAGACATAAGATGGAAAAGAATATGTCCATAACTGGGGAGGTCTCACGGGCGAGGAAAAATAAATAAATACAGTCAAGCAGTAATAACGAACCGTGAGAAGTCAGCAGAGGTCATAGTAACCGACAAGGTAAAAAAATCGGCAGTCGGTGAAGGACTGAACTTTTAATCAAACAAGTACCATTTAATACTTTATGAAAGAGTCAATGCGGAAAATCAGTAAAACGAACTGCCCACAAATGGATAGGACAGCATCCGACGAGTATGTGGGAGTGCAGACTTTTATGGAGATAAAAGATGAGCAGCTTGTGGAAGTGCAATTGGAAGAAAACAATCTGTTGGAACTCCTTCTAAGTCCATCGAACTTGAATGCGGCATACCGCCAAGTCGTAGGGAATGGAGGAGTGGGAGGTGTCGATAAGATGGAGACGAGCGAACCTGTTGCCATACCTTACCCTCCATAAAGACGAATTGTTGGAAAAGATACGCAGGGGAAGTATCGTCCGTCCCCTCGTGCGCAGGTTAGAAATTCCGAAAGACAACGGTAAAACTCGCCCATTAGGTATCCCGACAGTGGTAGACCGCTTTGTTCAGCAGGCAATCAGCCAAGTGTTGATACCGCTTTACGAACCTCAGTTCAGTGACAACAGCTTCGGCTTCCGCCCTCATCGTAGTGCTCACGATGCACTGCATAAGGTGCAGGAATATGCAGACCAAGGTTATCGCTACTGTATCGGTTTGGATTTGGAAAAGTTCTTTGACCGTGTTAACCACAGCAAACTGATAGAGGTCTTATCCCGAACCGTCAAGGACGGCAGTGTAATATCTTTGATACACAAATACCTTAATGCAGGAGTTGTAGTATCTCACAAATACGCGGAGACTGCCGAGGGCGTCCCCCAAGGTGGTCCATTGAGTCCTATATTGAGCAATATTCTTTTCTTAATGAGTTGGACCAGGAATTGGAACGCAGGGGGCACCCGTTTGTCCGCTATGCCGATGATTGTCTGATCCTTGTCCATAGTCTTCGGGCAACGGAGCGAGTCCGTGATAGTATTTCCGAGTTTATAGAAAAGAAGTTATTCTTGAAAGTAAACAAAGAGAAGACAGAAGTCGGTTCCATCTGCGGCAAGAAGTATCTTGGACACTCCTTCTACTGAAGAGCCGACCGTAAATGTGGTCTTAATCTTCATAAGAAAAGTCAATCCAAGTTCAAACGCACCATCAAGCACCTGACCAGCCGTAGTAGTGGTCAAGGCTACGCTTGGCTGAAACTCCACCTGACGCAATACATCCGAGGTTGGCTGACATACTATCGTTATGCCGATATGAAAGATTTTATAATCAAAACAGCGAAGTGGTACAATCGTCGTCTTAGAATGTATATATGGAAGAGTTGGAAGCGGGTACGTACACGTTTTGCCAGCTTGCAGAAGTGTGGGCATCCCTCGTCGGAAATCTTGGGAATGGGCGACTACCCGTCAAGCACATTCGCGCATTGCGGATAGTTGGATATTGCATAGAGCAATCACAACAGATAAGCTTGTAATGGCGGGTTATCCGTCAATGATAATTCTTTATACCCAATTGCATCGCAGTTAAGAGAACCGCCGTATGCCGAACGGCACGTACGGTGGTGTGAGAGGTCGGAAAACGAAAGTAGGAGGAAAACTTCTACTTCGTTTTCCTCCTACTCGATTTGAATATTTAAATAATAATCGTAGATTCTGCCATTCTTGGTTAAACATTTTTAGATTTAAGTTGCAAATATATCATAATTCTTTTACTTTTGCTTCCGGTTTCGGACAAAACTTATCCGAAATCTCTGAAAAGCATGAAGGAAGTTACGTTTATCCGTCGGAACATTGAAAAATGGAAAGGGACCGAAAAGGTGGTGGAACAGGCTGCAAACCTGTCCCCTGACCAACTTGCCGACGCCTATACGGAACTGACTGCCGACCTTGCTTTTGCACAGACCCATTTCCCGACTTCCCGCATTACCATTTATTTGAATAATCTCGCTTCAGCCCTGCATAATGAAATCTATCGGAGCAAGCGTGAGAAATGGACACGCATTATCACTTTCTGGACACGGGAAGTGCCGCAGACCATGCATGATGCGCGGCGTGAGTTACTGATCTCTTTTATCATCTTTGCCGTCAGTGCGTTGATCGGGGCAGTATCTGCCGCCAATGATCAGGAGTTTGTACGTTTGATAATGGGCAATCAGTATGTAGATATGACATTGGACAATATTGCCAGAGGTGAGCCGATGGCAGTATACAACGGTTCTCCCGAAGCTCCGATGTTTCTGGGCATTACAATTAATAATATAAAAGTATCCTTCCTGTGTTTTGCCTCGGGGATACTGACCAGTTTTGGTACGGGGTTTATACTTCTTCAGAATGGAATTATGCTCGGTTCATTTCAGATGTTCTTTTATCAGCACGACCTGCTTTGGGAGTCGGCACTTGCCGTCTGGCTGCACGGAACTCTTGAAATATGGGCGATCATCGTAGCCGGTGCTGCCGGACTTGCTTTGGGCAACGGCTGGCTGTTTCCCGGCACCTTTTCGAGACTCGAATCTTTCCGCAGAGGAGCGAAAAAGAGGGCTGAAGATTGTAATCGGTACGGTGCCCGTGTTTATCATGGCGGGATTTATCGAAGGCTTTATCACCCGTCACACCGAACTTCCGGATATGCTGAGGCTCGGCATCATCCTTACATCCCTTGCATTTATCATCTTTTACTATATTTATTTACCAAATAGAAAAAAACATGGAATCACAGAAACCTAAGGTTGCAATGTACGTGAAACGTTCTTTCGGTGATAAGTTGAACGCTTCTTTTGACTTCATAAAAGAGAATTGGAAAATACTGTTGAAGTTTACGACTTATCTGCTTTTGCCTGTAAGCCTTATTCAGGCGTTAAGTCTGAACGGACTGATGGGAGGAGCGTTTGCCATGACTGCTATGTCCAAGACTGCGACGGTGCCGGATACTGCATCTTTATTGGGATTTATGTCCTATTACGGTCTGTATATGATTGTATTTATGATAGGCAGTATTTTGCTGACCTCCATGATCTATGCATTGATCCGTACTTATAATGAACGTGAAGAACGCTTGGAGGGAATCACGTTGGGCATTTTGAAGCCTTTATTGTTCCGCAATATCAAGAGACTGCTTGTAATGACCCTTTTCTCCATCTTAGTCATGCTTTTGGTGGGGCTTGTAGTAGGTCTGCTGGCGTTTCTGTCACTGTTCACCTTGTTTCTGACCATTCCGCTTCTTATCGCTTTTGTAGTGCCGCTTGCGTTATGGGCGCCTATCTACCTGTTTGAAGATATTACAGTGATGGAGTCTTTCAAAAAGACATTCCGGCTGGGTTTTGCCACTTGGGGAGGTGTCTTCTTGATATCTCTGATCATGGGATTTATTGCTAATGTATTGCAGGGAGTGACTATGATGCCGTGGTATATCGCTACGCTGGTGAAATATTTCTTCTCATTAAGTGATGTCGGAAGCGAGACGACAGTATCGGCAGGATATAGCTTTATCCTTTATCTGCTTGGTATTGTACAGGCATTCGGCGCTTATCTTTCCATGATTTTCACTTTTTGTCGGAATGGCCTACCAGTACGGTCATGCTTCCGAAGTGGTAGATAGTGTAACTGTAGAGAGCGATATTGATAATTTCGATAAACTCTAAACATATATAATTTCAGAATAGATGCTGACATCCCCGGCTGATACATTGGTTTGCGACACCGTGCAGATTGCCAAATGGCAATCCGAATCGGCGTATGACTACAACCGTGAACTGATAACTCCTGAAATTAATATCTTTGAATGGTTTCGCAGGCAGTTTGGGGAATTGTTGCGGAAGATATTCGGCAGCCGTTTTGCCGAAGAATATTCCGAACTTATATTAATATGTCTGGCCATTATTATTCTGCTCCTGATTATATGGTTTGTTTATAAGAAGCGTCCGGAGTTATTCATGCGTTCGTCCAAGAATAAACTGCCTTATGAAGTGGAGGAAGATACGATTTACGGTGTGGATTTTTCGGGAGGGATTGCCGATGCGCTTTCCCGTTCCGATTATCGGGAGGCGGTGCGCCTGCTTTATTTGCAGACATTGAAACGGCTTAGCGACGAGAAACGCATTGACTGGCAGCCTTATAAAACACCCACACAGTATATCAATGAAGTACGGATGCCCGTTTTCCGTCAGTTGACCAATCATTTCCTGCGGGTTCGTTACGGTAACTTTGAGGCAACGGAGGAACTGTTCGATTCCATGAAATCCTTGCAGGAAGAAATAGGGAAAGGAGGGGTCTCATGAGGGGAAGCCGCTGGTTTATCTTCTTTGTCCTTGCTTTTCTGCTGCTGATGTTTGCCATAGAGTATCATCTGCCGAAGAAATTTGTATGGGGGTGCCTACCTTTAGCCATTATGATGAGCAGCCTTTCGGATGCGCTGTGTTCGACAGTCTGCTGACTGTTTCCCTGCCTTCGGGATATACACTGTCCCGAAAGACTTTTTATCAGATGGAACAGGAAGATACCGTTCACAATAAAGGAATACTACTGATTGCCACTAATTTACCTTTCGGGCGGGTGGATATAGAAGCCCTGCTCAAAATGGCGGACCGGGGAAATAAGATCATGCTGGTAAGCAGTTCTTTTACCAAGACTTTGGAGGATACGCTGAAGTTTGATTGTACCTATTCTTATTTCAGATCGGTCGATCTGAAGAAATATGCCGCTTCGTTATTAAAGCGGGACAGTATATATTGGATTGGTGATCCGGAAGTCTATTCTCGGCAGGTGTTCCGTTTTTATCCACAGTTCTGCAAGTCCTATTTCCGCCGTTATGATTCGCTGCCGGTACGTAAACTGGCGGAGGTCAATCTGGCAAGCGGTATGGGGCACGCATTGGATGAACTGGATTCTACGACCGTTTCCCGCAATTATCATCCGTTGGTGGCTATGGTTCGTCCGTGGGGAAAGGGGTGAAATCATTCTGGTTTCTACTCCTTTGCTTTTTACCAATTACGGAGTGCTGGATGAGAAAAATGCGACTTACATATTCCGCATCCTGTCGCAGATGGGAGAACTGCCTATTGTCCGCACCGAAGGATATATGAAGGAAACTGCACAGACGCAGCGATCTCCTTTTGCGTTATTTTCTGTCGCAAAGGCCGCTTCGCTGGGCGATCTATCTGTCGATGTTCGCTATCTTGCTCTTTATGGTGTTTACAGCACGGAGGCGGCAACGGGCAATACCTGTCATACAGGAACCGGAAAACAAATCCCTTGAATTTACCAAGTTGATAGGCACGCTTTATTATCAGAAGAATGACCATGCCAATCTGGTTCATAAGAAGTTCACCTACTTTTTGCGGAAGTGCTGAGAAGAGAAATTCAGGTAGATGTGGAGGAAGTAGCAGACGATGAACGTTCTTTCCACCGGATCGCTCAGAAGACGGGAATGGAGGTGGAAGAAATCAGCAGGTTGATCCGCGAAATCAGACCGGTGATTTATGGAGGACGTGTCCTTTCCGGCGAAGAAATGAAGGGATTTATTGATAGAATGAATGAAATAATCAATCATATATAAAGAAGATATTTATGGAAGAGAACACAGAAAAACGGGTGGACTTGACTCTCTTTTCCGAGAAGATACAGGAATTGAAGGATCAGATTGCTTCCGTTATTGTCGGTCAGGAACAGACGGTGGACTTGGTGCTGGCAGCCATCCTTGCCAATGGTCACGTATTGATTGAAGGTGTGCCGGGAGTTGCAAAGACATTGCTTGCCCGATTGACGGCTCGTCTGATCGATGCGGACTTCAGCCGTATTCAGTTTACTCCGGACCTAATGCCAAGCGATGTACTGGGTACAACTGTATTTAATATGAAAACCAATGATTTTGACTTTCATCAGGGACCGATCTTTGCCGATATCGTATTGGTGGACGAGATCAACCGTGCTCCTGCCAAAACGCAGGCTGCCTTGTTCGAGGTGATGGAAGAGCGTCAGATAAGCATTGACGGCACTACTCATAAGATGGGTGAACTCTACACTATCCTTGCCACACAGAACCCCGTGGAACAGGAAGGAACTTATAAACTTCCCGAAGCACAGCTCGACCGCTTTCTGATGAAAATAACGATGGACTATCCTTCGCTGGAAGAAGAAGTGGATATTTTGGAACGTCACCATACGAACGCTTCATTAATCAAGCTGGACGATATCAAGCCCGCTATCACCAAAGAAGAACTCCTGTCACTGCGTGCCTTCATGAATCAGGTGTTTGTAGACCGTACGCTGCTTCAGTACATCGCGTTGATTGTACAGCAGACGCGTACCAGCAAGGCTGTATATTTAGGAGCTTCTCCGCGTGCGTCCGTGGCAATGATGCAGGCCTCCAAGGCATATGCACTTTGCAGGGACGTGACTTTGTGACACCGGAGGATATTAAGTTCGTTGCTCCGTATGTGCTTCAGCATCGCTTGATATTGACAGCGGAAGCCGAGATGGAAGGCTATTCGCCGGTAAAGGTGACGCAACGTCTGATTGATAAGGTGGAGGTCCCCAAATAAGAACCGAATCTCTATAATTCGTAACTCAAAACTTAAAACTCAAAACTCAGAACCCGAAATTGTACTTAACCCGTCGTTTCTATATTGCCCTTATTCTGGTTATCCTCTTATTGGGTAGCGGATATCTGTTTGCTCCGTTTTTTGTCATCGGGCAGTGGGCGCTTTTTGCCTTATTCGTGTTGGTATCGGCAGATGGATATATTCTCTACCGTACCCGGGGATTCAGGCATTCCGTCGATGTTCCGACCGTTTCTCCAATGGCGATGACAATGAAGTGAGCATTCGTGTCGAAAGTACTTATTCGCGTCCTCTCTCTCTGGAGATCATAGATGAAATACCTTTTATCTTCCAGAATCGGGATGTCTGTTTCCGGACCACCCTTCAGCCGAACGAGGGGAAAACAATCAGTTACCATCTTCGTCCGACCCGTCGCGGAGTATATTCTTTCGGGCAAATCCGTGTATTTGTGACCGATAAAATCGGGCTGCTTTCCCGTCGGTACACTTGTGGGCAGGCGCAGGATATCAAGGTATATCCTTCCTATCTGATGCTTCACCGATACGAATTGCTGGCAATGAGTGATAATCTTACCGAACTGGGTATCAAGCGTATCCGCCGGGTAGGCCATCAAACGGAATTTGAGCAGATCAAGGAATATGTAAAGGGAGACGACTACCGGACTATCAACTGGAAAGCGAGTGCCCGCCGGCATGAGTTGATGGTAAATGTCTATCAGGACGAACGCGTCTCAGCAGATTTACAGTGTGATAGATAAAGGCAGGGTGATGCAGCAGGCATTTCGCGGGATGACCTTGCTGGACTATGCTATTAATGCCTCCCTGGTTCTTTCGTACGTTGTCATGCGGAAGGAGGATAAAGCCGGACTGGTAACGTTTGACGAGCACTTTGATACCTTCGTTCCGGCTTCCAAGCAGCCCGGACATATGCAGACGCTGCTTGAAAAGCTGTATAGCCAGCAGACTACTTTTGGTGAAACGGACTTCTCGGCTCTTTGTGTTCATCTGAACAAGCACGTCAATAAGCGTAGCTTTTTGGTGCTGTATACCAATTTTGCCGGCATCGGCAGCTTGAATCGCCAGTTGGCTTATTTGCAGCAGCTCAACCGGCAACATCGTTTGCTGGTGGTTTTTCTTTGAGGATGCTGACTTGAAAGCGTACATCGAAAGTCCGGCGAGGGATACGGAAGATTATTACCGGCACGTGATTGCCGAAAAGTTTGCTTTTGAGAAGCGACTGATCGTTTCTACATTAAAGCAGCATGGCATTTACTCTCTGCTGACGACACCCGAAAATCTGTCTATTGACGTGATCAATAAATATCTGGAGATGAAATCACGGCAACTGCTATGATAAGTCTTTAATAATATTTTCTACTGTTTCTTTTAAAGGAGGAAGGTGCTTTGTTATGACTACCCATATAATCTCATAGTCAATGTTGGCATATTCATGGGAAATAATATTTCTGAGTCCAATAACTTTTGCCCATGGAACTTGTGGATAATCTTTGAAAAATGATCTTTGGGTTTTATCATCAATAGCCTTAATTGTTTCTCCGATTACCTGTATTCGCATAATGCAGGCATCCAAAACAGTCATTCCCCAAGGGGATAACAAGAAATCGTCTACATTCTGTATATTCTTGCATCTGTCTTCAATGATAGAGATTGATTCTGATAATTGAAGAAACTTATCTAGAATTTCCTCTTTAAGCGTAGATTCCATCTTTTTCTATTCTTTGGGATATGAGTGAACGAAGGTTTTTGCGTAAACGGAGGAGATCTATTTTGCAATTGCAGATATGCTCCAGTTCTTCTTTAATATCGAACATCACGAAAGGATCGGGTTCTTTCAATTCTACGAAAACATCTAAATCACTTCCTTCGTGTTGTTCACCACGGGCCACAGAACCAAAGATACCGATAGAAATAATCCCATATTTCTCGGCACACTGTTGCTTGAATTGGCGGATTTTTGTAAGGTATTCATTCGTTGTTTTCATAATTACATACTCCTTTCTCTACAAAAATAGTAAAAAACGGGAAGATAACAAGCGCATTTCTTTTGAAAATAGCTTATTATAGAATTGCCTTCCGTGTTTCTATAAAGAAGAATACAGCCATTCCTATTATAATGACTCCCAGTATGCCGTAAAAGAGCCGTGCTCTGCCGCGGCCTACATTCCGGACGATTGTCTGGGCATTGCGTGTGGTGAAGAACCAGTTCCAGTTCAGTAAGGAAGCTAGCAGGGAAGTGATTCCCGCTAGCGCAAAAATTCCTTGTACGATGTATTGTCCGGTCATAGTCTGATCACTCTGCTTCCGTCTTCCAGTTCTTCAATCGTCACTTTTACGGCATCTCCCGGTAGTAATTCTTCTACCAGTTCCGGCCATTCGATAAAGCAGAGAGCGCCACTGTAGAAATAGTCTTCGTAACCCATGTCGTACACTTCGCTTAGCTTCTTGATGCGGTAAAAGTCAAAGTGATAGATCAATTCTCCGGTTTCGTCCGAACGATATTCGTTGACGATAGCGAAAGTAGGGAGAACTGATAACGTCTGATACCCCTAATTCTTCGCAAAGAGCTTTGACGAATGTCGTTTTACCGGCTCCCATTTTTCCATATAAAGCGAAAACGGTGTTGTCGCCCATAGCAGCGATAAATTCACGGGCTGCTTCATGGATACTTTCTAATGATTGAATCTTGATTTCCATATATTAATCTGTTATTATGACTGTTTCTTGAAACAACTCTTTCCAATTTTGCAAACGGTATAAATCAGATGGAGAAGAATATGATTGAAGCTCCCGAAGGGACTTTCCAGTGGTAAGAAATAAACAGACCGCCCAGACATCCCAGAAAACCGATACCGATGGACAGCCAGATGATTTTCTTGAAACTGTAGGTAAAGAGGTTGGCCGTCATTTGCGGAATGGTGAGTAGCGATATTGCGAGAACGATGCCTACCATACGCAGACAAGCGACGATGGTCAACGCAATAAACATCATCAGCACATATTCGAATATCTCTACCGGAATCTTTTGCGAACGGGCAAACTCCTGGTCAAAAGCGATATATACGATTGGACGGATGAACAGATAAAAGAATCCGGTTAATATCAGAGCCAATATGCCCAGCATCCACAAGTCCGCCTGATTGATGGTCAGGATATTACCGAAAAGATAAGCTGACAAGTCCGGAGCAAATCCCGGTGACAGGAAACTGAACATGATGCCTAATGCCATTCCTAACGTCCAGAATACGGCAATGGCAGAATCTTCGCGCATATCTTTCCGCCGACTCAGCCACTCGACACCGAATGCGGACAATACAGAGAAGACGGCGGCTGACAGTATGGGAGAAATTCCCGCAAACAGTCCCAGTCCTATCCCTCCGAAAGAGGCGTGTGTGATTCCTCCACTGATAAATACCAGACGGCGGGTAACAATGTAAGTACCGATAATCCCGCAGGCAATGCTTGCCAGTAAGCTGCCCAGCAAAGCGTGTTGGAAGAATGTATATCGAAGTAGATCCACTTTTTAATTAAAGATTAAAGATTGAAAATTAAAAATCAAAGCAAGAATAATGCCGTCCATCAATAAAAAAAACAACTTCAACGCCCTCCTAATACTTAATACCTAATACCAAATACTTATTACTTATTACCTCTCCCCTTCCTTCTTTCTCCGATAATCAGAAAGACTTCATCTTTGAGGTCATCCGGCAACTCGATACCCCGTAGTTGCAAACTACGTACCCAGCCTGCGACATCAATGTCCTGCATGGTATATAACACATCCCTGAATTGGTTTGTTTCTTCGTCAGTATACGCATTTGCTTCCTTTCCGATGAACTGGTCCAGTTCTTCATCATCGTAATATTCAATTTTTTTGCTTTACGGCGGCAAGCAAACTATCTTTCTCGCATACTTCGTGTTGGCCGCAGCATTCCGCATCCACTTCCTTCACTTCCGGCATACGGTCCAGTTCGCCTCTTTCTATCTTCTGTTGTAGTCTTTTGTTGCGGATATACCCGGCTATCAGCGCAATGATACCCAGCAACACCAGACTTATAATAAGTATCCACATAGTCTGTACTGATTCAATTTTCTGCAAAGTTACTTATTAATTTGCATTCTATCATGGATGGTATCTATTTCTTTTCTTACTTTTGCACGTTGCTAACTTAAATATATATTAGACGATGAAGCATAAGAAGTGGTTGACTGTCTTATTTATACACGGTAACAGGAGAAGATATCAGGTAAGCCTATGGGCGGAAGGAAATGGCTGGGTGATAGAAAAAGGGGCGGATTAAAGAAAGAAACAGCCGGAACTGTAGGGTACCGACAAAGGTGATTTTCATCTGCTTAGGCGGTTATTTAAAATAATCCTGTATATTTGTGATAATAAATCGAAAGACTATGATACGACGTAGGCTTTGCCTCTTATTCCTACTGACTGGAATGACTCTGTTTGCTTATTCGCAAGGATTGTTGTTTCAGGCTAATGATAAAGAAATTAAAGAAAGGACTTCTCTTCAGATATTTCAGGAAGGGGAGATACCCTGTTTTACGAAAAACTTTCAGTTGAGCTTTGAACTTTCTATTCGCGATTTTGATACTTTTGGATATGTTTTTCTGCTGAAGGAAGATCAGGGAAAAACTAAATATAGCTTTACGTATACTTATCTGGACGGTGAAAACAGTACATTCAAGTTTAATACTGACGGAAAAGAGAATCATTATTCTTTAAATCTGCGCAATGATGCACTCGGCTTATCAATGGATTCCTGTGTCTTTTGCATTCGATTTGCAACAGGACGTACTTACGATTCGTATCGGAGATAACGAAAAGAAGATCACTTTTTAGGATTGAAAGATACTTTTTGTCCGCACCTGTTCTTCGGACGTTATGACTATATTCTGGATATGCCCACTTTTGCCATCCGCAATCTGAAGCTGGAAGGTGATAGAAGTCATTCATATACTTTCCCTCTGAATGAAAATGAAGGGGAAGAAGTGCATACTTCTACAGGGAAGGTTTTGGGTACGGTTGTCAATCCGGTGTGGCTCATCAACGGTTCTTATCATTGGGAGAAACTTTTTGAGTATTCTTTTCAGACTCCTTCGGGAATCACTTTTGAGCCGGACAGTCAGCGGCTGATTATTTTCAGCCAGGATTCACTTCTTACTTATAATTTGTTGAAACGTCAGCCACAAAAAAGTATTCTTATAGCAACAAGCTACCCGTAAAATTGCAGTTGGCTACTCACTTCATGAATACAACGGATGGCAAACTTTATGTTTATGAATTAAATAACCTGCCGTTGGGAGATGCTACGGTAGCGGCACTCGATCTGAATAATCAGGAGTGGAAACAGACCGGAGTAGCAGCCTTGCCGGTACAGTTGCACCATCATGACGGCTTTTGGGATGAAACAACCGGAAAGTATCTCGTTTTTGGCGGTTTTGGTAATAAGCGTTTTAATAATACATTCCTCGAATATGATATCGAGGCCGACCGTTGGGACACCCTCTCTTATTCCGGCGACCGGATTATCCCCCGTTATTTCTCGGGTATGGCAGTCAATAAGAACCGGGAGCATATCTATGTCTTTGGCGGGATGGGAAACGAATCGGGTGAGCAGAGTGTAGGCCGAAATTATCTTCACGATCTTTATCTGCTTGACAGAAAGCAGCAGTCTGTGCGACGTTTGTGGCAGAACGCTTCGGATCATCGTTTGGTCGTCGCCCGTGATATGATACTGACACCTGATGAGAAGTATATCTATGCCCTGTGGTTATCCGGAATATCTTTCGGATACCTATCTGCAACTTTATCGCTTGACGGTTGATGATGGAACGATGAAAGCTTTGGGAGATTCCATTCCGATGCGTTCGGAAGAGATTATGACGAATGCTAACCTTTACTATAATTCATTGACGCATGAGTATTACTGTACGACCACAGAATTTGACAAGAAGGGGCATACGGTGATTCGGACTTATGTGTTGTCCGCCCCTCCGGTTTCTCTGGATGAAATCCGTTCTTACGGTTCCAGGTCTTCTCTGGAGATTCGTTGGTTATGGATAATGGCAGGAATAGGAGTATTATTGCTTGTCGGAGGTGTGCTGTTTGTCAGGAGAAAGAGGGGAAAACAAAGAAATGCGGTTCCGGAATCATCTTCTGTGCTCATGTCACCACCTGTCGGAAGAGAACCGGATAAAAGTGTACAGGGAAAAGAAACGCTTGCAAAAGAAGATTTTGAGTCATCCATCGTTCGTCCGAATGCAGTTTATTTATTCGGTCCTTTTACGGTAATTGACCGGAATGGGCGGGATATTACTCATTTGTTCAGTTCCCGTTTACGGCAGGTTTTCATCTATATCTTGCTTCATAGTACCCATAATGGAGTATTATCTGCCTCCTTGAATGAGGTTTTCTGGGCCGATAAACCCGACGACAAGGTGAAAAACCTGAAAGGGGTAACGATCAATCAGATTCGCAAAAATCTGGCTGAACTGGATGGAGTGGAACTTGTACACGACAAGGGATATTTCAGACTGGTGTTTACTGACTGTTATTGTGATTATTTCCGTTTCCGCACCTTGAAGAATGCTGAAGAGGTGGAGAATGAACTCGGCATTTTATTAATGCGTGGCAAATTCCTTGATGGTATGGATGCAGGGATGATGGATCACTTCAAGCAAAAAGTAGAAGAGTTCTTGTCTTCCTTCCTGCCACTGGAAATCGAACGCCTGTATCAGCAGCATAAGTATGATGCCGTCATTCGTTTCTGTAATGTGCTTTTCCGGGTTGATCCGGTTAATGAGCTGGCACTGGTTTATGGTATGCATGCCCTTAACCATACAGGTTCGTCACAAGAAGCGATTCTGCAATATTCCCTGTTTGTGCGTGAGTACAGGCAAATGATGAATGAAGAATATTCTACTTCCTATGCAGAACTGATGAGCAAAAATCCTCCTTTTCATCGATAAAAACATATCGGTTAATGATATTTATTCGCTTATTAATCCGTTATTAACCCATCACTAATAAGTTGCTTAACCTCGCTACATTATGTTTGCAGCGATGTTATTTACTTATTGTTTTATTTAAAAACCTAATACGTATGAAAACAAGATTCTTTATGAAACTTTGTTTATTCAGTTTGTTGGTTTGGTGTATCAGCTCGTGCAAGAGCGATAACGGCGATTCAGTGCGGCCTATTGCACTTGAATGCATGTACACGCATCTGACCGACATGACAAACATGCTTGATACCGCAAAGATCGGTACAAGTGACGGTACTTTCCCATTGGCAAATGCCCAGAACCTGCAAAAAGCTGTCGAAGAACTGCAAACAGGTATTTCTAAAGGTATGGCTGGCTACTTTGTTCTACAGTATGAAATAGATAACTACTGTATAGCCGCCGAAAAAGCGATTGCCGAATTTCAGGATTCCTATCAACAGACATTGCAACCGGGTACGCCTGCCGAATTAAAGGTATTCGGTATTGACGGTAAAGGGCGTATTGAATTTGGTTCCGATCCTGCTTATGGTGGCGGTAATACTTTCACTGTAGAAAGCTGGGTGAAGTATGATGCCGGTTTCTTTGAGTCGGGAATTGGCAGTTTCCTCTCTACTTTTTGACGGTAAGCAGCCGAATGAGGGATGGATGATCAACTTCTTAGGCTCTAATCTTCGTACAACGATCGGTATGGGACCGCAGGAAGGTCGCGTATTGGAAGAAGGCCGTGCTTATCCTGATAATTTTGGTAAATGGAATCATGTCGGTGACGGTGTGGGATAATACTTTGCCTGAAGGACAGCTGAAGATGTATGTCAATGGTGAATTATTCTTCAGTAAGACAAATGATGTGAAGAATGATGCCGGAGTATTACAGAATTATATGCCTAACACCCGTAACCAGAATATGTGGGCATTCCAGGAACCGACTGACAACTCACGCTGTATGACCGGATTTATTAAGAAATTCCGTATGTGGAGTACTGCGAAATCGGCGAATGAAGTAAAAACGCTGATGAACTCGGATGTGACGGGAACAGAAAGCGGACTGGTATGTGCGTGGGACTTCACGACAGTGGTCGAAGACGTTACCAACATTCCGGATAAGACAGGAAAACACGTTGCGAAAATTGTAGGTAACTACAAATGGTTTAAAGTTGAGAACTAACCTTAATAAACAGACGAAGAGTATGAAAAATAATACGATAAAAATAAAGGCTTTCCTCTGCCTGCTGCTTCTGACGTGCGGATGGATAAGTGTGCAGGCACAGCAGGTGCTTACAGTGAAAGGTGTGGTAGTAGACGCTTTAAAAAGAACCGTTGCCCGGAGCCAGCGTTCAGGTGGTAGGAATGTCTACCGGTACGGTGACTGACTTGGATGGTAATTTTAGTCTTCAGGTTCCGAAAGGAAAAAAAACGATTGCTGTTTCTTTTATAGGATACGTGACACAGGAACTGACTGTAAACCAGAATCAGTCAAACCTTACCATTCAGTTGAAAGATGACTCTAAACAGCTGAATGAGGTAGTCGTCATCGGTTATGGTACGGTAGAAAAGAAAGATTTGACAGGTTCTATCCAATCCGTTACCAGCAAGGAGTTAAGTAAACTGGTGACTACCGATGTCACTGAAACACTGAACGGACGTGTCGGTGGTGTACTCGTGAACAAGACTTCCAACCGTCCCGGTTCGGATACGAAAATAGAGATTCGCGGTATCAACTCGTTCAATTTCTCGAATGAACCTTTATACGTGATCGACGGAGTACCTTCTCAAACGGGAATGCGTCATCTGAACTCTGCCGATATTGAATCTATCGACATCTTGAAAGATGCCTCTTCCAGATTGCAATCTACGGTTCGCGGGGTGCAAACGGGGTGGTGATTATCACTACCAAAGGGGCTAACAAGCGTCAGGGCTTTAATATTGACTATTCGGGTTACGTTGGTTTCAAGACTCCTACCCGTATTCCTGAAATGATTGGTAACATGGGCAATGGACTGGAATATGTAGACTATCGCACCGCTTTGTGGAAAAAGAAGTATGGTGATGCTTCACTGAGCCGTCCGGACTTTCTGACTGATGACGAGAAACGCCGTATCAAACATGGTGAATACTATGACTGGTTGCGTGAACTGTCGCAGAATGCATTGACTACCAGTCATTCTGTTTCCGCTACCGGAGGTACGGATAAACTATCTTTCTCATTCGGCTTGGGATACTTGAAGGATGACGGTATGGTAGGCGATGAAAGTTTTGAACGTATTACGGCTAATGTGGGGTTGGAATATCGTTTTTCTGATAAATTCAAAACAGGGATTAACAGCTATGTTTCTCTGAATAACACGAATGAAGGAGCCAATGATGCTTTGATTAATGCATACTTCCTGCCGCCTACGGTCAGCCCGTACGATAAGGACGGAAGCTACCTGTTTAATTGTCAGCCGACTTCCAGCAAGATTAATCCATTTGTTCAGATTGAAAATAATAAAAGAGAGAAAGAAGCAAACTATACCAATTTCTCCGGTTATCTGGAATATCAGCCGATTAAAGGACTGAGCTTTAAATCGCAGATTGCAGTTCAATATGATTCGGATGTTTACGGAGAATGGGTAGGTACGATGACACAAGCCAAAGGAGGTCTCAATGCACCGGAAGCTTACCGGAAAGAAGGACGGAATATGAACTGGGTATGGGACAATATCATTACTTATGATAAAACCTGGAAGAATATTCATCGTCTGAATGCTATCGGTTTGTATAGCGTACAGAAAGAAACTCATAAGGGTTCCGAAATGCGTGGTGACGGTCTGCCTTACAACTCGGACTGGCATGCGATCGAAACAGCCGAAGAAATCCGTGACGTGAAGAGTTACTATTGGGAGTCATCCATGCTTTCTTTCATGGGACGTGTCAACTATACGTTGATGGATCGGTACTTGTTTACTGTAACAGGGCGATATGACGGAACTTCCCGTCTGGCTACCGGCAATCAGTGGGGATTTATGCCGTCGGCAGCTGTCGGCTGGCAGATGAAGAATGAGAATTTCCTGAAAAACGTAGACTGGCTGAATAGTCTGAAACTCCGCGTCAGCTGGGGTAAATCGGGAAACAACAGTATTGACCATGATATTACCTGGACAAAGCTGGACCTGACTCATTATATCTATGGAGGTAAAGGTGAAAATGCTTTCGGACTAGGCGACCGCAAAGGTAACAAAGATCTTCGTTGGGAGATGACTTCGGAGTGGAACTACGGTATTGATTTCGGCTTCCTGAATAACCGTATCAACGGTACGATTGATGTGTATAATCGTACTACGAAAGATTTGATTTTCGCCCGTTCGGTAGGTAACCTCAACGGTTATGGCTCTATCCTTGAGAATATAGGAACGTCCTCCAATAAAGGGGTGGAAATAGGTTTGAACACGGTGAACATCTCAAAGAAGGACTTCACATGGAAGACAAATCTGACTTTCTCTCTGAACCGTAATAAGATTGTAGACCTCTACGGTGATAAAAAGGATGACTTGGCTAACCGTTGGTTCATCGGTCAGCCGATGAAAGTGATCTATGATCTGGAAAAGGTAGGAATCTGGCAGACGGAAGACAAGGAACTGGCTGCTAAATATGGACAAGTGCCGGGACATATCCGTGTAGCCGATCTGGACGAGAACTATGTGATTGATGAACGTGACTATAAAGTACTCGGCTCTCCGTCACCCGACTGGACAGCAGGTATGACCAATACCTTTACTTACAAGAACTGGGATTTGTCTTTCTATATGTATGCACGTATCGGTGGCACCTACAATGATGATTTCACTTATATGTTTACCGCATGGGATAATGAACACTGGAACAAACTGAATGTGAAGTACTGGACTCCGGAAAACCACAGCAATGAGTACCAGCAGATCGGTGCGCAATCCTACCATACTCAGGTATTAGGTAAGATTTCCGGTTCGTTTCTGAAAATACAGAATATCACGTTGGGATATACTCTTCCGGAAAACTGGATGAAAAAGATGAAAATGAAAAATGCACGTGCTTACATCAATGTGCAGAATCCGTTTACTTTCACCGACTATCTCGGTCCGGATCCCGAAACGATTGGTGAAGACGTATACAAGTCTTTGTCGCTTTATCCGATGACATTTACTTTTGGAGTGAATTTAACCTTCTAAATACTTGAAACCTTATGAAACGAGTAAAAGAACAAATTAAATATTTGGCACTGTTAGCAATCTGTTTGCTAAGCGGATGCTCCGATTTTCTGGATAGTTATAACCCTTCGGCAGTAACGGACGATTTCTATAATACTAAAGAAGGACAACAGAAGTTGTTGACAGATATCAATGCCCGTTACCGCAATGTTTTCAATACAGGCGAATTGCAGTATTACGGAACTGATATCTACATGGCTATCTCCGAAGAACCTGCCGAACGTATGTTCAACGGCTATGACAAGACTTTCAACTCCACTGCTCCGATTGTAGGTGATTATTGGAAAGTACTCTATAAGATTGTGCAGGAAAGTAACATCCTGCTGAATCGCTGCACACCGGATATTGCAGGAAGCGATTATACTTCGCTGACTGCACAAGCCCGCTTTTTCCGGGCAATGGCTTACTATTATCTGGTAGAAACATTCGGTCCCGTACCTTTGCTCACCGAAGAGAATACAAGCGTTATCCAGCAGGCGGAACGTACCGGCGAACAGGCTATTTACACTTTCATCATTACCGAACTGAATGATATAAAGGATAAACTGGAGATGACCACGATTTCTGCCGGAAAGGTAACGAACGCCGCAGTCATTCACTTTTTAGGGAAAATGTATCTGACACGTGCTTACAAATCCTTTGCTGAAGCAGACGACTTCTCCAATGCAGCAACGACATTTGATTTGCTGGTAGAGAATCCGGCCTCCGGTTATGCTTTGCAGGAAAACTATGCTGCTTTGTTCGATGAAAACAATCAGGCTAATTCGGAAGTAATCTGGGCGATTCAATATGGACTGGATAAGAACTATCGGGGTGATGGAAATCCGCAACAGGCACAGTTCGGATTTAACATTGTAGCATTGGAGCCGGATCTGTTCATTAAGAATCAGAATGATTACTCTAGTGTTTCCCGTAAATACTGGGTGAATCCGAAAGCGCACGAGCTTTATACGGACCCGGAAGCGGATACCCGTTACGATGCGACGTTCAAACGTGAATATTACATAAACAATCCGGATAATGCTGATTACGGTAAGCTGGGAATCTATTTCCCCCGTTGGAACGATAAATCGGGTATGAGTAATAACGCGAAAAGGTTTTATCCGTTCAAGCAGGACGATGAATATGTGTGGTATCCGCAATCTACGGCACTTCCTGTATTAGAAACTGCTTCAGATCGTATGCCGATGGTACGGAAGTTCAGCGATACCAAGATACAATGGGGCGAAGGCGGCTCTCGTGAAGATGTCATTTTCCGCTTGGGTGATACCTACCTGTTGTGTGCTGAGGCTTATCTGGGTGCCGGAAACAAGAAACTGGCATTGGAACGCATCAACAGTATACGTAAGCGTGCCGCTAAAGATGCGACCGCTTATGAAGCAATGAAGCTGACAGATCTGGATATAAATGTTATCATGGATGAACGTGCCCGTGAATTGATGGGAGAGCATGACCGCTGGTTTGACTTGAAACGTACTCAGACACTGCTGACACGTGTACCCGCATACAATCCGTTTGTGGTGAAATATGATAATTTGAACAAGAACCATCTGGTACGTCCCATTCCACAAGATGAACGGAACAAGGTAGATGGATTATCGCAGAATGAAGGTTATTGATTAATGGTTAACTAACAAATGAAAGAAGTAATTATGAAAACGACTATATGTGGTGCTGCACTGTTGCTCAGCTTGACAATGGCTAGTTGTGAAGTGTACGAATCGCCGGAAATCAATCAAGGATTGAACGAAGAAAAAACAACACGTCCCTTTATACAGATGCTTATGATCCGATCAGTAATGTGGGTCAATACTATATGCCGGAAATGAAGGTGAAACCGAAGAAATACTGGAATTGTGTGGAAGTTGTAACGGTAGGCAGCCGTAATGAGCTGGGACAAACAGAGAAAGTACGCGGATTGCAGTACCACCTGATGTGTCAGTCATTGGCCGGTCTGGCTAATCGTGCCGTAGAACAGGGAACAAGTGAAATAGCTGTTTGGCTGCACGATCACGGTGGCAGTGATTCCTATAAACTGTCTAAGCAGGCACTCGAAGATATGGGTATCCACGAACAGGGGATGCAGAGCGGACTGGAACTGGCACGTAATGATTATGGTCCGTCCGACGGAGTGACTATTCAGCTGAAAGGAATGTTCGACGGATATGTTTTGACGGATATTGAGCATAATCCGGAGAGCGGTGTCGTAGCATCTGTTGCTTCTCATATTTATAATTCTATTATTGTGGATGTCCGTGACAAGGAATATTATGAAGAAGCAGGATATACCATGAAATATGATGCAAGAAGCAAGACTACTGCGCAGGCATGGGCGGAGTTCAAAGATAAATGCAGCAACAAAGCATTGGTGATCATGCCTGTACAAACCGGTGAATTGCGTGAGTTTGCCATTAAGAATGAACTTTTCGTATTGAACTTGAATAAGCGTCAGGGAACTTCGATAGCCGGACAAAACACAGCTTTGCTGAAAGAAATCCTTGCCTGGTTGGAACCGAATGCACCTGTCTACGGATGGGAAACAGGGAGTAAGTGAAGATGCTTTTGTCGATTTGGTTTCCAAAAGCGGTCATCCGATGATCCCTTGTGACTGGAGTTACAATCACTCCTTGACTTCATTGCTTTATTCTCAACGTCAGAAATCGACATTGGCTCGCGTGAAGAATCCGCAGTTTCTGGATTATACAAAGAAAAAGAATTTCGTTTCTTTCTTCCTTTCCGATGGTGACAATATTCAGTGGATGATGAATGACTTTAAAGATTTCTATAATGCGGCGGAGTCGGAAGAAGTACGGATGACGTATGGTATTGCTGCTTCAGTGCTTCCGATGATGGCACCGGCACAATTCGATAATCTGTTGAGTCAGCAAAAGCCGAATTGCTCTATTTTGGAAATGCTGGGAGGCGGTTACTATTACGTAGACAATTATAGCGAGAATGGCGACCGGGCGAAGAATCTGAAAGTCGTGGCAGAACGCCTTTCGGCGCATATGCGTCAACATCGTGTGAAACTGTTGGGTGTAATGGCTATGAATGTAAAATCAGAAGCTGCCAAAGAAGCATTTCAGGCTTATGTAGATGCCAATGACCAGTTGGAAGGTATCGTAGCGCTTCAGTATAGCCCTTATGCAGGAGGTGAAGGAGACATTATTTGGGTAACGAATAAAGCAGGGTATGATATCCCGGTCATTACGGTGAAATACTCTTTGTGGAATTTTGGAAACCGGAATGCGGAACGTGAAGGTACCCCTGCCTATATTGCCGGAAGATTGAAACAGGAAGCACAGCAGGAAAGTTTTTCTGTCGTATGTGTGCATGCATGGAGTAATTTCTCCGATCACGGACAGACGGAAGACCCGCTGATTGAGAACCAGTCCGGAGATATTCGTGGAGCCGGAGCGGCAAAGCTTTGTGCAGGCCATCTGAACGATAGTTTTGAAGTAGTAAATATGCAGGAACTGGTATGGCGTTTGCGTATGAGCCAGCGTCCGGAACAGACGAAGAAGTATCTGAGTGAGGTATTTTAATTAACCTGAGTTTCACAGGCTCTCTGCATGGCTTTCTCTGTTTTAACGTGGAAGGAGAAGTGATACAGAAGGCTTGTGAAACTTAAGCAAATAATAATAGATATGGTTACAAGATTGTTTTTCTTATCGATCTGTTTTCCTTTTTCTGCTCACTTCGTGTCAGCAGTCAAAGAAGACGGTAGAGTTTGTAGACTACGTGAATCCTCTGATGGGTACCGAGTCTACTTTTGCGTTTTCGCATGGTAATACTTATCCTGCTGTGGCGGTACCTTGGGGGATGAATTTCTGGAGCCCGCAGACCGGGGAGAATGGCAGTGGATGGATGTATACGTATACTGACAGTCTGATGCGCGGTTTCCGGCAGACACATCAGCCCAGTCCCTGGATGAATGATTATGGTACTTTTTCCATTATGCCGCTTGCCGGAGAACTGAAAATGAGTCATAAAGAACGTCTGGTTCCTTTCTCACATCAACAGGAGAAAGCGACTCCTTATAACTACAGTGTTACATTCAATAACGGATTGCAGACTTCTCTTTCTGCTACTTCCCGTGGAGCTGTATTCGAAGTCTCTTTCCCTGAAAAAGGAAGACCAGTATGTAGTGGTGGATGCATACCATGGAGGAAGTTCAATAACGATTGAACCGGAAAACCGGTTGGTAAAAGGTGCGACACGATATAATAACGGAGGTGTGCCGGATAACTTCGCTAATTACTTTATGATGGAATTCAGTCATCCTGTCATAGAATACGGTACTTACAATGGAGATACTTTGTTGCACCATCAAACCGATGTAGCGGCCGATTATACCTGTGCCTATCTGAAATTTGATGTTCCGGCAGGTGAAAAGCTGACCATACGTACAGCCTCTTCTTTTATCAGTCCCGAACAGGCTGCCATCAACTTTAATCGTGAAGTAGCCGATGCGGATGTACAATTGATCAGCGGGAAAGCCCGTGAACAGTGGAATAACTATCTCGGACGTGTAGAAGCGGAAGAAGGAACAGACGAACAACTTCGTACCTTCTATTCCTGCCTGTATCGTACGTTACTTTTTCCACGTGAGTTCTATGAGTTTGATTCACAAGGAAATCCTGTTTATTACAGTCCTTATGACGGTAACGTGCATGATGGTTATATGTATACTGACAATGGTTTCTGGGATACGTTCCGTGCGGTTCATCCGTTGTTCACGTTACTTTATCCGGAGGTTTCGGAACGCGTGACGCAATCTATCCTTAATGCTTATGATGAAAGTGGTTTTATGCCGGAATGGGCGAGTCCCGGTCATCGTGGTTGTATGATTGGCAATAACTCTGTTTCTTTATTAGTCGATGCATGGATGAAGGGGATACAAACGGTAGATGCCGAAAAAGCTCTGGAAGCGATGATTCATCAGACACAAGCCCGTCATGCGGAAATAGCTTCTGTAGGACGTGACGGCTTCGAGTATTATGATAAGCTCGGTTATGTGCCTTATCCGGAAGTTCCCGAAGCTACAGCCAAAACACTCGAATATGCTTATGCTGACTGGTGTATCGCCCGCTTTGCGGAATCGCTAGGTAAACAGGATATCGCAGACCAGTATTATCAGAAAGCCCAAAATTACCGCAATCTCTATTATCCGGAACATGGCTTTATGTGGACAAAAGATGCCAAAGGCAACTGGCGTGATCGTTTTGATGCTACGGAATGGGGCGGCCCTTTCACAGAAGGAAGTTCCTGGCACTGGACTTGGAGTGTATTTCACGATCCGGAAGGTTTATCTGAACTGATGGGCGGACATGAACCGATGATAGCCCGTCTCGACTCTATGTTTGTGGCCCCGAACACTTATAATTATGGAACCTATGGTTTCGTTATCCACGAAATCGCTGAGATGGTTGCCTTAAACATGGGACAATATGCGCATGGCAATCAACCGGTGCAGCATGCCATTTACTTGTATGATTATATCGGTCAGCCTTGGAAAACACAGTACCATCTCCGTAATGTTATGGATAAACTCTACAATTCCGGAAGTAAAGGATACTGTGGCGACGAGGACAACGGGCAGACATCTGCCTGGTATGTATTTTCTGCTATGGGCTTCTATCCGGTTTGTCCGGGAATGCCTGAATATGCGGTAGGTTCTCCGTTATTTAAAAAGGTAACTCTGCATCTTCCCGAAGGGAAAAACTTCGTCGTTTCAGCAGCAGATAATGCGGCAGACCGTCCATACATAAGGAAAGCTCTGTTGAATGGACAAGAATTCACACGCAACTATCTGACGCATGATGAACTGAAACAGGGGCGGAGAACTGAATCTGTCAATGGACAGCGTACCGAATCAGCAAAGAGGTACCCAACCGGCAGACTTCCCATATTCTTATTCCAAGTAGTTTCAATAGGTTTTAGTATACTTTTCATTGACCGATACGGAGAGAATCTTAATTGATTTGATCTGTATCGGTCATACAATAGGAATTTAAAGTCAGGCTTTGTCTTTGCTGTTTCTTTTGTTACCTTTGTGCATCTAATATGAGGTTTATGATACATTCTCTTCCATCTTCCGAACCCTTGACGGCACAAAAGCTTTTCTCAAAGCTTTATGTTTCCTACTATGCCCGTTTGGTTCGTTTCGCTTCCCTTTATGTAGGAGCTATGGGAGACGCAGAGAATATAGTACAAGATTTTTTCCTCTATTTATGGGAACGTAAAGAGATACTTCCGGAACTGCAACAGCCCGATGCATATCTTTTCTCCGCTGTCAAGCATCGTTGTCTGAACTTCCTTCGTTCACAACTTTCTATAGTAGACCGCAGGCAGCCGCTTTCTGATATTATGGAGCAGGAGTTTAAACTGAAACTTTATAGTCTGCAACTACTTGATGACTCTCAAATGTCGATAGACGAAGTAGAAAAACAGATCTGCCGTGCAATTGATAACTTACCGGAACGTTGCCGGGAAATATTTGTCATGAGTAAACTAAAAGGAATGAAATACCGTGAGATAGCCGGAGCACTCGGCATTTCGCAGAATACCGTAGAAGGTCAAATGGCTATCGCATTAAAAAAACTTAGGGAAGAGTTGCGTCATTGTCTGCCTTTGCTGCTTCTATTGAGCGTATAAGGATAAATCGCCTATGTATTGTCTTTGCTTCAGTCCATTCCATATACTTTAGTCAAGCTGAGTACTAATTTGCAGCTTATAATGAATGAATTTAGTTCCGGTTGCTTATAAATCTATTCGTCTGACAGTTGTTAGACGAAAAGATAACAGTTGTCAGACGAAAGTTCAACAACTGTCAGACGATTAAATTTAAGTATAATGAGTACTAAATCTGTGTGCATCAAGAATTAAATCTTAGAGTAAATCCGAACAGATTAGTTCGTTTCAAAACAGTTCTTAGCTTAAACTTATTGGATTTTACTTCCCTTCCTTGATTTTTTTTTTCATTTTCCTTTGGTGGTAAATGTAAGTTGCTGTGTCTTCTTATTAAAAGCGCGCAATATGATGAATGAGAAATGGAATCAATACTTTTTCGGAGAACCGACCGAAGAGGAAAAACGGGAGCTTTTTCAGGAACTGGAAAAGAACGAAGATATGAAACGGGAATTTGCAGAAATGCAAAATATCATAGGTCTGTCCGGATTATTACCCAGAGAAGATGATTCTTTGAAAGGCGAACGGAATCTGGAAGCACTGATGAACCGCCAGGAGAAAAAGCTGAGGCGGAAACGGGTGTTGCAAATCGTGCGGTATACTACTTCGGCAGCTGCTATGATTGCTCTGACGTGGATGCTCGCCTGGTATATGCTTGTTGGTTCGGAGACTCCCTCTTATACAGAGATTACAGTTCCGAAGGGGCAACGGGTACATTTAACTGTGCCGGATGGTAGTGAAGCATGGTTGAGTTCACTTTCTACATTGAGGTGGCCTTCTGTTTTCTCGTCCGATGCCCGTATGGTAGAACTGGATGGAGAGGGATTTTTTTTACAGTGACAAAGGATGCTTCCCGTCCTTTTACAGTACAAACGCAGAAGTATGATGTAAGAGTGCTTGGTACGGAATTTAATGTATATGCTTATAGCAATAGCGAGAAGTTTGAGACAGACTTGCTTTCGGGTAAAGTGAGAGTCAGCTCTACCGGATATCCTGAAGAGTCGGTAAACTTATTACCTGACGAGAAAGTATCTTTGATAGATGGAAAATTGGTTAAGTCCTCTTCTCATTTTGGAGGAAAAGAATACCGTGAACAAGGAATCTATGACTTTGAAGAATTACCGTTGGGCGAAGTGCTGGAAAGATTGGAGCAATGGTATGATATTCATTTTACTGTAGATGATCCATCTCTGTTGAGTAAGATTATTTCGGGTAAGTTCCGGCAAAGCGATCAGATTGAAACGATTCTGAAAGCGATTAGCCGTGCGGACTTATTTGAGTACAAAAATACTGTCACAGCGAGAGATAACGATATATTAATAATCTGATTAAAAGTTTAATGCCTATGTAACACAACGGAGTAGAATAAAAACGAAAGTAAATAGACATCAAAACGAGGAATAAAAAGAGGGGAAAGTGGTGCAACACTCTCCCCAATTCCTCGGCTATTAATACTTTCTCTGTTTCACATTTTTGTGAACCTAAAATTAAGTACTAACAAAATCACTTAGCAAAGTTATGAAAAAAATCTTTTCACTGCTCGCTTTGGTCCTGTTTATTAACCTTTTTTTTACATATCAGGCTCAGGCACAGACAGCAGTTGTGAATATTAATAAAACTTCGGTTTCGCTAAAAGAACTGATTCACGAAGTCGAAAAACAGGCCGGATATTTGTTTGTCTACGGAAAAGACATCAATATCGAACAGAAAGTAAAAATCAATGCCCGGAATAAACAGGTAAAAGCATTGCTTGAAAATGTATTACCGCAAATAGGGCTGACGTATGAATACGCCGACAATTACATTTCATTGAAGAAAACGCAGGTAGAGAAAAAATCAATAGGTAAAAAAATAATAGTCAAAGGAACCGTAGTAGACAAAAGTGGCGAGCCTATTATCGGAGCTAACATCATGGAGCAGGGAAGTGCTTCCAATGGTACGATCACAGATATCGATGGTAAATTCACGTTATCCTTGCCTTCCAATTCGGTATTAGCAGTTACGTATGTGGGTTTTTCCACAAAGAATATTCCGGTGAACAATCAGAATGCCATTCAGATTGTGATGGAAGAAGATTCTGAAATTCTGGAAGAAGTAGTGGTTGTGGCTTACGGTACGCAGAAGAAGATATCTTCTACGGCTGCTGTATCAAGCATGAAGACAAAAGATGTAGCGCAAAAGCCGGTTATCAATATTTCTAATAGTTTGGCAGGCCGTATGGCGGGAGTCATTGCAAAGCAAGGATCGGGAGAACCGGGAGCTGATGGTTCTGATTTGAGAATCCGTGGTGTGGCTACATTAGGGAACCAATCTCCATTGGTCGTAGTGGATGGAGTTCCCCGTGACTTTTCACGTATCGATCCGAATATGATCGAGGATATTACTATCCTGAAAGATGCAGCTGCCGTAGCTCCTTATGGTATGGCCGGTGCCAATGGGGTAGTATTGGTGACTACAAAAAGGGAAAAAGCGGTGCTCCGGTACTTTCATACAATGGATATATCGGTTTTCAGAACCCGACCCGCATCACTGACCAGGTTAATTCGTATGAATATGCTTTGATGAAAAACGAAGCGGCTATGAATGCAGGTTATCCTAATTATTATGCTTACTCACAGCATGATCTGGAAATGTACCGGAAGACCTGTGCCGGAGATCCGGATGCCGATCCTGACCGCTATCCTAATAGCAACGGTCTGCGTGACTTGGTACAAAACAATTCTGTGATTACGAATCACAACTTGCAATTATCCGGTGGTAGCGATAAATTCCAGTACTACGTATCTTTAGGATATTCTTATCAGGAAGGAATGTGGAGCACTACCGATTACCAGCGTTTCAATTTGTTGGCTAATTTAAGCGTGGATGCCACCAAATACACGAAAATCAGTTTAAGCCTGGGTGGATGGCACGAAAAGAAGAATTATCCGGGTGCCGATACAGGCGACATCATGTATCAGGCCTATCGTACTCCTCCTATCTCAGCTATTCAGTACTCGAATGGTCTGTGGGGACAATATGTAGGTAAGTCACTTTTCGGGCTGACTTATCGCAGCGGATACCGTCAGGAGCCGGCCGACCAACTGAATACTTCTCTCTCCATAGAGCAACAGCTTCCCTTCATTCAAGGGTTAAGCATCAAAGGAGTAATCAACTACGACCCGTATCGTGTGAAGAAAAAAGAAATATCTGACACCGATACCTGTATACACACTGGATGCATCACAAACTCCGTATCAATTCATGGAAGGATTCCAGGGACCGGAGAAACCGAATCTGGAACAATCGTTTGAAGAAAGCGTGAGCATGACTTATCAGGGAATGATTAATTACTCACGGACTTTCGGCAAGCATACGGTTACTGGACTCGGAGTTATTGAAGACGCGAAAGAAACGTATGGAACATGAGTGCCAAACGTCTGAATTATAATATTAACATAGATGAAATCAATGCGGGAAGCAGTGACCCTGCCGATATCAGCAACGGAGGTACGTCCTGGAAAGAACGTCAGGTAGGTTACGCATTCCGTTTGGGGTATAATTATGATAACCGTTATATGGCGGAAGTTTCCGGTCGTTATGACGGACACTACTATTTTGCTCCGGGCAAACGTTTTGGTTTCTTCCCTGCTTTCTCACTGGGATGGAACTTGCGGGAAGAATCCTTTATGAAGGACATCGAATGGATGGATAAACTGAAATTACGCCTTTCTTACGGTGAGTCCGGAAACTTGGCTGGTAGTTCCTATCAATATATGAGTGATTATGGATTCGGAAACGCTGTAAATCTTGGCGGTGTACCTATGATGGGTATGTGGGAGAACTTGCAGGGGAACCCGAACATTACTTGGGAAAAAGCTAAGAAGTTTGACTTCGGTGTGGAGTTTTCCGTATTGAACGGTATGTTTTCTCTGGAAGCTGACTATTTCTATGAGAAACGTTCGAATATGCTGATGGCTCCGAATGCATTGGTTCCGGCAGAATATGGTATTCCTTTGTCACAGGTCAATGCGGGAAGTATGCACAATCAAGGTATTGATTTATCTCTGAATTTCAACAAACGTATCGGCAAAGACTGGATGATCAGTGCAAAAGGTACTTTCACTTTCGCACGTAATATTCTGGATGAAGTATTTGAGACGGAAGCTACCTTCAATAACCCGAATCGTCGCAGAACAGGACGTCCCGACGGAACAATGTTCGGATACAATGCTTTGGGCTACTTTACTTATGATGATTTCAATCCTGACGGTTCCTTAAAGGCCGGCATCGCTACTCAACCTTGGGGGCTACAGGTATATCCGGGTGATTTGCGCTACGAAGATTTAAAAGCGGTCCTAACGGCGTGCCTGATGGAAAGATTGACGAGCATGACCAGACTGTAATCGGTTTCTCTAACTGGGCGCCCGAAATTATTTTCGGTCTGGCTCCTACTGTGCAATGGAAGAACTTCGACCTGAACGCATTGATTCAAGGGGCTACCCGTACCAGCATTTCATTGGGTGAGACTTTGGTAATGCCTTTCTTTGATTCTGGTTCGGCTACTAAGTTACAATTCAGTGATCACTGGACGCCGGATAACACGAACGCACCCTATCCCCGTCTGACTAGTGAAGTAACGGTGAATAACCATCGTCAACCTTCTTCGTGGTGGGTACGTGATGCTACTTATATCCGTTTGAAGAGTATTGAAATCGGTTATACCTTGCCTCGTTCGGCACTGAACTTTATTGGTATCAGCTCTGCCCGTGTATATGCTTCCGGACAAAACCTCTGGACATGGACTCCGTTTATGAAAGAATTGATTGACCCGGAAGCCAAATCCGCTAATGGTAAATACTATATGCAGCAGGCTGTATATGCTTTTGGTTTGAATATTACTTTTTAATTAGTTAACCATCATAACAAGATAGAATATGAGAATACATAATATAATAAAAACAGTTTGCCTGGCAGGCTCATTAGCCTTGTTGTCTGCCTGTGAAGACTGGCTTGAAATAGAGCCGAAAGACCGTTTTGGAGATACAACGGTTTGGGGATCGGAAGAAAATGCCGATATGTTTCTGAATGATATCTATAATCAGTTGCCGCATCTGAACAATGAAACACAGAATCTGGATCAATATTCGGATAATTCATACGTAGGTGCGGAATGGATGAATGCCCGTACAACGATTTATACCGGAGCATTATCTCCTACCAGTTGGATACCCGGCCCTTGGGATATGTGGAAATGGGGACGTCAGAACAATGACGACGCCAAAGGACAGTATGAGCGTATCCGCTCCTGCAATCTTTTCATTACAAAAGTAACAGAATCCGATTTCTCGGCAGAATATAAGAAAGAACGCCTTGCAGAAGCGCGTTTCCTGCGTGCCTGGTTCTATCATTATCTTTGGATGGCGTACGGTGGTGTGCCTATCATCACGGAAGTGCTGGATAATAACGTGAGTACGGATATCTTTTATCCGCGTGAGACTGCACAGAAAACATTTGAGTTTATCGACAAAGAGTTGGACGAGATTAAAGATGATCTTCCTCCGCGCCGTAGCGGTTCCGATCTGGGGCGTGCTTCCAAAGGAGCAATTCTGACACTGAAAGGATGGGTGGAACTGTTTCATGCCAGTGAATTGCGTAATCCGGGCAAAGATAAGAAACGCTGGGAAGTAGCTGCGGCTACCTTGAAAGATGTAATTGACTTACAGGTCTATCATCTGCAACCGACTATTCTGGACCTTTGGACAGAAGCTACCAACAATAACGATGAAGTGATCTTCGACTTCCAGATGTCTAAGCAGAATGGAGGGCGGCGTGAAGGCCTGTTCGGTCCGGTGTTTGTAAAAGGAGTACAGTCCAGTTGGGGAAATATGCAGCCTACACAGGAACTGGTTGACGACTATTGCATGGCAAACGGATTGCCTATCACAGACCCTGCATCCGGTTATGATAAGAATAATCCTTATAAGAATCGTGAGAAACGCTTCTATCAGAGCATCCTGTATGACGGATCCATGTGGCAGGGTGAAGAAATTATCACTCGTGTAGGGGTAGGTAGTCCGAATGAGATTGACACTTCCTCGGATAGTGACGTTACGAATACGGGATACTATACTCGTAAAACGATTGACGAATCAGTGAATGGAGCGGACAATCTGCAAATGAGTAACGGAATGGCAAATTATATTTTCTTCCGTTATGCAGATGTGTTGCTGATGTATGCAGAAGCTTCTTTGGAAGCCGGAGATAAACCGACAGCAGTCGAATATCTGGATATGGTAAGAACCCGTGGAGGAAATATGCCTTCTATCGACGATACTTATCCGCAGGGAATCACAGAAAATCAGTTGCGGGAAATCATTCGGAGAGATCGCCGTATAGAACTGGCGTTCGAAGATAAGCGTTGGTGGGACATTCTTCGCTGGAAGATTTGTGATGGTGAAAACGGAGTGATGAATAAACCGATTGGTGGTATGAAGATAGAAGATACCAACGGAGATGGTGTGTGGGAATACAATTATCATGAAGTTGGCAAACGTACCTTCCTGCCACGTATGTATTATCAGCCCATTCCGCAGTATGTGCTAGACAAGAATCCGGTGATCCGCGAGCAAAACGGCGGTGAAGACGGATGGGTAAACGGGCAGAATCCCGGATATTAATAAAGAATGTAAACCTTGAAAGATTATTCGTATGAAACTAAATAGATTTGTCATGGCGGCAAGTGCGGTACTTTGTTCGTTTGCCTTGCTGAGTGGATGTAGTGATGATGATGTTTGTAAAGTATATATTCCGGAAGCCAAAACTTTGCAGATTAAAAACTTCGATTTGGGGGTGAAGAACTGAGAGAAGTATTTCATGTGGCTGTGACTGCCAGTGACTATGTGACCCGTTCCGGTAAGGAAGTGGGGGAGATGTAAAGGTGCAGTTGACTGTGGATGAGGCGAAGGTGCAGGAGTATAATTCTTTGTGTGGGACAGACTATCCTTTGCTTCCTTCCGATTGCTATACGCTGACGACAGAAACTGTGATTCCGGCCGGGGAGAGTTCTTCTGCCGATTTGGTGCTCACGGTAAATGCACAGGGAAAAATCCAGCCGTTTGATTCTTATTTGCTACCGGTCACTATCACTTCGGTAGAAGGTGCGCAGGCGGATCATATTCAGCAGACGGTATATTACCTTTTGAGTGGTGCGGAGGATGTATGGGCGATGCCACTGGCCGACCGCAGTGCATGGCAGGTGGTAGAAGTTTCTTCGGAAGAGACGAGCGGTGAAGGATCAGAGAACGGTCACGCTATCCACGCTTTTGACGGACTGAAAGGAACTTTCTGGCATACACAATGGAAAGGCAACGAGCCTCAGCCACCACATCATATCGTAGTAGATATGGGGCAGGAAGTGAAAATGCTGGGCTTTCAGTATGTATCCAGAGATCATGGTGAAGCATGGCCGCAGGAGATGACGATGGAAACCAGTCTGGATGGCTCGAAGTGGGAGTCGGCAGGTACTTACAGCGACCTTCCTGCGGGAGCAAAAGAGGAATTCCGTTCCTATTTTCCGGGATTTAAGCAGGCACGTTATTTCCGTCTGACAATAACTGCCGTGTATAGTGGCAAATGGGCAACAGCAGTAGCAGAGATTAATGCGATTTCTATTATTAAATAACAGAAAAAACGATTACCATGAAAAAATACATTTATATACTTTTGACGTTCTGCCTGTTAATCTCCTGTATGGAAGATCCGACGGTAGGTGTGGTCGTTCCTAAATATACTCCGTCTACCGAGAATCCGGGAGGTCCGGGTGAAGAACCGGGTGATGGGCTGATAAGATCCGGCAGAACCGCTGGACAGGGGATTTATACACCTGAAAGGTCGGGAACTGAAATCCCTGAATTCTATTTCCATCACAGGACTGAATGATGGCGAGAAAGTAATTCTTTCCACTTTGGCAGGGCTTGCGGCAAGAGTGACGGGCGATCAGGTTTATATCAATGAAGGAGGTCCTTCTTCCGTATGGTTGAAGCAGATGCAGAATAAGTACGGAATTCCGGTAAATACTTATAATGCTTTGGCTCCGTTGGTGCAGCATTATGTAGAAACCGGAGTGATCAAGGGGTATATTGTCTATACGCCTTATTCGGAAGGACAATCTCATTCGATCAATGTAGCTACTTCTTTATGTGGGTTGCTTCGGGGGATTGCGGTACCGGAATCTCTTGTCGATAAGGTAAAGGCAATGGGAGTGACAACCGAACTTATGGACGTAAGGTCTTATGATGAGAAGTGGTTGTACGAGAATTATAAAGACCGGTTGGACAAGAGTCTTGCAGCCGATATGAAACCGGAAATCTTCCATCACCTGCGTGATTATATCACAATGACCAATGCTTTTGCTTTTTATGACTACAATGCGCGCAGGGATTGGTCATGGCGTACTTCTATACTGAAAAGATTTGGATAAAGGAGCTTATTGTTTCGGTTATTATGATCTGGATGAATGGGGCATGGTGAATAATGCTTCTCAACTGGGTGTTTCTATGTTGCCGACCGATCAGGCGGCTAATCTGGCCACGTTGAGTAGTATATATGATACAACAGGACTGAAACAGCGTCCGGCAACTAAAGAAGTGGTTACCGAAGAGAATGTGCACTATGTGACATTCCTCGTCAGTGACGGTGATAATATTGCGTTTAACCTTTGGGGGCAACAAGGATACATGGATCATGACCTGCACGGCCAATTCCCGCTCGGATATACCATTTCACCTTCTCTGTACGATTTGGCTCCGGCTGCTTTACGCTGGTACTATGAGAATAGCAAAGAAGGCGATTACTTTGTAGCGGGTCCGAGTGGCAGCAGCTATATATTCCCGAGTAAGATGTCGGATGCCGACCTGGACGATTATTTGGCTAAGTTGAATGAGTATGTCGATAAGTCAGGCTTGAATATCTGTAATATTCTGGATCAGAAGATTATGGATAATCCCAAAGTCTATAACAAGTATCTGGCTCAGCCTAATATCGATGCGATTTTCTACACAGGATATGGAGAAAAAAGGAGATGGAAGAATCAAATTTTCGGATAATGGCAAGCCGGTGATTGAGCAGAGAAGCGTATTATGGGAAGGCATCGACGGTGGCTCGAACAGAGGTGAAGAATCGACTGTCATTTCTCAGATCAATAGCCGCTCTGCCAATCCGCATAGTGCCGACGGATATATTTTGTATTTGTACATTGCTGGACAAAGAACCAGCAAAGTATCAAAACCGTCATTGATGGATTGAATGACAATGTGCGTGTTGTTCCGGTCGATCAATTCGTGCAGCTGGTGAAACAAAATCTGGGTCCTAAATAAACGAATATACTCGTAAGTTATTTATTATGAACATAAAAGTATTAGTTGCATCGGCAGTTGCTGCGTTCAGTTCTCTGCCGGTCATAGCTCAACAAGCGCCAGCTCCTTGCGGGTTGGTTCCGAGTGCCCGTCAACTTGAATGGTACAATCGGGAGATGATCGCCTTCTTTCATTTTGGAATCAATACATTTGAAGAATATGTGAATGAAGGAGACGGGAAGGCAAGTACGGCAATTTTCAATCCAACAGCCCTGGATTGCAGGCAGTGGATGCAGACATTAAAAGCAGCGGGGATTCCCGCTGCTATTCTGACTGCCAAGCATGCCGACGGATTTTGCTTGTGGCCTAGCAAGTACACAGATTATAGTGTGAAGAATGCAGCGTGGAAGAACGGTAAAGGAGATGTAGTCCGCGAGTTTGTCGATGCTTGTGAAGAGTATGGATTGAAGGCGGGAATCTATCTGGGACCTCATGACCGTCACGAACACCTTTCACCTTTATATACGACCGAACGTTACAAGAAATATTATGCCCACCAGCTTGGAGAACTGATGAGTGATTACGGCAAGATATGGGAAACATGGTGGGATGGCGCCGGAGCCGACGAATTGACAACGCCTGTTTATCGTCATTGGTATAAGATTGTCCGTGAGAAACAGCCGGATTGCGTTATCTTCGGTACAAAGAATTCTTATCCGTTTGCTGATGTCCGCTGGATGGGGAATGAAGCGGGAGAAGCGGGTGATCCTTGTTGGGCGACAACTGACTCAGTAGCTATTCGTGATGAAGCTCAGTATTACAAAGGTTTGAATGAGGGTATGCCGGAAGGTGATGCGTATATTCCGGCGGAAACAGATGTTTCAATACGTCCCAGCTGGTTCTATCATGCCGAAGAGGATAGCCGTGTGAAGAGTGTCCGTGAACTTTGGGATATCTACTGTACCTCCGTGGGGGCGTAATAGTGTATTGCTTCTGAATTTCCCGCCCGACAGACGTGGTTTGATTCATTCGACCGATTCGCTTCATGCCGCCTTGTTAAAACAGGGGAGTTGATGAGACTTTCAGTACGAATCTGTTGAGAGGAGCCAAAGTGAAAGCGACCAATGTACGGGGCGCAAAGTATAGTCCGGAAAAAATGCTGGACAATGAGAAAAACACTTATTTTGCCGGAAAAAGACGGAGAGGTAAAAGCGGATATAACTTTTACCTTGCCCAAGCTTATTGAGTTTGATTGTCTGATGATCGAAGAAGTTATCGAATTGGGACATCGGACGACGATGTGGAGTGTGGAGTACACTGTTGATGGCAAAAACTGGATCACCATTCCGGAGGCGACGGACAAGCAGACCATTGGTCATAAATGGATTGTACGTCTGGCACCGGTGAAAGCAAAGCAGGTACGTTTGCGTATTCAGGACGGTAAAGGCTTGTCCGGCTATCCATACTTTTGGCGTATATAAACAGTCACCGGTTTTCAAATCATAATATAAATTAGACTACTAAATGATGCAACGATTAAAAATCTTGGGAAGTGCATTGATTGCACTGTCGTTTTCCGCCTCTGCGGTTGTGGCGCAGCAGTTTGATCCGAAGCAAGGATATGAAATCCATACGGTCAACGGATTAGTGCTGGACAATCAGGAGAGTCTGGATACGAATACGAAAATATTTATCAGTAAGCGGGAGGCAGACAAAGAATCGCAGGTCTGGAACCTGATTCCATGCGAACAAGAGGGATGCTATACGATAACCAGTCCCTTGACTCAGATGAATGTAGATAATAGTGGTAAAGGAAAAGTAGAATGTTCTGTGATTCAATGGTCGGCAGACCCTAAAAATCCGAACCAGCAATGGAAAATAACGGCTTTGCCGAATGGGAATTACGTATTAACCAATGTCGGGACTGGCTATAACTTAGGATTTCCTGATGCCGGACTGGTCGGAGAGCCTGTCTTTCAGTTAAGAACCGGAAGCTTCGAAAAGTAACCAGCAGTGGCAGATACGGAAATCGAACCTGAAAGTAGTGGCGGAAGCCTTGAAAACAACGAGTCATAATGACTGGGAAAATGAACGTATCTATGCAATCAATAAAGAAGAAGGCAGGGCTACATTTATTCCGTTCGCCAATTCGGAAGAGATAAAGGCGGATCCCGCTTATACCCGTCCTTGGGAGCGTACCCGCTCTTCCCGTTATCTGCTGTTGAATGGAAACTGGAAGTTTAATTGGGTGAAACAACCTTCGGAACGTCCGGTGGATTTCTATAAAACGAGTTATGATGTTTCTGGCTGGAAAGAGATTCCTGTTCCCTCCAACTGGGAGATGCACGGATATGGTACACCTATTTATACCAATATTACTTATCCCATCCGTAACAATCCTCCTTTTTATACAGGGGCAGCGTGGATATACTGTAGAGAAAGAGCCGAATGCGGTAGGATCTTATCGCCGTGAATTTGCTCTTCCTGCCGACTGGAAAGACAAAGAAGTCTTTATCCATTTCGATGGAATTTATAGTGCAGCTTATGTATGGATCAACGGTAAGAAAGTCGGTTATTCGCAAGGTTCCAGTAATGATGCAGAGTTTCGTATCACTCCTTACGTCAAAGCGGGTAATAATACGGTTGCCGTGGAAGTTTACCGCTGGTGTGACGGCAGTTTCCTTGAAGATCAGGATATGTTCCGTTTAAGTGGTATTCATCGGGATGTTTATTTGGTAGCCAGTCCGAAAGTTCGTCTACGTGACATTCACCTGACTTCTCAGATCAGCGACCGTCTGGATAAAGCGGAACTGAAAGTGAAAACGGATGTGCATAATTACGGAAAGAAAGTACAGGAAGCAGCCGTACGTGTCTCTTTGCTGAATACGGAAGGAAAGCCTGTGAGTTCGTTTATCATACCTACCGGTAAGATAACTGGCGGACAGGAAAACGTCTGTGAAGGTACGACTACGATTCGCGACCCTCGGTTATGGAGTGCTGAAACTCCTTCTCTGTATACCGTCCAACTGGAACTGCTTGATGCCGCAGGCAATGTGCTTGAAGCGACGAGCCAGCAATATGGCTTCCGTAAGATAGAGATCCGGAATAATAAGGTGTATATCAATAATGCATTGATCCTTTTTAAAGGCAGCCAACCGTCACGACATACATCCGCAGTTCGGAAAAGCCGTTCCGGTGGAAAGCATGATAGAGGACATTCTTCTCTTTAAACGTTTCAACCTCAACACGATTCGTACCAGTCATTATCCGAACGATCCGAAGATGTATGCGCTGTATGATTATTATGGCTTGTACGTCATGGATGAGGCCGATATTGAGTGTCACGGCAATATGTCGCTGTCAAACCGTGAAAGCTGGGAAGGAGCTTACGTCGACCGAATGGTGCGTATGGTGGAACGGGATAAGAATCATCCTTCGGTCATTTTCTGGTCAATGGGCAATGAGTCCGGTGGTGGTCGCGTAACTTTGAGGCTACCTATCAGGCAGCCAAAGCGATAGACGGCCGTTATATCCATTATGAAGGAATGAACGATGTGGCCGATATGGATTCCCATATGTATCCTTCGATTGAAAGGATGATCGAACAGGACGAGCAACCCCGTAACAAGCCTTATTTCCTTTGTGAATATGCTCATGCGATGGGCAACGCCATCGGTAATTTGGAAGAATACTGGGATTATATTGAGCATCATTCGAAACGTATGATCGGAGGATGTATCTGGGATTGGGTGGATCAGGGCATTAATATGCCCGGACAGCCTGCCGATCATTATTATTTCGGGGGGCAGCTTCGGTGATCGCCCTAACGATAATGATTTCTGTTGTAACGGGATTGTGACGGCTGATCGTCAAGTTACTCCTAAGTTGTGGGAAGTGAAGAAAGTCTACCAATATATCACATTGGAACCGAATGCTGAAAACAGTATCGGTGTTCGTAACCGCTATGCTTTCCTGAATCTGCATGATTTTAATCTGCGCTATGTGATTTTGAAAGATGGTGTGCCGATAGCAGAAGAAGAGTTCAGCCTACCCGATGGTAAGCCTGGAGAGCATCGTGCGGTGCAGATACCTTATTCCCGCTATTTAACTTCAGAAGGTGAATATTATTTGAACCTTGAAATAAAACTAAAGAAGGATTGCGTATGGGCAAAAGCCGGACATATCGTAGCTACGGAACAACTTTTGCTTCAGAAATCCCCGAATACCGGGCTACAGCCGGTAGCAGTTTCCGCCTCATCTAAAGAATCTCTGTTTAAGGTGGTGGAAGAGGAGAAGCGTTATTTGTTCTTCCGCCGTCCCGGTGTAGAAATCACCTTTGATAAGAAAGAAGGCAGGTTGACCGGTATCCGTTATAATGGCGATAATATGCTTCATCTGCGTGAAGGATGGTCGCTGAATACGTTCCGTTTTATCAATAACGATGTGCGTAAATGGCAGGATACCCAAACGGAGGTAATCAGTTTCGACTGGAAATGGTCGGGAGATAATCAGTCGGCAATTGTAACGATTCAGTTGCAGGAAACTGTCGGAAATGTGAAAGTGCCTTATACGTTGACTTATCGTTTGTATGGTAATGGTGAAATAGATGTGGATGCTTCTTTTACAACGAATGATGACTTTAATCTTCCCCGTCTGTCGTTGCAGGCTTTCTTTAATCCTTCGTTGGAGCAGTTGGAATGGTATGGTCGCGGTCCGATAGAAAATTATCGTGACCGTAAGAATGCGGCGTATTTTGGTAAATACCAGTCTGCTGTCAATGATATGAAAGAGAGTTATGCTCGTTCTCAGACGATGGGTGGGCGTTGTGATACCCGCTGGCTGACTTTGACTAATAAAGCAGGTAAAGGAATCAAGATTACTGCTGCCGATACATTTGATTTCAGTGCTTTGCACTATACGGATAAGGACTTGTTTGAAATCAAGTACGGTCATGCCTTTGCCTGATATTTATCGTGCGGGAGGTGGTGCTGAATCTGGATTGCATACAGCGTGGTTTGGGTAATGCCAGTTGCGGACCGGGTCCCCGTCCCGCCTATGAAATTCAGAAGAATACAGTTTATAAATATGCTTTTCGCATGTCTCCTTTTTTTTCAAAATAAGGAAAGATTGACAGGATAACAAGGTCTTAATAGTTTGTAGAAAGAGTGAGCAGCCAAATCTTATAAAAGATGGCAACTGCTTACTCTTTTTTTTGTATTTAAGGATAGATTCTGTGTTCTTTTCGTACTTTTTGTAACATAGACTCTAAATTATATACCACGATGAAACAAAGAATTCTATTATTCGGATTAATGCTTGTAGGAGCAGTAACTTTTGCACAGTCTCCCGAAGAAAAAGGTTTGAGCACAATCAACCGTTCTTCTGCCGAAGCGACTATCGGCTTCCTAGCAAGTGACGAATTGCAGGGACGTGAAGCCGGATTCCACGGTTCGTATGTCTCCTCTGAGTATATAGCATCTATCTTACAATGGATGGGTATCCAACCTCTGAACGAAAGCTACTTCCAGCCTTTTGATGCTTACCGCAAAGAGCGTCAGAAGAAAGGACGTCTGGAAGTTCATCCGGACTCTGTAGCGAAGCTGAAACAGGAAGTTCATCAAAAACTATCTATGAGGAACGTACTGGCTATGATTCCCGGTAAGAATACGAAGGAATATGTCATCGTAGGCGCTCACTTTGACCATTTGGGGATAGACCCGGCGCTTGACGGAGATCAGATTTATAATGGAGCGGATGACAATGCTTCCGGTGTTTCGGCTGTATTGCAGATTGCCCGGGCATTTCTTGCAAGCGGACAACAACCGGAGCGAAATGTAATCTTTGCCTTTTGGGACGGAGAAGAAAAGGGATTGCTCGGCTCTAAATATTTTGTACAGACTTGCCCTTTTGTTTCGCAGATCAAGGGATATCTCAACTTTGATATGATAGGTCGCAACAATAAGCCGGAACAACCGAAACATGTCGTCTATTTCTATACAGCTGCTCACCCCTCTTTTGGAGACTGGCTGAAAAAGGATATTAAGAAGTATGGTTTACAGTTGGAACCGGACTATCGTGCCTGGGACAATCCGGTAGGGGGCAGCGACAATGGAACGTTTGCCAAAGCAGGTATTCCTATTATCTGGTATCATACGGACGGACATCCCGATTATCACCAGCCATCCGACCATGCCGACCGGTTAAACTGGGATAAGATAGTGGAAATCACCAAGGCTTCTTTTCTTAATATGTGGAAGATGGCCAATGAAGCTTCATGGTAACTCAGCCTCACTGAAAGGCTGTTTTACATCTTGCAATAAAGGGCGGAAGGAACCTGTCTGAATAACCATGCCACATATTTCCATCTTTTTTGGAGATAAAGGCTACCTTTTTCCTGGCTGATATAGCCTTTTTTGATTTGTTTTACGGCTTTATCGACAGGAGTAACCCAAAAACAATCCTTCTCCTTTTCGCGCCATTGCTGTATCTACAAATCCCGGGCGGATGTCAGTAGTGTAGACAGCAAAGGGTAGCTTTGCCGCCTTTTGCCGAAGTCCCTCCATGTAATTGATTTGATAGGCTTTTGAAGCATTATAAGCCGGTGCTACACCGCTGCCGCGTGTTCCGCCTACTGAGGAAATGGTAATCAGATGTCCGCCTTTCTGCTGTTCAAAGTACCGGAACCCCCAGTCGGCGATATTGGTAAATCCCACTACGTTGGTCAATAAGGTCGGTTCTTCGAGCTGAAAGGAGAGCTGCGGATTCAGTTCCCCCGTTCCGGCACAGATAATCAGTATATCCATGCCTCCCATTTCTTGTACAAGCGTTTCCAGCGATGAAAGGGTCGTTTCTGTGTGAGTGATGTCACATACCTGATAGAATAGTTTATCTTTATCTTGTGCGCAAATCTCTTTTAATAGATTCTCACGGCGACCGGTGATGCCGATAAGGCAGTCTTCACGGGCATACTGTTCTGCCAATCCACGACCGATGCCGGAGGTTGCGCCTACAATTATTATTTTCTTCATGAATTAAAATAGACTATGTTTGCCTGCAAAGGTAGGAGAGGAGCCTGAATAAAATCTTGATTGAAATCAAGAATTTACTTCTGAACTACTTTTCTCCGGATGCGGCTCAACGTTTCCGGACGAATCAGGAGATAGGAGGCCAGTTCTTTTAAAGTAATCAGTTTCAGCAAGTCGGGACAACGGTTGATAATTTCAAGATAGCGTTCTTCCGGTGTCAGACTGTACATTGAGATCATCCGGTCATAGATTTCCCACAGAAGAGTTTCCGCAATCCGGCGTCCCAGCTTTTGGTGGTCGTTGTTAATGTCGTAGAAATCTGCCAGTTGGGAATGGTTGATCACATACACCGTAGAGTCGCATAACGCTTGAATATCTACGTTTGATTGGTCCTGCAACTGGAAAGCCGGATAATTCCCGACAAAAGAATGGTCGAATGTATATCCGAACAATGCTGTTTTCGCCTAGGCTGTTGACGCAACAATAGCGGAAAGAGCCGGAAGCAACAAACCCCATGATCTTACAGGCTTCTCCTTGCCGTACAAAGTACTCTCCTTTTTTATAAGAAGTCTCTTTTCCCTGCTGTAATGTAAAATCTACAATAGGGGAATAGTTGATATGGGAAGTATATTTATTGAAATCCTCCACAGTATGACAATGATTAACCTTCGTTTATCACTTGGAATCCGGCAAGTTTCAAATCCTCCCAATAACCGGGATACGATTTGGAAACAACTTGCGGGTCAGCAATCAGTAACTTAGGGAAGGTGATTACTGCCGGTGCGAATGCCATCGCCATCCGGTGGTCTTCGTAGGTCGCAATCACAGGAACCGCTTCCGGTTCGCAACGTTCGCCGTTCCACATCAATACGCTGTCATTTTCTTCTTCGATGAGGTATCCCAGCTTTTTAAGTTCGGTTCTCAATGCAGCCATGCGGTCTGTTTCTTTATTTTCAAACTTTGCAGGCCGGAGAAGCGGAAAGGGATATTTAGTAACGCACAAGTCACAACAAATGTTTGTGCCAGGTCCGGAATGTCAACGAAGTCTTCTTCCAGTCGTTCCGGTGCCTTGCCTGTTTTTTTGATCTTTACGCCTTGGGGAGTGAACTCCGTCGTGATCCCCAGACGGGAGAAAACTTCCGCTCCCCCGACTGTCTCCCTGATAACTGTTGCGGAATAATCCCAACAGTTCAATCTCTGCTTCCGGAGACAAAGCGGCAATCTGATACCAGTAAGAAGCAGCGCTCCAGTCGCTTTCTACGGTGAAGGGGACACTCTGATACGGTTGCGGAGCTACGGAGATGCTGCTGGGTGAAGTCCATGCCGCCTTTGCTCCGAAGTCCTGCATTAATTGCAGTGTCAGATTGATATAAGGACGGGAAATGATTTCTCCTGTCAAGTGCAGTGTCAGTCCGTCTTTGAGCACAGGACCTATCATCAGCAGGGCGGATATATATTGTGAACTGACGTTTCCCTTCAGCGTGATTTCATTTCCTTTCAGTTCTGCGCCCTTGATGCGGAGAGGTGGATATCCTTCGTTATGGGTGTACTCTATTTCAGCTCCCAACTCGCGAAGGGCGTTGACCAGAATCTGTATCGGGCGTTGCTGCATACGGGCTGCCTGTGATAATCCGCTCTCCCGAAGTGGCACTCAGATAAGCGGTCAGGAAACGCATGGCGGTTCCGGCTGCCATGATGTCAATCGTCTCTTTCCCTTCGGTGAGAGCTTTTATCATCACCTGTGTATCGTCGCAATCGGACAGGTTTTCAGGAGGATAAATACCTTTGCCCAGCGCATTGATGATTAATGCACGATTACTGATACTTTTGAAGCCGGCAACTGGATTGTTGCCTTTACCATCGAAGGGGAAATAAGTTTATAGAGCATCATTCTAAGTATATTCTTTGTTATGGAGTACAAAAGTAGAGATTTATTCGGAGACTTCCAACTGCTTCTGACTCTTATTGAGAGAGTTGAAATAATATCTGTACCGATGTTTCTGCTGATATTTGGTTTATCAATTAACAGTTTATAATGAATAGTTTGCGAAGAAACTTTATATTTGTGGCAAATAAAATAACTAATTTATGAATATACCGAATATCCGTTTGCTGAATCAGCAGTTATTAAATCCACTTTTCCGTGAACCTAAAGAGTTGGTGTCTTGGATGGGAGCCATGCAGGCACAGAACTATTCCATGGTGAAGTGGGCAGTAGGGATGCGTCTGAAATCGGCTACAATTCAAACAGTAGAGAAGGCGTTGCGTGAGGGAGAAATTCTGAGGACTCATGTGATGCGTCCTACGTGGCATCTGGTGGCGGCAGAGGATATCCGCTGGATGCTGAAACTTTCCGCGCAACGTATTATTTCGGCAAATGATTCTTTTGCGAAAGGATATGATCTGGACATCCCAGATGAACTCTATACGAAAGCGCATGACCTGTTGGAGAAGATTCTTTGTGGAAAGAAAAGCATGACAAAACAAGAGATTGCCGAACACTTTAACCGTTCGGGGATTGTGGCGGACAATCACCGTATGACTCGCTTTATGGCACGTGCGGAGCAGGAAGGCATCATTTGTAGTGGCGAGGACAGAGGAAGCAAATGCACGTACGCACTTTTGGAAGAACGGGTTCCGCCGATGCCCGAACTGACGAAAGACGAGTCTTTGGCGCGCTTGGCACGGAGTTATTTCCGTAGCCATTCTCCGGCAGTTTTGCAGGATTTCATTTGGTGGTCGGGGCTGTCGGTTTCGGATGCAAAACAGGCTGTTTATCTGATTGCTTCGGAACTGACAACCGAACAATGGAAAGAACAGACATGGTATATTCATGACACCTGCCGGACTCGTGGCAAACTGTCGGGACATATACATCTTTTGTCCTCCTATGATGAATATCTGCTGGGATATAAAGACCGGACGGATGTTCTGCCCCTTGAACATTATCCCAAAGCGTTTACTAACAACGGACTGTTCTTTCCGATTGTCCTTCATAACGGTCAGGTCATAGGAAACTGGGATAAATCGGAAAAGAAGAAAAGTGTCGACCTGAAATATTCATGGTTCAGACAGGTGGCCGATATGGATGAAGAAACGTTGGAACGGGAGCGGCAGAAGTTTGCCCGTTTTTTGGGAAAATAGCTTGATGGGACACTGGTAAAGTGGGAGTGTTTAGTGGAAAGTTCCGTTAGGATACGGAACCGGGTTCTGTTACTATCCATTAGCCGACGATAGTTACTCATTAATCACATAAATAGCGATTTTTTTTCGTTGCACCTAGGTGAGACGAAAGAGTCACCTAGGTGCTTCAGTTGTTTAACCAAGGTGAGACAATTGTTGTACCTAGGTGCAACGGAAGAAAATTGCTAAGAATGACGGTCATTTTGGCTGATGGAATACTTGTTTAGCCATACATCTCCCTAAAGTGTAGTTGTTCTGAGTGAATCGCTATTGATTGGCTCAACAAGACTGTCCGTGAAGTGTGATTGTGTCCCATCATTTTGCTCCGTCATCTAAGGAAGCTTGTTGGAAGAACTGTCTTTCTTTATTTGCCGGCTTGTTTTTTAGCCCATTCCAGTCTCCGCTGATCTGCCAAAGGAGTTACCTTAAATTCTTCGAATGTGGCCGTGAATCCCTTTCCGTCCGGGCAGGCTCCCATTAATCCGACCATAACCGGACAATTATCCTGCAACCAGCAAGTACGCATCATCGTATATTCCTTATCATCGCGGGAGAAGAAAATCTCCACTGCATCCAGTCGGCGGACCGCTTTAATCCATAAAGAACGAGGAGCATCCGGCAGTTGTACTACACTCCAGTCACTAGTCCGATGCGTAACTACGGCACTTACATTCTGTTTGCCGTCGACGTATTCCACACCTGCTTTTATCCAGTTTTCATGATCGATGCGCAACATCAATCCCATTTGGTCGAAAGTAGTCACATAGTTTCCGGTAATCTTTACTTTCACTTCGAACTCTCCGCCATAAGTGGCATAATAAAAAGGTCCATCGTCCACCGTAAATCCGTAGTGGGAAATCCGCCAGAAATCGGTTTTCGCCGGAACGTCCATCACTAAGGCCTTGCCATCTTTTATTTCCCACTGTTGAGGCTCGTTCAGCCAGTTCATTTTGTTCAAACTTTGTGCCATAGAAGAAGTTGCTGCCGCCAATAACGCGATTGACATGATTTTGATTTTTAAATGTTTCATGTTCGTTTCTTATTTATTTATCTTTGTGGTGCAAAGATAGGTCATGCCTGTCCTTGCGACAATACTGAATAATAACCATTTTATACGATGGACGTACTACAAAAAAGAAATTGATGAAGTCTATGCTACGCATCCGACAGCGCACGAAGCACTGGATAATGGAATAGTGGAACAACACCAGCAGTTTGTCCGCTCATTGACGGAAGTTAATGGAGGGTGTGCTGTCATTTCCGATCTTTCGAACCGGAAAAGTTACGTTACTGTCCATCCGTGGGCGAATTTCCTGGGACTTACTCCCGAAGAGGCGGCTTTAAGCGTAATTGATTCGATGGACGAAGATTGTATCTACCGGCGCATTCATCCGGAAGATTTGGTAGAAAAGCGTTTGATGGAATACAAGTTTTTCCAGAAGACTTTTTCCATGTCTCCCGGCGAACGGCTGAAATATCGGGGCAGATGCAGACTGCGTATGATGAATGAAAAAGGCGTTTACCAATACATTGACAACCTTGTGCAAATCATGCAGAACACCCCTGACGGCAATGTCTGGCTGATCTTCTGCCTTTATTCCTTATCTGCTGACCAGCGGCCGGAACAAGGCATTTATGCTACGATAACGCAGATGGAACGAGGGGAAGTAGAAACATTATCCCTTTCGGAAGAGCACCGCAATATCCTTTCAGAACGCGAAAAGGAAATACTGCGCTGCATACGGAAAGGGCTGTCGAGCAAAGAAAATAGCCGCGACTCTTTATATCAGTGTGAATACAGTCAACCGCCACCGACAGAATATTTTGGAAAAACTTTCTGTCGGCAACTCGATAGAAGCCTGTCGGGCAGCGGAGCTGATGAAATTGCTGTAATATTCCTTGAATTTATCCGGGATTTATCCAGATAGAGTATTTATCCAAGTAAAGATAGCAGATCATCGAGTCTTTTCACCTGTTTCAAGCGTTCGTGTGCGAACGTTTCTGTTACTTCATGCTTCCACATGACTTCAAAAGGAATATGTACTCCGTATCCGCCTAAAGATAAGACCGGCTGAATATCCGATTTAAAAGAATTGCCGACCATCAAAAGTTCGGAAGGAGCTATTTGCAGAATACTCAATAGCCGGAGATATTCTTTTTCCGTCTTGTCGGACATCACCTCGATATGGTCAAAGTAAGGAGATAATCCCGAACGTTCCAGCTTATTCTCCTGATCCAGCAAATCTCCCTTTGTAGCTACTACCAACTTGTATTTTCCCGTTTCTTTCAGCGTTTTCAGCGTTTCCTTGACTCCCGGAAGCAATTCGATAGGCATTTTCAGCAGGGATTTCCCTAAATCGACAATTTGCCGAATAATGTCGGCTGCAATCTCTCCGTTGCTGATCTGTAGTGCTGTTTCGACCATTGAAATGGTAAACGCCTTGGCGCCATATCCTAAGATTTGCAGATTATTCATTTCTGTTTGGAATAAGGCGGCTGAGATTTCTTTGGAGGTGCCATACGGTTTCAGCAAATCCGTATACTGTTTTTCCACTTCCTGAAAAAAAGGTTCGTTACTCCACAGGGTGTCGTCTGCATCAAAAGCAATGACTTTAATAAGTTCTTTCATCGGCTTTGTCGTTAATGGGGGACGAGAATCGTTCCGTTATATTTTGCGGCAAAGTTACTGTATTTTCATATAAATCCCTATCTTTGTTACCCGTTTTAAGTTTGAATTTTAATAGGAGATACAATAATGAAAATAGGAGATAAGGTGCGTTTCCTCAGTGAGGTAGGCGGTGGAGTCGTAACAGGATTCAAAGGAAAAGACTTTGTACTGGTGGAAGATGCGGATGGTTTTGATATCCCGATGCCGATACGTGAATGTGTCGTGATTGAGGCGGATGATTATAATATAAAACGTAAGCCTGCCGCGACAGCTCCAAAGCAGGAGGAACCCGCGAAGCCGGCGAAACCGGAAATGCCGGTTATACAGCGCCAGCCGGAAGTGCGTGGCGGAGATACGTTGAATGTGTTTCTGGCTTATGTGCCCGAAGATGCCAAAGCGATGATGACTACTCCTTTCGAGGCATATCTGGTGAATGACAGCAATTACTATCTGTATTATACTTATCTGAGTGCGGAAGGAAAGGCTTGGAACAACCGTTCACATGGACTGGTAGAGCCGAATACCAAACTGTTACTGGAAGAATTCACCAAGGATGTATTGAATGAAATGGAGCGGGTGGCTGTCCAGCTGATCGCTTTCAAGGATGGAAAGCCTGCCGCCATCAAACCTGCTGTCAGCGTGGAACTGCGGATTGACACGGTGAAATTCTATAAACTGCATACATTCAGTGCTTCCGATTTCTTCGAAGAACCTGCTCTGATTTATGATATTGTGAAAGATGACGTGCCTGCCAAACAGGTATATGTGTCGGCGGAAGAGATTCAGTCAGCTTTGTTGCAGAAAAAGTTTGTAGATAAACCCAAGTCGCAGCCTATTGTGAAGCCCAACCACGGTCAGAGCGGAAAAAATGGGATTATTGAAGTAGACCTTCATATTGATTCCCTGCTTGATGATACGCACGGAATGAGTAACAGCGAAATTCTGAACTACCAACTGGACAAATTCCGTGAAGTGATAGAGGCGAATAAAGAGAAGCGCGAGCAGAAAATTGTGTTTATCCACGGAAAAGGGAGACGGAGTGCTTCGGAAAGCCATTATTGATGAATTAAAACGGAAGCATAGTAATTGCCGTTATCAGGATGCTTCTTTTCAGGAATATGGTTTCGGGGCTACTATGGTGACTATCAAATGATAAAATAAAGAAGGGTGGAGAACTTAACCGGTCTCCACCCTTTCTCTCTGCTATATGATTCAATTTTACTTACTTAGGTCGATGCCTTTATTCAGTAAAGTAAGGTTCATCAAAGCGGCATATTTAGCATATTGTTCAGCGCTGAGCGTCTTTCTCATAAGTTTCAAGTTGCCGTAAACAGCGTTGCGCAATTTTGCTTCTTTATCTTTCTTGGCTGTAGTGGCTCTTGACATCTGTTCGGAGAAGTAATCGCAGATATTGGCTACTTCTTCGCTCTGAACAGAGCTTAACTGCAAATATTTACCTAATTTACTTACGTTGATGTTACCTTCCCATTTTGCAGTTGTAGGTTGATTTCCGGCTGCAAAAGTCGTAGCAGCGAGGCAGAGTGCTGCCACTAATGTTAATCCTAAACGTTTCATAATACCTACTTTTTAATTGTTATACCTAAAAACTATTCCTAAAAACAAATCTAATACCTATTGAAAACTGATCTAAGCGTTTAGTTTTTTCTTTTTACCTATGCAAATATAAGAATATGTTTTATAGCATAAAAATAAAGAAAAGGGAAAAGAATTTGTTTCGGTTGATTTCTTGATCTACATCAAGAAATCAACTGCTTTTTGATACAAAAAGTACCTTATTCTGAAACATTTTTTGCAATACGTGTGCGGAAAGGAAAATGTAATATAACTGAATTTTAAGGAATATTGCTGTTAAAATGATATTGAACAAAGGAAGGTGACGAGAAATGGAACACTGAAATCAACTACAAAACCATGAAAGATAGAAATAATGACAAATTCTTTTCCGGAACATCGGGTGATGATTGGAAGCGTAGTATCCATAGTTGTAGCTCCACCAACAGAAATAGGGGCTAGTTTTCCGAAATATTTCACTAGTAAAGGCGCTCCGAGTAAGGCTGTAATTTCACGCATGATATTGGAGAGCAATGCAATAGTCCCCAATTCCGGTCCTTTGTATTCGGTGATGAATATACTGGAAAGCGAATAATAGCCGAATCCGGCTCCCATTGCCATACAGTCTGAAGAGGTTCTTTGGCTCATGAAAATGCCTGCTACGGCGCATCCTGCCAATGTGCCCAGTATCGTCATGACGGGGAGAAACATCAGGCGGGGATTCAGAGAACGGAAACTTTTCAGAGTATTGGGGTCATTGCCGATACTGATACCTACGCAGAACATCAGTCCGCAAAGGGCGTAATAGCTTAGTTTGCTATCCGTAAAATCGTAGGGAATCAGATGATAAAACCCGCAAAGGGTACCGAGAATGAAAAATGAGACGATGATCAGACTTCCTTTCATACTTCCGTCTCCTTTCCTTTATTCCTTATATATAATAGGTACCAGAGTCCCCATGCGCAAAGTATACTGCCGGTCACTGCCGCCAGTGTGATAATGAGTGCTTCGAGTCCCAATGTATGCAGTCCTTTGATGATAGCCTCGTTTCCTCCTACATCAATCCCGAGGAGGAAGAGCAGGACCCATATCAGCAGGGTGATTATTTTATGTATCCAAGATAGTCTTTTATTACGTAGCAGGAAGCCCAAAAGCATTCCTGTCAGCATAATTCCGATGATGATAAACATAGTAAGTGCCTGTTTTTGGCTGCAAAGATAATTGAAATAGATCGTTGTTCCTAATTAAAGTCGGTGGAGACCTTCGTATAATGAAAGGAAACTTTCAGCGAATCTGGAATAAAAACAGAAATTGAAGCCTGATTTCTAGTAAGATGTCTAATTTAAATTCATATATTTATAGCCGTCAAATTAATGTAAGATATATGCGGAGACTAAAACTATATTATTTGTTTTTCCACAGTACGTTGAAAATAAACGTTCCGCTGTCTATATTAGGTGCACTTATTGTATCAAAAAAGCTGACTGGAGCTTGTTTTGGGAAGCTTTTCCTTATCTATTGGGTGGCTGGTGAATTGTTGCCAGTTTGCTTTATAAGGAAATTCTTGAAAAGGAAGCCTACTTTTTCTATTATAATTCTGGAATTTTGAAACGGAATTTGATTGTCTTTGTGTTTGCTGTATATTGGTCTGTACTTTGGATTGTAAAATTATGCATCACTTGCTTGAAATAGATAGTATTATTAATAATTTCGGTACCAGGCAACTGCTGACTGATGTTTACCTGAAAATAAATACAGTGATGTTATTGGATTGTTCGGCAGGAACGGTACGGGAAAATCCGTGTTGATGCAAATAATCTTCGAACAATGAAAGCAGACCGGAAATTTATCCGGTTGGATGAATGTAAGGTCCTTTCGGCTCCTTACCAACATGCAAGGACAATAGCCTTCCTGCCGCAACAAGGCTACTTGCCCAAGCATGAAAAGATAAAGAAATTGGTAGGCTGTTACCTGGATGCTAATGTCGTTCCCGACTTTTATGAGGATGATGAAGTTGCCCAGTCGTGTATGGAACGGCGTGTCTCCCAACTTTCCGGAGGTGAACGGAGATATTTGGAAGCTAAGTTGCTTTTGCTGGGCAATGCTAAATTTGTCCTGTTGGATGAGCCTTTCGATTATTTATCCTTTCATTTGGTAGATAAACTGATCGGATTAATAAAAAAACATTCGGAAGAGAAAGGGATAGTGATTGCTGATCATAATTACGAAAAAGTCTTAGAGATTGTCAATCGACTTGTCTTGATTCGGGAGGGAGTATTGATGGAACTAACTGATAAGCGGGGATTGGTGGAGCAGGGGTATCTTTTAGATGAAAGTTACTTATGAATCCTGCTCCTGTATTTATTTTATGCAAGTCATTCCGGGGTGTTTTCCCTGATTCGAACCGTTTGAGATACTTCCGTGCTGATACTTACCATTCCCCTGTACCTCCATGTACATTACTTTGGGATATCTGAGAGGTTCGTTAATTGTCTCGTCATAAACGTCGGAATCGACTAGATTGAGTGCTTTCAGATAGTAATATTCTGTTTCCGTGATACTCAACAAACGGATGATGACATCCATTCCTTCATAATATCCATTGTAATTGTTGTTGTATGGGATGGCGGGATCGTTGTAGACCGTCATTGTATAAGAGGTATCTCTAAATCGTGAATCATCAAAGACACCATAAATGTTTTTAGCTGTGTCGAACAGTCCGTTGTCTTCGTCATCTCCTGTGGAAGGTTGACCGTCTGTCAGTACTATGTCTTCGCGTCCGATAAATGCATAACTGATATGCTTTGTCCAGTGAAGGTAATCTTCTCCTCCTTCTTCGTGGTTGTATCCCCATAGTCTCATTTGTTTATCTACTATAATGCGGTAGAAGTTTGCCTCGTTCGGGCGGTCTTTAAAAGTTATTTTGTAGCGCATGTAGTCTTGAGTATGTCCGTTTTGTGTTAGTGGGACGGTGAGCGTGTCGATGTTTTCTATTTTATCAAGGCGTTGCGGAACGGTGACTTCTGCCCAGGCATGATATTTGCCGTCATCGGTCATGGCATCAATACGCACTACTTCTCCCGAAGCAAATTTGCCTGTGATGTTGAACCGGCATTGCTTGTCATACTCAGTTTCCATCGGGAGCGGGCGCAAGGTCTCTCTTAACTCTCCGTTGACGTGAACCTCTACAGTGGCATTTTCAATGTGGTTGGCGTAGTCTTTTCCCGTCAGGTTGAGGAATAAGACATTTGTCAGACTGTCGGCGTTGATGAATGCATTCATTACCAATTTAGGAGGATTATCCTTTATATTAAAAAGGGAGTTCATTTTCACAAGATACTGTCACCAGTATTATAACTAGCAGGATAAGCGGATGATATATATAAGTTTTCATGTTAACTTAGAATTTGTAAGTGTAAGTAAAAGATGGAATGCAGGGGAGCAGGGTATATTTTTTGATCACACTTTTTCCCATCGTCATTATGAGAGCGAAATACCCATGCCGGATTCATGGCGTTGTATGCATTGTAAAGACTGATATTCCAGATACGCATTCCGTGCTTGGTCTTTTTATTGAAATTAATCCCTATGTTCAACCGGTGGCTCGCAGGCAGCCGGTAATTATTGCGATGTTCTATGTAATTGGCCTCTCCAACATTAGGGGAATTGTTATAAATAGGATTGTAGTAGTTATCGAATCCCAGAATAAAGCCATTGTTTGCTCCATTGCCAGGACGGATGATGGTTGTTTTTTCTTCGGGAATAGTACTGGTTCCTCCTGTGTAAAACACCCACGAGGCACCGATGTCGATGCGTTCGCTGAATTTATGGTTGAGAGTCAGATTAATATTATGGCGCCGATCATATTTGTATGGAAATCGCTCTCCATTGTTGATAGCACCTTTAGCAAATTTGCGGTCGCTTTTGGATAAGGTATAAGACAACCAGCCTGTTGTCTTCCCCTGAGCGTTTTTTGAGCCATAAATTCAATTCCCATCGAACGTCCTTTCCCCCATTTCAACTTTGCTTTCCCATCCGGTGGAAGAACCGAAAAAAAAACTGACTCCGTCTTTATATTCCAGCACATTGTACATGTCTTTGTAATAGCCTTCTACTGAGAACTCCCAACCTTTGATACCTATAATATCCCCCCAATGAATACTGGTGAGATCGCATCGGTTTGATTTTTTTTGTGACAGGCACCCATAAATCAGTAGGCATAGCGATGGGCATGGAAGAAAGCAGATGTACATATTGGCTCATCTTTGTATAAGATGCCTTGAGGATTACGTCTTTACTTAGTTGATAACGTGTTGAGACACGCGGCTGCAAAGAGAAATAACTTTGTTTTTGTACTTGAAACAGAGAAAAGTGTAATCCAAGATTAAGCCGTAGACAAGTACTGATTTTTAGGTTATCTTCTGCATAAGCTGATACTTCATGTGCATAAATCCGGCTGTTGTTCATACTGTGGTAAGTAGTGTCGCGAAATGCCTCAGAGTCTACCTTGTCTGATATTTTGGAGGTCATCACTTCCGGACGAAAACGGTGATAGATATATCCTGCTCCAAATTTAATATGGTGCATAGGAGATGGGTTGTAATCAAAATCTATCTGATAATTCCAGTCATTGATACCTGAACGATAGTCTGAAGAGTATCGGTTGATGAAGGTTGTGTTATTGGTGAGTGAATATTGATTATTCGAATATGCACTTACATTGAATAGGTAGTTGTTGTAGGAAACTGTCGTGTTACTAAACAGGCGATTATTGAAAATGTAGTTCCATCTGGCGGAAATGATTGTGTTTCCCCAGTTCATTTTACTTCCGTCCTTGAAATCGCTATTATCATCATATTGGGTAGCGAAGTGATCTTTCCCGTTATAAGCACTCAGATATAAACGGCTCCGGTCGGAAAACTTGTGATTGATCTTTGCATTGATATCATAAAAGTAATAGTTGTATTTCCATCATCATCGGGCATGAATGGCTTGGCTATTAAATCAATATACGAACGTCTGGCGGATATGTTGAATGATGTTTTGTCTTTCACAATCGGTCCTTCCAAATTTATTTTGCTGGTTAGCAAGCCGATACTGAGTGTCCCATGATATTTTTTTCATATCCCCGTCATTGCTGCGTACGTCAATGACGGAAGAAAGGCGTCCGCCGAAGCGTGCAGGAAAGGAACTTTTTAAATAAAGTGACCTTTTGATAGCTTCAGGAGTAAAGACGGAAAAGAAGCCGAACATATGGTCTACGTTATATACCGGAGTTCCGTCAAGTAAGATCAGATTTTGGTCGGGACTGCCACCACGTATATATAGTCCAGCCGATCCGTCTACTCCTGCCTGTACTCCGGGCATTAACTGAATGGCTTTCATTACATCTGATTCTCCTAATATACTTGGAGTATTCTTGATTTGCACCATTGGAATCTCGACAGCTCCCATCTGTGTGGCAACTGTTCCCTGCTTCTGCTTTATCTGAAACGACCACTACTTCTTCTAATTGCGCGTTTCCTTTCATACGAATATTCAGCAGAGTATCTTGAGCAAGGGTGAAATGATGTGTTTCTGTGGTATATCCCAAATAAGAGAAACGTAATTCCGTTTCTCCTTCGGGTAATGTGATACTGTAAAAGCCGTAAGGATTGGTAGTAGTGCCTTGATATTGATGACTCTCAATGATATTAGTACCAATCAACGTCTCGGACGACGTCCCGTCGGTAACATATCCGCTGATAGTAAACTTGCGGCTTACCGGCTTTTGCACCCTTTTCTTTTGCAAGAGAATGTATCTCTCAGAGAACTTGTAACTGATCGGCTCATTCTTGAATACGAGATCCAGTATCTCATGCAAAGGCATATCTTTCACTTTCAGATTGATTTTATGACTGATGCTGATTTCTTCACTGTAGATAAAAGAATATCCTGTAGAGTTTTCGATTAACTTGACGAACTCCTTCAATGTAGCATTTCGCAATGTGATTGTGAGTCGGGCATTTGCATTCTGTGCGTATGCCTGTGCGGTGATAAGGATCACCATACCTATCAGAACGAGCGTTCTGACAGGTAGGTGTCCTTGGTGAATAGTTCTCATTTAGTCTAGTTTTTAGTAATAGTAATCTGTTGAGTGTTTCGTGAATAGTTGAAATAACCGGCATTATGCAGTACAGATAAAATCGCATCCAAGTCTTCTCCATTACGGAATCGCGCTGTGATCCGATAATTTTGCAAGGTTGAGTCGGCAATGTGAATGGTTGTTCCGAACGAGTTGGAAAGTTCGCGGGCAATCTCCTGCAACGGCAGATCATCGAATATGAACTCCCCGTGGCGCCATGAAATTTCATCTCCGGCATTCTCCAGTACCTTGCGAGTAAGCTTTTGTTCCACCTTATTATATATAGCCGCCTCATTCGGTTTCAGCACCATGCGTACTGAGTTGTTTTTATTGCTGACTGCAACCGACCCTGTTAATAAAGTCGTCTTTACATCCGGATTGTCGGGATAGGCGTCCACATTGAAGTGAGTGCCCAATACTTGAACGTCAATTGTTTCTGTTTGCACTATAAACGGATGCTTTGGGTCTTTACTCACTTCAAAATAGGCTTCTCCGCTCAACTCCACTTCCCGGTTATCCGATTTGAACCGTTCCGGATAGGAAAGGGAAGAATAATGGTTTAGCGTGACGGAAGTGCCGTCGGGCAGATGGACGGTACGTGTTTCTGCCAAAGTGCTAACAGTCTGTATGGTTGCCGGCTGCATGTACAGATAAGCTGTCCATACCGATAGACACAGTAAAACTACTGCTGCCGCTGCCGCAAATGTGCGTGTCAGATACAACCGGTGGTTGCGGAAATTCAGCTTTTTCTCCAGCTGCGGATAGCTGGATGCTGCTGAAAAACGTCCTCTCGGTGAGCGGGTGGAAGCGATGAGTTTGTTCAGTATGTCTTCTAATTCTCTATCGGTATATTTCATATCTTTTTCTATTTAGCTTTCTTTCTAATTCCGTTTCAGCAGAATCGTCAGTTTGCTTACACTGCCTTCTTTCCACTGAGGAGTACAGGACAAGGTAATGTTCTGCTGTTTCAGTACCATCTTTTTGGGATATAACTTAATGATGGTCGTTGCCGATTTCTGTCCCGCCTTGATGGTGACTTTGTTTTCTGTCAGTTTCATAATCGGTGCCTGTCCCGCCGGCAAAGCAGGAGTGGCAAGTAGCACTGTCCTGTCTTCTTTGGATTTGTCGGTGGCAATAATTTTAATCTGCAACTCACTCTCGGATTGATTCTTGTCACATTCTACTGTTCGGGTAGATTTTTCAAATCCTACATAATCCTTTGGATAATTGTCATTGTCATTGTTGCAGGAAAATAGGCTCAGGCATGTTGTTAAAAGGATAAAGAGTCCAACGTTTGCGTCATTAAACTTTTTCATCATTCAATCTTTTTTAGTGATTAATCGGTTTATTTGCTGATAAAGACCGGAGATTGACAGAAACTCCCTACGCCTTTTGTGCAAATAAAAGTTAATATAAAAAAGAAGTGCTGAACGGTTCGGGTGATCTCCGGTTATCCGCTGGACGAAATCATCTCTTTCAGCCGGGTGACAGCTTTCTGTAGCTGGGCATCAACTGTCTTTATGCTGATATCTAATTCTTCTGCTACTTGGGCATAACTTTGTTTTTCTTCACGGATACGGATGAATATTTCCCGGCAACGTTCCGGAAGCCGGTCGAGTGCTTTCACATAGATTGCAAACAGTTCTTCACTGATTAATGACTCTTCCGGAGAATAACTTTGTTCCTGTGGCTCCGGCAGGGAATCGGAATGAATGGTGGTGTACTTCGACTCTTTTTCCAGATAATTGAGAGAAGCGTTCTTGACCAGAATAAAGCAATAGTCCTCGATGTTTTTCACATCAAGAAGGGTGTCGCGCTGCTTCCAGAGTTTGAGGAAGATGTCGAGTACGATTTCCTGCGACCATTCTTCCTGTTTCACATAATAATAGGCTATGCGGAAGAGGCGATCGTAAGTCATGTTGTAAAAGTCCCGGAAAGCAGTTTGCGAATCCAGTTCTTTCATTTGCCGCAATAACTTTCTAACTTCTGATTCGGTCATCGGCTGATCGTTTAGTTTTTTAATTAACCCAAAGCAAGTCGCTCATAATGCTGTCGGAGATGAAAATTCCTTCCCGTGTCAGGCGTAAAGCCCCCTCGTGCACTTCCAGTTTTCAATTTTCCAGATAGGGGCAGACATCTTCCGGCAATATTCCCACAGCTCATTACCGAACTCTTGTTTTAGCTTTTCTATGGGGGTACCCCATACGGTACGCATGGTGGTGATAATAAATTCGTTGTAACGGGTCGTTTGGTCCAGGTTTTCTGTCTCAAAGTCGCGCTGGTTTCCTTCTATACCTTTTATATATAGGTCGATGGAAGATACGTTCCATTCGCGTGTCGTTCCATTGAATGAATGTGCGGACGGTCCGCAGCCCAAGTATGGTATTCCCCTCCAGTACGAAGTATTGTGACGGGAGTATTTGTCGGGGCGGCAGAAATTGGATATTTCATAATGCTCGTATCCTGCATTCTGCAAATGTTCGATCAGCAATGTAAAGAACTGCAGACTGGAATCTTCGTCTACTTCCTCTATCTGATGTTGCTTCAACATATTATATATAGGTGTATCTTCTTCGTAAGTCAAATGGTAAGCAGAAATATGCTCTACATCCAGGCGGATAGCTTGCCGGAGGTCGTTTTCCCACCGTTCCTTTGTTTCGCCCGGCAGTCCGTAAATCAGATCAATGCTGATATTCTGAAATCCCGCTTCCCTGCATCTGCGGACAGCTTCGACGGCTGTTTGGGAGCTATGGCGGCGTTTCAGTAATCGGAGTGTCGTATCATCAAAAGTCTGTATCCCCATGCTGATACGGTTGAAAGGGAGCGAGGATAACATTTTTAGATATTCCTGGGACAGATCGTCCGGATTGGCTTCCAGGGTGATCTCCCGGCAGTGTTCCATTCCGTAATTTTCCCGTATAGTTTCAAAGATGCGTTTAAAATCAGCTTCCTCCAGTTGAGAGGGAGTTCCTCCTCCGAAATAAATGGTTTCTATAGGTTCGCCTTTCAGATATTCTTTCCGCATTCCCAGTTCACGGCAGAGGGTATGCACATAACGCGTCTTTAATTCGCTGCGGGTAGTCGAATAAAAAAGTCGCAATAGATGCAACGTGTCTTACAGAAGGGAATATGAAGATAAATACCTGCCATAGTAGATGTTTAGCTTGTTACCAATTGATTATAGCCTGCAAATTTAAACCTTTTTTCTGAGCTATTGATACAATTAACGGGAATTAGGTATAAGTTTGGCCTGCCTGGTAACCATAAAACGGACCTTATGTTACATAACATTGTTTAGTAACACTGTCATAAATGTTGCTTTTCCCCCAATAAATTCCCTAATTTGCGCGTCACTAAATTAATGGTATGCGAGAAACATACTGAGTAATTACTAAAATCTTATATATTATGAAAGTATATCAGACTAATGAAATCAAGAACATTGCCTTGTTGGGAAGTTCTGGCTCTGGGAAAACCACTCTCGTGGAAGCGATGCTTTTCGAGAGTGGTGTTATAAAAACGTCGCGGATCTGTTGCCGCAAAAAACACAGTTAGTGACTATTTCCCTGTTGAACAAGAGTATGGTTACTCCGTTTTCTCTACCGTTCTCCACGTAGAATGGAACAATAAAAAGCTTAATATTATAGACTGTCCGGGCTCGGACGACTTCGTAGGCAGTACAGTAACTGCACTTAATGTGACCGACACAGCAATCATACTTCTCAATGGCCAATACGGCGTCGAAGTCGGTACACAAAATCACTTCCGATACACTGAAAAATTGAATAAGCCAGTTATTTTTCTAGTCAATCAGCTTGATAATGAAAAATGCGACTATGATAATATCCTCGAACAATTGAAAGAAGCGTATGGATCTAAGGTGGTTCCCATCCAGTATCCTATTGCTACCGGTCCGGGCTTTAATGCCTTGATTGACGTATTGTTGATGAAGAAATATTCGTGGAAACCCGAAGGTGGTGCTCCTACGATTGAAGATATTCCTGCCGAAGAACTGGAAAAGGCTACGGAAATGCATAAAGCATTGGTGGAGGCTGCTGCCGAAAATGACGAAGGGCTAATGGAAAAGTTCTTCGAACAAGACTCTCTGACGGAAGATGAAATGCGTGAAGGTATCCGTAAGGGATTGATTGCAAGAGGTATGTTTCCGGTATTCTGTGTTTGCGGAGGTAAGGATATGGGCGTTCGTCGCTTAATGGAATTTCTTGGCAATGTAGTTCCTTTCGTTTCCGAAATGCCGAAAGTACAGAATACGGAAGGTAAGGAAGTGGCTCCGGACGTTAATGGTCCCGAATCTTTGTACTTCTTCAAGACGAGTGTCGAGCCGCATATCGGTGAAGTTTCCTATTTCAAAGTAATGAGCGGCAAGGTTCATGAGGAGATGACTTGTTGAATGCGGACCGCGGTTCGAAAGAACGTATTGCACAGATATATGTCGTAGCCGGTGGCAACCGTGTGAAAGTGGAAGAACTGCAAGCCGGTGATATCGGTGCTGCCGTGAAACTGAAAGATGTGAAAACCGGAAATACCCTGAACGGGAAGGACTGCGACTATAAATTCAACTTTATCAAATATCCGAATTCTAAATATTCCCGTGCTATCAAGCCAGTGAATGAAGCGGATGTGGAAAAGATGATGAGTATTTTGAATCGTATGCGTGAGGAAGATCCTACCTGGGTGATCGAACAGTCAAAGGAGTTGAAACAGACTTTGGTACACGGACAGGGAGAGTTCCATTTTCGTACGTTGAAATGGCGTCTGGAAAATAATGAGAAACTTCAGGTGAAATATGAGGAACCGAAGATTCCGTATCGTGAAACGATCACGAAGGCTGCCCGCGCAGATTATCGTCACAAGAAACAGTCTGGTGGTGCCGGTCAGTTTGGTGAAGTTCACCTGATTGTAGAACCTTATAAAGAAGGTATGCCTGTGCCCGATACTTACAAGTTCAATGGACAGGAATTTAAGATTACCGTGAGAGGTACGGAAGAAATACCATTGGAATGGGGCGGTAAGCTGGTATTTATTAACAGTATCGTAGGTGGCTCTATCGATGCGCGCTTCCTGCCTGCTATTCTGAAAGGTATTATGTCTCGTGGAGCAAGGCCCGTTGACGGGTTCGTATGCTCGTGACGTTCGTGTAATCGTGTATGACGGAAAGATGCACCCGGTAGACTCAAATGAAATTTCTTTCATGCTTGCAGGGCGTAATGCTTTCAGCGAAGCCTTCAAAAATGCAGGCCCGAAGATTCTGGAACCGATTTATGATGTAGAAGTATTTGTGCCGTCTGATAAAATGGGTGATGTAATGGGGGATCTCCAGGACGTCGTGCCATGATTATGGGTATGAGTAGTGAAAAAGGTTTCGAGAAACTGGTTGCTAAAGTTCCTTTGAAAGAAATGTCGTCCTACTCTACAGCTCTTAGTTCACTGACCGGAGGACGTGCTTCGTTCATTATGAAGTTCGCTAGTTATGAGCTTGTTCCGACAGATGTTCAGGATAAGTTGATTAAGGATTTTGAAGCTAAACAGACAGAAGAATAAACAGTAATTCTCTCTGAAAACTGTTAAAACCGTTGTCTTTTTTTAAGTAAAAGGCAGCGGTTTTTGTTTAACTATGATTAATAAAGATAGAAAATCGCAAGGAAAAGATTTAATTTTTTATTAAATTTGCAAACCAAAGTAGGAGTTATATTGTTGTAGTAATCAGAATACAACCTAAATAGCTCTTTACGGTTAATTTCCGGGAACTTCCGGTTAAATCAAGTTAATGCATTAGGAGTGTTAATTAGGGAGTGTTAATTTTGTTGCTATGAAGAAGTCAACAATTTGGATATTAAGTATTGTAATGGGGCTTTCCTTCCTTAGCCTGCTGTATTTGCAGGTTAGTTATATCGAGGAAATGATGAAAACCCGGAAGGAGCAGTTTGACTCGGCTGTACGCAACAGTTTGAGCCAGGTTTCCAAGGATGTAGAATATGCTGAAACTATGCGCTGGTTGGTTGAGGATATTTCGGATGCTGAAAGAAAAGCGCTGACTGAAAACAATACTTCATTAGGGCAGAATAATGTAGTTCGGGGGACACAGCGATTCAAAGTGAAGTCACGGGATGGAAAAATTATTTCTGATTTGAAATGAGAGTAATGACTATCAAACCGTCCGAACTTCCTAAAGTAATGGTACGTGGGCGAAATACGATTCCCCAGACTTCTAATTCGATGTTGGAAGCTATTAAGAATCGCTATATGTATCAGCGGGCACTGTTGGATGAAGTAGTGTTGGATATGATTAGACGTGGCGAGTGACAAGTCGATTGGTGATAGAGTACGGTTCAGGGACCTTGACGATTATCTGAAATCGAACTTATATAATAATGGTATAGACTTGCCTTATCATTTTGCAGTGATTGACAAGGATGGACGTGAAGTATACCGTTGTGCAGATTATGAAGCAAAAGGAAGTGAAGAATCCTATCAGCAGGCATTGTTTAAGAACGATCCGCCTGCAAAGATGAGTATTCTGAAAGTTCATTTCCCGGGAAAGAAGGATTATATTTTTGATTCGGTGAGCTTCATGATTCCGTCGTTGATATTTACGCTGGTGTTGTTGGTGACATTTATCTTTACGATTTATATCGTATTCCGGCAGAAGAAACTGACGGAGATGAAGAATGACTTTATCAATAATATGACGCACGAATTTAAAACGCCGATATCTACTATCTCATTGGCAGCGCAGATGTTGAAGGACCCCGCGGTAGCAAAATCTCCGCAGATGTTCCAGCATATATCGGGAGTCATAAATGATGAGACCAAGCGCTTGCGCTTTCAAGTGGAAAAGGTGCTCCAGATGTCGATGTTCGACCGGCAGAAGGCAACATTGAAGATGAAGGAAATTGATGCGAACGAATTGATTACGGGAGTTGTCAATACCTTTGCATTGAAGGTAGAACGGTATAATGGTAAGATAACATCGAACCTTGAGGCTACTGATCCTGTTATATTTGCGGATGAGATGCATATTACGAATGTCATCTTCAATCTGATGGATAATGCGGTGAAATATAAAAACGGACGAGGATTTGGAATTGAACGTGAAAACGTGGAATGAGTCGGGTAAACTGATGATTTCGATACAGGACAACGGTATTGGTATCAAGAAGGAGAACCTGAAAAAGATATTTGAAAAGTTCTATCGTGTACATACAGGTAATCTGCACGATGTGAAGGGCTTTGGACTGGGACTGGCTTATGTGAAGAAAATTATATTGGATCATAAAGGGAACCATTAGGGCGGAAAGCGACCTGAACGTGGGAACTAAATTTATTATTGCATTACCTTTATTAAAAAATAATTGATATGGACGAGAAACTGCGTATTTTATTATGCGAGGATGACGAAAATCTTGGCATGCTTTTAAGAGAATATCTACAGGCAAAAGGTTATTCTGCTGAGTTATATCCTGATGGAGAAGCTGGTTATAAGGCTTTCTTGAAGAATAAATATGACTTGTGCGTGTTTGACGTAATGATGCCTAAAAAGAGATGGCTTCACATTGGCACAGGATGTCCGTGCTGCGAACGCTGAAATTCCTATTATTTTCCTGACAGCTAAAACGCTGAAAGAAGATATCCTGGAAGGATTTAAGATTGGTGCGGATGATTATATCACGAAACCGTTCAGTATGGAAGAGTTGACTTTCAGAATTGAAGCTATCTTGAGACGTGTTCGTGGAAAGAAGAACAAAGAAAGCAATATCTACAAGATCGGTAAGTTTACTTTCGATACTCAGAAACAAATTCTGGCTACAGAAGGCAAGCAGACGAAGCTGACTACCAAAGAATCTGAACTTCTCGGACTGCTTTGTGCGCACGCAAATGAGATTCTGCAACGTGACTTTGCTTTGAAAACGATCTGGATTGACGATAACTACTTCAATGCCCGTAGTATGGACGTGTATATCACGAAATTGCGTAAGCACCTGAAAGAAGATGATTCTATCGAGATTATCAATATCCATGGAAAAGGCTATAAGCTGATTACCCCGGAAGTTGAATCTTAATGAGTACTCCGATAACCACAAATAAAAAAATCCCGGAAACATTCGTTCCCGGGATTTTTAGTTCGCCCAGCACGCACATATTCTAACGGGTGTAAGTCCCCCCAGTGCCCTGATAACGGGAAGCATACAGCCAACGGCAAGGGTGTCCATCGTGAGTTGGAATCTGAAGGAAGCCTGCGGCAAATATCTGGTCTGACGTACAGAAACTTGATATTAAGGCTTTAAGGATGTGGATAAGTTTGCTAAACAAAACGAAGTCCTATAGTTGTCCGGAACATCCAAAGTAAATCAAGCAGACATAAGATGGAAAGAATATGTCCATAACTGGGGAGGTCTCACGGGCGAGGAAAAATAAATAAATACAGTCAAGCAGTAATAACGAACCGTGAGAAGTCAGCAGAGGTCATAGTAACCGACAAGGTAAAAAAATCGGCAGTCGGTGAAGGACTGAACTTTTAATCAAACAAGTACCATTTAATACTTTATGAAAGAGTCAATGCGGAAAATCAGTAAAACGAACTGCCCACAAATGGATAGGACAGCATCCGACGAGTATGTGGGGAGTGCAGACTTTCATGGAGATAAAAGATGAGCAGCTTGTGGAAGTGCAATTGGAAGAAAACAATCTGTTGGAACTCCTTCTAAGTCCATCGAACTTGAATGCGGCATACCGCCAAGTCGTAAGGAATGGAGGAGTGGGAGGTGTCGATAAGATGGAGACGAGCGAACTGTTGCCATACCTTACCCTCCATAAAGACGAATTGTTGGAAAAGATACGCAGGGGGAAGTATCGTCCGTCCCCTGTGCGCAGGTTAGAAATTCCGAAAGACAACGGTAAAACTCGCCCATTAGGTATCCCGACAGTGGTAGACCGCTTTGTTCAGCAGGCAATCAGCCAAGTGTTGATACCGCTTTACGAACCTCAGTTCAGTGACAACAGCTTCGGCTTCCGCCCTCATCGTAGTGCTCACGATGCACTGCATAAGGTGCAGGAATATGCAGACCAAGGTTATCGCTACTGTATCGGTTTGGATTTGGAAAAGTTCTTTGACCGTGTTAACCACAGCAAACTGATAGAGGTCTTATCCCGAACCGTCAAGGACGGCAGTGTAATATCTTTGATACACAAATACCTTAATGCAGGAGTTGTAGTATCTCACAAATACGCGGAGACTGCCGAGGGCGTCCCCCAAGGTGGTCCATTGAGTCCTATATTGAGGCAATATTCTTCTTAATGAGTTGGACCAGGAATTGGAACGCAGGGGGGCACCCGTTTGTCCGCTATGCCGATGATTGTCTGATCCTTGTCCATAGTCTTCGGGCAACGGAGCGAGTCCGTGATAGTATTTCCGAGTTTATAGAAAAGAAGTTATTCTTGAAAGTAAACAAAGAGAAGACAGAAGTCGGTTCCATCTGCGGCAAGAAGTATCTTGGACACTCCTTCTACTGAAGAGCCGACCGTAAATGTGGTCTTAATCTTCATAAGAAAAGTCAATCCAAGTTCAAACGCACCATCAAGCACCTGACCAGCCGTAGTAGTGGTCAAGGCTACGCTTGGCTGAAACTCCACCTGACGCAATACATCCGAGGTTGGCTGACATACTATCGTTATGCCGATATGAAAGATTTTATAATCAAAACAGCGAAGTGGTACAATCGTCGTCTTAGAATGTATATATGGAAGAGTTGGAAGCGGGTACGTACACGTTTTGCCAGCTTGCAGAAGTGTGGCATCCCTCGTCGGAAATCTTGGGAATGGGCGAATACCCGTAAAGGCTATTGGCGCATTGCGGATAGTTGGATATTGCATAGAGCAATCACAACAGATAAGCTTGTAATGGCGGGTTATCCGTCAATGATAATTCTTTATACCCAATTGCATCGCAGTTAAGAGAACCGCCGTATGCCGAACGGCACGTACGGTGGTGTGAGAGGTCGGAAAACGAAAGTAGGAGGAAAAACTTCTACTTCGTTTTCCTCCTACTCGATTTGATTTCTACGAAATTAATCAGCGATCTTCTTATTAATAACGATATAAGAAATGAGTCCCAGTACTACGAGGAATACTGAACTGCCCAAAACCGCGTTGTTGTTTACATTGCCTGTAAAGGAACAAGCCAACAGGATGACCACTCCGATCAAGATTAATATCAATCCCAAATTCTTTAATAAGCCTTTCATGCGTGTGTATTTTAATAGATTATAATATTCCAGTCACCGAAATTAAAGCATAATTCTTTAACGGGCGAAATAATTTAGGTGAAAAATCCATTATAAAGACAGATTTAGTGGATTTTATGAATTAAACGATTGTTTTTCTGTTTAGTCTTTGGTATTGTAGAATACCTTTTTAAGACCTCCTGCCCGATGCTCAGCTCTTCGAGAGTGATGCCATGCAGAGCTTCCTTCAATGTCTGTCCCGCAATGATGCGTGCCTTCTCTTCCAGTTCTTTTCCGTCTTTTGTCAGGTGGATCAGATTGGTGCGACGATCTTTTTTGTCGGAAATACGTACTACAAGATGCTGCCGTTCCATGTTATCTATCAAACGGGTCATACTGGGTTTGTCTTTAAAAGTTGCATTACACAACTCTTGTTGTGTAACACCGTCTTTTTCCCATAGGAAAATGAGCACTGTCCACTGCTCCGGACTGATCTCCAGATCGTTCTGACGGAAGTTACGGTATAGTTTCCGATTGATTGCTGCGGAAACCTTTGCCATTCAGTATGGCGAATATAAGCCGGATATCAAAGTTAAATTGCTCTATCATGAAATTATTGTTTAAACAACTTTGCAAAGGTAAGCCACTTCTCGGATAATTCCTACATTAGGATACAAAAAAAGATTAAATATTTGTAGTTCAAAATAAAATGTCTAACTTTGCACCCGCATTTAAAATCAAATAATTTATTTATTTAATTAAACGAGTATGAATCAATACGAAACCGTTTTCATTTTAACTCCCGTTTTATCTGATGTTCAGATGAAGGAAGCGGTAGAAAAATTCAAAGGCGTTCTTCAAGCTGAAGGTGCTGAGATTATTAATGAAGAAAACTGGGGACTGAAGAAATTGGCTTACCCAATTCAGAAGAAGTCTACAGGTTTTTATCAACTGGTTGAGTTCAATGCAGATCCTACTGTAATTGACAAGCTGGAAATTAACTTCCGTCGTGATGAACGCGTTATCCGCTTCTTGACTTTTAAGATGGATAAGTATGCTGCAGAATATGCTGCTAAAAGAAGAAGTGTTAAATCAAACAAAAAGGAGGATTAATCATGGCACAACAAGTCAATCAGAAATCAGATATTTAACTCCGCCCTCAGTAGACGTTAAGAAGAAAAAATACTGTCGTTTCAAAAAGAGTGGTATCCGTTATATCGACTACAAAGATCCTGAATTCTTGAAGAAATTCTTGAACGAACAAGGTAAGATCCTTCCACGTCGTATCACTGGTACTTCTTTGAAGTTTCAACGTCGTATCGCACAGGCTGTGAAGAGAGCTCGTCACTTGGCATTGTTGCCTTATGTAACTGACATGATGAAATAAGAAGGAGGAAAAGTATGGAAATTATATTAAAAGAAGACATCGTAAACTTGGGTTATAAGAACGATATCGTAAACGTGAAATCCGGATACGGTCGTAATTATCTGATCCCGACTGGAAAAGCTGTCATCGCTTCTCCTTCTGCAAAGAAAATGTTAGCTGAAGACTTGAAACAGCGCGCTCACAAACTTGAGAAAATCAAGAAGGATGCTGAAGCTATGGCTGCTAAGTTGGAAGGTGTTTCTTTGACTATCGCAACTAAAGTTAGCTCAACAGGTACTATCTTCGGTTCTGTAAGCAATATCCAGATTGCTGAAGCATTGGCAAAACTGGGTCACGAAGTTGACAGAAAGATCATCGTTGTAAAAGACGCAGTGAAAGAAGTTGGTAACTACAAGGCAATCGTTAAGCTGCACAAGGAAGTTTCTGTTGAAATTCCTTTCGAAGTAGTTGCAGAATAAGAGCAAATTTACTTCATATACGAAAAAAAAGCGATTTGTTCTGATGAATAAATCGCTTTTTTTTTCATCTTTGCTAGTAATATGAAATTCAACCGTTGTTATCTGAAGAGAATCGTTTTGCTGTTCCTGGTTGCTCTGGGAATCGGCAATGCTCTTTATGCAAATAACGAATTGAAAATACTGGCTGACTCTCTGCATAAAATGATAGATGCGAAGCCTCTCTTCGTCCAGAAGAAAGAGCAGCGAATCGCCCGGATTAAATGTTTACTGAAGGACTCTGGGCTGACTCCCGATCGGGAATATAAGGTGAATCTCCAATTATACAATGAGTATAAGAAATTTAATATAGACTCTGCCATTCATTATGTCGACCGGAACCTTGAAATCGCTCGTCAGTTAAATAGAAACTATTTGAAATACCAGTCTTCTTTGCAACTCAGCCTTGTATATTCCATGTGCGGCAGATATAGAGATGCAGAATTACTTCTCGAAAAAATGAAGCCATCAGAACTTCCTCGTTCATTATTAGCTACTTATTATGATACATATGCCCGTTTTTGGGAGTATTATTCGATTTCTGCTACCAATAATCAGTACGGAAAAAAACGGGAAGCTTATCAGGATTCACTGTATGCTCTTATGGATCATACTTCCTTTGACTATAAATTGTCACGGGCTTATTCTTATGCAGGACGCGATTCAACAAAGGCGATCAAGATTTTGGATGAGTTGCTGAATGCTGAGGAGGTAGGAACTCCCTAATTATGCGATGATTACTCATTCGTATGCCATGCTGAGCCGCTATTTGAAAAGAGAGGATGATGCGAAGAAATATCTTATGATGTCCGCCATTGCTGATATTCAGAATGCCACACGTGAAACGGCCTCCTTGCAGGCACTTGCACTGATACAATATGAGGAAAATAATTTAGCGGATGCTTTCAAATTTACTCAGTCGGCTATTGATGATGTAGTTTCCTCCGGCATTCATTTCCGGGCAATGGAAATCTATAAATTCTATTCTATCATTAATACGGCTTATCAGACGGAAGAAGCTAGGTCTAAATCGAATCTGATTACTTTTCTTATCTCAACCAGCGTTTCTCTTTTTCTTTTAATCGTGTTGGTCGTGTTTATTTATATTCAGATGAAAAAAACGTTGCGGATGAAACGGGCGCTGGCACAAAGTAACGAGGAGCTTCTGAGATTGAACGACAAACTGAACAGCATGAATAGTGAGTTGAATGATAAGAATGATGAACTGTGCGAGATTAATAATATAAAGGAGCATTATATTGCTCAGTTTTTTCGACGTGTGCTTCAGCTATATTCATAAAATGGAGAAGTATCAGAATATGCTGTATAAAATAGCCATTAATAAGTGCTATGAGGAACTGATTAAAAAGCTGAAATCTTCCGCATTGATTGATGATGAACTTGATGCTCTGTATACTCGCTTCGATAGAGTCTTTTTGAATTTATATCCGACTTTTTGTTTCAGATTTCAATGCTTTACTGAAAGATGACGAGAAGATCATTCTTAAGCAGGACGCTTTGTTGAACAGGGAACTTCGTATCTATGCATTGTTACGTTTGGGTATTACGGATAGCGGGAAGATTGCCAACTTCCTTCGTTGCTCTACAAGTACTGTTTATAATTATCGTACAAAAATGCGTAACAAGGCTGCAGTGGACCGGGATGAATTTGAAAATGAAATTATGAAAATCTGACCAATATAAACGAATTTGTGCCATCCAATAAATAAAATGCTTTCCAAACAATCTACATTTTTTATATTCCTAAATGATTGTAAGTTGTTGATTTGTAAGGTTTAATGTTATTTTATAATCTACATAAAGTTGTGTAGACTAAATAAAGCGTTATTTATTTGGCTAGTTTTGCGATATCAGTTTTCGAACAATCTGCCTACAGATGAAAATTGATACCTTTTATGTTGTTTGTACTTAAATTCGCAATTTTTTATGGATGCACAATTTTCACTTGACACAAAAATAAAAGTAGGAATAATCGGTTTCGGTAGAATGGGAAGATTCTATTGGGAGGCGATGCGGAAAAGCGGGCGATGGGAGATTGCCTATATTTGTGATACAGATCCTACCACGCGCGAACTTGCTAAAAAAAATTATCTCCTGAATCTCGTGTAGTAGAGAATGACCAAAAAATCTTTGAAGACGAGAGTGTACAGGTTGTCGGGCTCTTCACATTGGCAGACTCAAGGCTCGAACAAATAGAAAAGGCTATTCGGTACGGAAAACATATCATCGCAGAAAAACCCGTTGCAGATACGATGGAAAAGGAGTGGAAGGTGGTGGATATGATAGAAAACTCCAATGTACTTTCTACGGTGAACTTATATCTGCGAAATTCCTGGTATCATAACCTGATGAAAGAATATATTCGGCAGGGCGAAATCGGTGAGTTGGCTATTATTCGTATTTGCCACATGACGCCGGGATTAGCACCGGGTGAAGGGCATGAATATGAAGGTCCTGCTTTCCATGATTGTGGAATGCATTATGTTGACATCGTTCGCTGGTATGCCGAAAGTGAATATAGAACATGGAATGCACAAGGCGTGAACATGTGGAATTATAAAGATCCCTGGTGGGTACAATGTCACGGAACTTTTCAAAATGGCGTAGTCTTTGATATAACTCAGGGTTTTGTCTATGGACAATTATCGAAAGATCAGACGCACAATTCTTATGTAGATATTATAGGTACGGAAGGTATCGTGCGTATGACGCATGATTTCAAAACAGCTGTCGTCGATTTACACGGAGTACATCAGACACTTCGTGTGGAAAAACCTTTTGGTGGTAAGAATATTGACGTGCTGTGCGATTTGTTCGCCGATTCCATATTGACCGGTAAGCGAAATCCTCGTTTGCCTTTAATGTATGACTCGACTATTGCATCCGAATATGCGTGGAAGTTCCTGCAGGATGCTCGTATGAATGACTTGCCGGCTATTGGCAATTTACAGACTCTTGAACAAATACGCGAACGCAGAAAAAACATGAAAAATGGATATGGGTTGCTGCATAGTAATCCACCACAAATAACTAACTCCTTAAAATAATAAAACCATGTCAGACTTTTCAAGAAGAAAATTTCTTAAAACGGGAGCCGCTGCTTTAGCAGGAATCACCATTGCTCCCAGTTCTATTTTAGGTATGAGCCACGGGCACGTTTCCCCAACCGACAAACTGAACCTCGCAGCCGTAGGTATCGGCGGTATGGGCCATGCCAACATCAACAACGTGAAGGGCACCGAAAACATCGTAGCCCTTTGTGACGTAGACTGGAAATATGCCAAAGGCGTATTCGATGAATTCCCGAATGCGAAGAAATACTGGGATTACCGCAAGATGTACGATGAAATGGGCAAATCCATTGACGGCGTAATCATTGCTACCGCCGACCATACTCATGCCATCATCACGGCAGACGCCATGACAATGGGCAAGCACGTATACTGCCAGAAACCGTTGACTCACTCCGTTTACGAATCCCGTTTGCTGACCAAGCTGGCCGCTTCTACCGGAGTAGTTACTCAAATGGGTAATCAGGGAGCATCGGGCGAAGGTACCGACCTGGTTTGCGAATGGATATGGAATGGAGAAATCGGTGAAGTAACCAAAGTGGAATGCGCCACCGACCGTCCTATCTGGCCGCAAGGACTGAATGCCCCCGAAAAGGCGGACCGCATCCCCAACACATTGAACTGGGATCTTTTCACCGGACCTGCCAAACTGAACCCGTACAACAACGTTTATCATCCCTGGAACTGGCGCGGATGGTGGGATTACGGTACAGGTGCACTGGGTGATATGGCCTGCCATATTCTGCATCAGCCGTTCAGAGCTCTGAAACTGGGTTATCCTACCAAGGTGGAAGGTTCTTCTACATTATTACTGAGTGCCTGCGCTCCTCAGGCCCAGCACGTGAAGATGATTTTCCCCGCCCGCGACAATATGCCGAAAGTTGCCTTGCCGGAAGTTGAGGTACACTGGTATGATGGTGGTATGATGCCGGAACGTCCGAAAGGTTTCCCGGAAGGAAAACAACTGATGGGCCCCGGTGGTGGTCTGACTATTTTCCACGGAACAAAAGATACATTGATTTGCGGCTGCTACGGAGAACAACCTTTCTTGTTGTCAGGCCGTGTGCCCAATGCACCGAAAGTATGCCGCCGTGTCAAGTGTTCTCATGAGATGGACTGGGTGCGCGCTTGTAAGGAAGACAAATCCAACCGCGTGATGCCGAAAGCGGATTTCTCCGAATCGGGACCGATGAATGAAATGGTGGTAATGGGTGTATTGGCTATCCGTCTGCAAGGATTGAACAAGACACTGGAATGGGACGGCGCCAATATGTGCTTCACCAATATCGGTGATAATGAAACACTCAGAACCTGCATTAAGGACGGATTTACGATTCATGATGGTCACCCGTCATTCAACAAGACCTGGACAGATCCGATCAACGCGAAACAATTCGCAGCCGAACTGGTGAAACATAACTATCGCGAAGGATGGAAGTTGCCTGATATGCCACGATAACACGATAAAAGTAAGTTAAGAATTAAAGATTAAAGATTAAAAATTAAATAGTTATTATTATGAAGAAAGTATTTTATCCATTAGCTTGTTGTCTTGCAGCGGGAGTTTTAGTTTCCTGCAGCGGTCAGAAGAAATCCGGGAGTGCTCAGGAAGAGCAATCGGCAAACGAAGTAGCATTGGCATATTCAAAATCATTAAAAGCAGCAGAGATGGATAGCTTGCAATTACCGGTAGATGCGGATGGTTACATCACTATCTTTGACGGCAAAACATTTAATGGATGGCGTGGTTATGGCAAGGACAGAGTTCCTTCCAAATGGACTATCGAAGACGGTTGCATCAAATTTAACGGTTCCGGTAGCGGTGAAGCGCAGAACGGTGACGGTGGAGACCTGATCTTTGCCCACAAATTCAAAAACTTCGAACTGGAAATGGAATGGAAAGTTTCTAAAGGCGGTAACTCCGGTATCTTCTATCTGGCTCAGGAAGTGACTTCCAAAGATAAGGACGGCAACGACGTGCTCGAACCTATTTATATTTCCGCACCTGAATATCAGGTATTGGACAATGACAATCATCCGGATGCAAAATTGGGGAAAGACAATAACCGTCAGTCGGCTTCTTTGTATGACATGATTCCGGCAGTTCCTCAGAATGCGAAACCTTTCGGCGAATGGAACAAGGCTAAGATCATGGTTTATAAAGGTACGGTTGTTCATGGACAGAATGACGAGAATGTACTCGAATATCACTTGTGGACAAAACAATGGACTGACCTTTTGCAGGCCAGCAAATTCAGCCAGGACAAATGGCCGTTGGCTTTCGAACTGCTGAATAATTGCGGTGGCGAAAACCACGAAGGATTTATCGGAATGCAGGATCACGGTGATGACGTTTGGTTCCGCAATATCCGCGTGAAAGTTCTGGACTGATCACATAAATAATTCAAAGATAGGCTGTGTCAAAAGTAACATCAACATGGCATTTAGTTCTGAATGACAGAATGATATGCCCGACGAACTTCTGACACAGCTTTTTTATTTTAATACATGAACCCCTTTATCTACAAACATGAAACTCCAAATAAATCTATGTGCGCTGGCTCTTCTTTTTTAATGATTCCGTTTACGGCCATGGCACAGTCTAAAACAAAAGCGAAAGCTAAAAAAGAAGTAGCTATTCAACTCTATTCTGTCAGAGATATATTGAATAAGGTAGACAATAAGGACGGCAAATGTGACGCCGCTTATATTACTCTTCTGAAGAAATTGGCAAAAATGGGATATACCAGTGTGGAAGCCGCCAATTATAATAATGGAAAGTTTTACGACAGAACTCCCGACCAATTTAAAAAAGATGTTGAATCTGCCGGGCTGAAGGTTTTATCCTCACATTGCACAAGAGGATTGTCGAAAGAAGAATTGGCTTCCGGTGATTTTTCAAAGTCTCTTCAATGGTGGGATCAGTGTATTGCCGATCATAAAGCTGCAGGAATGAAGTACATCGTAGCTCCTTGGATGGATGTTCCTAAAACACTTAAGGAGTTGGATACATATTGTGCTTATTACAATGAAATAGGCAAACGTTGTAAACAGCAGGGGATGTCGTTCGGATACCATAATCATGCTCATGAATTTCAGAAGGTAGAAGATAAAGTGATGTATGATTATATGCTGGAACATACGAATCCTGAATATGTTTTCTTCCAGATGGATGTTTATTGGGTAGTTCGCGGACAAAACAGTCCTGTTGATTATTTTAATAAATACCCCGGTCGTTTTAAAATGTTCCATGTGAAAGATCACAGAGAGATTGGGCAAAGTGGAATGGTAGGTTTCGATGCTATTTTCAAGAATGCAAAGACAGCTGGTGTGAAGCATCTTGTTGCAGAGATAGAAAGCTACAGCATGCCCGTAGAGAAAAGTGTCGAGGTAAGTCTGGATTATTTGCTGGATGCTCCCTTTGTGAAAAGCTCATACGCTAAATAAGGCATAAAAAAAAAAAGTCTGTGCATGCTTTCAGCATGTCAGACTTTCAATTCTCTCTAGCAGTTTCTGAATTATTCAGCTACAGCTTTCAGTTGCAGTGCTATCTGCATTCAAAGAGTCAGCTGCTGCCTGAGCTGCTGCTTGTTCTGCTTCAGCTGCTGCTGCTTCTACAGCTGCGATTGAGTCAGCGATACGGATAGAATCTGCAGTTGCTTTTGCTGCGTCAGCTGCTTTGTTACCACAAGATGCGAATGATACTGCTACGATAGCTACTGCCATTAAAACTAATTTTTTCATTTTCTTTGCTTTTAAAACGTAATACAATCAATTGCTTTATTAAAACGCTGCAAAGGTATGTACTTTTTCAATATGTTGTTCTCGAAAAGCCAACTATTTTTATAATTTTTTTTAGAAGCTTGTTATATTACGCCTTCAATCCATGTTTTAAAACATACTAATCGACAGCTATACTGTTATATAGATACCTTTTGATGCTTCTTTTCGGGGTTTTCTCAAATTCCGTAGGATAAAGCTGAATCTTGCTGACTTTTTTCATACGCAGCTACATTATTATTTAAGTTCTTCAGATTTTCATCCATGATGGTTTTCAGGTTATCCGGATTGTTTAATCCGAGAGAATCCAACGCTTCGTAATCCGCATAGACCAGTGCCACCAGTTTCTTGTTACGTTCGATGACGAGGCTTTCAAGAATGAATGGCAGGTTATTGAGTTTGGCTTCCAGCTCTTCGGGGAAGATGTTCTGTCCGCTCGAACTCAGAATCATGCTTTTGAGTCGTCCGCGGATGAAGATATTTCCGCTGGCGTCCATAGTACCAAGGTCGCCGGTGCGCAGCCAGCCGTCTTCGGTAAACACTTCCTGCGTGGCTTCCGGATTCTTATAATATCCCACCATCACGTTTTCACCACGTACCTGAATCTCTCCGGTTTCCGCTTCCGGATTTTCTTTATAGATACGTGCCTCCATGATATCCAGCACTTTGCCGGAAGAGCCTAAAATAAATTCATTCCAGGGAGCATAGCTGATCAGTGGTCCGCACTCGGTCATACCATAACCCGATGGTGAAAGGGAACTTTATTTTGTAGAAGAACTCTTCCACTTCCTGATTCATGGCAGCGCCTCCGATGATGATTTCTTTGAAACGTCCGCCTAGGGCGTCTATCAGCTTTTTTCCGTATCTGATTATAAATCTGGGTGTCGAGCAAAGGAATGTTTAATGCCCATTTCATACCTTTCTTATTAATGAGCGGCTGGATGACATTTTTATATATTTTCTCGATGACCAGCGGAACAGTGATAATCAGGTTCGGTTTTACCTCCTCAAAAGCCTTCATGATAATTTTGGGAGAAGGAGTTTTTACCGAGCAGGGTGACATGAGTTCCGACAGCTGTTGCAGTCAGAAAGTCGAAAGCGCAACCGTAGGCGTGTGCCAGTGGCAGGAAAGAAAGCACTTTATCCCCTTTTTTTAAGTAACTCCGTGCGGATGCCGAAAGTGACATTGCCGGCAAGATTGTTGCCTGTCAACATTACCCCCTTACTGAAGCCGGTAGGTTCCCGAAGTGTAATTTAACAGCATCACTTTGTCATTGGATAACGTAGTGTATTGAATGTCCTCGCGCGTGAATCCTTTCGGATAGGCGGCGTACATTTCATCATTGAGGTGTACCAGAAACTTCTGAATAGTTTCTCCGTCCCGCTGATAGAGGCAGCGGAAGTCGGTGAGCGAAAAAACTCCGCGCAGTCCGGTCAGCTTTTCTTCTTCCAGGTTTTCCCAGATGCTGTCACTGGTAAAGAGGAAAACGGACTCGGAATGGTTGACGATATGATGCACATCGTTGGGCGTAAAGTCTTGCAGGATAGGGACGATGATGGCTCCGTAGGTGATGGTAGCCATATAGGCGATGCACCAGTGGGCATTATTTTTGCCGATAACGGCTATTTTATCTCCTCTACGCAGGCTGCAGTGTTTGAAGAGCAGGTGCATACGGGCGATTTCTCCGGCTACCTGGCCATAAGTATAATGAACGGATTCACCATAATCGGTATAGCAAGGTAAATCCCAATTTTCCCGAAAACTATTTTCGTATAGTTTAATGAAATTCTCTTTAATCATTGCACGTTTTTTAGTGAATTGTGCAAAAATAGGAATAAACTTTCGTATCCTAAAGTGTTTTACTAATAATAATGTGTAACTTTGCAGGAAATATGCGTTATAACAGATTATGATAGATACCACTGTATTTCAAAATAAGACAGCCGTTTATTATACGTTAGGCTGCAAATTGAACTTTTCAGAGACTTCAACTATCGGCAAAATCCTGCGGGAGGCAGGAGTTCGGACTGCACGTAAAGGGGAAAAAGCAGACATCTGTGTAGTAAATACGTGTTCGGTGACGGAGATGGCAGACAAGAAATGTCGTCAGGCTATTCATCGGTTGGTCAAGCAGCATCCCGGAGCTTTTGTGGTAGTGACCGGATGTTACGCGCAGTTGAAACCCGGCGACGTGGCAAAGATAAAAGGAGTAGATGTAGTGCTGGGTGCCGAGCAGAAAGGAGACTTGTTGCAGTATCTCGGCGACCTCCATAAGCATGAAGAGGGAGAGGCATTTACTACCACCACCAAAGATATCCGTTCGTTTTCTCCTTCGTGTTCACGGGGCGACCGTACTCGTTTCTTCCTGAAAGTGCAGGACGGATGCGATTACTTTTGTTCTTATTGTACCATTCCTTTTGCCCGCGGACGTAGCCGTAACGGTACTGTTGCCTCTATGGTGGAGCAGGCCAGCCAGGCGGCTGCCGAAGGCGGAAAAGAGATCGTACTGACAGGCGTGAATATCGGCGACTTCGGCAAGTCTACCGGTGAGACTTTCTTCGACTTGGTGAAGGCGCTGGACGAGGTGGAAGGCATTGAGCGTTACCGCATATCCTCCATCGAGCCGAATCTGCTGACAGATGAAATCATCGAGTTCGTTTCCCGTTCCCGTAGATTTATGCCTCATTTTCATATCCCGTTGCAATCCGGTTGCGATGAAGTGCTGAAATTGATGCGCCGTCGTTATGATACGGCTCTTTTTGCCTCTAAAGTAAAGAAGATAAAGGAAGTGATGCCCGATTCCTTTATAGGGGTAGACGTGATTGTGGGTACCCGCGGAGAGACGGAAGAGTATTTTGAACAGGCTTATCAGTTTATTTCCGGACTGGATGTGACACAGTTGCATGTGTTCAGCTACTCCGAACGTCCGGGGACGCAGGCCTTGAAGATAGATTATGTGGTTTCGCCGGAAGAGAAACATCAGCGCAGCCAGCGCTTGCTGACACTTTCTGATGAAAAGACACGGGTTTTCTATACCCGTCATATCGGGCAGACCATGCAGGTATTGATGGAAAAATCAAAAGCAGGTACACCGATGCACGGGTTTACCGCTAACTATATCCGCGTAGAAGTGGAGAATGACGAATCATTGGACAATCAGATGATTAACGTCCGACTGGGAGAATTTAATGAAGACATGACAGCGCTTAAAGGCACAATTCTGATGGAATTATGAAGTCTAGATTTATCTATTGGCTGGTATATAGCGGGATGTGGCTGTTTTCGGCGCTTCCCTTCCGGATATTGTACTTACTTTCGGATTTCAATTACCTGTTGATGTACCGTATAGGGAGGTATCGCCGGAAAGTAGTACGGGAGAATCTGAAGAAATCATTTCCCGAAAAAGACAAGAAAGAAAGGCTGCAGATCGAACGCCGTTTCTATCGTTACCTTTCCGACTATATGCTTGAAGACTTGAAAATGCTTCATATGTCACCCGAAGACCTTTATAAGCGGATGACTTATAAGAATACGGAACAATATCTGGAACTGACCGAGAAATATGGCGGAATCATCGTAATGATTCCTCATTATGCCAATTATGAATGGCTGATCGGGATGGGATCTATTATGAAACCGGGTGATGTACCGATGCAAGTCTATAAACCTCTGAAAGATAAATACTTGAACGAATTGTTTCAGCGCATCCGTTCCCGCTTCGGAGGATATAACGTTCCGAAACATTCTACGGCACGCGAAATTATCAAGTTGAAGCGTGAAGGCAAAAAGATGGTTGTCGGTCTGATTACTGACCAGTGGCCCAGCGGAAACGAAAAATACTGGACTACTTTTTTGGGGCAGGAAACCGCCTTTCTGAATGGTGCGGAGCGCATTGCGAAAATGATGAACTTCCCTGTGTTCTATTGTGATCTGACAAAACCCGGCAGAGGGTATTGTGTAGCTGAGTTTAAGCTGATGACAGAGAAACCGAAGGAGACGGGTGAAGGAGAAATTACGGAAATGTTTGCTGATTATCTGGAACAGACGATTCGCAGGGAGCCGGCTTATTGGCTGTGGTCTCATAAACGTTGGAAAGCTTCTAAGGCTGAATGTGAAAGGGGGTAAGGATGAAAGTGTCAGTGGTTATTCTGAATTGGAACGGGTGCGATATGCTTCGTACTTTTCTTCCGTCCGTGATCCGCTATTCGAAGAGCGAAGAAGTAGAAGTCTGTGTGGCCGACAATGGCTCTACGGATGCTTCTGTGGCAATGCTTCGGGAGGAATTTCCTTGTGTCCGGATCATTGTGCTGGATCAGAATCATGGATTCGCAGATGGATATAACCTGGCTTTGCAGCAGGTAGAAGCGGAGTATGTGGTACTTCTGAATTCTGATGTTGAGGTGACCGAACATTGGCTTGAACCGATGATCTCCTATCTTGATGGCCATCCGGAGGTAGCTGCCTGTCAGCCGAAAATCCGTAGCCAGCGGCAAAAAGAGTATTTTGAATATGCCGGAGCAGCCGGAGGATTTATAGATAAGTACGGTTATCCGTTCTGTCGTGGGCGTATAATGGGAGTGGTTGAAAAGGATGAGGGACAGTATGATACGATCCTGCCAGTTTTCTGGGCAACGGGAGCCGCCCTGTTTATCCGTCATGCGGATTATCGTGAGGCGGGCGGACTGGACGGACGTTTCTTTGCCCACATGGAAGAGATTGATTTATGCTGGCGACTACGTTCCCGTGGTCGGGAAATCGTTTGCATTCCTCAAAGTACGGTCTATCACGTCGGTGGTGCAACTCTGAAAAAGGAGAATCCCCGCAAGACTTTTTTGAATTTTCGTAATAATCTTGTCATGCTCTATAAGAATCTTTCGGACGAAGAGTTAAATAAAGTGATGCGTATCCGGACTTGTCTCGATTACGTGGCTGCATTCACATTTCTGCTGAAGGGGCAGTTAGACAACGCCCGTGCGGTGATGCGTGCCCGGAAAGAATATAAACAGATTTGTCCTTCATTTTCTTCTTCCCGTAAAGAAAACTTAAGAAAAACTTCTTTGAATCCAATCCCTGAACGGATAAAAAGTAGTATCTTGTGGCAGTTTTATGTGGGAGGGTGCAAAAAGATTCTCTCAATTGTCGGATTTAAAAGGATAACAAAATGGAACCAAAAGTAAGGAGAGGCATCGGGCTGGTAGCACATGATGCCATGAAAAAAGACCTCATCGAATGGGTGCTGTGGAACTCGGAACTGTTGATGGGAAATAAATTCTACTGTACGGGTACTACAGGTACTTTGATATTGGAAGCATTGAAGGAGAAACATCCTGAAGTGGAGTGGGACTTCACAATTCTGAAATCCGGTCCTTTGGGAGGTGACCAGCAGATGGGATCGCGTATTGTGGACGGTCAGATTGATTATCTATTCTTTTTCACTGACCCTATGACTTTGCAGCCACATGATACGGATGTTAAAGCATTAACCCGACTGGCCGGTGTTGAGAACATCGTTTTCTGTTGTAATCGTTCTACGGCGGATCATATCATTTCCAGCCCTCTGTTTATGGATCCCGATTACGAACGTACCCATCCGGACTATTCCAGTTATACGAAACGGTTCGAAAACAAATCCGTGGTAACGGAAGCTGTAGAATCGGTAAATAAAAGAAAAAAAAAGAAAGAAGAGATAGGTCGTTATAGACTGAAAATATGATAGTGTGAGGCTGCTTCAAGTAGAAATGAGGCAGCCTTACTTGTGCCATGCCTTTGGCACGACGATGCCACGCCTTTGGCACAACTGTGCCATGCCCTTGTCACAACTGTTTCCAAGCCTTTGTCACAACTGTGCCACACCCTTGTCACAACCGTGACACTCCTTTGGCATAACTGTGCCCATTACTTGGCACAAGCGGAATGATAGGGTGTTGTAAATAAGTTGACCGGATGTGGCAGTCCGGATGATAGGATGACAGACCAATGTGCTTCTTGATAATAACACAAACTGATAAAGCAAAGGTACTTATCTGCTGCAATGCAGTTCTACTCCGGTTGAGTCGATGTCTGCTCCCATAGGCGGATTCCGTTTGGAAAGACGAAGTTCTATTTCTTCAATGGCAGGAAATTCTGCCAGTAGTCTTTTAGCTATTCGTCCGCATACGTGTTCCAGCAACTTCGACGGGATGGACATTTCAGCTTTCACGGCTTCGTGTATTTCGGCATAGTTGACCGTATCCACCACGTCGTCTGTTTGAATAGCCTGACTGATATCTACCTTCAACTTCAAGTTGATAATATACTCATTTCCAATGATATTCTCTTGGGGGGCTACTCCATGATAAGCGAAGCAGCAGATGTCTTTCAGCAAAATATAGCTGTTGTTTATCTTCATATCTTTTGTTTTCTAAAAAAGTAAAGGTAAGGCTTTATTTCTTTTTATAAAGTGTTTTCGATCATTTTTGTTCGCTTATTAAATGAATGAAAGGCTTTATAAATGAGATTGTACTCATCAGCTATGTAATTCAACTGCCATTTTTAGTCCCATGGAAGACGTCGTGCGATATCTATAATATGGGGGACTTCTTTATTCAAAGGTTCGCCGTTCAGTACAGTTTCATATTTCTTTAAATAGGCTTCTGCCATGACACTTGAATTGAATAGATCTCTGGCATATTCGTGGCAGACTTTCGGAGAATATTGTGCTGACTGTATATGTTCGGCCATTTCCTGTCCGTGGGCGGTCAGAAAACCGACTTCCGGTGAAACGAGTTCGGGAAGCGCACCGTAGGGAGTACCGAATACGGGAGCTCCGAAGTATAAGGATTCTGTGATTGCCAGCCCGAAAGGTTCGTGCCATGTAACGGGGAAAATAAGCCCTTTTGACTGCTCAATAATAACTTTTTTCTTTGAATCATCTACCATTCCATGAAAATGAATCCGTGGATTCCATGTGAATCGGAAGCCCATTTTGAGATTGAGGCGATAACCGCCTAAAACGTCCAGTTGTGCGTTCTTGATGCTTTGGACAACGGCGATAGCTCCTTTGATATTTTTGACCTTCCAGGCTGCTTTGCCTAGAAAATGGTAGTTTTTTCTGGAAAGGGTGAGGTTGGCGGGACCGTAGTCATCCCAGTCCAGTCCATTGTAAACGAATGATTCGCTTCCAAGTCTTTTGTGCATGATTACGTGAGACAAAAACGATGTTCCGGTCTGCGTTGGCCGGGATTCCATTGCCGTGTATGGTCAGTAAGTGCGGCTTGGTGATTCCTTCGGGAACGGAATGTTGAAATGTACGATGTCCGCGTCTGTGGGGATTTGGGTGTTCAGATTTACGCTAGGGTCCAGTTCTATCACTTTAGCGAAAGGGCAGGAGGAACCTTTTCCTGCGATGAAGGTGACTTTGTGTCCGCGCTTATTGAGTTCTTTACCCAGATACCACATTACTCTTTGAGTTCCGCCGTATTTTATAGATGGAATTTTATCTCCTAAGACAATCGTTATATTCATTTGTTCTCGGTCTATAGTTCTTTGGAACAAAAGTAGTAAATTATTTGATAATTAAACTTAGAGTTAAGAAAAGTTTGGCTTGCACAATGTTTTATTATTTGACTTTTAATAAATCCTTTTGTGCCACCAACTGTGGAATTATCTTAAGCAGGATAGGGGTAAAGAGAATGCAGATGGTCAATGTCAGCAGGAGCAGTGCGCTTGCTTCTGCCCAGTCGTTATGAATATAATGCGAAACGACCGGTCTTGCAAAGTGTATAATCGGTCCATGAATACTGAGTGTGATAATGGAATATCGCCCCAGATAAGAAACGATGCTTATTCTTTTTTTATTTTCTTACAGATCAGCATAATCATAAAGATTCCGGCAAATGCGGCAATGTATACCTGGAATATGTTGCCGGGATAATTGTTGGTCCGCATACCCGGCGTGGTGGCGGTGAAGTACATTACGACCAGTGCCAGCAGGACAAATGAGGGAATAATCTTGTCGAACCGATGACTGGGGAACAGGAAGAAATTATATCGGCGAACCCAGAAACCTGCCACATAGAAGGGGAGGGCAGTCATGGCAACGTCTATATACAAAGGAAGTTCGATGTGAAATTTGCCCAGGAAGAATCCTGTGCATCCGATCAGTAACGTTGCTGCAAACATCAGAGATAAATGCTTGTCACGCAGATAATGAATCAGATAGAACAGGATATTGCAGTTGAACAGAGCAAGCAGAAACCAGATGGGAGGATTGAACTTGATGAGGTCGTGCCCGTGAAAGACAAACAGTAATTCTCTCCATGACACAGGGGAGATGGAAAGTTCCCGGTGCAATCTTCCATACAATGTATTTTAGTAGAAAGGCGCTGACGTAGAAGAAGATAAAGGGAATGATTAGCTTATTGGTCTTTCGGATAATGAACCCGTATAATCCTTCATAAGGCTTGAAGAAAATTCCTGATATAAAGAAATAGAGAGGCATGCGAAAGCAGGATAGCATGGAATGCTTGTCAAGTTGGTCGAAAGCGCCTCCGATATGCGCCATCACTACCAGAATAATGCAGACTCCCTTGGTTAAGTCCACAAAATCAATACGCCGATGCTGATTGTCTCCCATTTATTTTGCGTTGCGTTTTTGCGTTGCAAAGATACTTGATTAATTGGAAAAAACGGAATGAAGGAAGATAAAGAATTGCCGCATGGGAGAGAAACGGAGGTGTCAAAACTATCAGTTGATTTTATTCAGGCACAGATGACACGGATTTACAGTTTTAAGAGATTATAGGTCTAAAAAACGTGTTAATCCGTGTCACCCGTGCCTAAAGATATTTATTTCTTGGGAGCTCTGCCGGTGTATTTTATTAGCTCACGTATCTTGTCATTGAGTTCTTCTGCTTTCATCAACTGTTCCAGAGTGAGATGCATCCGGTAACGCCAATAGTTACGCGGGTTGGATGGTACATTAATCCGTTCTTCCTGCACATTCGGATTTCTCCATTTGCCATCAATGCTCAGCCAGTCTTGCAGGGACAGAATACAAAGTATGGAATTGCTTTTCAGATGATTGCGCACCACTTCTTCGCACAATTCGGGAGTGGCGACTGTCGGTGCGGTTCCGTAATGCCCCAGCATCGTGTTGTAGTAACGCTGTGTCTGCAGGTAATCTTCTTCCCACCAGCCTCGCAAAGTAGACATATCATGAGTGGAGATGGTACAAACCGACCGGTATGGGTATTCATTTAAATATCCGAACTCGTGCATCGGATTCTTTGGCATCCGCTGAATCTCCAGACTGAGGATACGAAGATCATTCATGACGGACGAAACACAATCCGGAATCATACCCAGGTCTTCTCCGCAAACCAGCATACGTGTCGATTGTGTCAGTTGCGGTAGTTTCTTCATAGCCTGTTGGCGCCAGAACTCGTTGTGGCGGTGATAATAATACTGATCATACAGTCTGTTAAACGCATTCTGCTCCTGTTCATTGAGTGAACGGAAGATGAAATCGCGTTGTATTCCGATGCGCGGATGATATTTATCTTTTTCTTTCGTGTCCGGTACAAAAAGAACATCACTGATCAAAGTGTATAGTCCATCCCGAATCCAAAGACTGTTTTCATCATTCTTTCCTGCAAAGAAACTCTCCACTTCCCGTTGGGGGGTGAACTCCGGTTTCATGTGATAAATACCGGGTGTTTCGGCAGGAAGCAGAAAAGTCTGTTTCACATAATCGGTATGCGGACCGAATACTTGCCCGAGGAAGGATTCATGAATATATGGAATCAAATATTCTTCCCGAAAGGGGAGTCCGTAACTTTCGATTTCCTCCCGACTCATAGGGATGGAGGGAATGAACTGTCCGAGTAATCCGTGTACGGCATGCATCGGGATTTCCCAGATACGGAAGAAACCAAGGATGTGGTCAATCCGGTAAGCGTCGAAGTACTCTGACATTTTTTGGAAACGCTTCATCCACCAGCGGTAGCCGTCCTTTTCCATGACGTCCCAGTTGTACGTGGGGAATCCCCAGTTTTGTCCGTTGACCGAGAAATCATCGGGAGGGGCGCCCGCCTGCCCGTTGAGATTGAAGTAATGAGGTTCTGTCCAGGCTTCCACACTGTTGCGGCTGATGCCGATAGGGATATCTCCTTTGAGTACGACACCGTGTTCGCGGGCGTATTTCGTAGCGGCTACCAATTGCAGGTGCAGGTGAAACTGGATATAATAATAAAGTGCGATGTGCGGGTAATCTACAGATTCCGGCCGGCACATCTTCTCTATATCTTGTGCATTATAAACGGAATGTCTGGGCCATTCACGGAAATTAGGTGTCTGAAAGGCATCGCGCAGATAGCTGAAAACAGCGTAAGGTTGCAGCCATTCCTTGTTGGCATTAAAGAATTCGCCGAACTCTCCGGAGGCTAATACTTTTTTTTCTCCTTCCTGCTTGAAGATCAGTCGGAAGTATTCCCATTTCGTTTGGTTGACAGCTTCATAATCCATCGCCGGCAGGCCGTTGAGTTCTTTCTGTTTTTGTTGAACTTCGCTGCGGCTGACTTGTCTTTCAGTGTCCCCATCTGCTTTATATCCGCATACATCGGGTGGAAAGCATAAATGGAGATACTATTATATGGATAAGAATCGGTCCACTCATAAGTCATGGTCGTATCATTGATCGGTAATATCTGTATAACCTTTTGTTGGGTACTTACAGCCCAGTCAATCATGCGTTTCAAATCTCCGAAATCTCCTACTCCGAAACTGTTCTCTGATTTCAGTGAAAAGACAGGGATGGCTATACCGGCCCCTTTCCATACCGGAATATCGAAATATGCATATCGGTCGGAGATGACCAGCGTCTCATTTGTTTTCAGTTCCGGGTCGGCAAGATAGCGGTTGGGGTTATTTTCCCCAGCAGTCTGCTTTCTTTTCTTCTTTATGGTAAAGGATGAATTTGTATTCCAGCGGGAATTTCAGCTTACTTGCATCCAGCTCGATCTGCCATTCCGGAAAGTTGGCATCGCTCATGGGAATCGCTTTGTCCGGGTCCCAGTTTCCCAATGCTTTCTGATTTCCGCAAATTGCCAGGCAATAGTCTTTGTTGATGCGTGGGGCGTATGCCTTGATGACCAGCCCTTTTCTGTGACAAGGCGGAATTTCAGCTCTGTCGGGATGGGCTAACAAGGCTTCCGTGAAGGCCGAACTGTAGTAATACAATTGTTCGGGGATATTTTTCCAGCAGTCTTTAATCTGATACTTCTTTTTAGAGTTACCGGATAAAAAGAGACGTCTCGGAAAACTGTCCCATTCTTTGCGGATGATGATTTGGTTTTGTTCTATCTGATAGCTGTAATTGATAGTCATTCCTTCTTTGGGAACTTCCAGTTCCACGTCTGCCGTCCAGTATATGCCGTCTGTGGTATGCATGGGGATCGACTCCGGCAGCAGCCCGGCAATCCTGACTTCTTCTCCCCAACTGGTACGATATTCGATGTTAAATGATACAGTCATATATATTAGATTTTGATTAGACACTAATGACTATGCAAGTATAAGACATTTTTTTGAATAAAAAATAAAAGGAGCCGTATTAGGACTCCTTTTAATCTTTTTGTTTATATATTAATTAACATACATCACATGTTAACCGCATCTCGAAGCACCGCAATTGGTACAGATCAGACAACCTTCCTGGTAGACAAGTGTCTCATGTCCGCAATTCGGGCATTTCTTTCCTTTGGCTTCCGTTCCATCCTGAATATATTTCTTCAATGCACGTTCTACACCGTTTTTCCAAGTGTTGATACTTTCACTGTTCAGTTGCAGAGAACCTACCAGTTTGATAACCTGCTCGATCGGCATCCGGTAACGGAGTACACCGGAAATCAGTTTTGCATAGTTCCAGTATTCCTTGTTGAACTTCTCTGACAATCCTTCAATGGTCGTCTTATATCCGCGTTTATTTTCGAATTGGAAGTCGTAACGCTTGGTTCCGTCCTCGTCTACATTCTTGATAATGCGTCCGCTGGTTACGCTTTTCGGCAACAGGATACCTTCGTCGTCATCTTGCAAACCGGTGAATATCTCGTAAGGATGTCCATCCAGCAGTCCTACAAAAGCCACCCATTTCTCTTTGTTATTCTGGAAACGAACCACGTCGGCTTCCAGTATTCTTGGGCGTGTTTCTACTACCGTAGGCGGTTTGCAAGGAGGAAGAGTTTCTTTCTTATCCGATTTGGTTGAAATCAATACTCCGGAACGCGAACCGTCGCGGTAAACCGTACAGCCCTTGCAGCCGGATTTCCATGCTTCTACATACAGACGGTTCACGAGGTCTTCGTCTACGTCGTTCGGCAGGTTGATGGTTACGCTGATAGAGTGATCCACCCATTTTTGGATACGTCCCTGCATCTTGACTTTCATCAGCCAGTCCACGTCGTTGGAGGTCGCTTTATAATAAGGTGACTTAGCCACCAGCTCGTCAATCTCTTCCTGCGAATAACGCTTGGCGGGATCGTATCCGTTAGCTTCCATCCATGTCACGAATTTATGATGGAATACGATATATTCTTCGAATGCGTCGCCTGTCTCGTCAACAAAGTCAACGTGTACATTCGTATCGTTCGGGTTTACTTTTCTTCTGCGCTTGTAAACGGGTAGGAAGACCGGTTCGATACCGGAAGTCGTCTGTGTCATCAGACTGGTTGTTCCTGTAGGAGCAATCGTCAGACATGCAATATTACGACGGCCATATTTCTTCATTTCTGCATACAGTTCCGGATCAGCCTCGGCAAGACGCTGAATGAACGGATTGTTCTGTTCGCGCTCATTGCTGTATATTTCGAAAGCACCGCGTTCTTTTGCCATTTCAACCGAAGAACGATAGGCACCGAGGGCCACTGTCTTATGTACTTTTTCAGAGAATTCGGTTGCTTCTTCGGTTCCGTAGCGCAGACCTAAAAGCAGCAAGCATATCGCCTTCCGCAGTGATTCCCACACCTGTACGGCGACCTTGACCGCTCTTCTTATATATCTTGTTCCACAAGTTGCGTTCGGCATGTTTTACCTCTTCGCCTTCCGGGTCTTGATCGATCTTTTCCATGATACGTTCGATCTTCTCCAGTTCGAGGTCGATGATGTCGTCCATGATGCGTTGAGCCAGCGCAACGTGTTTTTTGAACAATTCGAAATCAAAATAGGCATCCGGTTTAAACGGATTTACTACATAAGAATATAGATTGATAGCCAGCAGACGGCAAGAGTCATAAGGACACAATGGAATTTCACCGCATGGATTGGTAGATACAGTCTTATAACCTAAATCTGCGTAGCAATCGGGCACAGATTCACGGATAATCGTATCCCAAAATAAAACACCGGGTTCTGCCGATTTCCATGCATTGTGCACAATCTTTTTCCATAATGTGGAAGCATCTATTTCTTTAGTGGTAGTCGGATTTGCCGATTCAATCGGATATTGTTGTATATAAGGTTTCTCGTCAACTGCCGCCTGCATGAAAGCGTCGTCCAGCTTTACGGAAACATTGGCTCCGGTAACTTTTCCTTCCGTCATTTTAGCGTCGATGAAGGCTTCCGAATCCGGATGCTTGATAGACACACTCAGCATCAGTGCACCACGACGACCGTCCTGAGCGACTTCGCGGGTAGAGTTGGAATAACGTTCCATGAACGGAACGAGACCAGTGGAAGTCAATGCCGAATTTTTAACGGGAGAACCTTTCGGGCGGATGTGAGACAAGTCATGACCTACTCCTCCACGCCTTTTCATGAGTTGTACCTGTTCTTCGTCGATTTTGATAATAGCGCCATAAGAGTCGGCTGCGCCATCTACTCCGATAACGAAGCAGTTGGATAGTGAAGCAACCTGATAGTCGTTACCGATTCCTGTCATCGGGCTTCCTTTGCGGAACGATGTACTTAAAATGATCCAGCAGATCATACAGTTCTTTTGCTGTCAGTGCATTCGGATACTTTGCCTCGATACGTGCTACTTCATTGGCAATTCTCCAATGCATATCTTCCGGAGATTTTTCATAGATGTTTCCGAAAAGAATCCTTTACTGCGTACTTGTTTACCCAAACCCTTGCAGCAAGCTCGTCGCCTTGAAAATATCGTAAAGATTCTTCGTAGGCTTCGTCATAAGAATAAATTTGTTTTTCCACGATCCAATGTGTCTTAGATTTTATTATTTAATAAGTAATGTGTAGAAGTTTACTTATCAGTAACAAATGTGGCTGCAAAGCTAAGAATGTTTTTTTATCTATCAAAATAAAAATGCAACATTTTATCAACAGGCTTTAAGTTTTCCGTTTGTTATTGTTAAGTCTTTGATTAACAGATAACTTTGCTTTTTGTTCATGGCTTTAAGTTTTCCAAAAAGAAAATTAGATTATTTCATTGATATGGCAAAAATAATATTTCTTTTTGTATCTTTGCAAAAAAAAAAAGATATGTTTGAAACCGTAAAGAACAGAAGAACAATCCGGAAATACCAGCAAAAAGATATTGCTCCTGATTTGTTAAATGATTTGCTTGAAACTTCATTCCGAGCTTCTACGATGGGAGGTATGCAGCTTTATAGTGTGGTTGTGACTCGTGACGCAGAAATGAAAGAGAAGCTTTCACCAGCTCATTTCAATCAGCCGATGGTAAAAGGGGCACCTGTCGTGCTTACTTTTTGTGCCGATTTCCGCCGTTTCAGCAAGTGGTGTGAACAGAGAAACGCTGTTCCCGGCTACGATAATTTAATGTCTTTTATGAATGCATCTATGGATACCTTGTTGGTTGCGCAAACCTTCTGCACATTGGCAGAAGAGGCAGGCTTGGGTATCTGTTATCTGGGAACGACTACTTATAACCCGCAAATGATCATCGATACACTTCAACTGCCGAAACTGGTATTCCCTATTACGACGATCACAGTCGGCTATCCGGACGGTACTCCGGCCCAGGTGGACCGCTTGCCTCTCGAAGCTGCCGTGCATCAGGAAGTTTACCATGATTATACTCCGGAAGACATCGATCGCTTGTACGAGTATAAAGAATCACTGCCGGAAAATAAACAGTTTATAGAAGAAAATAAGAAAGAAACTCTGGCACAAGTATTTACGGATGTACGTTATACAAAGAAAGACAATGAATTTATGTCTGAGAACTTGTTGAAAGTGCTTCGTCAACAAGGATTCTAATGATAAGTAATAGGTAATAAGTAATAGGTAATAGCTATGCGGACTGCACTTGTTTATGCAGCTTCGATATTACCTATTACTTAATACCTATTACTTGAATTATGCTTTCTTCTTCAGCAACGACTCAATCTCCTGTACCTCAGCCTGAAAGCTTTTATCTACTTCCAGTTGACCTTTTACAGTCTTGCAAGCATGCAGCACTGTCGCATGATCCTTATTGCCGATGAACTTACCGATTTTTGAAGTTGAGAAATCCGTATAATTCTTAGCCAGGTACATTGCAATCTGACGTGCCTGAACCACTTCTCTTTTTCTGGATTTGGTGTGAATAGCCGATGCTTCCAGATCAAAGTGCTTGCATACTACTTTCAGTATATCGTCAATGGTAACTGCTTTTGTTTCGTTGTGAACTACGCCGTGTACAATATGTTGGGCTAAATCCAGGTCTATTTCTTTGTTGAAAATAGTAGAGCGTGCCATAATGGCGATGATGACGATACCTTCCAGGTCTCGTACACTCTCATTTACATTTTCAGCGATATAGTCGATCACTTCCGGTGGGAATTGCAGACCGTCGCGGTGTATCTTGTTCCGCAGGATGTTTTTGCGGAGTTCGACAGTCGGTTTTTCCAGTTCTGCCACCATTCCCCATTTGAAACGGGTCAACAGACGTTCTTCCATACCCTGCAATAATACCGGTGCACGGTCGGAAGTGAGGATGAGCTGCTTGCCATTCTGATGCAGATGGTTGAAGATATGGAAGAATGTATTCTGCGTTTTGGTCACGCCGGCAAATTCCTGAATATCATCAATGATTAGAATATCAATGGTCTGGTAGAAGTTGATGAAGTCGTTAGTCGTATTGTTACGTACGGAATCGGTATATTGCACTTGAAACAGATGTGCCGAAACATACAATACTCTTTTATCGGCATATAACTCTTTGATTTTAGTACCGATTGCGTTTGCCGGTGTGTTTTTCCCCACTCCGGACGCTCCGTAAAGGAACAATGGATTGAAGGCAGTACCTGCTGGATTTTGCGCAACCGCTTCTGCTACGCTTCTTGAAAGTTTGTTGCTGTATCCTTCTATAAAGTTCTCGAAGTTATAGTTCGGGTTCAAGTGCGGGTCTAAGTCCTGTACGGCAGGAGCTTTCAGGAAACTGGGCGCCTTGTTGCCACCGACGATGCTTTTAGGAGTAACAGCTGTAGAACGATTGCTTGCTTCGAGATTCACGGTTTGATTCGGAATCGAAGTCTTGTCGACCATGACGTTATACATTAACTTGGTGCCTTCGCCAATAGCTTTGTACAATGTCTTTCGCAGCAAATCCACGAATTTCTCTTCCAGTATTTCATAGAAAAACTGGCTCGGGATCTGTACGATCAATGTTTTGTCCTCATATTTTAATGGAACAATCGGGGCAAACCAAGTATTATATGTCGTCTCTGGAACATTGTCTTTAATTACTTCGAGACAGCGGTTCCAAAGTACAACATGATTTGATTCAATCATAGTGACTTTAATACATTTATTAAATTAAGCGAAACTTCTACGTTTGCAAAATTGGGAATCTTATTTGGAAAAAAACAAATTAGCTTTTTCTTTGTTTTTCTCGGGCAAACAATAATGTGTTTACTTTCAATGACTTATAGAATTGTGTCGGAACACTGTCTGTTTCCCCTCTCTTGCAAAATTATAAGTATCTGTATTTTAGTTGTTTATCGTTTTATTATTGCTCTTTTATACCTCCCGTACCTGTTTGTACGGGAATATTATTTCGGTCTGTAGATAGACTTTTGCAGAGGTTATACTCCCTTTTTATATACCGCCTGCTTATTTAGATAAAATCTATATAAGAAAGATTTGCTACTTGTCTTTCTTCCCGAATAAAGAGAAATGAACGTACCGTTTGGGGTGTGCTTTCAGGTCTTCCAAAGTAAGCTCGCCGCATTCTCTGTGGTAGCGTTCAGATTGTTATATAAAGCAAGGGTCGTTGAAGAGCAGTCCGATAGTGTTATCTTTGCTGTTCAACTTCTCTGTAATCATTTTTACGTTAGCGAGTGTTGCGTCAACTTTTTGGAAAATGGCGCTGTAGTCCACTTCCTTCAAGTTACCGCTGATAGCTACAAAATTATCTCCGATGGTATTGAGCTTGCCGGTCAGCTGCGGGATATCTTTGCTCATGAGTCCTTTCATCTGAGAGCTGACTATAGCAAGATTGGCGGTAGTCGTTTCGATAGAGTGCAGCGTAGAAGGGATGCTCTTGTCACCTACGATGTTGTTCAGTGAGGTGAGGATGGAATCCAGTTTCGGTAACATGCTCTCAATTTGGGGCATGAGTTTCGCTACGCTTTCCATCATTCCGTTGTTCAATGTGCCGGGGATGGTGTCGCCTATGGCATATTTTTCACGCGGGTTGTTGGCGAGAAGAATATTCATGCGTACGCCTCCCATCAGTTCGGATACAAGTTCTGCGCTACTTCCTTTCGGGATGCGGAGTTCGGTGTCCAGTTCGACTTCAACGATCACATTTCCGGGATTTACATAGTCATATTCGATGTCGCGTACAATACCTACACGAACGCCATCAGCAAAAACAGGGCTCGACTTGGTCAGTCCGTTTACATTCTGAAACTTGGCATAGAAATAGCTTGAAGGCTGAAACATATGTATGCCTTTCAGCCAATTAATTCCATAGACAAGCACGCATAATGCTACGATACCTGCAATTCCTATTCGAACTTCTTTTGTAATGTACTTCATTTTATTTTCTATTTATTTCTTCTTTTTTTTTAAATTCGGCTATCGCTTCGTTGACATTCATCTTTTTTCGCCGTTTCGGAAGGCGATGATGAATGCGTCTTTGAACTTGTGCCGAGATGGTACGCTTGGTGCGTAACACTTTGTTATAATCACTGGAAGCACCATACGTATATTTGTACAGTCCTTTTTCTTTTGTAATAATCCACATCCTTCAGTCCTTTTTCAGTCGTTTGTCATTCTTAGTAAGAGGCTTTGAGGAGGTGAGTATCTGTATCTTAAACGTTATTTCGCTGTCATTGGTTGCGCTTTCTGAGACAATAGGCCGTTTGGGAGCTGTTTTTGTGGCGGTGGCGGGTGTTGTACTTGCTTCGGCCATCAGTTCCCTTTGTTTCGGGGTGCTGTCCACTTCTTCGAGTCTTTCTGCGCTTGGGCGATTTCCGGAGCGCTTGTTGCCGGTTCTTCGGTTGGGATAATTGTTTTGCTGGCTCCGGTCAGGCGTATTTCCTGTTCTCTTTTGTAGTTTAAGAATGCGTGGTAGATGCCTTTGGCCATTGTGTTGGCTCCGGCTTCCGAGTTGAGATAGCGTTCTTCTTCCGGGGTTGAGATAAATCCCAATTCTACCAGGATACTTGGCATGGCGCTTGCTTTCAGCACCAGGAATCCGGCTTGATGCACTCCGCGGTCTACCCGTTTGCAGGTATGGCGGAATTGCTTCTGTACAAGTGATGCCAGATGTACGCTTTGTTCCATGTATTTATCCTGCATAAATTCGAAGATAATGTAGGATTCCGCCGAGTTCGGGTTGAAGCCGGCGTATCTGGTCTGATAGTCGCTTTCATAGAGGATTACCGAGTTCTCTCGTTTGGCTACTTCCAGATTGGCATCCGATTTGGCCAGACCCAGTGTCCATGTAGAAGCTCCTTTGGCGGTGCGGTTTTTTGCCAGAGCGTTGGTGTGGACGGAGATAAAGAGATCGGCTTTTGCGTTATTGGCTATTTCTGCCCGTCGGTCCAGGGGGATAAAGACATCCCTGCTGCGGGTATAGATCACTTTGACGTCATCGCAGTTTTTTTTGATCAGGTTTCCCAGTTTCAGTGCGACGTTCAGATTGATGTTTTTCTCTTTGGATATTTTCCCGATGGCACCAGGGTCGTGACCGCCATGTCCGGCATCGATGACTACTACGAAATCTTTCCCCCATAAATCGCCGATACATAGGGGAGAAGCAAGTAGCCAGAGGCAGATTGATATATATAATATGTAGGTTCTATGCGGTTTCATATTTAAATACGGTGCAAATGTAGTAGAATTTTGCAGAAAACTCATGATTTACACTTAAGTTTTGTGTTTTTTTCGGTTTAATGGTAGCTTTTCTCCCGAAATCTCTGTTACTTTGCATCTCCAAGAAAAAATATACGACGATGCTTAAGTTTTTGAAGAATTGGACGTTGCCTATTGCGATGCTGGTAGGTGCTGTCGGTTATCCGATATTTATCTACTTTTCTTTTCTGACTCCCTATCTTATCTTTACGATGTTACTGTTGACTTTCTGTAAGGTATCACCGCATGATTTGAAGCCTAAACCGTTGCACGCATGGTTGTTGCTGATTCAGATCGGGGGTGCTTTCCTTGCTTATTTATTGCTTTACCGTTTCAATAAGATTGTAGCGGAGGGGGTGATGGTATGTATTATTTGTCCTACGGCTACGGCTGCTGCGGTGATTACTTCCAAGTTGGGAGGGAGTGCGGCAAGTCTGACTACTTATACATTGTTGGGTAATATCGGTGCTGCTATCGCGGTGCCTATTCTCTTCCCTTTGATAGAGGTAAATCCGGATGTAAGTTTTTGGGGAGCATTTCTGGTTATTTTGAGTAAGGTATTCCCCTTGTTGATCTGTCCTTTCCTTGCAGCATGGCTGTTGAGTAAATTCCTGCCGAAAGTGCATCAGAAGTTACTGGGATACCATGAACTCGCCTTTTATTTGTGGGCGGTCTCTTTGGCTATTGTGACGGCTCAGACCCTGTATTCGTTACTGAACGATCCTGCGGATGGTTTCACGGAAATCATGATTGCTGTCGGAGCACTGATTGCCTGTTGTTTGCAGTTTTTTTGGGGAAAGACTATCGGCTCGATTTATAACGACCGCATCAGTGGCGGGCAGGCACTGGGGCAGAAGAATACGGTTCTTGCCATCTGGATGGCATATACTTATCTTAATCCGTTATCTTCCGTCGGTCCGGGATCGTATGTGCTGTGGCAAAACATTATTAACAGCTGGCAGTTGTGGAAAAAGAGAAAACAAGGGATTGAAGCTACCTTACTGCTGATAGTTTCCTACTGTAGAACTATTGTTTTTTGCTTGATGAAACTTTAGTTTCATCGTCTTGAAACTGGAGTTTCCAAGGCTTGAAACTTTAGTTTCTTCAGCTTGGCACTAAAGTTTCTGCGGCTTGAAACTGTACTTCCCTAATAATGGTTGACTTGTTTATCTCTAATAGCTGCTATGTGTTGACTAGAAATATTACTAACCCTGGCAGCTGTTTACTTTATTATTTATTATTCCTGCCTCCGGTTTACTTATTTTTTTTTTCTTATTCCTTTAACCGGTTGACTCTTCTCTTTGAAAGAAGAAAAAAAGAAAGAAAGGAACTCACCCTTTTTCCTCTTTCTATCCCGCTAGCAGGGCATTCTTGGTCTTTTCATAAGCAAAATGTACATATTTATTTTTTAAGCAAGTGCTACATTCAGATACTTTTCTCTGTAGCTTATCCATCTTTTCCTGATAGGTCCTTGCATTTCTCCTGCCTGTACCGGGGTAAGCATATCCAAGCTCATATGAGGCCTTTCGTTGTTATAGAAGTGAACGGCTGTTGCTACAGCTTTTCTGACTTCCTGTATTGAACTAAAGCGCATTCCTTGCAGCAATTCATTCTTTATAATGCCATTCACACGCTCAGCTATGGCATTGTCCTTGGGATTGCCATCCTCTGTCATGCTGGGAAGAATCCGTTATGTCGTAATATGGCAATATAATCCGCACTGGCATATTGTACGCCTCGGTCGGAGTGATGGATCAAACCCTTAATCTCCTTTGCAGCTATGCGTCTGACTGCCATTTCCAGAGCTTCCACTGTGTAACAGCTTCCCAGAGTATCACCTACGCAATACCCAATGATCTCCTTCGTATAGGCGTCTGTCACCAGAGACAGGTAGCAGAACACATAACTGCCGTCAGGCAACCATATGGTAATGTAAGTGATATCACTAACCCACAGCTGATCAGGATGTTCTAATAGCAATGTCCTGGTTAAATCAGGATACTGTGGCAAGTGATGAGGGGAGTCTGTCGTACGTGGAGCCCGAAAACGTTTGCGTATTGTCAGCTTATACTTGGACAATATAGCACAGAAACAGTCACGCCCAACAAAGGCCTGGCTGGTGCCGAACTCATTACGGTACATCAGCCAAAGTTTCATCCCCCCAATACCAGGGTCCTTTGAACGCACACGTTTGACAAACTCAAGAACAAAACGTTCACGGGCCGAACTATCCGTACTATGGTCAACATACTTATAAAAGGCTTGCTTTGTTGCACCAAACAATTTGCAAAAAGAGAGACCACCGTATAGGCATGCCTCCCTTTACAAAGCCTTTTTATTGTTTGGTACCAGCTTTTTTTCGGATAGGAAGATTAAACATCTCCTCGGCAACATCAATCATCGTATCGAAGGCGTGCGCACGCATTTTAGCATCTTTAAGCTCTGCACGTAAACGCTCATTCTCAAGACGTAAGGCAGTAATTGAGGAGGATTCCTCCGAGGACTTGGGAGACTTGTGCTTTTTCATATAAGCGGATATTTCAGGATTAGAATCCTCAAAGATACGAACCCAACGCCAAAATGTAATACGGGCAATCCCTTTTTTCTTGGGCAAAACGAGAAACTGAGAAATTCGAACGATAGAAATCGCCAAGAAGTTCAAGCTGATAAGGACTAAAGGTCATGTCACTCTTTTTCATCTTTTATTCATTTTAGTTGATACTTATAGTAGTCAACCAAATCCAGGGTAAGACAAACTATTGGTTTCAATGCTTTGGAACTATAGTTTCATCGCATGGAAACCAACTTAACTAAGGTATTCTTTTGATTTATCATTCCAAGGAGCAATATATGATAGTAGCAGGATATGACAGCAAAGTGGACGGCATTGTACCCGACAACAAAATGTGCTGTCACAATGCTGTCACGCTCTGCTGTCACCTCTTTATTGGTTTATAATCAGTGCGTTATCTATCATTTGGTGACAGATGACAGCAATTTTAGATATTTAAATTCTCATGTAGAGGTGATTCAAGCGATTTATTCATTTCCGTATCCGTTTTGAAATAAACTTTTGGTGCGGTTACAGTAGAAAAAGATTGTTTCTCTTTGATCAGATTTAGGTTATGCATCAGAAGATTTCGGTCATGTATCGGAAGGCATGAAGTTATAGCATCTCCCGTTCTTTTTTTCGTCAGACTTCTGACAACAATATCATAGGACTTGCTGACGAGTTCTTTAATTTTCCCGTCTGGAACATCCTGATTGAAATAGACACTAATCCAATATTTCTTATTCATGTGCCAGCCGGGTTTTATTCCTATGTAGCTGGTCTGCAATTCTCCGGATTCATCCGGATCGCATTTGATGCAGCAGAAGTCAAATAGTTCGATATATGACAAAACAGAACCACTTATCCGCGACATAAAAAGCATATAACGTCACGACTGTACTTGTCAGCCACGTTTGAAATGGCATTTTTTCGTGCACTCCTTTAAACGACATACAGTATTCTCTGAAATCTTCGATATTCATTTTTGTCTGTAGATTAAGTGATATATTGCAAAAAGATATTGCAAATTTGTTATATATGGTACTATTCTTCTATACCTGCGACTTTGTTAAAGGTTAAAAAGGACATAATTTCCGATTTATGGGACACTATATTTATCTTTGCTACCAGTTTTTAAAATCGGAAAAATGAAGATTACGAAGAAGAAAATAGCTTGGGGCATTGTTCTCCTGATATTGATTGCCGGTGGTGTCATTTGTAAGATACGCTGGAAAGTCTGGTTCCACAATATCCCTGAAATACGCTATGTGCTGACGGAAGACCCGCAACGGGTATTTCTGACATTCGGAAATGACGGCGAACTATCCCGTAATGTGAGCTTGGGTGTGCGGAGGCGTTTCCAAGCAGGCAAAGCTGGAATATACAAAGATCGGTTCCGGAGATACTCTTCTCGTTGACGGCTCTTCCAAATTTCTCCGTACACTGGGCGGGTTCGGTTATGCCAACTGGGCAAAATTTAAAGAACTCTCTTATGGCGATTCCTACTCTTATCGGGTATGGAATGACGATCGCTCATCCGATTGGTATTCGTTCACGATGCAACCCGATTCGACTGATCATTTCTCCTTTGTATTTATAGGTGACGTGCAGGATACTTTGCGTGGAAAGACACGTGGCTTTATGGAAAATGTGCGCCATCGCTATCCGCAGGCGGACTTCTATATGTTTGCCGGTGACTTTGCAGAGCGTCCGATGAACTGTTACTGGGATGAAGCCTATCAGAGCGTGGATTCCATAGCTCCCACCAAACCGATATTGGTTTCTCCGGGAAATCATGAATATGTAAAAGGACTGGTACGTGTTTTGGAGAAACGATTTGCTTATGTCTTTTCTTATCTGCTCGAATCGAGGTATAAAAATAATAATGTATATTCTATTGATTACAACGATGCCACTATCATCACGCTGGATAGTAACCGTGATCCTTGGTTCCTCTTCTCTCAACGGAATGGCTGGAGAAAACGCTGAAGGCTTCGAAAAAAGAAATGGAAGATCGTCATGCTCCATCATCCTGTATATTCTATAAAAGGTAAAACGAACAACCTTGCCGTACGCTGGATGTTCGACGGACTGTTCCGTGAATATGGAGTAGACTTGGTGCTTCAGGGACATGAGCATAACTATGCCCGTATGACTAATAAGAACGATGAGGGCGAAATGACCACCCCGTTGTATCTGGTAAGCCACGCTTCCCCGAAGAGTTACCGTCTATCTTTCAATGATAAGTATGATCGTTTCGACGGACCGCCGTTTCTACCAGCATATCGACGTGACGGGAGACACGCTCCGGATGCAAGCTTATCTGGAGAATGACTCACTTTGTACGATGATGTCCGTATTGTGAAGAACGCTTCCGGCACTCAAATCATTGACAATGCAAAAGACATTCCGGAGATACTTGAAATGCCTGCAAGGTTGAGTGGAAAGAAAGCCGAAGAGTTCGAACGGAATGCTGAGAAGTGGAGGAACCGTTCCTTAGTAAAGTAAATACTTCTGTCTCATATCACGGTAGGTCTGCAACTCCTTTTGCCAGCTGTCACGGATTTCCTCTTCCGATTCTCCTTTAAGGATCGCTTTGCGTACCGAATCCGTTCCCATCAGTAAGTCAAACCATCGGGGACGGGAGAAGAATGCTGCGCCTTCGCCGGATAAACGGTAGAAACGCAGAAAGTAACGGAGCGTGAAACCGTTTACGTCTGTTACGTTCCGTAAATCTTCGCCATAACAAGTGACTCCTTTGTGCATCGGATTTTTGTCGAATCCCGGCAGGGAGCGCGGAGTGAAGGCAAAATCGCCATACTTTTTGTTAGGTGTGCCTAACACCTGAAAAGGAAAGGTCGTTCCGCGTCCCACACTGACACGTGTTGCTTCAAAAGGGCAAAGTGAGGCATAAAGGCGGATGGATTGTGCATTGGGCAAGTTGGGAGACGGTTTCACGGGAAGTGCATAGGGCTGTCCGTGTTTCCACCCTTTTACGGGAATCACAGTCAGCGGACAAGTCTTTGCCTGGGTAGTCATCCATCCTTCTCCATTGATCATCTGCGCCAGCTCTCCGATAGTACAACCGTGAAGAACCGGCAAAGGCAGCATTCCGACAAAACTTTTATATCCGGCTTTTAATACAGGTCCCTCTACGTAATCGCATGGATTGGGGCGGTCCAGTATAATCATCTCTTTTTTGTTTTCCGCACAAGCTTCCATTACATAATACATCGTACTGATATATGTATAGAAACGTGCGCCCACATCCTGGATGTCGAACAAGATTACATCGATATCTTTCAGTTGGGCGGCAGTCGGCTTTTTATTATCTCCGTAGAGCGAGACGATGGTTACTCCCGTACGGCTGTCTTTTCCGTCTTTTACTGTTTCACCGGCATCCGCGTTGCCGCGGAAACCGTGTTCCGGTGCAAAGACTTTCACTATATCGATTTTTTGTTTTAATAAAGTATCCAGCAGATGAATTGGCTCTGTGCCGACGATGGAAGTGTGGTTTACCACCATTCCTACCCGCTTTCCTTTGATTAACGGCAGGTATTGATCCATACGCTCGGCACCCGTAATTACTTTTCCACTGGCGTATGTAGAACACAGTATTATGAACAGAGAGAAAAAGAATGAGGGAACTTCTGGCTTGCATATCAGTAAATTTTTGTAATATTGCACAAAAAATATCATTTATCAGTAAGGGAACAAGTAATAACTAGTGAAAAAAGTATGAATCCAATAGAAATCATCGACAAATTTTATCCGCAGGATACGGAACAACGACACATTCTACTAATACATAGCCTTTCTGTAGCCCAAAAAAGCTTTTTGAAGATTGTAGATGCACATCCTAACTTACCTATCAACCGCAGCTTTGTCAGAGAAGCCGCGCTTCTGCACGATATAGGAATCTTTTTATGACCGATGCTCCCACCATCCAATGTTTCGGAGAGCATCCCTACATCGCGCACGGCTATCTGGGTGCAGACCTTTTACGAAAAGAAGGTTTTGAACGCCATGCACTGGTTTGCGAACGTCACACCGGAGCCGGACTGACACTGGAAGAAATCATAGAACGCCAGCTTCCTGTTCCTCATCGTGAGATGGTGCCCGTCACTCTGGAAGAGCAAATAATCTGTTTTGCCGATAAATTCTTTTCTAAAACTCATCTTGACGAAGAAAAGACAGTAGAAAAAGCCCGGAAAAGCATTGCAAAATATGGTGAAGAAGGTCTAAACCGCTTTGATGGGTGGTGCTCTTTGTTTTTATAGCACTAAAAAATAATTAAATAACGGAGATTCTCACGCATTATTGATGAAGATTGTGTGTACTTTTGCCACTTCAAGCGTAAAACTATTAGTTAATGGCGCCATTGAGAGCAAAAAATAATTATATCATTCATATTGCTGATTGTCTTGCTGATGCTTCCTGATGAGGCTACGTCTCAGCGTCGAAGAAGAGGGATGATTGCCTCCAACACTGCACAAACGGATTCCCTTAACAGGAAAGATTCGTTAGGGGCGGATACAGTTGTGGTACGCGTTGACTCTGTAGCACCGACAAAGAAACAACCGCTCGATGCACCGGTTATTTATGAATCTAACGACTCCACCACTTTTACATTGGGAGGTGCCGCTACGCTTTATGGTAGCGGCAAAGTCAACTATCAGAACATTGAGCTGGCAGCGGAAGTGATTTCCATGAATCTGGACAGTAGTACAGTACACGCCTATGGTATTAAAGACACGACGGGAACGATCAAAGGTAAACCTGTCTTTAAAGAAGGTGAAACTGCATACGATACAGAAACAATCAGCTATAACTTCAAGAGCAAAAAAGCGGGAATCACCGATATTATCACTCAGCAGGGTGAAGGTTATGTGACCGGTAGCAGAGCCAAGAAGGGAGCAAATGATGAAATCTTTATGGAGCACGGTCGCTACACGACTTGTGATCATCATGACCATCCTCACTTCTACATGCAGCTGACAAGAGCCAAAGTGCGCCCCAAGAAGAATGTAGTGACAGGACCTGCCTATCTTGTGGTGGAAGATGTTCCCCTGCCGCTGGCTGTGCCGTTTTTCTTCTTCCCTTTCTCCAGCAGCTATTCTTCGGGTTTCATTATGCCGACGTATATGGATGATTCAAGCCGTGGTTTCGGTCTGGCGGAAGGCGGATATTACTTTGCTATGAGTGACATCATGGACTTGAAGCTGACAGGAGATATATTCACGAAAGGTTCATGGCGGCTTTCCGGATTGACCAATTATAATAAGAGGTACAAATACTCCGGTACATTGCAGGCGGATTATCAGGTGACCAAGACCGGTGACAAAGGCTTGCCCGACTACTCGGTTGCCAAAGACTTCAAGGTGGTGTGGAACCACCGTCAGGATGCCAAGGCAAGTCCGAACAGTACTTTCTCCGCCAGTGTGAACTTCTCTACCAGTAGTTACGAACGATCTAACATCAACAACCTTTATAACTCCCAGTTGTTGACTCAGAATACAAAGACATCAAGTATCAGCTACTCCCGCAGTTTCCCCGATATCGGTCTGACTTTGTCGGGAACGACCAATATTGCGCAGACTATGCGTGACTCTTCTATCGCAGTGACGCTTCCTGACCTTAATATTACATTGAGCCGTCTGTTCCCCTTCAAGCGGAAGAAGGCTGCCGGAGCCGAGCGTTGGTATGAGAAGATATCAATCAGTTATACAGGACGTCTGACGAACAGTATCCGTACTAAGGACGACCGTCTGTTCAAGACCGGCATCAGCGGATGGGAAAATGCGATGAACCATAATATTCCTGTCAGTGCTACTTTTACACTGTTCAAGTATTTGCAGGTCAATCCTTCGGTGAATTATACGGAGCGTTGGTACACCCGCAAGATAAATCAGACGTATAATGAGGGAACAGGGGCGTTTGGAACAGAATCTGAATGATACTATTAATGGCTTTTATCGTGTTTCCAACTATTCAGCCAGTTTGTCTTTAAGTACTAAACTGTATGGTATGTACAAACCTCTTTTCATGAAGAAGAAAGAGATACAGATTCGCCACGTTGTCACTCCGCAGGTTGGTATCAGTGGTGCTCCTGCATTTAGTAAATACTGGGAAGAGTATACGGATAATAACGGAAATACTCAATATTATTCTCCTTTTACGGGACAGCCTTTTGGAGTCCCTTCACGTGAGGGTTCGGGAACGGTTAGTTTCTCGATTGCTAATAATCTGGAGATGAAATATTATGATGCTAAGAAGGATACATTAAAGAAAGTCAGCTTGATTGATGATTTGAGTGTGAATATGTCATATAATATGGCTGCAAAGGAAAAGCCATGGAGCCCCTTGAGTATGAATCTTCGACTGAAACTGACAAAGAATTATACTTTCAATATGAATGCATCATTTGCTACTTACGCTTATACGTTTGATAAAAGTGGTAATGTGGTCGAAGGTAATCGAACTGAATGGTCGTATGGACGTTTCGGACGTTTTCAGGGGTATGGTTCTTCTTTTAACTATACCTTTAATAACGATACCTGGAAAAAGTGGTTCGGTCCGAAGGAAGACGAGAAGGATAAAGACAAGAAGGAGTCAGAAGATGGAGACGGAGAAGATTCTGAAGGTACGGAAGATGGAACTACGACCAAGAAAGTAGAGAAGGCGCAAGCCGACCCGGATGGTTATCAAGTATTCAAGATGCCTTGGTCTTTAAGTTTCAGTTATTCATTTAATATCCGTGAAGATAGGTCTAAGCCTATTAACCGTTATTCGATGAGATATCCGTTTACTTATACTCACAATATCAATATGAATGGTAATGTGAAGATTTCCAATAACTGGTCGCTCTCGTTCAACTCGGGCTATGATTTTCAGGCAAAAGAGATTACGCAGACTTCTTGTACAATCTCCCGTGACTTGCACTGTTTCAACCTGTCCGCCAGTCTTTCTCCTTTCGGACGCTGGAAATACTATAACTTTACCATCCGTGCCAATGCAAGTATCCTGCAAGACTTGAAGTGGGAACAGAGAAGCCAAACTCAGAGTAATATTCAGTGGTATTAATGAAGGAAATAAAGAATAGAGAATAAGTCCGGAAGGATAAGATATAAAAAACGGCTGCATGATCTTTTGTGATGACGCAGCCGTTTTTCTTTATGTCTCAATCCGGTCTATCGGATTTGGTATTACCATATTATTTCCGTTTCTCCGTTTGCTTTCAGATAATCGTTTGCACGGCTGAAGTGTTTGTTGCCGAAGAAACCATTGTAGGCAGAAAGGGGAGAGGGATGAGCAGAGCTAAGTACCAGATGCTTGTTGCGGTCGATGAAAGCTCCTTTTCGTTGAGCATAAGCTCCCCACAGGATAAATACAAGATGTTCCCGTTCTTCTGCCAGTGCGCGGATAGCGGCATCTGTAAAAGCTTCCCATCCACGATTCTGATGAGAGCCTGCCTGATGAGCGCGTACAGTCAGAGTGGCGTTGAGCAATAATACTCCTTGCTCAGCCCAGCGAGTCAGGTTACCGGTAGTAGGAGCGTCTGTACCTATGTCTGCCTTTATCTCTTTAAAGATATTGACCAAAGAAGGAGGGAAAGGCACTCCGTCGTTTACAGAGAAACAAAGTCCGTGTGCCTGACCCGGTCCGTGATACGGATCCTGTCCGATGATTACTACTTTTACCTTGTCGAAAGGGCAAAGGTTGAAGGCGTTGAAAATAAGTTTTCCCGGAGGGAAAATCTGATATTGGCTATATTCGCTTTTTACAAATTCTGTAAGTGTGCGGAAGTAGTCCTTGTCAAATTCCGGTTGCAAGTGTGTTTTCCAACTTTCTTCTATCTGTACGTTCATAGCAATTATATAAGGTGTATTTCAAGTTCCTCACATTCCTTGCGCATATCTTCGGGCCAGATGCTGGCTTGTATTTCTCCGATGTGAGCTTTGCGAAGGTAGAACATACACAAGCGGGATTGACCGATACCGCCACCGATAGATAGTGGAAGTGTGTCATCCATTAATCGTTTGTGGAAATAAAGTTTCAGTCTCTCTTCTTCGTTTTCTTCTTTGAGTTGGCGTTGTAGCGCTTCTTTGTCTACACGAACACCCATAGAGGACAGTTCGATGGAGCGTTGCAGTACATCATCCCAAAGTAAAAGGTCACCGTTCAGTCCCGGCAGGTTGTTCAGGCCGGTGGATGTGTAGTCATCATAGTCCGGTGCACGTCCGTCATGTTTTTTGCCGTCGCTTAGTTTGCAACCGATACCGATGATAAATACGGCACCGTATTTTTGGCAGATGGCATGCTCACGGCATTTGGGTTCCAGGTTCGGATAGAGTTGGCGTAGTTCTTCCGAATGGATAAAATGTAATTTCTGAGGCAGACAAGGTTTGATCTGCGGATACATTTCATATACCATGTATTCTGTACGGATCATGGCAGCGTAGATACGGTTTTACGATCTCTTTCAGGAAATCTACGTTTCTGTCCTCGTTGGTGATGACACGTTCCCAGTCCCATTGGTCTACATAGAGCGAATGGAGGGAGGTTTCCAGTTCTTCATCAGAACGGATGGCGTTCATGTCGGTATAGATACCGTATCCCGGTTCGATATTGTAATCGGCGAGAGTTAATCTTTTCCATTTGGCTAATGAATGAACGACTTCTGCTTGTGCGTCACCTAAATCCTTGATAGGGAATGAAACAGGACGTTCTATACCATTCAAATCGTCATTGATACCCATTCCTTTCAATACGAAAAGAGGGGCTGTCACACGTCGCAGGCGTAGTTCGGATGATAAGTTTAACTGGAAGAACTCTTTTATTTGCTTGATTCCCAGCTCGGTCTGTTTCAGGTCGAGAAGCGGTTTATAGTTCTTAGGTTTTATCAAGTAACTCATAGGATTGTTGAATGTTAATTGTCGGCAAAGATAGGAATAAAATTGATATATGTAATGGATATTCTCTAAAAGATTGTCAAATTGATAAAGTATATGCTCTAAAGCATTTCAAAATAACAGAATGTTAAGGGGCAATACTGACTTAAGAACTATAAAAAAAGGAGAATCATTAGGAAGATGAGAAGATTTTTTATACTTTTGTCCTCGCATTTAAAAAATGGCCCCGTAGCTTAGTGAATAGAGCGTCAGATTCCGGTTCTGAAGGTCGTGCGTTTGAATCGCACCGGGGTCACATGAAAATCCCTTGATAATCAGCAGTTATCAAGGGATTGTTGTTCTTATATGACCTTTCTTCTAGCTTCTCGATACCTGCAATCCTTTATCGGAAAGCGTCATTTCAACAAAGCGTGCACGCGGATTAGGAGCCTGTTCGGTCAATATCCGACGGATGCATCCGGCCGCTTGCGGATCTTTAGCCACCATATATAAGTAACCGCCACCTCCTGCACCGGGCAATTTATATCCCAGCGTATAATCTTTGATTTGTTCGATAATGGCTGCTACTGCCGGTGGATTCGTGCCACTGTCCAATGCTTGGTTTTGTATCCAGCTTTTGCCGACAAGATTACCGAAAGTTTCGAAATTACCCCGCAGGATAGCTTCGCTCATATCCATCGCATGGGCTTTCATTTCTGCTAATAAACTAAGATGCACTCCGGAGTTAAGGAACATGGAACTGACAATTTCAGCCAAGATTCCTTTGGCTGTACGGGTGATTCCGGTATAATAAAGCAGATGGCAATCCCGATATTCCGGCTGCACAAAGAGCTGGTCGGGTAACCACCGTACTAACGGATGTTGTTCAAAGCCGGATTCGGATTGCAACAGTTTTACGCCGGGGAATACGCCGCCGTATTGATCCTGCCATCCGCCGCCGGTGGTGAGCAATTGTTCCAATACCAGTGTATAATTGCAGATGTCGTTCCTATCCCATGCCAGTCCGCAAAAATCATTGATAGCTCCGAGTACGGTAGATGCAAGAATAGAACTGGTACCTAGTCCCGAACCTGCCGGAATGGCGGCCAGTAAAGTGATTTCCAGTCCTGAACCGAACGCTTTCAGATGCTTTTCCAATGACGCATGAGATTCTGCCGCAAATAATGGGGCAAATCCTGCCAAGGTAAGTGCTGCCTTCGGTATGGAGAAAGGCGAACCGACTTTCTTGTAATCCTGCAATTCCTCATAACTTCGGATAACCTCCACAGCTCCCATATCAATGGAACGAAGTACGATATGGAACTCGTGACATGGTTTGACGTATACTTGTAGCGGCGGCGGCTGCCCATTCAACTCAATCGCCAGATTGACTACGCTTCCTCCCGAATAGAGAGAGAGTAAGGAGGTGTATCTGTCCATCCTCCTGCAACGTCAATGCGCACCGGACTACGTCCCCATACGATCTGATCCGAATAAACATTGAGCTTCGGATAGTTCTTTTTTCCGGCAACAGCTTCCAGTAATCCGTCACGGAGTAGCTGGAACGCGGCTTGTTCTTCTTCTTTGAAGCCTTCATTGCCTTGCAGCTTCATGATACGTGCCCGAAGCATACGGTTATGTATACGCACCATGGGTGCGGCATCCTCTTTCAAGACAGCGGGAACCTCCAGATTGAACCGGACAAATTCATTGGCGGCGTCTTGCAAATCAAGTTGATAGAATACACTCTTCTCATAATTGGCGGACAATCCTTTCCAGTTATCCCTGCGGAAAGCGCTGCGCTGTGCGTAAAGACGTTCCAGGTTCGCTTGTGCCGATATCTCGTCAGCGGATAGTTTTTCAGCTCTCAGCCATAACTCCTTTCCTTCTTTCAATTGCGGTTCGGCTATCATCCAGCGTATTAAAAGGCCCAGTTCTTCGATGGAAGTCGTTACGGGGAAAACAGGAGCAGCTTGCAGATCATCTGTACGTCCTTTTATGTCTTCCAGCCCAATTTCTCTTTCCTTCATCCACTGTGTGAAAGAGTTCCCCAAGTAGGTGGTCGAGTCATTACTTAAATCACCTTTGAAAACATCATCCAGCCCATAAGGCCGTGCGACAAAGGCTGCGTCTCCCATAGGAACGATGTCGATGCAGACTCCGTCCGGCAGGTTTATATTCCAATGGTTTTCGGGAACTCCTGTAATAATCTGTCGTGAACCTAATTTCCATCCTTCTCCTACGTGGCTGTTCTCAATCCATAAATTGGCGTTCTCTGCAGATAACTTCACTTGGGTAAACGAGTTTTGTATAAAGATGGCAGGATTCGGTTTTACTTTCCGGTGCATGATACGCCTTTGGTCACGCACTTTATCCTGTATGGCGAGTGTGGAAGAAATCAGTTCCCGACTCGTTCCGAAATGATAAAACTCTCCGCCGGGCAAAGGCAGGATTGCTACCGAAAGTTTGTTTACTTCGTCGTCTGCCGTTTGGGGATGCTCTCCCCAGTGCCAGACCATAATCCGAATATAAATCGTAGTAGCTGATATCATTCGTGCCTTCTTTCAATGACCGTTTCATCAATACCTCAACGGCACGGTCACTTAATATCCATATACCGATATCCATCAGGAAAAGATGGGTCTTCGATAATCCTTCCAATTCCTCTAAAGAAGGTTTCTGTAACATGAAGTCGAGCACTTCCGGTTTCTTGCGGTCCGATACGAATACCCCGTGGTGAGTAGCCAGTGAAGGATTCACCCATAAACCATAACATACGACATCTACTTCCGGAATGTCTTGCAGCGGTTTTTCCGAACGGATATATACGTCTCCGCTGGCTATCAGCGTGTTCAAGCCTTTCGGAGCCTGCTTCATGATCCTTTCGTATAGCGGAAGTTGCAGCGACAGCAGATTCTGTCCCAGCTTTTGTCCTCTCTCCCAACTGAAAACCGGTATGGGAGTCAGTATTTTGCCCGAAGGAGCATAGCCGGGCAAGCGGCGGCTTTGTCCTCCCGCATGCAGCAAAATCCTTTTCTCGTTTTCAATCCATTTGCTGAAAGTCTCTTCCGGTGCAAAAGCCTGATGGCACGCCTGCAACAGCCAGGTTGTTCCGCCGCCGGAACCTAACTTGCTGCCTACAGGGTCTGATGTACAAAACCAGTCAGTATGATTCACTTCTTCCAGTTGATGAAAACTGTCAATTAAGTTGGGAGGTAAGGATAATAACTTTTGCATGGTAGAATCGGTGTTTATTGGTTTATAACATGATTGTATCCCAGCTGTCGCAGAGTGCCTGCATAGAAGGAAACAGCAGATCGGCTCCGGCATCCAGCAACACCTGTCCGTCCAACGGACCAGTATTGACCGCGATTGTGAAAATTCCGGCTTTATGTCCTGCTTCCACGCCCAAAGGTGCGTTTTCAATCACAACAGCTTCATCCGCTTTCAAGCCTCCTTTCTTAAGAGCCATCAGATAAGGTTCTGGATTAGGTTTGCCATATTTCACGTCAAAAGCGGTCACCATTAGCTCTTTATGAAACATTCCCGGAAAATTGTGTTCCAGACGTTCCAACAAAGAAAGCTGTCCCGAACCAGTGACTACCATAGGAGTCAGCCCTTCACTCTTTACTTTCTGCAAAAGTTCCCATGCGCCGGGCATACGTTCTGCTTCCGGGTAAGAATTGAACAGGATACTTTTTTCGTGATATATACTTTCTATTTCCTCTTGTGTGGCCTCTTTTCCTAATTCACGTTGAAATACGATATTGATAGTCGATGCCCCCGTGCGTCCTTCGTGCATATATGCTTCTTCCCGGCTCAGATCAAGGCCGTGAGTTTTCATGACTTGATGCCATGCTTCGGAGTGATAGGGCATTGAATTAAAGAGTACGCCGTCCATATCGAACAGGACGGCTTTCAAAGTTTCTTCTTCATAATTGAGTTAGATGGAATCTGTTTGGTATTTATTCTTTTTTCAGCAGATCTTTTAGTTCAGATACGGTAATGACCACATCGTGTTGAACTTCCGATTGATTGCCGATATATCTGTAGGTTATATTTCTGTTACAATTCACACAGTATTTGATGAATAGTTGGGTAGCAATATCGGTCTGATCGGCTAATGTTTCGATAATACCTTGTTTCACCTCTGCGGCATTTGCTTTAATCTGGTTCATATCACACAGATCTTCGTCAACACGACAGATATAAATCACTGCTTCATCGTTGAGCTCGACCTTCTCGATTATCACTTCCTCACTAGCCTTCATCGGGAACTGTAAGTTCGCCATATGAACCTGTGATTCCAGTTTTGCCAGCTCACTTTCGGAAGCATTGACATCCGCATTGAGAGCTTCCTTAATTTCATCCGTTGTCAGTTCGCAGACTACCTGTTCTCCTGAATCTTTTCCCATAAATATCTCCATCTGCAGACCAGCTTTGCATTTCACTACGAGATCCAGTAGTGTTTTCACCTCTTTAGACGGATTTTGGAACATGGTTTTCAGGGAAGTCTTCATGCTTTCCGGATTTTTCTGCAGGGCTTTGATATTGGCAATCTCTTCGTTTAAGTAAAAGGTATACACTACGTTCTCTCCATCATAGACGATGCTGGTGATTTTTGCCGGTCTCTCCCATGTCTATCGGACATTGTTTGTTGGCAGCCTCGATGCCTGCTTTGAGTTTGATTTCCTGACAACCGGTGGTTAACATCATCAGTAGTGACAAGCTGATAAACAATATCACTGCATTCGGTCTTCTTACTAATTTTTCCATTGTTCTTTTATTTAGAATTCATTTATTCTTGGGATAAAAAGAGATATACGAAGCAAAGATAGTCATAAAATATGAGAGATATAACAGAATGGAGGAGATAGTTGCTGGTTGTGTTTTGGATGATAAATCGTATGATAATTTGTCGTTTAGAAGATAATATGTATTTTTGTAGCATGATAAAACTAGTCGATAGCATGAAAAAGAAAGTATTATTTCTGCTGCCATTGTTTCTGGGTGCTTGTTCGGATAGCGGAGAAAGCCCTGTTATCACGATAGAAAAGCTATATGTGAAAGCAGATCAAGGCGATGGAGAAACCATCCGCGAAGACTATGCAAACCGGATGAGTGAAATGCCTGCTTTGAAAGTGGGAGATAAGGTCGATGCGTTTTTGGTCTTGGACGGCAATGGAGCCGAACTGAAATCTTTCCAGCTTCAGAATGGTGAAGAGATGAAGACTGAGCTCCGTTATGAAAAGACAGAAGTCACTACCGAAGGAAATCTGACAGACGAAGAAAAAGGGCAGTTGCGCTTCAAAGATGGCGTGACAAAGACTAAGGTGCTGGTTCATGCCACTGTTGAGCATGTAGATAAAAATGGTGATGTACAATTATCTTTTTATCTCTTCAAAAGCGGAGTGTGAAGGAGCGCAGGAAGTGATTGACTTGAAAACAGAAGTCGTTGAGAATGAATGAATCCTGAAAGGGAGTGAGTCACTTTAACGTAACGAAGGAAATATAATAAAAAGAAGCGGTCTCCGGAGAGGCCGCTTCTTTTTATTGTCAGTTATTGGATATTACAGTTTAGCCTGAATAGCCTTTGATTCTTCTTCATATCCCGGTTTGTTCAGCAAAGCAAACATATTTTTCTTGTATGCTTCCACGCCCGGTTGGTTGAAAGGATTCACACCCAGCAGATAGCCGCTGATGCCGCAAGCCTTTTCGAAGAAGTACAGCAGACCGCCGATGTTGTATTCGCTCAGTTCCGGAAGAACGATGCGCATATTAGGTACACCGCCGTCTACGTGAGCCAGCTGAGTTCCCAGTTCGGCCATTTTGTTCACTTCGTCCACCCGTTTGCCGGCAAGGAAGTTCAGACCGTCCAGATTAGCTTCATCGAAAGGAACTTCCAGTTTATGGTCTACTTTATCCAGTGAGATCACAGTTTCGAAGATCGAACGTTCGCCTTCCTGAATCCATTGTCCCATAGAATGCAGGTCGGTAGAAAAGTCAACAGATGCGGGGAAAATACCCTTGTTGTCTTTACCTTCGGATTCTCCGTAAAGCTGTTTCCACCATTCACTTACGTAGTGCAGTTTCGGGCAGAAGTTGACAAGGATTTCAATCTTCTTGCCTTGTCTGTACAGTTCGTTGCGGGTAGCAGCGTAGATAGCCGCAGGGTTTTCTGCAAACGGCACGTCAGAACCGCATGCCTTTTCCATATCGGCAGCACCGGCAACCAGTTTGTCGATGTCGAATCCGGCAACTGCGATCGGCAGCAAACCAACCGGAGTGAGCACAGAGAAACGTCCGCCTACGTTGTCCGGAATGATAAATGTCTTGTATCCTTCTTTGTCGGCAGTCACACGTGCAGCACCTTTCTTGGCGTCTGTCACGGCAACGATGACTTTCTTGGCAGTTTCTTTGCCCGCGTTGGTCTTCACATTGCTTTTTCAGCAGACGGAAAGCAAGAGCGGTTTCGGTAGTCGTTCCCGATTTGGAGATATTGATAACGCCGAATTTCTTGTCTTTCAGATATTCGGTCAGTTCATACAGATAGTCTTCGCTGATGTTATGTCCGGCATAGATCATGACAGGAGCAGTTTTCTTGTCCTGCAACCATGTGAAACTGTTAGACAGCGCTTCGATTACGGCACGTGCGCCCAGATAGCTGCCACCGATACCTGCTACGATCACTACTTCGCAGTTGTCTCTTAATACTTTTGCAGTAGCGTTCAGGTCAGCCAGATGCTCTTTGCTGATGGACGAAGGCAGATGTAACCATCCCAGGAAGTCGTTACCTTCTCCTGTTCCTTTTTCCAGCATTTCCTGTGCAGCTTTTACCTCGGCTTCATAAGCAGAAACCTTTTCTTTGGAGATGAATCCAAATGTTTTTTCAATGTTCAAGCTAATCATATCTATCAATTTTAAGTAATATGTAATAGGTAATAAGTAATAGGTATTAAGTAATAAGTATTAAGTATTATGCATGAGACGTAAAGCTTAGGTGGCTACGGTTAATACTTAATACTTATTACTTAATACCTATTACTTATTTTTCTCATCTAAAAGAATCAGTCAGCAATTTGATCTCTATCATGGGTGAGATGCGTTCATACAAGATATTGTATACGGCATCCAGTATCGGCATGTTGACGTGGTGATGCTTATTGATCTCTTTGATGCACTTGGTGCCGTAGTATCCTTCCGCGATCATTTCCATTTCAATCTGCGCACTTTTAACGGAGTATCCCTTGCCTATCATCGAACCGAACGTGCGGTTACGGCTGAAGTTGGAGTATCCCGTCACCAATAAGTCTCCTAAATAAACAGAATCATCTACATTTCTGTTCAGGGGATGTACTGTATTCAGGAAGCGGTTCATTTCCTGAATCGCATTGGATATCAGTACTGCCTGGAAGTTATCGCCGTATTTCAGTCCGCTGCAGATGCCGGCGGCAATGGCGTATACATTTTTAAGCACCGAACTGTATTCGATGCCGGCTACGTCGTCGCTGACGGAAGTCTTGATGAAGCTGCTTCCCAGACGGCGGGCGAAGATGCGCGCTTTGTCCTTGTCCGGGCAGGCGATGGTCAGATAAGAGAGGCGTTCCAGCGCTACTTCTTCTGCGTGGCAGGGACCTGCCAGGACTGCGATGTTTTCGGGTGGTACGCCATATTCTTTTGTGAAATATTCCGATACAATCACGTTGTCATCGGGTACGATTCCTTTGATAGCAGTGATAATAAACTTATCCTTAATCTTTGTTTTCAGCTTTTTCAGATGAGCTTTCAGATAAGGAGAGGGGGTGACGAAAATCAGTGTATCCGATTCCTTCACGACATCGTTGATGTTAGAACTGAAAGTGATACGCTTCGTGTCGAATTTCACCCCTGTCAGATAGGCGGGATTATGTCCAAGTCTCTTAAAATCGGCGATGCGGTCGTCTCGTCGCATGTACCAATTAATAGAGTCTTCCTGAGCCAGACACATCTTTGCGATGGCTGTAGCCCAACTTCCTCCGCCCATTATCGCTATCTTACCGGGTAGTTTCATATTTAGTTGAAAGTTGAAAGTTGAAAGTTGAGAGTTGAAGATTGGAAGTTGTTGCTTGAACAACATTTTCAATTTTCAACTCTCAACTCTCAACTTATTTAAGTTTATTTATCCACTCGGTCACGTCGTTCACGCTTGGATTGGTCAGTTCTAATTTGTATTTCTTATTGATTCCGCAGATGTCCTGGTGCAACTTTTGCGGATTGACATCCTGCATATCAGCTACTGTGTTGTAGCCGGCTTTCTGGATGACCGGCACCCAGTCTTCTGCAATACCCAGTTCCATGTATTTGGCGGCAGGGTCTTTCTTGATTACTTTCTCCGGACGCATTTGCGGGAAGAACAGTACTTCCTGAATGGTGGTCTGTCCTGTCATCAGCATCACCAGACGGTCGATACCGATACCGATGCCGGATGTAGGAGGCATACCATATTGCAAAGCACGCAGGAAATCCTGGTCGATAATCATTGCCTCGTCGTCACCCTTGTCGGCAAGACGCATCTGTTCTTTGAAGCGTTCTTCCTGATCCAGCGGATCGTTCAACTCCGAGTAGGCATTGGCGAGTTCCTTGCCGTTCACCATCAGTTCGAAACGTTCGGTCAGGCCCGGTTTGGAACGGTGCATCTTTGTCAGAGGCGACATTTCCACCGGATAATCGGTGATGAAAGTCGGCTGGATGTAGCTGCCTTCACAGAATTCACCGAAGATTTCATCAATCAGTTTGCCTTTGCCCATGGTGTCGTCGATTTCTTCCATCTTCAGTTCTTTGCAGATCTGACGGATTTCTTCTTCGCTCTTGCCGTTGAGGTCATATCCTGTCTTTTTTTGATGGCGTCGAGGATAGGCAGACGGCGGTAAGGAGCTTTAAAGCTGATTGTCTTTCCGTCTACAACGGTTTCGGTGCTTCCGTTTACGGCGATACAGATGCGTTCCAGCAACTTTTCGGTGAAATTCATCATCCAGTTGTAGTCCTTGTACTGTACGTAAAGTTCCATACAAGTGAATTCGGGGTTGTGGGTTCTGTCCATTCCCTCGTTACGGAAGTTCTTTCCTATTTCGTATACACCTTCAAAACCACCTACGATGAGTCGTTTCAGATAAAGTTCCGTTGCGATGCGCAGGTAGAGGTCTATATCCAGTGAGTTGTGGTGAGTGATGAACGGACGTGCGCTTGCTCCGCCTGCGATGGATTGCAGGATCGGTGTTTCTACTTCCGTATATCCGGCTTCGTCGAGGGCGTTGCGCAGTGTTCTCACTACGGTGGCACGCTTTTCGAATGTCTCTTTGATGCCTTCGTTTACTACCAGGTCCACATAACGTTGGCGATAACGGAGTTCGGGGTCTTCAAAAGAGTCGTAAGCTACGCCGTCTTTATATTTTACGATAGGCAGCGGTTTGATAGACTTGGCAAGTACGGTCAGTTTCTTGGCATGGATACTGATTTCGCCCATTTGTGTACGGAACACGAAACCTTCGATACCTACGAAGTCACCTAAGTCGAGCAGGCGTTTGAATACAGAGTTGTACAATTCCTTTGTCTTCTCCCGGACAGATGTCATCACGTGTGATGTATACCTGTATACGACCTTTAGAGTCCTGCAGTTCGATGAACGAAGCCTTGCCCATCACGCGGCGGCTCATAATACGGCCTGCAACAGAAACCTGACGCGGTTCGTCTTCATCTTTAAATTCTGCTTTTATATCAGTAGAGAAAGCATTGGTTACATACTCTGCAGCGGGGTACGGATCGATACCCATTGCACGAAGCTCATTCAGACTATTGCGCCGAATAATTTCCTGTTCACTTAGTTCTAATATATTCATTTCGTTATGTATTAACTCAATTTTGGAGGCAAAAATACGAAACTTTTCTCATATATCCTGTAATCCGTCTCTTTTTTGTATCTTTGCGCCCTCAAAACAATAGGTATGACAGGACAAAAGACACCCACTGCGCTGGGTACGGAAAAAATCGGGAAGCTTTTAATGCAGTACGCCATTCCGGCAATTATCGCCATGACGGCATCTTCTCTTTATAATATGGTAGATAGTATTTTCATCGGTCACGGGGTGGGGGCAATGGCTATTTCGGGCCTGGCACTTACGTTTCCGCTGATGAACCTTGCGGCGGCTTTCGGTTCGCTGGTAGGTGTGGGAGCGGCTACACTGGTATCGGTGAAGCTGGGACAGAAAGATTATGATACGGCACAACGGGTGCTTGGCAATGTGCTGGTATTAAATATTATCATCGGACTGGCTTTTACGGTTCTTACCCTGATCTTCCTCGATCCGATTCTTTACTTCTTCGGGGGAAGTGAGGCGACTGTCGGCTATGCCCGCGACTATATGGTGGTTATCCTCTGGGGAAATGTCATCACCCATCTTTACCTGGGCCTGAATGCAGTACTTCGTTCCGCAGGGCATCCGCAGAAGGCGATGTATGCCACGATTGCTACCGTGGTCATTAATACGATACTCGACCCTATTTTTATTTACGGCTTTGGCTGGGGAATACAGGGTGCGGCTATCGCTACGATTACCGCACAGGTCATCGCACTTCTTTGGCAGTTCAAGCTGTTTAGTAATAAAGACGAACTCCTGCATTTTCATAAAGGCATTTTCCGACTGAAAAAGAAGATTGTTTTTGATTCTCTGGCCATTGGTATGGCTCCCTTCCTGATGAATCTTGCCGCCTGCTTTATCGTCATCCTTATTAATAAAGGGCTGAAACAGCACGGAGGGGATCTGGCTATCGGAGCTTTCGGCATCGTGAACCGTCTGGTATTCATCTTCGTTATGATTGTGATGGGGTTGAATCAGGGAATGCAGCCCATTGCCGGCTATAACTTCGGCGCCAAACAGTATCCGCGCGTGACGCAAGTGCTGAAAATAACGATTTATGCTGCGACCATTGTTACAACCATCGGTTTTCTGATGGGAATGTTTATTCCGCAACTGGCTGTTTCTATCTTTACGACGCACGAAGAATTGGTGAATATCTCGGCAAAGGGCTTACGGATTGTTGTGATGTTTTTCCCGATTGTCGGTTTTCAGATGGTGACTTCCAACTTCTTCCAGAGTATCGGCATGGCGAGCAAGGCTATCTTTTTGTCTATTTCGCGTCAGGTGCTTGTACTGATTCCTTGCCTGTTGATTCTTCCCCGGTTTTACGGGCAGCTCGGCGTGTGGATCAGTATGCCTATCTCTGATTGCCTTGCCAGTCTGATTGCAGGAGGGATGCTTTGGTGGCAGTTCCGTCAGTTCTCACTGTCGGCTGATAAAACTCATTAAAAAGTAAACCGAAGACTCCTTTACTGTAATAACTTATCTTTCTTACTTTTCTCAAACCATTCTCACTACGATGAGAAAATCTTTCTCACTGTGGTGAGAAAAAATTCTCATTGCATTGAGAAAAAATTCTCATGCCTATGAGAAAATCTTCTCATTGCGGTGAGAATAATACTACTTAGTAATAGTCTGATAATGATTGCTTATCTTTACTTTTTACCAATCGTATTTCTCTATGTATTTATCGAATGCAGGCTTAAACTTGATTCCATGTTTTGAGAAGATGGCGGCAATTTGCTTTTGTTCGTCAGGGTGTAAAAGGCGCTCTTTGTTGCGGATGCGATAATACATGTTACGTCCCATTAGGGAGTACATTTCTTTGCGTATGGTGACGGCCATGGCATGCGGAATGTTATCGAGCAGATGGTCCATGCCGGAGGCAAAGAGGACAGTGCGGAACGGACTGAAAAAAGTACAGTTGGTTTCGTTGCCTGCTATGTGGTTTGGGTTTACTGCCGAATAGTAAGGAGTCGTTTGCGGTATGCAGAGGGCAGCCTGATAGCGGAGGCATTTGCTGTGGCGTGGACATTTGTTGTGGGTACAGTATAAATAATTCTTGGGGATGTCATTAAAGTCTATCTGTGTGTGCATGATTCTTGAATGCTTTTATAGTTTGTTGTTGCTTTATTTTCTATTTATATTCAGCTCATTGGAGCAAAGGTAGTGTTTCTTTTTTGATATAAAGAAATATAGAGAAGATATAGTGAGTGTATTTGAGACATATATGTCTCGAAGAAGATAAATTCCTGGTTACTTGCACTTCCCGATTTATTAGGTTACTTTTGTAGCGTATTAAATGAAGAAAGGAGATAGGTGAGTATGGCAAGACCGATTAAAGAAACTCCGATACTTTTCGGAGAAGATGCACGGCGGTTTGAAGAGCGGATGAAAGAAAAAAACGCAGGGAGACCCCCGAGCAGCGGGCAAAAAAGATTGAAGGACTATGAACTGGCAATGAAAATATTTAAAAAATAGATATGGATCGTCAGTTAATAGAGACAACGTAATGAGATGCGTAAACTAGATACCTCAGAAAAAATAGAATCGTTCGATTGCGGAGATACCGACTTGAACGATTTTATTTTGAATGAATCTTTCCTGTATCGGGAAGCTTTGCTGGCTGTCAGTTATGTACTTGAGAATAAAGTTAATCAGCGATCAGTTGCTTATTTCAGTCTTGCCAATGACAGGATCTCTTTGTCTGATTTTGAAAATAAAACTGAATTCAATCGTTTCCGCAAACATCGGTTTGTGAATGAGAAGCGTTTAAAAAGCTATCCTGCTGCAAAGATTTGTCGTTTGGGTGTTGACTTGTCTGTAAAGGTCAATCAATAGGCTCATTCCTATTGAATTTTATTAAAAGTTATTTTATTATTGAGAATAAAAACAGGTTGCCGTTTTTTAACTGTTGATGCGTATGCGGCTGCTGTTCCTTTTTATATGAAAAACGGTTTTGTCCCATTGAATGATGAAGATGTGGATTCTGCTACACGTTTGCTCTACTTTGATCTGAATGATATTGTGAAATAATTCAGATTCTGTTCTACTTTTATATAATATAAAATGATGGATTGGTAATGTTAATTGTTACAACATAGTCTTTTGAATTTATATAATAGTGACGATTGCTTTGTTTCTAATTTTCCCCAAACATTTATTAGCCCCTTTTGTTATTTTCCGAAAACTATTTGTAACTTTGTCATCGGAACGTAGCATACCGTTTAAAGGTGTGCGATTGCGCGTTTCCTCGGCTAATAGGAAATTGTAACGGATTTTTTTGATGTATGCCGGGAAGACGCCCTGTACTTCTATGACTTCTCATAGGGTACGGGCTGTCTGCCCGTATACATCAGGTAGCCGTTACTACCTCCTATTAGCGGGATGTGACAGCTCCGTACTCTTTTATAATATAAAAGGTACGGAACTAGGTAAGAGTATTAACTTAGTTCCGTTTTTTTATGTCCTATTGGCTCACAACAAAAACAAATGTCTGAAAGACATGGCGTTCAGGAAGCAACTCTGCGAAACTGGGCGAATCTCGGTTACATTACCAGTTGCCGGATGGGCAACCAACTGTTCATGGATGACGAAAGTCTGACTGCCTATCTCGAAGCTCACAAAAGGCTTGGATTGCAAGCGGATTATCTGGCAAAGATTGTGGAAGAGAAAAAGCTGGAACGCGACTTTATTATTTCCAGATATGATGATCTGCTATATGTATTGCGAACACAGAAAACGTGTAAACCTCTATATGAAATTATTATTCGTGAACTTTCCCAATTGATTGTTCATCCCGGAGCCCGTGATATTTTCTACTCCATCTCTATGGGGGAATCAATAGAGAAAGTTGCCGGTCGGCATCGAATTACTTATGACAGGGCGTTACAGATTTATAATTCTCATCTCAGAGGACTGAAAGTAAGAAAGAACGTGTTGGCTACTTATCGGAAACATATCATAGATGCCCGTTTTCAGTCTTTGGCGGATAAAAGCAAGAATAATATAAATTTGAATCAGGAAGAAAGGGTACTCCAATTGTCTGTCGGCAAAGTGGCCGATACGAGGCTGACTAATGTCTTGTATAAAGAAGAAATCCGGACGGTAGGGCAACTGCTGGAATTAGTATCGGGAAAGGGATGGAGATGGCTGCTGAAAATGGAAGGAGTAGGGAGGGTTTCTTATGACCGCTTGCTGTCCAATCTTCAGTTGGCGGGAGTGGTCGATGAAAGTTTGGAGCAGATACTTTCCGGTCGTTCTGACAGATGATGAGGGGCAAAAGTCAATAGTATTAGGAGAGTTGCTACTGACTTTTGACATCTCCTCGTCTCTTTTGTGGTGATGATTCTTCCGTTTTTAGGGTAGACTACGCATTTGATTCTTTTGATTAAAAACGTTTTATCTTTATAAATTTATTCTGGTACCCCTCAAATATATGCTCTGACGTTTCATTTTCCAATTTCTCTTCAATAGCGTTTACTATTGTGAAGGGGACGGTTTGCCCGTCTTCATTTAAAATCCTGAGGTTGGTTCTCTTTCCATCTATCTCTCTAATGTTCAGTAGTATATAACCTTCTTCTTTAGAGGGGGTACATGAAGTCATCAGGAAATTGTCTTTCTCAAAATGGAAGGCTGAGTACTCTGTGGGTTTATGATTCTCTGTTCCTGTCGGCATTACCCGGGCATATAGAGGAATACGTGAGCTCCAGCCAAACTTGGTAGCAAGGTTGTTAGATGGGTCAACGGAAGAGGTCAGATGGTAACTCCAACGGAACTCTCCTTCTTGGGAAGCTTTGAAGTTGGTATTCCAGTAATTATTCATCACCCACGAGTAGACATGAGGCCTTTCGTATTGTTTCTGATATTGAAATTTACCGAGATTTATGTCTCCTAGTTGATAGAGGGGGATGAGGCTGCTTCCTATAATAATTTGCGCCTGATTATTTTGTACCGATACAAAGTTTTGAACAGTATTCCAGTCTGTAGATGTCCCTTCCAGTTGATTCTTGCCAGATATAACTGTTCCGCCCTGAACGTCGAATGCCAGTTTTCCTTCGGGCAGTTGGAAGGGAAAAGCAACGTATATCCCTGAGGGATCCGTTTCCGGCAGACGCTTGATTGCGTACTCCAGTTCTATTCGTTTGGTATCATGATATAATTTAATTTCCAGATTGACCCCGAATGCTTCGTCTGTTCCCGGAGATTTTCCCTGCAACAGGATACGTTGATAAATAGGTCCATTCGAACTGTCGATGATCCGGCACTCACTCAATCCTGTTCTGTTGTAATCATCCAGGCGATATTGGGCCAATTGGTCACGATTACCTAATTTCTCATAGATAAAAGCACCCAGTTCCCATGGAGACGAACTATCGACCAGTTCACAATTCAATTCTTTATCATACAAACTTTGGATCGTTCCTTTGTCCGGGTTGAGTTGTAGTTTGTAGAAATGATTTTCGATACTGGCATTGTTTATTGTAATAGTTCCTGTATCAGTAGACTGGTTGTTTGAAGACAATTTCAAACGTCTTGTATCCCATAGGCGGAATATCCTCTGCGAAAATTGCATAGTAGCACCCTTCTCTGCGATAACGGATCGGTTGAACTTTCAACGAATGTCCTTGAAAGTCTGTTATTTCGAAGAATTGGTTTCGGGGATCACTTCAAAATCAATATATACAGTCAGCATCTCCGAACGTTTCCAGTTCAACGTATTGAAAATCGTAAGGGTCGGGTTCTTGCCTCTGCGGAGGTCTCCTTGAAGTAAACCGACGGAGGTTTCATACAGCATTTGTGTTCTTTTGACTGCTTCCCATGCATAGGCTGACTTTTCTCCCCATTGCACCTGACTGTTTTCGCACAACGGATCACTGACGCTTTCGGATGCTCCGAACGTGTGTTCATCATAGAATAGCAGGCTTTCATGTATGTGCTCTATTTGTTGATGAGTGGCCTGTGGCAGGCATTTGTCTTTAATACAGCCATAGACAGTAGCCCTTCTTACCGCTGTCATATCCGAATGAGTTTTTGCGTGAAGCCGCTGTTTCTCTTGCGGCAGAACCGAAACCGTCCGTCCACCAGTCCGGATATGCGGCTCTGTATGCGGGAATTTTATCCCCGTATCGCTCCGTTACATAATCCATAAATTCGGATGCAGTGGCACTTCGTAACTTAGGATATGCGTACTTTTCATTCCATTCTCTGATGAGTTTGCATTCAATGATGGAGGGGGGTGAATTATCCGTGAAATAACCGGAGTATTGTACGCCTACTGCATCAAACGGATAATGCTTACGCTCCAGTTCTGATAAATAATGTAGTAACTTCGGTTCTGTCTTTTGAATGTCTCCCTGCTCTATTCCCCAGAAATTGCCGGTATTATAATGGTCGGCACGGTAAGTCAGGATCGGTTTACCTGACGGAGATTCCCATTGGAAGACAGTCGGCATATTAAACGGAACCTGCGATTTGTAATGGTGTTCTCCCATCCACAGGTATTTTATCTCGAGGTCCGGCAGATAATCTGCCAGACACCATGCAATTCCGTTGACGTCATTCTGCATGGCCAGCGTAGAGGGAATTCCATGTTTTCTGAATTCTTTGACAGGCTGAAGGAAAGTCTTGAAAGAGTTTTCGTCTACAATCTCCGACATATTGAAATACATGGAAGCAACTTCTATTTGTCCTTCGGCAATGTATTTTTTTAGTTTGTTCACTTGTTCTTCCGGTCTGTTTTTCAAATACTCGTCTACAGCCCATGCCGATTCGCAGGTCCATCTGAACTTCGCATCATTTGTGTAGTCTTTTGTTTGTTCGCAGTATTCAATGGCAAAGTCTATATACCGGAGATGTTCCGACAGGATTTCGGTTTGAGGTTTGGTGTAGCCTATATCTGTGTGAGTATGCTGAACGAGATATACCGTCCATTTCTTGACAGGAGTTGCCTTTTCATTGATTTTGCTGACGGTTTTTCCTTGTTCTTTCAGTATGATCGGTAACTCACATGGAGCGGTGACTTCCGGAATGGATGTCTCAATATTATTTATTCCGGGGGTCAATACGTATCTTTCCGGTGGGAAATTACCGACTTGCAGTTCCACCGGTCTCTTTTTATGATGCCAGTTGACTGCTTTTATTTTGACCGGCTGTCTCAGTTCTTTTTTCTTTCCGACCACCAATACAGGAGAGAAGGCGGAAGATACGAGACTGGCTTTGGTCGTAAGATTGTTTGTTTGCAGAGGAGAGTCAGATGTCAGCTTTATCTGGTCGAATGCTACCCAACTGCCTGATATATTTCGGATCGTGAGTGTGTTGTTTCCTGCTCTGAACTCATCAGCCGGAATGTCAAGCGTGACGGATAACTCTTTTGAAGTTGTTTCTTTTGTGTCCAGATATTCTGGATTTGTGCCTTCGGGTGTTTGGATGGATTTCTCGAAGCTGTTGAGCCTCACCTCCAGTCGGGGGAGGTGAGGAAGGATGAGTTTCTGCAAATAGAAGTCGTAGTTGTATTTGGGTTGTCGGAGAAGGAGCTTCGGCCAATGAAAAGCCAATAACAGCCTGCCCTGATATGCCACCTGCCCAGGCATCACTAGGCCCCGGCAGAAAGTAAGGAAAATCAGCAGAATGATTTCTCCCTACTTCGTATAGATAAACATCATTGATGTAGTTCCGATAATCGTTTTTATAGAACTTGAACTCTTTGGCGGATTTATCTTTGTTTCCTATTTGCCAGACTGTATTTTGAGAATGAGCTGTGAGAGTTCCCAACAATCCGATGATACAAACGATTTCTTTAATTTTTATCTTTCTCATGTGAGTTCCTTTTAGAAAATGATATGCCGTTGCTATATCTTAATTAGAATTCGTATGTATCAGGTGACCAGCAATCCAGCCATTGAATAGCCATGCTTCCGTCTTCACGGAACTGTATAGGCAACCAGATATAGGTTGAGTGAATTAGGTCTGTTTTATTCCATTTGTCAAACATGGCTATGTATGCGTCTTTCTTTCCTTGAATCGGCAGTACATGGGTACTTTGTCCATAGAAGGTTTTGTCGGCATCTTTTCCTACACAAGGATTTCCTTTTACGGTCCATGGTCCTAAAATTTGGGTAGCCACTGCATATTCCGCTTCATTGGGACTCCAACCGGTACATCCCGAACTGATGACGTAGTATAGTCCGTTGTGTTTGAACACAGCTGGTGCTTCCCGGAATTTACCTGCGAAATTGCGTGTGAAAGTGCCGGAAGGTTTCAGGTAGTCGTCGGACAGTAAACTGATATATAATGTAGAATTCTGTTCGGAAGAGTAGATATGATAGGCTTTGCCGTCATCATCTTTGAAGAGGGTCATGTCCCGGCTGATTTGCCCGTTCGGGTGCATCGAACCCAGATAGGTGAAAACACCAGTCGGTGAATCGGAAACAGCGACTCCGGCAGCAGCTTTATTGTAGTCGTCACTGTCCACGTGCAGCCACATTACAAATTTCTTTTGGTTTTGTCATTGTATATAACTTTAGGTCTCTCCAGCACTTTGGAAGGATGGAGATCGGATTGTGTATCAGACATTTCCGGTTGGAGAACGAGTCCTTCATATTTCCAGTTGAGAAGGTCCTTGGAAGAGTAACAATTTACTCCACCGGCTTCCGTACGATAACATTCCCAACCGGGAACATTGGGATTCCAGTAAGTGGAATCACTTTTTACATTCGCCATACCAGTAGTAAATTCCCTCGTGATATAATATACCGCCTCCGTGAGCATTTATTTTCTCGTTGTTGGTGTCAAGCCATTCTACTCCCGGAGTGATGGCTGTATACTTGTGTGATGTGTCACGTGATGACTGACATGATAATAAAACGGCTGCTGTGATAAGACTGAGTAAGATCTTTTTCATTTGTTACTATTTTTTTTATGATGTTATTTGATTCCCCAATTTTTATTCGGACGATCTCCCATTTCAAGTTCCAATGTGCCGCCTTTGAGCAGTTCTTTTGCCGGAAACTTGAAAGAGTTCAACTTCTTGCCGTTTAGTTTGGCGGACTGGATGTACTTATTTTCCCGCGAAGTATTGCTAGCTTTGATGATAAATTGCTTTCCTCTACCGAAATGTTTTCCCAAATCTATTTTTATTTTTTCAAACAGAGGACTCCCCAGTTCATAAACAGGTTCTGCGTTACAACCTCCGTCCGTCTGGAATAATCCCAATGCAGCCATGACAAACCAAGCGCTCATTTGTCCTTGGTCTTCGTCTCCCAAATAGGCATTTGATGTGTCAAAGCCATAATAGCGGTCGATAATGGAACGGCTCCACCGTTGCGTTTGCCACGGTTGGCCTGCCCAGTTGAATAGAAAGGCGAAGTGCATGGATTGCTGGTTACCTTGTACTACTGGAAAGTCCCAATACTGGTCTCCCGGGGCATTATACCTCCATGGCTCACTGGCTTTGAATCCCCATGACAGCCGGTCGATGAAGAGCTCTTTACCGATAATTTCGGTGAGTGCGGGAACGTTCTGAGGTACAAAAAAAGTAAGTTGCCAGGCGTTTCCCTCTACATAATGATGGTTAGCTCCTGATTTGAACGGATCAAAGTTCTTTTCCCATTCTCCATTGCTGTAGCGCATTTGGGCATAACCTGTCGCCGGGTTGATTGCGTTTTTCCACCAGTTGCCTCTGTTGGAGAATGTTCGGTAATATTCCTCTTTTCCCAGTGCTTTTTGCTAGTTGAGAGACTGTCCAGTCGTCATAAGAGTATTCTAATGTGTTAGAAAAACGTCCTTTGTCGGCAGGTACATATTGATGTTGCAGATAAGTTTCCAAATCTCTGTTGCCGGCAAACCCATTGGCTACACGTTGAGCTGGGGTAGTTTGCATCTTTACGATTGCCCGGAACATTTTTTCTGCATCGTAATTCCGTATTCCCATTTGGTAAGTACTTACTAAAAGGGGAATCTCATGTTCGGCCACCATTACAGGTATGTATTTCATTCCGCTGGGGCCTTTTGCCAGCCATCCGTTGGCGTCATACATAGCCAACTGCGATTTTACCCATCTGGATGACCACTCGGGAGCAATCAGATTCCATACCTGATTCAGATTCCAAAAAGTATTCCAGAAGGCATCGCATCCCAAAGCGACAGCATCCGGGTCGTCCAGCTTTTGAATGTTGCCTGCTGCATCCACCCATCTGCGGTCTGCATCACTGAAAGTATTCCGGCAGAAAGCACGGTATAAATTGGTGTAAAATCTTACCTTTTCCCGATAATCGTTGCTGTATATCCGGACTCTGTTTAAAATATTATTCCAACTATCCGACTGATGTTTGCGTACAGCTTCAAAATTCCACCCGAATGGTTCCGTTATCTCATTGGAAAGATTGTTGGAAGCCCCTGCCATATCTACATAAGATATTCCGGAACGTACCATAACTTCCGGATAATCGGTAGTATCAAATTCGGCATAACAGCCGAATCGCTGAGGGTAGCTGGCTGTCATAGTATCTGTTTCCCATAAAGTATGATCGTGCCATCCTCCAAATTTCTTGATATCTTTATTGAATTCAATCACGAAATAAATTGTATAGTTCTGATCCGCATCCGCCGACCATACATTTTTGGATAGCTGCTTGCTGAATCCTTCGATCCGTCGTGCTCCTGTTTGCTTTATACTTCCTTCAACAATTTGGTAATCGTATTCACTAGGGATTTTCAGGTCGATCATGACACGGGCATCCTTATCTTGCGGATATGTATAACGCTGAAAACCACACCGAGAGGTGGCAGTCAGTTCCGCCTTGATTTGATAATCGGTCAAGTCTACTTTATAATATCCGACTTTCGTTTCTTCACTTGTTTTGTCGATGGCTGAACGATACGAATTGGCATCTTTGACTAAGGAAGACTGGCTGCCTATCTCCGTTTTTAAAGGACCGTTGGCAGGCATGATGCCCAGACCCGCCATGGTCCATTCGTGTATGTGGCCTAAACGTACCTATGCTCTCGAATGAAGGATCATATCCCGATTGCCAACCGCTATCCTGATTGTCCGGACTTAATTTGACCATGCTGAATGGCATCCACGGACCTGGTGCTATCATCCAACGGGAGTGCGCAGTTCCCATTCGTGTATCGATGTAATCGGCCAGTGTGATTGTATTGTGAGGTGCGCGTCTGATCATTCCTTTATCTAAGATTGCACCATCGGCGGATATGATGTAATGGCTTGTCTTGGGAGACTTGACAACTGGCATCGGAGCTTCTAGTATGTATCTTCCTTTTTTCCAAACGTTGTTCCAGTATCTTTTTTCCATCTACTTTCACTTCAAGGAGAGGATGCCCGGAAAGATGTTCTATGTCTACTAATAGTGGTTGGGCTACAGGACTGGTGGTTTGAAAGTCCGCAGCTTTAACATCCCGGAGATAAACGGATTTGTTGACTTCATTTAGTTCAGCATTATCCGGCCCCATAAGTCTGATTATCATCGAAGAGAATCCATGAGCCTTCGAGACTTGTAAGCGCGATGGAGTTGCTTCCTTTTCTGATCACTCCGGAGTTCAGAGGAATTTCGATCGTATGCGGTTTGATTTGTGAATAGTCACCGTCTATTGATTTTCCACTTCCTTTGGGAAGGGCATATTTCCATGATTTTCCGTTGATCGTTATTTTAAATAGTGCCGGAAATTCGTGGTGAGTATCTAATAGGTCTATGATTAATTTCCATGAGTCCGTTTCGGGAACTTCCTTCATACCAAAGAGTATGTTTAAAACATGAGTCCGTATACCGGCAGTATAACTTGTTCCTCCCCAATGATCGGCAGGTCCCGGCAGAACATAAGGAAAATCTTTTTGAGGGGAAGACAATCCAATGATATAAAACCTGTCCTCCCAACCAAAATCATTTGCCAGAAACTCTTTGTATTTGTCAGGGGACAATGCCAACTCACTGGCACTATGATTTTTCTCCCCCGATTTGCCAGACAGTCTTGGTAGGTGCTGCACATAATCCGGATAGGAGGAATAAAAACGTGAATAAACTCAATGGTATTCTTTTCATATTAACTTTCGGTCTTTTGGATTCAAGATACAAATTTGTTTTTTACATAGGAATGTATCATTCTTTTTTTTTTTTTGTATACATTCCTATGTAAAAACAAATTCAACTGTTATCACTGTAACAAACTAACCTTTTTACCCCAGAACTTGATTTCGCTGGCGGAACCATAGGCCCCCATTCCTACGTGTGGAGCTGAGAGTGATTCTACAATACGGTATCTGATGTATCTTATATTTTCGTGTTCTTTATCGCAGGCGAACTTAATACTGGGTTGCCAACCGGAAACAGAAATGTTTTTTGTAGTCAGCTGTTTCCATCCTTTTGCTTTCGCACTTTCTTCCCAAGCCGGGTTTATAGATGGAACATCCGGTTCATGGCTTTCCAGGTCTTCTACATCTTCAATTCCCCATATTTGGAATAATCGAGGCATCCAGTCTGTTCTTTCATATCCGGTAAAGAACAGTTCGCATTCGGTAATCGTTGCTGTAAGTCCCATGTCAATGGTCAGATGATGAGGAACTCCTTGATTATCGCCGGCATGATAACCGCTGTCATAATTCCATGTATCATTGTTCCATAACTTTTCTACTGAACCGCCATAACCGTTTACAACATCTGAAGGCATATTTGCGTTGGCAAAGTTAGTTCTGGGGATTTCTACAATCGGATCGTCGGGCAAAGTGTATTCTGAAATGGGCAGGGATACGATATCCAATGCTGTTTCGCTGGGTAGGATTCGTGTTTCTACTGTTAATATAGAAGTAGCTTTCCAATCAGGTAAATTGGTTGAAGCAGCATCTCCTTTCACTGTTAAAGTTAGTAGTTGCTCATTTGAATCATAGTACTTAACTATTGCTTCCACCACATTGTCTGCCTGATTCCAAATTAAGTTGAGCGAGTTGTCGGCAATGACGAATTGTATATCGGTAATTCGCTTGGGATAATAAGTCGCTATGTGCTCCGTTCCGTATACATCTACATTGTAGGTTTCGGATAGTGAGGTATTACCTTCTTTATCCTTTGTGGTTATTTTAACGTAATAGTTGCCTTCTTCCACATCTTTGATTTCATAACTGAATTCAGGTTGCGTTCTGTCAATGTCTGTTGTGAAAACCTTGTCGTAACCTACAAGTTCTATTATGCAAGTCTTTGCTGTGGCTAGATATTTCATAGACCCCGTTATCATCATACGCTGAAATCCCGGATGTATTTTTACATCCGCCAGCTTTCCTACATAAATTTGTTCTCCGTCTTTGATATATTCAGAATAGGTATCATGAATATCTGTGCAGGAGGTCATACACAGGAGAATAGTAGTTATTATATATATTACTTTTTTCATTTCTGTCTATTTTATAAGGTTATTCTTCACCTTGGATATCTCCCCAAAGAGTGATTTCTGACATAACTGATGTTTCCATTCCCGACCATGACATTAAACTCTGGAACCGGAAGTAGCGAATGAATGGTACATCTTGGTTGAGGGTAAATACATGGCCTCTTTGGGCTTCCTCAATATCTTCCTGAGTAAGCGCATCACCAAATGCCCCGCCGGATGGTTTCTTCATTTCTCCATCAAATAATACCACCCAGTTATCCGGATTCTGCAAATCTTTACCCTCTTCGCAGCCATATAATTTGAAGTACTTGGGAGCTCCATGGGCATATAATAAGTCTTGGCTGTCCAGACGTTGCCAGAATTGGAATTGGCTGAGACGTACATTGACATTCAAATCAATACTGAAGGCATGCGGGAAAGGTATCGGGTATTCGGTATGTCCCCAGTTCCATCCACCTATTTGCCCGTCCCATAGACGGGAATGATAACCTTCGTGGTAATCCCAGCTGACATCATCCATAACTTTGACAAGTTGGAATTTTGTTTTATCTAATAAGCTTTCTTTCCAAGGAGTAATTTCGGCATACAATGTGTCGGAAGTGTTTTCCCATTTATCCCTAACGAAGATGGCTAATTTCAATAATTTATGTTCTAAGCCTTTTATAGTCAGGCGGCCTTCTTCCTGTTGTGAGGAGTATACGTCATGGATCTCGTATTCATTGTGCTCATCTACCCATTTGTAAATGTAGAAAGATAATGCACTTCTTGCTGCATTATTGAAATCGAGGAAGAAACCTCCAAAACTTTCAGTCACTTTTAATGATTCTTGTGTCTGAACGACTGCAGGAGTCAGAGGCTCAATAGTCACGATAGCCGGTGTGGAATAGTTTTCGTGGCGGTCTACAGAGTAAAGTTTGACCTCTCTTTTGTGTATCCCCCAGCCCTTCTATTACCAAAGAATCTACATACATGGAAGATCTTACTTCCTGCTGTTCTCCGCGGGTATTAGTGAAGATAGCTTTGACGTATAATAAATCGACATCATCGGAAGGAGTATATTTAATAATAGCTCCTCCGTTTACATTCTTCACCGATATATTAGTAATCGGTGCCGGAGCTTTTCCATCATTCGTACCGCGTGGTTCGGCCTCGTAATCACCGGCGCAGTTTGCAAAACAAACTGCTGCAAGTATTAAAAGTATAAAAGCTATATTTTTCATCTTTGTCATTTTTATGTTAAAAGTTACCATTGAGGATTCTGAACAAGTTTCGGATTTCTGTTGATAGAATTTGTCTTAATAGGCCATAAATAATCTCTTGGCATGAATTTTCTCGTGAAGAGAACTCGTGCATTATAAAAAGTACTCTGGGTCCTGCTCTAATACCGACCAGCCTTTTATCTGAGTATTCAGATATGTAGAGCCTAACTTCCATCTGCGTACATCATGGTAACGATGGCCTTCGAATGCAAGCTCTATCATTCGCTCTTTCTGTATAATTTCACGCATTCCTCTTTGGGTGGTTGGCTTATCCGGGCGGTTGGAATGATTACGCCATGTATTTACCAAAGAACCTCCTTCATCCAGACCGGCTTTATTCCTGACCTGTTGTACATAGTAGTATACATCTGTAGTCGGAGTTTCATTAAGCTCGTTGAGAGCTTCTGCATATAGCAGGTATAGATCGGACAGGCGAATAATCGGGAAAGAATATACGTAATTGATATTGGTCGCACTGGTGTTTACGTTTTGATAACTAACCAATTTCTTTGTGAAATAACCTGTCGGTGAATATAGTTCGTCTGAAACGCCGGCAATATCTCCTTTCTTTGATTTGATAGGATAGGAGCTCGTTTCATTGTCGTTACAGCATTCGATGGAGAACCATTTTCCACCATCAAAACCAATATAGGCATAAAAACGAGGCTCTCTGTTTAAATGCATCTTGATAGTTGTGTAGTTTGGTGTAAAATGAATAGGATCATCTTCTGGAGTTGTTGTCAGTTTATATCTGTTTTCATATTCATAATCTTTATCCTCATCCATCGGGACTCCGTTCGCTGTATAGAATTGTTCTACACAATTTCTAATGACGGCACAAGTTGTGAGCAACTACGAATCATTCTGTTCCCCAATGAATAGCTGGTTAAATGCGCTTGGCATAGATTCTGTATTCCATCTGTTGCATTGGAACCTAATGCCCATATTATTTCAGAATTAAAACGACCGGTAATTGTGTTACGTAGTGTCAACTCTTGTTGTAAAGTTGATGAAGGAGTATAATTTAGCTTCTCATCAAATTTGTATAAAGAAGCTCCGGCTTCGTGGGCAGTGTTGATGGCATCCAGGCACGCTGCGGCTGCCGCCTCCCATTTTTCCTTTTTATACTCTTGGTCGAAGAAAGGCATCCCTTCTGAATTGACAAATTCAGCATACATCGTATTGCCGTTGAATAAAGGGCTGGCAGCCAGTATTAGTAATTTAGCCTTGATTGCTTTCGCAATAGGTAATGTGATACGCCCTAATTCCGTGCGTGGAGAAGTCACATTGAATGTTAATCCGGAAGGGATGTTCATGGCTTTCATCCAATAAATCAGTTGTATAAGTGACGATATCATTAATCGTTTCTCTCTCCAGTTGCATCATATCTAAGTCTGCTTCTACGCTGATGTTCTCTTTAAGCAAAGGAATGGGCCCATAGTGCAACATGAGATAATAAATATAATATGCTTTCAGAGTCATCACTTCGGCTTTCCATTTATTTTTCTCTTCCATACGCATGTCAGGTACGCGATCGATGTTGTCTATAAAAATATTGCATTCATGGATTCCTCTGAATATGTTGTAGCCTCCCTGACCTCCATCCCAGTAATTTAGTAAGGGGTCGTTAGAGTTTTGCATACCACGTGCAATGTTGAATGAGGTTATATTTTTATAGTAGTGGGACTCTGGTTTCAGATACCACATTTCTCCACCGCAGATGAGGCCGGAGTTGTGATCAAGATTAGCTGCTGCAGGTACGAAGTTATAGCAGGTAGCTAAATATTTTTCAGCATTAGCTCGAGTGTTGAATGCCATTTCAAAGCGTTGCGATATTATCCGGCACGATATCAAGATAGTTGCAGGATGTAATTAATACCGCCAATAATGTACTAGTGAATAAATGTTTGTATTTCATAATGTAATCAGAAGCTTAAGTTAATACCAAAATTGTAAACTGCCTGAATCGGATATTGCATTCCGTCGTTTCCTTGTTCTACATCCCATAATTTAAAAACGATTCCATGCGAAAAGATTTAGTCCGCTGGCATAGATTCTCAAATTGGACATACCTAGATGGCTGGTCAGCCTTTTAGGTAATGTATATCCGATTTCGACTGATTTTAAACGCAAGTAAGAACCGTCGCGTAACCACCATGTACTGTTTCTGTTATTGTTTGCAATGTCAGTAGTTGACAATCTTGGGAAAGTAGCGTATATATTACGATTCGATTCAGACCAGTAATCATCCGCATATGCTTGCATCATACCATTGAGGTTATTTCCTCCGAAATCCATTTGCATGAAAGGATTTGTTGCTTTGGAATTAATAAAGAAAGAAGATCTCGCTGCTCCTTGAAAGAAACAAGAAATATCAAAATTCTTGTATCCCATCGACACTCCGAAGCCGTATACAATTTCTGGAGAAGAGGAAATCCCTATTGGAACAATATCTTCATCATTAATTATTCCGTCATTATTTACATCTTTGTATTTTATGTCACCGGGCATATATTCACCATATGTCTGAACAGGTGAATTTGCAATATCTTCTTCATCAATGAACAGTCTTTCCGCTATTAATCCATAAGTCTGATTAATACGTTTTCCAATGTGGCTGAGCCAAGGATAAGGACGGTATGGCTCTTCTACATACTCGTATTTGCCTGTTGCATAAGTGAAATTACCACGTACTCCCAGCCAGAAGTTTTTATTGAAAGCGTGGTTGGCATCTACCTGCACTTCGAATCCATGTGAAGAAGCTTCTCCTTTATTAGCATAAAGAGGTGCACTGAATCCCATTTCATACGGGATAGTTTGGCGTTCGCCAAAGATGTTTTTTCGATATTCAGTGAAGTAATCGAACTGTATGTCAAATATATTGAATAGCCCTACTTCGAGGCCCAAATTCATTTTTTGAGCAATTTCCCATTTTATTTTTTCATTTCGGTAACGTATCATGTCGATAGTACCGACATTCCGTTCAAAAAATCTTGTCCCCAACTGAAATTTGCACCACTCCCGTTTAGATTTACCTCGGACATATAAAAAGAATCTGTCATTCCATGCACCAATATTGTCGTTACCTACCAAACCGTAAGTTCCTTTTAGTTTCAGTTTATTATTAATAAACAAACAGGCATATTAAAGATGAAAATAAAATCCAAATAAATACAACTAAATATGCTTTATATCAGTTCTTTATAGGGTAGTTATTTCTTTCAGTTGTTTTCACTATTTTCTGTTAATTGGTTCTTTTTGGGTACA
>VOFJ01000382.1_pt1 | contig 201804 bp, 227 predicted proteins | sample 5384081 | NCBI WGS metagenome assembly VOFJ01 (sample SAMN12384729, study PRJNA508395) | human gut metagenome | isolation source: healthy gut I | host: Homo sapiens | reverse complement strand
AAAGGCTACATCAAAGCGGACAAAAGCAGCATAAGGAATTACGGAAAGAACTGCTCCGGCACAATACACTGCCAAAATGAGATGATCTTCATACGCTCCCGATATAAATTGAGAAACAAGCAACTTTGCTAAGACGAATAATGCAGCATATGAAATCATATCAGCCACTACAGCTTTTAGAGCAATCACAGCAGCATTTTCGCCCAGAGAAGCTCGTACAACTACTTCCTTTTGTCTGCGTATCACCTCAATCATATTAAGTACAATCATCAATATGGCAACCAGGCCCCAAACAATGAACATCATATCAGTTTCGGTTGATTGCCAAAACTCTGGCTGCGATATAGAATATTCTTTTGCCAAATCTTGATATGTGGCAATAATGTCATCATCGTCACCGATATAGCTGACCATTATTTCCTGTCCATTGCCTGTGTTTTTTGCTTCTTCTCTAAAATCTTCAAATTCTATTACGGTGATTCCACCTATCAAAGCCGTATATGTTTTTTCCTCAATATCCATTGTGCTTTTAAGACTATCCCGAACAACGGTATCATCACCATAAATATAAAGTCTTGTCTGATAATTAGAAACTCTCTGATTAAAAGTCGAAAAAATATGAACACCATGCTTCTCAGCTGTATCTTCTGCATTGGCTAAAAATGAATCCATATCGTCATTAGTAGTTGTGTATCTGGACGATAAATAATAAGCACCATTAAAGTTCCAGAGCATATTTTGATATACTTCAGCTTGCATAACAAAAGCAAAAATAATCGTAATCAACAGCAATATATTTCTTATATGTTTCATTTGAAATTCTTAAACCTCCTTTGAATAGGTAACAGACACACGATTGCCCAAAATACTAATATGGATTTTTTCATACAACCACATTCTCTTGTTAGATTCTAATTTTCCGTTTTCTTTATTCGCATAAATTATACCATAAAACTCGTGAACATTTCTACCGCAACTTTGGACTATATGAGAAAAGTCCGAACAGTTTTCTGTCCGGACTTTCCTCGCTCAATCATAAATCAATTCCGCTTTCTCAACTTCCTCTGCCTGTGCCTTGCAAGCGTTCATCTGCCGCACCCATTCCATTTGGTTTTCGGCTTTCAGTTGCTCGGTCACGTCGTTTTGCTCTGCCAGTGACCGCACGATCAGCTCCATGCGGTTTCGTGCCGCTTCGTCAATCTCGGCGCAATGCTCAAAGAGCTTGTCGGATAGTACCAGTTCATTGAACAGTATCGGACGGTGCATTTCCAGATACGCCTTGCGAAGTCTGCCGTAGTGTCCGAGGGGCTTGGTCTTGCGGATAATGATGTTCGGGATAAGATAATCGCCGTTCTGTGTATAAGTGATATTCATGCTGTTTGTACTCCTTTCATCGGCTCTCTCTGCGGTAAACTGCTGACAGGGACGAACACGCCCTTTGCAATATCCTCCGCACGAATGGCGGCTTTCTTAGCTTCGATTTCTGCCTTTTTCCGCTTTTTGATTTTGTCCTCGTATTGCTCTGTGCTCCGCTGGCTTTCCGCTTCAAGTAGTTCTGATGAAGCCTGTCCTTGCGTTCCTCACGTTTGCGGATTTCTTCTAATTCTTCCGGGGTCAAGCTCCACTTCTCCAAACGCCGGGGGAACGAATCGCCCAACAAAAATTGAAGTAAATCTCGACCTCCTGTGTGGTCTGTATACTGCCTTTGCGGTCACGCTCATGCACAAGGATTTTCTCGATAAACTCGTTGAGCATGGCAATGGTCAGCTTGTCGAAGTTCTCGTACTTGTCAATCAGAGCGATAAAACGGGTCAGCGTCCTTTTCGTGCTTCTCATAGCTCTTGACAGCCTTTTCCAGAACAGAGATTTCAGCGGTAAGCTCGGACTGTTCCTTTTCGTATTGAGCGTCCAGAGTGGCGTATCTGCTGTCGGACAGCTTGCCTAAAATGTTGTCCTCATAGATTTTGCAGAGCAGGACTTCCAGCTCGGAAACTCTCTGCTTTGCTGTGGCAAGGCGTATCCGCTGCTTCCTGACCTCTGCCGTCTGCTGGCTGGATTGCGCTTCCTGCACCACACGGACAAACTCGGCTCTGTCATGCTTGGCATATTCGGCAATGGCTTTCAGCATTTCCGAGACAAGGGACAGTACCACATCTTCATTGATACGGTGCTGGGTCTTGCAGAGCGTTCCGCAAGGAACTTTGGTGTACTGTGAGCAGGTGTATTGAGAAATGCGCTTGCCGTTGTTGGTGCGGTGGACATACATCTTGCCGCCGCAATCGGCACAATAAAGCAAGCCTGTGAGGGGAGCTGCTTCGCCCCAGCCGTCTGGGTAGCGTCTGACATTCCCACGGATTTCCTGCACAAGGTCAAAGGTCTGCTGGTCAATGATAGGCTCATGGGTATTCTCGAAAATTGTCCATTCGTCCTCCGGGGCGTAATGACTTTTTCTTGTCCTTGAAGTGCTTTCGGGTCTTGAAATTGATGGTGTGTCCCAGATATTCACGCTTTTCAAGAATGTTGCAGATGGTGGAAGAACCCCAGCTGTACACATCTTTGAAAGTCTTGTTTTTGTTCACGCCCTCGCCGTGCTGGGCAAGGTAGGCGGACGGAATGAGGACTTTTTCTTCTTTCAGCTTGCTGGCGATCTGATACACCGTAGCCCTCAATCGTCATGGCAAAGATTTGGATTTGCTGACAACAGGCAGTCTGGATCAACGGTTTCTGGATCAGATTGCCGGGGAGGAAATTGTTTTATATGACCGCACAAAGTCGTGACACGCAGATCCTTGAAAAATTCAGGGTTATTGTAAGGACATCATGTTTACGCATACTGAGTATGCGCATGATTATCACACCTTCTGCACAAATCCGACCTATCGCAACGCGATTGCGCTCTGCTTGATGCAGATTGGCGAGCTTGTAAAGCATCCGTCTCCGGAATTTATCAGCTTACATACCAGTATCCCCTGGCGCGCCATCCGGGGTATGCGAAATGTCGTTGCGCATGAATATGGCAACATTGACCTTGAAACCGTTTGGGAGACCTCCGAGGCGGGAATCATGGAACTGCGCGATTTCTGTGACGAACACATTGCCGCAAATGATTTTGAGATAACCTTGCTTTAAATTTTCTGTAATCTTTGATTACTGCGGCGCAGTTTTTTGCGCGTGGTGGGCGCTCTTGTTAGGCTGAATTTCAGCACAGGCAAGGATTGCGCTTGCGTGAGAGCCCATCTTCGGAGGTGTCTTTACACGGTGGACTCGTTAAAGCGGCTGACCCACACCGTGACCCACACGCGGAAACGAGCGGACGGAAGCAGTGGAAACATGGGTGCGAAAGAGTATTTTAATTCTAGCGGAAACGGTCAAAAACGTCTGGAAAACAATATTTTCAGAATTTTTCTACTCTTTGTAATCAGCAGGTCGGGGGTTCGAATCCGTCTACCAGCTCCATTTTACCGCAACACAGCATCCTGAATATGGGGAATTCCCGAGTGGCCAAAGGGGACAGACTGTAAATCTGCTGTCAATGACTTCGGTGGTTCGAATCCACCTTCCCCACCAAACTCCGCATCGAAAGATGCGGACTTGTGCTTTTTTCGGCGATTTCCGAACTATTTTATGAGTTTTTGCAAAAACGGCATCGGCTCACGCACGACATTTTTCGGGCGTAAGCCGGTGCTATTTTTTGCTTTTCCCGCTTCTTCTGACCGCGCGTCATGGTCAGAGCCGCCCGGCCTGCTGTCTTTCTCTGAGAGACATTGACGCCAACCCTGACGCCAACGGCGATGGGACAAATCGTGCCTGTTTGGACAGGACGGAAAATAAACGCGACACAGGGCATCCCAATAAGAAAGCATTATTGGACAAAGACGAAACTGTATCGCTCTAGCTATGCCCTTTCTTTCATTTTGCTTCGCGTCAAACATCTTGGACATTTCCAGAACGCCGATATCCTTATGCTAAATACGTTTGCGGTTGGTCTTGCTAAGGTGAATATCATGCTCTGGGAACATAATTTCCGTATACATACCCGCTTGCAGATAATCACGGTCAAAACGCGAGATATCCTTGATAATAGCCCACTTGACAATGCCTGCCTCAATATCTGCAATTACTTTCCGAAAACCATGGTGGCTGAATATCAAGGTGCGATAACGCTACTCCCACAAGATTAGTAGGAAGATGTGCAATAGCGAAAAGAAAACAGTAGACCAGCCAGCCAGCAAGCACAGTAAATGTAGCCACACCTGATATTGGGATCGCTCAACCCCCGTTATTCGATAATTATCGTTTTTTTGTTGCAGATAACCGCAATATGTGCTATCATGATGCCGAGAATGGACTACTTTTAATATGTAAATTCTTAATTTTATTTTTTCAAATTCAAGTTTTGTTTTATCAAGGAGTACCGTAATGACCATTTCCGAGCAGATAAAGGTTCTATGCGTCCGTTCAAATATTAGCGTATCAGAAATAGCAAGACGTATGGGAACAACCCCTCAAAACTTCAATGCAAAAATGAAACGAAACGAGAAAGTTTTACTGTCTCCGATTTGGAGTATTTAGCAGAAACAGTCGGCTGTTCATTTGAACGCAATTTCGTTCTTCCAGATGGCGAGAAAATTTAATAGGAGAATCAAACGGGTATGTTACAGCTAAAGAAAGATCCTCAAAATCGCGATGTCATATCGCTTTTTCTGGTGCGATGGGCCTCGATATAGGTCTCACAAGAGCCGGACTAAATATCGCTATTGGCCGAGGATTTTGATGCAGCGTGTGTCGCAACTATGCGAGCAAATGGCCACAAAGTTTTAAGTGGAGATATAAGAGATATTGATCCGGCCGATTTGTTGGAACAAGTGGGCTTGGCTCCTGGAGAACCGTTTTTAATTTGTGGCGGACCTCCTTGCCAACCGTTTTCTACTGCCGGAAAACGATTGGGTATCAACGATCCGAGGGGAAGTCTTTTTATGGACTTCATTCGGATGATTGATTACATCCGCCCAAGATTTTTTATCATGGAAAATGTAAAAGGAATTATGTCAGCACCTTTGAAACATGTTCCTATTGCAGATCGGACAAAGGATGATCCAAAACAGAAATTAGGAACCGTTTTGGATATTATCCTGTCTGAGTTTCAGAAACTGGGCTACAAAACGGTGTATGGTGTTTTGGACGCTGTAAATTATGGCGTTCCTCAGTTTAGAGAGCGTTTTGTTTTAATCGGTAGCCGTGATAATGAAGACATTTTTATGCCCATACCAACACACTTCCAGATGCACCAAAATGTCTCTTATCGTTGGAGAACACTGGGTGATACCATACGGGACTTGGAACATGATTGCGGTGAGTGTGCTGCCTTTAGCAAAGAGCGCTTGTCTTATTTGAAACTTGTTCCCGAGGGTGGAAACTGGCGAGACCTTCCCGATAATCTAAAACAATTAGCTATGGGCGGTGCGTATGACTCTGGTGGAGGCAAGGTGGGTTTTTATCGTAGACTTTCTTATAGCCAGCCCTCGCCCACACTGGTAACATCTCCTGTTCAAAAAGCAACAATGATGTGCCATCCCACCCAAAATCGCCCCTTAAGCATACGAGAATATGCAAGAATACAGCAGTTCCCTGATGATTGGATATTCATAGGAACGAGCGCAGAGAAATACCGTCAGATTGGCAACGCAGTTCCGGTAGGATTGGCGGAGGCGTTAGGTAAAGCCGTCCTTTCCGCCGCGGATCAATCCGCTGCAATTCAAACAAAACGATTTAGAGGAACAGATATCCATCAAAAACTTAAATTCGCTTTGGAAATAGGAGGAAATTGCTATGTCAATAAATAATTCCTACAACGAAGAAGCCATCGTAAAAGCCATTGCCGTTGCGTTAGATAATTTCTATACTAATCTGATTAAAAAACAGACAGCCTGAATATTAAAGCGGTCATGAAGCGCAAAAATCCATATCTTTTCCGAGCCAAAGCTATGAACGGCGCTGCACAAATTATTGATGCCATTTTGTCTGCCTTCGTTTCTTCTTCCGAGGAAACGATTTTCGGCAATGTGTTTTTTGAACCCATTGCTACTGCCGCAGCACAAGGACAGAAAGCTCTGGCGGAAGGTGTAGATATTATGGTTGAACGTGGTAATACGATTTATGCAATTGCTGTGAAATCGGGAACCAGCGTTTTTAATGCGGATAGCCGAAAGAAGCAGGAACAGAATTTTATAGCTGCGAGCAAATTGGCACAGCAGGCCCAAAAGAGATTTGTTCCCATTGTTGGTTACGGCTACGGAAAGAAAAAAACTTCTACCCGGGGATTGCCTAAGTTTTATATAGAGCTTGCCGGAAAAGACTTCTGGGCAGAGTTGACAGGTGATGATGAGTTTTATATTAAGCTGATCCGTTACATGGAAAAGCTACCGGAGAAGTATGTAGACGATTTCGATACCTCTTACCAGAAAGCGTCGAACCGCTTGGTTCGGGAGTTTACACAGCAATTCTGCTTTGAGGATGGAAGTATTGACTGGGAAAAACTCGTTAAGTTTAATTCCGGAAATTAACATTTAGGAGGCAGTGGCAATGAGGGACGCCCTGAAAAATGCGGTACAAAGTGCCATTCTATTTGAGTGCCAGTTGCCACATCAAGAGACTGGTATAGATAAATCATGCCTTTCCTTCCAAAATGACATTTGTTTTAAGCACTCATCCCCTCAAGATGTCGCAAAAGTGATATATAACGGTATCGTTGAATTTGCGGTAAATGAATTTGAAATAGACTACGACAACTTAGAGCGTGAGCAGCGAAAGGCTATTCTCAGTAGAATCCGATATAATCCCGAGGGCGGATGATTCAGCGAAATTAAAGTACGGGTTCTATGGAGAAGTGTTACTTGATTTGATTTTACGTGTGTTTTTGAGAACAAGCGTAGTTGCAGCACGAGGCTATTTCTATTCGCCAATCGAAAACAGTGAACCCAAAGGTTTCGATGCATTTCATCTGATGAATCGTAATGGAAATATTGACTTGTGGTTTGGCGAAGCAAAGTTTTATTTGAGATACAAAGACGCTATAACCCCTGTAATAGAAAAATTGGCAATATCGTTATCAGATGGCTATTTGAATCGGAATTTGATTGCAATTATAAATCAGCAAGATCACCTTTCGGTAAGCAATGCTTGCTTGGACGCTCTATTAAACGCTTGGCATGAAAATCCTAATGTCAATTTGGCACAGGAAATGCAGATCAGAGGGATTCGTTTGATTTACCCTATTTTCATTGCTTACGAGAAGACAGGGCGGGATACATACCATGAAAGCATAAAAAAGTGCATCGATTATATTGCCGCGAATACACGCGTATCGGAATTAACATCCCAGCTGCATTTGACTACAGGCTGTTTTTTATCTTTCTACCGCTATCAGAAGTCAGACAAATTAAGGAGAGCGTGATTCGATGGATAGACTCACAAGAACCGCTGATATAATTAAGGCGTATTATAGCTATAAAGAAACTGCGGATTCAGCTACATTTGTGAAAAAAGTATGCAGTTTCTTTGATTCCATCAAAAACGAGAATTTGACTGATGCCGATTTGAATTTGCTACTATTTTTGGCAAATGAAGCGGGTATTCCTCAATACTACGATTTGTTGAAGTCAAAATTCACCGACGCTGAGATTTCTGATGAAAATATAAATTCTCTTACGCTAAGTTCCCTGTTTCACGATGTAAGCCTGATTTATAGAGGCTGCAAATTACATCGTTACCAAAAAAAGCAGTTCTTGATAGTTTTGTGAGAACCAAACGAAATCGCTATGTTTTAACAGCCCCCACTTCTTTTGGAAAGACTTTCTTGGTTTATGAGATTATCCAAAAAATTCAATATCGAAATGTCATCTTGATATTTCCGGCAATAAGTCTATTGTCCGAAAACTACGCACAGCTTTGCAGCATGGAAGCATTTCGCGACTATGCAATTCATTCCTTAAGCGAAGAAGATTTTGATATTGCACAGAAAAATATCTTTATTTTTACTCCCGAACGGTTTCTGTCTTTTATGGATTCACATCAAGGCCTCCATTTCGATTTTGCTTTTATCGATGAAGTTTATAAAATTGATAATAGCTTTGTAATTGACCAGAAACATTGGGAGAGAATGAGCGTGATACCGCCTATCGTCTTGCATTAGAATATATCTGCAATCTTGCGGATGATATGCTTTTGGCTGGTCCATATATGGAACTGCCAACAGGAGGAACAACAGCACAAGCGTCTTTCAATAACTTTGCTCAAGATAACGAGTTTGTTTTTTTGCGGTATAATCAATTTGAAATTGTATCAAAAAGAATACACAACCATTAAAGGGCGTCAGCAGTACGTCATTGACAGCAATACTATCGAGATAGGTACTGCAACCAAAAGTAAGAAGATCGCCAATATTATTCGCGCATTAAGTTCACCCACAGAAAACACCATAATATATTGTGGTCGAAGATCTGATACGGAAACATACACTAAAGCGCTATTAAGCGATCAAGAACTTATTTCCACTTTTCAAGAAAGATGTTCTACGGTAGATGTCCCTGTTTATGAAATCTTTTTGGAACACTTAGAAAATACATTTGGATCTGATTGGATTGTACTAAAAGCGTTAAGAGGGCGGATAGGTATCCACCATAGCCTTATACCAAAATATATTCAAAAAGAGATCATCAATTTGTTCAACTGTGGTGCATTAATTTGCCTATTTTCAACCACCACTATTACCGAGGGTGTAAATACATCAGCTAAAAATATAATTATCACCTCAGGAAAAAAAAGGTAGAAAAATCTCAGACAATTTGATGCCAAAAATATTGCTGGCCGTGCAGGGCGTTTCCAACAACATTACTCCGGAAGAGTTATTGACTTAAACAACAAATTTGAAGATATTGTTAATAGCGAGCCAGAGCTATTAGAACATAAGAACTACGATATCCAAGCTCCCAAGACAGATGTTGATTATCAAATTACAAAGGATCAATATTTGTCCACAAGCGACCGCCAGGAGAAAGAATTAATTTATCTGAGGGTTGCAGAATCAGGAATACCGGCAAATGTATTTAATAGGTTTAGGGTTGTCGGCCCCAAAGACAAGCTACTACTGTACGAAGCCATAGAAGGAATGCCTTGGCAGACTCTTGCAGAAATAAAACAGGTATCAGCAAAATTGGCTCAAAGTAATGCCCATCGTTTGTACTGGGGTGGTTTTCAGACTATTCTCGATTTGATTCTTCCTATTGTACAAGAGGAAAAACTTAGGCAGCTTATTAACTTGCGAACAGGGTCACAACAGCAGTATTCGATGGTAACTGTTCTACTAAGTTCCTATCTTGAGGGTGGATTTATGTCAATGGTCAATTATTATACAACTCGCCAAAATCCACCTAAAACAAAGGACGCGGCAATACGGACGGTTGCTGACTTTGTCTATAATGTTTTCAAGTATCACCTGGTAAAATATCTTGGCCTATTTGATGCTTTTTATAGATACCGCGTTTCGATTCTTGAAAAAGTGGATATAGAGAGCGTTTCGGGATTGGGGCTGTTGTTACAGAAGCTTGAATACAACGCACTTTCCCCTAAGGCTCGTAAAGTGAGCGATTTTGGCGTTCCCTTTAAGCTGATCGATTGTTATGACAGCCAAACGGAATATGATAAAGACCAGTTTGATCCTTACGAGAAACGGGTCGACGAGCAAGTGAGCAGATTGTTCCAATAAGCGAATAAAACTGAGATAAATCTATCTATCTAATTGTATATTTGCGTTTCAACTTTCCACACCGTGTTCGTGCCTTGAAAACATTAATTTTCTGACGATACCTCAATATCTTCTTATTAGATATGCCCACGCCCGACTGCTTTTTACTTTGCAGCCGGGCGTTGTTCTTCGCGTTTTTCAGCGCTCCTGCATCTTGGGCATGACGCTGCCGACGATCCGTGCAGCCTCCTGCTGCATCCGGCTGGTCGAGTGTGTGTAGACGTTCAGCGTAAAGCCTGCGCTGCTGTGACCGAGCATGGTGGAGACTGTTTTCACATCCACGCCGGATTGCAGCGCGGTCGTGGCAAAGCTATGTCTCAAGTCATGAAATCTGACATTCTCCAATCCAATGTCCTTGCAGATCTTGCGGTGGATCTTCACGATGGCGTCCGGGTGATACATTTCACCGGTTACCGGGGAAGGAAACATGTAGGGATTATTCGGGTGCTTTTCGTGCTCCTGCTGCAGCAGTCTGGCCGCTTCATCCGAGATTGAGACGTAGCGGGTGGAGCTGTCCGATTTCGGCGGGGACACAGTCCCCTGCCCGTTGTAGAACAGGTACTGTTTGGTTACATGAATGGTTTTTGTCTGCGCGTCGTAATCCGACCAGAGCAGCGCCGCGATTTCCCCTTTCCGAAGTCCCGTAGCCAGCTCCAGATAAAACATCGGCAGGACACCGCGCTGTTCGGCGGCTGTCAAGTAGGACTGATACCGCTCCGACGGGATCACCTGCAGTTCCGGTTTCGTGATCTTGGGCGGGATACAGAATTCCGCCGGATTGAATGGGATTAAGCGCTCCTGCACGGCTCGCTTCAACGCAGATTTCAGCATGACATGGATGCCATGCACAGTCGTGCTGCTGAGCCCCGGTTTTTTGGCTTTGGTATCCTCACGAATTCTGCCGTTTTCCAACAGATCTTTATAGAACTGCTGAATGTCCAGCGACGTCAGCTTGTTTAACGGAATATCGCCCAGACGCGGGAGGACATGGTGATCGATATAACCCTTGTAGTAGCGCGCGGTCGTTTCGCGCACGTTTGGCTGCGCATACAGCGAGTACCAAGCTTGCATCCAGCCGGACACGCTGTACCCGCTCGACTTGACCACATCGATCTCCGCCGCTTCCGCAAGTGCATCTTTCAGCCTGGCCCGAACCTCAGCCTGTGTTTTGCCGAGAATGCTTTTTCGGATCTGCTTTCCGGTTTCTGGGTCACGGCCTGCAATGTAGCGCGCTTCCCAGCGGCCGTCTTTTCGTTTTCCAATGGTTCCTTCCCCATTGACTCGCTTTTTTGCCATTTGCGTTCCTCCTTTCGGCAGCTCAAACGATTATCACAAAGACAGCGAAATAGCTAGTCCTAAGTGAGAGAACTTTCCGCAGCCTGCTTTTCCAGCCAGTCCAGAAATTTTTCCTGTGAAATGACGATCCTGCGTCCAACCCGGAACGCAGGAAAATCTCTGCTGTGGGCAAGGGTATAGGCTCCTGCCTTGGAAATTCCGAGAACGGATGCAACGTCCATCATGCTCAGCATAAGCGGGAGTTCCCGCAGGGATTGATAGGTTCTTTTCTCCATAGTGTCTCCTTTCGCGTTACACGCGCCAACGCGCGGTTTTTCTGGTTTCTGGTGCAGCGTCCCTGTCGGGACGCAAAAAGCCGAACACGCGGGCGCGTGTCGGCTGGTAACTGTTTTTCCGGGGCGCTGTGTAATCTGATTCCTGTTTTTGTTTCAGGTTTCCTTTTCCTCGAATAGTGCTCGGAACATGCTGGGGAAACTGCCAATCAGTTTTGGGTAATGATGATAGATATGACGGCAAAGCTGTTTGGACAATTCACGGAAACGGGCGTCGTCGTCGAACTCAATTACCCTGTCCAGCAGCCGGTCGATCTGCGCTTCATCGGTAAGCTGTCCGGTTAAAACCTCATCTACAGCCTGTTTGCACAGTTCATAAACCCGTGTCTTTGCACTTTCGTATTGGGCAGCGCTTTCCTCAATCCGCGCAAGCAAATCCATATCCGGCATTGCTTCGGCTGTCAGCAGTTCTGTCAGTGTACGCGGCGTGTAGTGCATATAGTCCAGCATACAGCCGACATTTATAAGCCGACAAGGGATTCCCAGCGCCCACTGCTCACGTTTCCATTTCTCCACGAGCTGCCACTCTCTCGAATTATGCACATGCCCGTACAACATTGCCGCTCCGTGGTGCTGGCTTTTATAAAACAGCATTGGGTAATGGCTCAGAATGACCAAGCGGTTTTCGTCATTGATTTCTGCGTACTGCGCAATGCTTTCCCAATAAAGACGAAGCTTGCCCTTGACCCGGTCATGATTGCCTTGAATCAAATGCTTGTGTCCGTTCAGTTGCTGCAGGATCTTCACGCTGTTTTCTTCGTTTTTCCAGAAAGCGTCTCCTAGAACATAGACGGTATCATCGTCTGCGACGCGAGCATTCCAGTTCTGGATGAGCGTTTCGTCCATCTGCCCGATTTCCGAAAACGGCCGGTCGTCAAACCGCAGCACATTCTCATGCCCGAAGTGCATATCTGCGATGTAAAAAATCATAAGCTCTCCTGCCCATAAGTTAATCTGTTTCGTATTATACAGGATTTGCGTTCAAAAGTCGCGCCTCTTATGAAAATGTAATCACTTTTGCGGAAAATATAGTTTGCTGGAATTATTTTCATTTCACGTCCTCATATCGCAAGAAGCGCTTGTTTTTCCGTATCGCTTCTTTCGATGCAATCAGCAGTTCCAGCAGAACGCGCCGCTCAAATTCATTGCAGTCAAAAGCAGCGGCGGCAAAGAAGGAACCGGAGATTCGCTCCGTATTCTCAATGCTGTCTATCAAAACCGCATCCGCTGATACGTTCAGCGCGTTGGCAATGGATACGAACGTTTCGATGCTCATGCCCCGCTGCCCGGTTTCAATGCTGCTGATGAATGTAGGCGCTTTTTCAATCTGTTCTGCCAACGCCATCTGGGAAAGGCCCCGTCGCCTTCTGATCTCTCCGATACGCCTTCCCAATGCCTCTGTGTTGAATGCCATAAATAATACCTCCTTAAAAAGTCGGAAGTATTATAATGATCGAGAAAATCAGCCGATTCTGCCTTTCTATCGTTTCAGTATCACATAAAAACTTCAGTTGTAAAAGCCCGATTTTTCTGTACCTTCACTGGGAGTGGATATCTTCACTCTCAGTTTATTTCTTTTTTGCATTCGCGCGGGCTAAAATACAATCAAATAATTTTATTGTTGCGAGGGATATGAAATGTCCGATATGCAGGATCAAGCAGCGCAGGATTCGCTTCTGAAAACAGCAGCATCTGAATCTGACAGCCAAGCATCTTCAGCAGCACAGAGTCTGTCTCACAATTCAGCAGATCAATCTATGCAACCCCTATTACGCTCCCCGCGCAGGACATTGCTCAGCAATCTTCGGGGAGAACGTCCAAATCCCCAGCAGCATTACATAAGGTCGGAATCTATATCCGTTACTTCAACCAGACGAAGCATGTAGACTATCTGGACTACCATGTGAAACAGTATCAGGACACCATGGCTCTTTGCCCAAATTGGGAGCTTATTGATTTTTACATAGACGAAGGAGCCACCGCACCGAACATGGAAAGCGCACCGGAATGGTGCAGACTCTTACAGGATTGCTTCCGCGGCAAAGTCAATTTAATCATCACACAGAAGGTATCCAACGTTTCCAAAAAGGACTACGAGATCACATTTCTTGCAAGAATCCTCGCAGCGTTGGCGAAACCAGTCGGCATCTATTTTGTATCCGAAGATATTTTTACGATGGCTTCCTGCTATCAGGATACCCTGCACGATTGGGGCATGTTCCCCGATCATTGGTCAGTCCTCCCGGACAATATTTCCGAGGAAAGTCTTCTTTTAGCAGGAGAACATTCAGATGCATAATTCGGAAGCCAGACGACGCAAGGAGCGGCAAAAGGAACAGATCAAGCAGCGATACAATGTGGTGATCGATCCCGAAAACTATGAATATATCCCTGCAAAAAAGCAGGCTGATTACTATGACAATGACGTAAACCAGCGGGTTGCTATTTATGTTCGTGTCTCAACGGATGATGTCCGGCAAACGACATCCTATGAGCTGCAAAAGAAGTATTACGAGGAGTTTGTTACACGCCACCCCAACTGGACGCTTGTGAACATCTACGCCGACGAAGGGATCAGCGGCACTTCTCTGAAGCATCGGGATGAATTCAATCGGATGATTGCAGACTGCAAGGCCGGTAAAATTGACATGATCGTCACAAAGAGTGTTTCACGCTTTGCACGCAACGTAGAAGATTTCATCGGAACCGTTCGTTCACTGGCCGAGAGGCGGCCTCCCGTTGGCGTTTTCTTTGAATCGGAAGCGATTTTTTCCCTGAACGATGATTCACAGATGGCGCTTACCTTTCAGGCAACAATGGCTGAGGAAGAATCGCACACCCGCAGCAGAAGTATGGAAACATCCCTGCGCATGCGGCTTGACCACGGAGTCCCGCTTACGCCGAAGTTGTTTGGATATACCCACGACGAAGACGGCCATCTTCAAATCAATCCGGATGAAGCACCTACTGTTAAACTTATTTTCTATATGTACCTCTACGGTTACTCTGCCCAGCAGATTGCCGATACCCTTACCAATCAGGCGCGCAGCACATATTTCGGAAAATCATGCTGGTCATCCAGCGGCATCGTATCGATCCTTCGCAACGAGCGGCACTGCGGGGACGTTCTTACAAGAAAAACCGTCACAGAAAACTATCGAACGCACCGGACGCTGAAAAATCGCGGAGAGAAACCACAAAGCCGCTACTATAACCATCATGACGCCATTATACGCCGTGATGATTTCAATGCAGTTCAGCGAATGCTGGACAATGCCAAATACGGCAACAAGTCCATTCTGCCGGAGCTCCGGGTCATTCATGACGGTTTGCTGAAAGGCTTTGTTTCCATCAATCCAAGGTGGTCCGGCTTCAAAGAGGGCGACTATCTGAGTGCGTCCAGAAGCGCGTATACGGACATTCCCACAGCCGGTGCGCCTTCACAGATCCCGGCAGACGCAACCTTTGCGGTTAATGCGGGCGATTTTGATCTGCGCGGCTTTGAAATAACCAGAACAGAGTTTTTAGGCACACATAGTCAGCCGTTTGTGACGTTCGCGGATAAAAAGGTAAAGTTCAGTGCTGCGTGCGTCCGGCATTTCGGTGCAAAGCGATATGTCGAATTGCTGATCAATCCGCTTGAAATGAAGTTTGCCGTTCGACCCACGGATTCGTCCAACCGAAGCGGTGTCATAATTTCATCAAACTATAGCGGAAAACCGCAGCCGCGCGAAATATCAGCCGCTGCATTCAGCGACACAATCTTTCACCTGTTTGGCTGGAATACCGCGTGCAAATATCGTATAAACGGAATTCTCTGTGAAGATGCCGGGCAGCTTGTCTATATTTTCGATGTCGCTGATTCCGAAACCTTTATCCGGTCACAGGAGCTTTCTGTGAGGGCGGCAAGCACAAACGAAGAAACGATCCATCCCCTTTCTACGCTCGGAAAACACGTCCGGGCAATCCCTGAACAGTGGGTCGGCACGTTCGGAAAAGAATTCTATCTGCACGAATGTTCCCTTTCTGCTCTGGAACATATGACCAGATCAAACTGGTCACTCAATCTTCAGGGGCAGCTCTTTGAAACCGGCAAAAAACTTCACGTCACGGATTTTGACGAATTGAGACAATATATTATGAAAGAACTGGGTGGTACAATGCCGCAGGAGGACCGCAATGGAAACATGGAATGATATTCGGCACGCAGATATTCTTGCTCCAACCGAAGACAGCGCATCTGTACCCATGAACGATTTCTCTGATGTCCCGTCTCTAAGCACAAATGACGAAGTTGTTGACATGGGTACGGATTTTGATTTCGAGGGTTTTCAAGTCGTCCGCAGAGAATTCTTTGCGCACTTGCATGAGCCGTCTGTGACCTTCAACAATTACAAGTTCTATGTAAATTGCGCTTGCCTGAACAAGTTCCCGGAGGCCTCCTTTGTTCAGGTTCTCGTAAATCAGGAAACTAAAATCATGGCATTGCGTCCCTGCGTTGAAAACGCGAGAGACAGCTTTGCGTGGTGCGGAATATCAAAGAAGAAGCGTTCACCGCGGCAAATAACCTGTAAGCTGTTTTTTGCAAAAATGTTTTCACTGATGGACTGGAACCCGGACTATCGATACAAATTGCTTGGCCGGTTGATTCACGCAAATGGCGAATATATGATTGCGTTCGATCTGACCGCAACGGAAGTTTATCAGCGAGCCCTTCCCGAAGGAGCGAAGCCGCAGACTGCACGAACGCCGGTCTTTCCTTCCGGATGGCAAGATCAATTTGGTCTTCCGTATAAGGAGCATCAGCAATCCATGCAGGTTAATATCTTTGATGGATATGCAGTCTACTCCATCAAAGAATCGTCCCAAAAGGTACAGATCGCATTGCCGGACAAATCGCAGGAACTGCCTCAGCAGTTAACAATGGAGGAAATGTAAAATGGCCCAGCATGCTTGCAGTGAGGTAACATTGGCTGTCGACACAAAGAAATATGGGATTCGGATTCATAAGGCGCTTTTCCGTCAGCTTGGATCTCCTAGCCAGATCCAGCTGCTCGTAAACCCGGAAGCAAAGCTGGTTGCCATACAGCCTGTTGAAAAAGGGACACCCGGCAAACAGGGGCATCGTATTGTCGCTTCCCGGATGCAGTCCGAAAGATCATACGAGCTATACAGCCGATTATTTGTACAGCGTCTTCGTGTGCTTGCACCAGAGCTTGAAGACGGATGTGCTTATCGTCTGCATGGAAGTGTCATTTCCTCGAAGCGCGTCGCGGTGTTTCCGCTTGAAACATTACAGCGGGTAGATAAGCAGGAGTTCGTATCATTATGAAGATGCCGAAATCGCTCATCATTGATCCCCAGTTCAAAAATCTGATTCCCCCGCTGCAGCGGACAGAATACCTGCAGCTTGAAGAAAATCTCCTGGCCGATGGCTGCCGCGACCCGCTCGTTGTCTGGCGCGGGACGCTGGTCGACGGCCACAATCGCTATGAGATCTGTATGCGGCACCGTATTCCCTTTTCTGTGACGGAGGTAGACTTTTATTGCCGCGAAGAAGCCATCGCATGGATCTGTGCGAATCAGCTTGGCCGTCGGAACCTTTCGGAGGGAACCAGAAAATATCTGATTGGCAAGCAATATGACTCTGAAAAGTTTGTATCCAAGATCAAAAATCCAAGCGGGCTTAATCAGTATTCTCTGCCTGTGTCCCCGCGTCCCGACAAGCAGGACAGTCCAGACACTTCGCGCCATCGAACTGCAGATAGAATCGCAGATGAGAACTGCATTTCGGCCGGGACTGTAGAAAAGTACGCAGTTTTTTCGAGAGCTGTTGATAAAATTGCAGATGCAGAACCCGCGCTTGGTTCGAAGATACTCTCCGGCCAATATAAAGTGTCCCACAAAAACATTGTTGCCCTTTCAAAACTGGAACCGGCTGAAATGCGAAAGGTTGATCGGAAGATCCGAAGAATGCAGCAGCAGCCATTTGTTCAATTCAAGAAAACAAGGACTGCAATCAACCGTACATTAGAACAGCCGCTAAGCAGTGCAAGCCAATCGATCAAGGATATGCCGGTGTTTGACCCGGACGCAGACATCACTGGCCTTACCTTGACCATTCCGTCATGGACGGGTTCCATTCACCGCATCCAGACCAAAACAGATCTGTCCATTATTTCGTCTGCTGCACGTTCCGCGCTCGTCCGAGAACTGCACGTTCTGGTCGATAAGGCTTGTGAAATGCTGCAGATACTAGAGGAAGAATGACATGGAAGACCATAGCGTTTTCGTACCAAACGTCCACTTTGAAAAGATCCCAATCAAGAATCTCGTTTCCAACCAGAAGTACCAACGAAATCTCTCAAAGGCTCATATTGCAAATGCTGCCGCAAACTTTGATCCATATCAGATCAATCCGGTGAAGGTCAGCCGCAGAGACGGCGTCAATTATGTTTTTAACGGGCAGCACACAATTGAAATCGTTGCTCTGGTTTCCGGTTCCCGCGATACGCCAGTATGGTGCATGATATACGATGAACTCGTTTATGAGCATGAGGCCGACATTTTCGCAAATCAGCAGAAATTTGTAAAACGTCTGAGTCCTTATGAGGTGTTCACCGCAAACCTTGAGGCTGGAAATGACGATCAGCTTATTATCAGAGATCTTTTAGAGTCATACGGACTTTCTCTCGGAACCAGAAAGGCTCCCTGCGTAATTTGCGCTGTATCAACGCTCGAACAGATTTATCAAACCCACGGCTATCATATGCTCAGCCGTGTTCTTCGGCTCTGTGCCGGAACATGGGAAGGCGATGAAAACTCATTCTCTGCAAATATTCTGAACGGAATCACACGTCTGGTTTATACGTTTGGCGACCAGTTGAACGATGAGGTATTCAAAGAAAGGGTCGGCGCACTCTCAATCAAGCAGCTTGTGCGAATGTCGAAGGAGCGCTGCCCCGGTTCTATGGGATATGCCGAGGCCATGCTGCTTGAGTACAATGGGAAGAAAAAGAACATTTCGCAGCGCTTGTCAATGAATAAGCTGCATATGCAGGGAACCGCTGGTCTGTGCAGCCTGCTTTCTGATGTTGACACTTCACCTGAGGCAGCTACCGCCGAGGGCGTATCCGAATAATGCCATGCTTCCCCGCAGCGGAGGTTTGTCCTAAAATGTAAGCGCAACCTCGCTTCCGTTGATTGCTTGCATTCAATCCTGTTTTGACATACGGGCATACCGGCGCATCGCATTCGTACCTCGTCCCACGCGCTCCAACGCGCGGTTTTTAGAGCTTCCGGTGTCCTGCTCTCCCAGCGGGACGCAAAAAGCCGACACGCGGGCGCGTGATCGGCTGACGGCTTGTGACAAAGGTTTACCCCCGCAGGCTTGACCTGCGGGGGCTTGATTTGGGTTCAGAATTCGTCCGCTTCCGGCTGTTCCTCCAGCGCGTCTTGGGGCGATGCTTCTGTAACCGGTTCGGCGGCTTCGGCTGCCTCCAGTGCGCGGGTGATGATGTCGACTAAGAAGTCCTTCTTCTTGATGCCGCGCTCCTTGAGGTAGTGGTCGAGGCGGTCAAAGAGCTCTGCGGGGATCTGCGCGGCTAAGGTTCTCATTTCTCCAGTCATGATTTTTCCATCCTTCCAGTCGTAATATTCCGTGATCATGGCTTCCACATACTCACCGAGGGTCATCCCGGCTTTTTCCTGCTCCTGCCGGACTCTGGTGTGGAGTGCGACCGGCAGCATGGCACACAGGTTTTTTCTTGTTTCCATTGCAGTCTCCTTTCGATTTGGTACGCCAAGTATCGCAGGAAACGAGAAAGAAAGCTATTCACCAGAGCCAACAAAGAATGCCGCACAAACGAAGCAAATTATACCATTTTACAAGCAAGCCTTTGCACCTGTATTCATTATCTAGCCTCACCGCCGTGACCTCGGTTTTTCTTTTTGCAAACCTGCTGCCGGTGACCATGCACTTTCCCTGCGTAGAAAAGTTCTCGCACTACTTTCAGATCGAGATTCCAATGTGGTTCAAGCCAACGATCCGGATACTTGGCGCACAACCGGGGCAGGAACTGTTTCAGCTCTGCACCCTCTCTGGGAAATTGAATGCCGTCTTTGTAGGTAATGTCCTGCTTCAGTTCTGCCACAAGTTTCTTATATTCCCGCTGGTCAGTCTGCTCATAGGTGCTTTTGCCGGTGAGCTGCTTGTAGGCATACTCTCCCACATAGCTCATCTGCTCGAAGCTGCAATCCCCGTAAGGCTCGACCTCTGCAAGCGAATCCGGGTCCGCCAGCGCAGCCAGATAGACTTCTTTTCCTTGCGCAATCAGCCATGCGCGGAAGTCTATAAAGCCGTCATCACTGCAGCCGTATTCCGATATGATTTCGGCAGCATCCCACAGGCCGTACTTGTACGCGAGATCTTCGTAAGCTTGCGTAATATCGTGAAAGTTCTGTGCCTGTTCTGCCCCCATAGATACCAAACGTCCCTTCAGATACTCCACCATGGCAGACATATCCTGACCGCAGGCATCTTTCGCCTCCCGGATCAATCCCCAGAATGTGTCTTTGTTGATCTCTGTGATGGTATCGTTCATATTCCACCTCTTTTGCGTTTCAGTTTCTCAGTTTCAAAGCGTAGCTTAATCCGTAAACAAATCCGGTCTGGCTGCGACGGCAAAGCCCTCGCGCCCGGTCACGACCACGCCGTTCTGCCCACCAGAGCAGTGGATGACGAGGAGATTGCCTACGCTGTCATAGCCGCAGACGATCCCGACGTGGCTGTCGTCCGCGTAAAAGACGAGATCGCGGGCAGTGCGTCTGACCATGCAATGTTGGTGCAATACCCATGCTGCGAGGCTGCGCCACCGCCGCGTCCGGGCAGGTATGCACCGCTCGTGGCGTTATAGAATGTCCAGTCTACGAAACCGGAGCAGTCCAGTCCGAACGGAAGCACCTTGCCGGTCGAGCCGCTGCCGGATGCAGTAACCGTCGTCGGCGTTCCCCAACGGCTATCCCATCCGAGGACGAGGCTTTTGCCGCCCCAGAAATACGTCACCTTTCCAAGAAGCTGATACGCCGTCAGGACAATGGATTCGCGCAGCGGGTCAAGATCATCCGGCAGCGTGCCTTGGATGTCCGAAATGTCGACGGGGCCGATGGGCGTACCGCCCGGTTGATAATTACCGATCAGGGAAAGGAAAATGTCGTCGTAGTCCGGCTTCAGCAATTCTTCGAGCATCTCCCGCTGCTGGGCAGTGAAGCTGTATTCATCTGCCATCTGCATGGCATCCTTGATCTGTGCGGAGATGTGCAGTGTTGTGATCTGCTCGCCGTCTACGGTTCTGGTCGTCAATTCGTATTCGAGTTTGTTGGCGTCGAAGAAAATTTCCCGCAGAAGCTGGAGTTTTTCTTCGTCCATTGTCATAACGTCCAAGCCGTGTTCTTCGTCGGTCGAGACCTTGACCGCGTACACAGCCAGCACATTCCGCCAGTTCTGCAGCATGTCCGCTTCCATGCCCTCCTGCATATCCAGCTCATCGTATGGATGTTCCTCCATGATACGGTAGATCTCATCGGTAAACTCGCCGTTCAGCGTCGCAACCGCGTCCGGAATTTTAATTTCCGTGCCGGTGTCCTCACCGGCGAACAGGATTCCGAGCGGCGAAGCAAACAACATCCCTACAAGCAAGATCACCACAACAACGGAAACAGCAGCCGCGCCGCCTGCGCCAATGGCTGCAGCCAGCTTTTCTGCCGCTGCCGCGATTGCCCGCAGGACCTTCTTTCCGGCCTCTTTTGCTACTTTCGCCGTTTTGATCGCCGTATCCCGAAGCAACTGCCCTTTGCGGATGACAGTTGCGGCCTGCTTGGGAGCAGCCGCCGACGCTTTGCTTGGCAAGGCTTTTGCGGCAGGTGTGGTGGACTGATTTTCGCTTTCGGGGCTGTTTTGATTTTTTGCTTTCTCACAACAGCCGGACGCACCTGCTTCTGAACACGCACAGGTTTTGCAGGAGCGGCATTTTTGCCCGTTGGCAGAGGGGCGGTTTCATTTGCAAACAGCGGTTTACATAATTTTATATCACCTTGAATCATTTTCTGCGCTGCCTGCTGTGGGTTTGCCTGCACGGGCGTTACCTGTGTCGGTTGCTGCGCCGCAATGTATTTCTGCTTGCTCTTGATGTCCGGCAGCGGTGGCTGCGGAACTTCCGGCTTCGTGGGTTCTATATCGGCGGGCATGGAAGCTGTCTGCGGCTGCCGCGTTCGGATCTGCGGCAGAGCTGGCTGCTCCTGCTCCGCACTATGGGAAACGTGGAGTTTTTGCTGTTCACGAACAGTTTCCCGTGTACGGATGACCGGCGAAAATGTTTCGGAATCTGTGAGCATATCTTCAATACCGCTCGCTTCTTCCTTGAGAAGATGTTGTTTTTTTCGTTTCTTTCGGATGTACTCTTTCGTCTTGATTTCAGGAAGCGCGAACTGTGTGGTATCCGGTTTTAGCGCAGCAGGAGGTTCTCGCAGAGAGGAAACAGGCGGCTTTTCTCTTGGCAGAGTCCGTGCTGATGGCTGCACCGTCGGGGTCGTCGCAGGTGCAGACGGTTCCGTGCTAGCAGGAGATTGTCCAAGCGACCGTTGTTCTGCCGGTCTTGCTTTCCCAGCAGGCTTTTCTCTTACTGATGTTTCCAGTTCGCGCACGGATCGGTTTACCTGCGCGTGGTGAACAGCCTGCGGCTTTTCGTGTATCTCCGAAGCCGGATGCCGGGACTGTTGCACAGATGCATCAGCGGTCGGTGTATGCTCCCGCATTTTAGGCTGCGGGGGATTTGTAGGAGGAATCGTTTTCTCCTTGATTGACGAAGCCGATTCACGCACAGAATGTTCCATTGTCGGTAGCATTGTTTCCGCAGAAACAGCCTTTGCGTTTTCATGAATCCTCGGAGCTGGATACTGAGACGGGGACGCTGGCGCTTTCGCATCCGGCGTATATACTCGCGTTTTGGGCTGTTGGGCGTTTGCAGGAGGAACCGGCTTCTCCCTGATCGGAGAAGCCGATTCGCGCACAGAACGACTTACCTGCGGCTGGCTCTGTGGCAGGTAGCTCGGTTGCGCAGAAACAGGCGGATATTCTCTCGGTGTCGCAGCAGGCTGCTGGGGGTGTGGACATTCGTGTTGTGGATTGGATTCTGTCCGGCCTTCCTGCTGCGGAGCAGATCTCGCTTTTGGCTGCTTGTGAAGGACCTTTTCCGCAAGGCGTTCTGCCTGGCGGACGGCATGATCGGCGGTTTCTGTGATCTTGCTGCTCTCGTAGCGATCCTCCGGCTGGCCGTCCTGCGCTGCGTCGCGCAGCTCCTGCCGAAGCTGCTGAAAGGCAGCGTCCGCGCCACGGCGGAATGCTGCCTGCGGCGCGGATTTGAGGGTTTCGACGGCTCTCGCTTTCAGCGACGATTTTTCTTTGACCTCCCGCATTACGACGCCTGCTCCACCCGTTCAGATAGTTTCGTTGTCATAAGCTGGTACAGCCTGCCGTTTTTCGGAAAATGATCCACGAAAGGCACGATGGTGCTGCCGCACTTGAGAAGCCCATGTCCAAAATCTACGCCCGAAATATACGAAAGCTGATTGTCCGAAATATTGAGCAGCCGCGCCAGCTCGATTCGGTCCGTACTCGCCTGATTGAGCATGAGCAGAAATTCGCTGTTTGCAAGCATGGTTCTCGCCGTGTGGGATTGCAGCAGATCGTCGACGTTCTGCGTCAACCCCGTGCCGCAGGCCCCGTATTTGCGCATCCGCTTCCAGAGCGTGAACAGGAAATTGGCGCTGTACTCGTGCTGGAACAGCAGGTAGATTTCGTCGATATAGATCCATGTATTCTTGCCGAGCTTGCGGTTGCGGATGATGCGGTTGAACATGCTGTCCAGCACCACCAGCATGCCGACCGGCAGGAGCTGCTTACCGAGGTCCCGGATGTCATAGCAGAGGATGCGGGAATTGGTGTCCACGTTCGTGTACTTGGCAAAGGTATTCAGCTGCCCTCCGTGAACAGCTCCAACGATAGCGCAACGTCCCGCGCTTCCGGTTCCGGCTGCTCCAGGAGCGCGGCGTGGAAGTCTTGTAATGTCGGCACAACGCCGAGATAGCCGTTTCGGATGAACTCCCGGTAGACCTGGGCAGTACACCTGTCAATGATGGATTTCTCCTTGGCGGACAGCTTGCCCGCGCCCTACGAGCTGCTCGCAGAGAGACAACAGGAATTCGGATTTCAGCACAACGGGATTGTCGCCGTCGTTGTAGCCGGATTCCATGTCGAGGGCGTTGATGTGGTTGGGCGAGGTCGCGGAGATTTCAATGACCTCGCCGCCCAAGCCTTCGACCAGCGGGCGGTACTCCGCTTCAGGGTCGATGATGATAATGTCGTCGTTCGTGGACAGCGCGATCTCCGTGATCTCGCGCTTGGCGGCAAAGGATTTGCCGGAACCGGAGACGCCGAGGATGAAGCCATTGCCGTTCAAAAGCTCCTTGCGGTCGGCAAGGATGAGATTCTTGGAAATCACGTTCTGCCCGTAGTAGATGCCGTGCCGGTGGCGAATTTCTTGCGCCTTGAACGGCATAAGCACAGCGAGGGCTTCTGTGGTCAGCGTCCGCAGCGCGTCAATGCGCCGCAGACCGAGCGGCAGCGCGGTAATTAACCCGTCCTGCTGCTGGAAGCTCAGTTTTGCAAGCTGGCACAGGTGCTTGCGCGCAATGGATTGGGAGCGTTTCGGTGTCGCTGTCCAGCTCCTCTTTGCTGTCCGCCAGATGCACGAGCGTGACCACGGCAAACAGCATCCGCTGGTCGCGGGTCGTGAGGTCGTCCAGCATCTCGCGGGTTTCCTTGCGCTGCTGCTCCAGATCGTAAGGGACAACCGCAGAAAAGTTCTGGTTGCTGTTCTGCCGCCGCTGCCAGTTGGTGACGTTGGTTTCCACGCCGAGCAGTTTGTTTTCCACCTCGCGCTCCGCTTCGTCGGTCGGCACAGGGATCATGTCGATGGAGAGCATCATGCGCCGGTTGAGGTCGGTCAGCTCCAGAATCATGCTGTCTTTGATGTAGCTGGCGTAGTCCTTGAGGAACAGCACGCGACCGTATTGACTGCCCATTTTGAAATAGTCCCGATGAAATTCCAGACTATCTGGGCAGATCGTATCCTTGAGATTATGTCCGCGCTTCATGGCAGATTGCAGGTCAAAGGGCAAGGATGACTCGTCCGGTCGGAAGAATCCCCGGAGCACATCCAGTCGCTCGGCGCGTCCAGCTCGTTGGAGGAGGAATTGAGCCGCGAGAGCTTGGAGGACACCTCGCCCGTCACGCGGGAAAAGAATGTGCGTGCTTCGTCCACGTTTTTCTTGTGAACGGAAACCGTGATAAACCGCTCCTGTTCCACGCTGGCGGAGCTGCCGGAGATTTTGCCTTCCAGCATCCCGTTGAACTCGTTCACGAATCCGTCGAGGCTGTCGCCGCGCTGCGGGAGCAGGACCGTATCTTCAAACGCCTGCCGGTTGACCTGCTTGTTGCAGATCGTGAGCTTGGTGGTCGAGCCGCTGTCCAAAGCGTTCAGCAGTTCACTGTAGCCGAGGAACATCGCGGTTTTGTCCTCTTTGGACGCGATGGCATAGTTGATGTCCGAAAAACGCAGCGTTCTGGAATATTTCGTGCCGAACTGAAAAATCCCATCCGCGAAGATCCACTGGATGGGAATGACGTCCTGCACGCTGCGCGGGATCTTGTAAGCTGTGCGATCCTGCTTGATGGTGTTGTTGAGGGTTTTAATCAAGCGTCAGCACCTCCCGCATTGTACTGTTGTCCAATAAAAGCTCTGCATACAGATTCTGCGGATGATATGACAGCGTACGCGGGCAGAGGATTTCTGAGCGAATGACCGCCAGCAGGAAGCGCTCGGCGGGCATGCCGTTGTAGGTAAAAAAGCCGCACATGGCAAACGGGAACGCTGCCAGCATACACACCCAACCGACCTCCGCTGCGCCGATGAGCGGCTTCAAGCCAAAATACGCGCCAACCGCCACGCCGATGGCGAGCAGCGCAAACACCATCTGCCGCAGCGATAAGCCGAACAGAATGCTCTCCTGATACCGCTGGATTTCTTTGTTGATTTTAACTTCGATGATGAATCCCTCCTGTTTTTCAGTTTTTTCTGGAATGGGGCTTGATTTTTTCTTTGTTCCAAGCTAACATGGCACAAACTTTCTAAAGGAGGTCGTGCCATGTTGATGATCATATTTGGGGCTGGCTGCTTGCTCCTGTCTTTACTGTTTCACGCCGCGTCGCTGCTGCACCTCGGTCTGCCGCTTTTGTATGCGCTGCTCGTGCCGACGCTGTTTTCCGGCTGGTATTACAGCCACTACGCGCTGGCGAATGGGATCTGGTATGCGCTCATTGTCCTGGGACTGATTTCGTGGGGCGTGTCGCTGGTGCGGAAAATTGCAGGCAGATCGTAATAAACTCACGCGAAATTCATTTGACACCATATATGACACCATGCTATAATAAGACTGAACAGAGAGGCAGAGGTGATGTTCCGTGTCAAAATGGGATAAACTATTGGCAAGAATCTGCGGATTATCGCGCGATCTTCGTTTTGACGAGCTGCGCAAGGTGCTGGAGAGCTACGGCTATGAAATGCGCCAGCCAAACGGCGGCAGCAGTCATTGCACGTTTCGCAAGCCCGGCTGCGCGCCAATTACGATCCCTATGCACGAACCGATCAAGAAAGTCTACGTTATGATGGTAAAAGAAGTTGTAGAAAGCGAGGTGTCAAATCGTGAAGACGATTGAGTATTATATGAATCTTCCGTATCGTCTGGAGCTTGTTCCGGACACGGACGAAGGCGGTTTTGTAGCCTCGTATCCGGAGCTGCGCGGCTGCCTGACCAGCGGTGAGACGGCAGAGGCGGCGCTGAAAAACGCGCAGGACTGCAAACGCGAATGGCTGGCCGCCGCGCTGGAAGATGGCTATGAGATTCCGGAGCCGACGTCTGATGACGAGTATTCCGGTCAGTTCAAGCTGCGGCTTCCGAAGTCGCTGCACCGCGCACTTGCGGAAAACTCCAAACGCGAGGGTATCAGCATGAACCAGTATTGTCTGTACCTGCTGACAAAAAACAACGCTGAATTTCGTCACGGCGCATAATAAATAAATCATAAGATGCAGAACCCTCCATCCAACTACGGATGGAGGGTTTCTTATCCAAGTCCCATCAGTTCCCGGATGATCCGGTCGGACATTTTGATGGAGCCGACGAGCACCAGCATATTGAACACCAGCTCGCCAATGTAGTTCCAGACGACCGTTGCCGGGGCAAGTCCTTCCGTTACGACGGGCGGGCTGGACGCGAATTGTGAGAAAATAATGCAGGCAAGCAAAATGACACAGCCCTCCAAGCAGATGGCGGCGTAGCTCTTGATGAACGCCATGCCGATGCTGCTGGAGGGCTGTCCTGCAAAGCTCGACAGCGGGATTGGCGCAATCGCCGTCGCCATATAGAGCTTAAAAAAGCGGCCATAGACGGTCAAAATCATGACGAGCGACAGCACCCAGATGAACAGCGAACCGAGCAGCGTCACTGCCCAGAGCGGAATGCTTTCCAGCAGGCCGACATCTTCAATCGTCGATGCGATCTCGGCTGGCAGCGTGGATGCTTCCATTGCCGAAAGACCGGACGCACCCATGATCGTCTGGATCGCGCCCTGCGCAATCGAGAACAGCGCCGTCATCAGCTCCATGCCGTAGGTGACCGCCGCCTGTGCCAGCACAAAACGGATGAAGCATTTGAACGCCACCTCCGGGCGTTTCAGCTCCGTAAAGCTGCCGCAGGTTTTCATGACGCCGATCACAAAGAACAGAACCAGCAGCGCATATGCGATTGCTTTCAGCGCGTCGTTGATCCCGACAATCACATTCCAGATCCCGCCGCCTTGAAATTCTCCGGGCTGGTGGTCAGCAACGTCCAGATTTCTAGCAGCTTACTGTTCCACGTTTCCAGCGAGGAATTGAGGTTATCTATGATCCAGTTTCCACTTGAGATGGTATCACCTCCAGTTGTATCGGGGAGAGCAGTTTCGCTCTCCCCATATTGTTATCAGCCGGTGATCAGCGTCAGGATCTCCTTGGTGAACGTAATGACGATGCCGCCCGCGACGGTCAGGATGCCGTTTGCGCGCTGCGACGGATCGTGCGACTTGAGAGACAGGCCGACCTGCAAAATGCCAAAGCCGAGTAGGATCAAGCCGACCGCGCGAATGAGCGAGAAAATGAAGTCGCTCAGATTGTTGACGACCGCAAGCGGATCGCCGTCTGCCGCGAACGCCGGGACAACAAAAACCGCCAGCATGAAAAACATGCTGGCGAAGATCGAGTAGAGCCGTTTGGCTTTGGATTCAAACGTTTTCTTCAATGAAATTCCTCCTTCAATGGATTCAAATTTTCTGTGCTGCCCACACGAAGCAGCGGGCGGCCAGTGTAAATGGCCGGTTTGATTCCGTGATGAATGTAGGGCGCTGCGCCGCCGAGGGAACTGTGTGAGATCGCTGGATGGTGCATGAGATCGTACTTTTCATCCATGACCGGGCTTGCGCCGCGGATGAACAGCAGCGCATAGCGGTTGTCCAGCTTCCGCACCTCGTCAGGGGTCAGCAGCTCGCGCCCGGACATCTGGAAATTGGTTGAGTAGGAGCCGGATTTGCCCTTCGTCTGCCCGTGCGTTTTCGTATCAATTGTGGCTTTGCCAAGCATTTCGGAAACGTATTTGTGTGTACTGGATTCGTTACCGCCAAGATACAAAATGCTATCGCAGTTGCCTGGAATTGTCTCCCAGCTATCCTTATACAATTCTTTGATCTGCGCCATGTTCTGAATGATCACGCTTGCCGAGATAGACCGCGAGCGCATGGTTGCAAGCTCGCGCGTAAATCCCGGCAGCGGCATGGCTGCGAACTCGTCCAGCATAAAGCGAACGTGGCGCGGCAGCGGGCCGTGATGAATTTGGTCTGCGCTGTAATAAAGGGCTTGGAACGCCTGCGCGTAAAGCAGACTCACAAGGAAATTAAACGTGTTGTCGTTGTCAGGAATGACAGCGTAAAGCGCAACTTTCTTTTCGCCCAGCGTGTAAAGGTCCATATCGTCATGGTCGGTCAGGGCTTGGATCTGCGGCAGATTAAAGGGCGCGAGACGGACAGCCGTACTCACCAAAATCGATTTTGCGGTCTTGCCCGCGGCTAATTTGAAAACCTTATATTGCCGGACAGCGACGCTGTCCGGTTTTCTGCGTTCTATGGATTCAAAGAGCAGATCGAGTGGGGACACATGCCCTTCATCTTCCTCGCGCACCTCGGCATATTCCAGCACGCGCATGACCATGGAGAAGTTCTGCTCGTACTCCGGCGCTTCCTGAAACAGCATGAGGATGATGGCTTGCAGGAGCGCGGTTTCGGCCTTGGTCCAGAACGGGTCGGACTCGTGGCTGCCCTTCGGCGTGGTGGACTGGATCAGGTTGTTGACCAGCTTCAGCACGTCCTTTTCGTCGCGCAGATAGCGGAACGGATTGTAGCCGTCCGACTGTTCCAAATTCACAAGGTTCAGAACGCGCACGTCGTAGCCTTGCTCTTTAAGGTAGCCGCCCGTGGCAAGCAGCACTTCAGATTTGGGTCTGTTATGACATAATTGGTGTTTGCGGTCAGGATATTCGGCAGCACAAAGCTGCGTGTTTTGGCTGCGCCGCTGCCGCCGATGACCAGCACGTTGAGGGAGCGGCGGTGTTGTGCGTATCCAGACCGAGCCGGACGTGCTGGGTCAGCGGGATGCTGTCCTTCTGCGCGAACTGCGCGTTGACGGATGCGGGTGTGGCCCACGCCGCGGAGCCGTGTTCCTCGCCGTCGCGGGTCCTGCCCTGATTCGTCCGATAAAGCAAAACTGCCATGCCATAAGCGGCAAGGCAGATGAGGATGGTGGGCAGGCTTTTGTCCGTCCACACGATATTTGTCGGCTGCTCCAATGCTGATGTCAGATTCCGCAGCAGCTCCGGCAAACCGCCGCCAAGAGACTGCGCCAGCAGGAGGGCAAGCCAGACAACAGGAACAATTCCAATAAGATAAAACAGGGTGTCGTTTGATTTTCGGATAGGCATCACCTCGAAAATATCTGCAACTAAAATCAGTTGCAAAATTGTTTTGACCGTGCTATACTGATTATAGAAATGAGGGATAGACTTGGGTCAGAAAGAGAAACTAATCAAAAGATTAAAAACCAAGCCGCGTGATTTTACATTTGATGAAGCCGAAACATTGCTGGGGTATTTGACATACTCTCGCTCCAACAAAGGAAAGACGAGCGGTTCGCGTGTCATGTTTACCAGCGAACAGCATGCGCCGATCTTGCTGCACAAGCCGCATCCGCGGAAAGAGCTTTTGGAGTATCAAGTCAAGCAACTGCTTGAGGTGCTGGAACAGGAGGGATTGATTTGAACAATACAATGCAATATAAGGGGTATGTCGGAAGCGTTGAATTCTCCGAAGCCGATGGTTTGTTTTTCGGAAAGGTTCTCGGTATCCGTGCATTGATCTCCTATGAGGGGACGAGCGCTGCCGAGCTTGTCGCTGATTTTCATGGCGCGGTAGACGATTATCTGTCGCTGTGCGAAGCAGAGAACAGCGAGCCGGAAAAAGCCTATAAGGGCAGCTTTAACATCCGGGTATCACCGGAGCTGCACAAGCAGGCTGCGATTTGCGCAATGGCGCAGCAGGTCAGCTTGAATACGCTGGTCGAGGATGCTCTGCGGGAGTACGTTGCGGAGCGAAAAGAAGCCGTATAATAAGTCGATGGCGCTGACGAACCATACCGTCAGCGCCATTTTTATATCCCGTTATCTTTCAAAGCCGGTACTCCGTTTCAGATGCGTTTGCTCTGGCAGTCCTTTCTCCATGAACCGTTCCATGAGCACCTTTTTCTTTTCATAGCCGGTGAGAATGGAATCCACGAACGCGATGCTGTCGTCCTTGGCGTACAGATCCGCGATTTCTTCCCGGCTTGGCAGCAACTCCATACGGACACGGCTGCGGTCGGTAACGAGTTTAAGCAGTTCCGTTTCGGTCCTTACGGAAGCTGTTGACCGTGATCTCTGTGCAGTCACTGCGCTCCGGCAGGCGCGGCGCATCCCAAAACATCGAATTGCCGGAATCGAAGATCGGAGCCATCCGCACAAATTTCAATGTCTGGCTGTCGCGGAGGATACCAAAGTTGTTGAGATGCCGGTCCGTATTCGTCAGCACGAAATCTGTGAGGACCTGATATTCGAGGAATCCGCGCACTTCCTGCTCTGACAGACCATGCTCTGCGCAGACATAAATGAAATGCTCATAAGTGGAAACAGCATTGTCCTTTTTCTCGGAATCTACAACGTCAATCGCCGGAATGAATTCCAGCGTTTCCGACGCGAAGTCCTCACAGATGCAGCCGTACTGCTCGCTTGCGCTGCCGGTGAGCTTGACCGGGCGATACCGCACATGGTTTGCAAAGCCCTGCTTCTCATGCAGCATGGATGCCAGCACTTCATTGAGACTTTGCTGGGAATTTGCGCCGCGGTTGCCTTTGAGCAGGCAGCGCGTGTCGTCGACGATCAACCACTTTTTTATGAGATCGCCTTGCAAAGCAGCCTCCGGCGAATAGAACTGCGCCGACGCAGTTTCTGACAGGCTGCTAAAAGCATTGGAGAATGGACTAACATCTTTCCACGTCAAGTCGCTCTTTTGCGGCCTGATCCAGTAATGGTCAGACAGGCTGAGACCGAGGTTCCGCACGAGCAGACTCTGCGTGGAGGGGATGCCCTCCTGCTGCAAAAGCGCGGCAATGTTGCCCTGACTGATAGGGACGGCACGGCGCAGCCACCATTTGCGCAGACTGTCTGCGCCCTGACTGCCTCCGAGCGGCAGCAGCTCTGGATTTGTGCCGGGCGTGACTTTGAGGATAGCGCCAGACAGGTCGTCGAGCTGCAAAGATGCAACAACATCGTCTTTGTGCATCAGCTCATAGCTTTGTTCTGCCATACGCGCCACCTCCCAGCTTTTTCTGCTTCGAGCATATCATAATTCTCTGCACAAATCCAGTTTGCGTTTACTTTGTGATCTCACTGTGCGTTTTTTCTCTGGTCGGAACACGCGGTTCAACACCGGACAGCTTTTCGCGGAAGGACTGAAGCTGCTCACCGATGGACGGGCGGTCATTCTTCGAGTTCTTCCTGCTCGTAGGCGAGCTGCTGCCGGTATCGTCCGAGGAGCGTTCCGACCGAGACTCTTTTTTTGTGAGCGTTCCTCCTGCGGCTTTTCCAGTGAACCAAAGAGACGCTCGAAAATGACGTTTGCCAGTTCCAGATCGGTCGTTGGAATGACGAGATCAATGGGTGCGTCCGGCTGCTCCTTGTCCTGGATACCCGCGAACAGTACCTTGTCCTTCGCCTGACGGCTGAATTCCCGGTACTGCTCCGGTGTCAGGGAAAACGTGCGGATGTCGCGCGTCTGCTGGAGAATTTTCTTGAGACTGGTCTTGCCGTAGACCTTCTTATGATTGCGCGCCAACGCCAGCAGCATCGCCGCGGCATTTTTTGCCGCCGAACCTGCCAGCTTGACCGCTACCTCGCCGCCTGAGAGCATCATGTGGACGACCTGCTCGGCGGCTTCGCTGTTTCCTACGTTGATGGGAAATCACCTCCTGTTTGTGAACGAATGCTCTGTTTCTTTTTCGTGTAGGGATTTTTCCTGTGCAGCGACATCGCGCTGCATGACCGCTGCCGAGTCCGCAATCTCACGGCACAGCTTGATCTTTTGTCGCTCGGCGCGGATCTGCTTGTTGAGCTGTGCAAGCTGCTCGTAGATATCCGCTTTTTCTTCCGTGAGGGCCTGCCGTGAAATGCCGCAGGCGTCCAGTGTGGCTTTCGCTTCCGCGTACTGCGCGTACTCAGCTTCCATGCCGGATAGCCCTTCTTCGTAGAGGGCTTTGCTCATAGCAAGGGATTCTTCCGCAGCCAGCGCGTCAAAGAGCTTCTTGCGCTTTTTCTTACGGACGTTCAAAATTGTGCGCTGCTTGGCAAGCTGCGTGACCGCATTCTCTGCCCGCTGCATGCAGGTGGTAAGGTCATCTGCCGTGGAGATGCCATTCTCTTGCAGGAATTTCAGCCGAGCCTTATAGGTTTCGGCTTTCATGATCCCGTCGGAGATGCGGCGTCATGCGCGGCGGGTATTGCCGCTTTTCAATGCGGCCAAGCAGATAGCAGTAATGATAGTACAACGCAAGGAATCCCTTGTACTTTGGATGTGGGCGGTATGGCTGGGGCTTTGGGCGCGGGAGGAACGCCGGTCTGATCCCGGCTTCGATTTCTGCGAGATTACCCGCAATGGTGCGTTCAATGTTTTCTTCCGAAAACGCTGCATTCTTGCGCTCCGGATACATATAGCGTTCCTGCCCGCGCAATCGGAAGCCAAGCCGGTTGCCGTGGTGGATTTCGTAGCCCTTATGCTCCATGAGCAAGAAGAAGTGGCCGAGATCGTTCGCGTCGGCAATCGCATCGCGCAGGTCCGCTTCCAGCATGGAGCGGAACGTCGGTTGCCCTTTGGACTGGCGGAGCCATTCAATGTAGCTGACCGTTTTTGTACGCTCTCCTTGAAGAATTACGGATAGACCATTTTCTGCGCAGAGCCGGTCTGAGATCCCGCGGATTTGTTGGTAATAGTTTTGAAGCGTGCTGTGGTATTTGATGCCGGTATCCGCATTGACGGAATTAAAAACGATATGCGAATGGATGTGCCCTTTATCGACGTGCGTTCCGATTACGGCTTCATATCCTTGCAGATGCTCTGCTGCGAACTGTTTCGCAATTTCATGCGCCAGTTCTGGTGAGATTTCATCCGGCTTAAAGGACTGGATAATATGATAGCATTGGCGTCCATCCGTTTTGTGAAACCGCCGTTTTGTATTCATCATCTGCTGATATGCAAAACCGGGGTCGCAATTACAATGATCGACAAGGACACACTGATCGGTCTTATCTGGATTCGTAGTATATTGAATGGCCTGAGCAAGTCCACCGTTGCGGTACAGGATTTTTGTAATCGCCATTTCTATTTTGAAAACTCATACATAAGCTCGTAAACACGATCCAGCATCCGCAGGGCGCGTGTGACCTCGTCACGGCTGGCAAATCCGGCGTTCGCTTTTCGCGCAAGCTGATTGATGTTGTTGCCGATCTGATGGATCTCCGTGCGCAGACTGCGAAGTTCTTCCGAGGGCGCGGCTTGGATGCTTTCTCCGAGGATCAGCCTGCGCAGGTAGGCCGACAGCGGCAGGCCGCTGGCCTGCAAGCCCTTTCCAGCGCGGCGCGTTCGTCCTCATCCAGCCGGATATGCAGATTGTACTGATTCTTCCGCACGGCGCTCCTTTCTCCGCCCGCAGGCGGCATTTCGGGGTCAGGGTTTTCCCTGCAAGCTGCCTTTTGGTACCAAAAGGCGATGCTTGCGCTCTTGCCGCGAGGCGGCGAGAGCCTGATGCCCCGCTTTTCAGCGGGGCGAGAGAGGAGAGAGATTTCAATTTTCTTTTCCTTATAGATGCCTTCGCGCTGCTTCGGCCATTCAAATTGGTTTTTGAATGGCGTAGTCGCTACATTAGTCGCTATGAAATTCAAAACTACTGATTTTTGCCGTTCGTAGTCGCTACATTAGTCGCTATGCAGCGTTCAATTCCGATTCCAGTCGCTTTCTGGCGAGGTCTGCATACACGTCCGTGACCTCGATGCCGGTCGCGTCATAGCCTTCCTTGACTGCAGCCAGAACTGTCGTGCCGGAGCCTGCAAAGGGGTCTAAGATATGACCGCCCGGTTCTGTGATCTTGACGAGATCCTGCATGAGCTGCAACGGCTTTTCGGTCAGGTGGATGCGGTTCTGCGGATTGCCGTATTTGAACACACCCGGCAAACACGGCACGGGGCGGCTGACCGGCATATCGCCGTTCGAGCCCCAAACAATATATTCTGCCTGCTGTCGGAATCGACCTTTCTGTGGACGAGAGTTTCCCTTGTCCCACACGGCAATGCCGCGCCAGATCCATCCCGCCCACTGGAGCGCGTCGCTGGCGCAGGGAAGCTGCCGCCAGTCAATAAACATACAAACCGGCGCGCCGGGTTTTGCCGCACGTCTTGCAAGATACAGCCACTCTGCCGCCCAGCGGGTCCATGACCGCTGATCCTTGGCGTCGCCGTCAAAATCAGGCGGCGCGTTGCCGCCCATGCTGGAATATTTCTTTGCGGTGGCTTTGGATTTCTCCGCCTGTGTGCGGCCACCGGACGCATACGGCGGATCTGTGATGACAGCGTCAAATGTGCTGGGAGGAAAGCTCTCCAGCACCGTAAGGCTGTCTCCGTGGATGATCTCCCATCTGGGCTTATCGCGCATGGGCATCCGCTCCCTTCATTTTTTGAGTATGTTGTCGATTCTGTACCCGTTCATGCGTCAGTTCAAAAACGCTGAGATATTCCGCAGTCGCGTTTGCCAACAACGTATAATCACGCGAATCGGGGCAGCAAGCATACCACTGCGGCGTTTTCCCGTCGACCCAGATGTGCGGTTCCGTATTGCGAAGATTCGGATTCGTGCTGCGGCAGCTTCTGCTGACAACATCCCCAATTTTCATCCGAACACTGTCGATTTCACCTTTTGTAGGATTCAGAATCGAAACCGTCAGGTATGGATACTGATTCGCAACGATATCTTTTGTAAATCGCGCTTTGACCCGCAGATCGCCAAGACTGCCGTAGCAGCATTCGCCAACGAATTGCGGATCGTGGATCACGCGCCCATCTCCATAGATCTTTCTCAGTTCATCCAGAAAGAAATTTGTCATGATACCTCCGAAAGAAATAGGAGCGCCAGATTTCTCTGACGCTCCCGTAATTATGATTTGGATATTGTATTGTTGTCCTGCCGTGTTTCAATGCAGATGCTCTGCTTTGCGGAGCCCTTTTGTCGGCGCAGACAGAATACCATGTCCGGCGTGCGCTCAAAAAAGCCGATCCCGCCCTTCCAACTCATGCCGCAGGAACAATGCTGCAAGCCAATAAACTGCTGCTTCATTTTATGCCCGCAGCGAGGACACTTCTTATTATTCTTTCCCATCCGTATGGTTTAGCAGAAGAATCTAGCCTCGCCAAAAAATGACGTCCACTTTTGAATCACTTCTGCACTTCTGGCTTCAATCACGTCCATGATGTTCCGGAGCACCCGGTCCGGGATTCTGGAATTGTTATTGCACAGGATGCAACCGCCAGCCCGTGTGATCCAGATCTTCGTCGCGTTGCCGTTCGGCGCGCCCTGACAGACATGAACATGTACCGGTTCCAGCGGATCGTTTTCATTTGCCCAGAAGTAGACCCAGTAAGAACCGACCTTAAAAACCTGCGGCATTTTCCAAGCCTCCCTCTGCGGCAAACCGCATGATCAGATGCGCCGTAGACGAGATGATTTCCTGATACTTCTGAATCTCCGCTTCAGAGAAGCCGGAAACATCTTCCCAGCGGTATTCTGGCAGAAAGCACGTCGCATAGTGAAAGCAATCCTTTTCGTCCGGCTTTTCCACATAGACCTTTACGCTGCCATCGTCCAGAAGCTGAGAATGCACGATCTCGGTTTGGTCATCCAACGTTAAAAAAGGATACATCATTGTCCGACACCTCCTGTAAAAATAATTTCTCTATTGGTATTTTACCAGCATTTTTGGATTTATGCAACTGCACAGTTCACGCCTATTTTTATATCGCCACCCCAATAATATGTTAGGCCGCTGCTTGCAAATCCTGTTCTCGGAACATTGCATCAATATCCGCAAACGTCTGGCTGCGGTTGAATTTCTCTGTGACCTTGCCGGGGACGATTTGCAGACGCATCATTTTTTGCCACAGATCTGGATGATGGTCGTACAAATGTCGCAGCTCGGACAGCTTGGCATTCGGGCAAAACCAGCAGCCGCCGCGGTCGGTAAACTCGTACACAGGGGAAAGCAGTCCTGCTTGTTTGCAGAGCTGCTTCGCGTCATCCTCGGTGTATCCGTATTTCTCCAGCAGCGACACCTGATTGCCGCCTAGCCGTGCCAGACGCTGCGGTTCGTCCTTTGCAATGCCGATGTACTGCACGGTATCTGACGGCAGTGTTTTCTGATACTGCCGGATCGGGTGCATTTTGCAGTCACGTTGGACATAGCATTTCCCACACACAGGAAAGGAGCGGATCATGTCTTTCTTCGGCCCGCGTGTGACCTTTCCCATAAAAACAGAGGTATAGGTTTTCTCGCTTCGAAGCACACGGACAGGTACGCCCAGTTTTTCAAGGGCGGGAATCGCTGCCTGATAGATAAACGCCTGATGTTCCGGCACTTCGCCAGAGGTAGCGTCGTCAAACATGACCTCACAATATACCACTTCGTCCAGTGGCTCGCTATGCTCCAAGGCCAGCAGGATCGTCGCAATGCTGTCTTTCCCAAAGGAACAGGAGGCGACGTGCTTTGGACTCATGTGCGCTCATCCTCCAGTTCCGCGCAAGCCATGCGCAGCTTCTCTGTCTTGTCCGTCTGCTCCCATGCGGCCTGCGGGTGCATAAAGTGGCAGTTATTGCAGACTTCTGCGAAGAACGGCTTGTCCAGATCCAACGCGCGGATCATGCCAGTCGGAGTGAAATCAAAGACGCTACGAACGGCTTCAGTCAGAAATGCGTCGTCGTAGTATCCGCTCTCCTGCGTGTCGATCTCGACGGCAACCGGCTCTGCCTGCCCAATGGCATAGGCGAGGCTGACCGTACACACATCGGCAAGACCGGCCGCAACAATGTTCTTTGCCACATACCGCGCCATATATGTGCCGCTGCGGTCGACCTTCGTGCCGTCCTTGCCGGAGAGCGCACCGCCGCCGTGGGGCGCAAGTCCGCCGTAGGTATCGACCATCAGCTTGCGTCCGGTGAGACCGGTGTCTGCTTCAAAGCCGCCCAGCACAAATCTGCCGGACGGATTGATGAGAATTTTCGTCTGCTCGTCGATGCGCACATCATGGCAGGCACGGGTAATGACCAGCCTGCGGAGTTCCTCACGAAGCTCGTCAGGGTCTTTGTCTGCATCATGCTGGCAGGAGATCACAATGGTGTCCACGCGCTCCGGCACCGAACGTATACTGCACAGACACCTGCGCTTTGCCGTCCGGGCCGAATGCCTGAGATCAGTTTTTCCTCCCGGCAGGTGGTGAGCAGGCTCGTGATGCGGTTCGCCAGCACGACCGGCGCGGGCAGCAGCTCGACTGTTTCCCAGCAAGCATAGCCGTACATGATGCCCTGATCACCCGCGCCTAGCGTATCCCCATCGACTGCACCTGCAATATCGGACTCTGCGTATGCAGCCGCACCTCTACATTATAATTACAGTCATATCCGGCTCTTTGAACCGTCTGTCGCACAATGGCTTCCACGTCAGGGCTTGCCGTTGTGCGGAGTTCTCCGGCAACAAGAATTTTGCCCGCCGTTGCCAGCACTTCACAGGCAACGCGGGCATTGGGATCTTCTTTGAGACAGGTGTCCAGAATGCTGTCCGCAATCGCGTCGCAGAGCTTGTCCGGATGGCCTGCCGTGACGGACTCTGCCGTCAGGATGTAGTTATCTTTCATGCGTCGATTTTCCTTTCTTCGGCTGATTGAGTACTTTTCCATGCTGCATGACAAACAGCTTTTCGCGGGAATACAGGCGCGTATAGGTCTGTATCTGCTTGTCGGTCAAAGAACAAAATTCCTCGCCGCTGCCTTGGGCGAGGAAAAACGTGCCGTGGATGATGTCATACGGTATGCCATTGCGATTCCGCAGGAAGCGGTTTTCCGGCAGGCCGAGGAGTTTGGCTTCTTCGTTGCACAGCAGCAGGACATTGTGATCATCAAACGGTTCGACGGCCTGAATGAAACCACCCACAATAGCCTGCATGCTCGCCAAGCTGCCGTCGATCTCCTTGACATACGGATCTTTGGTGGGTTCCACGACCAGAATGCGCATGGGATCATCGCTCATAGTTATCCTTCTCCTTTCCGCGGCGGTTGTGATTGTAGTCGCCAATGTCTGTGATCGTCACATATTCCCCAATCAGGCACAGGGCTTCGCCGTAGCTGTGGCACTCGCCGCTGAAAATACGGTGGGTGAGTTCTTTTGCCTGATTCCGCAGACCAGCTTCGCGCAGCGTCCTCGCCGCAATGCCGACAAGGTTAAAAATGTTACCGTCCTGACCGATCAGTGGGCAGAGCGGCTTTTCAACATTCAAATTCTTTTCTTCGTCCATACTTTCCCCTCCGTGTAATAAAGTTGGTTTCATTTGTATATAATAAAATCGTTTGCATTCATTTGCTTGCAAATGACGTTGTTTCATGTTATAATCCATATAGAACATCATGCAAGGAGGATTGTTTATGGCAAGTTCATTGGTTCAGTTCCGCACAGAAGACACATCCAGAATCAAAGCCGCCAGCATCTGCGAACAGCTTGGAATCGACCTGCCGACGTATCTGCGCGCCTGTATTGCCCGTTTGATTCAGGAAAACGGCATTCCGTTCAGCATGAAGCTGGAACCGAAACCCGAAAACAAGGGTCTTCAGGCCATGAAGGAAGCCAGCCGCATTGCCGCTGAAAACGGAATCGCAGATCTGTCGCTCGACGAGATCAACGCAGAAATCGCCGCAGCCAGAAGCCATTGAGACGAGATGCAGTATTACGCAGTCATTGACACGAATGTCATCGTATCCGCCATGCTGAAATGGGATTCTATTCCCGGAAGCATTTTGGAGTTGGCACTCGATGGACCAATCACGCCTGTATTGAACCACGAAATTCTGGAAGAGTACCGCCAGGTGCTTCTGCGTCCAAAGTTTCATCTGACGGAGCGTATCGTCGGTGATCTTTTGGACAATATCAGCGCCCGTGCTGTTTTTGCAGACGCACACAAGCTCATGCTGGAGTTGCCTGACCCCAAAGATGTGGTATTTTATGAAGTGACGATGGAGCAGCGCAAAACAGAGGATACCTATCTGGTGACAGGCAATCTGAAGCATTTTCCATCTGAACACTTTGTCGTGACGCCCCGGCAGATGCTGGATATCATTGTGAACAACGAGAAATAGAACCGGTGCGTCTGCAGTGATGGCAGACGCACTTTATCGTTCCTGATTCTGCTGCTTTTTCTGTGTTGTCCTTGTCTGTGACTTCTTCGGATACTGTTCCATGCCGCACTCTTTGAGGCAGTTCTTGAATGCATATTTGAGGCAACCAACCGGCAGGCCGTTCTGCTCGTAGCCCGTTTTGATACCGAGATAGTAGTCTCTTGGCGGCAGGGATGGCTTCAGGTGCAGTTCGGGGTTCATAATGTAAGCCATGACCGGGACGCGCTGCCCGTCAAACGTCCGCACCTCCAGCGTCTGCTTGATATACAAACGCGGATAGCCTTCATAGCGGTCGAGGGATGCTTCACATTTGTCAGTTAACTCCCACAAAAGGCCGTAGACACAAGCGCCTTCCTTGGGTTCGACCGTCGCAACGCCGCTGCCGCGAAAGCGCAGGTCATAATTGTCCAGCACAGCCTGTCCGTAGACGGTCGCGTCCGGGCAGCGGTACTGCATCTGATCCAGATTGATATTGCTGCCGTAGGCAAAATACAGTGGTTTTTCCATCGTCATTCCTCCAGTATCGTAATTATCATAGCTGCGCTGTGGCGTTGTTTCAAAATACGCAGCAAGTGCCTCTGCCGCTTCTGCTCGCGTGATGCCGGTCAGCTCGATCTCCACGCCGAAGCATTGATCTTTGATGCCAATCATCGCTGCTCACAGTCCTGAAGGAAGATCATATTTACTACATCGTAGGGCATACGTCACGTCCTTCCTCTTTATCATGTAGTTCCGCATCCGCTGCGCGGATGCGGCGGCCAATGGCTTCTATGACTGTAACGGTGACGCTGTTGCCTGCTTGCTTGTATGCCTGCGCATCCGAGTTGATGGCGAGGATCTTGTCGATCTGATCCTCGCTGAAGCCTTGCAAGCGGAAACACTCCCGCGGCATCAGCCTTCGGACTCTGCCGCTGCGCGCTACAATGCCTTGGATGCAACTGGTTTGTAACGTATGGGCAACGTCTTTTCCGACACGCCCACGGCGCGTATTGCTGCCCGCGAAGCCGAGATCAATGGAATCGCCTTCATGCGCTTCCTTATAGCCTTTCTTCGTTGCTTCCTTAATGTAGAGAACGCCGGAATTTTGCCCTTTGAAATTGGTGAGGGAACCGTCCTGCCGGGTATGCAAACATCTGGCGTTCGCCGTGATCTTCGGATCGCCCTTCGTCAGATCTACAAAGTAGAGTCCGGATTGTCTGCTGGTGTCCTGTGTGCAGGCGATTCCGGCAGAAGCATAGACTCGTTTGCCCAGCCGTCCATGGACGATCTGTACAAGAGCTTTTGCATCTGTTCCAAAGACAGGTAGTATTTTTCCGGCGCATCGGGGATCAAGATATCCGATAAGGAACAGCCTCCGTCTTGATTGCGGGACTCCAAAATGTTTGCTGTTAAGCACAGCCCATTCGACATGGTACCCCAGGTCAGAAAGCGCGGAGAGGATGACACCAAACGTCCGGCCTCGGTCATGCGAAAGGAGTCCAGGCACGTTTTCAAGAAAAAGATACAGAGGCCTCTTCTCTTTAACCACTCTGGCCAGTTCAAAGAAGAGAGTACCTCTTGCATCTTCAAATCCTTTCCTCCTGCCAGCTGTAGAAAACGCCTGGTTATCCTGAATTCGGGATAATCAAAACATATCTCTATCTGGAGCAGCTGCGCTTCGGCGACGAGCTTCATGTTGAACTGGACATTGCCGAGACGGACTTTTACTTACCCGCGCTGACGTTCAGCCGCTTGTCGAAAACGCCGTGAAATGGGGCGTCGGACGCAAAGAGGATGGCGGCACGGTGACGCTTATGACCAGAAAAACGCCGCTTGGCGCGGAAATCACCGTGTCGGACGACGGCGTGGGCTTTGACCCGGAGCAGCCGCCGCAGGACGGAAAGGAACACGTGGGACTGCAGCTCGTCCGCGGTCGCTTACAGATGGTCTGCGGTGCAAAGCTGACGACGCAGAGCAAAATCGGGCAAGGCACGCTCATGCGGGTGCTGATTCCGTACAGCTGTGATGAAACCGCAGGCTCTTTCACGCAAACGAAGGCACCGTCTCACTGAATGCACAGATCTGACCCTTTACAAATTGGCCCGGCAAAAAAACAACGGACGCTGCACAAAAAGTATACGCTCTGTATATATACAAAAGATATGTATGGACCGACCCGCACGAGAGGCTGCCGCTTTTGCGAAAAATTACACGGTTTGCGCGGAATTGTGCAAACCGCCGCTTTTCTGGACGCTTGTACCAACAGAGTTGTGCGGTTTTTTATTCAGTTTCTCTTGACATTATGCATTCTACGTGTATAATTATGAGCATACAAAATAACACGCACGACGCACACGCGTCACAGGAGGAACTGAACATGAAAAAGTATCTTGCACTGCTGCTTGCAGCCATTATGGCGCTGAGCCTTGCGGCCTGCGCTTCCACCGCAAAGACTGAGGACGCCGCTTCCACTTCCGGCAAGCTGACCATGGCGACTGAGGCCACCTTCCAGCCGTATGAATACTATGACGGCGACGCCATCGTCGGCATCGACGTGGAGGTCGCACAGGCCATCGCAGACAAGCTCGGCATGGAGCTGGAAGTCACCGACATCGCATTCGACTCCATCATCCCCGGCGTGCAGACCGGCAAGTATGACATGGGCATGGCCGGTATGACCGTGACCGACGAGCGCAAGGAGCAGGTCAACTTCTCCGATTCCTACGCCACGGGCGTGCAGGTCGTCATCGTCAAGGACGACAGCCCCATCACCTCGGTCGACGATCTGTTCGCGGACGGCGCCAGCACCGTCGTCGGCACGCAGGCGGGCACCACGGGCTTTATCTATGCCACGTCCGACATTGAAGATGCCGGTCTCGGCACTGTCAAGTCCTTCGGCAAGACGACCGATGCCGTCGAAGCCCTGAAGAACGGTCAGGTCGACTGCGTCATCCTCGACAACGAGCCTGCAAAGGCGCTGGTCGCGGCCAACGAGGGTCTGCACATCCTCGACACCGAATATGCCGTTGAGGACTACGCCATCGCCATCGCCAAGGAAAACACCGACCTGCTGGAAAAGGTCAACAAGGCGCTGTCCGAGCTGACCGCCGACGGCACGCTCCAGTCCATCGTCGACAAGTACATCGGCAAATAAAAATTTGATCTGTATCTTCGCAACGGGACGGAGCGATGCTCCGCCCCGCTGCTTCGCGCCATACGACTTTATAGAAAAGAGGGAGCGCTTCGCCCATGACAGAATGGTTTCGGGAATGGATCGCAAAGGTCGCAAAGGACTTTGTCACCTGCTTCATCACCAAAGATCGCTGGAAATATATCGTAAAGGGTCTGGGCAATACGCTCCAGATCGCGCTGGCCGCCGTGCTGCTCGGTATCCTGATCGGCACGATCGTCGCCATTATCCGCTCGACGCACGACAAGACGCATGAAACCATGCGTCCCGGCCCCGGCCGGACGCTTCTGAACATCGCAAACTGGCTCTGCAAGGTCTATCTGACTGTCATTCGGGGCACGCCTGCGATGATCCAGATCCTCATCATGTTCTTTGTCGTCTTCTCCACCGCACGCAACGGTACGCCCGTCGCCATGCTCACCTTCGGCATCAACTCCGGCGCTTACGTCGCTGAGATCATCCGCGGCGGCATCATGGCCGTCGACGAAGGACAGAACGAGGCGGGCCGATCGCTCGGCCTTAACTTTGCGCAGACCATGCTCTATATCATCATTCCGCAGGCGCTCAAAAACGTGCTGCCCGCGCTGGCGAACGAGTTTATCGTGCTGCTGAAGGAAACGTCCGTCGCCTGCTATGTGGCCGTCAACGATCTGACCAAGGGCGGCGAGATCATCCGCTCGCAGACGTACATTCAGGCCATGCCTCTGCTGATCGTCGCAGCCTTGTATCTCATCATGGTCGTATTCTTCTCGCATCTGGTAAGCAAGCTGGAAAGGAGGCTGCGCAGCAGTGACCACTGACGTTCTGATCCAGGTTCAGGATCTGAAAAAGCATTTTACCGGCACGTCCGCCATCAAGGCGCTCGACGGCGTTTCGGTCGATATCAAAAAGGGTGAAGTCGTGGTCGTCATCGGCCCGTCCGGCTCCGGCAAGTCCACGTTCCTGCGCTGCCTCAACCTGCTGGAGGTTCCGACGGGCGGACAGATTCTCTTTAACGGCGTCGATATCACCGATAAGAGCTGCAACATCAACCTCCACCGCCAGAAGATGGGCATGGTGTTCCAGCATTTCAATCTCTTCCCGCATATGACCATCCTGCGCAACATGACCCTTGCGCCCGTAAAGCTCCTGCATAAATCGCAGGAGGAAGCGGACGCGCAGGCGCTGAAGCTGCTGCAGCGCGTCGGTCTCGGCGACCGCGGGAACGCGTACCCCGCGCAGCTGTCCGGTGGACAGAAGCAGCGCGTGGCCATTGTCCGCGCGCTCATGATGGAGCCGGAGGTCATGCTCTTCGACGAGCCGACGAGCGCGCTCGACCCGGAGATGGTCGGCGAGGTTCTGGAGGTCATGAAGGAGCTGGCGCACGACGGCATGACGATGGTCGTCGTCACGCACGAGATGGGCTTCGCCCGCGAGGTCGGCAGCCGCGTGCTGTTCATGGCCGACGGTAAGCTCGTCGAGCAGGGAACACCTGAGCAGATTTTTGAGCACCCCCAGAATCCCCGTCTGCAGGATTTCTTGGGGAAGGTCCTGTAAAAAGTCCGGCCCGCTGCAAAAAAGCAGCGGGCCGGTTTTGTATAACACTGGCGTATTCCATTGTAGGGGCCGACGACTCTGTCGGCCCGAAAATGTCACGAATTCGCCGAAAAGTTCTGTAGAAAAGCTGCATTCTGCGGGCGGACAGAGGCGTCCGCCCCTACAAGGAGCTGACGATTCTGCCTCAGACGCTCCCGCGTTCATGCCTCCGATCGTCGCGGATGAACATGAGGATGAAGCTGATGAGCAGCAATCCGCAGCAGACCCAGATGGCGCGGATGTCAGTGAACTCCGTCACGAGACTGCCGAGGCCTGCGCCTGCGGCGAAGACCTGACCGCGGCTGATGTAGGTATAGGCGTCCTGAAAGCCGCCGGAGAGCGTGACGAAGACCGCTGCGCGGAAGGTATCGGACATCTGCCCGTGAAAATGATGACTGTGCTGCATACCGCCCTTCGTTTGAGTTAGACTTGCGCCGCAAGTCCGGCGCAAACGACCCATATTACATGCGATAACCGAAAAAAAGTAAACCCTTTCTGCAAAAACCGCTTGACTCGCACTCGCCGAAAAGAACGTGTTTGAGGGCGACGTGACAGGATAAGGATGGATCTGAAAAATTCGTGACCGAGATCACCATCCCGGTGCGGCCTGCCGGATAGACGGAAAATTTTTGCCGGGGGTGTTGTTTTATGCCGGGTTTCGTTGTATACTGGGAGTCAGAATAACAGCGGAAAAACCGCATAATGGAGGTAAGATACCATGTTTACAAAGCTGATCGACGCACTGAAGGCTACCCGCCGCACCATCGTCTTTACCGAAGGCCCCGACGCCCGTATTCTCGAAGCGGCTGACCGCCTCATCAAGGACGATCTGATGAACGTCATCCTCATCGGCAATGTCGACGAGGTCAAGGCCGCAGCCGAAAAGGGCGGCTTCGACATTGCCAAGGCCGAGATCATCGATCCGGCCACCTATGCCGGCATGGACGAGATGGTCGCAAAGATGGTCGAGCTGCGCAAGGGCAAGATGTCCGAGGAAGACTGCCGCAAGGCACTCGCCAAGGGCAACTATTTCGGCACCATGCTCGTCAAGATGGGCAAGGCCGACGCGCTGCTCGGCGGCGCGACCTATTCCACTGCCGACACTGTCCGTCCGGCGCTGCAGCTGGTCAAGACGAAGAAGGGCGCACATCTGGTGTCCTCCTCCTTCATCCTCTTCCGCAAGGACAAGGACGGCAATGACGAGAAGTACTGCATGGGCGACTGCGCCATCAACATCGACTATCAGGATACCGTCGACAAGGCGACCGGCGAGGTGACCTTCACGGCAGCGCAGAAGCTGGCTGAGGTCGCGGTCGAGTCTGCCCGCACGGCAGAGTTCTTCGGCATCGACCCGAAGGTCGCGCTCCTGTCCTTCTCCACGAAGGGCTCCGGCAAGGGCGGCACGGTCCAGCTCAGCCACGACGCCACCATCGAGGCGCAGAAGCTTGCACCCGAGCTGGCCATCGACGGCGAAATGCAGTTTGACGCGGCCGTCTCCCGGTCGTCGGCCAGCTGAAATTCCCCGGCAGCAAGGTCGCGGGCTACGCCAACACGTTCATCTTCCCGTGCATCGAAGCCGGCAACATCGGCTACAAGATCGCCCAGCGCCTCGGCGGCTTTGAGGCCTACGGCCCCATCCTGCAGGGTCTGAACGCCCCCATCAACGACCTCTCCCGCGGCTGCAACGCCGACGAGGTCTACAAGATGGCCATCATCACCGCTGGTATGGCGTAAACTGTAATTTTATGGAATTTGCGTAAATTCGAACACAATCTGTAGGGGCGGACGACACTGTCCGCCCGCAGAACGCAGTGTTTTTTCGAAAATCTGCGGCGAATTTGCCACATTTTTGAGGCCGACAGAGTCGTCGGCCCCTACGCACTCCGTCAAAGCCAAAACGCGAGCTTCGCTTGCGTTTTGGAGCGGAAGAAGGAAGCCGACAGGATAAGCAGCCTTGCTTTGCAAGGATGCGTTCCGAAAGGCTTTCTTCTGACGAAGGTCACTCACGCGACCTGTACAAAAACTTCGTGGGGATACTGCCGCAAGGCAGCATCCCCACATCTTTGCCTTGGAGTATTATTTCTTATGAAACTGACTGATTATCTGGGCGATAAGCCCTTCTGGCGCGTGACCGTGAAGCTGGCGGTTCCAGTCGCGCTGCAAAACGTATTGACAAGCTCGTTCCAGCTGGTCGACACGCTGATGGTGTCGCAGCTGGGCGACGTGACGCTCTCCGCCGTCGGCATGGCGGCCCAGTGGGGCTGGCTTTGCGGGCTTCTGGGCTTTGGCCTGTGCTCGGGCATGAGCGTGTTTATCTCGCAATATTGGGGCGTCAAGGATCTCAAGGGCATCCGGCGCGTGATGGGCATCGGCCTGATGCTGGCGATGTTCGTTTCGCTCGGCTTTCTGGCCGTCGCGCTGGCGGCGCCCACATGGGTGCTGGGCCTGTTCAATCAAGACCCCGCCGTCGTGGAAACCGGCTGCCGGTATCTGCGCATCGTCTGCTTCTCCTATCCTGCCGTCGCGCTGACGTATCTGCTGTCCAACGTCCTGCGCGGTACAGAGCGCGTCCGCCTGCCGCTCTATGTCTCTATCGTCACGACCATCGCCAACGCCTTTGCGGACTATGGCCTGATCTTCGGCGCGTTCGGCCTGCCGCGGCTCGGCGTAGAGGGCGCGGCCATCGCAACGTGCATTTCGTCCTGGCTGGGGCCGGTGCTGATTCTGATCTTCTCTGCGTTTGAGAAAAACCTGCTGGTCGGCCCGGTGCGGGAGCTGCTTGACTTCAACCTGAAGCAGCTCGGCGAGTTCTGCGCCCGCGCACTGCCCGTCATGTCGAACGAAGGCCTGTGGGCGCTCGGTATGCTCATGCTCAACCGCATTTATGCCAACATGGGCTATGAATATTACGCGGGCATGACCATCTTCAAGACGTTTTCCGAGCTGGCCTTCGCGTTCTATGTCGGCCTCGGCAACGCCTGCGTCATCATGGTCGGCAAATCCATCGGCAGCGGCAAAATTCAGCGCGGCGTGTCCGATGCCCGGCGCTTTTCCGTGCTGGTGCCGCTGATGGGCCTCGTTGTGGGCCTGACGATGATCGCCGCGCGGCACCCGCTCGTGTCCCTGTTCGCCATGGGCGACAATCTTTCGGCCACGACCATCTCAACGGCCTACGCCGTGACGATCTTCTGCTCGCTGGAATACTGCTTCCGCAATATCTCCTATGTGCAGGTCGTGGGCGTGTTCCGCTCCGGCGGCGATACGCTGACGGGCATGATCTTCGACCTTGCAAGTCTCTGGGTCGTCGCCATCCCGCTGGCGCTGCTGGGTACGCGGGTGCTGCACGTGTCGTTCCTCGGCGTCGTGATCCTCGCGTATCTGGGCGAGGACATCCCGAAGAGCATCCTGTGTCTGCTCCACTTCAGATCCATGCGCTGGCTCAAGCCCGTCACCGAAGAGGGACGCGCGGGACTGAAGGCGTATAGAGAGGAAGAATAACCGCCGTACCAAAGGCTCCCCTTGTTCCAAAGGGGAGCCTTTGCCGCTTCATAGAAGATGGGAATGCTGCAGCGCACTGCCGGCTCTGCCTGCTTTTCCCTGCCCATGTCCCGACTGTATCCGCGCGGCGAATCTGCCACACTAAGGGCAGAACTTTCGGAAGAGGGGATGCAGATGAAAAAACAGCTGCGGGGGCTTTTCTGCGCAGCGGCGCTGGCAGCGGTGCTGGCGCTCCCTGCGCGGGCAGCGGAGCAGACGCACCGCGCCTATCTTTGCGGCTACCCGGATGGAAGCATCCAGCCGGGTGCGCCCGTCACGCGGGCGCAGCTTGCCTGCGCGCTCGTGCGGCTGGCGGAGGAGCCGCTGCCGGAGCCGGAGCGCGTGACGTTTTTTGATGTGCCGGGCGACCACTGGGCCTGCGCGCAGATCGGGAAGCTCACGGGCCTGGGACTGCTGCCGTTCGGAGACGGCGGCTGGTTCCTGCCGTCTGCCGCAGTCAGCTGGCGGGAGCTGTGCGGCGTGCTGGACACGCTGGCGGACTCGGAGACGGGCCGCGAGATATTTCCGGCGCTGACTGGTGCGTGGGAAGAGAAAACGGTTTTTGAAGCGGGGCAGGGGAGCGCCGCAGGCAGCGCGGCGGTCAGCCGGGCGGAGCTTGCGCGCGCAATGAACAGTTTGCTCTCCCGCAGTCCGGACAGGGAAGATGCGCAGCTGCGTGCCGCCGCGTGGTACTGGGACAATCAGGACGAGACGGCGTGGTATTACGCCGATCTGATCGAGGCGGCGGTCGATCATACCTGCTGCGTACCGGCTGCGGCGGAGCAGTGGACGGGCATCGGCTAGATATTGTTCCGCAATCGCAAACGGCGTGCAAAATGCTCAAAAATGGGGCGCGAAGTTTGTAAAAAATGGCGGGCAGAAAATTTGACAGGAGCATTGAAATTTTTTTGCCCGCCCTTTATAATGAAACTACAATCTAAGATTGGTAGCTGTAAGGAAGTGTTTCGCACACGGGCTGCAACTATCACTCGGCTTGCACGGCAGAGTGTTTCAGATGAAGATCTGAAGCACTTTTGTTATATGCACCGGTGAGCATCACGAAAAGGAGGAACCCCCATGAACTTACTCACAAACGGACGCGTCATCACCCGCGACGAGGGCGGCAAGGGCTATTACGAAAAAGGCGCCGTCGCCTATGAAGGCACCAAAATCGTCGAGGTCGGCGAAGAAGCCGCGCTGCGCGCAAAATACCCGCAGGCCGAGATCATCGACGCCAAGGGCGGCGTCATCATGCCCGCATTCATCAACGCGCATACCCACATCTATTCCGCGCTGGCACGCGGGCTGTCCATCGTCGGCAACAATCCCACGAACTTCTATGAGGTCCTCGACGGTACGTGGTGGGCCATGGACCGCAAGCTGACGCTCGAAGGCTCCCGCGCCTCCGCGGATGCCCTGTACATCGACTGCATCAAGCAGGGCGTCACGACCATTTTCGACCATCACGCGGCCTACTGCGAGATCCCCGGCTCCCTGTTCCAGATCGGCGAGAGCGCCAAGAAATTCGGCATCCGCTCCTGTCTGTGCTACGAGGTCTCCGACCGCGACGGCGAGGAAAAGTGCCTGCAGGCCATCAAGGAGAACGCCGACTGGATCACCTACTGCGAACAGCAGAAGGATCCGATGCTCGCCGCCATGTTCGGCGGCCACGCGCTGTTCACCATCTCCGACAAGACCTTCGACCGCATGGTCGAGGCCAACAACGGCCGCACCGGCTATCACATCCACGTCTCCGAGGGCATGAACGACGTCTATGACAGCCTGCAGAATTATGGCCGCCGCCCCGTGCAGCGCCTGCACGACCACGGCATCCTGGGCGACAAGACCATCCTCGGCCACTGCATCCATGTGAACCCGGCTGAGATCGAACTCATCCAGAACACCCACACCATGGTCGTCAACAACCCCGAATCCAATATGTCCAACGCTGTCGGCGTCTGCCCGGTGCTGCCGCTTTCCAGGGCGGGCATCCTGCTCGGCCTCGGCACCGACGCATGGACGAACGATATGATCGAATCGCTCAAGGCCGCGCTCTGCGTCCAGCGCCTGAACGCCTGCCTGCCGAACGTCGCGTGGTGCGAAGTGACCGGTATGCTGTTTAAGAACAACGCGAAGATCGGCGCAAAGTATTTCCCGGACGAGCTGGGCGTGCTCAAGGCCGGCGCCGCCGCCGATATCATCGTCATGGATTACAAGCCGTTCACCCCGTTCTCGGATGAGAATATCGATGGCCACATCCTCTTCGGCATGACCGGCAAGCTCTGCCGCACGACCATTGCCAACGGCAAGCTTCTGATGAAGGACCGCGAGCTCATCGGCATCGACGAGGAAGCCGAAAACGCGCATATCCTCGAAGCCGCCAAGAAGCTCTGGGGCGCACTGAACCACAGAGAGTATTAAGCCACTTCTGCGTTTTGTAGGGGCCGATGCCCACATCGGCCCGCGCAGAATATACCTGTTTTTGCGGAAATCTACGGCGAATTCGCAGTTGCCCAACGGGCCGCTGTGGGCATCGGCCCCTACAGTGAAGAACAGGAGGGTTCCCAATGTACGAAACCACCCGTCAGAGAATCTGCAAGTGGCTCCTGCTTGCCGTGCTTGTGTTCTCCACGCTCGACGCCGCGCTGTTTGCCCTCTTCGACATCGGCATGGAGCGGCTCGGCCTGCGCTGTCTCAATTCGTTCTTTGAATTCTACCTGCCGGAGCTGTTTCCGGGGAAGCTGACCGTGTATATTGCCGCGTTTGCCGGGCTGGCCGCGCTGGTCGGCTGGGTCCTGCTGCTCTGCGGAAAACGCGCGGGAGTAACCGTGATCTTTGCCGTTTCAGTCCTTCCGTTTTTCAAAAGTATTCTGATCTTCCTGACCAGCATTCTGGCCCTGTTCAGCGCAGCGGATCTCGGCGCGCAGGCGCTGGCATTCGCAAAGGATTTCGTGACATTCGTCACAGCCGGGCTGCCCATCGTATTGATGCTGTTCTGGAAGGGCCGCGGCTATTAAAAATTAGGAGGTAATCACATGTCTGAAAAAATGTATCCGATCCCGTTCAAGTCTCTGATGAACTGGATCGTCACCGAATACGCCCGCGAGGGTGAGATCTTCGGCGTGCATACGCCGTATTATGCCGCGGGCAAGACGCTCCCCATCTTCGGCGAGACGATCGAGACACCGTTCGGCCCGGCAGCAGGCCCCAACAGCCAGCTGGCGCAGAACATCATCGCTGCGTATTTTGCCGGCGCCCGCTTCTTCGAGGTCAAGACGGTGCAGAAAATGGACGGCGAAGAACTGGCCCGCTGCGTGCCGCGTCCGTGCATTCTGGCCGCGGACGAGGGCTACAACCAGGAATGGTCGACCGAGCTCGAAGTCCCGCAGGCGCAGAACGAGTATATCAAGGCCTGGTGCGCGCTCAAGGTCCTGTCCAAGGTCTACGGCCTCGGCTCCCCGGACGGCTTCGTGTTCAATATGTCCGTCGGCTACGATCTCGAGGGCATCAAGGGCGAAAAGGTCAACAGCTACATCGACAACATGATGGACGCGTCCAATACCGCGCAGTTCAAGGAATGCCTCGCCGTCCTGACCGAGCTGTTCCCGGAGGAAAAGGACTTCATCGCCGCCATCTCCCCGCGCGTCAGCCGCAGCGTCACGGTTTCCACGCTCCATGGCTGTCCTCCGCAGGAGATCGAGCGCATCGCGTCCTATCTCCTGACCGAAAAGGGCCTGCACACCTTCGTCAAGTGCAACCCGACCATCCTCGGCTACAAGACCGCCCGCACCATCCTCGATTCCATGGGCTATGACTACATCGTCTTCGACGAGCACCACTTCAACGAGGATCTGCAGTGGGCCGACGCCGTGCCGATGTTCGAGCGTCTACAGGCGCTGGCAGACTCCAAGGGCCTGGAATTCGGCCTCAAGCTCTCCAACACCTTCCCCGTCGACACCACCCGGAACGAGCTGCCCGGCACCGAAATGTACATGTCCGGCCGCAGCCTCTTCCCGCTGACCATTGAGATGTGCAGCCGCATCAGCCGTCAGTTTAACGGCAAAATGCGCATTTCCTTCGCGGGCGGCGCGGAATTCTTCAACTGCGACAAGCTGTTTGCCGCAGGCATCTGGCCCATCACCGTCGCGACCACCATCCTGAAGCCCGGCGGATACAACCGTCTGGCCCAGATGGTCGAAAAGACGGAAAAGCTGCCGTATCACGCGTTCAATGGCACGGATTCCGCCGCGATCAGCGATATGTCCGCCGCCAGCCACAGCGACTTCCATCACCTCAAGCCCATCAAGCCCCTGCCTGCCCGCAAGAGTGAGGACAAGGTGCCCCTCATCGACTGCTTCACCGCACCCTGCAAGGGCGGCTGCCCCATCCATCAGGACATTCCGGAGTACATGGAGCTTGTCCGCCGCGGACTGTACGGCCCGGCGCTGAAGCTGATCACGGAAAAGAACCCGCTGCCGTTCCTGACCGGCACGATCTGCGCGCACCGCTGCCAGAACAAGTGCTCGCGCAACTTCTATGACGAATCCGTCCACATCCGCGACACCAAGCTCGTCGCAGCGGAGCACGGCTACGGCGCGCTCATGGCCTCGCTGAAGCCGACCGCGAAGCTGCCCGGCAAGAAGGCCGCGATCATCGGCGGCGGCCCGACCGGCATTGCAGCTGCCTACTTCCTCGCCCGCGGCGGCGTGGAAACCACGATCTTCGAGCGCGAAGCGAAGCTCGGCGGCGTGCCGCGCTATGTCATTCCCGCGTTCCGCATCTCCGACGAAGCACTCGACAAGGACGTTGCGCTCATGGAGCGCCTTGGCGTCGAAGTCAAGTGCGGCGCACCGGCTCCCAGCGTGGAAGAACTCAAGAAGCTGGGCTACACCCACATCCTGATGGCCACCGGCGCATGGCAGGCGGGCGAACTCGGCATCCCCGGCAATGTCAAGGGCGTCATCGGCTGGATGAAGGAAATGAAGCAGCAGGTCAAGCCGTGCCTTGAGGGTCATGTGGTCGTCGTCGGCGCAGGCAACACCGCCATGGACGCAGCCCGCGTCGCTAAGCGCATGGGCGCGGCCTCCTCCACCATCGTCTACCGCCGCACGAAGAAGGAAATGCCCGCCGATGAGCATGAGCTGAAGCTTGCCATCGACGAGGGCGTGAAGCTGGTCGAGCTGGCGGCTCCCGTCGAGCAGAAGGACGGCAAGCTGGTCTGCAATCAAATGAAGCTCGGCGAGCCCGATGCATCCGGCCGCCGCAGCCCCGTCGCCACCGGCGAAACGTTTGAGATTCCGTGCGATCTCGTGATCTCCGCCATCGGCGAGAAGGTCGACGCGAAGCTCATGGCCGAAAACGGCATCGAAATGGGCCGCAAGGGCCCGGCCTTCCAGACCAACGTGGAAAACGTCTGGTCGGCAGGCGATGCGCACCGCGGCCCGGCCACCGTCGTCGAGGGCATTGCGGACGCCGCCGCGTTTGCGGAGGCCGTCATCGGCAAGGCGCACACGTATGAAATTCCCGAGCAGGCTTATCCTGCCAAGGCTGATGCGATTGCCAAGAAGGGCATCCTGAAGATGGCCTCCTGCGCCTGCTGTGAGGGCGGACGCTGCCTCGACTGCAATACCGTCTGCGAAAACTGCGTCGATTCCTGCCCGAACCGCGCGAACGTCGTGGTCAAGCTGGCCGATGGCCGCCATGAGATCGTCCACGTCGACAAGATGTGCAACGAGTGCGGCAACTGCACGCAGTTCTGCCCGTATGCCTCCGAGCCGTGCCACGACAAGTTCACGCTCTTCCAGACCGAAAAAGACATGAACGAGAGCGAGAACAGGGGCGTCCTGTTCCTCGGCGGCGACAAGATCCGCGTCCGTCTGGAAAAAGACGAAGTCCTCGACCTGTCCCAGCCGAACGAGCTGCCGCAGGATATTGAGACTCTGATCCTCACCATCCGCGGCAAGTACAGCTATCTCTACACCGAATAATAAGACAAACGTAAAAGCCTCCCCTTGCCGTGCTCCGCACGGTAAGGGGAGGCGTCATTTTCGAGGAAAATGACGGAGGGGATTTGCAGCGTTCGAATCCCTTCAGTCAGCTTCCCTTGCGCCCAAGGGAAGCCTTTGTTGGGGCGCAGACCTCTGGATTGACAAAAAATGAAGTGTGATATATAATCGACGATACGCATTGACCGATTTCCATGCAAAATGAAACAGCGCCGGCTGCCGGACACGAAGATGGCTTGCGCTGCATGTTTATCAGGAGTTATGAGAATGAAACAGATCGTTGTATACGTCCATGGAAAGGGCGGTTCTGCGGAGGAAGCGGAGCATTACAGCGCTCTCTTCCCGGACAGCGAGGTGCTCGGCTTTGACTACCGCGCGCAGACCCCGTGGGAGGCCAGAGAAGAATTTCCCCGGTTTTTTGCCGCCCAGCGCGCACGCTGCGGGCGGCTCACGCTGATTGCGAACAGCATCGGCGCGTTTTTTCGCTGCTGTCGCTGGATGAGACGCTGGTCGACGCGGCGTATCTGATCTCTCCGGTCGTGGACATGGAAAAGCTGATTGGCAGGATGATGACGTGGGCGAACGTGACCGAGCGGGAGCATAAAGACTGAAAAACACATGCGTGCGTGAAAAGTCTTCTTGTTCGGCTTTTTGCGTGGTTTACAGCAATTACCTTGCTTTTTTTCGCTCCGCGTAGTATAGTATGCTAAAATACCTGCTCTGCTTTCAGGAGGTTCGGCTATGGCACTCAAAGAGAATTACCGGGAATTGCTGATCGACGCGGTCGTCCGCGTTGCTGCGCGCGAGGGGCTTGACCGCACAACGACCAAGCTGATCGCGGCGGAGGTTCCGTGCAATGAGGTCTATATCTACCGGAATTTCGGCAGCAAGGACGCGCTGCTTCAGGCCGCGTTCAGCCGCACTGACCTGCGCTTCGTGCAGACGATTCTGAAAAATCTGGACGTGATGGACGCGCCCGGCCAGCCGCTGGAGCAGCGCTGCCGCGCGCTGTGGGAGCCGGTGTGGCGCTTTTGCCTGGCCCAGCCGGACGACATTCGGTTCTATCTGCGCTATTATTATTCCGCGCAGTTCCTTGCCAGCGCCCACGAGCTGCACCACCGCAATTACCAGCAGCTTCAGGCCCGTCTCAGCCGCTACTTCATCTCCTCGCACGACAGCTGGCTGCTGATGGCGCATATATTTGAGACGATCCTCAGCTTTGTCTCGCACGTGCTCTGCGGCGATCTGCAGGATACGCCCGAACTGGACGAGCAGGTCTTCAGCCTCATCTTCCGCACGCTGCAGCCCTATATGCTGCCGTAAATATCCGCAAATCTCGAAAAAAACACTTGACTTTTCCGGAACTTCTGCTATAATAAACCTGCAATTTGAGTTGCGGGTGTAGCTCATCCGGTAGAGCGCCACCTTGCCAAGGTGGAGGTAGCGAGTTCGAGCCTCGTCACCCGCTCCAAACGCTGCGAACAGTTTCGTTCGCAGCGTTTTTTCGTCTGTTCGGACGCGGACGATCTTCGCACAGGCCCGCCGCGCCGCGGCCCGTATGATCCTTTAGGCTGGCTTTAGGTGCGTCTGCTATGCTGGGGCTATAAAGGAGGTCATGTTCTGTGCTTGATTCGATCATTACCTCGGAAATAACGCCGGCGATCTTTCTGCTGTGCTCGGCACGGCGAGGGCTATGGCTTCTTTTCTTCCAGCTTCAAATTCCTTGTGACTGCACAGGAAAACGGGCAGTATCAGGCCGTCTTCCTCGACTGCTACCAGCAGCTGCGCGCCGTGCGGACGCTGGCAGTCTGGTCGGGCGTGTCCTACGCGGTCTGCATACCGAGATCCGAGTCGCGCTCGAACCGCTCCGGCGCGGCGTCCGCCTTACGGTGGAAAACGAATGCGTCCAGTCGCCGGACGGGCCGCTGGACCGCCTGTTTGACCGCTTCTACCGGCCGGACGCCTCCCGCACCGCTGCGACCGGCGGCTTCGGCATCGGCCTCTCCATCGCCAAGAGCATCGCAGAAGCCCACCACGGCACCATCCGCGCCAGCGTGCAGGAAAGCCGCATCACATTTGCCGCAGAGCTGAAATGAGTGCGGGAGCACGATAGATGATCTCGCTCAAAGCCGCCCCTTGCCGCACCGCGCGCGGTAAGGGGCGGTGGTGTAAAAACGAACACCCCGTATGTCTGACATACGGGGTGTTTTGCGGATTTACGGAAGTGTTCGGATGCAGTCCTTCAGGAGCTGCATAAATGCTTCGCGGTCGAGCTTCAGCAGCACGAGCGCGTTTTTCTGCTCGAATTTTTTGTCGCTCTGCAGATCGGTGACGGTCTTGCCGAGCGTAAGCTCGGCCTGCGTTTCCACGAAAACGCCCGCCATTTTTCCCTCGAACAGCTCCGGGTGTGCCAGATACAGGACAGGGCAGGAATCATGCTGCGCGACGCCCGTGAGCCCAACGGTCTGCACCGCGCTCCACGCGCAGGCAAACAGCTCGCGTACCAGGCTGCCGCAGCGATTGCCGTATCCGGCCATTTCGTCCCAGTCTGCGGGGCGAAGCTCGGCCTGCATCGTAACGTCAAGACCGCACATGACGAGCGGCACGCCGGATTTGAACACGATCTGCGCCGCGTCCGGGTCGTCGTAAATGTTGAACTCTGCCGCAGGCGTCACATTGCCGCCGACGGCTGCGCCGCCCATCAGGGCGATGGAGTGCAGCAGAGTTTTCAGCTCCGGGTATTTTGTCAGCGCGATGGCCACGTTTGTCAGCGGCCCGGTCGCGACCAGACGCAATTCGCCCGGCATCCGCTTCGCCGCTTCATAGAGTGCGTCCCACGCGGGCGTGGTTTCAGGCGCACAGTCCGGCAGGGGCAGCTCGACATCTCCGAGGCCGTTTTCGCCATGGAACTTGCCGGCCACGTGCGGTTCCCGCACAAGGGGGCGCTCCGCGCCGGGATAGACCGGATAATCGGCGCCCAGCAGATGCACGATGCGCCGTGTGTTCGGGAAGGTGTTGTAGAGGGGGCTGTTGCCCGCCACGGCGGACAGCGCGACGACCGAAAGCTCCGGCAGCGCGTGGGCCAGCATGATCGCAACGGAATCGTCCGTGCCGGTGTCGCAGTCGATCCAGACTGGAATCTGTTTGGTTGTCATGCCTCTGCCTCCCCGTAGAATTTGATGGCTTCGACCAGCAGATCGGCGAAGCGGTCCCGGTCAACGTCCATCAGCACGTCCGCATTCGGCGCGTGCCCGGAGAAGCCGAGCAGATCGCCCACGGTCGTGCCGCGGCAGTATTCGCCCGCTGTTTCGATCTGGACATACATGGGCCGGATGGTGAAAATTTCGGGATGGATGAGCGCCATGACCGCGCACGGGTCGTGCATCGGCGCACCAGCGTAGCCAATGGAGCGGTGGAATCGGTAGAAGAACTCCAGCCACTGCGCAACGATATCGCTGACCGGATTTCCGAGCGCGCGCACGCGCTCAAAATCCTCCGGCATGATCAGCGCCTTTTCCGTCACGTCCAGACCGGCCATTGTGATGGGGACGCCGGATGTGAATACGATCCGTGCTGCCTCCGGGTCGACGAGAATGTTGAATTCCGCCGCAGGCGTCCAGTTGCCGGTGGCGATGCCGCCGCCCATCAGGGAAATGCGGGCGATTTTGCATTTCAGCTCCGGGTGCGCCAGCAGCAGCGCCGCAACGTTCGTCTGCGGGCCGGTCGCCACGATGGTGACAGGCTCCGGCGATTCGCGCAGCACCTTCGCCATCAGCTCCGGCGCGGAAAGCGCAGAGGCTTCAAACGCAGGCTCCGGCAGCGCCGGGCCGTCAAGGCCCGATTCGCCGTGGACAGACGGCGCGTTCATCACGTCGTTCAGAAGCGGATGCGGGCAGCCCTTCCCGACCGGCGCGTGCAGGCCGATGAGCGTGCAGACGCGCAGTGCGTTATAGGTCGTTTTTTCAATCGTCTGGTTGCCGCAGCAGGACGTTACGGCAAGGATCCCGAGTTCCCGGCTGGCCCGCGCCAGGACCCACGCAATGGCGTCGTCATGGCCGGGGTCGCCGTCGAGAATGACGGGGATCTTTTTGTGTTCGGACATAAAGCCCTCCTTATTTGAGCGCGGCAGCCGAGTGCAGCTTCTTCGCGCGGCTGCGCCGCACGAGGGAGAAGATCACAAGGCCGATGATGGTAACGGCGTAGGGGATGGGGGAGGCGAGGTTCGAGTCGAGGCCGACGGCGGAGAATTTGATGCCCAGCGCCTGCGCAAAGCCGAACACGAGCGAGGACAGCATACCGCCGAGGCATTCACCGCCGCCCATGGCCTGTGCAGCCAGCGCGATAAAGCCGCGTCCTGCGACCATGTCAAGGGACCATCCGGCCGCGTAGTACATCGACATGAACGCGCCGCCGAAGCCGCACATGAGGCCGGAGAAGCCGATGGCGATGTACTTGATCTTCAGCACGGAAACGCCGACGGAGCTGGCCGCGTTCGGGTTTTCGCCGACCGCGCGGATATTGAGACCGAGGCTCGTCTTATACAGCATCACGCTCGTGAGCGCGCAGCAGATGAACGCGATCCACGTCAGCAGGTTGTGTCCCGAAATGATGCTGCCCAGGAAGGGGATCTTGTCGATCAGCGGAATGTTGATGTTCGGGATCAGCAGATTTGAGGTGATCAAACCGGTGGAGGACGCCATGGATGTGCCCTCGGACAGGTTCGTGATGACCTTGCACAAAAACAGCGTGCCGCCGGAGCCCATCATGTTGACGGCGATGCCGACAAGCGTGATATCGGTCTTGAGCTGGAAGGCGAAGAAGCCCATCATCAGGCTCATGAGAACGCCGATGGCCAGCGCGGCAAGCAATCCCCAGACCCAGCTGTGCGCATAATAGGACACGAGCGAGCCGGTCAGCGCGGAGAACATCATCAGGCCCTCCAGACCGATGTTGCAGAAGCCCGCCTTTTCAACCACGATGGCCGCCAGCGTTGCGAACAGGATGGGCGCGGAAATGCGGATGATGGAGAAGAAGAACTCCGGCGTCAGCAGCATTTTCAGAAAATCAAGCACGCTCGGCACCTCCCTTCTGCGCTTCAAGCGCAGCCTTCGCGGCAAGCTCCTCCTGCGCCGTCTTGACGACCAGCTTCTGCCGGTATTTGGACAGGAACTGCTCGGCGGCGAAGAACAGGAAAATGACGCCCTGAATGATATCGATCAGCTGCGACGGTACGTTTGCATACGTCGCCATCAGCTCGCAGCCCTTTGTGAGATACGCCATGAAGAACGACGCGAACGGTACGAACCACGGATTGTTGCCCGCGAGGATCGCAATGGTGATGCCCGTCCAGCCGTAGCCGGGAAGCGAGCTCCACGAGAACGTCGGGTACCGGCCAAGCATCTCGATGCCGCCGCCGATACCGGCCAGGAAGCCACCCAGCACCTGCGACAGCACGATCACGGTCGCGACCTTCATGCCAGAATATTTGGCAAACGCCTGATTGATGCCGATCATGCGGATGGTGTAGCCCCAGCGGGTGTTGAACATGAAAAGGCCAATCAGCACGACGCAGGCGATCGCAATGACAAAGCCCCAGGAGAGCTTCGAGCCGTTGTCAATGAGCGGCGCGATCCTGGACGTCTCCAGAAATTCATACGACTGGATCTGGCCCTTGGTCTTGTCGGCAAGATACGTGTTCATCAGGTATTTGATGAGATACATGATGATGTAGTTGAGCATCAGCGAGCAGACCATTTCGCTCACATTCAGCTTGGTCTTTAAAAGCGCGGGCAGCAGCATGATCGCGGCAACAGCCAGACCGCCGGCCAGAACGCCCACGACCGGATGCAAAAACGCCGCCATCGGCACATAGACCGCGACCATGCCGGTCGTGAACGCGCCGAGCATGATGCCGCCCTCCGCGCCGAGGTTGAACTGGTTGGCGGAGAACATGACGCAGACGGAAAGGCCGGTGAAGATGATGGGGATCATCGAGGCCAGAATGTCGGTCAGGCGCTTGAAATCAAAGGTGGTGCCGCTGCGTCCCATGCGGAACAGCGGGCCGACGAGCAGCTGCTTTAATGCGTCGCCGGTGGCGGAAAGCTTCTCGGAGAAGCTGCTTCCGTCTGCCGACAGGAAGATCAGCAGCGTCGCCACGAGCAGCGCGATGAGAATGGCGAGCAGACCGCGGATCACGGAGAACAGGATCTGACGTTTCTTAGTCATGGCAAACCCTCCTGATTTCCTCTTCGCTCTGGGTCTTGAGCCCGAGCATATATTCGCCCATCACATCGTCGGTGAGGGTGGAGGTGTCTTCAAAATACGCGGCAATTTTGCCGCCGTGCATGACGATCAGACTGTCGGACAGCTCCATGACCTCTGCCAGATCGGCCGAGATCAGCAGCACCGCAATGCCGGAGCGAGACAGCTCGACGAGCTTTTTGCGGATGAATTCCGTCGCGCCGACGTCAATGCCGCGCGTCGGCTGGTCGGCAAGAATGAGCACCGGATTGCCGGAGAACTCACGCGCGACGACGACCTTCTGAATGTTGCCGCCGGAGAGCATACCGACCTGCTGCTTGCGGGATTTGCACAAAACGGCGTAGTCCTCGATCAGCTTGTCCGCCTCGTCGTGAATGGCCTTCATGTTGAAAAGCGGGCCATGGTTCAGCCGCTTTTCCGCCGAACGGTCGGAAATGAGATTTTCCTCGATGGACGCGCTGCCCGCAATGCCATAGAGCATACGGTCCTCCGGGATGAGGGCGACGCCCTTGTCGCGCAGCTTCTGCTGCGAAAGGCCGAGAAGATTCTCCGACTGCATCGTCACCGTGCCCGCGTTCGGCGTCAGGAAGCCGAAGAGCATATCGACCAGCTCCTTCTGGCCGTTGCCCTCGACGCCCGCAATGCCGAGAATTTCACCCCGGCGCACGTCGAAGGAGATCTTGTCCAGCATCTTCTTGTGCCACTCGTTGACGTATTCGACGTCGCGCACGCGCAGCACAACATCCGACGGCTGCGCCTTGTCCTTCTGCACGTTCAGAATGACATCGCGGCCGACCATCAGGCGCGAAATTTCCTCCTTCGTCACGTCGCACGTGTTGTAAACGCCCATCGAGCGCCCGCCGCGCATGATCGTCAGCCGGTCGGTGATCTCCATGATCTCGTTCAGCTTGTGCGAAATAAAGACGATGGTATAGCCCTGCTCCTTTAAATGCCGCAGCTCCTTGAACAGCTCGACCGTCTCCTGCGTGGTCAGAACGGCCGTCGGCTCGTCGAGGATCAGGATCTTTGCGCCGCGCACGAGCGCCTTGAGGATCTCGACTTTCTGCTTCATGCCGACCGGGATGTCCATGACCTTGGCCTCAGGTTCGACGTGCAGGTTGTATTTTTCCGCGTATTCCTTTGTGATGGCGACGGCCTTCGCGTGGTCGATGAACAGTCCCTTGCGCGGAGCCATGCCGAGCACCATGTTTTCCGCAACGGTCAAGCTCGGCACGAGCATGAAATGCTGGTGTACCATGCCGATCCCGTGGGAAATGGCGACGGTGGGAGGACGAGAGCGTCAGCTTTTCGCCGTGCACCCAGATCTCGCCGCTCGTCGGCTGCTCCAGACCGAACAGCATCTTCATGAGCGTGGATTTTCCGGCGCCGTTTTCACCCATCAGCGCGTGGATCTCGCCCCTGCGGAGGTTAAAATCCACACCCTGATTGGCCGCGACGCCGTTGGGATACACCTTCGTGATCCCTTTCATCTGGACGACATATTCCTCGTCCAAACGGCCGGTTTTTTCGTCTGGCATACGATATGTTCCTCTCTTTCTTTAGAAAAAGTCGTGCGTATGAAAAAGCAATAAGTAATAGTGAATAAAGAACAAACGCGGGTTCGTTTTTTCGCTATTCACTGTTACTTAAGGAGAATCTGATTTTGTAGGGGCGGACGACTCTGCCGCCCGCTTTTATCGCAGAAGCATGTAAGGGGCGGGCAGAGTCGCCCGCCCCTACAAGGTTAAAAGAAAGCTTGATCGAAAATGAACTTACGGTCTGACAGAGTCGCGCAGAGCGGCGAGGTCGAAGTTGGCGTCGAACGCGGTGTCGACCTTGATGCTGCCGTCCATGATGCCCTTCTGAGCAGCCTCAACGGCGGCCTTGGTGTCGGCAGAGGCGTACTTGTCGTAGTTCTTGTCGGTCACGATGCCGACGCCGCCCTCTGCGAGGCCGAGCTGGACTTCGCTGCCCCAGTAGGTCTTACCGGCATCCCACTGGTCGAAGATCCAGATGATGGAGTTGCCGATGTTCTTGAGGCCCGAGGTCAGCGTCAGCGCTGCCAGGTCGGAGGAGAAGGTCAGCTCCTGGTCGGAGTCGACGCCGATGAACCATGCCTTGCCGGTGTCCAGAGCAGCCTCAGCCGCGCCGTTGCCCGCGTTGCCGGCAACGCCCCAGATGATGTCGCACTTGTTGTCGTTGATCATGGAGTAGCCGAACTCCTTGGCGATTGCGGTATCGACATAGTCGTTGGTGTAGCGGGTGTCGACCTTGATGTCGGGGTTGACAGCCTGTGCGCCCTCAATGAAGCCAGTCAGGAAGTCGTTGATAACCGGGGAATCAACGCCGCCGACGAAGCCGATGACCGCGTCCTCGTTGATGTTGGCAACGCTGGTATCCGTGGTCATGCAGGCGGCGAAGGTGCCGACCAGATAGCCCATGTCGTTCTGCTTGTAGGTGATGTTGACGACGTTGGAGTTCTCACCGGCATAGGTGTTGTCGTCGAAGATCAGATAGAGCTGATCGGGATACTTCGTGGCGACTTCCTTCAGGTAGTCGGGCATCTGGTAGGTGCCGCAGATGACGAGGTCATACTCGCCGGACTGGGAAACGTCGTACAGCGTGGACAGCCACTTCGGCTGGTCTTCGTCGGTGCCGCCGAGCTCGATGGTCTTGCAGGTGATGCGGCCTGCCTTGACCAGCTCGTCGATGCCGGCCTGTGCGGAGTCGAAGAAGGACTTGTCGCCCAGGTTGCCGTTGACGATGTAGACGACGTTCTTGACGTCAGAGGCTTCTGTGGTCTCCGTCTTGGAAGCGCAGGCCGCCAGACCGAGAACCATGATTGCTGCGAGCAGCAATGCGATGATCTTTTTCATGTTTGTTCCTCCATCATGTTCAATCTGTATGATTGCGGGGACAAAATCCCCATGATCATTGTACAGGATTGACAGAGCGGTGTCAAGCATTCCGCACGGGGAAAAACAAAAAATATTTATCTGTCCTTAAATTTTTTTGGCACTCATGCCGCGGTCAGTCGTCGACCTTTTCCGAGTCGATGATGGGGCCGTTTGCGTAGATGCGCAGCTTTTCCCGCGCGGTGCGGATGCGCTTGGAGAAGGCGAGGGTCACAATGAGATCGAACACGCCGTCTGCGATCAGCGAGATCCCGGCCAGCAGCATGATGGAGTCGAATTTGCCGAACAGCACCACGCAGCCCAGCGCGATCGTGACCGCGCCCAGCAGCGCCGGGACCCACCAGCCTGCAAGCCGCGCCCGCGCGCAGTCCACGCCGTCCTGCAGCGTCATCATGCCGTCAATGACGAGGAACACGCCGAACAGCACCGTCAGCAGGCCCTGAATGATCTCCGGCCGCAGCAGGCAGAACACGCCGCACACCAGCAGCACGATGCCCGACACCAGCGCATACGACCCGAACAGCCGCCCGGAGGCCAGATAAGAAATGACCGCCGCAATGCCGGAGGCCAGCAGCAAAATGCCAGCCACGTAGCAGATCACGTCCGCCGACGCCTGCGGTGTCAGGATGAACAGAAGACCCAGCAAAATCGCCGAAAACGCGACGATCAGACTGCGCCACTTGAGCGCTTTGAAATACCCACGGATGGATTCCATAAAAAGAACTCCCTTTCCAATATAGTATATAATGTATTATGCCGCGCTGCACAGAAAAAAACAACAGTTAAATCCGGTGATCTGCGCAACGCGTCCCCGCCTGTCAGCGCAGGCTGCGCACGTATTCGGACGGCGTCATGCCCGTGACGGTGCGGAACTGACGGGAAAAGTGCTGCTGGCTGGAAAAGCCGAGCTTTTTTGCGATCTCGCCCATGGACAGCGCTCCGCCGCGCAGCAGGAGCTTGCTTTCCTCGATCCGGATCTTTGCGATATACGCCCCCGGCGAGATACCGAGCTGAGAGCGGAACAGGCGGTGCAGATATGTCGTGCTGATGTGCGCCTCGTCGGCAAGCGCCTGCAGGCTGAGCTTTTCCCCGGCCCGCGCGGAGATGAGCTGGACAAGGCGGTCGACGATGCGGCGCTCGGTGTGGCTGGTCGCGGGCAGGGGCTGCGCGGCGTCGGCGGACGGCTGCCGGTCCAGACCGCGCAGCAGATCGGCCAGCAGCAGCTTCAGAAGACTCTCCACGCAGTCGTATGCGTAGCTCTCCGCGCCGTGCGCCTCCAGCATCTGCCGGACAAGTCCGATCTGCCGGGCCGTTAAGCTGAGCGCCCGCCCGGTCAGGCGTGAGCAGGGAAGCTCCGCCGCGCGGAACGAGACGGTCAGGAAGCTGACCGGCCGGTCGGCGTACTGCATATGCCAGACGTTCCGTCCGATGAGCATCAGCTGCTGCTGCCGCAGCAGCACATCCGCGCCTCCGGCCAGATTGTGCAGCTCACCCCGGTCGACATAGACCAGCTCAAACGCCTCGTGCTGTTCGCCGCGAAAATAAAAATCGCTGGCGCACTCCTGATAAAAATGTGTAAAGCCGCTCCAGCTTCAGTTCGCTCCCCGTGCCGGAGAATTCCTCCGCCGGGTGGCACGCGAGCAGCTGCACGAGTCCCGGCTGCCGCGCGCGGCAGTCGACCTCGCAGCCGCTGCCGAGCGCCGCGATGGAAAACCGCACGCCCGGCCGCAGCGCAAGCACCCGGTCGAGATAATAGACGCTCCGCGCGTCCTTCTCATAGATCACCAGCAGCGGCATACCCGAAACATAGTCCAGCACGACCGGCCCGTCCGCGCGCAGCTCCCTGACGTCCGCGCCGGGCCGGATCTGCCAGCGCTCGGCGCAGGGGGGCAGCAGCTCCGATTCTGCGGAAAGGATCTCGCCGAACGGCTGCACCTGTGCGGCGGAAAGATTTTTGATCTGCAAAACGACCGCCTCCTTTGTATCCTTTTTACCACAATTTCGCACCGCAGACAACTGCTTTTTCAAATTCTGCCTGAATTTTATCAGATCCTGCACAAATCCGAAAAACCTGTTGTCTTCCGCAGCGGGGGAGGATAAGATGGAGAAAAGACGAAAAAGGAGCAATGAGATGAGCGAAGCGCTGTTTGAAATTCTGCGCGGCTTCCGCCTGGACGCGGAGCCTGTCTCCTGCGAGCCGTATGGCTGCGGGCATATCAACGCGACGTATCTGGCCGTGACGGCCAGCGGCCGCCGCTATATTCTGCAAAAGATCAATCATCACACGTTCCGCGACGTGGCCGGTCTGATGGAGAACATCACGTCCGTCACGGAATTCCTGCGCACAAAAACAGACGACCCGCGCAGCGTCCTGACACTGGTCAAAACGGCGGACGGCGCAAGCTATCTGCACGCGCAGGAGGGCTACTGGCGCGTGTATGACTTTGTGGAGGACACGATCTGCCTCCAGCAGCCGGAAACGGACGAGGATTTTTACCAGAGTGCCGTCGGCTTCGGCACGTTCCAGCAGCTTCTGGCGGAATTCCCGGCAGAAAAGCTCCATGAGACGATCCCGAATTTCCACAACACCCCTGACCGCTACCGCGCGTTCCTTGAGACACTGGAGCGCGACCCCATGCGCCGGGCGGCGCAGGTTCAGCCCGAGATCGAATTTGCGCTTGCCCGGCAGTCTGAAATGGCGGCGCTGCAAACCGCGCTGAAGGCAGGCGAGCTGCCGCTGCGCGTCACGCACAACGACACGAAGCTCAATAACGTTCTGCTCGACGCAAAGACGCGCAAGGCCCTGTGCGTCATCGACCTCGATACGGTCATGCCCGGCTCCAGCCTCTATGACTTCGGCGACTCCATCCGCTTCGGCGCGGCGACCGCCGCGGAGGACGAGCGTGATCTGTCCAGAATGGAAATGAGCCTCGAGCGCTTCCGCATCTTCACACGCGGCTATGTCCGCTCCTGCCCGGGCCTAACGCAGAAGGAGCTGGAGCTGCTTCCGCTTGGCGCGAAGACCATGACGATGGAATGCGGCGTCCGTTTCCTGACGGACTATCTCGACGGCGACCACTATTTTGCCGTCCACCGCGACGGCCAGAACCTCGACCGTGCACGCACGCAGTTCAGGCTGGTCGCGGACATGGAGAAAAAATGGAATGAAATGCAGAAAATTGTTGCTGAAGAAGCAAATAAGGAGAGATAAATTATGCTGCACCTGAATATCATCAAAGTAAAGACCCCGGAAGAAATGGGCAAGGCCGCTGCCGACGAATTTGAAGCCGTCATCCATGCCAAGCCTGCCTGCGTCATCGGCCTTGCGACCGGCTCGACCCCGCTGCCGCTGTACCGCGAGCTGATCGCCCGCGAACAGGCCGGTCTGATCGATTTCAGCCGTGTGCGCTCGGCCAATCTGGACGAGTACAAGGGCCTTGCCCCGACCATCCGCAGAGCTACCGCCGGTTCATGCAGGAAAATCTGTTTGACCATATCTCCATCAAGCCTGAGAACACCATCGTTCCAGACGGCCTTGCCGCTGATATCCCCGCCATGTGCGAGGCGTATGAGCGGAAGATCGAGGACTGGGGCGGCGTGGATATCCAGCTGCTCGGCATCGGCCACGACGGCCACATCGGCTTCAACGAGCCGTGTGACCATTTCCCGGTCATGACGCATGAAGTGAAATTGACGGACATGACCCGCGAGGCGAACAAGCGCTTCTTCAACTCCGTCGACGAGGTCCCGACAGCCGCCATCACCATGGGCGTCGGCACAGTCATGGCCGCGAAGAAGATCGTCATGGTCATCACGGGCGCGGACAAGGCCGACATTCTCTATAAGGTCTTCTTCGGGCCGGTCACGCCGGAGGTTCCCGGCTCCATCCTGCAGTTCCATCCCGATGTGACCCTCATCTGCGACGAGGCAGCGGCAGCCAGAATGCCGCAGTAAGGACAGCTATGCAGTATTTAGGCATTGAATACCAGATCAGGAATCTGCCCGCGCTGGACCGCGCGTTTATTCCCTTCGGCGTCTGGGCCAGCGCATATGAAAAAGGGCGCGGAGCGCCCGTTCAAAATCGCGGTCGAGCGTGAAAACGGTCTTGTGACCGTATACGAGACGAAGCTGCGCGGCCCTGCATTCGCCGAGGCAAACTACCGTTATGCTGAGCGCTGCGTCAAGATGCTCCTGTGGAGCGTCGGCGGCTGGCGCGTGTACCTCTGCGGCGACGACGCGATCGCAAAGCGTATGCAGGACGAGTACCGCGCGGGCGGGAAGCGCGAGTTCGACGTCGGTTTCATGCAGGACGTGTACGAGCGCCCGTTTGAGATCGTCCTCGCGGACGAGGCGGGCTTCCCGCAGGCGCACGAGCAGACCAGAAAGGTCGGCGGCCATACGAACGGCTGCCGCATCGGCTTTGACGCGGGCGGCTCCGACCGCAAGGTGTCTGCTGTCATAGACGGCAAGACGGTCTACTCCGAGGAGGTCGTCTGGCATCCCAAGACGAGCGAGGACCCGCAGTACCAGTATGACGGCATCGTCGCCGCGTTCAAAACGGCGGCGTCCAAACTGCCCCGCGTGGACGGCATCGGCGTGTCGTCCGCAGGCGTGTTCATCGGCAACGCGCCGATGGTGTCCTCCATCTTTATCAAGGTCCCGCGCGCCCGCCGCGAGGAGGTCAAGACGGTTTACGACCGTGCGGCCCGAGAGATCGGCGACGTGCCCATCGTTGTCGCCAACGACGGCGATGTGTCGGCGCTGGCAGGCTCCATGAGCCTCGGCGAAGGCTCCGTCATGGGCCTTGCCATGGGCACGAGCGAGGCGGTCGGCTACGTGAACGCCGACAGCAATCTGCTCGGCTGGTTCAGTGAGCTGGCCTTTGCCCCGGTCGATCTGAACGAAAACGCCATGCGCGACGAGTGGTCGGGCGATCTCGGCGTCGGCTGCAAGTATTTCTCGCAGGACGCAGTTTCCAAGCTGGCCCCCGCCGCCGGAATCGCGCTTTCCGAGAGCCTGACCCCTGCCGAGAAGCTCAAGGAGGTGCAGAAGCTGGCCGAACAGGGCCTGCCGTATGCGCTGGAGATCTTCAAATCCATCGGCGTGTATCTCGCCCATACGCTTTTCCTGTACGCACGGTTCTATGACATCCGGAACCTGATCGTGCTGGGCCGCGTGGCCTCCGGCGTGGGCGGAGAGCGGATCGTCTCTGAGTGCCAGCGGGTGCTGAAAGAAGAATACCCGGCGCTGGCACAGAAGCTCCGCGTCATGCTGCCGGATGAAAACTTCCGCCGCGTCGGCCAGTCCATGGCCGCGGCCAGTCTGCCGGAGGTATGAGGATGCTGTTCAAAAACGCGAATCTCTTTGTAGATGGACAGTTTCAGCACGGCTCGTTCCGTGTGGAAAACGGAAAATTTACGGAAATTCTGAACGCTGTGCCCACAGAGGACGGCGTTGATCTGGAAAATCAGTATGTCATTCCCGGCCTCATCGACGTGCATAACCACGGCAATTCCGGCGCGGATTTTTCCGACGGCGATTACGACGGCCTTGTCAAAATGGCGCGCTATCTTGCCCAAAACGGCGTGACCGGCTTCGCGCCCGCGTCCATGACGCTGCCGTATGACGTGCTGGAGACGGCGTATCGGACCGCTGTCCGGCTCAGAAACGAGCAGCCGACGGGCTGCGCCCGCCTGCTTGGCATCCAGATGGAGGGGCCGTTCTTCTCCGAAAAGAAAAAGGGCGCGCAGAACGGCGCGTATCTGAAAAATCCGGATTTCGGCGCGTTTAAACGGCTTTATGACGTGTCCGAGGGCCTCATCCGCATTGCGGACGTGGCTGCGGAGCTGCCCGGCGCGGTGGAATTCACGAAGCTTGCAAGTAAGCTCTGCACGGTCTCCATCGCGCACACCGACTGCACGTATGAAGAGGCTTCCGCCGTCTTTGACGCAGGCGCGAGCCATCTGACGCACCTGTACAACGCCATGCCCGGCATCCACCACCGCAAGCCCGGCCCCATCGGCGCGGGCAGCGAACGCGAAGCTGTGGCTGCCGAGCTGATCTGCGACGGCCAGCACGTCCATCCCCAGCGCCGTGCGCATGGCCTTCAGGCTCTTCCCGGGCAGGATTTGCCTCATTTCCGACGCGCTGCGCTGCTGCGGTATGCCGGATGGGCAGTATACGCTCGGCGGACAGGATGTGTTCCTGAAAAACAGCGTCGCACGTCTTGCCGACGGCACAATTGCAGGCTCGGCCACGAATCTGTACGACTGTATGCGCAAGGCTGTGGAATTCGGCATCCCGAAGGAGCAGGCCATCCTCTCCGCAACGCTCGTCCCCGCAAGGGAGCTTGGCCGCGAGGCCGAGACCGGCTCGATCACGCCCGGCAAGCTGGCCGACTTCGTCGTCTGTGACGAAGCGCTGAACCGGAAAGCCGTCTATCTCTCCGGCGTCCTGCTGGAACCGTAAATACAACGACCCCGGACGTACCGTGTCAGGTATGTCCGGGGGTCGTTTCGTGATTTTACTGCTTCTTTCCGGCCCAGAGCTCGCTGAGGATCGTAGAGCCGAGAACCAAGACGGCTCCGGCCAGACCGGCAGGGGAGAGCGGCTCGTGCAGAACGAGGGCCGAGAGGATCAGGGCCGTGATAGGGTCGAGATAGCTCATGAGCGCGACGGTTTGCGTCGGCAGGCGCACCATGGCCCCGAAATACATCGCATAGGGGATCGCCGTATGCGTCAGCGACACCAGAAGCATCAGTCCGGCGGACAGCGCCGTCAGATGCAGACCGGAGAAGCCGCCCGTCAGCGCCAGATACGGTGCCATGACCAGTCCCGCCGCGCCAAGCTGCACGATGGTCTTGTCGTATGCGTCCAGCGAGGTGAGCGCCTTGCGGTTCACGGCGGTGATGGCGGCATATAGAACCGCCGAGCCGACGGCAAGCGCAATGCCCGTCAGCGTTCCGTCCGGCAGCGTGCCGCCGTCCAGCACGCCCGAGACGAGCACCATGCCGCACGCCGCCAGCCCCACACAGACGAGCTGCCGCCACGTGAGCCGCTCGTGGAAGACGAACGGCGAGGCCAGGATCAGCATGACCGGGGCCGTGTAATAGCAGAGCGTCGCGACGGCGATGCTGGTGTAGCGGTACGCCTCAAACAGCAGCATCCAGTTAAAGCCGATCATGCCGCCGGAAATGAGCAGCGGCAGAAGAGACTTCCGGATGGCAGCCAGGCCCGGCTTTTTCCGCCCAGCCGCTGCAAAAGCAGCAGCAGAACGCAGCCCAGCAGCCCGCGGAAGCAGGCGATCACGCCGCTCGGCAGGTCGATGAACCGGCGCAGCAGGCCGATGGTGCCGAAAATGAGCATACTTGCTGCGAACGGCAGGCGGGCCGAGTGCTCTGCTTTTTCTTTTCTCATAGGTTACTTCCTGAAAAATGCAAGATTCAGATCGACGTCGCCCTCAATGCCGTCGACCGTGCCGGAGGCAGAATACTGCCAGAGGTCAAAGTGATAGGCAAACGACGGCGTATCGTTGTATTCAGCCAGCCAGAACGTGTACGTCTGCAGGCTCGGCAGATGCAGCTCCTCATAGCCGAGCTGCTGATTGAAGTAAAGCCCGGCCTGATAGCCCGCGTTCCGGATCTCGGTGCAGAACGTATCGGTCACGATGGTCAGCGACGCCAGATCCATGGTGTCGCTGCGCGCCTCCGAGCCGATCTTTTCCCAGTCGAAGAAGACGGGGAAGGCGAGCAGGTACCCGGAGATCTTGTCCAGCACGAACCGGGCCTCCTCCCGCGCCTCCTGCTCGTCGATGGCCTGCGAGAAGAAATACACGCCCACGTCAAGCCCGGCGTCAATGGCCCCCTCCAGATTCTGCTCGAAATACGCGTCCTCCTGAATGGCTCCCTCCGTATACCCGCGGTAGCCGACGCGGAGAATGGCAAACTGCACGCCGCTTTCCGCGACGCGCTGCCAGTCGATCTCCTGCTGGTGCGCGGAGACGTCGATGCCGACCTGGCTGGTTATGGTGTCGCTTTCATAGCGCAGGAAGCCGCCGTCCATATAAAAGCAGGACGGATCATATGTATTTTCCGGAATTTCCTCCGTCTTGTCCACGGCGCTCGGCTCGATCGGCGTGAGCTGCTCGTGATCCTTCGCGCTGACGGTCGCGTTCGTGCCGTAGTGGAGCAATCGGCCCAGCAGGGCCGTCAGCCCCCAGATCACAAGCGCTGCCAGCAGCACAAAAATCACGATCATCAGCGCCCGGGAGCGCCGCGCACGTTTGCTTGTTTGACGCATGAACTGATCCTCTGTAAGTAAATGATGTAGAATTATAGCATATTCTGCGGCAAAAGCCAAGCGGCTTGTCTTTTTTCGAAGGATATGTTATAATATATAAATTACACGACCCAAAGGAGGCGAACGCGTGGATAACATGGAACGCAGGCAGAACGAGGAGCTGCTGGAGGCGCGCAGGCTGCGCCGGCAGGAGCAGAAGCGCAGGCTTCTGATGCGCCAGCGGGTGCTGGTCATTGTTTTGCTTGTGATCGTGATTTTGTCTCTGATCCTCATTCTGCGCGGCTGCCGCAACCGGCGCGAGCACCCGGAGCTTTACGTCAAAAAGGACAATGCGCTGGAGCTGCAGACGGAGCCGGACGCGACCGTCAACATTGCCGCTGTCGGCGATATCATGATCACCGACGATCTGCTTGCCGACGCCAGACAGCCGGACGGCAGCTATCAGTTTGCCGAAAGCTTTGCCGCCGTGTCCGGCTATACGCTCTCGGCGGATCTCGCCATCGGCAATCTGGAATGCAATTTCTGCGGTGAGCCGTATGCCGGAAAGCCGGATTACCGCGCGCCGGATTCACTTGCCATGACGCTGTCGACCATCGGCTTTGATCTTTTGCAGACGGCCAACACCTGCTCCATCCAGAACGGCCTGTCCGGTTTGCAGAGCACCATCGACGCGCTTACAAACGCGGGCATCGACCATGCGGGCACCTACGCAAGCCAGACCGAGCGCTCCAATAACGGCGGCGTCGTGCTCAAGACCGTCAGCGGCATGAAGATCGCGATCATCGCCTATACGAAGGGCCTCGGCGGCCTGCAGCTGCCGGAGGGCGCAGAGTACGCGGTGAATCTCCTGTACAAGGATTACAGCACGGACTATGAAAAGCTCGACATGAGCGCCCTTCTGGACTCGGTAGACGCGGCGAAGGCGCTGAAGCCCGACATCATCCTCGTCATGCTCCATTGGGGCAGTGAGGCGACACTGGAGCCTACCAGAACGCAGGAGTCCATCGCAAAGCAGCTGTTCGAGCGCGGCGCGGACGCGATCATCGGCTCGCACAGCCATCTGGTCGGCAGAATGGAGACGATGGACATCACGACGGACGACGGAAAGGAAAAGACCTGCTTTGTGGCCTACAGCCTCGGCAACTTCTTTTCCAGCCAGAGCAGCAGCTATGCCAGCGGCTGCGAGGAATCGGTCATTCTGAACCTGCAATTCACCAAAAACGGCGAGACGGGTGAAACGGCGCTGACAAATGTGAGCTATACGCCCCTGTACCTGCTCGACAGCGGCAAGGACGCCGACGGCAGCCGCTATGAAATTCTCCCCATCCGCACGGCCATCGCCTCCGGCCTGTTCCCGAAGGAAACAGAACGCCTGACAAACGCCATCAGCCGCCTGCGCACAAGGACCGAGTCGGACTTTGATTCCGGTAAATAAGGCGAAGCGCCCGCTGCCATCCGGCAGCGGGCGCTTTGAAATATTGAAGCTTAGTGACCGGCGTTCATCTGCGCAGCGACTTCGGCAGCGAAGTCTTCCTGCTTCTTCTCGATGCCCTCGCCCTTTTCGAAGCGAACGGCGTCGACGAACGTGACCTTGCCGCCCAGAGCCTTGGCTGCGGAGGCCATGTACTGCTCAACAGACATGGAGCCGTCCTTGACGAAGGCCTGCTGCAGCAGGCAGTTCTCCTCGTAGAACTTGTTCAGCTTGCCGGCAGCGATCTTTTCCTTGACCTGCTGGGGCTTGGAAGCCATCTTCGGGTCGTTGTCCATCTGCGCGACGAGAACCTTCTTCTCCTCGGCGATGACGTCCTCGGTGACGAGGCTCTTGTCCCAGAAGCGGGGATTCAGCGCAGCGATCTGCATGGCAACGTCCTTGCCGATGGTGGTGGCGTCGATGCCGCCCTCAACCGCGAGGTTGACCAGAACGCCGATCTTGCCGCCGGCATGGACATAGGACACGGTGGTGTTCTTGTCGAAGCGGGCGAAACGGCGGATCTGCAGGTTTTCGCCGATGGACATGACCTTCTCGGGCAGGACCTCGGAGACCTTCAGCTCGGTGCCGGGGTAGGTGCAGTCCTTGATGGCCTCGACGTCAGCGGGGTTGTTCTCGAGAACGACCTGGCAGATATCCTTGACAAACTGAACGAACGGAGCGGACTTCGCGCAGAAGTCAGTCTCGCAGTTGACCTCGACCATGGCGCCGACGCCGCACTTTTCGCAGACAGTCGCGTAAGCCATGCCTTCAGCCGCGATGCGGCCGGCCTTCTTGGCGGCCTTGGCCAGACCCTTTTCGCGCAGCCATTCAACAGCCTTGTCCATATCGCCGTCGGTCTCGGACAGTGCCTTCTTGCAGTCCATCATGCCGACATTGGTCATTTCACGCAGTTTTTTCACATCAGCAGCAGTAAATGCCATTGTAAATTCCTCCTGTTTTTATCTTTTGAAAAGCGCCCGTCGTGCGGCGGGCGCTATAAATAGTACGGATTATTCAGCGGCGGGAGCTTCCTCGGCTGCGGGAGCCTCGGTGTTCTCTTCACCCTGACGGCCCTCGGTCACGGCGTTGGCCATGGTGGCGGCGATCAGGCGGATGGCGCGGATGGCGTCATCGTTGCCGGGGATGACATAGTCGACCTCGTCCGGGTCGCAGTTGGTGTCGACGATGGCGACGATGGGAATGTGCAGCTTGCGGGCCTCGGCGATGGCGTTGCGCTCCTTGCGCGGGTCAACGATGAACAGCGCGCCGGGCAGCTTCTTCATTTCCTTGACGCCGCCGAGATACTTCTCAAGCTTGGCGATCTCGCCCTGATGCTTGATGACTTCCTTCTTGGGAAGCATTGCGAACGTGCCGTCGGCTTCCATCTTCTTCAGCTGGGCCAGACGGTCGATACGGGTGCGCATGGTGCGGAAGTTCGTCAGCATACCGCCGAGCCAGCGGGCGTTGACGTAGTACTGGCCGACGCGCTCCGCCTCTTCCTTGATGGCGTCCTGCGCCTGCTTCTTGGTGCCGACGAACAGGATGGACTGGCCGTTCGCTGCCAGATCACGGACAAAGTTATAGGCCTCTTCCAGCTTCTTGACCGTCTTCTGCAGGTCAATGATGTAGATGCCGTTGCGCTCCGTGTAGATATACGGGGCCATTTTCGGGTTCCAGCGACGGGTCTGATGACCGAAGTGGACGCCAGCTTCGAGAAGCTGCTTCATGGATACGACTGCCATTGTGTGTTCTCCTTTTGTTTTTGACCTCCACAGGGCTGACCGCTTCCATCCCGAAGGACACGAGAAAGCGCCACCGCCCGGTGTGTGGTGTAGTATTGTCGCCGTTTTCGCACAGCGCCTTGACATTATAGCGGAAAAGCGCTCCAAATGCAAGTGTTTTTTCGCGAAACCCCCTGCATTTTTTGCGCTTTCCGCCGATGTCAGAACAGGCTCCGCTTCTTGCGCGGCGTGCGCCACTCGGAAAGCGGCCCGTCGACCAGAATCAGGTCGTCTCCGATGCGCTTGATGCACAGCCACGGGATCACATAGTCGTCCTCCCGGCCGAACAGCCCCAGAAACCGGCACGGCCCCGGCACGATCAGCGCCGTCACGCGCCCACAGCAGATATCGACCACCAGATCGTTCACATACCCCAGCCGCGCCCCCTCGCACACATGGATCACTTCCTTGTCCCGCAGCTCCTGGAACCGGTTCGTCATCGCACAAGCCCCCTTTGCAGGAAGTATATGCGGCTGATATCCGCGTTATGAGGGCAGAATTGCCTTGCGGATGGAGCGGATGGCGCTTTTTTCAAGACGGGACACCTGCGCCTGCGAGATGCCGATCTGGCCCGCGACCTCCATCTGCGTGCGGCCTGCCTCGAAGCGCAGGGCCAGAATGCGCTTTTCACGCTCCGACAGATGGGAGATGGCCTCGCGCAGCGTGATGGATTCAATCCACTGCTCGTCGGTATTTTTCCGGTCGCGCACCTGGTCCATGACCGTCAGCGCGTCGCCGCCCTCGGAATAGACCGGCTCGTAGAGCGAGACGGGCGCGGTGATGGCGTCGAGCGCGGCGGTGATCTGCGCGGGCGGCAGATCGAGCGCCTGCGCGATCTCGTCGATGGACGGCTCGCGGCCGTTCTGGTCGGTCAGCTGCTGTCTGCACTGCAGAACGCGATAGGCCGTGTCGCGCAGCGACCGGCTGACGCGGATGGGGCTGTAGTCGCGCAGATACCGCCGCAGCTCCCCGGCAATCATCGGCACACCGTAGGTCGAAAAGCGGACGTTTTTCGTGGTGTCAAAGTTGGCGATGGCCTTCAAAAGCCCGATGCAGCCGACCTGAAACAGATCGTCCGGATTTTCGCCCCGGCTCAGAAACCGCTGCACCACAGACAGGACCAGCTTGAGATTTCCCTCCACCAGACGGCTGCGCGCGTCCATATCCCCCTGCTGCGAGCGCTCGATCAGCCGCATCATCTCCGCGTTCGAGAGCGTCTGCAGCTTCGATGTGTTGACGCCGCAGATCTCGACCTTTCCCTGCATATCTGCTACCTCCATCTTCTGTTTCTGGATATATCGTCAGTATTTCCCGGCTTTCCCATTTGATACGGAAAACTTCCGGGCAGATTCCGAACTTTTTCGCGGATTTTGTCCGTGCGCAGTTGACGATAATCCCTTCCGTCCCGTCGACGTAAAAAGCGAAGGCCTGTTATTGGGAACCGAAATTGGTCAGGAAAAGTTCATAAAATACGGGTGTTGACAACTCTGTTGACAGTGTGAAAAACTTTTGAACACCAATCGCTTTTCCACATTTCCACATCGTTATCAACACCCGCCTGTTTGCGGCGATTTGTTCCGGTGGGGACATAATGCAGTTTACATAACGATAATTCGACCTTTTATGACAAAAAAGCCGGAATTTCACCCAGCGACAATCCCCGGTGCAGCGCCAGATCGCAGCTGTAGCCGACGAGCCTGCCCATCTCGCGCACCCGTGTGTCCACATCCTGCATCGTGACCAGCACGCCCCGCGGCACGTCCAGCTCCAGCTCCGCCTGCCGGAACAGGGAGATCGCGTCCACGACCGTCGGCACGCCCACGGCGATGACCGGCACGCCCAGCGTCCGCCGGGAAAATTCCTGCCGGCTGTTGCCTACGCCGGAGCCCGGCACGATGCCGCTGTCCGAGAGCTGGACAGTGCGGAACAGCCGCCCCGGCTCTGCCGCCGCCAGCGCGTCGATTACGATCACAACGTCCGGCTGCGCGGTCTGCATGGCGCATTTGACAAGCTCCAGACTTTCGATGCCCGTCTGGCCCAGTACGCCCGGCTGACAGGCCGCGACGCGCATGAGGCCCGGCAGCGCTTCATCCGGGCCCGCCTGCAGATGGCGCGTGACGATCAGATTCTTCACGGCCTCCGGGCCGATGGCGTCGGGCGTGATGTCCCGGTTGCCCAGCCCGACGACGAGCGCCTGCCTGCACGGCCCCAGCAGCTCGCGCAGCGCCCGGCTCACGGTGCGCACGGCATTTGAAAAGCTCCCCGGCTCCCGGCGCGAGAGCGCTTCAAGCTCCGCTGTGATATACGTGCCGCGCGGCTTGCCGAGCGCCTGCTCGCCCTCGGCGCTTGTGATTTTCACGACTGTCATGCGTACACCGTGCCGCTCCTGTTCGCGCGCGGCGACGCCGGAAAGCTGCGTCTGTTCCTGCGCGGAGCGCTCATACAGCGCCTTGGCCTCCATCGCCAGATCCGTTCTTGGCTGCATAGACTCACCTCCCGGCTAGTTTTTCCGGAAAGTCGGGGAATATGTGAAAAATTTTTTTGAAAAAATCCGAAAAAAAGATTGATTTTATCGGACCATGCCGCTATAATGTATTTCTGCATGAAACGGTATCTGTTTCTATATTCACGCTATTGGAGGAGGTGTAGTTATGCCCAACATTAAGTCTGCAAAGAAGAGAGTTCTGATTGCCAAGGTCAACAACGAGCGCAACAAGGCTGACAAGTCCGCCCTGAAGACCACCCTGAAGAAGTTTGAAGCTGCCGTCACGGAAGGCAATCGTGAGCAGGCCGATAGCGCTTACCAGGCTGCGGTTCAGTCCATCGACAAGGCTGCCGGCAAGGGTATTCTTCATAAGAATGCTGCCGCCCGCAAGAAGAGCCAGATCACACTGAAGATGAACAAGCTGGCCTGATGCCGAATGCTGCGAAATAAATGCCCCTCGGGAGTTTCTCTTCGGGGGGGATTTTTCGCGCACTTTTTTAGGGAATGCCTTGCGGAAACACGCGGGGATACTATATAATATACCGGTGCGGGAGTTTCTGTAGGGTCCGATGCCCACATCGGACCGCGCAGGATGCACTGTTTTTACGGTAATCTTCGGCGAATTCGCAACATTTTTTAGGCAGACAGAGTCCTCGCCCCCCTACGACGCATATTCGGGCGCTGCATCATGCAGGGGCGGACGACTCTGTCCGCCCGCAGGATGCGCCGGTTTTTTACGGAACTCTTCGGCGAATTTGCGACTGCCCAGCGGGCCGATGTGGGCATCGGCCCCTACAGGATCTGCAGCAATATGTCGGTAAGGAGCGCGAACCCATGGACTTATTTTCCCCCGTGACCGATCTGCGCGGCGTAGGGCCGGCGCGGGCGGCGGCTTTGCAGAGGCTTGGGATTTTCACGCTCTATGATCTGCTGGCCTATTTTCCGCGCGATTATGAGGACCGGACGAATCCGGTCGAGATCGCGCAGCTGCAGCCGGGGGTCCCGGCGTGCTTTGAGGCGCTGGTCGTCTCGCAGCCGGTCCTGCGGCGCATCGGAAAGGGCCGCGATGTGACGAACCTCACCGTCGCGGACGAGACAGGCAAGCTGACGCTGCACTATTTTAACCAGCCCTATATCAAGACCCAGCTGCATTACGGGCAAAGCTATTATTTCTACGGGACGCTGCTGGAGCGCGGGATGCAGATGGCGAATCCTGCCTTTGAGGAGGCGGGCAGGCCCGGCACCGTTACGAACCGGCTGCTGCCTGTGTACCCGCTGACGGCGGGGCTGTCCAACCGGACGCTCTGCGCCTGCATCCGGCAGGCGTTTTCGGCGGCGGGCGCGCTGCCGGAGCTTCTGCCGGAGACGGTGCGGGAGCAGTACGGCCTGTGCGGCGTGACGGAGGCGTATACGTCTGTCCATGCGCCGGAGAGCTGGGACGCGCTGCAGCGGGCGCGGAAGCGGCTCGTCTTTGAGGAATTTTTCATTTTCTCGGCGGGTCTGGCCGTCCTTCGCGCGTCGAGAACGGAGCTGCATGCCATCCCGTATGACACCGCCTGCATGGACGCGTTTTTCCGCGCGCTGCCCTTCCGGCTGACGGGTGCGCAGAGCGGCGCAATTGACCAGATCCTGCGCGATCTGTCCTCCGGCCATGTGATGAACCGGCTCGTGCAGGGCGATGTCGGCAGCGGCAAGACGATGGTCGCGGCGGCGGCCTGCTTCTGCGCGGTCAAAAACGGGAAGCAGGCGGCGTTCATGGCGCCGACGGAAATTCTGGCCGAGCAGCATGAAAAGACGCTGTCCGCGCTGCTGGGGCCGCTTGGCGTCCATGTCCTGCTGCTGACAGGCGCAAAGACCCCGGCGCAGAAGCGTGCTGCGCGGGAGAAAATCGCCTCCGGCGAGGCGCAGCTGATCGTCGGCACGCACGCGCTGATCAGTACCGGCGTGGAGTTCCACGCGCTCGGCCTCGTTGTGGCCGACGAGCAGCACCGCTTCGGCGTCGCGCAGCGCACGAGACTCACGGAAAAGGGCGATGCGCCGCATCTGCTCGTCATGTCCGCCACGCCCATCCCGCGCACGCTGGCCCTCATCGCCTACGGCGATCTGGACGTGTCCGTGATCGCCGAGCTGCCGCCGGGCAGGCGGCCGGTCGAGACATTTCTGGTCAGCGAGGCTCTGCGTGAGCGCCTGAACGGCTTTATCCGGAAGCAGTGCGCCGGGGGCCATCAGGTCTATGTCGTCTGCCCGGCTGTGGAGGACGGCGAGGAGAACGCCATGAAATCCGCCGAGGGCTGGGCGCAGACGCTGCGGGACGAGACGTTCCCGGAGCTTCGCGTCGGATTGGTGCACGGACGGATGAAAAGCGCGGAAAGGACGCGGCGCTGAGCGCGTTCCGCGCGGGAGACTACGATATTCTCGTCGCCACAACGGTCGTGGAGGTCGGCGTGGATGTGCCGAACGCGACGCTGATGGTCATTGAGAATGCCGAGCGCTTCGGCCTCAGTCAGCTGCATCAGCTGCGCGGACGCGTCGGGCGCGGCAGCGCGCAGTCCTACTGCGTGCTGGTCAGCGGGACGAAAAACGAGGAGACAAAAAAGCGCTTGCAGGCGCTCTGCAAGACGACGGACGGCTTTAAGATCGCCGAGCAGGATCTGGCCCTGCGCGGGCCGGGCGATTTCTTCGGCAGCCGCCAGCACGGACTTCCGCTTTTAAAGGTCGCAAGCCTGCAGATGGATCTGGAAACGCTGCGCGACGCCCAGCAGGCCGCAGCTGCCGTCATTCAGACTGCGGACAGCCTGAACGCTCCGGAGCTTGCCCCACTCAAGGCAAGAGTCGAGGCTCTGTTCACCCGTCAGGAGGTCAGTCTGAACTGAGCGGTTCCTGTCAAAAAAGAAAACGGCGGCTTGAATGTAAAACAGTTCAAGACCGCCGTTTTGCGCTGCGGGGCGAAAAAGGGGAACGCATACGCCGCGTGAGCCGCTGTTATTTGAGAAGCTGCTTCAGATCTGCCTCCGGCGTGGTGATGGGCGCAATACCGAAGTTGTCTACAAGATAGTTCAGTACGTTGGGCGAAAGGAACGCCGGGAGCGTGGGGCCGAGACGAATGTTCCGGATGCCCAGATGCAGCAGCGTCAGCAGGATGCAGACCGCCTTCTGCTCATACCACGAAAGCACCATGGAAAGCGGCAGCTCGTTCACGCCGCAGCCGAACGCGTTCGCAAGCGCAAGCGCGATCTGAATGGCACTGTAGGCGTCGTTGCACTGGCCGACGTCCATCAGGCGCGGCAGTCCGCCGATCGTGCCGAGATCGAGGTCGTTGAAGCGGTACTTGCCGCAGGCAAGCGTCAGAACGACGGTGTCGGCAGGCGTCTGCTTGACAAATTCCGTATAGTAGTTACGGCCGGGGCGTGCTCCGTCGCAGCCTGCGACAAGGAAGAAATGCCGGATGGCCCCGGACTTGACGGCCTCGATGACCGTGTCTGCCGCACTGAGCACCGCGCCGCGTGCAAAGCCAGTCATGACCGTGCTGCCGCCGTTGATGCCGGTGAAGGGCCTGTCCACGGCGTAGCCGCCCAGCTCCAGCGCCTTTTCAATGACAGGCGTGAAGTCCTTTTCTTCGCCGATGTGGACGAGTTCCGGGTAAGATACGACTGACGTGGTAAATACGCGGTCCGCGTAGCTGGCCTTCGGCGGCATCAGACAGTTGGTGGTGAAGAGCACCGGCGCAGGAAGCGCCGCGAATTCCTTCTGCTGGTTCTGCCATGCCGTGCCGAAATTGCCCTTGAGGTGGGCATACTTTTTAAGTGCCGGATAGCCGTGCGCGGGGAGCATTTCACCGTGGGTGTAGATGTTGATGCCCCTGCCCTCGGTCTGCTCCAGCAGCAGCTTCAGATCGTGCAGATCGTGGCCGGAGATGACGATGAACGGACCTTTTTCCACGGTCAGCGGAACCGTGACCGGCGTGGGCGTGCCGTAGCTTTCGGTGTTGGCCCTGTCCAGAAGCGCCATGCACCGGAGGGTCTTCTCGCCGACCTCCATCACAATGGGCAGCAGCTGCTCCATGTCCCAATCCTCGCCCACGGCAAAGAGCGCCTTGGCAAAGAACCGGTTTACCGTCTCATCGGCATAGCCCAGCACCAAGGCGTGGTGCGCATACGCGGCCATGCCGCGCACGCCGAAGAGAATGAGCGATTTGAGACTGCGGATATCCTCCTGCGCGTCCCAGAGCTGCGCCATGTCATAATCGCCGGTTCGTCCGCACGCGGCAGCGCAGGCCGCGCAGCCCGGCACGAGCCGCGATTTTTCCGCGTGCACGCGGCTGATCATCGCGCGGATGGTCTCATCGTGAAAGCTCACGTTCGTAACGGTCGTGAACAGACCCTCGATGAGAAGCTGCCATGTGCCTGCATTCACGCCGGGCGCATGGTCCGTTGCGCGGGCAAGGCCAATGAGCGCGCCCGTCAGCTCGTCCTGCAGCTTCGCCGTACCGGCGCTCTTGCCGCACGCGCCCGCCTTTCCCGTGCAGCCGGTGCAGCCCGCCGTCTGTTCGCACTGAAAACAAAACATCGTGTGTTCCATTTGAGATCCTCACTTTCATGATTCGGGTTCTTGCGTTTGTGGCTATATTATAATAGAATAAAATCAACAGGTCGGTTGAATTTTCAACGAAAGAGGAAAATATGCAGGAATTTTTATCCGTGATCCGGTCTTCCACGCTCTTCTCCGGTATTTCCGAACAGGAGCTTACGGCCATGCTCGCCTGTCTTGGCACGAAAGCATCGCGTTTCCCGAAGGATGCGCTGCTGCTGCGTGCCGGCGATACGGCGGAATCGATCGGTCTGGTGCTGTCCGGGAGCGTTCTGGTCGAGCAGGAGGACGTCTGGGGCAACCGCAATATTCTGTCCAAGGCAGGGCCGGGACAGACCTTCGCCGCCGCCTATGCCTGCGCACCCGGTTCGGTGCTGAAGGTGAGCGTCGCGGCGGAAACACCCGCGACTGTGCTGTTTCTGAACGTCAAACGCGTGCTGACCATGTGCCCGTCCGCCTGCGCCCGGCACAGCCGCATCATCCGCAATCTTCTCGGCGAGCTTGCCGAAAAGAACCTGCGGTTCGGTGAAAAGCTCACACACATGGGCCAGCGCACCACGCGCGCAAAGATCATGTCCTACCTTTCCGCAGAGGCGCAGCGGCTTGGGACCTGCGAATTTGACATTCCGTTTTCAAGACAGCAGCTTGCGGATTATCTTGGCGTCGAGCGCAGCGGCCTGTCGCTGGAGCTTGGACGGATGAAAAAGGACGGCGTCCTCGAGTATCGCAAGAGCCACTTTCTCCTGCGGATATGACGGAGAAGCGCGGACTCTGGAGCCGGAGAAAAAATAATTGCAGCACTTCTTGCTTTTTTGACTGGACCGTCGTATTATTTTCAGTAAGAAATGGCCTGACACCCGGAGTGTCCATGGATGAGTTTGAAAGGAAAAGAGGCACTGCATATGTATCAGATCGGCATTGACATCGGCGGAACCAACGTCAAGATCGGCCTGCTGGACGAGGCGCTGGAGCTGACCGCCGAGACGTCTGTCCCGTTCCCGCACACGACGGCGGCGGATCTGGCGAAAAAGATCCGCGCGGCAGTCCTTGCGCTGCTGGAAGAGAAGAACGCGGCGCTTTGCGACGTCGGCTCGCTCGGCGCGGTCGTCCCCGGCAGCATCGACGCGAGCGGCGAGACGGTTCTTGACGCGCACAATCTGGATTTCCACAATGTACCCCTGCGGAAGCTGCTGCAGGAGCAGTTCCCCGGCATTCCCGTCTATATTGCGAACGACGCAAACGGCGCGGCGCTGGCCGAGCTTTATAAGGGCGCGTTCACCGGCTGCAAAACGGGCGTTCTGCTGACGCTCGGCACGGGGCTTGGCGGCGGCATCATTCTGAACGGCAAAATGTTCAACGGCGGCATGAACCACGGCGTTGAGCTGGGCCACGCGTATCTGGTCGACGGCGGCGAGCCGTGTACCTGCGGCAATCACGGCTGCATGGAGGCCTACTGCGCCGCGTCCGCGCTCACGCGGGAGGGCCGCCGAGCCATGCAGGCCCATCCGGAGAGTATGCTGGCCGAGAAGACCGGCAGCGACCCGGCGAAGATCACGCCCAAGCTCGTCACCGACTGCGCCAAGGCAGGCGACCCCGCCGCGACCGCCGTTTTCGACGACTATATCGAGCACCTGAGCTCCGCCTGCGCGTCGATCTATAATATTCTCGACCCGGAGGTACTTGCCCTCGGCGGGGGCCTCAGCGCGGCAGGCCCGTTCCTGTTTGACCCCCTGCAGGACAAGGTCAGCAAAAAGTGCTTCTATTCCACGCGCGGCAAGCTCGTCCCCGCCGTGCTCGGCAACGAGGCCGGAATGATCGGCGCGGCGCTTCTCGCGCGCGACGCGGAAGCTTAACGCCGCGCATCGGTTTTTGTTATTTTCTCATCATAAAAGGAGCGATCAATATGGTAAGCATCAATTTTGAAGGCGCGAAGCAGTTTTATGCCAAGCAGCCGGACAAGACCGCGGCGCAGGCCGCGTTTGACACGCTGGTAAACGGCACCGGCGCAGGCAATGACTTCATCGGCTGGGTCGACCTGCCGGTAAATTACGACAGGGAAGAGTTCGCCCGCATTCAGGCTGCGGCAAAGAAGATCCAGTCTGACTCCAAGGCGCTTGTCGTCATTGGCATCGGCGGCAGCTATCTCGGCGCGCGCGCCGTGGTCGAGCTTCTGAAAAGCCCGAACTACAACGCTCTGCCCAAGAACACCCCGGACATTTATTTCGCCGGCAACGGCATTTCCTCCGACGCTGTGACGGAGATCCTCGCCATGATCGGCGACCGCGATTTTTCCGTGAACGTCATTTCCAAATCCGGCACGACGACCGAGCCTGCCATCGCGTTCCGCATTTTTAAGGCTGCGCTCGAGAAGAAATACGGCGTGGAGGGTGCAAAGAGCCGCATTTATGCCACGACAGACAAGGCGCGCGGCGCGCTGAAGACGCTTGCGTCCCGTGAGGGCTATGAAAGCTTTGTTGTGCCCGATAATGTCGGCGGCCGCTATTCCGTTCTGACGGCTGTGGGCCTGCTTCCCATCGCCTGCTGCGGCATCGACATTGAAGCGCTCATGCACGGTGCACAGGCCGAGCGTGAGGATACGCTGAAGCGCGGTGTGGAAAGCGCCGCCGTGCAGTACGCCATGAGCCGTCAGGCGCTGTACGCGGACGGTAAGAATATTGAAATCCTGGCGGCCTACGAGCCCGCGTTCCGCTTCATGGCCGAATGGTGGAAGCAGCTTTACGGCGAGTCCGAGGGCAAGGACGGCAAGGGTATTTTCCCGGCCTCCGTTGATCTGACCCCCGATTTGCACTCCATGGGCCAGTATATCCAGGATGGCATCCGTATGCTGCAGGAAACGGTTGTCTTCTTCGACAACTCCAGAACATCTGTTACTGTTCCGTCTGACGAAGAAAATCTGGACGGCCTGAACTATCTGGCGGGCCGCGAGATGAGTTATATCAACGAAGGCCATGCAGGCGACCAAGGCCGCGCATATTTCCGGCGGCGTGCCCGTCACCGAGATCCGCCTGCCGGAGATCGGCGAGGAAGCGCTGGGTGCGCTCATCTACTTCTTCGAGTTTGCCTGCGGCGTGTCCGGCTACATGGAGGGCGTCAACCCCTTCAACCAGCCCGGCGTTGAGGCCTATAAGAAGAATATGTTCCACCTGCTCGGCAAGCCCGGCTATTAATAAACCCAAAACGCCGGAGGATTTCCCTCCGGCGTTTTTTCTATATTAGAGAGGGGGTATTTCCATGCAGCTTCCGGATTCGCTTGCCGGGCGGCTGCTCGGGTGGTACGCGGCGGGACACCGCGCGCTGCCGTGGCGGGAGGACCATGAGCCGTATCACGTCTGGCTGTCGGAGATCATGCTCCAGCAGACGCGCGTGGAGGCCGTAAAGGGCTATTACGCGCGCTTTTTATCGGAGCTGCCCGATATCGCCGCGCTTGCAGCCTGCGAAGAAAACCGCCTGACGAAGCTTTGGGAGGGCCTGGGCTATTATTCCCGCGTGCGCAATCTGCAGAAGGCCGCCCGCGTCATTATGACGCAGCACGGCGGCGAGTTCCCGCGGGACTACGCTGCCATCCGGGCGCTGCCCGGCGTGGGGGATTATACGGCGGGCGCGGTCGCGTCCATCTGCTTTGACGCGCCGGAGCCTGCGGTCGACGGGAACGTGCTGCGCGTGCTCTCCCGCGTAACGCAGGACGAAGCACCGGTCACGCGGCCCGCCGTCAAAAAGGCGTATGAAGCCGCGCTGCGGCCAGCTTATGAGAAAAATCCGGGAAAAAGAAGCGAGCTGACGCAATCGCTCATGGAGCTTGGGGCCTGCGTGTGCGTCCCGAACGGCGCGCCGAAGTGCGCTGCCTGTCCGCTGCGGACAGTCTGCCTTGCAGAAAAGAGCGGCGCGTGGGCTTCGCTCCCCGTCAAGGAGGCAAAAAAGCCCCGCCGCATCGAAGAAAAGACGGTGTTCTTTCTCCAATGCGGCGGGCAGTATGCCGTGCGCAGGCGGCCGGAGACGGGGCTGCTTGCCGGACTCTGGGAGCTTCCGAATGTGGAAGGAACGCTGAGCGCGCAGCAGGCGCTTGCGCTGCTCGACAGCTGGGGCCTCGTCCCGGAGGAGCTGACGCGCACGCGCGAACGGACGCACATCTTTACGCACGTCGAGTGGCATATGCGCTGCTATGACATCCGCGTCTCGGCCCCGGTCTGCAGCTTCACATGGGTCAGCGGCGAACGGTTCCGGCAGGACATCGCGCTTCCCAGCGCCTTCCGCATCTTCTGGCAGCCGGAGGAACCGGCCTGAGCCGTCCGATACGGGATACCATCAACGGCCGCTCCCGTGCGTCTCTTCCAGATATAAGCCAAAAATATAGTTCGGCGATTGTCCGTAAAGGCCTGTTTCATCATCGGCAAAGGACGCGCCGGCTGCGGAGGAATAAAATGCTTTCAGCGCCTCATCCTCGTTCAGATGGTCATGCGCCATGATTTTATGGATGATTTCGGGCAGAATCGTCGCGCGTGTTGTGCTGTGATTCATGGTTTTACACTCCCGCAAATATAGCTGTTCTGAAAATGAAGTGTGTACAGGGAAGCTTCCGTGCAGAACGCGATTTGATTATTGATTTGTTCAAACCGCAGACGCTCAATCGCGTCCTCCCTGCGCATGATCCCCTGCATGACATAGGAAACCGTTTCGCCGACGTTGTCATTTGCAATTTTGCCTTCGACAATATCATAATCGTGAGAATAGTCTGTCCGGCTGCGGCAGGCAACGACAAGCTCCAGCCAATCCATGCCTGCGCCGTCGAACCGCAAAAGGCGGAGCTGCTTTGCGTCATCCTCGTCCCATTCATAGACGCTGACGACAGGCTGAACTTCGATTTTTGTGCGGCGGCTCTCGATCATGGCGCGGCGCCTGGCCCAACGCTCAGCCTGCGTCCGAATATCGGTGGTATAGAACGCAAAGCCAAAGTCGCGGCCGATTTCAGATTTGAGAATGCGCGGCTGCTGCACCTCCACTGTGCTTCCGTGGTACAAAATCATGCTGCGCCCTCCAGATACCGGTCAAAAAACTGCATCAGATATTCCATACTCATGCCGTGCAGATCCTCGTAGTCCTCATCGAGCAGCTTCAGAAGGCCGGTTCGGTCAAACAGCGCATAGATCTCATTGCCGGGCCGCCCGATGTGTGCGGCATAGTATTCAATGCAGAATGCCTTGAAGGATAATGTGCTCATACAGACGCCCCCTTCTGGTTCCATTATACCCAAATCGCAGTCAATTTCAAGACTGCCTGCCGTTTGAAAAAGCTGCCCCGCCTGCCGCAAGCTGCGGCAGGCGGGGCAGCTTTTGATCAGTTTACGCCTTCTGCGGCTCCATTGCGTCTGCGAGGGTGTCGGTGATGGCGGCGCGGAAGAGGCTGCCTGCGTTGTCGTGGACGATGTTCAGGGCGGGGGCCGTATGGTTCAGCTCGATCTTGCTGTCCATGTAGAGATCGAGGTCGAGCATGAACACGCGCTCCTCCGTCGTCTCGCGGGTGCGGTTGTTGACCTTGCGCAGCAGGCCCGGGCCGGATTTGACGTTGGCCTTCGCGCCGCCGGGCATCTGGACGGTCGCGGTCAGCTCGTTCTTCATGAACGCCTGCTCCTGCGCGTCCTCGTCGCCCATGAGGCCCAGGAAAGCCCGGCGTGATGAGTTCTTTCCAGAGGCAGTCCTCCAGACCGAGCGGCGCACGGCGGAAGGCGTTGACATACCGCAGGCCCACGCGGGTGAACCACGAGGGATGATATGTCTCGATAAATACCGCGAGAATGCGGTCGAGCCGCTGGGCAAATTCCTCCCAGCGGGTATAGCCGTAGGTCGAAAGGGCGATAAAGCCCTTGGTGAGACTGATTTTCCACTGCCCCTCGGCAGAGACGAACTGGTAGTTGTTGACCGTTCCCTGCGGAACAGGCTTGCCGTTCACCATCTGCGGCGGCAGCTGCTCGATCTTCTTTTCATACTGCGGATATTCCCGGCGGATGCGGTCCTGAAACGCGGCAGGTTCGCTTGCGTCGATGGACAGGATCTCCGGGAAACGGAGCTGACAGATCACCTCGACCAGCTGGCGCTTGGCGTAGATCATTCGTTCTTCATTGGAAAACATGGTTCGCACACCTTTCGTTGCTTTTCTTATATCATACTATATTTATCTGAAAATGCAAGATGCTTGGCAAATCCGGCGTTTGGTGGTATACTGATTCTGTATCTCAATTCAGGAGGTTCCGGTATGGATTTTTTGCGGCTTCTCGCGGCGGGACGCTGCGGAGCGCTGGACACGTTTTTCTCGGGTCTGACCTATTTCGGCTCGGAGATCGCGTTCATGGCGGCGGCGCTGCTGATCTTCTGGTGCGTTGACAAGCGGCAGGGCTATTATGTCTTTCTGGTCGGTGCGCTCGGCACGGTCTGCAACCAGTTTCTGAAGCTGGCCTTCCGCATTCCGCGCCCGTGGGTGCTCGATCCGGACTTTCAGATCGTCGAAGCCGCCCGCGCGGACGCGACGGGCTATTCCTTCCCCTCCGGCCACACGCAGAATATCGTCGGCACGACGGCCTCGATCTTCGCGAGCCGGAAGGAAACGTGGGTGCGTATTGTCTGTATCGTGTTGATGGTTCTGGTGCCGTTTTCGCGGATGTACCTGGGCGTTCACACGCCGCTGGACGTCGGCGTGGCCTTCCTGACGGCGCTGGCGCTGGCTGCGGCGCTCTATCCGGCGTTCCGGACAGAATCTGCCGCAAAAAAGACAGTGCCGTGGCTTTTACTTGGCGTGGCGGTGCTGTGCGGCGGATATCTGATCTACGCCTCGTCCCTCGCCCGGTGCGACTGGCCGGAGGGCAGCGAAGACCTTTCCAATATCACGCACGGCCTCAAAAACGCGTACACCATGCTGGGCGCGCTGCTGGGCTTTCTGATCGTGTACATTGCCGACGAGAAAAAGCTGCATTTTGACGTGCGCGCGCCGTTTTGGGGACAGGTCTTGAAGCTGGTGCTGGGCCTTGCGCTGATCGTCGGCATCAAGGCGGGGCTGAAGCCGCTGCTGGTGTCCCTCTTTGCCGGGTCGCAGGCGGAAAGCTTTGTGCGGTATTTCCTGCTTGTCCTGTTTGCGGGCATTGTCTGGCCGCTTACGTTCCCGTTCTTCGCAAAGCTCGGAAGGAAGGGGAACGCGGCATGACGGCGGCTATGATCGTTCTGGCCGTTTTGCTGGCGGTCGTTCTGCTGGCGCTGGGCCTGTTCCTGTTCGCCTGCCGCCGCAGCCCCGTCCCGGATTTTACAAAGCCCGCGGTCATCGCCCAATGGGGCAGGGAAGACCAGACGGAGGAAATTCTCGCGGGTATCACGCTGATGCAGGACGCGGAGGATATCTTTCTGCCATCCCATGACGGCCTGCGCCTGCACGGGCAGCTGCTGCAGCAGCCCGGCGCGAAGGGCACGATCCTTCTGTTCCACGGCTACCGGTCGAGCTGGATCATCGATTTTTCCATTGTCCTTCCCTATTACTATTCGCTCGGATATAATTTACTCGCCGTCGACGAGCGTGCACACGGGCAGTCGGAGGGCGTATATATCACCTTCGGCATTCACGAGCGCCGGGACGCGGCGACGTGGGCACAGTACGCGGCCATGCACTTTGGCCCGGATCACCCGCTGTTTCTGGGCGGGCTTTCGATGGGCGCGACGACGGTTCTGCTGGCCTCCGCGCTGGAGCTTCCGCCGTCCGTGCGGGGCGTGATCGCCGACTGCGGCTTCTCCTCGCCGGAGGCGATCATGCGAAGCGTTCTGCGGGCGCACGTAAAATGGCTCCCGGCGGGGCCGCTGCTGGCGCTGATGGATGTCTGCACGCGTGCCTTCGCGGGCTTTTCCATCAAAGAAGCGTCCACGCTGGACGCGGTATCGAAAACGAAGCGCCCTATTCTGTTCATCCACGGCACGGCGGACACCTTCGTCCCCTGCGCCATGTCGCAGGCCGCCTATGACGCCTGCGCATCCGAAAAGCAGCTTGTTCTCGTCGACGGGGCAAGGCACGGCTACAGCTATCTGGTCGACCGCCCGCGCGTGCAGGCGGCAGCTGGCAGCGTTTCTGGAAAAATACACATCACAGGAGGCTATCCAATGAGACAGCAGCATGAGATCACCACTTCCGGCCCGCTGCTCGGCAGCGACGGCAATCTGCTCGAACCCGGCTGGGCGCGTTCCCTGCTCCCGGTCTACCGGCGCGCGGACATCAAAGCCGGCGCGATGCGCGTCAAGGAATGGGATTACTATCTCATCACCGACGGCCATATCGGTCTGGCGCTGACCATCGCGGACAACGGCTATATGGGCCTCGACTCCGTTTCCTTCCTCGACTTTGACGGCAAATGGGAAAAAACGACCAGCCGGATGCGTGCGCTGCCGCTGGGCCGGACACAGCTGCCGGAATCGAGCGCGGAGGGCGCGTCGGAAATTTCAAGGAGCGGCTATGCCCTGGCCTTCTATCACGAGGACGGGGCGCGGATGCTCTCGTTCCACATGGACAAATTTCTGGACAAGGAGCCGATCGAGGGCATTGTCAAGCTCACCGACGAGCCGGCCGAGAGCATGGTCATCGCCACGCCCTTTGACAAGCCCGGACATTTCTATTACAACCAGAAGATCAACTGTATGCGCGCCGAGGGCTGGATCGAGCTGGCAGCCGCCGGTACGAGCTGACGAAGGACAAATTCTTCGCTGTGCTCGACTGGGGCCGCGGCGTGTGGACGTATCACAACACGTGGTACTGGGGCAGCGCCTCCGGTGAGCTGGATGGCGCACCCTTCGGCTGGAACATCGGCTACGGCTTCGGCGACACCAGCGCCGCGACGGAGAACGTGCTGTTCTACGACGGAAAAATCCACAAGCTGGGCGAGGTCAAGTTTGAAATTCCCATGGATGAAGACGGCTTTGAGGACTTCATGAAGCCCTGGGTCTTCACGAGCGACGACAACCGGTTCTATATGAATTTTACACCGGTGCTCGACCGCAGCGCGTTCATGAGCGCAGGCGTTGTGCTGTCCGATCAGCATCAGGTCTTTGGTCATTTCACGGGCCGCATCACGCTTGACGACGGAACGGTCCTGCCCGTGCGCGACTTCTTCGGCTTTGCCGAGAAGGTCGAAAACAAATGGTAAGCGTATGCTGACCTACGATCTGCAAGCGGGCGATCAGCCGAAATATTACCGGCTCTATACCTGCATCCGCGAGGATATCCTGCGGGCAGAGCTTCCGCCGGGGCAGAAGCTGCCGTCGAAGCGGGCGCTGGCGGAGCATCTGCATATCAGCCTCGCGACCGTCTCCGGCGCGTATGAGCAGCTCGTGGACGAGGGCTATCTCACAGCGAAGCCGCGCAGCGGCTATTATGTCAGCGCCATCTCCCGCCTGCCGCAGAACACGCAGCCGCAGCCGCGCCTGCGTATGCTCCCCGCGGACGCGCCTGCCGCGCAGGAGCCTGCGGGCTACGGCTTCCGGTATTCCGCGCTGACCCGGCTCATGCGCGAGGTCATCGCCGACTGCGGTACGCGGCTGCTGGAAAAGCCGCCGCATTACGGCTGTGCGGAACTGCGCAACGCGATCGCGGAATATCTGCTGCGCTACCGCGGGATGCTGGCCCAGCCGGACTGCATCGTCATCGGCTCCGGCGCGGAATATCTCTACGGTCTGATCGTGCAGCTGCTGGGCCGGGAGCGCGTATATGGGCTGGAAGACCCCGGCTATGAAAAGGTCCGGCAGGTCTACGCGGCCAACGGCGCGGTCTGTGAGCTGCTGCCCATGGGCGAAGACGGCATCCGCGCCGGCGCGCTGCAAAACGCACGCGCGTCCGTCCTGCACATCACGCCGTTTCACAGCTTCCCCACCGGCATCACCACGTCAGCGGCCAAGCGCAGCGACTATCTTTCCTGGGCGGCGGAGCGGAACGCGATTTTGATCGAGGACGATTTCGATTCGGAGTTTTCCGAAAACAAAAAGCCGCTGCAGACGCTCTATTCCATGGACCGGCGCGGATGCGTGATCTACGTGAACACGTTTTCGCATTCGCTGGCCCCATCCATGCGTATGGGCTATATGGTCCTGCCGGAGCGCCTGATGGAGCAGTACCGGCAGACGCTCGGCTTTTATTCCTGCTCTGTACCGCTGTTCGACCAGTACGTTCTGGCCCGCTTTATCTCGCAGGGCTATTTTGAGCGCCACCTGAACCGTCTGCGGCGGCAGAACAAGGGAAAATAATCGCGGAAACCTCGCAAATTCCGCTGGATTTTTTGCGCGTCCTGTGTTATTGTGATAATAGAAATTATTATTATATTTGAAAGGAATCCGATTTATGTACTGTGTCAAGAAAATGACCGAGGATCTCTACTGGGTCGGCGCGAGCGAGCGGCGGCTGAATCTGTTTGAAAACGCCTACCCGCTCACGAACGGCGTGAGCTACAACTCCTATCTGCTGCTGGACGAGAAGACCGTCCTGATCGACACTGTGGATAAGTCTGTCAGCGGCCTGTTCTTTGAAAACGTCGACCATGTGCTCGCGGGCCGGAAGCTCGACTACCTCATCGTGCAGCATATGGAGCCGGACCACGCCGCGACCATCGGCGAGCTTGTCCTGCGTCACCCGGAAGTAACCATCGTCTGCAACGCCAAGACGCGCACGATGATGCAGAACTTCTTCACGTTCGATCTGGACAGCCGCGTGCAGCTCGTCAAGGAGATGGACACGCTCACGACCGGCAGACACACCTTTGCCTTCGTCATGGCCCCGATGGTGCACTGGCCGGAGGTCATGGTGTCCTATGACACGGCCACGAAAACGCTCTACTCTGCCGATGCCTTCGGCACCTTCGGCGCGCTGAACGGCAATCTGTATGCGGATGAGGTGAATTTCCGCACGGAATGGCTCGCCGACGCCCGCCGGTACTATACCAACATCGTCGGCAAATACGGCACGCAGGTGCAGGCGCTGCTGAAAAAGGCCGCGGGACTTGAGATCGAGATGATCTGCCCGCTGCACGGCCCGGTCTGGCGCAAGGATATCGCGTGGTTCCTCGACAAATATATCCACTGGGCGACCTATACCCCGGAGGACGACGCGGTCGTCATCGCCTACGCCTCCGTCTACGGCGGCACGGAAAACGCGGCGAATGTGTTGGCCGCGAAGCTGTCCGACCTCGGCGTGCGCAATGTGCAGATGTACGACGTGTCCGTCACGCATCCAAGCTATATCCTCTCCGAATGCTTCCGGGCCAGCCATCTGGTCTTTATCTCCACGACGTACAACGCGGGCATGTTCGTAACGATGGAGAATCTGGTTCACGATATCGTCCATCACAATCTCCAGAACCGCACCATCGCCCTCATGGAAAACGGCTCCTGGGCGCCGACGGCGGCAGGGCTCATGCGCGCGGAGTTCCAGAAGCTCAAGAACTGCACGATCCTCGATGAGACAGTCACAATCAAGTCCACGCTCAAGGAATCCCAGCTGGCGGACGTTGACGCTATGGCGCAGGCCATTTTCGATTCCATGCCGAAGCCCGTCCCGGCAGAGCACAAGGCCGACGCGCCGGTTGAAAAGAACGCGTTCTTCTCGTTCTCCTACGGCCTGTTCGTCCTGACGGCCCGCGACGGGAAAAAGGACAACGGCTGCATCATCAACACCGCCGCGCAGCTCACCGACACACCCAAGCGCATCTCCATCGCCGTCAACAAGGCGAATTTCACGCATGACATGATCCGCAAGACGGGCGTGTTCAATCTGTCCATGCTCTCGACCGACGCGCCGTTCGGCCTGTTCCAGCACTACGGCTTCCAGTCCGGCCGCGACGTGGACAAGTTCGCGGATGTAAAGGGTATGGCCCGCGCGACGAACGGCGTGTATTACCTGCCGTACTCCACCAACGCCTTTGTCAGCGGCAAGGTCACGCAGGAGATCGATCTCGGCACGCACACGCTGTTCATTGCCGACGTGACCGAGGCCCGCGTGCTCTCCAACGCGCCGTCCATGACCTACAGCTTCTACTTTGCAAACGTCAAGCCCAAGCCGTCGGCGCTCAAAAAGCAGACCGGCTGGGTCTGCAAGATCTGCGGCTATGTCTACGAGGGCGAAACGCTCCCCGCCGATTTTATCTGCCCGCTGTGCAAGCACGGCGCGGAGGACTTTGAAAAGCTGCCGGAATAACCATATCAAGCTTATAAACGGAAAGGAACGATCATCATGTCCCGTGTACTGGAAACTCTGGAACCGAAAGCGGTCTTTCATTTCTTCGAGGATCTGACCCGTATCCCGCACGGCTCGCGCAACACGAAGGCCATCAGCGACTACTGCGTCGCCTTTGCAAAGGAACGCGGTCTGTGGGTGTATCAGGACGCGCTCAACAACGTCATCATCAAAAAGCCCGCCACAGCAGGCTACGAAGCTGCGCCCGCCGTCATTTTACAGGGCCATCTCGACATGGTTGCGGAAAAAACGCCGGAAAGCCCCATCGACTTCACAAAGGACGCGCTCGACCTGCGCGTCGAGGGCGACTATGTCTCGGCGAACGGCACGACGCTCGGCGGCGACGACGGCATTGCCGTCGCCATGGCGCTGGCCGTGCTGGACAGCAGCGAAATTGCGCACCCGGCGCTTGAGGTCGTGTTTACCGTCGACGAGGAGATCGGCATGGAGGGCGCGCAGGGCCTTGATTTTTCGCAGCTCTCCGCCCGCCGTATGCTGAACGTCGACTCCGAGGACGAGGGCATCTTCACCGTCAGCTGTGCCGGCGGCGCAAGCGCCAACGTCTCCATTGGCCTGACGAGCGCCCCCTGCGCGCTGGCCTGCGCGCGGCTGACCGTCTCCGGCCTCATCGGCGGCCATTCCGGCCAGGAGATCGACAAGGGCCGCGCAAACGCGAATCTCCTGCTGGGCCGCGTGCTGAACGCGGTGCAGTGCAAGCTTTCCTTCCGGCTCGTTTCCGCCGCGGGCGGTCTGAAGGACAACGCCATTCCGAATGCGGCCGAGGCCGTTCTGGCCCTGCGGGAGGAGGACCTTTCTGCCGCGCGTGAGATCGCGGCGGCCTGCGAAGCGGACTTCCGGAAGGAATACGCCGCAGCCGACCCCGGCGTGGCCGTCGCGCTGGAGCCTGCCCCCGCCTGCGATCAGGCGCTGACGGAGGAAGCGACGCTGCGTGTTGTCCGCTTCCTGCTGCTTGTGCCGAACGGCATCGCGGCCATGAGCATGGACATCCCGGGGCTGGTGCAGACGTCCTGCAATCTCGGCATTTTCCATGTGACGGACAGCGTTCTGACGGCGGTCAGCTCGGTCAGAAGCTCGGTTTCGTCGCAGAAGCAGATGCTGCTTGCCCGCATCGACGCGCTGTCACAGCTGCTGGGCGGTTCGCTTCATGTGACGGGGGCCTATCCCGCGTGGGAATACCGGCGCGAATCCCCGCTGCGCGATAAGCTCGCCGCCGTCTACACGCAGCAGACCGGCAAGACCCCGAAGATCGAAGCCATCCACGCGGGGCTGGAATGCGGCCTATTCGCGGGCCAGCTCCCCGGCCTTGACTGCGTATCCTTCGGCCCGGATCTGGCCGATATCCATACCACGCGCGAAAAAATGTCCATCTCCTCCGTCCAGCGCACCTGGCGCTTCCTGCTCGGCGCATTAGAGGCGCTGAAGGACTGATCCATAGAAGCTTCATTGATATGAAAAACGCGGCTCCCCGGATGTGTCCGGGGAGCCGCAATGCGTCTGTATCGTTACCGGTGGGTGCCGACGAAGAAGACGGAAATGACGCCGGGGCCGGTGTGGGCGCCGATGACGGGGCCGACATAGTTGATGATGATATCCTTGACCGGGGTCAGGGCGCGGATCTGTTCGGCAGTGTACTCTGCGTCCTCAATGCAGTCGCCGTGGCAGATGAAGACGGTCTGCTCTGCCGGGTTGATGGCCGTGTCGGCCAGCTTCTGCGCAAGGGCCTTGAGCGCAGCCTTGCGGCCTCTGGCCTTGGTGACGTTCTTGAGCGTTCCGGCGTCGTCGGTGTGCATGACGGGCTTGATCTGCAGAACCGTGCCGACAAGGGCCGTCGCCGCGTCGACGCGTCCACCGCGCTTTAAGAACATCAGGTCGTTGACTGTGAACCAGTGGCAAAGATGCGGGATCGTCTCGCGGACGTAGTCTGCGACCTCGTCCATGGACGCGCCGGACTGCTGCTTCTTCGCGGCCAGATACAAAAGCAGGCCCTCGCCCAGAGACGCGCAGAGCGAGTCGATGGCGATGAGCTTCCGCTCCGGGTATTTTTCCCGCAGCTCGCCGCAGGCGATCGCGCCGGACTGGTACGTCGTGCTCAGACCGGAGGAGAAGCCGATGAAGAGGATATCAAGGCCCGCCTTCAGCTTTTCCTCCATGACGGCAGTGAACTCCGAGACGTTGACGGCGCTCGTGGTGGCGCGTTCGCCGTCGCGGAGCTTGTCGTAAAATTCCCTGAAGCCGATCTCACGGCCGTCGAGATAGTTGGCGTATGTATGTTCCCCGATCAGAACGTGCAGCGGCAGGACGGCAAGATCGAGCTCGTCCGCCAGTGCCTGCGGCAGATCGCAGGAGGAGTCGGTGACGATTTGAAAACGTTTTTCCATGTGTGACCTCCGGTTCTTGATTTCTGCTGCATATTATACCGCGCCGCGCCGCAAAATGCTATTCAAAAATCGCCATTTTCGCTCTACAAGTCCGAACGCCCGGTCTACCCGCGGTAGAGTGCCTGCGGCGCAAGGGGTTTGCGCTCCTTCGCCGGGAACGGCTGTGACTATGGAGCTGATCATGCGCAGCGCAGAAAATATTTCTTCCGCGCGCGCTCTTTACTTTTTTCGCGCTTCATGTTAACATAATGCGTATCCCCTTTTTACTCTCATTTTCCCTCGAAAGGAGCCACAGATCATGAAAAACAAGCTGAAGCGGATCGCCGCGTCGGTGCTGACGCTGGCGCTGCTGGCCGTGCCGGTGCTGGCTGCGGCGGAGCCTGTCGGGAGCCGCTCTTTGAACGTTGCGGACGGGACCGTCTATACATACAGCACGCAGGCCGTTACCTCCGATTCCGGCAAGCAGACGAATCTGCATGAGAATATCTTTACCTATAAAAAAGAGACGCAGGTGCGGCCCGTCGTCGCCTTCGGCTCGACGCTCTACGGCACCAGCCCCATGAACAAGACCATCAAGACGCTTGAGGAGCAGGGCTACAGCATGGTCGCGGGGATCAACGGTTCGTTCTTTGACCGGGCGACCGGCATTCCCTACGGCATCGTCGTCACGAACAGCATCCTGCGCTCCGGCGGCTCTGCCAACGCGGTGGGCTTTCTGGCCGATGGCTCCGCGCTCATCGGCGACCCGACCGTCGCCGTCACGCTGGACTACGGCGCGGATGCGCCGCTGGTGCTCAACTATAACAAGGCCATGACAGAGCAGAACGGCGTGCTCCTGTATTCGCAGGACTACGACACCCGCACCAAGAATACCATTGAGGGCTATCATGTGATCGTCCGCCCGGTCGGCTCCCGTGCGGCGGAGCTGCGCCTGGGGCAGTCGCTGACCGTCGAGGTCGTCGGCATGGTGGAGGATACGAAGTCCTGCTCCATCCCGGAGGACGGCTTCCTGCTTGCTGTTGCGAACGATACCGCCTATAAAAGCGCGCTCACCGCGCTCAGAAGCATGGTCATGGGCCAGCAGATGACGCTTCAGGTCACCTGCGCCTCCGGCTGGGAGAATGTGACCTCCGCCGCAGGCGGCGGTGATATGCTGGTTGAAAACGGGCAGGTCTGCACGGACTTTACACTCGATTCCGCGAAGAAAATGGCCGCCCGCACGGCCATCGGCGTGACAAACGACGGCTCGCTCATTCTGTATACCTGCGACGAGGCGGGCAATTCCGACGGTCTGACGCTTGCGCAGCTGGCCGAGCGGATGCTTGCGCTCGGCTGCCGGACGGCCCTGAATCTCGACGGCGGCGGCTCGACCGCCGCAGGCGTCACCTATCCCGGCTACGCCTCCGGCGCGACGGCGAATGTGCCGTCGGACGGAAAGCTGCGCGAATGCGCGAACTTCATCTTCCTTGTCCGCCAGAAGCAGGACGCGGGCGCGGCCTCGAAGCTGTATCTGTATCCCTTCGGCGGCTACGCGCTGCCCGGCGCGAAGCTCACCATGACGATCAAGGCCGCTGACAGCAGCTATATGGCGGCGGCAGTCCCGACGAGCGTGACCTTCGGCGGCACGAACGTCACGCAGACCTCCGGCAGCACCGTCACGGTCGAGCCCGGCGCGAGAGGTGCGGCGACCGTCACCGCGGCGGCGGGCAGCCTGCGCGCAAGCGCGACGTTTGAGATCCCCGCCGCGCCGACCTCCATCACCATCAAGCAGGAGGGCAAAAACACCCCCCTGACCGCGCTGCATATTGCGGGCGGCAGCAAAACAGACCTGACGGCTACGGCCTGGTACTACGGCAATCAGGTCTATTCCGCCGATGAAAGCTTTGAATGGGCCGTGACGGGCGAGATCGGTGCAATCGACGAAAGCGGCGTTTTCACCGCCGCAAAAACCGGCACGGATCTGACCGGCACGATTACCGCCTCCTACGGCGAAACGTCGTTCACGCTCAAGGTCACGGTCGGCTCCTCGCAGCCGTTCGCGGACACGAAGGGCCACTGGGCCGAGAGCTATATCACCGATCTCTATTACGCGGGCACGCTGCAGGGCTCCACGAAGGACGGCAAGCTCTATTACCGCCCCGACGCCAGCATGACGCGGCAGGAGTTCATCGTTGCCATGATGCGCTATCTCGGCACGGATCTGAGCGCGTATCAGACCGTTTCGCTCCCGTTTGCCGACAGCAGCTCGATTGCCGATTGGGCAAAATCCGCGATGCAGGCGGCGTACTCGCTCGGCTATCTCACAGGCTCGAAGACAAACGGCCAGCTTCTGGCCAAGCCCGGCGCGACGATCTCCCGGCAGGAGGCCATGACGATCCTCTCACGCACAAAGGACTTCCCCGAGGCCGACCTCAACACGCTCTCCGCCTTCTCTGACAGCGGCAAGATCGCCGACTGGGCGAAAACCGCGCTTGCGCAGATGGCCCAGCAGAAGATCATCAGCGGTTCAAAGGGCAAGCTGAACCCCACCGGCAAGGTCACGCGTGCAGAGGTCGCAAAGATGCTCTATATGCTCTCGGAGCTGTAAGCCGCTATGGACAAAACGCATATGCAGACACATTCAAGATACCGGACGGCCCGCGCATCCTGCTGTTCTGGACGCTGTTATCGGCGTCGGCGCGGTCGCAGGGCATGCTGCTCGACCCGAGCGGCCGGGCGCTGGGCATGGACGCGATGCTCCCGTATTTTCAGGTGCTGCCGTTTGCGGACGTGCTGTTCCGGGATCTGACGTTCTCCGGCTGGGCGCTGCTGATCGTCAACGGCCTGACCAATCTGACCGCAGCCGGACTGCTGCTGGCTGAAAAGCGTGCGGGCGTCACGCTCGGCGGGCTGTTCGGCGTGACGCTGATGCTGTGGATCTGCATCCAGTTTTATATGTTCCCGCCCAACTTCATTTTACAATCGACCTGTTTTACACTGTGAAGGAAGACGGGAAAGAGAAGCTGTGTATCTATAAGCTGAACAGCGGTACCGCATATACGCTCGAAAACGGCAAGACGGAAGCTGCGGTCTGGAACGATCAGATTTTCGTCTGTGACGAGAATGGAAACGCGGAGCTCAGATCGCTGAACGACCCGCTGATCGTGACAAAGGAGTTCAAGCTGCCATACACGCTGCGGTCCACCTTGGCCTATTTGCCCCGCGTGATCCCTGTCGGAAAGAATCTTGCCTTCGTCACAAGCGAGAAAACGGTCGTTCTGATCGACAAGGACTCAAGGAGGTCGCGTCGTTCTCTACGGAGGCGTAAGAAGCGGCCTGAATCCAAATCAAAAAGCCTTCCCCTTCTCATGCCGTGTGCATGATGAAAGGGGAAGGCTTTTTTCATGATTTCAGCGGGGGAGAGGGGCGATCAGATGATCTTGCCGAGGCTGGCGGTCTTTGCGGCCTGCGCGGCGCGGCGGAGGGCCGCGACGGGTTCGCCCTCAAGGAAGTATGCGTACAGATCGAGGATCATCCCGGCCAGCTCCGAATCGGCCTCCAGCCCGGAGACGTCCTTCAGAACCTTTGCCGCTTCTTCCTTCGACTGCTCGATGCCCTCCTCGTTCAGATAGCGGTACACCGCACCGGCTGCGCCGACGGCGATATACGCGGGCTTCACGCCCTGCTCGAGGCACAGCAGGCTCGAACCGATCAGCCGGTCGGCTGCGCCGAGCTTCCGCGTCGGGTCGCCGCCGACGCGCTTGCAGGTGTCCTTCAGGGCGGCATTGCGGAAGCGGCCCAGCAGATCCGTGATGTGCAGCATCAGGCCATCCAGCTCGACACCGTACTTTTTATGCAGCGCCAGCGCGCTTTCCAGCATGGCGTTCTGCACGATGGTCAGAATTTCAGGATCGTCGATGGACTGATAAATATATTTCCGGCCCTCGTAGCCGCCCAGATACGCGCAGGTCGCGTGGCCCATGTTGTGGACGTACAGCTTGCGCTTAATATAAAAATCAAACGGCTCAAACGGAACCATGTTCGTGATCTCCGGAATTTCACCCTTGAACGCGGCCTTGTCGACCGGCAGGAAACCGTAGCGCTCGACACAGACGCGCATCGGATCGCCGTCCTTCATCTCCTCGGTCTGCACGGGCACCATGCGGCCAATGGAGGCCTCGACCAGACCGACCTTTTCATCAAAGTGCTTCTTTTCCTCGTCGGTCAGCAGGTCCTTCAGCATCCCTTCCATGACCTTGTTTGCGTCCATCAGGTTTTCGCAGATGATGATGTTGAGCGGGCGGTCGTCCCGTGCCCAGCGCTTTCTGAGACCCGCGACGATGTTGCCGACGATGAACTTGAGAATTCTCGCGCCGACCGCCGTCGCCATGATATCGCAGTTTGCGATGGCCTCGGAGGCCGCTTCCTGATCGTTGCCGTTGACCGCGGTCACGTGCTCGATCACGACGTCCTCATGTCCTTCGCTGGACACATAGCGGACGGGATACTGCTCCTTTTCCTGCAGCGCCTTCACGACCGGCTCTGCCACGTCGATGAATGTGACCTTATAGCCGGACTGACTGAGCGTTGCGCCGATGAAGCCGCGGCCAATGTTGCCGCCGCCGTACATAACTGCCTGTTTCATACTCTGACCTCTTTCTTTATTTTCCGTAAAGCTCATAGAGCTTCAAAACCTCGTCCTTTGTTTTCACGCCGTCCGACGCGCTGACCTCGCTCAGGGAAGCCGCCGCGCTGCACGCGCCGAGCTTCAGCGCCTCCCGCAGCGGCATATCTGTCTCCGCCGCGTACAGAACGCCCGCGCAGAACGCGTCGCCTGCGCCGACCGTACCCTTGATATAGCCCTTGGGGAGCTTGAGACTTTCAAATTCGCAGTAATTTCCGGCCTCGTCCATGCCGCAGCCGAGTTCCGGGCAGTGGATAACGGCCCATTTTGCCACGCCCAGCTCGTGGAGCTTCTGCAGCGCAGCCTTCATGTTTTCCACGTGCAGCGTGCCGTCCTCTCCGCGCAGCAGGACCCCCGTGGTCTGCTGCGTCTCAAGCTCGTTGATGATGCAGTAGTCCGTGTATTTGAGCGCCGGGGTCACGAGCCGCTTGAAGCGCTCGCCCGCCTCGGAAACAACGTCGATGGACGTCTTCATGCCCGCCTGCTGCGCCCGGTGCAGAAGCCTCGCCATCTTTGTACCGTATTCCGCGTCCGGCTCGTCCAGATGCGGCAGCAGCAGAATGTAGCCGATGTGGAAGATATCGACGTTCAGCCTGTCCCAGTCGATGTCGTCCTCACCGTAATAGGCGTTGCCGCCCGCGTACTGGAAAAATGTGCGCTCTTTTGTCTGGTTGTTCGACATGACAGCCGTAAACGACGTGTCGCCGCTGCGCTTGACCATGGAAAGGTCGATATTTTTGTATTTCCCCATCTCCTGCAGCACAAAATCACCCTCTGCGTCGTGCCCGGCGAAGCCGGAAGCGACGAGCGGCAGCGCGGGATCGAGCCGCGCGAGATCGGAAATGGTGTTGCAGACCGAGCCGCCGGTGGAGCGCGTGATGCCCTCGGTGATGTGCGTCAGCTCGTTCTGCTTCGGCCATGTTTCGATGGGATAGGTGATATCTACGATCATATTGCCTGCGCAGCAAATGCCTTTTTTCATACTTCCTCCCTGTTTTCAGGCCGTGCGGCCCGGATTCCCTTGTTTTTTGTTCCGGTTACTGTTATTATGAAGGAACGGGGCAGGCTTATCACCGATGAAGATGCGCCTGACGCCCGACAAAGATGCGTTTTTGGTGAAACAAATGGAACTTTACAATGAATATGAGCTGATCTCCCATTCCAAGCTGGCCGACTGCACCATGTTTATCGTCGACATGGTGTACCGCCCCATGCACCTGCATAAGGAGCTGGAGCTGTGCGTGGTGCTGAGCGGCAGCTGCCGTGTCAGCACCGACCGGCAGAGCTTTGAGGCCAGGCCGGGCGAGATTTTGCTGTTCGACGCGGGCAGCAGCCATGAGCTGTGCGCGTCCGGCGCGCCTGCAAGGCTCCTGACGCTGCAGATCTCCAACAGCTTCTGCGCCCGCTTCTATCCGCAGATCCGCAGCATCCGCTTCGGCTGCCGGGGGCTGTCCTCCTGTCTGGGGCCGGAGCAGCTGCCGGCGCTGCGCCGGGCGATGCTGCTGGCGCTTTCCAATTATCTGCGCGACACACCGGAAGCGCCGTTCGCCTGCATGGCGCAGATCAACGCGATCTTTGCGATCCTGCTGGGCGGAACGCCATACCGCGTGCTGAGCGACACGGAAAACATGACGCAGACGCGCAATGCCGAGCGGATGCACCGCATTCTGCACTATCTGGAAACGCACTATTCTGAGCCTGTCCGCCTCAGCGAGATCGCGGAGCGGGAGGGGCTGACGCAGACGTATCTGTCGCACCTGTTCCGCGAGCAGCTGCATATCCCGTTTCAGGATTATCTGGGCAGACTCCGACTGGAGGCGGCGATGCTCCTGCTGCGGCAGTCCGACACGACGCTGACCGACGCAGCCTATGCCTGCGGCTTCTCCGACCCCAAGTATCTGAACCGGAGCTTCCAGAAAAACCTCGGAATGTCGCCGCGCCAGTGGCTGCTGGAAAACCGCCCGGACCCGAGCCGGGCCCCGTCCGCGGAGGACCCGCGTACAGCGCAGCGCATCCTGACGCCCGGCGAGTGCCGGGCGCTGCTGGATGTGCTGGGTGTCGCTTAAATTTTCAGGATCTTCAGCTCTTCGCCGCTGGCATAGGCCTTTTCCATGATGCGCTGGACGTGCACGGCGTCGGACGCAGGCACGACGAGGGGCTTATTGTTGAGAATGGAGTCCGAGAAGCTCTCGATCTCGCGGGTGTACATATTGCCGAAGTCGCCGGGAATCTCGACGCCCACATCGTCGGCGTGGGTCTGCTCGGCGGAATAGGCGACGTTCTTGTCAATGAACACGGCGTTCAGCTTGCCGCCGTCGATCTGGCCGATCATCGTGTCGCCCAGCAGACGGCCCTTCGTGCCGAATTCAACGCGCCACTTGGAGGCTTCGTCCGGGATATTGAAGTTGGACTGCACAACGCACTGTGCGCCGTTTTCCATGCGCATGAGGATGGTGGACGTGTCCTCCACGTCATACTGCGGTTCGGGGAAGGCGATTTTTTCATTCATGGACGCGACCTCGGTCACGCGCATACCGGTGATGTACTCCATCAGGTCGATGGTATGAACAGACAGATCCATCATCGCGCCGCCGCCGGCCTTGGCCTTGCACTGCCGCCAGTTGCCGGGCTCATACGGAAGCCAGAGCGTAAACTGTGAATAGCCGGACACGACCGTGCCGATCTTGCCCTCGGCGATGGCCTTTTTCATGCTCATGACGTGCGAACCGAAGCGCATCATGAAGCCCGCCGCGATCTTCACGCCCTTGCGTTCGCAGTAGTCGATGACCGCCTGCCCTTCGTCGGACGTCATGGCCAGCGGCTTTTCGATCAGGATATCCTTGCCGTAATCTGCGGCCAGCTTGGCCTGCTTTGCGTGCAGGACGATGGGCGTGGCGATATAAACGGCGTCGACCTCCGGGTCTGCCAGCAGGTCCTCTTCCTTCGTATAGCCGCGCTTTGCGCCGTATTTCTGACGGATTTTCTCAACCTGCTCGGCATTGATGTCCATGACGGCGATCAGCTCCGCGTTTTCGGCCAGCATCATGCCGGGGATCGTCCTGCGATCCGCAATGCCGCCGGCTCCGATCACGCCCCAACGTAATTTTTTCATATGCTTCGCTCCTTTGCAAATCCATAGACCGCCCGCAGCGGTTTATTTTATTATAGCACGTTCCCGTCATGATGAAAAGAGAATTCTGTATCAAAACAGGGAAATCCAACAAAATCCCACAGAAACGCGCACCCGAATTCGCCGAGGATTTTTGCAAGCCCCCTGCAAATGTCAAAAGCTCCTCTTGCAGTCGGCAAGAGGAGCTTTTCATGTTTACAAGTCCTGATAAACCGCTCTGGCGCCGCCGATGTATTTCGGGCGCGTGCGGGCGCAGAGGATGTTGGCCTCGCCGATCTTTTTGATTGACAGGCGAACGGGGATCGCGACGCGGCGCAGGTGCATACCGATCAGCGTGCCGCCGATATCAAGCCCCGCGTCGGCAACAATGGTTTCGACGAGTACGGGGTCTTTGAAATTGGCCCACGCCGTCATGGCGAACGAGCCGCCCGCGTGCAGCTGCGGGATGGCATTGACGATCTCAAAGCCGTGCGCCTCGGCCACATCGCGCTCAACAACAAGCGCGCGGTTGAGGTGCTCGCAGCACTGCACGGCAAGTTCAATGCCGCGCTCCTGCAAAACGGGATAAATGCCCGCAAACGCGGCCTGTGCGGCCTCAAGGCTCGAACCCTTGCCGATGCGCGCGCCGACCATTTCACTCGACGAGCAGCCGATGACAAACAGCTTGCCGGGCTTCAGCTTCGCAATGTCCAGCAGCTCCGTGACGGCCTGCTTCGCCTGTGCGGTAAGTTCTTCATACATGATTTATTCACCCTTCCAGAATGCCTTATGAATTTCGGGAACCTTGGCCAGCGCGGTGTAGAGCACGACGGACAACACGATGCCGACGGCGGCCTGCACCAGATTGTTCGGGATCGACGCGGCGGCGGCAAGGCCTTTGCCGAGGATCAGCGCCTTATAGCCGAAATACCCGGCGACCATGATGACCTCGGACGGCAGCTCGATGAGCGCCAGACGCCAGAACGGGATCTTTTCGCCCTTCTTGAGCATCGGCTGCAGCAGCAGCGCGGCCACCAGCGCCACAAGGCCCTTGATGATAAACGTGCCGGGAACATAATGCGCGTAGCCTGCCAGCAGATCAGCAAGACCGCTGCCGATGCCTGCGGCAAAGAAGCCGTACCACGGGCCGAGCACCAGCCCGGCAAGCAGGCACATCCCCTCGCCGATGTTGGTATACCCGGCAACGGTCGGGAACCGCACCAGCATGGTCGTCACGCAGCACAGCGCGGCAAACATCGCGCTCAGAACCAGCATACGGATGGTTTCGTTTCTCTTTTTCATACCAGAGTACCTCTCTTGTTAAGATACCCTGATTATATCCAATGCTGGTACTATAAAAAGATGCAAAAACAGATATTTTTTTAGGTTCAGATTCAGAACCGCGCCATAATTACGGCGTTTCCCGCGTCGGTTACGGTGTCTGCACCCTCTCCAATGGCGCGGCGCAGGAGCGTGCGCTCGTCCAGACCGCCCTGCCCGTGCAGGACGCGGTACGCGCCCGCGTCGCTGCCGCAGGCAATTTTTGCGCCCAGCGCGGCGGCTTTTTTTACGGCGTTCATCTGATAGGCCAGCAGCGGCGTTAAAACCTCGTCCGGAAAACGGCCGCAGCCGATGAGATTGCCGATCGTCACGAGCGTCGGCACCCAGACAGCGCCAGACTCTGCCAGTTGACAAAGCGTCTCATCCGTGAGATACGCGCCGTGCTCGATGGAGTCCACGCCGCCCGCAAGCGCCGCGCGCACGGCCTCGTCGCCGTTGGCGTGGGCCATGACGGAAAAGCCTTCGTCATGCGCGCAGGCGATCATGTCCCGGATCAAGTCCGGCGGCAGAGGCTCGCCGGTCAGCACGCCGTATTGGCTGAAATCCATCAGCCCGGAGATCATGAGCTTGATAAAGTGTGCGCCGCGCGTTTTAGCCTCGCGAACAAGCGCACGGTATTCGGCAAGCCCGTCAAAGCCGCGTCCGATAAAGCCGCCGTAATGTCCGGTTTTATAAATCGGGAAGCCCGGCGACCGGTAGCGTATGCCGTATTCCGGGGCCAGCTTCGCGGCCAGATCGCACACGCCCCAGCGGTCGCCGCCGTCGCGCAGATAGGAAAACCCCAGCGCCTGATAGTGACCCAGCGTCTGCCGGATCAGTGCCTCCTGCGGCGCCGCTTTATGCCGGGCGATGGCGTCCTTCCAGTTTACGCCGTCCAGCACCATATGAATGTGGCAGTCGACCATTTCCGTTACGTCCTTCCCGGTACGCAGTGCCGCTCGATGGCAAGCGCCGCGCCGTCCTCGTCGCAGGAGGCTGTTACTTCATCGGCAAGCGCCAGAATTTCCGGACACGCATTCGCCATGGCCACGCCGAGGCCCGCCATCCGGATCATGCTCCTGTCGTTCAGCCCATCGCCGATTGCCATCGTTGCCGCCATCGGCAGGCCGAGGTAGGCTGTCAGACTCGCAATGGCCTCGCCCTTGTTGGCGTGCGCGTCGTTGATCTCAATGTTGCAGGGCATGGACGTGCTGACGCTCAGGCAGGGAAAACGCTCCGCGAGGTCGATGAGCAGCCTGCCGCGCAGCGCATCGTCCGGTGTGAACAGCTGCAGCTTCTGGACGCTCCGGTTCTGCTCCCGCAGATACGCCTTGAGCTCGTCGACCGGCGTGCGCAGACTGCGCACCATGCGCAGCGAATGATCGATGGGGACAAATGCAGCGGCGTTTTCCTGCATACTGCGCGTCATCCAGCCCCAGTTGTCCTGATAGCAGTCGTAGATCACGGGGAAGCCGTCGAGATACTCCAGGACCCGCAGTGCCGTTTCCAGCGGAATTTCCGCCGTGCTGACGGCCTTTTCCGCGCGGATGTCATAGACCTGCGCGCCGTTGATGGTGATGGCGTAGTGCAGAAACGGCAGCTTCTGAATGACCTCCGGCATACCGGTAAAGAAGCGGCCCGTGGTCGGCACGATCTCGACGCCTGCCTCTGCCGCGGCATAGAGCGCATCGCGGGTGCGCGGCGTCAGCTCCTTTTGGGAGTTCAGCAGTGTGCCGTCCAGATCGAGCGCCAGTAATTTCACGGAATTCATTGGAAACTCACCTCGATTCCATGCTTTTCACCCCCATGATACCAGAAGCCCGGCAAAAATGCAAGAAGCGCGTGATTTCCGGCGAAGACTGTGATAGAATAGACGCAGAAACCCCTTGCAGGAGGAAATTTATGCTGATATCCGCAGAGCATCTTTCCATCAATTTCGGCAGCCGTCAGCTGCTGGACGATGTGGATTTTTATCTGAACGAGGGCGACAAGACCGGCGTGATCGGCATCAACGGCACCGGAAAGTCGACATTTTTGAAGGTTCTGGCCGGAAAGCTCCAGCCGGACGGCGGGACGATCGCCCGCAAGCCGAATTTGCAGGTCAGCGTGCTTGCACAGAATCCGGATATGCGAGATGAGCTGACCGTTCTGGAGCAGGTCTTTGCCAGTATGCCGCCGGAATTCCGGCAGCTGAACGAATACGAGGCCAAGCGTATGCTGACGCAGCTCGGTCTTGCGGACACCGACCGGCGGATCGGCACGCTTTCGGGCGGCGAACGCCGCCGTGCGGCCCTGTGCGCAGCGCTCATCCACCCGGCGGACGTGCTGGTGCTCGACGAGCCGACGAACCATCTGGATACCGAAATGGTGCAGTGGCTGGAGGACTGGCTGAAAAAATTCCGGGGCGGGCTGGTCATGGTCACGCACGACCGGTATTTTTTGGAGCGCGTCGTGAACCACATCACGGAGCTTTCACGCGGGAAGCTCTACCACTACGAGGCCAATTACTCCCGTTATCTTGAGCTGCGGGAGCAGCGCGCGCAGATGGCGGAGGCGTCCGAGCGCAAGCGGCAGTCCATCCTGCGTGTCGAGCGCGAATGGATCCTGCGCGGCTGTCAGGCCCGGAGCACGAAGAGCAAGGAGCGCATTCAGCGCTATGAGGAGCTGAAGGACCAGAAGGCCCCTGAGCGCGACAGCACAGTGCAGCTCTCGGCGGCTTCGAGCCGTCTCGGCAAAAAGATCATCACACTGGAGCACATCTCCAAGGGCTATGACGGGCGGACGATCTTCCGTGATTTTTCCTACGGCCTTCTGCGCAGCGACCGCATCGGCATCGTGGGCCGAAACGGCGCGGGCAAATCGACGCTCCTGCGCGTGCTCGCGGGCGAGCTTCCGCCGGACAGCGGCACGGTCGAGCTGGGCGAGACGGTCAAGATCGGTCATTTTTCGCAGGAGGGCCGGGAGCTGGATCTGAACCAGCGCGTATACGACTTCATTTATAGTGTCGCCGCGCAGGTAAAAACGGACGAGGGCACATTCTCCGCCAAGACCATGCTGGAACGCTTCCTGTTCCCGCCTGATCTGCAGCAGACCACCATCGGTCGTCTGTCCGGCGGCGAACGGCGGAGACTCTATCTGCTGTCCATCCTCATGGCGGCACCCAACGTGCTGCTGCTTGACGAGCCGACGAACGATCTGGACATTACGACGCTTTCCATTCTGGAAGACTATCTGCAAAGCTTCCCCGGCCCCATCATCGCCGTCTCGCACGACCGCTTTTTCCTTGATAAGCTGGCGGATACCATCTTCGAGGTGCGCCCGGAGGGCCGCGTCGACGTGTTTACCGGCAACTGGTCCGACTGGGCGCGCAAGCGGACGCCGCCGGAGGAAAAGAAGCCTGAAAAGCAGGAAAAGCCCGCCCCGGAACGTCCGCGCGAGAAGAAGCTGAAATTCTCCTACAACGAGCAGCGGGAATTTGACACCATCGACAGCGTGATCGCGGAGCTGGATGCGCAGCTGTCTGCGTGCCGACAGGAGCAGGAGTCCTGCGGCAGCGACTATGTCCGCCTGCAGGCGCTCACGGCCGAGCAGGAGCGCCTGACGGCAGAGCTGGACGCGAAAACAGAGCGCTGGGTCTACCTGAACGACCTGAAGGAGCGCATTGACGCGCAATAGAAATATTGCACAAATTTTCCCTCAGGCCGTATACGGATCCGGGACAGAGTGCTATAATATAGACAGAAGGAAACGGAAAGCTTTGCGGTTCGGATGAAGAAGAGGAGGCTTCTCTATGAATCTGAAAACGATCAAGGTTCTGCTGTTCACGCTGCTCGCGCTGACGCTGGCCAGCTTTCTTATTGGCTGCGGCGTGTCCAAGCCGGTGTATTTTCTGTTTACGGCGCTGTTCGCCATCGGTTACGCAGCCGTCTGGCTGCTGTGCTGGCGCTGCCCCTTCTGCGGCGAACGCCTCGGCCGCAGCGACGGCGAGACCTGCCCGCACTGCGGCAAAAGCCTTCTCGCATCCCGCGGGCACCAGACCTGAGTGCGGGATATGATTGAACTGCTGCGATTCTTGTAGGGGCGGACGCCTCTGTCCGCCCGCAGAATGCAGCGCTTTTACGGAAATCTACGGCAAATCCGCAACATTTATCGGGCCGACAGAGTCGTCGGCCCCTACGCGGCGCGGTACGAATTTGCCGAAAGGTTTTCGGGCTTGCAGTTGCCTGCTGCAAACGCCTCATAATGAATCTGACAGACAAAACAGAACCGGCCTGCCGCGTGTGCGGCAGGCCGGTTCTGTTGGTGTAGAAAAGAAAGAAGAAAGAGAAGAGAGGAAAGAAAAGATTGGCTTGCTTACGAGTATGAGTATACCGGCCAATCATGTCGGAACTGTGAACGAATCCGAAAGGATTTGTGAACTTTCTCCGCACTTCATTCCTAATTACTGTACATTTTTCGTCGCAACGATATCGACGCCCGTTCCGGCGGCGTTTGTCAGCAGCACGTCGCCGATCTTCACGGGCGCGTGCGCCGTGACCTGACGGAGCGCCGCGACGATCTCGAAGATCTTGCCCTTCGGGATGTCCTGCGCCGTCTTGCAGCTGACGACGGCTGCGCCGGTCGCGCTGCCGGTCAGACGGACGGTGCTCGTGACGATGCGCGTCGGGTTCGTGACTTCCTTTCTCGCGTAATCATGACCGCGCTTGCAGGTGTACCCGGCAACATCTTTGATCTCGCCGTTTTCCAGCGTGACGGTGATCGAACAGCCGAGCGGGCAGCCGATGCAGGTCAGTTCTCGTTTTTCCATCGTTATGCCTCCTCCACTGTGATATGAATGCGCGTCAGGCCGGGGTGTGCGTCCAGCATATCCTTCGTGAGCTTCAGCTCCTCCATCTCACCGGGGGCCATGACGGGCCGCCTGCGCGTGAGCACCGCGTCGTCGTCCAGCAGCAGCTTCACGACGCGCTTTTTCATCACGCCGCCCACGCGGAACCGGAGCACCAGATCGTCCGCAGCCAGCTTCGGGTCGATGCTTGCCGGGACGGTGTAGCGGATGCCGCCCTCAAACGTGACGGGGATCTCATGGCGCTCTGCGGTTTCGCCCTGCGCAAGATAGCGCACGGCGGCGCGGCCTGCCGCCGCAGCCTCCTCAGAGACGTAGTCGACCAGATCGTGCACGTGCAGCACGTTGCCGGCGGCGAAAACGCCAGGATGCTTGTCTGCAGGCTCTCGTCGACGACGGGGCCGTTCGTGACCGGGGAAATATCCACGCCCATGCCGCGCGAAAGCTCGTTTTCCGGGATCAGACCGCAGGACAGCAGCAGCGTGTCGCAGTCATAGTGGATCTCCGTGCCGGGAATGGGCTTGCGGTCGGGGCCGACCTCCGCGATCGTGATGCCGGAAACACGCTCCTTGCCCTCAATGTTCACGACGGTGTGGCTGAGCTTGAGCGGAATGTCGAAATCGTTCAGGCACTGGACAATATTACGCTTCAGACCGCCGGAGTAGGGCAGAAGTTCTGCTACAACCAGCACCTTCGCGCCCTCAAGCGTCATGCGCCGCGCCATAATGAGGCCAATGTCGCCGCTGCCGAGAATGACGACTCTGCGGCCGGGCATGAAGCCCTCCATGTTGACGAGCCGCTGCGCCGTACCGGCGGAATAAATGCCCGCCGGGCGGTAGCCGGGGATGTTCAGCGCACCGCGGCTTCTTTCCCGGCAGCCCATGGTCAGGATGATCGCGCGTGCGTCGATCTCGATCAGTCCTTCCTCGCGGTTGACCACCGTAATGTGCTTATCTGCGCTGATGGACAGTACCATCGTGTTGAGTTTATATTCGATCTTGCGTTCAAGCGCCTGCGTGATGTAACGCGCAGCGTATTCCGGGCCGGTCAGCTCTTCGCCGAAGGTGTGCAGGCCGAAGCCGTTGTGGATGCACTGGTTCAGAATGCCGCCCAGCTGCACGTCGCGCTCAAGGATCAGGATGCTCTGGCAGCCTGCGTCATATGCCGCGATAGCCGCCGACAGACCGGCGGGGCCGCCGCCGATGACGACAATGTCATATTTCATTTGTCCTGCACCTCCTCAAGCTTGTCCTTGTTTGTGCCGACGATCAGCCGGGACGCGCCGCCGCATTTGGTGATCTCACTCTGATCAACGTGCAGCTCACGTGCCAGAATTTCCATCACGCGCGGGCTGCAGAAGCCCGCCTGGCAGCGGCCCATGCCCGCACGGGTGCGGCGCTTGACGCCGTCGAGGCTCTTCGCACCGAGGGGGCGGTGGATGGCGTCGAGGATTTCACCCTCCGTGACCTGCTCGCAGCGGCAGATGATCTGGCCGTAGGCGGGCTTTTCGTGGATGAGCTTCTGATAGTCCTCTTTGGAGAGCGTCTTCGGGTCGAGCACGCCCCTGCGCGTGGCGATGAAGTGCTCCTTTTCCCGCAGACCCATCAGATCGCGCATCAGCTCCGACACGTGCAGGCCGATGGCGGGGGAGGAGGTCAGACCGGGCGATTCGATGCCCGCGCAGTCGATAAACTGCTGCGCGCCCTCGGCCTCGCCGATGACGAATTCGTGGTGATCCTCATGCGCGCGCAGACCCGCGAAGCTCGTGATGGTCTGGCGGATGGGGAGGTTCTCGACCGTTGCGCCCGCTTTTTCGATCAAATCGTTCAGACCCTCGGCGGTGGTGTTCGTGCCCTCGCGGTCTTCGATGTCGATCGCCGTCGGGCCGACGATGGTGTTGCCGTGGACAGTCGGGCTGACCAGAACGCCCTTGCCGAGCTTGCCGGGCAGCTGGAAGATGGTGTGCGAGACGAAAGCGCCGGTGCTCTTGTCCAGCAGGCAGTAATCGCCGCGTCGCGGCGTGATGTGCAGCTTGCGGGTCGAGACCATGTTGTGCAGCACGTCCGAATAGACGCCTGCGGCGTTGATGACATAGCGCGTTTCAAACTCGCCGTGGTTGGTGTGGATGGTCCAATAGCCGTCGTTCCATGTAAAGCCGGTGACTTCGGTATTGAACTGGAACTCCACGCCGTTGTCAAAGGCATTCTCTGCCAGCGCAATGGTCAGATTGAACGGGCAGACAATGCCGCCGGTCGGCGCCCAGAGCGCGGCGACGGCGTTTTTCGACACGTTCGGCTCCAGCTCGTGCAGACGCTTCGCGTCTACGATCTCCAGCTCCTTTACGCCGTTTTTTACGCCGTTTTCATACAGCGCGCGCAGCTTCGGCAGGTCCTCCTCGGACATACACACAACAAGCGAGCCGTTCATTTTGAACGCAAAATCAAGATCCTTCGCAAGCTGCGGCATCATGAGATTGCCTTCGAGATTCATTTTTGCCATCAGGCTTCCGTGCGCGGCGTCGAACCCTGCGTGGACAATGGCGCTGTTGGCCTTGGAGGTGCCGCAGCACACATCCTCTGCCTTTTCCAGCACCAGCATCCGTCCCTCATAGCGGGACAGGTACCGCGCGACCGCGCAGCCGGTAACGCCTGCGCCGATAATGATGATGTCGTACAAAAAGATTCCTCCTTCATCTGCCAAAGAAAGTCGGGCAGCCCAAATAAGCCTTCCGGTAGGAGGGTTGGACTGCCCGACACATTCACTTAGAGCAGAGTATATTCAGATGTGTGGGCAGTACTTACCAGGGAATGACGTTGTACAGCAGGACGGCGAGAAGACCGCCGATGATGGGCCCAAAGATGGGGACGATCAGGCCGTACTTGAAGTTGCTGGAGCCCTTGCCCTTGATGGGGAGAATGGCGTGCGCGATACGCGGGCCGAGGTCACGTGCCGGGTTCAGCGCATAGCCGGTCAGACCGCCAAGGGACATACCGATCGAGACGATGATGCCGAAGACCAGAAGCTTGCCGACGCCGGCAGCCAGCTGCGGGACCTGGTTCAGACCGCAGATCGCGAAGACCAGAACGAAGGTCGCAATGGCCTCCTGCACGATGTTGCGGACAGTGTTGGGGATGGACGGGCCGGTGGAGAAGACGCCGAGCTTGGTGCCGGGATCTTCCGTCGCGTCAAAGTGATCCTTGAAGAGAATGTAGACCAGAACGCCGCCGACGATACCGCCGAGGATCTGCGCAATGACGTAGCCGGGAACCAGCGCCCAGTCGAACATACCGCCGGCTGCCAGTGCGATGGTCAGCGCGGGGTTGAAGCTCGCACCGGAGGCTTTGCCGAAGATGAACGCGGGAACCATGACTGCAAGGCCCCATGCAATGGTGATCTGGATAGAGCCTGCGCCCTTCATGCCGGACTTGTTGAGGGTCACGTTTGCAACGACGCCGTCGCCGAGCAGGATCAGCATCATTGTGCCAAGGAACTCACATAAGTACTTTAAGAACATGAATACTCCTCCCTGTCATACATCAATATTTGGTTGTTTTCCGTTTCTTCTCCTGAAAAAGCTTTTATTCGTCCTTCGCCCAGCCGTAGGAGCACTTGACAGCTTTGCTCCAGCCCTTTACCTTGGCTGCGCGCTCTTCTGCGGTGATCTCCGGATGGAATACACGGTCAATGGCGCGGTTGCGGACGACGTCCTCCTTGCTGGCCCAGTAGCCGACGGCAAGACCAGCCAGATACGCAGCGCCCATCGCGGTCGTCTCGACACAGGTCGGACGCTGGACCGGAGCGCCGGAAATATCGGACTGCATCTGCATCAGCAGGTTGTTGGCAGACGCGCCGCCGTCAACGTTCAGCGCGGCCAGCTTGATGCCGGAATCGGCCTGCATGGCGACAAGGATGTCGTTGACCTGATAGGCGAGGGATTCCATTGTTGCACGGATGATGTGGTTCTTGTTGACGCCGCGGGTGATGCCGACGATGGTGCCGCGTGCGTATTGATCCCAGTGCGGTGCGCCGAGGCCGGTGAACGCCGGGACGACATAGCAGCCGTTGGTGTCCTTGACCTTGCCGGCATAGTATTCGGAGTCAGGTGCGGACTCGATGATCTTCAGCTCGTCGCGCAGCCACTGGATCGCGGCGCCCGCAACGAAGACGGAGCCTTCGAGCGCGTATTCGACCTTGCCGTTCAGGCCCCACGCGATGGTGGTGACGAGGCCGTTCTTGGAGAAGACGGGCTTTTCACCGGTGTTCATCAGCAGGAACGCGCCGGTGCCGTAGGTGTTCTTGGCTTCGCCGGGATGATAGCAGGCCTGGCCGAACAGAGCCGACTGCTGGTCGCCCGCAGCGCCTGCGATCTTGATCGGGCCGCCGAGCAGCGCCGGATCCGTCTCGCCGTAGATGCAGCTGGAGGGCAGCGGGGTCGGGAGCATGCATCTGGGGATGTTCAGCTCCTTCAGGATCTCATCGTCCCACTGCAGTGTGTTGATGTTGAAGAGCATCGTGCGGGAGGCGTTGGAGTAGTCGGTGACATGGACCTTGCCGCCCGTCAGCTTCCAGATGAGCCACGTTTCGACTGTGCCGAACAGCAGCTCGCCGCGCTCTGCGCGCTCGCGTGCGCCGGGGACGTTTTCAAGCAGCCAGTGCACCTTCGTGCCGGAGAAATAGGCGTCGATGACGAGGCCGGTCTTGGCCCGGAAGCTGTCCGTCAGGCCCTTGGCCTTCAGGCTGTCGCAGTATTCGCTCGTGCGGCGGCACTGCCAGACGATAGCGTGGTGGATGGGCTCGCCTGTGACCTTATCCCAGACGATGGCGGTTTCGCGCTGGTTGGTGATGCCGATGGCCGCGATGTCGGCGGCAGTTGCGCCGATCTTCTGCATGGCCTCGACGGCTACGCCAAGCTGCGTAGCCCAGATCTCATTTGCGTCGTGCTCGACCCAGCCGGGCTTCGGAAAGTATTGGGGGAATTCGCGCTGCGAGACGCTGCACATTTCGCCGCTCTCATTGAAGAGAATGCAGCGATTGGAAGTCGTGCCGGCGTCCAGGGCCATGATGTATTTTGCCATGAATACGTCCTCCTTATCTTTCTTGCAGATTAAAATGAATCACTCTATGGTGGTATCTTCTAACTGTCAGTATACAGGAAACCTGTGCCGCTGTCATTAGACAAGCTTGGAATAATGTCAAAATCAACAAAAAATAAAATTTTATCGATTGATTTATAGCGTATATGCACACAACATTCTATGCGCAAAGCCAGAGAATAGAAGGGCTTCAAAAATAAAGAATCAAATCTGCTGCACGGTCAGGAACAGCGCCTGAAGCTGGTGCATAAACGCTTCCGCGTCGAGCGGCGTCCGCCGAGCGACGAGACTGTCGACGGTGCAGAACGCGGCCTGACAGAGCATATCCAGCGCAAGCGACTGCGTTGCGCCGTCCACCGCGGCCGGATCCGGCAGGAGCCGGGCGAGCTGCGGGCGAATGACCTTCCCTGTGAGCCGGTACATCGTTTCCTGACCGAGTGCATGCGAGATCTTGCGCAGCAGCGGCTGCTTTTCCCGTAGCAGCGTCAGCGCCTGCAAACACCATTCGCCGGGGGCCTGTGCGCCGTCATACTGCAGCGGGGCGCACAGCTGCGTCTCCACGATCCATTCCAGCACGCTGTAGATATCCTGATAGTGATAATAGAAGCTCTGCCGCTTCATCTGCGCCTGCTCCATCACGCGCTGCACCGTGATCTTGCAGACCGGCCTTGTCTGCAGCATCTGTTCAACAGCCTCGGCGATCCTGCCCTTTGTATCGGTGCACATATGCGGTTCCTCCTCACATCTGCCATACGGCGGGGGCCGTACTGGAAATGGCGAGCGCGCCCGCCTCGAGCGCCTGCATGACCTCTTTCTTTTCCGTGATGAGTCCGCCCGTCAGGATCGGCAGCCCCGTCAGCTGCCGCACCTTGCGCAGCATCGACGGCATCAGCCCGGGCAGGATGTCGATGGCGTCCGGCTTGAGATTCTTCGCGCTCAGCGCCGAATCGAGCGCCATGGAATCGATCAGAAAGACCCGCAGGATCGCGATCATATTCAGTTCCTTTGCCCGCTGGATCATGTTCGCGCGGGTGGAGATCACGCCGTCCGCCTGCGTGCTGCGGCGGAGAAAATCGACGGAGATCTCCTTCGCAGCCAGACCGCTGATCAGATCGGCGTGGACGATGGCGATCTTTCCGGCGTCCTTGATCTGCCGGACGATCTCAGAGATATTGCAGATATCGCCGTAAAGCACGAATACGGTCTGGATATCGGTGCGCAGGCACTGCGCCAGCCCCTCGTCGTCGCGCACAGCGGCGATAATGGGGTTGCGCTGCAGGGCTTCATAAAGTCGTTGTTCCAAATTTCATTCCGCCTCCCTCCATATTCTGGCTTTTTCCAGATGCAAAAAAAGCACAGCAAACACGCGGCACGATTTGTCCGCTTGTCCCCATGCTCAATACTCCGGGCGTTTTTTTGATTGTTAGTGTCCTCTTACATTTGACAGTGTAGCACAACTGTCAAAAGAAATCAAGAAAAAGTACACGCGTTTGTTAAAACTGTCAGTTTCCACAAAAAATTCCCCCGCAGACTATTCATCCTGCGGGGGGTTGGCCTGTACAATGAGGACTTGTGAATTTGTGCAGCATCCTGAAGAAGGGAACGGCTGCAAGTGAAATTGTAAAATCTGTTCTGAAACATGGATTCCGGCGGCGGACAGCGCGGATTTTTTGCGGGACTGGATTTACCGGCGGCTTTCTGGTAATATGAATGCAGACGGCGGGCGCAGGCGCGGCTGCCGCGCACAGGATAAAAACGCAACGCGGGCCTTCACCCGCCAGAGCTGGTAGGTAGCCCAGCCGTCTGCACTTCGGCGCAGGTAAGTAACCCTCCCCTCCGGGTCGTCCGTTCCTGTGTACCATACAATCAGGAGGGTTTCGTGATGGACAGTGATCTGACAAGGCTGACGGTATTTTTTGAGGCGCCGTTCTGGGTCGGGGTGTTCGAGCGGTTCGAGGGCGGGACGCTCTCGGTCTGCAAGATCACCTTCGGCGCAGAACCGAAGGACTATGACGTGCTTTCGTATGTGCTGAAAAATTACGCGCGGCTCCGATTCAGTCCGGCTGTCGCAGCGGCTGTCAGGCAGGATGCGGCAAATCCGAAGCGTATGCAGCGGGAGATCCGAAGGGCTTCCTCCGGTTGCGGCGTGGGGACAAAGGCGCAGCAGGCATTGCAGCTGCAGCGGGAGGAGCAGAAGCTGGAACGGAAAACGCGCACCCGCGAACAGCGGGACGCGGAAAAGCAGCTGAAATTTGACCGCAGACAGCAGAAGCGAAAGGAAAAGCACCGGGGACGGTAACGGTACGCCCCCTCTATGTCCGACGGCGATTGCGCCGCTGTTCATGGAGGGGGCGTATTGCGCGGCGGCAAGTTGTGAAGAAATCCTGAATTATTTACAAAAGTGTTGCAATTCCGAAAAGATACGGTAAACTGGAAGCAGAAAACAAACACTGCGGCACTCGGCTGCGGAAAGAGGTGTCACGATATGAAACGGGTTTGGAAACGGATCTCCGCGCTGCTGGTGGTATGCGCGGTGCTGGCTGCGCTGGCTCCGGCTGCGCTGGCGGATGGCGGCGCGGATACATACAGGATCGCCGTCAGCGCTGTCCCCGCCGTTGTAACGGCGGGCGGCTCCGCGACGGTTTCCGCCACGGTCTACAGCCGGAGCGAGACGGACGGCGAATGGAGCGAATATCTTGGCGGCGGGGCCGTCATCACGTGGCAGGCGTACCGCGAGGGAGTTGCCGCGTTCCGGGGCGAGGACGCGGACAAGCCCGTCACGACGGCGCTGAACGCAGGCTCTTCCTCGTCGAGCCTTGAGCTGCTGACCAAAGCGGGCGGCGTGACCGGCTCTGCCGTGCAGCTGCCGCTGAGCGTCAGCGTGACGGTCGGGGGGAAAACATATTCCGCCTCCGGTGCGTTTATCACGATCACGCCGGCCGCGGCTTCCGTGCCGGGCCTCAGCGTGGAGTACGCAGCCGGCTTCGGCGGCAGCGTCCGCTTTTCCGAGGCTGATTTCAGCAAGGCATTTTCCGGTCGGGGCAAGCCCGGCGAAACGCTGGACTACGTGCTGTTTGCGGTGTCCCGCGCGACGGCTGAGACGGGCGGCAGGAGCTACGACCTGAGCGCCTCCGGCAGCGCGTCCATGTTCGGCGCGCTTTATACGGCTGCGGAGGACGGACAGGCGCTGGCCGATACGGACGCGTGCTATTATCAGGCGAGCTTTTCCCAGCTCGATCTCGACACGGCGGCGTATCTGACCGGCTCGTACCGCACACGGTATACCGTCTGCATCCCCTTCACCGCCGTCGGCACCGCCGGAACGCGCTGCGAGGGCAGCGCCGTCGTCACCGTCTCCGGAGACAGCACCGTCACGGCATCCGGCGCGTTCTTGAAGACGCTGGACGCCGCCGGTCATATCGCGCAGCAATATCCGGATGCGGTCTGCGTCAGCTTCCAGCAGCCGGAGACGAGCGCAGGACGGCTGCTGAAGGACTTCCGCAGCGTGGCGGGCAGCGCGTATACCGCCGTCCGCTATCCGGAGGACCGGTTCTATCTGACGGACGACGGGAAATCGGAGCCGCTTCTGGACGCGCTCTACTTCCTCCCGGCAGCAGACTGCGCCTCGCAGCTGAAGCTCGTCTATACCGCCTATGACAGCGGCGGCACGCAGCTCGGCACGGGTGAGCTGACCGTCCGCGTCACGTCGAAGCAGTCCTCCGCCGTCTTCTCGGATGTGAACGCCGGGACGTGCGCATGGGCGGCGGACGCCGTTGATTTCATGAACGGCTACGGGCTGATTCAGGGCGCAGACGCGTCGACCTTCAACTGGCGCGGCAGCATGACGCGCGGCGATCTGATTTTGATTTTGTACCGGAGTGCCGGTTCTCCCGCCGTTTCCGGAGGAAGCCTCCCGTTCACGGACGTTTCGGAATCGGATTACGCCTATGACGCGGTCGTCTGGGCCTGGAAAAACGGCGTTGCGGGCGGCGTGAGCGAGACGGAATTCTGCATGAAGCAGGCCGTCACGCGCGAGCAGCTGGCTTCCATTCTCTACCGGCTTTCCGGAAAACCCGCCGTGTCCGCAAGCCTGCGCAGCTATACGGACGCCTCCGATGTCAGCGCCTACGCTGTCGATGCGATGCGCTGGGCTGTCGGCTGCGGCTATCTCAAGGGAAGCGGCGCGAAGCTGAACCCCCAGACCGGCGCGAACCGTGCCGAGGTCGCCGTCCTGCTGCACCGATACCTGACAAAATAACAGGGTGCCCCGGAGGCGGCACAGCAGCCGATGCTGCACACATATTTCAGAAAACAGCCCTGCTTGACACTGCAAAGGTGCCAAGCAGGGCTGTTTTTTAACGAAAATGTCTTATTGCAGATCGAATTTCAGAATTACAGATGCAGCACGCGGTCGCGGATCTCCTGGGTGCGGCCCTGGTTCCAGTACTGGGTGCCGATGTAGCCGCAGGTACGGCGGGCGACGTTCATCTTGGACTGGTCGGTGTTGCCGCACTGCGGGCAGACCCAGATGAGCTTGCCGTCCTTGTCCTCCTTGATCTCGATCTCGCCGTCGTAGCCGCAGACCTGACAGTAATCGGACTTCGTGTTGAGCTCGGCGTACATGATGTGGTCATAGATGAACTTCATGACCTCCAGCACGGCGTCGAGGTTCTGCTGCATATTCGGGACCTCGACATAGCTGATCGCGCCGCCGGGGGGAGAGCGCCTGGAACTGCGACTCAAAGGCCAGCTTATCAAAGGCGTTGATATGCTCGGTCACATGGATGTGATAGGAATTTGTGATATAGTTCTTATCCGTGATGCCGGGGACGATGCCGAAGCGCTTTTGCAGGCACTTGGCGAATTTATACGTCGTGGATTCCAGCGGCGTGCCGTAGAGCGAGAAATCGATGTCCGTCTCGGCCTTCCACTTGGCGCACGCGTCGTTGAGGTGGTGCATGATATCGAGTGCGAACGGCGTGGCGGCCGGGTCGGTGTGGGACTTGCCGGTCATGTACTTGACGCACTCATAAAGTCCCGCGTAGCCGAGGGAAATCGTCGAATATCCGCCGTAGAGCAGCTTGTCGATGGGTTCGCCCTTTTTGAGGCGGGCCAGCGCGCCGTACTGCCAGAGGATCGGCGCGGCGTCGGACAGCGTGCCCTTGAGCCGGTTGTGGCGGCACATGAGCGCGCGGTAGCACAGGTCGAGCCGGTCGTCAAAGATCTTCCAGAACTTATCCAGTCCGCCGCCGGACGACAGCGCGATGTCAACCAGATTGATCGTCACGACACCCTGATTGAAGCGGCCGTAATATTTGGGCTTGCCCGGTTCATAGTTGCCGGCGTTTGCGACGTTGTTCCAGCCGGTGCCGGAGCGGTCGGGCGTCAGGAAGCTGCGGCAGCCCATGCAGGTGTACACGTCGCCGTGGCCCGGCGTTTCGCCTTTGGGAGAGCTTCAGCTCGCGCATCTTTTTCTCCGAGATATAATCCGGGACCATCCGCTTGGCCGTGCAGCGGGCGGCCAGCTTCGTCAGCTCCCAATAGGGGCTGTCCTCTGTGATATTGTCCTCTTCGAGCACATAGATGAGCTTCGGGAAGGCCGGGGTGATCCACACGCCCTTTTCATTCTTGACACCCTCGATGCGCTGGCGGAGTGTTTCTTCGATGATGATGGCAAGATCTTTGCGCTCCTGCTCGTTCCGCGCCTCGCCGAGGTACATGAAGACGGTGATGAACGGGGCCTGGCCGTTGGTGGTCATGAGCGTGACGACCTGATACTGGATGGTCTGCACGCCGCGGCGGATCTCGTCGCGCAGACGCGTCTCGACGACGTTGGTGATGGCCTCCTCCGAGGGCTGCACGCCGAAGGACTTGATCTCTTCGAGCACGGAGCGGCGGATCTTCTGCCGGGAAATATCGACAAACGGGGCCAGGTGTGTCAGGGAAATGGACTGGCCGCCATACTGGTTCGAGGCGATCTGCGCGATGATCTGGGTCGCAATGTTGCAGGCCGTGGAGAAGCTGTGCGGCTTTTCAATCAGCGTGCCGGAAATGACCGTGCCGTTCTGCAGCATATCCTCCAGATTGACCAGATCGCAGTTGTGCATATGCTGGGCGAAATAATCCGCGTCGTGGAAGTGGATGATGCCCTCGTTGTGCGCGTCGACGATGTCCTGCGGCAGCAGCACGCGGGCCGTCAGGTCCTTCGACACCTCGCCCGCCATATAGTCGCGCTGGACGGCGTTGACGGTGGGGTTCTTGTTGGAGTTCTCCTGCTTGACCTCCTCGTTGTTCGACTCGATCAGGGACAGGATCTTCTCGTCCGTCGTGTTGGACTTGCGCACAAGCGTGCGGGTATAGCGGTAGGTGATGTAGTTCTTGGCGACCTCAAATGCGCCGTGGGCCATGATCTGATTTTCGACCAGATCCTGAATTTCCTCGACGGACAGCGCGCGGTTCATGGACAGGCAGCTGTTTTCCACGCTCTCGGCGATGCGGCGGATCTGCATCGGCGTCAGCCGCTCGTCCTCCGAGACGACGTTATTGGCCTTGGTCACGGCTGCGATGATCTTGACGATATCGAACGTCGCCTCCGAGCCGTTTCGCTTGATGATCTTCATGCTGGTTCCTCGCTTTCTATTTGTGCGCGCGTAAAAAAACGCGCGGGGACAGGCTTTGCGTGCAGCACATCCCGTGCGGCGCAGTCATAACTATACTGGATATTGTGTCCGATGTCAAGGGCTTGTCTCTATATTTTGTGGATATCGAAAATAAATAATACCGTGAAACACAACATCTTGTGTTTCACGGTATCTGCGCATATAAAATCCCTGATAGCGTGCCGGTTACTGGTTCTCCCGGTAGCGGGCGAGGAACTGCTTTGTGCGCTCAGCCTGCGGGTTTTCGATCACATCGCGTGCCGGGCCCTGCTCGACGATCACGCCGCCGTCCATGAAGATCACGCGGTTGGCGACGTCGCGGGCGAACGCCATTTCGTGCGTGACGATGATCATCGTCATATGCTGCTCGGAAAGCGAACGGATGACCTTCAGCACCTCGCCGGTCAGCTCAGGGTCGAGCGCCGAGGTCGGCTCGTCAAAGCAGAGGATATCCGGCTGCAGGGCCAGCGCCCGCGCGATGGCCACGCGCTGCTGCTGGCCGCCGGAGAGCTGGTGCGGATAGAGATCCATCTTTTCCTTCAGTCCCACCTGCGTCAGAAGCTCCTCGGCTCGGGCGGCGATCTGCGCGTGGAGCAGCTTTTTCTGTGCCTTGTAATCCGGCTGCTCCTTTGCCAGCAGCTCGCTTGCCAGCATGACGTTCTGCCGGGCCGTATACTGCGGGAACAGATTGAAATTCTGGAACACAAGGCCGAAGTGCAGCCGCTTGCGGCGAATTTCACGCTCCTTCTGCGTATTGGGGTCGGCGTCGTCGAAGAGCGTTTCATCGTTCACCACGATCTGTCCCTCGTCGGGGACGGTCAGGAAATTGAGGCAGCGCAGCAGCGTCGTCTTGCCGCTGCCGGACGAGCCGATGATGGCGACCGTCTCGCCCTTTTCAAGCGAAAAATCGACGCCCTTGAGGACGACGGTGTCCTTACCGAAGCTTTTTTTTCAGATTTCTGACTTCCAGAACAGACATATCGCCGCCTCCTTACGCCTTGAAATAGTCCAGCTTCTTCTCCAGCCCGTCAAGCAGCAGCTGCAAAACGCCGGAGAAGAGCAGATAGTAAATGCCCGTGAAGAACAGCGGCCAGATCGCGCCGGAAATGCCCTGTGAGCCCTTCAAAAACGCCTGACCGGCCCAGATGATCTCCTGCAGGGCGATGATGCGGGACAGGGACGTGTCCTTGACCAGCGTGATGATCTCGTTGGACATGGGCGGGACAATACGCTTGACCATCTGCAGAAGCGTGACCTTGAAGAAGATCTGCCGGTTCGTCATGCCGAGCACCTGCCCGGCCTCCTGCTGGCCCTTGGGGACGCCCTGGATGCCGCCGCGGAAGATCTCGGAGAAATAGCACGCGTAATTGAAAATGAACGCGATGGAGGACGCGAGGAAGCGCCCGGCTTCGCCGCCGCCCCAGATGTTTTTGCCCAGCACAAGGCCGGGAAAATAATAGAACACCAGCAGCTGGAGCATCAGCGGCGTGCCGCGCACGACCCAGATGATGAAGCGGACGATGATGCGGATGGGCTTGAAGTCCACATAGCACCAGATCTGGAACCGCTGCCACCACGTCAGCTTCGTGTTTTTCGGCAGATTTTTAAGAAGCGGGCGCAGAAAGCCAAGCGGCGCCCAGTTGCTCATAGAGCCGAAGGAAATGAGCAGGCCCAGCGGGATCGCGCCGATAAGCGTCACAAAAAACAGCTTGAGCGTCTGCACAAAGCCGATATTCAGCGCCTGAAAGACAATGGGGAACTGTTCGGAAAAAGTCGTCATGGTATGTACCGCCTGTCGTTAGTCTGGACACGGCGGTTTCCCCGGCGGCAGCTCCGCCGGGGAAACCGTTGTCTATCTTACTGGAAAAGCAGCGCTGTGTCAATCACTTCTGTTCGATGACGGCAGCCTGTACGCCGTAAGTCTCTGCGATCTTCAGCATGGAGCCGTCGGCATAGCTTGCTTTGAAGAAGTCATTCAGCTTCTGGACAAGGTCGGAACCCTTGCGGAAGCCGACGCCGTATTCCTCGGAGTTGAGGCCGCAGGTGTAGGTGAGGTTCACGTAGCCCGTGCCCTCGCCAACCATGGCGGCAGCCATGAGGGAGTCGATGACGGCGGCGTCGGACGTCCCGGCGGCGACCTCCATCAGCGCGTCAGACTGCGCGGAGACAGGCGTGACGCTGTAGCCGAGGGCGTTCAGCTCAGCCTCACCGGCGGAGCCGGCTTCGGCGGCGAAGGTCAGATCCTTGACGGATTCGACGGTCTGATAGTCGGCGGCCTTATCAGCCGGGACGATCACGACCTGCGCGTTGTTGCAGTAGGCGTTGGAGCACGCCATGGCGCTTGTGACCTCGGACGTGAGCGTCATGCCGTTCCAGACGCAGTCGATGGTCTTGCTGTCGAGCTCCAGAACCTTGTTGTCCCAGACGATCTCGACGAATTCCACCTTGACGCCGAGGGACTCGGCAAAGGCCTTGGCCAGATCGGCGTCGAAGCCGACCCATTCGCCGGATTCGTTCTGATAGTCCATCGGGGCAAAATCGGTAATGCCGACGACGAGCGTTCCCTTGTCCTGAATGTAGGCAAGATCGGATTCGGCAGTCTCGGCGGGCTTGGACGCGCAGGCCGCCATGGACAGAACCATCAGCGCAGCCAGCAGCAGAGCGGTCATCTTTTTCATTTTTTGTTCCTCCTGAAAGTTTAAGATCGGGTAGTGGATTGTTTATCGTGCTAATAATTTACCATACTGATTCGCTAATGTAAAGAAGCAATACTGCAAAAAGAAATTCCGTCCCGGATCTGCGGAATTGTGGAAAATCGACAAGTGCGGGCATATTTTAAACGGCTTCCCCGGAGGGGGAAGCCGTTGGGGTGCTGCTGCGGTCTGCTGCTTACACGTTGAACAGGAAGTTCACGACGTCGCCGTCGTGCATGACGTATTCCTTGCCCTCGCTGCGCAGCAGGCCCTTTGCCTTCGCATTGGCCAGCGTGCCGCAGGCCTTGAGATCGTCGAAGGCAATGACCTCGGCGCGGATAAAGCCGCGTTCAAAGTCGGAATGGATCTTACCGGCGGCCTGCGGGGCCTTCGTGCCCTTTTTGATGGTCCATGCGCGGCACTCGTCCGCGCCTGCCGTCAGGAAGGAGATGAGGCCCAGCAGCTCGTAGCTGCACTGGATCAGCCGGTCAAGGCCGGACTGCTGCAATCCCAGCTCTTCCATGAACATGGCCTTCTCGTCCGGGTCGTCAAGCTCGGCAATGTCGGCCTCAAGCTTTGCGCAGATGGGCAGGACCTCGCTGCCCTCCTTCGCGGCCAGTTCCTGCACCTGCGTGAAATACTTGCAGGCCTCGGGCTGGTTCACGTCGTTTTCACTCAGGTTTGCGGCATAGATCGTCTTGCGGAGCGTCAGCAGATCGCTGGTGGCGATCATGGCGGCGTCGTCCTCGGAGCATTCGAACGTGCGGGCCAGATTGCCTTCGTTCATATAGTCGCGCAGGGCCGTGAAGACCTCGACCTCGTGGTTGAAGCGCTTGTCGCCGCCCTTGGCGTTCTTCTGCGCCTTGTCGATGCGGCGGTCGATCATTTCAAGGTCGGCCATGATCAGCTCGGTGTTGATGATGTCGATGTCGCGCAGCGGGTCGGTCGAACCCTCAACGTGCGTGACGTTTGCGTCGTCGAAGCAGCGCACGACATGGACGATGGCGTCGCAGCCGCGGATGTTGGCAAGGAACTTGTTTCCCAGACCCTCGCCTTTGGACGCACCCTTGACCAGACCCGCGATGTCGACGAATTCGATCACAGCGGGGGTGAACTTCTTGGGGTTGTGCTGGTCGCGCAGCCACTCGAGCCGCTTGTCCGGCACGGACACAACGCCGACGTTCGGGTCGATGGTGCAGAACGCATAGTTGTCCGCCGCAACGCCCGCATTTGTAATTGCATTAAATAAGGTAGACTTGCCAACGTTTGGAAGCCCAACGATGCCCAATTTCATGGCTTCTTATCTCCTTTTCGCGCAAGGCCGGGGGAAAGCGCGGTTTATTTGCAGATATTGTACCACAGCGGCAGTCGTTTCTCAATAGTGAAAATGAAAGACCGTGCTGCTGGGCAGCACGGTCTTTTGGAAAGCGGGACTTAGCCGAAGACGGCGAGCAGGAAGCCTGCCGCGATGGCGGAGCCGATGACGCCCGCGACGTTCGGGCCCATGGCGTGCATGAGCAGGAAGTTGGCGGGGTTGGCCTTCTGGCCGACCATCTGGGAAACACGCGCGGCCATCGGGACGGCGGAGACGCCGGCCGAGCCGATCAGCGGGTTGACCTTCTTGCCGGACAGCTTGCACATGATGTTGCCGCCGATGAGGCCGCCGGCCGTGGAGATGCCGAAGGCGACGAGGCCGAGGAAGATGATCTTCAGGGTCTCGGGCTTCAGGAAGTTGGAAGCGACCATGGTCGCACCGACAGAGGTGGAGAGGAAGATCGTGACGATGTTCATGAGTGCGTTCTGCACGGTGTCGGACAGACGATCGGTGCAGCCGCATTCACGGAACAAATTGCCGAGCATCAGGCAGCCGATCAGCGGAGCCGTGGACGGCAGGAGCAGGATGACGAAGATGGTGACGATGATCGGGAAGAGGATCTTCTCGGTCTTGGAGACGACACGCGCCTGCACCATCTTGATCTTGCGGTCCGCGTCCGAGGTCATGAGCTTCATGATCGGGGGCTGGATCATCGGGATCAAAGCCATGTAGGAATACGCCGCGATGGCGATTGCGCCCAGCAGATGCGGGGCGAGCTTGTTGGTCAGGAAGATGGCCGTCGGGCCGTCCGCGCCGCCGATGATGCCGATGGAAGCGGCCTCAGGGCCGGTGAAGCCGAGGCAGATGGCGCCGAAGAAGGCGACGAACACGCCCAGCTGCGCAGCAGCGCCGAGCAGCAGGCTCTTCGGGTCCGCGATCAGGGGGCCGAAGTCGGTCATGGCGCCGACGCCCATGAAGATCAGGGACGGGTACAGACCGGCCTTGACGCCGATGTAGAAGATATCCAGCAGACCTGCATTCGACAGAATGTGGCCGTAGCTGTGATAGTAGGGGCTGGTGGAGTCAAGGAACGCGCTCCAGAGCTCGGGGTGGTACATGGCGTTGGTCGCGTTCAGCTCGGGGTTGACCGCGTCCAGACCGGGGAAGTAGCTGACGTTCGCAAGCAGGCAGCCGAACGCGATGCCGACGAGCAGCAGCGGCTCGAAGCCCTTGACGATGCCGAGGTACAGCAGCACGCAGGCGATGACGACCATGACAAGGTTCTGCCAGCCGCCGTTTGCGAAGAAGCCCGCAAAGCCGGATTCCGTCGCCAGCTTTAACAGGGTATCACCAACATTAAACATCTTTGATCCTCCTTATGCCAGAACGACCAGCGGAGCACCCGTATCCACAACAGCGCCCTTGGTGGTCACGACCTGTGCGACCGTGCCGTCACGCGGGGCAAGGATCTCATTTTCCATCTTCATGGCCTCGAGCACGACCAGAATGTCGCCGGCCTTGACGGCCTGACCCTGGGAGCAGTTGACCTTCAGAATGTTGCCGGGCATCGGAGCCGCGACGACTTCGCCTGCGGCGACAGCCGTGGGAGCAGCGGGCGCTGCGGCAGGAGCGGCAGCGGGAGCAGCCGCGGGCGCAGGTGCTGCGGCGGGAGCGGGAGCGGCGGGCTTATACGCCTCGTACTCGTCGACGAGCATGGCCTGGCCTTCTTCGACCTCGACCTCGTAGGTTTTGCCGTTGAGCGTGATCTTGTATTTCATATCAGATGACCTCCTTCATCGATTTGAAGCGCAGGGTATTGAGGGGCTTGCCGAGCTTGTTGGCGACGATGGCCATGAGCATAGCGGCTTCGCGGTCGCCGACGTTATAGAGCTTGCATTCGCCGGCGACGCCTGTGGCAAGCGCGGGGGCAGCCTTGGGCGCAGGAGCCGGAGCGGCAGTTGCTGCAGCGGGAGCGGCGGCAGGCGCGGTCTTCTTGGCAACCATGATCTTGCCGACGATCATAATGACCGCCATCAGCGCAATCAGACCGATAAACACGACGGCGTAGCCCAGCAGGGCTACGAGGCCTGCGGTACCGACGGAAATATCTTCCATCAAAGTATTGATCAGAAACATCTCAGGCCACCTCGCTTACGCTTCTTCGATGACGTAGGTGCAGATGTTTTCTTCCTTGGCCTTGCGATCCTCGAAGAACTTCATGGCCTGATCCGGATAGCAGATGTAGCTCATGACGTCCTCTTCCGAGCGTGCCAGATCGCCGAGTGCTTCCTTGGCCTTCTTGAAGTCCTCGCCGGTGCGCTTGGCGTCTTCAATGCGGCAGTCGACAGGCTTGCCGCCCTCGCCGAGGATCTTGGCCTGCAGCGATTCGGAAACGGGCGCGGGCGCGATGCCGTACTGGCCTCTGAAGTAGTTCTGCACTTCCTTGGAGACAATCTTGTAGCGCTCGCCCATCAGAACGTTGGTAACGGCCTGGTTGCCGACCATCTGGGACAGCGGCGTGACCAGCGGGGGATAGCCCAGATCCTTGCGGACCTCGGGGATCTCCTTGAGCGCTGCGTCGAACTTATCCATGGCCTTCATATCGGTCAGGTTTGCGATCATGTTGGAGAGCATGCCGCCGGGAACCTTGTAAACGAGCGCCTGCGCGTCGGTCGCCATGGACTTGGCGCTGATGCGGCCGGAATCGACGTACTTCTGCTTGATGGGCTTGAAGTAATCGTTGACCTTGTTGATAACGTCCTCGTTCAGGCCCGTCTCGATGCCGTACTGGCCCAGAGCGTAGAACATCGTCTCGGTGGAGGGCTGGCTCGTGCCGTTGGAGAAGCAGGAGGTCGCGCAGTCGATCACGTCGATGCCGGACTCGATGGCCTTCGTCACAGTCATGTAGGCCATGCCGGTGGTGCAGTGGGTGTGCAGGATCAGGGGAACATCGCCGACGGCGTCCTTGATGCCCTTGATGAGGTGCTCGGCCTCATACGGGCTCATGGTGCCGGCCATGTCCTTCAGGCAGATGGTATCGAAGCCCATGTTCTTGAGCTCCTTGCACATCTCGACATATTTTTCACCGTGTGGACCGGGCTCTGCGTGTAGGAGATGCAGCCGGACGCGACGGTGTTCTTGGTGGCGTACTTCTTGGTGGCTTCCAGCGCGGTGGCGATGTTGCGGAAGTCGTTCAGTGCGTCGAAGATACGCAGGATGTCGATGCCGTTCTTGATGGACAGCTCGACGAACTTTTCGACGACATCGTCATGATAGTGCTTGTAGCCGAGCAGGTTCTGGCCGCGCAGCAGCATCTGCAGCTTGGTGTCGGGCATGGCCTTGCGGATATCGCGCAGTCTCTGCCACGGATCCTCGCCCAGATAGCGCAGGCAGGAATCGAACGTCGCGCCGCCCCAGCATTCCACGGAGTAATAGCCGGCCTTGTTCATTTCGGGCAGGATCTCGGCAAAATCGGAATACGGAAGACGGGTCGCCATCAAAGACTGGTTGGCATCACGAAGGACAGTTTCAGTAATTTGAACTTTTTTCATGTGTGCTCCTCCATTTTTCACGCCGTATGGCGTTTATCGATTATGAGAATCAGGCACATGAATGAAAAGACACGCTGCAGCGAGATTGCCGCGGCGTGTCTCGCGCTATCATCCAGTATACCTGATATCGGGCCGCGTGTAAAATCAAGCGGCTGTTAAGAAAATGCCTTGAAGCGTCCGAAGCCCGCTTGCGCGTCTGATACGGGCTTCGGAGAAAAATGCCTGGTGCTTAGAGCTGCGGGCCAGCTGCGACGAGCGCCTTGCCGGCTTCGTTGCCTTCGTACTTGACGAAGTTCTTGACGAAGCGGGAGGCGAGGTCCTTTGCCTTGACGTCCCAGTCAGCCGCATCGGCGTAGGTGTCGCGCGGATCGAGGATCTCGGTGGCGACGCCGGTCAGCTCGGTGGGGATCTCAAAGTCGAAGTACGGCAGCTTCTTGGTCGGAGCCTTGTTGATATCGCCGTTCAGGATGGCGTCGATGATGCCGCGGGTATCCTTGATGGAGATACGCTTGCCGGTGCCGTTCCAGCCGGTGTTGACGAGGTACGCCTTCGCGCCGCTCTTTTCCATCTTCTTGACGAGCTCTTCGGCGTACTTGGTCGGATGCAGCTCGAGGAAGGCCTGGCCGAAGCAGGCGGAGAAGGTCGGGGTGGGCTCGGTGATGCCGCGCTCGGTGCCGGCCAGCTTCGCGGTGAAGCCGGACAGGAAGTAGTACTTGGTCTGCTCCGGCGTCAGGATGGAGACGGGAGGCAGAACGCCGAAGGCGTCGGCGGACAGGAAGATGACGTTCTTTGCGGCCGGTGCGGAGGAAACCGGGCGGACGATCTTCTCAATGTGGTCGATGGGGTAGGAGACGCGGGTGTTCTCGGTGACGGACTTGTCGGCGAAGTCGATCTTGCCGTCCTTGTCGAGCGTGACGTTCTCAAGCAGCGCGTTGCGCTTGATGGCGTTGTAGATGTCGGGCTCGGACTCCTTGTCGAGGTTGATGACCTTGGCGTAGCAGCCGCCCTCGAAGTTAAACACGCCGTTGTCGTCCCAGCCGTGCTCGTCATCGCCGATGAGAAGGCGCTTCGGGTCGGTGGAGAGGGTGGTCTTGCCGGTGCCGGACAGGCCGAAGAAGATGGCGGTGTTCTCGCCGTTCATGTCGGTGTTGGCGGAGCAGTGCATGGAAGCGATGCCCTTGAGCGGCAGATAGTAGTTCATCATGGAGAACATACCCTTCTTCATCTCGCCGCCGTACCAGGTGTTGATGATGACCTGCTCACGGCTGGTGATGTTGAAGGCGACGCAGGTCTCGGAGTTGAGGCCCAGCTCTTTATAGTTCTCGACCTTGGCCTTGGACGCGTTGTAGACGACGAAGTCCGGCTCGAAGTTTTCCAGCTCCTCCGCAGACGGGCGGATGAACATATTGGTGACGAAATGTGCCTGCCATGCGACCTCCATGATGAAGCGGATGGCCATGCGGGTGTCCTTGTTGGCGCCGCAGAAGGCGTCGACCACGTACAGCTTCTTGTTGCACAGCTCGCCGACAGCCAGATCCTTGACGGCCTTCCAGACCTGCTCGGACATGGGGTGGTTGTCGTTCTTGTACGCGTCGGAGGTCCACCACACGGTGTCCTTGGAGTTCTCGTCGACGACGATATACTTGTCTTTGGGGGAGCGGCCGGTGTAGATGCCGGTCATGACGTTGACGGCGCCCAGTTCGCTGACCTGGCCGACCTCATAGCCTTCCAGACCGGGCTTCGTCTCTTCGGCGAAGAGCATCTCGTAGGAAGGATTGTGGACGATCTCGGTGGTGCCGGAGATGCCATACTTGCTCAAATTCAGTTCTGCCATCGTATATTAACCTCTTTCTAAAAAAATTAAAATTTCTGGCTGGTGAAGCATGTTTCCAGTTAGGCCATTGTTCACCAATTAGCAGTATATCACGGTTCGTCAAGAATATCCACAACAATTTTCTGCATTGCGCTTTTTTATTGATTTCGCCGGTTTCTGCCGGTGCTATTCGGCGAAATTGTCCCAAAGTAGGTAAAAAGCACAAAAACGCAGAACGGAAAAAATATGAAAACCTGAAAAAATTTCAGGGCAACACCGCATAATTTGGCTCGCAGATAAAATTGTGCGGTGCTGCCGTTTGTGTCAACAGACACAAACGCCGGTGTGCCCGAAAATGGGGCACACCGGCGGGAAATGCGGGTCGTTATCGAAGCTCGGAAGCATCCGCTTCCTTCTTTCCGGCCAGCCGCTTCTGCAGCCAGTCTTTGCCGTCAACATAGCGGGAGACGATGAAGGAGACAACGTAATCGCCAGCAGAGTTGACCATCGTCGCGGGGGGATCGACCAGATTGCCGAGCGCCAGCGCGATGGGGAAGGCGACGGCCAGATGATCCGGGAAGAAGATCGAGCACAGAACGAGTTCGCCCGTGCCGCCGCCGCCGGGGATGCCGGACATGGCGACCGAAGAGAACACGGCGACGATGATCGCAAGGATTGCGCGGCCCGTCGTGAAGTCCTGCCCGAACATCCCGAACAGGAACGCGACCTTGATGATGGCGGACATGGCGGAGCCGTCCATGTGCATCGTCGCGCCGAGGGGGATGACGATATTGGATACGTCCTTGGAGATGCCCGTTTCCTCCGCGACCTCCATGTTGGTCGGAATCGTCGCGACGGACGAGCACGTGCCGAAACTCATGGCAGCCGGGCGGAACAGCTTGGAGAACATGACCTTCGCCGCGCCCTTTCCGCCGCCGAAGCGGGCGTAGATCGGGGAGAAGACGAGCATATAAACAAAACTCAGAATATAATAGATCGCAAGCGCGCGGCCATAATCGCCGATGAGGTCAGAGCCGTGGTAGGCGATGAGATACGCGAAGAAGCCGAAGAAGCCGATGGGCGCGTAATAGGTGATAATCTTGAACGTCTTCATGATGCAGTTCGTGACGTCCTCGAGCAGCTTCGCGGTCTTCGTCTCCGCGCCGCCCGCCATCTGGATGCCGAAGCCGAACAGGATCGCCGCGACGATGAGCGGCAGAATGGCCCTGCGGCTGAACAGTTCGGTAAAATCGGGCTTCGTAAAGAAGTTGACAATCATGTCGGCCACGCCCAGCGTGCCGCCGACCTCGCCCTCGACCAGCGCATATTCGCCCACGACCGGCGGGATAAGCCGCACCGTCACGTACATGATGACGGCGGCGAACGCGGCGGTCACGAAGGAAGGTCGCGATGGTCACGCCCATGATCTTGCCCGCGCGCCTGGCGCTCTGCATGTTTGCAATCGACGACGAAATGGAGCAGAACACCGTGGGAACGGCGATGCAGAACATCAGGTTCAGGAACACCGTGCCGAGCGGCTCGAGCACGGTCGCGCCCTTGTCGACAATAATCGTTTCGCCGTCAACGACTTCCATGACTGCGGGCCAGATCGCGCCAACGACGCAGCCGGCGACGATGCCGGTCAGCATCAGGATCAGAAATCCGTAGCTTTTCCAAAAGTTACTCTTTTTCATGTTTTCTCCTCCTGCCTTTTTACAAGCTTCAAAATTGCCTCGTCCAGAATCTCGCCCGCGCAGACCATCGCTGCCGGGCCAGTCAGGTACAGGTTTTCAATGCTTCCGTCTTTTTCTTCCGCGTCGACCGTCAGCTCACCGCCGTCCATGCGGACGCGGACGTTTTTGCCGCTGACCCTTCCAAGAAGCGTCAGCGCCGCCGCGACCGAGCCTGTGCCTGTGCCGCAGGCGAGCGTAAAGTCCTCTACGCCGCGCTCGTATGTCTTTTCCAGGATCTCATCCGGGCCGGTCAGCTCGTAAAAGTTGACGTTTGCGCCCTTTGGCAGCGCCGGATGATACCGGAGCGCCCGGCCAAGCCGCCGGAGCGCGTCCTCGCTCTGTTGCCAGCGCGGGGACCTCCAGCGCCAGATGCGGGATGCCGGGGCTTCCAAGCTCTACGTAGCTGCATCGGTATGTCCTGCCGTCCGCGTCCAGCTGCTTTTCCAGCTCCACAACGGACGGCGTGTTGAGCCGGATGCGGTACTGCTCCTCCGTGATGCGCCAGCCGGTCACAAGTCCTGCGGTCGTCTCCACGCGCTGTACGGGGCCTGCATAGCCGCGTGCATAGCCGTACCGGCAGATGCACCGTGCGCCGTTGCCGCACATTTCGCCGAGCGAACCGTCGGAATTGTAAAACCGCATCCGGTAGTCCGCATCGCCCTCCGCCCGCGTCACGAGCATCAGACCGTCCGCACCGACAGACCGCCGCCGGTCGCACAGCGCGCGGGCCAGAGCGGGCGCGGCGCTTTCGTCGAACGGCTCCGCGATGGCGTCGAGCAGGATAAAGTCGTTGCCCGCGCCGTTCATCTTGGTAAATCGCACCGTGCATCCCTCCTGTGCGCCTCTGCTGGTATTATATGCTGCGTGGAAACGAAAGTAAATGCAAAATCGTGCTGATAACATTGCATAAAATGCTCCGAACAACGCCGCATTGACTTTCGCGCTTTTTCACGCTAGAATAAAGAAAACAGGCGCAGGAGGAAATGATACCGTGCAGAAATGCTATAATTGCGGGAAGGAAGTGGACGACAACGTCCTGATCTGCCCGGACTGCGGTGCGCTGGTCAAGCGCTACGGAAGCCCCGAACCGGCGCAGGAGGAGCAGGAAGCCGCGCCATTCCCGCAGGAAACGGCCTTTGACGCGCAGCCGCGCGGCGCTGTCTGGCGGCAGGAGGACGGCAAGCTGAAATTCAGCGGCTATGTGACGTTCTGGCTGGTCCTGTGCGCGATCTATCTGGGCAATTTACTGTTGAGCTTCGCCATTACACTGCTGGTTTACCGGTTCCGGGACTTCTATTTTGAGATCCTGGGGCAGTTTGAAGAGCTGGCCTATATGGAAGAGTACCTGAGACAGCTGCTGTCGGTCATTGAGGCCGAACCGATCCGTTTAATCGTGGTCGGCGTGCTGGTTGCCGTGCAGTTCGGCTGCGTGATCTGGTTCCTCGTGTCGAAGCGGAAGCTGGCGTTTTATATCCTGGCCGCAGCGGCTGTGCTGCTGAGCGCCGCGCAGCTCATTCTGGGCGGCGGCATCGGCGCGGTCATTTACCTGATCGGGCCGTTCACGGTTTGGCTGCTCCTGCATCGCAGCTGGAATTTGCTGCGGTAAATAAAATACGCAAAACGGCGGGCGCTGCACAGAGCAGCGTCCGCCGTTTTTACGACCGGAAGGAAGAAATCATGGAGGAGTAGAGAAGAAACCGGTCAGAAGCGGGTAATGTTAGCCGCCGAAGCCGAAGCCGAAGGGCCACGAGCCGCCGAACTGATTATCGGACTGGCCGGACTGGCCGCCGTCATAATAGCCCTGCTGGGACTGCTGGGTCTGGTCGGTGGTCTGGGCGGGCAGCGCGTCGGTCTTCTGTTCGCCGACGGTCAGGGTGAGCGTCGTGGTCTGGCCCTGACGGTAGACGGTCAGCTCCAGCGTATCGCCTGCGGCAGAAGCCTTGACGAGCTTGACCAGATCATTGCTGCCGGTGATCGTTTCGCCGTTCACGGCGGTGATGATGTCGTTCTCCTGCAGTCCTGCCTCGGCAGCCGGGCCGTTTTCCGTGACGGAGCGGACAGCCGCACCCTGCGGCAGACCGTAGCTCTGGCTCTCGGAGGACACGTCGGAGACGGTCACGCCGATGTAGGGCTTTACGATATAGCCGTTCGTGATGATCGACTCAAAGATCGAGCGGACCTGATCGATGGGGATGGCGAAGCCGATGTTGTCGATGGACGCCTCAGAGGACGAGCCCGAAGAGGAATATTTTGCGTTCGTGATGCCGATGACCTCGCCGTAGAGGTTGAACAGTGCGCCGCCGGAGTTGCCGGAGTTGATGGCGCAGTCGGTCTGGATGAGGTTCATGGTCGTGCCGGTGGAGAGGGTGACGGGACGGTCAAGCGCGCTGACAACGCCGGTCGTGAGCGAGAACGTCAGCTCGCCGAGCGGGTTGCCGATGGCGACGACGGTATCGCCGACGTTCAGTGTATCGGAGTCGCCCAGAACCACCGGGGTCAGATCCGTCGCGTCGATCTTCAGGACGGCAATGTCGTTGCTCTCGTCGTAGCCGATCAACTGCGCATCGTAGCTCGTGCCGTCATAGGTCGTGACCTTGATGGAGTTGGAACCCTCGACGACATGATAGTTTGTCAGGATATAACCATCCTGCGTCAGGATGAAGCCGGAGCCGGCTGCGGCAGATGTGGTCTGGTAGCCGAAGTAGTTCGTGGTGATGGAGGTCGTGATGCCGACGGTGGAGTTCACGTTCTGCGCATAGACCTCGCTCGGCGTGAGTACCTTGCCGGTGTCGACGGATGCGACCTGCAGAGCCGCTGCCTGCCGCTTGGCCTCGAGCATGACGGACGCATCGGAGGAGGCCTGCGTCGTGCTCTGCGGCTGGGCTGCCGCGTTTTTCTGCATCAGCGCTGCCGCGCCGAAGCCGGAGCCGCCGCCCACAAGCGCGCAGGCCAGAAGCAGCGCGACGATCTTCCCGGCCTTGCCGCTCTTTTTCTTCTGCTCGGGCACCGGAGCGGACGGCTGCGGCTGTGCGGCAAACGGCTGCTGCTGCGCGTCGAACGGCTGCTCGAAGCTGTACGGGTAGGAATTGGAGGACTGCTGGCTGGGTTCCGATGTAAATTCGTTGTTGTTGAATACTTCAGACATATTGAAAATCTCCTTTCCACGCATCCTTGCGGTGCGTGTGGGTCTTTTGTTTTTGTGCCTTCAGCATACTGCACGAATCTGAAATAACGCTGAAAAATATGAGAACGAATTGTAAAGAAAGCATGAAAAAACTTTGCCGGGAACGCACGGCTGCCCGACAGCACAGCTTATGACCGTTATGCACAAAAATGATAACATAAATTAGTCGGATGCGCACAAAATTGAATTGACAATTTGAAAAAATATGATATAACGGGTATCCGCAACAAACAGGAGGTGCGCAGCTATGACACAGGATCTGACAGTTGGAAAGCCGATTTCGCGGATCTGGCAGTTTGCCGTTCCGGTGCTGTTCGGGCTTCTTTTGCAGCAGGTATATTCTCTGGTCGATACGGCGATCGTCGGCCATGCGCTGGGCGTAATGGCGCTGGGCGGCGTCGGGGCGACAGGGTCGGTCAACTTCCTTGTGCTCGGCTTTTGCGGCGGTCTGTGTACCGGCATGGCCATCCCGCTGGCGCAGGCGTTCGGCGCGGGCGAGTACCGGCAGCTGCGCCGCTATGTGGCGGGCTGCGTCTGGCTGGGACTTATTATGTCGGCGGTGCTGCTGGCCGTGACGCTTCCGGGTACGCGCGGGCTGCTGCGCCTCATGGGAACGCCGGAGGAGCAGATGGACTACGCGTTCAACTATATCTTCATTATTTTCGTCGGCATCCCCACGACGATCCTTTATAATATGGGTGCGTGCGTCCTGCGTGCGCTGGGCGACAGCAAATCGCCGGTGTGGTTCCTGGCTGCGGCCTCGGCCATCAATATTGTCCTCGATCTGCTGACGGTGTGCGTGCTCGGCTTGGGCGTGGCAGGCGCGGCGATCGCAACGGTCGTCTCGCAGCTCGGCTCGGGGCTGCTGTGCGTCGGGTATCTCAAAAAGCACTTCCCGATCCTGCGCATGGAAAAGGACGACTGGAAGCTCCGGCGGCCGGAGGTCATGCGCCTGCTCGGCATGGGCGTGCCGGTCGGACTGCAGTTCTCCATCACGGCCATCGGCTCCGTCATGCTGCAGAGCGCCGTCAATTCCCTCGGCGCAGTGTGCGTGTCGGGCGTCGCGGTGGCGGGAAAAATTTATATGCTGCTGGCCTGCCCGTTCGATGCGCTGGCCATGGCGGCCACGAACTTTACGGGCCAGAATCTCGGCGCGGGCAAGTATGACCGCATCAGGCAGGGGACGTATGCCTGCCTGTTCATCGGCATCCTGTACTGCGTCCTGTACATCCTGATCGCGCAGTTCGGCACGCGGTATCTGTCGCTTCTGTTCATGAACGCGGACGAGGCGGCAAGCGTCATGTCCTACACGCAGCAGCTGAGCGTCGCCTATGCCTACGCAACGCCGCTGCTGCTGGGCGTCAACGTGCTGCGCCTGTCCATTCAGGGCATGGGCTACAGCCGCCTGTCTCTGATCTCAGGCCTTCTGGAGATGCTTGCGCGCACGGCGGTGAGCCTTTGGGCCGTGCCTGCGTTCGGCTTTGACGCGGCCTGTCTGGCAAGCCCGCTTGCGTGGCTGCTGGCCGACTGCTTCCTCGTGCCCGGCTTCTACGGCTGTCTGAACGCCAGACGCCGTCAGGCTGCCCGCGTCCGGAAGGAGCTGCCGGAAGAATAAAAACAAAAAAGCGGGGCTGCAGCGAGTGTCATTTCGCTGCAGCCCCCTTTTGCAATTAGCGGTCGATATCGACCCACTCGTAGCCGAGGTAGGTTGTGAACGCTTCCTTGAGGATATCCTTATAATGGCCCTCGCAGATGGCGGTGTGGTGCTTGAAGCCGCCCTTGGCGAGCGTGATGCACTTATCCTGCAGGTGCGGGATCTCCGCCACGCCGCCGCAGCCGAAGTAGCCGTCCTCGATGGGATCGTCGGTGAACTTGGCCTCGGACGCGTAGATGACGATCTTGTCCTTGGTCTGGCAGTTGGAGATGGTGATGGGCATGGGCTTGATGCGGCCCTCGTTGCAGCCCCAGCCGGAACCCGGATCGTTCTTGGCAAACATCTTGTGCTCGGTGACGGTGCCCTTGCCGGCCATCAGGCTCTGGGCGACCGGGCCGCAGTGGAACAGAATGATCTTGTCCTCGTCGTCGCCGTAGTTGTTGTTCCAGTCAAGCACAGCGGCCGGGCCTTCGGAAGCAAGGCTCATGGCGCGCATGGAAATGGCGGAGCACATATCGATCTCGCAGGATGCGACGATGCCGCGGTCGTTCAGCTCGGAGAGCAGCACGCACGGGCAGATGCGCAGATACGTCTCCATCTCGTTCCAGCAGCGCAGCGCCAGCGCGTCGAGGTGGTATTCTTCAATGTACTCGTCGAGCACGACGGAGACCTTCGCCAGCGTCAGGGCGTTGGAGGCCGGGACCTTGGAGAAGTCGGTGTAGTTCTTCAGATGCTCGAGCTTGGCCAGACGACCGCGTCGTCGTCGGCCTTGGCGCGAACCTTCTCAAAGACCTCAGAGAGGTCGAAGGACTCGACGTTGATGCCGTTTTTCTGCATGGCGAGCTCGTCAAAGCGGACGGTCTTGAACGCGGTGGTGCGCGCGCCGATGCAGCCGAGGTTGAAGCGCTTCATGCCGTTGACCACGCGGCAGATAGCGGCGAAGTCGCGCAGGTTCTCCTGGAACTTGGCGCTCAGCGGATGGACAACATGGGGCTTGAGCACCGTGAACGGGACATTGTACTGACAGAACACGTCCGTGACGGAGAACTTGCCGCAGTAGGCGTCGCGGCGGTGGGCAAAGTCCATCTTGCCGATCTCGTCGGGATAGGCCTGCATGAGGATGGGAACGCCCGCGTCCTGCAGCGCGGTGATGGCGCCGTTTTCGTCGGCAAAAATGGGCATAGAGAAGATGACGCCGTCATACTGTCCCTCGTGCTCCTTGAGCCACTTGGCGTAGAGCAGACCCTCGTCGCGCGTCTCAACGCCGCCGTAGCGGGTCAGCTCCTTGTCCATCATGATGTAGTCGTAGCCTGCGTCGGTGACAGCCTTGACCATATCGTCGCGTGCGCCGTAGATCAGCTCGCCGGGCATGAAGCCGCGGTTGCAGAAGCAGAGGGCAAAGGTCATTTTCTTTTTTCATGGTTGATTCCTCCTGTTATTTATCCGAACAGTTTTTCCTGGTTTCCTTCGATGCGGAACGAGCGGATGATCTCGCACGTGCGGGTATAGACGGCGGCGCGGGCCTTTTCCACGTCATTCGTCTCGCCCAGTGTGCGTTCGTAGGTCTGGCGGATCTCGGTGCCGACATTGATCTTCGCAATGCCGTTGGCGATGCCGTCGAGAATGCACTGGTTGTTGATGCCGGAGCCGCCGTGCAGCACGAGCGGGATGCCCGTGACCTTGCTGAGGTCGGCGATGTGCTCGATGTCCAGACGGGCCTCGGGCTTTTTCTGGTTGCGCACGCCCTCGGCGATCGCACCGTGGATGGAGCCGACGGCGACGCTCAGCCAGTCGCACTTCGTCTCTTCCGCAAACTGCTTCGCCTCTCCGAGATCGGTAAAGCCCTTCTTCGTGCGGAAAATCTCTTCATAATCCATGTTCGCACCCGCGCCCTCGTGGCCCATGACGGAGCCGAGCTCGGCCTCGCAGGCGATGTCATTTGCGTGCGCAAAGTCTGCGACCTGCTTCGTCACAGCGATGTTCTCCGCAAGGCTCAGGCGGCTGCCGTCGACCATGACGGACTGATAACCTGCCTTGACGGCACGCTCGAGAATGGGCATATAGTCCACGCGTTTCTGATCCTCGTCGATGACGGGCACGTGGTCGAGGTGCAGAAGGGTGTATTTCGGGTCATAATACTTGAAATACTCCTCCGCGACAGCCTCAAGGCTCTGCGACTCGAACTTTTCCCATTCCAGCCGCGCGACCTGCAGCATGGCGACGGTCTTTTCGTCGATGATGGCCTGCGCGACGGGCTTTGCCATCGGCAGATAGGGGATGTTGAACGCCGGGACGATGGTATGGTGCTGCCATGCCAGCCGGACAGCTTGCTGTGCTTTCATATGGATCTCTCTCCTTAAATATTTATTTCTGCTTGAGCGCTTCGAACTGCGCCTCGTTTTCGAGCATTGTCAGCCGCACGCCATAGGTCTTCTTCTCGCCGGGGGCAAGCATCTGCAAAAGGCCCTTTTCGCGCATCACGTCGCGGCCGTCGGGGTAGCAGTTGCCGGGTTCAAGGCCCATGACGTAGTCCTTGACGCCCATCATCTTCCACTGCGTAAAGCAGTTGAGGCTGGACGAGTCGAACGAAATGGCAAGACCGTAGCCGCGGTCATGGTTGAAGATGGCGGCAAGGCCGGGTTTGCCATTAAAAGCGTGATAATAGCACTGCTCCTCAAAGCCGGGTGTCGGGGTGAGGACTTTATTCCACGTGTCCAGATCCTCGGCGGCGTGCGCGTTGCGGGGCGTGACCTCGGCGGCGGGGATATAGAGCTCTGCCGCCTCAGACAGCATGGGGTAGCCCATGTTCATGTGGTACAGGATCATGACCGGGGAGGCCTCGCCGCCGACGTTTCGATTTCGTCGGTGACGGTGATCTCGTTCGTTTTCTTCGAGCAGGTGATCGTGCGCGTCAGAATGAGCTTTTCGGCGAAGATCTGCGCGTGGCGCATGACGGCCTTGACCCAGATCCTTTCATCGTCCATGTCCCAGAGCAGACGCTCGGCGGGAATATTGTCGACTGCACCGTGCAGCGGCAGGCGCACGCCCTCGTCCGTGCAGGGAGAGCCGACGGCCAGCAGACCGCAGGTGGTCAGAAAGCCCGCCGTGAAATTCTTGAGCCAGCCCGCTTCCTTATCATCATAGTAAGCGGGGGCGACGTAGCCGTTTGCCGAGAAGAAGCCGCAGTTTTCGCCGCGGAAATGCAGGCGGGAAATATCTGCGCAGCGGTCGGCGGAGACGGTGAAGTCCAGCCCTTTGCCGTTTCGTACCTGCAAAAAGGCGCATTCCGTCGCCCTTGCCGCCGGTCAGCCGGTATTCCTCCACGCCGAACAGCTGCGATTCGTGTCCGTAATATGCGCGTTCGTTCATTTGGATGCTCCTTTCAGTCCAGACGTACATACAGACAGAAAGCCTGTACGTTGTTCCTTCTATCCTAGAATAACAGAAAAAACGTACAGGCAATAGTGATTTTTGTACAAAATCCGAAAAAATTATTTTTTGTCCGCCGCTTCGCTGCCGCTCTCCAGTTTTTTTCGGTATTCGCGCGGGGAACAGCCGAATTTCCGGTGGAAAACCTTGGAGAAATAGTTGTAGTCGTAAAAGCCGACGTTGGACGCGATCTCGGAGATCTGCATTGCCGTGGAGCGGATCATCTGCTCGGCCATGGAGATACGCTTGCTGCGGATATAGTCGGCGACGGAGGAATTGAAGCTCGTGTGGAAGATCTGATAGAGCTCAGCGCGCGAGACGGAAAAATGCGCGCACAGGTGCTCGATGGACAGATCCCAGGCGATGTTGTCGTTGATGTATTTTTCGATCTGCTGCGCCGTGTCGAGATTGCGCACCTCAAGCATCCGCTGGTGGTAAATGTGGCTGATGCAGGCGTCGAGAATGTTGCAGGCGGCCTTGATCTCGTCCGGGGAATAGTGCAGCTGCATATTGTAAAGCGAACGGCACTCCTCTTCGTCGATGCCAAACTGCGCGGCGTAGGCCGCGATGGTGTTGAGCTCCGCGTCCCGGCCGTTCGTGGCCTGTCCGATGCAGATGAACGCGACGATCACGCCTTCATAATACAGCGGCGCGAGATATTCCGTCAGCCCCGCGTGACATCGGTACTGCACGGGCTTTCTCGTGCGGCGGCAGGTCTGCATATGGGCGGTGTCGCAGCTGTGGCAGCGGCGCTCAAATTCCGGATTTTCCCGCATTCTTGCGCAGAGGGGATAGAGCTTGATGGGGGTGGACGCGCATTCCTCAAAGTCTGTATCAAAGATGCAGAGCTTCAGCCCCGTCAGCGTGTAAAAATCGTGCAGCAGCTCCGTCAGACCGGCGTTTTTCAGATCCAGCATATCGGCGGCTCCTTCCGGAAAAGTAGTAAATTCGTATGCGGGGACAAGTCGAATTTTCCCCTGTTTTCTTCTGATTTATATTGTATCAATCTGAAAAAAAGAATGATATATGGCAATGTGCACAAAAATAGCACTTCCTTTTTTACAGTTTTAAAGATGTTTTTCTCTACTTTGAAAACGTTTTTTACTAGTCCTTTCATTTCCCGCATGGTAAAATACAATCACGAACGGGACTTTCCGTTTCGACATTACTTTAGGAGGAATTTCACAATGAAAAAGATCATCGCTTTGCTGCTTGCAGTGATGATGGTTCTGGCCATGGCCGCCTGTGCCGCCAAGACCACCGACACCCCGGCTCCCGCTGAGACTGACAACAAGACCGACGCAGTCCAGGAAACCGCTACCGAGGCTGCTGCCGACGGCAAGACCGAGCTGAACATCGGCGTTCTCGTCTGGAAGTATTCCGACACCTACGGCTCCTCTGTCCGTGTTGCCATGGACAAGTACGCCAAGGAGATCGGCGCTGAGAAGGGCCTGACCATCAACCTCGAAATGCAGGACGGCAACGACGACCAGGCTACCCAGAACAACCAGGCCGACGTTATGTTCGCCGCAGGCAAGGACCACATCATCATCAACCTCTGCGACACCTCCGCTGGCCAGTATCTGGTTGACCTTGCCAAGCAGTACAATGTCCCCATCTCCTTCTACAACAAGGAGCCTGTTGACTCCACGATCGTGACCGGTTCCAACTCCATCTTCGTCGGCACCAAGCCCGAAGAGGCCGGCATCATGCAGGGCGAGATCCTCGCTGACCTGTATGCCGCCAACCCCGAGCGCGTCGACAAGAACGGCGACGGCAAGGTCGCTACCCTTGAGTTCGAAGGCGAGATCAACAACCCCGAAGCCATCGCCCGTACCGAGTATTCCCTGTCCACCGCGATCGAGAAGGGCGTTCCCTGCGAGATGATGACCGAGAACCAGGTCGCCAACTGGGATACCGCCAAGGCACAGGAAATGATGACCGCGCAGATCGCTTCCCTCGGCGTTGAGAACATTGAGGTCGTCTTCTGCAACAACGACGACATGGCCATCGGCGTCATCGCTGCTCTGAACGAGGTCGGCTACAACCTCGGCGACGGCGGCGACGAGATCATCGTCATCGGCGTTGACTGCACTGATACGGCTGTTGAGTACATCAACGCCGGCAAGCTCTACGGTACTGTCAAGCAGGACGGCGACGCAATGGGCAAGGCCAACATCCTCATGGCCATCAACGGCGCTCTGGGCAAGGATTGGCTCGACGGCACCGACTACACCATGGCTGACGACGGCTTCTCCATCCGTATCCCGTACGCAAAGATCACTGCGGAATAATCTGTTCAGACCATTCTGCTGATCTTAGTAAGAGAATCGTAATCGAATCAGGTGGCCCTCCGGGGCCACCTGATTATGCAAAAAGGAATTGGTGATACACTTGGAAGAAAACTACCTGCTCGAAATGCTTGATATCGAAAAGCAGTTCCCGGGCGTCAAGGCGCTGGACCATGCCAAGCTCCAGCTGCGTCCCGGCTCCATCCACGCCCTCATGGGCGAGAACGGCGCCGGTAAATCGACGCTCATGAAGTGCCTGTTCGGTATCTATAAAAAGGACGCGGGCTCCATCCGGATGAACGGCAAGGAGATCAATTTCACCAGCCCGCGCAACGCCCTCGATCACGGCGTAGCCATGGTGCATCAGGAGCTCAATCAGGTGCTCTACCGCAGCGTCATGGAAAATATGTGGCTGGGCCGGTTCCCGCTGAAGGCCGGACTGGTCGACCACAAGAAAATGTACAACGACACCAAGGCTGTTCTGGACGATCTGGAAATTAAGGTCGACCCGAAGACGATCATCGGCACCATGGCCGTTTCCCAGCGCCAGATGCTTGAGATCGCGAAGGCAGTCTCCTATAACGCAAAGATCCTTGTGCTCGACGAGCCGACGTCTTCGCTGACCAGCGAGGAGGTCGAGCACCTGTTCCGCATCATGCGCCGCCTGTGCGATCAGGGCGTCGGCATCATTTATATCTCCCACAAGATGGACGAGATCAAGCGCATCTCCGACGAGGTCACCATCATGCGTGACGGCCAGTGGATCTCCACCGACAAAACGGAGAACCTCTCGACCGACGATATCATCAAGCGCATGGTCAACCGCGAAATGACCAACCGCTTCCCCGCCAAGGACAATGTCCCCGGCGACGTGCTGATGGAGGTCTCGCACCTGACCGGCAAGTATATGCCCACCTGTCAGGACGTCTCGTTCGAGCTTCGCGCGGGCGAGGTGCTCGGCGTGGCCGGTCTGGTCGGCTCGCGCAGAACGGAGCTTCTGAGCACGATCTTCGGCATCATGGCGCGCGAGAGCGGCGAGATCAAGCTGAACGGCAAGCCCATTTCCAACAAAACGCCGCGTCAGTCCATCAAAAACGGCTTCGCCATGCTGACGGAGGAGCGCCGCGCGACCGGCATCTTCCCCTATGCCAGCATTCTGTTCAACACCGTAATTTCAAACCTCGGTTCCTATAAAAAGGGCCCGCTGCTTTCCGATAAAAAAATGACCGCCGATACGGACTGGTCCATTTCCTCCATGCACATCAAAACGCCGTCGCAGAAGACGCTCATCAAAAACCTCTCCGGCGGCAACCAGCAGAAGGTCATTCTTGGCCGTTGGCTGCTGACGAAGCCCGACGTTCTGCTCCTCGACGAGCCGACGCGCGGCATCGACGTCGGCGCCAAGTACGAGATTTACGAATTGATCCTGCAGCTTGCCAAGCAGGGCAAGGCTGTTATGATGGTCTCTTCCGAAATGCCGGAGCTGATCGGGATCTGCGACCGCATCCTTGTCATGAGCAACGGCCATATGGCCGGTATCCTCGAACGCGGCAAGGACTTCGGCGGCATTGAAAACGAGCAGGAAACCATTATGCGTCTGGCTGCGCAATATGTATAAAGAGGTTGAGAAAATGACGAATTCTAAGAAAATGAACCCGCAGAAGCTGAAGGATACGCTGCTGAAATACGCGCTGTACATCATCCTTCTTCTGCTCCTTGTTGTGATCGTTGCGATCAAGCCCAACTTCCTTTCCGTCGGCAACCTGATCTCCATTCTGAAGCAGGCCTCCACGAAGGGTATTCTGGCCTACGGCGTCGCAGGCATCATCATCCTTGCCGGTACCGACCTGTCCGTCGGCCGTGTGCTCGGCCTCTGCGCGGCTGTCGCAGCCTCCTTGCTGCAGTCGGTCACGTTCGCTTCGAGATACTATCCCAGCATCACCGAGCCGCTGCCTCTGATCGTGCCGTTCCTCGCCTGCGTGGCCATCGCGGTCGTCATCTCCGCGTTCAACGGCTTCGGCATGGCAAAGCTCCATATGCACCCCTTCATCGTCACCCTCGGCACGCAGCTGATCTCTTACGGCCTGTGCTGCATCTACATCGAGAACCAGCCCTCCGGCTCCACGCAGGCGCTGTCCTCCCTTGACCAGCGCTATCTGGCGCTCGCGACCGGCTCCGTCGATATCTTCGGCTTCAAGCTGCCGTACCTGGTCATCATCTTCCTGCTGCTGGGCGTTCTGACGTGGCTCGTCTGGAACAAGACCCGCTTCGGCAAGAATATGTTCGCCGTCGGCGGCAACGCCGAGGCGGCTGAGGTCTCCGGCGTCTCCGTCACGAAGACCATCATGGGCGTGTTCCTGTACGCCGGTCTGATGTACGGCATCGCCTCCTTCCTCGAGGGCGCCCGTATCCAGTCCGTCGGTACTGCAACCGGCATCAACTACGAGCTTGACGCCATCGCGGGCTGCGTCATCGGCGGCGTTTCCTTCAACGGCGGCATCGGCACCGTCCCCGGCGTCGTGATCGGCTCGATCATCCTGCAGGCGATCAACTACGGCCTGTATTTCCTCGGCGTCAACGCATACCTCCAGTACATCATCCGCGGCGCGATCATCATCATCGCCGTCGCCATCGACGTGCAGAAGTACGTTGCAAAGAAATAATTGCGCTGCGGCTTTTCAAAGCCACTGCGTTCTGATAGAATGAACGCAATCGCAGCAGATCTTCATGAGGCGCGTTGCTGCTGCAGCGCGCCTCAGCGTGTCGAAAAGGTCTTTTCGCCACGCTGAGGCAAGTTTTCGAACTTTTTCAAAGTTCGAAAACTTAGTTGATTGAACGCGAAGGGGGCTCTTTGCCCCCTTCACTCTTCCCCTGCTACTCTATCATCTAACTGCTATCTGTATTTTTTGACAGTCTCACCGCACTTTTTACGAAAGGACGTTTTTTATGCTGACCATTCAAAAGCTCCCCCTGTGCTCGAAGGGCGCGCCTGTCGCCATTACGCTGGAAAACAGCAATCATATGCGCGTGACGCTCCTGTCCTACGGCGCGACGATCCAGTCCATTGTCGTTCCCGACCGGAACGGCGTTCTGACCGACGTGCTGCTCGGCTATGAGACGGTAAAGGAATATGAAGAAAATGACGGCTATCTCGGCGCGTGCATCGGCCGAAACGGCAACCGCATCGCGGGCGCGGCTTTCACGCTGAACGGCCAGCGCTTCCACCTCACGGCCAACGAGGGCAAGAACCAGCTCCACGGCGGTCTGTGCGGCTTCGACAAGAAGCTCTGGAATTACAACTGCCGCGAAAACAGCGTCGAATTCACGACGGTTCTGGCTGACGGCGAGGAGGGCTACCCCGGCAGGCTTGACGTGTCCATTACGTTTACCCTGACGGACGACAACGCGCTGCGCATCGACTACCGCGCCGTCAGCAGCGCGGATACCGTCGCGAACTTCACCAACCATGCCTATTTCAATCTCAACGGACAGGGCAGCGGCGACGTGCTGGGCCATCTGCTCCAGCTGAACGCCTCCGCCTATACGCCCGCCGATGCCGCAACGCTGCCGACCGGCGAGATCGCCCCCGTGGACGGCACCTGCATGGATTTCCGCACCGCAAGCCCATTGGCCAAGACATTCATGACGCGGCGCTCGCCCCTTCCGCGGCTACGATACGAATCTTTGCCTCGATGGCCAGGGCCTTCGTAAAATCGGACAGGCCGAGGGCGATCAGACCGGCATCGTGATGGAGGTCGAGACGACGCTCGAGGGCGTGCAGCTCTACACCGGCAACTTCATTTCTGACCGTGCGGGCAAAAACGGCGCGCGCTATGCGTCCTACAGCGGCTTCTGCCTCGAAACGCAGCACTATCCCGACGCGATCAACCAGCCCGCGTTCCCGTCCCCGGTGCTCCGGCAGGGGGAGCCGCTGCACGAAACGACCGTTTACCGCTTCTGCGTGAGAAAGTGAGGCACATTTATGATCAGCCTTGGCATTGACATCGGCGGAACCGGCTGCAAATGCGTCGCCTTCCGCGAAACCGGCGAGCAGATCGCCATGTCCTACCGCGAATACCCCACGAAGCCCGGCGAGGTGAACCTGAACGCGCTGGCACTGCGCGAGAGCGTGTTTTTCGTGATCTCCGACTGCGTCAAAAAGCTGGACGACGCAAAGCAGGTCGCGGCCATCACCGTCTCCTCCTTCGGCGAGTCCTTCGTCCCCGTCGACCGCGGCGGCCAGCCGCTGAGCGACATCATTCTCTATTTTGCCAACACCGAAAGCGGGGAATTCTCCCGTCTGATCGAGTCGGTCGGCGTGGAAAAATTCATGCGCATCACCTGTGTCCTGCCGGACGCGTCGTATTCGCTGGCGAAAATGCTCTATACGCTCCGCACGGCTCCGCGCCCGGTGTGGAAGTTCCTGTTCATTGCAAGCTATATCTGCTTCTGCCTGTCTGGTGAGACGGTGGCGGATTATTCCCTTGCCTGCCGCAGCATTCTCTTTGACGTGCGGAAGCTCTGCTGGTCGGACGAGCTGACGAGCGCCTGCGGCATCGACCCGGAAACGCTCCCGCCGTCCTGTCGACCGGCGCGTGCGCCGGAACGCTTACGCAGGAGGCAGCCTCCGCGCTCGGCCTGCCGCAGAACGTCAAGGTCGTCATCGGTTCGCACGACCAGATCGTCAACGCCCTTGGCTGCGGCGTGGCGAACCCCGGCGAAGCCGTCGATACGACCGGCACGGTCGAATGCATCTGCCCGCTGTTCGCATCCATCCCCGAAACGCTGGACTTTGAACGCGAAAATTACGCCTGCGTCCCGTATCTCGACGGACGGGGCTATGTGACCTACGCCTATAATATCTCCGGCGGCGCAGTCGTGCGCTGGTATCGCGATTCGCTGGCGTTTTATCTCAAGCAGGCCGCGAAGGAGCGCGGGTGCTCGGTCTACGACCTTCTGAACGAGACCTGCCCGCCCGAGCCGACGGGGCTGATCGTTCTGCCGTTTTTGCAGGGTATGGGCGGCACGCCGGACGTGCTGACCGGTGCGCGCGGCACGATCTACGGCCTCACAATGCACACCTCGCCCGCCGATCTCTACCGCGCCATTCTTGAGGGCCTGACCTTCGAAATGCGCTATAACCTCGAAAAGCTTGCCAAATACGACATTCGTCCGACGACGCTCTTCGCTGCGGGCGGCGGCGCGAAGTCGCCCGTCTGGCGGCAGATCAAGGCGGATATTCTGGGCGCTGAAATTCGGCCCACGCTGGCCGACGAGGCCGGTGCGCTCGGCAGCGCGATCCTCGGTCTTGCCGCCGCGACCGGCGAAAAGGACCGGACAGCCCTTGCCGCCCGCTTCGTCCGCTACGGCCAGACGGCAAAGCCCGACGCGCAGCGGCACGCGTATTATGAGAAGCAGTTCGCGCTTTACAAGGAGCTGCGCGACTTTGAGGTCCGCCATGCCCGTGGATAACGCGTCGGCAGTCGGAACCGTATTCGACATCAAGCAGCTTGCCGTCTACGACGGCCCCGGCATCCGCACGACGGTGTTTTTGAAGGGCTGCCCGCTGCGCTGTATGTGGTGCCACAACCCGGAGGGGCTTTCCTATCAGCCGCAGCTGATGGTGTCGTCAAACAACTGCCTGCACTGCGGGGCCTGCGTCGAAGCCTGCCCGAACGGCGGGAAAAGCTGCACAGCCTGCGGCCAGTGTATCCGCGCCTGCCCGCAGGGCCTGCGCAAGCTCTGCGGGAAGCGCTATACGGCACAGGAGCTGGCCCAAAAGCTTCTGCGGGACAAGGACTATCTTGCCGCAATGTCGGGCGGCGTGACCTTTTCCGGCGGTGAACCGACGGGGCAGCCGGAGTTCCTGCTGGAAACGCTGGACCGCGTCGCGGGGATGCACCGCGCGATCGAAACGAGCGGCTATTGCAGCGGGAGCGTATTTGAAGCCGTGCTGGCGCGGGTCGAGTATGTCATGATGGATCTGAAGCTGATGGACCCGGAGCAGCACCGGCACTATACAGGCGTGTCCAATGAGCCGATTCTGGAAAACCTCGAACGGCTCAAGAAAAGCGGCAGGCCGTTCCGCATCCGCATTCCGGTCATCCCCGGCGTCAACGATTCGGAGGAGAATTTCGGCGCCGCGGCCCGCCGCCTTCTGGACGCGGATGATCTGGAGCAGGTCGAGCTGCTGCCGTACCACGTGACGGCGGGTGCGAAATACGAGATGGTCGGCCTTTCCTATCAGCCAGAATTCGACACCGCCGCCGCACCGAACCTGAACACGGAACTCTTTCGCCGCTTTGGGCTGAAGTGTACCCATCTGTAGGGCAGCGTCATATCTGCACGGAAGATCGATCTGCCGGAATCATAAAAAACTGCGCAGAGGCTTTCCTTCTGCGCAGTTTTTGTGTATAATAGAAGCTCCGGAGGTGAACGGATATGTATCAGGCGTTATACCGCAAATACCGGCCGCAGACATTTTCGGATGTAGTCGGTCAGAAGAGCGTGACCGACACACTGCGCGCACAGCTCGAAACGGGCAAGCTCAGCCATGCGTATCTGTTTACCGGTACGCGCGGCACCGGCAAGACGTCCTGCGCCAAGATTCTGGCCAAGGCCGTCAACTGTGAAAATCCGAACCATGGCGACCCCTGCGGGCTGTGCCCGTCGTGCCGCGCCATCGACGAGGGCAGCTGCATGGACGTGCTGGAGATCGACGCGGCCTCGAACAACGGCGTCGATTCCGTCCGCGTTCTGCGTGACGACGCAATTTATACGCCCGGCACGGTCAAAATGCGCGTGTATATCATCGACGAGGTGCATATGCTCTCGACGGCGGCATTCAACGCGCTGCTGAAAATCATCGAAGAGCCGCCCGCGCATCTGTTATTCATTCTGGCGACGACTGAACTGCAGAAGGTTCCCGCGACGATCCTGTCCCGCTGCCAGCGGTTTGCGTTCAAGCGTCTGCGGCCCGATGAAATTGCCTCCCGGCTGAATTTCATCGCCTATCAGGAGCATATCGAAATTGAGCCGGAGGCGATCAATCTTCTGGCCCGGCTGGCTGACGGCGGCATGCGCGACGGCGTGAGCCTGCTCGACCAGTGCGCGTCGGCGGCAAACGGCCCCGTGACGCTCGAAAGCGTCTATGCGTCGCTCGGCCTTGCGGGCGAAAAGCGCACGGCGGAGCTGATGCAGGCCATCGCAGAGCAGGATACGGCAAAGGCGCTGACGATCTTTTCCGCGCTTTATTCCGCGGGCAAGGATGTGAGTGCGCTGCTGGGCGAGATGTGCGCGCTCTGCCGCGATCTGCTCGTGCTGCGCACGGCCCCGAAGAGCGGGCTTTCCATGCTCTCCGGCATTGCGACAGAGCAGCAGGCGCTGGCGCTGCAATCGGTCTTCTCTCCGGGCGAACTGATGCGCGTACTGACGGAAACGCAGAAAACCCGCGTCTCGTTCGGCAAGAACACCGACGTGCGCGTAGCGGCGGAGCTGCTTCTGATGCAGCTGTGCGAGCCGTCCTTGCGGTTGGACGCGCAGGCGCTGGACGCACGCATCTCGCGCGTGGAGGAGCAGCTGGCCTCCGGCGTGCTGGTGAAAAGCGCGCCCAAAGCCAGCGGCGGGGATGCATTTGATGACGACCGCCCGCCCTTCCCGGACGATGCGGATGATCCGGAACGCGGGAGCGCGCCTCCGGCGCAGACGCAGGAGCAGTCGTCTGCCGCGCCGCAGGCCGAAACGCCTGCCGGCTTCTGGCCTGCGCTGTCTGAAAAGCTGCGCGCGGCGCTTCCTGCTACGATCAGCGGTTTCCTTTGCCGTGAACGGCCCCGTTCACCCGGTTTTGCAGGGCGACGCGCTCATTATGGCGACGGACACGGAGCTTGTCATTGATCTGGTCAAAAAAACGCCGAACACGGAAGCCCTTGTCCGGGAAAAAGCGTCGGCGATTCTGGGCAGGCCCGTTTCGGTGCGCTTTGCACTCAAAAACCGGCTTTCACGGCTGGGAGACGACCCGATGGACGCGCTTGTTCAGTTTGGACAGCAGCACAGCGACATTTTTACGATCAAATAATTTATTTACGATAGAAGGAGAACAAACATGGCAAAAGGCGGATATCGCGGCGGTATGCCGATGGGCGGCATGAATCAGATGCAGATGATGAAGCAGGCCCAGAAGATGCAGGAAAACCTCATGAAGATGCAGGAGGAGCTGCAGGCAAAGGAATACGAGGCGACGGCGGGCGGCGGTGTGATCACAGCCGTATGCGGAGGCAACCGCGAGCTCAAGTCCATCACCATCGACCCTGAAGCGGTCGATCCGGAGGATGTGGAAATGCTGCAGGATATGATCGTTGCGGCGGTCAACGAGGCCATGCGCAAGGCCGAGGCCGACCAGTCCGCGAATATGGCCAAGCTGACGGGCGGCCTGAATCTGGGCGGCCTGTTCTGATGCGCGCGTTTCCCGCCGCGCTTGAGCGGCTGACCGAACAATTTGCGCGTCTGCCCGGCATCGGCATGAAGTCGGCGCAGCGGCTGGCGTTTTATGTCCTGTCGCTGCCGAAGGATGAGGCGCAGAGCTTTGCGCAGGCCATTCTGGACGCGAAGGACAGCGTTCGCCTCTGCCCGGTCTGCCAGAACCTGACCGATCAGGAGCTGTGCGCGATCTGCGCCGACCCCGAGCGCGACCACAGTCTCATCTGCGTTGTGGCAGAGCCGAAGGATGTGATCGCCATGGAGCGGGCGCGGGAATACCATGGCGTGTACCATGTGCTGCACGGCGTCATTTCGCCTCTGAGCCACGTCGGGCCGGACGATCTGCGCATCCGCGAGCTGCTGAACCGCGTCGCAGACGGCTCTGTGCGTGAGGTCATCATGGCCACGAACCCGGACACCGAGGGCGAGGCCACGGCCATGTACCTGTCGCGTCTGCTTCGCCCGATGGGCGTAAAGGTCACGCGTCTGGCCTACGGCATCCCGGTCGGGAGCCAGCTGGAATATGCCGACGAGGTCACGCTTCTGCGCGCACTGGAAGGCCGGCAGGAAATATAACGTGAAAAACCGCCCGGACGGGCGGTTTTTTCATTTCCGGTAAACGCGCGCGATTTGTTCGGGGCATAGCTCCGGCTGCGCGGCAAACAGACCGTAGAGCGCCGCGCAGCGGCGCTTCCAGCGCGCCATACGCTGTGTCCGGCGGGGTCTGGCCTGCGTTTACAAGCGGGAGGCCGCCCGTCTTTTGCCTGCCGCAGAACGGCGCGGCCCATTTCATCGAACGCCAGCACGCGTACATACGGCGCTTCGCACAGGAGCGCCTGCGCGTCGATGCCCAGATAGGCGCACAGCAGCAGCCGCTGCAGCCTCGTGCGCGGGTAGCGCTTCGATTTTGACGCTTCGAGGATACGCTCGTAATCCGGCTGCGCCTGCACGGCCTTCCAGACCTTCGACCACAGCCCCTCGGAGCCGTGCGCAGCCCGGGCCCAGTCCGCCTGCTCCATGCCGCGCAGCCGCGCAAGCATGGCCTTTTCACCCCACAAAAGCGCGTGGGGGACCGCGTTTTCATACGTGCAGGCGGCCGGGACATATTGCCGCCAGCCGCTGCCGGACAGGAGCCGCCGCACCGCCGTAGCGGACGGATGTTCCGCGTCCGGCGTGTCTGCGTGATAATCGCCGGGACGCAGAACGGCCAGCGGGTGCATGGGGCTGTTCTGCGTCAGAATCGCGCGGCAGTATTCAAAGGCCAGAATGTCATTCGGCCTTGTCAGCAGCTGCCCGTCCTGCCCAAGCGCCTCCAGCGCCCGCTGCCGTGCGGCGGCGTAGCTGAGGCCGGTCTGTATGTTTGCGTGCAGCGTCTGCTCGAATTCTGATGAGCGGGAGGCTTCCGCTGCGCGGAAAATCGCGTCCCCGTCTCCGGATTCGCAGCCGAAGCTGAGAAAGCCGCAGCCAAGACGGGACAGGATGCTGACGCCGCCCGCGGCGAAGCCCTCCGCCGAGCGCAGCGCGTATGTGACCGGCAGCTCCAGTACGAGGCTGGCCCCCGCCTCCACCGCTGCCCGCGCCCGGACGCACTTGTCAAAGACCGCAGGCTCCCCGCGCTGGACATAATTTCCGCTCATCAGGCAGACAATGGCCGCCTCCTGCCCCAGCTGCTGCCGGATCAGCCCCAGCTGCCGCGCATGGCCGAGATGAAAGGGATTATATTCACAGATCACGCCCGCTGTCTGCATAGCAGTCCCTCCGGTAAAAAATCTTCTAAAGCTCTTGTTTCTGTTTGGGTTTTGTTGTATGATACACAATAGCTATGTAATATAGTAACACGAATGATCGAAAAATGAAATACAGGAGTGAATGGAAGTATGAACATTCTGGTTATCAATGCTGGCAGCTCCAGCCTCAAGTACCAGCTCATGAACCCGGACACCGGCGACGTCACCGCCAAGGGTCTGTGTGAGCGCATCGGTCTGGACGGCCGTCTGACGCACAAGGTTCCCGCAAGCGGCAAGAAGGTGGAAAAGGACATCCCCATGCCCACCCATAAGGAAGCGATCGAGGCGGTCATGGCCATTCTGGTCGATCCGCAGGACGGCGTGATCAAGTCCGTTGACGAGATCGACGCTGTCGGCCACCGCGTCCTGCACGGCGGCGACAAGTTTGTTGAGAGCTGCATCATCGACGAGGCCTGCAAGCAGGCCATCCGCGACTGCATCCCCCTCGGCCCGCTGCACAACCCCGCCAACCTCATGGGCATCGAGGCCTGCGAGAAGGCCATGCCTGGCAAGCCCCAGGTCGCCGTGTTCGACACCGCGTTCCATATGACCATGCCCCCGAAGGCCTACCGCTATGCCATCCCCACTAAATATTACACCGAGGACCATCTGCGCCGCTATGGCTTCCATGGCACGTCCCACCGCTTCGTGTCCAAGCGCTGCATCGAGCTGATGGGCGGCGTTGAGAACGCGCACCGCGTCATCGTCTGCCATCTGGGCAACGGCTCGTCCCTGTCCGCTGTCAAGGACGGCAAGTGCCAGGATACCTCCATGGGCCTGTCCCCTCTGGCCGGCGTCCCGATGGGCACGCGCGCGGGCGATATTGACACCTGCGTTGCGCAGTTCATCATGAATAAGTATAATATGTCCGCCGACGACTGCCTGACTATGCTCAACAAGAAGTCCGGCGTGCTGGCCCTGTCTGACGGCGTTTCCTCCGACTTCCGCGATCTGGACGCCGCAGCCGAAAAGGGCAACGAGGCCGCGCAGCTGGCGCTCGACAAGTTTGCCTACGAAGTCCGCAAGTACATCGGCGCCTATGCCGCAGCGCTGGGCGGCGTGGACTGCATCGTCTTTACCGCCGGCGTCGGCGAAAACTCCGGCTCCATGCGTGCGTCCATCTGCGACGGTCTGGAATATCTCGGCGTCAAGCTTGACCCGGAGAAGAACAAGCTTCGCGGCGAGGAAGTCGTGATCTCCACGTCCGACTCCAAGGTCACCGTCTGGGTCATTCCGACCAACGAAGAACTCATGATCGCGCAGGATACCGCCGCGCTGACCAGATAAGCGTTTTCGGTTTTTAAGACAGCAAAAAATGCGTGACTGTCACGGTCACGCATTTTTCTTACCCAAGAGGAGGTCAAGCGGCAGGCGGCGGCAAAAAGCGACGGCCATTCAGCGAATTCGTATACATTTTCCCACTTGGTCGTAGGTCCGATGCCCACATCGGCCCGTTGGGGAGCCGCGAATTCTCCAGAGTCCCCATAAAAAACCAGTGCATCCTGCGGGCGGACAGATCCATCCGCCCAAAAATGCGGGGAATTTTCCGCACACTTCCATAAAACGATACATTCTGCCGGGCCGATGTGGGCATCGGCCCCTACAACCACATGCGCGGGTACAGCCGGTTTCTGTTTTGTGTTACCCAAAATACCGGATCGCGCCAAGGATGGTCAGGTGCAGGGGATAGTAGAGATAGAAGAACCATTTGAGGAAGTTGTTGACACGGGCATTTTTCCGCGCTGGCCGTTGTAGCGGGCCAGCAGCGGCAGGGACAGCGCAACGGCCAGCTGCAAAACGCCGTAGAGCCTGTCGAGCGCGAAGAAATACACGACCGCGTAGAGCGCCACAAAAAACAGCATCCACCGCCCCTGCGCCTTCAGATCGCCTCGGTTCGTGCCGAAGGCCAGCACGCACAGGCTTGCGATGCAGCTCCAGTCGCTCGGGAAGCTGACCAGACAGATGAGAACCACCAGAAGCGTCTTTTGCAGCTGCGTAAAGCGCTCGCTGTTCGCGACGCGCAGCATGACAAGCCCCCACGCAAGCGGCCACATGACGCTCGTCTGGTTCAGGATGCCCCCAAAGTAAAACGGGATGAGCGAGCGGGCGTCCACAAAGTCGTTGGACGCGAAACTATACGCAAAATGCGAAATGACGGCGAACAGGAACAGCCGGAAGGTGTATTTATGGATATTCCGCGTGTGATAATAGCCCTCGGCGATAAAATAGCACATGATGGGGCAGGTCAGACGGCCGATGATGTGCATCACGACCGGCAGCGCCCCTTTGGCATAGCCGGGGAAGAGCAGCCACGCGATATGGTCGACCGTCATGGCAAAAATCGCGATCAGCTTCAGCTGATTGGCGTCCAGCGTCTTTTTCATATCTGTTCTCCAATCGGAAAAAGCCCGGCGTGCCGGGCTTTTTTGTATGTCTTAGGGTGTATCTGAAAACTCCCAATGTGACCGGCAGCGAGAAATTTTTGCGCTGAGCAAGACATTTTTTTTCGCAGGAATACTGACGTATTTCAAGGAAAAAAATGACGCGGCGCACCGCAAAAGGCCCGCTGTCCGGGTGCGTTGGGAGTTTTCAGATACACCCTAATTGAATTATTGCTCCTTCATCAGCTTGCGGCGGGCCAGATTGATCGTGCCCTCCTGCATGGAGCTGATCCATTGCAGGCTCCGGCCGCAGCCGTTGGCCACGCAGGAGTCCGCATCGTCCGCGATGGAGCAGGCGATCTCCGTGCGCTCGGAAATGAGCTTGTCAAAGCCGTAGAGCAGGCTGCCGCCGCCGGTGAGGACGATGCCGGTCTGCGCGATATCGGCTACCAGCTCCGGCGAGGAATGCTCCAAAACGGCGAGCACCTCGTCGACGATCTGCCGCGCCGGGCGCTTGAACGCATCGAGCATTTCCGTGGACGAGATCGTCACCTCGTTCGGAAGACCTGTCTTTGCGTCGCGGCCCTTGACGAGCATGGAAAGCTCCTGCGGGCGCGGGTATACGCAGCCGATGGTGATCTTGACCTCCTCCGCCGTGTTCAGACCGATGAGCATCCCGTAGTGCTTGCGCATATAGGCCGCAACGGCCTCGTCAAACGTGTCGCCCGCGACCTTGATGGAAGAGGACGTCGCAATGCCGTTCAGACTCAGAACGGCGATATCCGTCGTGCCGCCGCCGATATCGACGACCATATGGCCCTCCGGCCCGGAGATCGCCAGCTTCGCGCCAAGCGCGGCAGCGAACGGCTCCTCGATCAGATAGACGCGGCGCGCGCCGGCCTCCATGGCGGCCTGAATGACCGCGCGTTCCTCGACCTCGGTGATGCCGGACGGGACGGAGACGATCACGCGGGGCTTGACGAGCGTGAATTTGTTGATCTTCTTGAGAAACTGCTCAAGCATTTTCTCCGTCATTTCATAGTCGCTGATAACGCCGTCGCGCAGCGGGCGCACGGCGACGATGTTGCCGGGGGTGCGGCCAAGCATATTGCGCGCAGCCGCGCCGACCTGCAAAACCTTGCCGGTATTCTTGTCCACGGCCACGACCGACGGCTCGCGCAGGACGATGCCGCGCCCCTCCACATAGCAGAGCACGTTTGCCGTGCCAAGGTCGATGCCGATATCACGAATCAATTTCATAGCGTTGTATCCTTCAGTCTTGTTTTCTCGGCGCGGCAAACGCCGCGTAAACCACGTCCGACGCGCCCGCCTGCAGCAGCGTGCGGCTGCACTCTGCCAGCGTTGCGCCGGTCGTTACAATATCGTCGATGATCAGAACGCGCTTTCCCGCAAAGCGCTCCGGCTGCTCGGCCCGGTACGCGCCGGAGACATTCGCGCGCCGCTGGGCGGCGTCTGCAAGCGTGGACTGCGCGGGCGGGTCCTTGATCTTCCGGAGCGTCTGTATGGGTTCGAGCCTGAGCTGCGTCCCGATCTCGCGGCACAGAAGCGCCGACTGGTCATAGCCGCGTTTGCGTTTCCTTGCCCGGCTGACCGGCGCCCATGTGAGCACGTCGAATTTCCCCGCAAGCCTGTCGCGGATCGTGTGGGCCATCCATGCGCCGTAGGTCTGCGCGTAAAACGCCGACCCGCCGAATTTAAAGCGCAGGAACGACTCGCGCAGCTGCCCTTCATAGAAAAAGCTGACCGCGCCGCCGCTCGTAAAGCGCACGGACGGCGCTGCGCCGTCAAACTCCGGAAGCTTGTCCATGCAGTGCGGGCACACCGGGCCTTTGCCTGTCAGGAGCTTCCGGCAGAGCACGCATTTGGGCGGGTAGAGCAGGTCGAGAAGCCATGAAAGCACACTCATGCCTTGCCCTCCAGCCGGAGCTTTAGACCGGAATAGCGCCGCTGGCGGCGGTCGTTGCGGGTCATGGCGGCGACAGTTTCCTCGTTGCCGACGATGATCAAAAGCTCGCGGGCCCGGGTGATGGCGGTATATAACACGCTGCGCGTCAGGAGCATCTGCGGCCCGCCGCAGAGCGACAGGATAACCGCGCGGTACTCGCTGCCCTGACTTTTATGAACGGTCATGGCGTAGGCCGGTTCCAGCTCGGAGAGCATATCGAAGGCGTATTCCGCCGTCCGGTCGTCAAACTGGATGGTCATCGTCTCTTCCTGAAAGTCGATGTCCGTGACCGTGCCGATATCGCCGTTGAATATGCCGGTTCCCGCGCCAAGCCCGTCGGCCCGTTTCCACATTATATCATAGTTATTCCGGATTTGCATTACCCGATCGCCGGTTCGGAAGGAAAAATCTCCGTGTTTTTTTTCTTTTTTGCCCTCCGCAGGCGGATTCAGCACGGCCTGCAGCGCAAGATTCAGCGCCTTTGTGCCCGTCTCGTGCTTGCGGCTGGGGCTGAGCACCTGAATGTCGGACGGCTGGATGCCCATGTTTTTGGGCAGCCGCGTCTGGCAAAGCTCCTGTATGGTCTTCACGGCTGCCGCCGGGTCGCGGCGGCGCAGGAAGAAAAAGTCCCGGTCCGTCGCCGTGAGCACGGGCAGCTCGCCCTGATTGACCGCGTGGGCGTTCATGACGATCAGGCTCCGCTGCGCCTGCCGGAAAATTTCCGTCAGACGGACGGTCTGTACCACGCCGCTGCGGATGAGGTCGGAAAACACGTTTCCCGCGCCGACCGGCGGCAGCTGATCCGGGTCGCCGACCAGCAGCAGGCGGCAGCCGGGCTTGAGCGCCTTTAAAAGCGACGCCATGAGCTGCAGGTCCACCATGGAGGTTTCATCCACGATCATCGCGTCGCAGGCAAGCGGCGCGTCCTCGTCGTGGAAAAAGGCCATGCGGCCCGTCGCCTCGTCGAACTGCGCCTCCAGAAGCCGGTGGATGGTCGAGGCCTCGCGGCCCGTCACCTCGGAAAGCCGCTTCGCGGCGCGGCCAGTCGGCGCAGCCAGCTGCGTCTTGAGCCGCAGCGCGTCAAACAGCCGCAGAATGCCGGACATGACCGTCGTCTTGCCCGTGCCGGGGCCGCCCGTCACGATCAGAAGCTGCCGGGAGGCCGCTGCGCGGATGGCGCTGCGCTGCTCCGGCGCGTAATCGATGCCCTGCCGGTTCTCAATTTCTGCGACCAGATCGTCGATTCGCCCAGGCTCGGGATATTCGCCGTCCGCCATGGATAAAATTCTCCGGCAGACGTAGGTTTCCGCCTCGTAAAGCTCCGGCAGATAGCAGGCCGTGAGCCCCGCGATCTGGCTCAGCTCCATCCGCCCCTGCTCCTGCAGGCGGAGCATCCCGGCGTCGATCATCTCGCCGTCCAGATCGAGCAGCGCGCACGCTGTGCGAAGCTTGTCCTGCGGGATAAACGTATGGCCCGCACCGAGATTATAGGATAATTCAAATAAAATACCCGCTTCCACGCGCCGCTCATCGTCGGCGCTGACGCCGAGGGCGATGGCAAACGCGTCGACCTGCGAAAAATCCGCGCGGTAATAGCTGTCGGTCAGCAGATACGGGTCGTCGTGCAGCGCCTCCTGCGCAAGCTCGCCGTAGGCGCGGTAGAGCCGCACGGCAAGCTGGGCGGGCAGGTGATAAATCGTCAGAAATTCAATCAGGCGCCGGATGCCGGACTGCTTCTGGAAGCTTTCGGACATTTCCTGCGCCTTTTTTTCGCTGATGCCGGGGATCTGCGTCAGCTGCATGGAGTCCTGCTCCAAAACGTTCAGGCTCTTCTCGCCGAAGCGGGAGACGATCTTCTCCGCCATCTTCGGTCCGATGCCCTTGACGGCGCGGGAAGACAGAAACGCCAGAATCTCGCTCGTCGTTTCCGGCATGAGGCGCTCTAAGAACTCGGCCTCAAACTGCTGCCCGAACGACTGGTGGCGCGTCCAGCGGCCGACAATGGCCAGCCGTTCGCCCACGACGCACATGGGGATGACGCCGACGACCGTGACGGCCTCGCTCTGCTCTGTGCGGACCTTCAGCACGCAGTAGCCGTTTTCCGGATTCTGATAAATGACCGCCAGAACGGTCCCCTGTATCATTTGCGATTCCTGTTCCATGCTTCTTACTCCCGACATCCCGCGCAGGGGCGGTATTCCACGCAGGTATACTGCGCGGCCAGACGCTCTGCCAGCGCCGCAGTCTCCGGCGCTTCCTCTCCGCCCGCCAGAATCAGCCGCCCGCCCGCAAGGCCGCTTTCACGCGACCAGACAAACGCCCGCACTGCCGCTCCAGCTGCGGCTCAGACGCGGACAGGCGGTAGATCGTGACGGCCTCGCGTCTCGGCGGCAGAACGCACCAGCCCAGAAGCGCCCACACGATCAAAATCAGCCCGGCAGCCGCCAGCACCGCGCACACGATCATCCAGATCATTCCGCATCCCTCCGCGCTAGTCTATGCCGCGCGGGGGAGAGCTGTGACTAGTTTACTATAAAACGGGCGCAGTTTCCAGAGCGTTTGCAAAAAAACATCCCGCTTCGCCGGTTTTCGAGCGGCGAAACGGGAATTTTATTCTTCCGGCTTTTCCGGCGGCAGCTGCGCGTCGATGGCGTCGTTGATAAAGCGGTTCATGCTCTTTCCCTGCGAGGCGGCATATTCTGCGATCCGCTTCCGCTTGCCCTTTGGAACGACAACGCTGATGAAATCATATGCTTTCTTGTTATATCTCGCCGTCGCTTCCTTCTGTGCGTCTGAATATGCCATGCTCTCACCTCATGCATATACTACTGTAAGTATGAGGCAAGATGTATAATTCTATAAGTATATATTTGTAGAAAAGAGCTAATTTACATACTTATTGAAGTATACTATAATGGAAAAATCAAGAAATATAATCAGGAGGTTCCATTATGGAATATGAAAAATTGTACGCACAGATGGTAGAAGCAGCGGAGCAGGCGATTGCGGCAATTGAGCGCGCAGATTACGGACAGGCCAAGCAGATCCTGATCAGCGCCGAGCAGCGCTGCGAAGCCGAGTATCTGGAAATGGAGGAAACGCCCAAAGCCTGAGCGCCCGGCAGGATGCACTGGCTTTACGGCAATTTTCGGCGAATTCGTATGCACCGAACGCCTTCCCCGCCGGGGCTTTCAGCGTGTCAAAAAAGTCCGATCATGATCGATATCGCTCTGCTTCGTAGGGGCGGACGACTCTGTCCGCCCGGCAGAGTGCAGCTGATTTTTGCAAAAAGCTGCGGCACATACGTATGCACTGCCCGTTTCGGTGTAGAGGTCGATGCCTATCTTCGGCGCTAAGAGCCGCGCTATGCGCGGTTGCGCCTCGAAACTAGCCTGCGGGTGTCGCATCGGCCCGGCAGATTGCGCCGTTTTTATGGAAATCTGCGGCGAATTCGTAACTTCCCAACGGGCCGATGTGTACCGGCAAGCGGCAGACCCACATCCGTAACGCTCCTTCGTCGCGAACGGCTGTGACCGGCATCGGCCCCTACAGAGTGCTGCGAGAATTCGCGGCTGCTCATCGGGCGGACAGAGGCGTCCGCCCCTACGACTGTCTTGGAAATCCTGTGCAAAATAGGAAAACAACAGTTTTTGACAGACTGAAAGCCCCGGCCGGGAGGCCGGGGCTTTGCGGAAAAACGGCTTATTCGCCGCGCATGGCCTTGAGATCGTCGCCGCGCAGGTATTTGCGCATGGGCTTGGACAGGACTGCAAGGATCACGAGGCAGAGAACCAGGTCGATGAGCACATAGCTGCCGTTATAAACAGCGGAATAGAGCCACGGGTTCGTGTAGATGGAGTTGAACAGCTCGGTCGGCTCATTGATGCGGTAGATCGTGACGCCGCTGATGAAATGGACAAGGAAGCGGCAGACGCACGCGACCGTTGCGCCGAGATACAGGCCGCCCTTCATCTTCCGGAAGAACGTTGCAACGCCAAGCACCGTGAACGCCAGCACATAGTCGAGCAGCATCGACGTCGGGCCCCACGCATAAGCGCCGTCAAAGATCAGCTGGAGCAGACCGTAGGCAAACGCGGCGAGGAAGCTGTGCTTCCAGTCCCAGCGATAGAAATAGATGAACAGCGGCAGCATACCGATGCAGACGCTTCCGCCCTGCGGCAGCTCCATCAGCTTGACATAGCTCAGCGCCGTCGCCAGTGCGACCATGATCGCGCCCTCGCAGAGCGCGTACACCTTGGATTTTTTCATAAAAATCCCTCCAAAAATAAAAAAGTACCGCACACAACCGGATTGGTGTCGTGCAGTACGCAGCATATCGATAGAACTCTCATATACGAAGCAGCTTCCTACGCCGGCATTACCCGGATCAGGTTTAAGGGACATGCGAAAACGCAATCTCAGCCGGTTGCCCAGCGCCCCTGTGTTCGATTGTCTGTGGCCTGTGGGTATTATAGCGTCCGGATGCGGAGCCGTCAAGAAAAATTTAAGAACTGCGGCCTCTTGCTTTTTTCCGGGAAACCGTTACTATAGTATAGTATGGCTGGATTCTTTTTCGGGAGGTTTGTCCGCATGACAAAGTCCGTTTCCCGGGGCCCTGATCTGCTTCACGGCCCTGTTTTTTCGAATATGACCCGCTTTTTCCTGCCGATCATGCTGGGGTCGCTGCTCCAGCAGCTGTATTCCATGGTCGACGCGGTCGTCCTCGGGCGGCTGGTCGGCAAGACGGCGCTGGCCGCTGTCGGCGGCTCGGATCTGGTCATCATCAATCTGGTCGTGGGCTTTTTCGTCGGCCTGTCCTCCGGCGCCTGCGTCGTCGTCTCGCAGCATTACGGCGCGGGGGAGGGCGATATGGTCCGGAAGTCCGTCCACACGGCAATTTTATTCTCCGTTGTGATCGGCGCGGTCATGACGGCGCTGGGGATTCTCATGGCCCGGCCCGTGCTCGTCCTGCTCGACCCGCCCGCCGACACGCTGGCCGATTCCATCATCTATCTGCAATGGTATTTTGCCGGTATGATCCCCTCCATGGTCTATAACATGGGCGCGGGCATTCTGCGCGCGGTGGGCGATTCGAAACGGCCGCTCTATTTCCTCATCGTCTGCGCGCTGGCAAACACGGGGCTGGATCTGCTGTTTGTCGCTGTTTTCGGACTTGGAACGGCGGGCGCGGCCATGGCGACCAGCCTGTCGCAGTTGATCTGCGCGGGGCTCGTGATCTGGGTGCTGCTGCGTATTCCGGGCGACTGCCGCCTGCATGTGTCGGAGCTGCGCTTTGACAGCGTGCTTCTGCGCCGCATGACGGCTATTGGCTTGCCCGCGGGACTGGCTACCATCATGTACAGCGTCGCGAATGTTATCATCCAGAAGGCCATCAATCTGCTCGGCACAGACACGGCGGCGGCCTGGTCGATCTACTGGAAGCTCGACGGGTTTTATTGGCCCGTGTCCAACGCCATCGGCATCACGGTCATGACATTCGCCGGACAGAATTACGGTGCGCGGCAGCTTGACCGCATTACTTCCGTCATCCGTACCGGCATGTGGATGCATGTCGGCTTTTCCGCGCTGTTCAGCGCTCTGCTGTTCCTGACGCGGGGGCTGACCGTGCGGTTCTTTACCGACGATACGAACGTCATGGCCGAGGGCAGCCGGATTATCACCATGCTGGCCTTTTTCTATCCGACGTTCTGCTGTGTGGAGGTGCTTTCCTCCGCGATGCGCGGCTGCGGGCGGAGTGTCATGCCGACGGTCCTGACGCTGTTCGGCACGTGTCTGCTGCGGCTGGCGCTGCTGTTTTTCGTAACGTTCCCGCATTTGAATAACTGGACCATCGCCCTGTGCTATCCCGCAACGTGGCTGACCACGTCCGTGCTGTTCGTGATCTATTACAAGTGCTTCCGCTGGATGCCGGAGATCAAGCAGGCGTGAAGAATGCATGATTTAGAAATTCATATTGCACAGCTCATCGCATTGCTTACGAATTCTAAGAAATTCAAAAAATATTCTGCATAATCGAAAACGCACTCTTGCATTTTTGCTGCCGCTTCGATATAATATGGGCAACAAATCCGCAGGAGGTCCCGAACCATGGCAACGCTTCTTGAAACCGACATCGCCCATCTGAGTGAAAACATTGCGCAGCAGTATGCCATCCCCGCGCAGTATTTTGAAGACCAGAGCATCAAGCGCGGCCTGCGCAACGCGGACGGCACGGGCGTGCTCATCGGCGTCAGCAAGGTCGGCAGCGTGCAGGGCTATTATATGATGGACGGTGAGCGCGTCCCCATGCCCGGCAAGCTCTATTACCGCGGCATCAGCGTCGAGGATATTGTCGAGGCCCATCGGAAAAGCGGCACGTTCGGCTATGAGGAGGTCGCGTATCTGCTGCTGCTCGGCTCTTTGCCCACGCAGGCGCAGCAGCAGCGCTTCAACGACGTCATGGCCCGCGCACGCACCATGCCCGCCGGGTTCACCGAGGACATGATCCTCAAGGCCCCCAGCCGCAACATCATGAACCAGCTGGCCCGCAGCGTCCTCGCCCTCTATTCCTATGACGACCGCGCGGACGATACCGCGCTGGACAACGTTCTGCGGCAGTCCATCGGCCTCATCGCGCGCTTCCCGCTCATCGCGGCGAACGCCTTTGCCGCCAAGCGGCATTATTTTGACGGAGACTCCCTCATCCTGCACAATCCGGAGCCGGAGCTGTCCGTCGCCGAGAACATCCTGCGCATGATCCGCCCCGACGCGGCCTACACGCCGGAGGAGGCGCATCTGCTCGACCTCATGCTCATTCTCCATGCCGAGCATTCCAGCAACAACTCCACCTTCGTCTGCCGCGCCATGACTTCGTCCGGCACCGACACCTACAGCGCCATTGCGGGCGCAGTCGGCTCGCTGAAGGGTCCGCTGCACGGCGGTGCGAACGCCAAGGTCATGCAGATGTTCCGCGATATCCGCGAACACGTCGGCGAAGCTCCGGACGACGCGTCGCTGGACGCGTATCTGGATCGCATTCTCGACGGCGAGGCGGGCGACCGCTCCGGCAAGATCTACGGTCTGGGCCACGCGGTCTATACCATGTCAGACCCGCGTGCCGTCGTCATCAAAAAATACGCCGCGTCGCTGGCCGGAGCCAAGGGGCGGCTCCATGATCTGGAGCTGATGGAGCGCGTGGAAGCGCGCGGCATCGAGAAGATCATGGCGCGCAAGCACCAGTCGATCCCCATGTGCGCGAACGTCGACCTCTATTCCGGCCTGATCTACAGTATGCTGGAGATCCCGGAGGATCTGTACACGCCGCTGTTCGCCACGGCCCGCATCGCGGGCTGGTGCGCGCACCGCCTTGAAGAGCTTGCCACCGGCAACCGCATCATGCGCCCGGCCTACCGCGCCATGCTCATCCAGGCGCCGTACATCCCTGTGGACGCACGGACATAAAAAACGGGAGAACGCCATGCACCGGCGTTCTCCCGTTCTGGTTACTTGCAGTTCTTCGAGTCCTGATTTTGCGTCTGGTTCGAGGTGTTCTGCGATTCGGTCTTGTTCGTTTTGTTCTGCTTGCTCATGATGAGCCTCCTGAAAGTATGAATTGCGGCGCAGCCGCAGGGATAGCTTGTCCGCTTTTTCAGGATTTATCCTTCGGATTGCAGAGCAGCGCGGCAAGAAAGCCGAAAAACACCGCCGCCGCAATGCCTGCCGCCGAAGCCTTGAGCCCGCCTGTCAGCGCGCCGAGGATGCCCTGCTCCTTCACGGCCTCGCGCACGCCCTTTGCAAGCGTATTGCCGAAGCCCGTCAGCGGGACGGTCGCGCCCGCGCCCGCAAAGTCCACGAGCTTGTCATAGACGCCCGCACCGCCCAGAATCACGCCCAGCACCACATAGCACACCAGGATCCGTGCGGGCGTGAGCCTCGTTTTGTCGATCAGAAGCTGGCCGAGCATACAGATCGCGCCTCCGACCAGAAATGCCTTCAGATAGTCCATACGCTATACTCCTTCCGCCGTGATGGCGACTGCGTGGCACACGCCGGGGATGGATTCGCCCTGCCAGCTGGACGTGGGGGAGAGCAGCGCGCCCGTCGCGCAGAACAGAAGCCGCCGCAGCTCCCGTTTTTCGAGCCTGTCCAGCAGATATCCGCACAAAACGCTCGCTCCGCACCCGCAGCCGGAGCCGCCCGCGTGCACATCCTGCGATTTCGTGTCAAAAATGAGAAGTCCGCAGTCGTTGTAGACCGGGGAGAGGTCACGCCGATGCGCCGGAACTGGTCGAGCACGATCGTCCTGCCGAGCATACCGAGATCGCCCGTCACGATCAGGTCATAGTCCGACGGCACCCGCCGCAGATCGCGGAAATGCGCCTGCAGCGTGCTGATGGCTGCGGGCGCCATGGCCGCGCCCATGTTATTGGCGTCCTTGATGCCGTAATCCTGAATTTTTCCGATGGTCGCGGCCTCAATGCGCGGCCCGTGGCCGCTTTTTCCCACGATGCAGCAGCCGGAGCCAGTCACGGTCCATTGGGCCGTCGGCGTGCGCTGGCCGCCGTAGCCGAGCGGGAAGCGGTACTGCCGCTCCGCCGAGGCAAAATGCGACGAGGTAAGCGCTGCCGCCGTGTCCGCAAAGCCCGCATCGACGAACGCCGCCGCCAGAAGCAGCGATTCGGCCATGGTCGAGCACGCGCCGTAAAGCCCCAGAAACGGGATCGACGTGCCGCGCGCCGCAAACGACGAGGAAATGCACTGGTTCAGCAGATCTCCCGCGAACAGCACGTCAATGTCCTCATAGCTTACGCCGAGCTTCCGCTTCGCCGTGTCCAGCGCCAGCTCCTGTAATTTACTCTCGGCCTTTTCAAACGTTTTCTGCCCCAGCTTCGCGTCCTTTCCGAGAAAATCAAAATATGCCGCCAGCGGCCCCTCGCCTTCTTTTTTGCCGCCGATGGCCGCGCGGGACAAAATGACCGGCTTCGATCCAAACACAAGCGTCTGCGCGCCCTTGCGCATCGCGATCAGCTCCCTTCCGCTTTTTCGGTAGTATGTGCGCAAAGCGTAAAAAATAACCGCCGAAGCAAAGCTTCGACGGCCGGCCCGCATGAAAACGAGCCAATGAGGAATGGAAAAATGAAAAAGAAGTCGCACAGATAGTATGCACGGCTTCCTTTCGTTTAAACACGGATCAATAATTATTTTTTTGCGTCCTTCAGCGCGCGGGCCAGCCACACGGAGCCGAGGTCGAGCGCGGTAAAGAACCCGTCCTTCTCGCTTTTCTTGACGATGCGGTCGCGGGCGCGGACATTCGGGTCGGTCAGCTGAAGCTCGACGGAGACCTTGCTGGCCACGTCGGCCTCGCCAACCTTTTCGTCTCAAGGATCTGGAGCATGACAATGTGAGAATCGGCCATCGAGCCGTAGTAGACAAGATTATCCTTGCGCATAAGGGGGCGCCCCTTATAGGTCAGGATCGTTTTTTCGTCAGCCATAATGATCTTCGAACCTCCTGATGATGTGTTTTCTATAGTATAGCAAAGAATCCCTGTAAAAGCAAATCAATTTCATAAATTTGATTTTTCACCGGCCAGCGCGTCGTATCGTGCAGAATATACAAAAAATAAGAAAATATTTTTTGCTTTCTAACGAAAAATCAGCTTTACAAATGCGTGCGAATACGCTATAATCCAGACAATCATTCCAGATAGAGGCGCGGGCTTCAAGAGTACCGGGCGGCAAGCACAGGCAGTGGCCGTTCGGAAAAGGGGAGACCGCCGAAATGCCGCAGGCGTTGCCTGCAAATGCGGTGTTGGCTCGGCAGATAAGATCTGCCGGACTGTCACAAAGAAAAGCTTTGTGAAGCGCTATCGATGGATACGGCAGGGGCGGGATTCCGTTTTCTGTTCATTCCGTGGATCGCTTTACAGAAGCGACCCACTTTTTGCTGCTTCTGTAGGGCCTGTCTGGGAAAATAAAACGAAAGGTGAATGAAAACAATGAAGAGAATCCTTGCCCTCGTCCTGGCAGCCATGATGCTGCTGAGCATGGCGGCCTGCGCCGCCTCCACCCCCGCAGCGGCTGAAGCCGCCGCAGACACGAATACCGAAGCCGTGACCGGCGTGGAAGACGGCGTTCTCACCGTCGGCATGGAATGTGCCTACGCCCCCTATAACTGGACGCAGATGGACGATTCCAACGGCGCTGTCCCCATTTCCAACGTTCCCGGCGCTTACGCCAACGGCTATGACGTGATGATCGCCCAGAAGATCTGCGAGGCCAACGGCTGGCAGCTTGAGATCGTCTCCTCCGCATGGGATTCCCTCTGCCCGGCTGTGCAGTCCGGCACGATGGACGCGAACATTGCCGGTCAGTCCATGACCGCCGACCGTATGCAGGAGGTCGACATGGCAGGCCCGTACTACTACGCCACCATCGTCTGCGTCACCACGAAGGACAGCCCCTATGCCAGTGCGGCCTCCATTGCCGACCTCGCGGGCGGCAAGTGCACCGCGCAGTCCGGCACGATCTGGTACGATTCCTGCCTGCCGCAGATCGAAAACGCCGAGCTTCTGGCTCCCGCTGAGACGGCTCCGGCCATGATCATGCAGCTGCAGACCGGCGCGGTCGACTTCATCTGCACCGATATGCCCACCGCCATGGGCGCTGCCGCGCAGGACGATAACCTCGTCATTCTGAACTTCTCCGGCACGCCCGGCGATTTCCAGTTTGCCTCCGAGGCTGAGCGCGCTGAAAACGTCAACATCGGCATCTCCGTCCGCAAGGGCAACACGGTCCTGAAGGACGCCATTGACAAGGTCCTCTCCCAGATGACGGAGGACGACTTCAACCAGCTCATGGACGAAGCCATCCGCATCCAGCCGGAGGTTTAACTGTTTGCCCGCGCCTCCGGCGCGGGCAAATCAAAAGTGAAAGGAGACTACCCCGTGGATAAGCTCGCCAAGCTCATGCAGGACATCGGGATTCTGTGGGAAAAGTACCGCTTGATGTACCTGAACGGTATGCTCAACACGCTCGGCCTTGCGCTGGCCGCGACCGCGATCGGCTGTATCATCGGCCTGCTCTGCGGCATTCTCAATACCATCCCGTGCGCCAAAAACGATCCGCTGCCCAAGCGTATCCTTCTGAAAATCCTCCGCGTCATCATCCGCATCTACGTCGAGGTTTTCCGCGGCACGCCGATGATGCTGCAGGCCGTGTTCATTTTCTACGCCCTGCCGTATTTCACGGATAATGCCCTGCGCTTCGATAACATCTGGGCCGCGTCCATCCTGATCGTCTCGATCAACACCGGCGCGTACATGGCCGAGTCCGTCCGCGGCGGCATCATTTCCATCGACCCTGGCCAGACCGAGGGCGCGAAGGCCATCGGCATGACGCATTTCCAGACCATGACGAGCGTCATTTTGCCGCAGGCCATCCGCAATATCCTGCCCCAGATCGGCAACAACTATATCATCAACGTAAGGACACCTCCGTTATGTTCATCATCGGCTTTACGGAGTTCTTCGCCTCGCACCGCTATATCGTCGGCATCAACAATAAATATTTCCCGTCCGCCGTCATTGAAATGGCAGGCTATCTGGCCATGACGCTGATTGCATCCGGCATTCTGCGGCTGATTGAAAAGCTCATGGACGGCTCTGACAGCTATGAGCTTGTGCAGGAGGATCCGCTCACCATGACCGCAGGCACGTATTCGCACCCGAAGCGCGGCAGCAACTATGACGAGCAGAGCAAGGAGTTCCGCGAGCGCACGGAGCAGGAACTTAAATTCGGACGCAGCAGGGGGGATCGCTGATATGGCAGACAATATTCTTGAGATCCGGCACCTGAGCAAGTCCTTTGGCACGCACGAAGTCCTGCGCGATATCGACTTTGATGTCAAAAAAGGCGACGTGATCTCCATCATCGGCGCGTCCGGCTCCGGCAAATCGACGCTGCTGCGCTGCGTGAATCTGCTCGAAACGCCAACGAGCGGCGACATTCTCTACCACGGCGAAAATGTCACCGGTAAAAGCGTCAACGCCGCAAAATACCGCTCTCACGTCGGCATGGTGTTCCAGTCGTTTAATCTGTTCAATAATATGACCGTCCTGAAAAACTGTATGGTGGGTCAGATGAAGGTGCTTGGCCGGAGCAAGGCTGAGGCGAGGAGCAGGCCATGCGGTATCTTGAAAAGGTCGGCATGGCGCCCTATGTCAACGCCAAGCCGCGTCAGCTCTCCGGCGGCCAGAAGCAGCGTGTCGCCATTGCACGTGCACTTGCAATGAACCCTGAGGTGCTTCTGTTCGACGAGCCGACAAGCGCGCTTGACCCGGAAATGGTCGGCGAGGTGCTCTCCGTCATGCAGGACCTTGCGCACGAGGGCATGACCATGCTCGTCGTGACGCATGAGATGGCCTTCGCCCGCGATGTGAGCGAGCGCGTCGTGTTCATGCACGAGGGTGTGATCCTGGAACAGGGTTCCCCCGAAGCGATCTTTGGCGACCCGCAGCACCAGCAGACAAAGGACTTTTTGGCACGGTTCCGCAACACCTGATAATCCAGAAGCCTATTTTTTATGAAACGATACAAAAACGTACTGCCCATGCTACAACCAAACCAGAGAAATTGCAGCATACGCAAAACCAGCCTCCGCCGCAGCGGGGGCTGGTTTTATATTTGCGTCTTATTTCAGCGTCTTGACCCACTCGCGCAGGGTATCCGTGCTCGTGCTGCTGCGGAAGACCTTGCCTTCGAGCAGACGTGCGCCCGTGCAGCTGGGCGCGAGGGCCTTGTTTGTGCCGCCCATGCCGCTGCCGCCGGAGGTGGCAAACGGAACGACGGTCCTGCCCGTCAGATCGCAGCTCTCCAGAAACGTGTTGACGATGGTCGGCGCAACATACCACCAGATGGGGAAGCCGACAAAAACGGTGTCGTAGTCCGCGATGTTCGCGCAGGTGCCTGCGATTTCAGGACGAGACGCGGGGTTCTGCATCTCAATGGTGCTGCGGGACTGCTTGTCCATCCAGTTGAGATCGGCACGCGTGTAGGGAACCTTCGGTTCGATTGCAAACAGATCGGCCCCGATGGCGTCCGCCAGCGTCTGCGCCAGCTTTTTCGTTACGCCGGACGCCGAAAAATAAGCGACAAGTGTTTTACCCATGAGAAAAACCTCCTGTTTCATATTCTGCTTTCAGTATAGTAAACGTGTCAAGCGTCGAGCGTCTCCAATAAAAAGCTCACGGGCCGGAAGCCGTCGTTGCAGGAGATCATGGCGGATCTCGGATTTTTCATCCACCCGGCATAGAGATTCTCCCCGCCGCTGGCCAGCGCCAGCACAAACGGCGACATACTCTCCCACGCGCTCAGACAAAGCCCCTCCGGCCGGTTCCACCCGTCCGCCACAAACACCTGCCCGAGCACCATATCGCAAGGATGCTCCATCGGGTTCTCATATTCCGCCATCAGATCGGGATAACACCCCATCTTCATGACCGTGATTCTGACTTTTTTCATAAGCGGCCTCATTCACTTTCGTAGAAACGATCTAATTCCCATTTTAATGGGTTGTTGTCAATGTAAGTCCATATCTGCAAATACTCTTTTTCGGTTCGGACAACGTGATCATAAAATGACCGCTGCCAGCGCTTCCGTCCCGGGGTATTCTCAATTGCGTTGATTTGTTTTGCACGAATGGACTTGAACGCACAAATTATTTCGGAAATCGTGGTAGGGGCGGGGCTTTGCTCCGCCCTTGGGCAGTATGGATTTGTATCAGCCAGAGAAAGAAGCATATGCAGATGATTTGGCATGATTACATACTTATCAACCTGAATATTGAAGCGATGCTCGAATTCCTGAATTTGTGCTTTGCAGATACGCCCAAATGGGCGGAGCAGAGCCCCGCCCCTACCAATTCTGCATAAAGTCTGATGGCGCTGATAAGTACAGAGCGTGATGAAATAAGTGCCGGGTGCGGCATAGTCAAATGCGGGCAAACGCAGCGTTTTTCGATTATTCATTATGATACCGATGCACATACATCCGAGATAAAGATTCTTCTCCGTTGCCCTGGGCCATGCAGAAGAATTCCCAGCCGCAGCGCTCGTAGAAGCCGGTGTGATCGGTCAGCAGATAGAGCGTGTCGATGCCTTTTTCGTGCATATCCCGGCAGACGAATTGCAGAAGTGCGCCCGCGATGCCGCGGCGGCGGAAGTCCGATTCGGTATAGACGGCGCAGACATTCGGCGTCAGGTCCCTACGGTCATGAAAATCGTTCTCGATCACGCCCATGCCGCCGATGATGCGCGGCCCCTCCATCGCCAGATACCACTGCGGGACAGGGGCTGCCCTGCGCAGCGCATCATCCATGCTGTCCAGATATGCCTGCTCCGGCACGCCCCATTTTGCGTGAAACCATGCGGCGGCCTGCGCTTTCAATTCCGGCCTGTCCGTGAGCCGGGTGATCAAATATTCCATAGACAGCCCTCCTTTTTATTGATTATAATACACGCAGCAAAAAGCCGCAAGCCCGGAAAAGGGGCCTGCGGCTTTTTGAGAGAGGGGATCATTCGTATTCCACGCCGTCGTGCTTGTGCACGCCGGTGACGGAGAATTCGACCCACTCGGACAGGTTGACCGCGTGGTCGCCGATGCGCTCGAAATACTTTGCGATCATCAGCAGATCCAGCGCGACCTCACCCTGACCGGGTTCGCGGGCAATCGCGGATATCAATGCCTGCTTGACGTTGGAAAAATCCTCATCGACCAGATCGTCCTGCTTTGCGATCGAGCGGGCCAGATCCACATCGCGGCGGACGAACGCGTCCACGCTCTGCGTGACCATGGAGCTGGCCTGCTGCGCCATGCGGCAGACGAGCGTGCAGTCAAACGTGTTGTGGCTGAGGAAAAACGGGATGATCTCCGCAATATCCGCCGCCTGATCGCCGATGCGCTCCATATCCGTGATCATTTTGAGTGCTGCCGAAATCTGCCGCAGATCACGCGCGACCGGCTGCTGCTGCAAAAGCAGCTTCAGACACAGCGCTTCGATCGAGCGCTCCTGCTCGTTTGTCTGCTCCTCCAGCTCCGCGACCGGCGCGGCGGTCGCCGCGTCCTGATTTTCGAGCGCCTGCGCGGCAAGACCGATGGCCTTCGCGCACGTTTCGCCCATCTGCGTCAGCTCTTCATTCAGCAGGGCAAGCTGCTGGTCAAATTTGCTTCTCATTATCCGAACCTCCCGGTGATGTAATCCTCGGTGCGCTTCTCCTTCGGCTGGTAGAACAGCGTCTGCGTGTCGTCGTATTCGATCAGCTCACCCAGCAGGAAAAACGCCGTTTTGTCCGAAATGCGCAGCGCCTGCTGCATGTTGTGCGTGACGATGATGATGGTGTACTGCTCCTTCAGATTCGTGGCAAGCTCTTCGATCTTGGAGGTCGAAATGGGGTCGAGCGCACTCGTCGGCTCGTCCATCAGCAGAACCTGCGGCTGCACGGCCAGCGCCCGCGCGATGCAAAGCCGCTGCTGCTGTCCGCCGGAAAGGCCCAGCGCGCTCTTTTTCAGCCGGTCCTTTGACCTCGTCCCAGATCGCCGCGCCGCGCAGCGACTGCTCGACGATCTCGTCCAGCTCATCCTTTTTGCGCACGCCGTGCGTCCGGGGGCCATAGGCAATGTTGTCGTAGATGCTCATGGGAAAGGGGTTCGGCTTCTGGAAGACCATGCCGATCTCGCGCCGCAGCTCGTTCACGTCGACAGACGGTGCAAATATCCTGCCCGTTATATTTGACCTCACCCTCAATGCGCACACCCGGAACCAGATCGTTCATACGGTCGAGCGTCTTGAGAAACGTTGATTTGCCGCAGCCGGAGGGGCCGATGAGGGCTGTAATGCTCTTTTCCGGGATGTTCATCGACACGCCCTTGAGCGCCTTCGTCTGCCCGTACCAGAGCTGTAAGTCTTTGACTGTGATAATATCGTTCATACACGAGTTCCTTTCAATACCGGCTCGAAGGCCAGCCCGTACCAGTGGCCGGGCTGCCGCTTGGCCGTTTCATGGATGCAGCTGTCGCAGAAGTCCGCCGCGCGCAGCAGCGCCGTCTGCGGCGCCTGTCCGCTCAGAAGCTCACCGCTCAGCGCGCTGGTAAACACATCGCCTGCGCCATGCACGGTCATATCGACGGCTTCCTTCTGCACAAGCGTCACGCGCCCGTCCAGCCGCGCCAGATAGCCGATGCGGTTGCCGGAGCCGACGCTGGTGATGACCGCGTCCTTGACCTGCTGCGCATATAAAAGCGTTTCGTCTGCGCTGGAGAAGGACAGACCGGCCAGCAGCGCGGCCTCCGTGCGGTTGGGCGTGATCAGATCGGCCAGACTGCAAAGCTCCCGCATGGCATCGACATGCGCGTCGGTAAAGCCGGTGTAGAGCGCTTCGTGGTCGCCCAGCACGGGATCGACGATCACAAGCGTGTCCGTATCGGCAAAGCTGCGGATGAATTCCGCTGTCAGCCTGATCTGCTCGACTGTGCAGCAGTAGCCGGTGATAATGGCGTCAAATTTCACGCCTAGCTTTTTCCAGTGCGCGGCGAACAGCCGCATATTCTCCGTCATATTCTGCACGACGAAGCCGGTAAAGCCGCCCGTGTGCGTCGATAAGATCGCCGTCGGCAGCGGAACCGTCTCCACACCGTAGCTGGACAGAATTGGAATTGCTACGCTCAGGGAGCACTTGCCGAAGCAAGACAGGTCGTTGATCAGCGCGGCCCGCTTCAGGCCGCAGGGGTTGACAGATTTCATTGCTGGCTCCGTTTCTGGATCTGTTTTCCGACGATCCCGGCGGCAAGATTGATCAGAAGCGTTAAGATCATAAGAATGGCCGCGATGGCGAAGGCAACGTCAAATTCGCCCTCCTCCTTCGCGTAGGCGTACAGCGCGACCGTCAGCGTCGCGCCGGGGCTGGCAAGCCCGATGACGAATTTGTTCAGCGTGTGGGCAAAGCCTGCCGTGAACAAAAGTGCGGCGGATTCGCCCAGAATACGGCCAGCGGAGAGGATGCAGCCGGTCACAATGCCGTCGATGCAGCCCGGCAGCACGACCGTGCGCACCACGCGCCATTTGCCTGCGCCAAGGCCGAACGCACCCTCGCGGTAGCTCTGCGGAACCGTCCGCAGACTTTCCTGCGTTGTGCGCAGGACGGTCGGCAGGTTCATGATCACGAGCGTCAGGGCACCGGCCAGGAGGCTCGTCTGCATACCGAGAAATTCACAGAAGAACAGCATACCGACCAGACCGTAAATGATGGACGGAATGCCGGAAAGCCTCTCGGCGGCGTATTCAATGGCCGCGACGAGCTTTTTGTTCTGCGCGTACTCCGTCAGATAGACCGCCGCGCCCACGCCGAGGGGCAGGACAATGAGCAGGGAAGCGAGCAGGATCTGCATGGTGTTGCAGATATCCGGCAGAATGCCGATGGCGCCGGTGATATAGCTCGGCTTCGTCGAGATCAGGTGCCATGTGACATACGGCAGGCCCTTATAGAGCACATATACGATCATGAACACGACCAGCGCGGCCGTCAGCACGGCGGCGAGGAGCAGCAGCGCGCGCATGACAGCGGTATACACCCGTCTGGACGCGGAAAGCTTGTTTGTCAGCATGGTTTCACTCCTTTTTGCGCTTCAGGAAGAAGTTGAGCGCCGCGTTGATGAGCATGATGAACAGGTACAGAACCAGTGCGATGGAGAACAGCGCCTGCCGCTGCAGGCCGGACGCATAGGACATTTCGCTTGCGACCGCCGTGGTCAGAAAGCGCACGCTTTCAAACAGCGACGGCATATTCGGCGCGTTGCCCGACACCATCATGACGGCCATGGCCTCGCCGATGGCGCGGCCTACGCCGAGCACGACGGCAGCGGCAATGCCGCTTCTGGCCGCCGGAGCCGATACGCGGAACCACGTCTCGACCGGCGTTGCGCCGAGGGCCAGCGACGCGTCCTCATACTCCTTCGGAACCGCGTCGAGCGCGTTGACGGAAACCTTAATAATGGACGGCAGGATCATAATTGCCAGCACGACCATCGCGGTAAGCAGGCTTGCGCCGTCCGGCACGTGGAACAGCTTCCGGATGCCGGGAACGAGCACCAGCATACCGACCAGACCATAGACAACCGACGGGATACCGGCAAGCAAACTGACCGCCGATTCCATGACGGAGCGGAGCTTCTTCGGGGCCATTTTGGAAAGAAACACCGCCGTCAGGAACCCGACCGGCACGCCGAGCAGAATTGCACCGCACGTGCCGTATACGCTGGTGAGGATGAAGGGGAGAATGCCGTATTTCGGCTCGGCGGCCGTCGAGGCCCATTCCGTGCCGAACAGGAAGTTTCCGAGGCCGATTTTTGTAATGGCCGGCAGGCCGGACAGGATCAGGTACACGGTAATGAGCAGCACGCAGCCGACTGTGACCAATCCTAACAGGAGGAAGACGCCGTGTACGACGTCTTCCATTGTCTGTTTCTTTTTCATATCAGCCGTTCACCGGGACAGCACCGGCGGAGGTAATGTACTGGGCGGCTTCCGCGCTCAGGGCGAAGTCGAAGAACTTCTGTGCGTTCTCGGAGAGCTTCGCGCCGGTCTTGGTCACGAGAACGAACGGTCGCTGGATGACATAGCTGCCGTCCTTGACGGTATCCTCCGTGGGGGCCACGCCGCCGACGGTCAGAGCCTTGACGTTGTCCTTCAGCGCTGCAAGGGAAGCATAGCCGATGGCGTCCGGGTTCTGGGAGACGGTGGTGATGACGTCGCCGGTGGAGGTCAGCTCCTGACGGTACTGGCAGGCATCCTTGGTGCCCGTGATGGATTCAAAGCCGTCGCGTGTGCCGGAACCGGCTTCACGACCGATGAGAACGATAGCTGCGTCATTGCCGCCGACTTCGGGACCAGTTGGTGATCTTGCCGGTGTAGATATCGGCGATCTGCTCGACCGTCAGGTCGGAAACGGGGTTTTCGGGGTTCACGATCATGGCAATGCCGTCGAGCGCGACGGTCGTTTCGGTCAGCGCTGCCTTCTCATCGTCCTTCAGTGCACGGCTGGACAGGCCAATGTCGCAGCGGCCTTCGGAAACAGCCTGAATGCCGGAGCCGGAGCCGGTGGGGTTATAGGTCACGTCAATGCCTTCCTTTTCGGTGAACGCTTCGCCGAGTGTGCCGATGACCTTTTCCATCGAGGTCGAGCCGTCGGTCGTGACAGGGGAGGCGTCCTTCTTCGCGCAGCCCACAAGCGTCAGCGCAGCCAGGGCAATGACAAGTACAGTCGTCAGAATTTTGTTCATCTTTTTCATTTTGATGATCTCCTTTTGATTTGCTTGACATCTCGTCTACGGTCATAAGGATATCGCCGCTGTCTAAAATTCGAAAGCACGGTTCGGTAAAACTTTGGTCAAATTTTTGCGTGGAATGTAAAATCAAATGCGTGAAAACTCCCCCTCCGCAGTGAAGTGCGGAGGGGGAGTAGTTGGAAGCGTTCGTTATTCTGCCTGTTTTCTTTCTCTTGCGCGCAGGAACAGCAGCACGCCGAGCAGCAGCGCTGCGCTGGCCAGCCAGGTGATGTACACATTCTGCACGAAGCCTGCGACGATGAAGCCGATAAAGCTGACGATCGCGACGGTGAGCGCATAGGGAAGCTGCGTGGACATGGTCAAGATGCTCACACTGCGCACCGGCGGAGGCCATGATGGTCGTGTCGGAGATGGGGGAGCAGTGGTCGCCGCACACGGCGCCCGCGCAGCAGGCGGAGATGCCGATGATGAGCAGCTTGCTGTCAGCAGGGAAGACGGCGGTAACGATCGGGATCAGAATGCCGAACGTGCCCCAGCTCGTGCCGGAGGCAAAGGCCAGAATGCAGGCCACGACGAAAATGACGGCGGGCAGCATACTGTACAGCCACGCAGAAGCGGCGTACATCAGATCGTAGACATATACATCCGCGCCAAGGGCGTTGATCATGGCCTTCAGCGAGACGGCCAGCGTCAGGATGATGATCGGCGGGACCATGGCAATAAAGCCCTTGGGCACGCAGGCCATGGCCTCCTTGAAGGTCAGAACCTTCCGCGCGACGAGATAAATGACCGTCAGCACCAGCGCGATGATACCGCCCCACGGCAGACCGACGAAGGCGTTCGTATTGCCGAAGGCGCCGATAAAATCGCCCGTGAACGACGGATCGCCGGACATATCGGCGCCGAAGAAGCCGCCGACATAGATCATGCCGATCGTGCAGGTCACGATCAGCACCAGCACCGGGAGAATGAGGTCGATCACGCGCCCGTTCGGGTTGGCCGATTCACCGGCTTCCTCCACCAGCGCAGACAGATCGCCCTTCGCGGCCTTGGCCTCAAATTTGCGCATGGGGCCGTAATCGAGCTTCATGGCGATGATCGCGAGAATGAACACGAAGGTCAGAATGGAATAGAGGTTATAGGGAATGGCCTTGACGAACAGCTCAATGCCGCTCATGCCGGTGTCGAGGCCCTCGGCCGTGGAGGAAACTGCCGCCGCCCAGGACGAGATCGGCGCGATCATGCACACGGGAGCCGCCGTGGCGTCGATCAGATACGCCAGCTTGGGACGGGAAATTTTGTGGCTGTCCGTGACCGGGCGCATGACGGAACCGACGGTCAGGCAGTTAAAGTAATCGTCAATGAAAATCAGAATGCCGAGCACGAACGTCGCCAGCTGCGCGCCTGCGTGCGTCTTGATGTGCGTCTCGGCCCAGCGGCCAAAGGCAGCCGAGCCGCCCGCTGCGTTGACCAGCGCGACAATAATGCCCAGCAGCACGAGGAACAGGAAAATGCCCGCGTTGGCGGAGATCGCGGTGATCAGACCGTCATTCAGGATGGTGTCGAGCGTCGCGACGGGCGCAAAGCCGCAGGTGAACAGGCTGCCGACCAGAACGCCGATGAACAGCGCGCTGTAGGCTTCCTTTGTGATAAGTGCCAGCACGATCGCGATGACCGGCGGCAGCAGCGACCAGGCCGTGTTTGCAAGCGATGCGCCGTTTGCGCACTTGACCGCCGCGACGACGAGCAGCGCCAGAATGACGACTGCGACGAGCGTGGTCAGGATCGTTTTGGATCTGGATGCTTTGGGTTTCATGGATCTCACTCCTAAATAAAAATGCGTCATGATCTTCCATCATGACGCACATCAAATCTCGTGTTCGCGCATGACAGCTCTCCACGGGGCAAACCCCCGTGACAGTCCGCAGGATCTTCTCCCTGCGTCCCAGATACCGGCGCTGCGGGAACGGCGGCGGCTCTTCGGCGGCTTCCCCTTTCAGACGCCCGGTTCCCGCCGGATACGCGCCCTACTCCTGTCAGCCGCAGCCTCTCTCATAACGGGTTTCATTATACAGCGTGATAAAGAAATGTCAAGAATATTTATGAATCTTTTCTGAATAAATATTATTCTGCCGAACCGTGGCGGATCCCGCGGCCTGCGCATACGATAGAGCGGGAGGAGAGTATCATGTTTTCCTATCTCTTTACGTTCCGCAGCCAGACAGCGGCGCAGTCCGGCAGGCGGATCCTCTATGAGGCGGGGCTTTGGACGCAGCTGCGCCGTGCGCCGCAGGAGGTGTCGAGCCTCGGCTGCACGTGGGGCGTTTATGTGGAGGGGGCCGACGGCGTGCACGCCGCACAGCTCCTGCGCGCATGGAGCAGCCCCGTTTCCGGCGCTTACCGCGTCCATCCGAACGGCTTTCTGGAGAAGGCGCAGCTATGATCTACCTGGACGCCGGAGCCACCACGCTCCAGAAGCCGCCCGCTGTTGCCCTTGCGGTGCAGAGCGCCATGCGCCGCATGGCGACACCCGGGCGCGGCGGGCATCCGCCCGCCATGCGCGCAGCCGACGCGGTCTATGACTGCCGCTGTCTGGCAGGGGCGCTGTTTGACGCGCAGCCGGAGCAGGTCGTATTCACCATGAATGCGACCCATGCGCTGAATCTGGCGATCAAAACGCTCGTAAAGCCTGGCGGACGTGCGGTTATTTCCGGTTTTGAGCATAACGCGGTCCTGCGGCCGCTGCACCATCTTGGCGCAGAGATCATCGTCGCCGGACGGCGGCTGTTTGACCCGGCGGATACGATTTCCGCGTTCGACCGCGCCATCACGCCGGGCACAAGCGCCGTGATCTGCACGCACGTGTCCAACGTGTTCGGGTATATCCTGCCTGTCGAAGAAATTGCGGCCCTGTGCCGTGCGCGCGGCGTTCCGTTCGTGCTCGACGCGTCGCAGTCGGCGGGGCTGCTGCCGGTGCGCCTTGCGGAGCTGGGCGCGGATTTTATCGGTATGCCGGGCCATAAAGCGCTCTACGGCCCGCAGGGCACGGGGCTGCTCCTGTGCGCCCGTATGCCGGATACGCTTCTGGAGGGCGGCAGCGGCAGCGCCTCGCGCCTGCCGGATATGCCGCCGGAGCTGCCGGATCACGCGGAGGCCGGGACGCAGAACGTCTGCGGCATCTGCGGCCTTGCCGCCGGGCTGCGCTTTGTGCGGCAGCAGACCCCGCAGCGCCTGCTTGCGCACGAAATCCGCCTTAGAAGGCTGCTTGCATCCATGTTGGAGGATATTCCGGGTATTCGTCTGTTTACAGGCGAGGCGCAGAGCGGGACACTCAGCCTCTGCGCGGCGCAGACGGACTGCGAGACGCTTGCCGCGCGGCTTGCATCCGAGGGGATCTGTGTGCGCGCGGGCCTGCACTGCGCGCCGCTTGCGCACGAGTCCGCAGGAACGCTCGAAACCGGGACCGTCCGCTTCAGCCTCTCCGCGTTTAACACCGAGCGTGAGATCCTGGAAATCGCAAAGCACATCAGAAGCTGCCTCCAATAATGCCGCCCGGCACGCGCCCGCATCGGCTCCCCTTGTGCGCAAGGGAAGCCGGCGGCGCACGCTGCTTTTTTCGACAGGCCCATTTTTTCTCTTTCTTTTTCTGCGCAATCGTGTATGATATACTATATATGATCGTATGGGAGGCCGCGATATGGACGAGCTGGAAAAAAAGCCGGACGCGCCGCAGAAGTCTGCGGAAAAGAAGCCGGAACGAAAAAACGACTTTGACAACCGGCGGAAGCTGATGTATGTGCTCTGCGGCGGATATCTGATCTATCTCGCCATCAAGATGGGACGGGATTATCCGGGTCTTGCCGCCAGCGGCGTCTGGTCCAGTGACCGTATCATCGCGCTGTGCGGAGCGATCGCGTTTTCCATCATCGGCGCGGCTCTGCTGGTGATCACCGCAGTCCGGAGCGTGCGCGAGTGGAAGCAGGACGCGCAGAACGAACAGGAGGAACACACGGATGAATGATATGACATTATTTCTCGACCTGATCCTGATAGCCAGCGGCGCGTACTGTATGTATACGTTCCTGCGTCTTGCCGTCACGAAACGGCTGTTCAAAAACGGTCTGCTGGTGCCGAAGGAGAAAAAAATCTCCGACTGCGCGGACGAGCAGATGTACATCGGCTATATGATGCCGCCGCTTGCGGTCATGGCCGTCATGACCATGGGGTACGGCGTGTGCATGCTGCTCAACGACCTGCGCGAAACGCCCTTCCTCCCGTATCCGTGGCCGCTGGTGATCCTGGCCGCCGTGCTGGCCTCGCTCGTCTGGTACGCCATCCGCAATTCCCGCGCCAACCGGGAGTATTTCGGCATGTAAACGAAAATGACAGCGCCGCCTCCTGCCGTAACAGCAGGAGGCGGCTTTTCGCATATTTGGAGGTCAGGGCAGCAGGCCCTTGTTGGTCTTTTCACGTGACTGAAGACCTCTTCAAAGCGGTTCAGCGCCTCGTCGATGATCTCCGGCGTGTCGGCCATGGAGGTGTACAGGCGGCTGCCGGCCAGCGTGACGATGCCGTTTGCCATATAGGCCGCGCCCATGCGCTCCATCGAATCCTTGCGGACATACATCATATCCTTGTGCTTGAGCAGACCGACCGCGGACTTTGCAAACGACATGGACGAGAAATCAAAGCTCATCGCGCCCGTGCACTCGAGATGCACGATGGAGCCCTGGTTATAGGCCACGAACGGCAGGCCGTACCGGTCAAGCAGCCCCTTGAGGCCGTCACACAGGCGGTCGCCCATTTTTCCCGCGATCTCGCAGGCGTTCGTGCGCTCGATCTCACGGATGGCCGTGTACCCGGCGAGGCAGGACAGAGGATTGGCCGCCAGTGTGCCGCCGACATACGCCCGGTGCTTGCCTGTGGCAAGACCGGCCGCCATGAGCTGCGCGTATTCCTTCTTGCCGCCGACGCCGCCCGCCGACGGGTAGCCGCCTGCGACGATCTTGCCGAAGACCGTCAGATCCGGCACGACGCCGAAATAGCCCTGCGCGCCCGAAAGCGCGACGCGGAAGCCCGTGACGACCTCGTCGAAGATCATCAGCGCGCCGTATTTGTCGCACAGCGTCCGCACGCCTGCGTTATAGTCGTGCGCAACGGGCCGCGTGCCGCTCTCGGGGCCGACCGGCTCGACAATGACGCCCGCTGTGCCGCCGAGCAGCACGTTGCGCTTGAGCATATCCTCCAGCATGGTCAGATCATTCGGCCGCACCTCGTCCGTCGCCTCATAGCAGCCGCCGGGGATGCCGTGCGATTCCAGAAGCGCCCGGCTGCCGGGGATTTTCAGACCGTAGACCATCTGGTCGGACCAGCCGTGGTACGCGCCGCCGACCTTGATGATGCGCTTTTTGCCCGTGGCAATGCGCGCGATGCGAAGCGCCGCCATGACGGACTCCGTGCCGCTGCCGAGCATACGGAACATTTCAACGTTCGGCATATGCTTATTGATCTCTTTTGCGATCATCAGCTCGGATTCGTGGAGCAGACCTGTCACCGGGCCGCACTCGTTCAGCAGTTCGATCACCTTTTCCCGGATGACGGGATAGTTGCTGCCGAGGATCGTCGGGCCGCCGGCCTGTAAGAAGTCGATATACTGATTTCCGTCCTTGTCGTAGAGATACGCGCCGTCGGCCCGCGCCATGCACATGGGAAACGGCTTGTTGAAGGCCAGATTGTGCTGGACGCCGCCGGGGATATACTCCTTGGACTCCTCGTACACGGCTTTGGACGCTTTACACTTCTCGTCAAAATAGTTCAGGATCACATTATTGTAATACTCGTCCGTGACCTCCCATATGGGCTGGCTGGTCAGGGCCTTGAGCCTCGCGTTGATCTCGTTGGGATCGTCCCAACGGCTGATGCCGCAGTTGTTCATTTCTGTTCCTCCTTTTTCGCAAGGTCATTGGTGTCCATGCTGCCCCGGAACACGACGAATGTGTCAAACAGGTATTCCGTGACAAAATTCAAAAGCATATTCATAACGGTGACCAGATATTCGTTCCAGCCGCAGCTTTCGACCAGCCAGTTGCCGAGAAGGGTTGACAGGGGCGTGAACACGGCGTAGTAGCACAAAACCAGCGCCATGGCCTTCGGCACATTGTTGGCGCTCTTGAACGTGAATTTCCGGTTGAGCGTGAAGTTCCACACCACAGACGCCACCAGCGCGATCAGATAGCACGGCCAGTAGCTCCATTTACACAGCTCATTGAGCAGCGTAAACAATCCGATCTGGATGATGCCTGCCGAGGCCGAAAACAGCACAAATTTGACAACCCGCCAAATTTCTTTCTTTTTCTCCGGTCATTTTCCTGCCTCCTTCTGCTTTGCGTATTTCTGCTGATAGACCAGATGCTGCAGGGCAATATCCGCGCGGGACAGCTGTGCGCGCTCACCGAGCGCCGCCGTATGCAGCGCACAGACGGCAGCCTTGTCCGCGAGAACTGCCAGCGCCTGCGTATCGTCCTCGTCCTTCCCGCAGACGACTGCACCCACACCCGGAACCAGCACCGCGCAGCGCTTATCCAGCGCGGCGGAAATCTCACCCGCCGCAGCGCTCTGCGTGACCGGGATCACCGGGCCGATCATCTGCGCCATGTCGTCCAGCTGGGCGCGGATGGGCCGATTCAGCGCCGCCATAGTCAGAAGTGCGTCCGTCCGCGCGGCACAGGCCAGCGGATGTGCGTGGCGAACCTTGGCAAGCACGGAATCCAGTCGCTTCTGCTCCATGACCGGTGCAGCTTGCTCTAATACACCCTGCCAGCAGCGGCGGCAGAGCCGTTCGAGCAGCTGCGCACGCATCAGCGCTTCGTCGTGGCTGCGCGCGCAGATCAGAACGCCGTGGTGCGCCATCAAAATCGTTCTGGCCCCGCGCGACATGGCCTCGCGCATCGCGCTTTGCAGCGTCTTTGTGCCCGGCAGGCCGTAGCCCGCCACGGCCACGCCGCCGAGCTGCTGCCGCTCCTCGCCGGTAAAGCAGCCGGGCTTGTATCCGCACAGGCCCAGCGCCGAGGCGTAGGTCTGGTGCGTGTGAATGACAAAATTGACGTCCTCAAACATCGAATAGGCGAGCGCGTGCACCGCCCGTTCGCCGGACGGCCTGCGCGGGCCGGTCCATTTGCCGGTCGCCAGATCGCACAGCGCGATATCCTCCGGCGCGATGCTGCCGTAGTCCATGCCGCTGGGCGTGACGAGATAATGTCCGCCGTCCGCGCGGGCCGAAACATTGCCCCCACGTCCGGGCGACAAGCCCGTTTTCCAGCAGCTCGCGGCCCGTTTCACAGATACACGTCCGTAAAGCCTGATCGTCCATTGCTTATCCCTCCTTCAGTCTGTTCAGCAGTGCAAAATTCTTCTTATTCGACGCGTACAGCTGCCGGAATACGCGGTAATTGCGGTCATAGACCGGCTTTAAGGCCGCGTTCGGCGTATAGCGCCCGTTGACCTTCACGTGCGAAGCAGCCTGCGCCAGATCCGGAAACAGCCCGCTTCCGACCGCCGCCAGCATCGCCGCGCCGATAGCCCCGACGTCCTTCGTGTTTTCAACTGTCTCGACCGTCCGGCCTGTAATGTCGGCCAGCATCTGACACGTCACCTTTGAAAGCGCCCCGCCGCCGACGAACCGGATGACCGGGGCCGTCTTTGTTTTCCGTTCCTCGCATTCGAGCATCCAGCGCTGGTGGAAGCAGATGCCCTCCAGAACCGCCCGCAGCATCTGCGCCTTGCCCGTCTCCAGCTGAATGTTGAAGAATATCCCGGCTGCCGCCGGGTCTTCAAACGGACAGCGGTTGCCATGCAGCCACGGGGTAAAGATCACGCCGCCGGAGCCGGGCGCGACCTGCGCGACGGTGTCAGACATATAATCATACAGGCTCTCGTAGACGCTTTCCTGGCTCTCGGCCACGTCGGTCTTGGACAGATAGATATTGACCTCATCCAGCACCAGATGATCCTTGACCCATTCGAAGCACTTGCCTGCCGTCTCCATTTCGGCGAAATAATTGTATTTTCCCTTTTCCGCGCCGACAATGCCCGCGATCATCGCCGAAAGATCGACCGCCTGATGGTCCATCACCGTTCCGACCCAGCCGGACGTGCCGGAATAGATATGCGTGCTGCCGACGGCGGTGCAGCCCGCGCCCACGCCGATGAGTGTCGCGTCGCCGCCGCCTCCGTAGACCCGCGTGCCGGGGCAGAGGCCCAGCTCCCGCGCGGCCTGCTCCGTCAGAAGCCCCGCCACGTCGGTGCATTCAATGATCTTCGCCAGATGGCGCGTCTCGACGCCGTACATCCGGCAAAGCCCTTCGTTCCAGCCCTCATGGCCGGGCCGCGTGTCGTAAAGGAACGTCGAATAGGCCGAGTCGCGCGTCATGACAAATTCGCCGGTCGCCCGCGCGATCAGAGATTCCTTCACGTCCAGCCATTTGTGGGCTTCTTGGAAGATCTCCGGCTCGTGCGCCTGCACCCATTTGTATTTCCAGAGCGGGTCCTTGACGCTTGTGGACGCGGCGTGCGTCGCGCGCAAAGAGCGCAGCAGCATCCCGATGTTCACGCCGGAAACGCACGGCCCGTGCGTCTGGCAGGCTTTGAATTCTGCCGAAGCCCGCTGATCCATATAGCTCATCGGGCGGCGCAGCGCGCGGCCATACTCGTCCACGAGCACCATGCCCTGCATCTGGGAGCAGAACGAAATGCCGGTCACCTGTGCAGGCGTTACGTCGGTCTTTTCGAACACGGCCTTCGTCGTGCGGCACATGGCGTCCCACCATTCGTCCGCGTCCTGCTCCGCGCCGCCGTCCGGCAGAATGTAAAGCCCATAGCCCGCGTATGCGCTCGCGATCAGCCGGATATCCTGTTCGGCTCCGAACAGGCAGGTCTTGACTCCGGTCGTTCCGAAGTCGTAAGCGATGAGATACTGCATACGTCTCCTTTCATCGCGCCCAGCAAAAAGCGCGTCAGCCTGTCGGCCATTTTTGTATCCTCCAAAGCGGCCTCGCCGCAGAAGATCCGCATCCGCTCCTGATAATATTCGCAGCTGTAGGAAAACTGCAGCATCATCAGCAGATTGTCAAAGAAAAACGCAAACAGCTGCGGCTCGATCCGCTCTGTAAGCTGGCCGCCCTGCTGCGCGCCGTCAAACAGGCGCGTATAAAGCGCCGCCGTGCGCGACTCGATCTCGCGGGCAAGCGTTCCGGCATACTTCCGGCAGCTGCCGGAGGTGATCTCGTTGTACATCGCGTTGTAGCTCGCGTGGCTGCGCGACTGGCGGATGAGTGCAAGAATGAGCCTCTGCATCCGCACCTCCAGCGGCCCGCCGCCCGCGGCGGCCTCCTGCAAGGTCGCGTCCAGCAGCTCAAGCGAATGCCGCACGCAGGCGAGGAAGAACGCGTCCTTGTCTCCAAAGTATTTATAAATCACGCCGACGCTTACACCCGCATTCTTCGCGACCGACGCGACCGACGCGGGCTGAAAGCCGCAGCGGGCAAATTCCGCAATGCCCGCCTCCAGAATCGTGCCCAGCGCCGCTTCGTCCAGCTTCCGATACATAAAACACCTCAATATGACGTGAATGACTGTTCACGTCATATTATAATTCTGATAAAAACATCTGTCAATCTACAAAATAATTCAGCACATCAAACAAAAATTTGCAGCAGCCGAACGGTGTTCCTGTTTTGCTGTGTATTTCATGGAAACAAAAATCTTTTGCTGTTTTTCAGAAGCGCGCACCAAGCTTTTGACATTTTCCGTTCCCCGTGCTACACTGAAAGAAAAAACAGGAGGACGTTTATGTCTCTCATTCCTTACTATCTGCAATACGTATCCGAGATCTGCGAGGGCACGCGCAAGGCGCCTGCGGGCATTGTGCTCACGGAGCAGGAGGATCTGAAAAAGGCGCTGCAATTGCAGGCCGAGATCACGAAGCTGGGCATTCCCGCCTTCGTCAAAGCCTGCGCCGAGGCTGACGGGACGGAAATTCCGCAGGAGGAATATGACAGCTTCGACCCGGCTGAGCTGAACACGGCTATCGCGCAGCTTGCCGCAGCCTCCCAGCCGCAGGAGCCGGCGGAGGAAGCGCCGCAGGAGCCGGTCAGGACCGAAACGCGCGATATCTTCGAAATTTTCCTCGACAGCGTGTGTCTGGACGATGCTCTGCTGACATATCTGATCGACATTTTGAAGCGCCGCTCCGAGCCGGAATTTGCCAAGCTGTCCCACGCGGCGGCCCGCACCGAGCTGAAGCTGGACGATTTTCTTGCCTGGCTCGGCAATATGGAGCTGCTGGCAGGCGAGGATGAGCAGGCGTGCGCGGCCATTATGGACAAATGCCTGTACCGGCTGGAGCAGGAGGGCGAGATGGAGCTGATCGCGGCGCTGCTTTCCGGCGACGAGACGACCTTCAAGCTCTTCCGCACGCAGGCGCCGGAGCTGGTGCACCTGCCGGATGCAACCTATGAATGGTATTGCAGGCACTATCTGGACCGCTATTATCCCGTCCGCTTCATTCTGCATCATCAGGGGATCGAGTTTCCCCGCGCATAAGGAGGCTTCTCATGGAACCCATCTATGTCACCGGCCACCGCAATCCCGATACCGATTCCATTGTTTCCGCCATGGCCTATGCCGCGCTGCGAAACGCGCTGGGCGATCGGGAATTTGTTCCCGCGCGTCTGGGGCATATCTCCGATGAGACGCGGCTCGTGCTCGACCGCTTCGGCTTCGAGCCGCCTGTGCGCATCCAGACCATGCGCACGCAGGTGCGCGATCTGGACTATGACACGCCCCCGGCCCTGTCCGGCGCGGTCACCGTCAGCCGGGCCTGGGCGGCACTGCAGACCAACAAGGCAAAATCCATCCCCGCTATCCCCGTGACGAACGAAAACGGCGAGCTGTACGGCATGCTCTCACCCAGCGAGATCGCAAGCTATGACATGCAGACGCTTTCCAATTCCCGCGTCGACAGGATCCCGGTTTTTAATCTCCTGAGCGTTCTGGACGGCAAGATCCTGAACGAGTCCGGGTATCTGGCCGACACGATTAGCGGCGAGGTATCCATCGCCCTGCCGCAGAACAATGAAAACCTGCTCTTTAAAGGCCCGGACGCCATCGTCATCGTCGGCGAACAGCCGGAAATGGCGCGCCGCGCTGTCGAGCAGCAGGTCAGCTGCCTGATCGTGTGCCAGGCCGAGCTGCCGGAGCAGCTGCGGCAGATGCAGACAAACACCTGCATCATCGCCACGCCCTTCGACGCGTACAAGGCCGCCCGCATGGTCTATTATGCCATTGAGGTCGCGCGCGTGTGCCGCACGGAGGATCTTGAGGCGTTCCACCTGACCGATTTCGTGGACGACGTGCGCGAGGTTGTGCTCAAAAGCCGCCACCGCAGCTACCCGATCCTCGATGAAAACGACAAGGTCGTCGGCACGCTCTCCCGCTATCATCTGATCAAACCGCGCCGCAAGCGCGTTGTGCTGGTCGATCATAACGAGGCGGCGCAGTCCGTCCCGGGTCTTGAACAGGCGGAGATCGTCGAGATCATCGACCACCACCGGCTGGCCGATATCCAGACCGGCGGCCCCATTTACTTCCGGAACGAGCCGGTCGGCTCGACTGCGACGATCATCTCCGAAATGTATCAGGAGCGCGGCCTCATGCCGCCTGCAAAGCTGGCCGGTCTGATCGCGGCGGCCATCGTCGCCGACACGGTCATGTTCAAATCCCCGACGTCCACCGCCGTCGACCGCCGCATGGCCGACCGCATGGCGCGCATCGCCAATATCTCGCTCGACGAGCTGGGCAAGACCATCTTCTCTGCGTCCATCTCTGACGACAAGCCCGCCGACGCGCTGCTGTTCACGGATTTCAAGGATTTCCATATCGCCGATCACGATTTCGGCGTCAGCCAGATCACCTGCGTCGACTCCGAGCGCATGATGCAGCGCAAGGACGAGTTCCTGGCCGTCATGCAGAAGACGATGGCGGAGCGCGGCTATACGCTCATGATCCTCATGCTGACGGACGTGCTGCTGGAGGGCACGCACCTTCTGTATCTCGGCGACGAGGATATCATCACACAGGCCTTCGGTGTCCAGCTCAAGGATCACACCTGCTTCCTGCCGGGCGTTGTGTCCCGGAAAAAGCAGGTCATCCCAATGCTGACCGCCCTGTGGGGATAACAAAGGAGTTTTTTTATGCGTCTTATTTTCATCCGCCACGGCGAACCCGATTACGAGCACGATTCGCTCACCGAAAAGGGCTGGCGCGAGGCAAAGCTGTTGGCAGCCCGCACAAAGGACTGGCATGTCGATGATTTCTACGTTTCCCCGCTTGGCCGTGCGCGGGATACTGCGTCCTTTACGCTCAAAGCGCACGGAAAGACGGCAGAGATCATGGATTGGCTGCATGAATTTCTGGGCAAGGTGCCGGACGGGGCCGGCGGAACGCGCCTCTGCTGGGATCTGATGCCCGCCGACTGGACGGCGCAGCCGGAGCTGCTGCAGCCCACCGGCTGGGAGGCCGCGCCGCTCTTACAGGGTACGAACGTCAAGGCCGAATACGACCGCGTGACCGCCGGACTGGACGCGCTGCTCGCGTCATACGGCTACACCCGGCACGGCGGATATTATACCTGCCGCGAGACCTGTGAAAAAACCATCGTCTGCTTCTGTCATTTCGGCATCACGGCTGTTCTGCTGTCTCACCTGTGGAACGTCAGCCCGTTTGCCGTGCTGCACGGGGCGTTCCTCGCCCCGACGTCCGTAACGGTTCTGAACACGGAGGAGCGCCAGCCCGGCATTGCATACTTCCGCTGCCAGATGATGGGCGATACCTCGCACCTTCTGATCGGCGGAGAACCAGTATCCTATTACGCATCCTACGCAGAGCCGTTTCAGGGCTGAACCGGCTCTGCAGAACCAAAATACCCCCGGCCGTCCGCTTGTAAAGCGGCTGGCCGGGGGCTTGTCTGTTATTCGGCTTTCGGCGGCTGGCCCTCGCCCGACGGCTTTCTGGGGCCTCCGCTGCGGCGTCTGCGGCGGCGGGGCTTGGATTGGCCGTCGGCTGCTTCCGCTTTTTCCGGACGCTCCTGCTTCTGCGGGGCGGGCTTGCGGTCGGGCTTGTCCTGCTGGGGCGGGCGCTCCTTCTTGGGGCGGTCCCTGCGGGGGGCGTCAGTGCGCGGCTGATCCTTTGGCGCGGGCGCGGGTTTTTCCGGGGCGGCAGTCTCCTGCGGGCGTTCGCCTGCGGGCTTCGTGCGGCGGCCGCCGCGCCGGCGGCGGCGATTCGCGCTCTTTCCGGCTTCTTCGCCGGCTGCCTCCGCTGTGTCCAGCGCTTCCGGCTCGATCACGGCGACGGCATCCGGATAGATGACCTCCGGCAGCTCCTCAAAAAACGCCTCCGTCTTCTGCACCGGACGCGGTTTGGAGGAAATGGGCGCAAAATCGCGCGGGATCGGCGGGTCGTTTTTGCGGGCCTTTCCGCTGCGCAGGATGTAGATATCCGTATTTTTATAGCTGCCGATCGTCTCCGGGTGGTCTTCCATGCGGACTCTGACGCTCTGGCGCAGGAGATTGACCTCGACGACCGTCCCGCGTCCGTCGGGCGTGTCGACAAGGATTCCATCTTCGGCGCGGTCTTGATGAGGTCCTCATAGGCCTCCTGCTCGTATTTCAGGCAGCACATGAGCCTGCCGCACGTGCCGGAGATCTTCGTCGGGTTCAGGCTGAGGTTCTGCGTCTTGGCCATTTTGATGGAAACGGGCTGGAAATCATCGAGGAATTCCTTGCAGCAGAAGGGCCTGCCGCATACGCCGAGTCCGCCGACCATCTTGGCCTTGTCGCGCACGCCGATCTGCCGCAGCTCGATGCGCGTGCGGAAGACGGAGGCCAGATCCTTGACCAGCTCGCGGAAATCGACGCGGCCGTCCGCCGTGAAGAAAAACAGAAGCTTGCTGCCGTCAAAGGCGCATTCCGCCGAGACAAGCTGCATTTCCAGCCCGTGCGCGGCGATCTTCTGCTGGCAGATCTCAAAGGCCTTCTTTTCCTTTTCCTGGTTCTCTGCGTTCGCGCGCTCGTCCTGCTGCGTCGCTACGCGCAGCACCCTGCGCAGCGGCAGCACCAGCTCACGCGGCTTGACCGGGTGGTTGCCGGCAGCGCAGAGGCCGAATTCGTCTCCGCGCGCCGTGTCGATGATGACGTGCGCACCGGCCTGCAGCGTCAGTCCGGCAGGGTCGAAATAATAGGATTTTGCATTATTGCGGAAGCGGATGTCCACCACGGTAACGGCGGCAGGCTCCGCCGGTTGGGCGGGCGCTTCCTCCTTTGCAGGCGCGGCGGCTTCCGCGGGCTGCTGTGTATCCGCCGCAGGCTGCTGCGCTGCGGCTTCCGGTTCTGCGGCGGCGGGCTGCTGCTCCAGAACGGTATCGGGGGTCTGTTCTTGCATGGTTCTCTCCAATCTGCCGCAGAGCCTGCGGCAAGGTAAAATTTCAGATTCGGCGCTCAGCGCAGCTTCATCGCAAGATAGCCGGTGACCGCACCTGCCGACGCATTGGCGGCCAGCGCGTCAATGGCAGCCTGAATGCTGTCGGACGCCTGCAAAAGCTCTGAGCCGGAGCGGCTGGCGACGATCTGCGCGGCGCTTTCCGACGCGGTGTCCAGTCCGCCTCTTTGCGTCAGCGCACCGCAGATGCACGCGCGCAGCTGCTGCAGCGCGGGAAGCAGCTGCTCCCGCTTCGCCTTTTCCATGGGCAGCAGCACGCGCAGCAGCGCCATCCGGTCATGCGCGGCATAGGCCGCGGCAAACTGCCGGACGAACGGCTCGTCCTCCGCATCCTGCAAAAGCGTCAGCGCCTGACCTAGAAAGCCGCCCGCGCGCAGATAGGCCGCGCGCAGAACGCCGTCAGGCTTGTCCGGCGCATTCTGCCGCAGAAACGGCAGCGCCTCATCCTGCGCCACCGGGCCGAGCTGCAGCTCCGCGCAGCGGCTGCGGATGGTCGGAAGCAGCCGCTCCGCGTTGGTCGACAGGATCAGGAACACGCCGTAATCCGGCGGCTCCTCCAGAATCTTCAGCAGCGCGTTCTGCGCGGATTCGTTCATATCCTGCCCGCGCGGGATGATGTAGATCTTGCGCTTTCCCTCGTTCGGGCGGATGAACATATCGCTTCTGGCTGCGCGGATGGGGTCGACGGTCATGGCCTTGTGGTCGGGATCGTCGACGGTGATGATATCCGGGTGGACACCCTCAAGCGCCTTGCGGCAGCCGGAGCAGACGCCGCAGGGGATCTTTCCGCTGCGCCCCTCGCACTGCATTGCCGCCGATAAGATCCGCGTGAGCGTATGCTTGCCAGAACCGGCAGGCCCGCAGAGCAGATAGCTGTGCGCCACGCGTCCGCTGGCGAATGCGCCGCTCAGACGCGCCTTGACGGCGTCATTTCCCAGAAAGCCGGTAAAGTCCATGTTCGGTGTTCCTTTCTCGGCCTATACTTCGCCTTATATCATAGTAGTATAACAGATTTTCCGCCGCTTTGCTACTGTTTTTTCTCCACCCGCAAAAACAGGCAGGGAACCGAATCCCTGCCTGCTTGTTCAGCTCTCCATCTGCCGTCCGAGAAAGCCCGCGACGGTCTGCACGAGCCGCTGCTCCGCCTCGCCGAGCGCAGGCGCGCCGTCCTCGCTCAGAAGCAGGACGCAGCCCATTAAGTCGCCCTCTGTCACAATGGGGGCTGCGGCGCCGACGCGGTAGCGGTCGGATGCATCCGTCGGCCGGACGGGCAGATCGCCGTCCTGATAGCGGTAGCTGCGCCGCAGCTCCATGAGCTGCTCCAGCTCCTGCGAGCAGCGCTGTCCAGAAGCTCCCGCTTCTGCACGCCATGCACCGCAATGATCGCGTCCCGGTCGCAGACCGCCGCGATATATCCGGTGTTCTTCCCAATCGCTTCACAGATCTGTCCCGCAAATTCCCCCAGATCGCCCATCGGCGAGTATTTCTTAAAGATCACCTCGCCGTCCTTCTCCGTATAAATCTCCAGCGGGTCGCCGCTGCTGATAACACTGACACGGAAAACCTTGTCCTTTCGGTGCGCCGCACCTTGGACAATTTCAGTTTCGTAGGGGTCGATGCCCACATCGACCCGCGGGCGGATGTGGGCATCCGCCCCTACAGATTGTAATTTGATATTTTCCGTGCCTTCACTAAAATTTGCGGCGTCCTCCGGGAGCGCGCCGGTCTTGAGCAGGCTGTCGATGTCCGCCTTGAGCTGCACCTCGATGTGATTCTCGTAGACCTTGATCTTTTCAATCATTAAATTCAGGTCATTGCGGTCGAGCGCCGGCTTTTCCAGAATGTCGTGAAATACATCCATTGCCGTTTTCGCCACGCGGTTGATGCGGATGATGGTGTTGCGCTTGTCGCTGGCAAATTCGATCTGGTGCTGAATGCCCGCAATGCGCTGCGTCAGCTCCGCCTCCAGCTCGTCGTAGGTTTCGTCCAAAAGTGCTTCCTGCTCCGGGTGCTTCATGATGTCACGAATGCGCTGGCGCTTGGTCGCTTTCAGCTCCTCCTGCTTGTCAAGCAGCAAGGCTTCCAGGTTTTCTTCCGTGCGCTTCGTCTCCGCAATGTCGGCCTGTTCTTTCTCCAGATCGGCGTTCAGCCGCTCGAGCATGGTGCTGGAATTGTCACGGACTTTCCGCACATAGTCCTTGACCAGCGCATCGAGCGTTTCCACGCGGATATGGTGGCTCGTGCACCCCTTGAGACCACGCCTGTGATACGTTCCGCAGGTATAGGCGGGAGCCAGATCGCTCCGGCTCATCGCGAACATCGGACTGCCGCAGTCGCCGCAGACGAGAAGTCCCGAGTACACGTTGTCGTTGACCTTGACCCCGCGATAGTTGTTTGTCGAGCGGCTTTCGCGCAGAGAGCGCACGGTCGCAAACGTGCGGTAGTCGATGATCTCCTGATGGTGGTGCTCAAAGACGCGGTGCTCGCGCTCGTCCAGCTTGCGGTCCGTGCCGTTGATTTTTACGCGCGTGAATTTTCCCTGCCGCAGCGTGCCGATATAAAAATCGTTGTCCAGAATTCCCTGCACTGTGACGATCGCCCAGGCCGCTTTCGTCTTACGATGGACGGGTTCTCCCGCGGCGGCGCGGCGCTCACACTCGGACATCCGCGGCGTGGGCACGTTGTTATCCGTCAGGTAGTTGGCAATTTTCTTGTAGCCCCAGCCGTCCAGATATAATTTGAAAATCGTCTGGATGACCTCGGCTTCTGTCGGCACGACCTCAAAGACCTGCTGCTTGTTCAGAATATAGCCATACGGCGCGGCGCAGAGCCATCGTCCCTCCTCCTGCCGCCGCTTCACGACGCTGCGCACCTTTTTCGACGTGTCCGTGACCGGCATTTCGTTGATTAAGAACTGGAACTGAATTTTCAGCCAGTCGTCGTCATTCGGAAAGTCGATGTTATCGCCGATCGAAATGATCCGCACACCCGCGTCGCGCAGATCCTCCAGCTCTACCAGTCCGCGCGAGTTGCGGCGGGAAAAGCGGGAGAAATCCTTGACGATGAGAATGTCGTACTTGTGGCTCATCAGCCCCCGGCGCATCTCCTGATACCCCTCGCGCTGCTCGAATGTATAGCCGGAGCGGTCGCGGTCCTCAAAAAATGTCAGAGTGCTGTTTGGAAAGTGCGTTGTTACAAAATCTTCGATGATGGACTTCTGGTTTTCAATCGACACATTGTCGCGGTCGAGTTCTTCATCGACCGAAATGCGGGCATACCCCGCAATGTCAAAGCGTTCTATCATTCGCATTCACCCTTGAGATACTATTCCGTCTGCCGCCAGCTGCCGAGGATTCCTCGGTAGTTGCTTTTCGGCTCATTTCCCATTTGCATTCTCCTCCATCTGCTCCGGCAGCTGCGCCGCGTCCGTGACAATGTCCGTGACAAGCTGGCGGAAGCTCTCGGCGTTCTGCGCGGTAACGACCGGCTTGCCGGTTTCAGCTTCCAGCGCTCTTCTTGCCACACCCGCGACATTGCCGCCGCGCTTTTTCCACTCGTCCGTCAGCTCGTTGCGAATGCGGATGGCAAGCAGCCGCTGATGTACCCATTCCTCGGAATAGCCCTTTTTCAGATAGGTTTCCAGCGCACGGTCGATCGCCCGCTCGGGGTCGATGGTCTCCTCAATGCGCTCCCGGCCGACCAGCGCCAGCCACGCCTTGAACGGTTCGGCTTCTTGGAGGGAATGGACTGGATGATGCGCAGAAGCTGCTCCGTGTCGGCAACGTCCGTGAGGCGGTTTTTACCGTCCGCCGCCCGCATTTTCAACTGGTGACAATTCGTCACCAGTTCGCTGCCCTCGTCTTTCAGCCGCTGTTTCAGCTTGTTCTAGTATTTTCGCCCGGTATTATAGTCGGGGCTGTCTGTAAGCACGCCGACAACGTCCACAATGGAAAAATACCATTCCTCCCGTTCTGCGTCCCACGCCACGCGGATCTTCTGGTCCTCAAAAAGCTGAATCTCGTTTTTCATTGGTTCGCCCATTCTCGTCCTCCCCAATCAGCCGCGCTCTTATCACGAATATCTACGGTTTCGTTTTAATATCGTAGATAATATTGTACATCATCAAAATAGAGATTGCAAGACAAAAATGCGCTGTATATCGGGAGGTGCATAAAGAGAAAACGGGGGCGAAGAGAAATTTCTCTTCGCCCCCAATGTATCCGGCGCTATATGGTCATCTGCTGCGCCTTTTCACGCTGGACTTCCTGCTCCGCCAATCTCTGTCGGTTATAAAGCAGCAGATCCCGCGTCTGCTCGTAAAGGTCGCAATTTCCAGACTCGAAAACTGCCACCAGATACTTTTTCTTTTTGTATGTGTCATAGACGCTCTGCAAGCCGGCGCGCAGGACCGGGTCTGACTTTTCTGCATTCGTCAGCCAAATCTCAACCAGCTTCCGCTCGTCCTTGACGGTCATTTCCATAGCCTCACGCTCCTTGTGAATATGATTTCCGTATTTTCCCTGTTTTTATACCAAGCTGACCTCCTGAACGCAAAAAAGCCGGGACTTCTAAAATTCCGGCTTCCTGCGAATATTACATTGTCTGTTCCATTGTGAACCCCTGCTCCTGTTCCGGCTGCGGCAAATGCAGCGCGATCTGCTCCTGTACACTGATAAAAAGCGTCCGCAGGCTCTGAGCCAACGGACGCTTGAATTTTATCTCGTTGAAAAAGAGCAGTTTCCCGAAATCAGGAAACTGCTCAAGCTATGGATGTGGGCTGCAAAACCCTGTGGATCACAAAGAAAACGATCGTGGGTGGAAGAGTCTTGGTCCTTCCGTATAGAAGATATAGGCAGGACGATACAAGCTGCGGGAATATACCTGCGATTCAGCAAGCGATACCCATCGTAGGTGTGGAGTTGGTCTTCTCTCACAGCAAGTATCACAGCTGCCGGCGGATGTTGTGTCCATCCACCGGCGGCTGTGTGTAAGTTCTGCGAAGTCCCGCTGCGGCTCAGCCGAAGAGGAAATCCTTCAGATTTGTATTAAACAGGTATTCTGCAATGTAGGCTCTTGTTCTCTTATACAGTGCATCCTGTGCAAATGAGACATCATTGCCGGATTCTTGCAGCGCAAATTCATACGTCTGCCTGAGCTCCGTACCGACATTGATCTTGGCAATGCCGGCGGAAATGGCGTCGAGAATGTACTGGTGCTGAATTCCGGAGCCGCCGTGCAACACAAGCGGAATGCCGACTGCCCGGTAGAGCTCTGCCACGTGCGCAACGTCGATTTTGGCTTCCGGCTTTTTCTGGTTACGGACAGCCTCGGCGACTGCGCCGTGGATGTTGCCGACTGCGACGGACAGCCAGTCGCACTTACTTTCCTCTGCAAACCGCTTTGCCTCGTCCAGGCGGGTAAAGCCCATCTTCGAAGCAAAAATCTCTTCATACGGCGGCATGACCTTGTTTTCGTGTCCCATGACCGCGCCGAGCTCCGCTTCACAGGGAATCTGCGCGGCATGCGCAAGATCAGCCGCTTCCCGCGTTGCGGAAATGTTTTCCTCCAGCGGCAGACGCGAACCGTCAATCATGACGGACTGGTAGCCTGCGCGGATGGCGCGCTCGATCAGTGAGCGATAATCCACGCGCTGATAGTCCTCGTCAATCACGGGAACGTGATCCAGATGCAGCAGCGTATGTGCCGGATCCTTGTACCGGTCATATTCCTCCGCGATGCGCTCGAGAGATTCGGCTTTCATTTTTTCCCACTCCACGCGCGCAACTTGAATCATGGCGACGCTGTTTTCGTCGCGAATGGCCTCGATGATCGGCTTGACCATCGGGATATGAGGTACGTTGAAGGCGGGCACGCATTTGCCCTTTTCACGGGCTTTCAGAATGACTTCTCTTTGTGTTCACAATTGTATCCTCTTAATAGTGTCGCAGATAGTCAGCGGAAATTGCCTTGTATTTCGCATACCGTTCTGCATATTTTGTTTCGTTTTCCGGAATCGGCTCGAAGTAGGAAACGGATTGCCCATATGGGCGGCCGCGTCTTCCACGCTGGCATACCAGTTGTTTCCGAGACCAGCCAGCATACAGGCGCCAAGCGACGGAAGCTCGATGTTCTGCATTCTTCCGAGCGGAGACTGGATCAGATCTGCCCGCAGCTGTAGAAGTTTGTCGGTACGGGGAACCACCGCCGCCGAAATGCAGTTTGGTAAACGGCTGCTTACGTGTAGAGCGGATGTAGTCGACGCAGGCGACAAACTGGTAGGCCAGGGATTCGAGAATCGCTGCGAAGATCTCGTCCGTCGTGGTGGACAGGCTCATGCCGACAACGGCTCCGTGGAAGTTCTCTACATACGGCAGCATCATAAGCGAACCGGTTCCGTCGAGCTTTGCATCGGCGATGAGCTTGCCGATGTCGGCGGACGGATCGCGCAGAATGTTCTTGCAGAACCACTCCAGCAGCGCGCCGGCAGTTGGGAACGCGTCCATGACCGTATACTTGTTGTTGAACGGGGAGCTGTAGCAGCAGGAGAAGATCAGAGAATCGCCGAAATCGTTGCAGCCGTCGACGAAGGTATCGGAGAAATATCCCATCTGCTCATAGGTACCCATCAGAACGCCGATGGTATCTGGATTTTCAAGCTGGACACCAGCGGACAGGAGAGAGGCAGAGACGTCATGGCAGCCGATTGTGACGGGCAGCGTCCGCGGCAGCCGGACAGAACCGTAATGGTCAATCGTGCCGACAACCGTTGCGGATTCGACAATCTGTGTGCCGAGTTGCTGCTCGGTGACGCCGGCCAGCTCCAGAATCGGCGCAGACCAGCAGTTTGCCTTGACGTCGATCATCAGTTTGCGTGCGGCCATGGTACGATCCTGCACGTCGCCAAGCCCGAGCTTGCGCATTACATACTGCTGATTGGAGTAGAAGCCAGCCGCTTTTTTGAAGACCTCCGGCTCGTTGTCCCGCAGCCACATGATTTTTGACGGTGTTGCAAGCGTGGAGAGCGTATTGCCGGTGATTTTCGCGTACGTGTCCGCGCCGATTTCGCGGCCGATGGTCTGTACTTCTTTGAACGACCGCCCGCAGAAGCCGGGAATCATGCCATACAGCGCTTCGCCCTTTTCGTCGACCGGCGTGATGCTGTCGCCAAAATAGGAAAACGTGATGGCCAGCAGCTCTACATCCTCCGGCAGCTGGCGAATCACTTCGCCAACTGCCCATTCAGATGCCTTCCAGGTTTCGTCAATATGGAGCTCAACCTGATTCTGTGCGGGATAATACCATCCGTATTTTTTTTGTTTGTGTTCACGATAATCCGGGTTGTTTCGGCGTCAATCACCGATGCATGTACATTGGAGGTGCCGAAATCAATGGCCAGATATGCGCTTCGTTTTTTTCACAGGAACGCTCCTTTCCCGGTCAGTGATTCACAACGTTTTTCAGTTCTCCGCCGCTGAAATACTGCTCAAGGTTATCCGCGACAATCTTGATGGAGCCGCTGAAGGTTCCGATATCCGTACCGGCCAGATGCGCGGATAACGTCACGTTTTTCAGCTTTCTGAGCGGGTGGTCAACCGGCAACGGCTCTTCGCGGAAGACGTCGAGCACGGCACCGCCGATCTTCTTCTGCTCCAGCGCGTCGATCATAGCGGCTTCGTCGACAAGACCGGCGCGCGCGGCATTTACAAAAATGGCCGTGGGCTTCATCTTCGCGAATTCTGCCGCGCCGAACATATTCTGCGTCTGCGGGCTCAGACGGACGTGTAAGGAAACGAAGTCGGCCTGCTCCAGCAGCTCGTCAAGCGAAACCGGCACGCAGCCGAACGCTTCAATGCTTTCTTTTTTGTGCAGTAAGGATCATACGCGAGAATCGTCGTGCCGAAGCCCTTGAGCCGCGTGGCAATCTTTCTGCCGATGTCGCCGAAGCCGACCAGACCGACCTTCAGGTTGCACATGTTGTCGGAATAGGTGCGGTTGGGGTATTTCTTTGTCCAGCCGCCGGTCTTGATATCTTCGTCCGTTCTTGCAATATTCCGGATCTCGCAGAGCATTGCGGCAACCGTAAAGTCTGCAACCGCAACAGCTGCGCGACCAGGCGCGTTGATCACCTTGATGCCGCGTTCCTTTGCAGCCTCCATGTTGATGTTTTCCATGCCGGTGCGGAGTGTCGCAATAATCTTCAGGTTCTTTGCCGCCTCGATCATGCGGCGGCTGACCGGTGCAAAGTGTGTGATGATGATCTCTGCGTCGTCCAGATACTGGAAGACCTCTTCGTTGATGGGTGTGCCGTCGGGTCGTTGACCTCGACGGAAAGCATGGAATTCTGGTAAGCCAGCTCGTCTTCGTTGACGGTTTTTTCAACCAGCGTCAGCTCGTATCCGTACTTTTTTCCAGGACATCAAAGCCCTGCATCAGATTTTTTGTCAATGCCTCTGTCATAAATTGCAACAATTCTCTTTGCCATGTTATAAGTCCTCTCTTTGCCCCAGGTTATTTACTAAAAAATCCAGCCAGCCCTTCATATAATCCAGATCCTTGCCGTGAGACATGACCTCTCCCAGTGTATCGAGCGTTGCTCTGTGGGGAGAAAATCCGTTCAAGACCGAGCTGCTTGTACTTCAGAAGCATCTGGAATGCCTTGTCGAAGGTCTTTGCCGTGTTGACGCTCATGCCGATATACGTAGCATGCTTGCCACACAGATCCTTGCCCGGATAGAACTCCACGGGCTTACCGGTGCCGATGTTGCCGATTTCAACCAGCGTGCCGACGTTTTTGAGCAGATCCACGCCGTCGCGGAACGCATACTGCGAACCTGCGCACTGGAAGACGACGTCAGCGCCGTTCTTGTGGTTGTATTTGTGGATGATTGCACGGCGTTCTTCGATGGAAAGCTTGCTGGAATTCATGACTTCGTCCGCGCCAGACAGCTCCTTTGCCAGCTGGAGCTTCTGATCGCTGAAACCGCTGATGATGATGTGCTGGATGCCCAGCGTGCGGGCAATTGTCGCCACAAGCGCTGCAATCTGGCCATCGCCGATGACAAGTGCAGTCGAACCAAGATTGAAGCTGTCCTCGAAGATGCCGGGCGCGCGCATCGCAAGCTCAACGCCACGCATGGCGACCGCCATCGGATCAAGCAGCGACGCAACATTGCTGGGCATATCATCAGGCACCTGCCACATGAAGGTGCCGGGGAAAACGTACATATACTCGCCGAAGCCACCCTTGATATAAGGCGCTTCATAGATGGAGTTCGAGCGGATCGGCGCGCCGCCGAAGCCGAGCGACTCATACGGCACACCGTAGACGAACGAATTGTCGCAGACACCGCAGGCACCGATACCGTAGGTCAAGCAGTGTTCGCAGGTGCCGCAGACGACCCACGGATACAGGCAGATCCGATCGCCGAGCTTCACTTCGCCGGTGTAGCAGCGCATGGATTTCGCGGCGTCCGGCCCCATTTCGACCACGCGGCCGCAGAGCTCATGACCAAGAATGACGGGAT